>QDKV01005405.1_pt1 | contig 207409 bp, 227 predicted proteins | sample 1861101 | NCBI WGS metagenome assembly QDKV01 (sample SAMN04275158, study PRJNA302643) | Fungus metagenome, whole genome shotgun sequencing project. | isolation source: fruitbody | host: Mallocybe terrigena | place: Sweden | collected 2013
AATTTTTTGGGGGGGACTAAGCGAACAGTCCACGAAAATGATTTCAGTTGCTCGCAAAGAACAAATGCCTGTTCCTCATTCTCATTATTATCGTAAATTCTGAGTACAGGAGTCAATGGAAATACATATACCTGTATTAATTATCAAGCACAAATAGTAAGAATTCCTACCAGCCAACTCCACTTTGTTTTCGGTATGTTAGAACGTAAGAGGACAAGATGGTAGCTAAAACAAAGGAGATCAGGAAATAGATAAGTGACTACAGTTTTGTGAGTCACTGTAAGAAATTTATTCCAACCACTGCTCTTCCGTCACCTTCTCTCCTCTTGTGCTTGTTATCTCCACGTGAGAGCCTACACGCCGGGCTCGTACAACTGTCAATGCCGACTCGAGAGGAATTTCTCCATTGCAGCCCCCCCGCAGGAGCTGACCCAATTCTGGTCCATGACGTGCCGCGGTTAGGAGGCCACTGTCAGCCGCTGTGGCGATGCAGTCAGCGCGATACGTGTACCAGAGAAGTAGTCCCGCAGCAACTGTCCACACTCCAACACTTGTGGCTGTCAAGAATATGACAGCTAAAGCATTCAGCCTGAATGGACCGACTTGACGCCCTGCATTTAGCATGATGTCGAAATCGAGCAGTCTCGTCCCGCCTAGCATCGACACCAATATGCCAATGAAATCCCTTGTTCCCACTACCGGATTATTGACGAACTCCAGTTGTAAGTCCTCCGCGTAAACGTACCAACTAAAGCCTGGCCACGATAAATTGTACACAGGCAGCGCCGACGAGTTCAGCTCATGGATAATTTGGATTGGCCCACCGTTGTAGACGTCCTGGATATATTTGTATCTTGTGAGTTGCGCTTGGCACTCCATTGTTTCGTAGGACGGAGATGAGTTCTCGTTAAACGCCATGCTGAACCTGAAAACGCCATCCGCGAGTCCAAATACTGTGCGACCGTAATCTTCTGTTGTAAACTCCATGTCCCCAACACGGGCAATTGGCTTTGTTAGATTTGTGTGCCGACACAAGGAGAGTTTCAGGGTATCCTGTTCCGTTTCGACACTGGGCCCGGCACTGTCGATACTATAAACAAATGGAGGAATAACCAATGCGTCGCCTTGCTGAGTAAAATTCGTTCTGAATGTAGCACTACCGACCGCCGTAATGCTGTTCGCAATTTGTAAATATGACGTCAAGTCTGCACATGCAGGGCATGCAGCGACTTGTTCTCCAATCAAGGTAAAGGTTGCGTTAGCCTGGCTTCCATCAATACCGCCTGGCAAAAGCGGATAAACAGCCAGGGTGAATCGGAGTAGACCGGCGATGATACCAATGATTATGGCTATAATTCTTACGACGGAGCCTTTGTGCCGAAGAGCTGATGGCCTGAGAAGCAACGACGTAACTTCCAGACCATTGGCGGCGGAATCCAGTAGCCCAAGTGCCAATCCCTCTCCATTCAGGCTAGCAGCAATGCCCATATGAAGACATTCGTACGCCAGCATGCTGATGCCAATCTGAGGCAGTAAGCCAGCAAGCTGCAACAGCAGCGTGCTGAGTTGTGCCAATTCGATGGGCCCAAATGGTTGCGATTCGCTCAGAGCATAAGCACAAAGGCTTGCTGCTGCAACTGTCATGGCACTGAGGATGCATTTCTACAACGAGCGAGTCCAGTTGGAGAGTCTTGCCCGAGTCCCCAGTGATGCCACGGTACGGCTAGGGGTAGAGTAACTGTCGTCGCTGAAAGTTGAGTCCGCCTTGGCAAGATCCGATGAACGCCGCTTCTGACAGCTGTGTCGGAAATAAGCAAGGCAATACATGGAGGTGGCGATAGAAATGAGTCCTAACGCCATACCCATGGTCGCAGGAATAATGATGGAAACGGCGAGAATCTCGTTCCGTAAGTTTGATGACCTCCCGCTCTGAAAGGTCTGGGTTGATTTGGCTAGAGGTAAGGTACTGCTGACCGGTTCGCCTGTGTAGCTTGGGAAAAGGTCAGCACATGGGTAAGTACAGTATGAACGGATAACATACACAAAATTATGCACATCCATTGAGGCCTTCAGGGGATAAAGAGCAACTGTATGACCCCCAGAGGGTAGATTCCCAGAACTCCATGAGACTGGAGTGCAGTCTCTTGTATCACGCGCAGATATGTTGTGCGTGTCGACTGCCGTTATATTCAATCCATCGAGAGCGATTTGCGCGAGGCCTGCATGTCCATCGGCGATGAAGTTGACCGTAACCGCAGTGCCTGCTCTTGCGGTTAGGAACACACAACAGCATTACAGGTAAAAATTAAATGAAGAGTCTCACCCACAAATGAAAAAGATACATTGTTACCTTGGCCTGCAGAAGTTGAGATAAATTGACCACATGCTGACCACCAACTCCATCCGTACCTACAGAGGTTTTATGATCAGCCCTAAGGGCAAAACCTGAACGAATGTCCGTCGTGCTTACCCAACTCCTGGAGGGTATTGATTGACGCGGGGATCGGTAGCAGGGACTTTAATTTGGTCAGCCTGGCAGCTGACGATTGAGAAGGCAAATTGGACCAAGATTGAAAGCCTCAAAGTAGGTGCTTGGGTTAGCATCCCGGTCTTTCTGAGTCACGCCCAGTCAATCTGGCAAAGCCTGGGATTAGTGTGTGAATGGTTTCCCAAACAACACACCAGCGGCGCGGGGTTGTCCAAACAGGGATCGTGTTGCACATCCTCTTCCAGTGTTGTACAGGTAGCCTGATGTGGGGGTCAGAAAGGTAGTCGCAGGCAACGCGACTTTCCCAGGGATTGACGTCCTCAACATGATGTGATCACTGCGCGCCGCGCTAATAATACAACTTCCGCCGCACGACTATTCCATCAATACGCAGACCAGCGTCCCTCATTGCGTCGCACATCCTTTGCCCTCCCACTCCACCCTCAGTTGTCACTAAAAAACTTCACAACATTACCACGACAGCTATGCACGAATCATCTTCACTATAGGATATTAGCTGAGCAAAGTTTCCCACTCACCCAGCAGCTCAATTTTGCTCTCTGTACCGAACTGGGTGAAATGTAACGCGTTACAACAAAAAATTTAATTGCTATACCTCAACTCCTTGAGCACAAAAAAGTTTACTTTTTGTTTAATTTATTTTTCTACTGCCTCAGGTAGCCAACATTAATTTTTTATATTATTCCAGGACGAGGACCCTATGGCCTAAAATCCTTTAACTTCCCGTAACACCTTGGTAACACCTGTTACAACCCCGATTTGGTTGTAACGCTAATTTTAAATGTCCGACATTAGTTAGACAAACAATGCTCCAGACACCAATTTGCTAACTACTCAGCAAGATATTTGAATTTCTTAAAAGTAAAAGCAGATCTGAATATGCAAGAGCAACATCTACAATTCTCAGGAAGCTGATTCCGACTAAACTTCATAGATGCTTGTAAAATGCGAAATCAGTGATATGATTTCCATATTGGGAAGTCATGTGACGTTGGTGAGGCCGTCTTTAGAGTCTGGAGGCAATACGAGCCTTGGCAATCTCATCCTCTGCCCTGGCTTCCTCGATCACACACGCAAGCTTACAGTCATGGTTGTCCTCTCGTGAGCAGAGACTGTGAATAACATTGGCATCAATATCAAAAGTGACCTCGATCTGAAGACCATCATAAAAAAACAGGAAGAGTATCAGAAAGCACGATCTCGCCGAGGGGGTTATTATCTCTAGTGCACGCACGCTCGCCCTCATATACTTGAATGTGAAAACCGAGCTGGTTGTCAGGGTAGATAGAGAATATTTCAGATTTCTTAGTAGAATATCCGATGAGAGGAGTCATAACACCACCAGTGGTCTCGATTCCAAGGGAGAATGGCGCAACATCAAGTAAATAGACGTCTCGAGTTTTCTCCGAGGTATATCCATAAGCGACTGCCTCATCAGGGTTGAGGCACTTGTTCAGCTTGTCATTGAAGAAGTCGGATAACAACTGAACGATACAAGGGATCCGAGTGGAACCGCCAACGAGCATGATCTCGTGAATGTTAGACTTGTACGAAGAACGCGCTCGACACTTATGAGAGTCGCTATGAAGAGATCGAGGCAGCGCGCGTAAGAGAGGAGTAGAAGTCGATGCCTTTGTAGAGAAAATCAATTTCGATGAGGTGTGGGTATCAAAAGAAAGCGTGCGCTGCTTAAACTCTGAGGCGAAATGGTTGACAAGACGGAAGCCGTGGCCTTCGAAGATACCTTCCTCGACTGTTAAGAGAGACACTGAACGCACCACCTCCAAGAGAACATTATGTTCAATGACCATAAGCAATAGCAGCCAGAGTATAAATTCCTTTGATACATTAGAAAGCGCTTGATAATTCTCACGAGGCTAGATGAACAATTTCACACGCTCCGTTGCCACCCTCATTCTTCCTTCCCCTATATATCGAACAAAGTCAAAGTTTCACTGTCGTTTATATTCTATATTGCCCTCGAGGACAAAGCCGCTCATTTTCATTCTCTCACCCAACTTCTTTCCTTCTCTACTATTATGACTATGCAAAAACGCCATCACAATATGCTTGTCGCTCGTCAAGGCAGCAGTGGTCTTCCCATCCCTGTTGTCCCCGGTTCCAGTTCTTCTACTTCAACTGAACGTCGGACCTCTACCTGTTTGTCCTCTATTTATTTTGCATTTCTATAACTAAAAACACAAAACAGCCACCCAGCCGGACACTACGCTTGTTACCACCACCAGCACCTCATCTGAATCCTCCAGATCGTCCACTTCTACCACGGATGTTCAGAGTACCACCTCTACCACCTCTACCACCTCCACCACTTTCACTAGCACCAGCAGCTCTTCCACCAGCAGTTCTACCCGCAGGGTTTGTTTTCCCCTCTTTCCCCTCTCTCAATCTCATTCATCAATCACAGACCTCAACCACCTCTTCAAGAAGTGCCGTCGTGGTAGGCACCATTGACAATTCGGATACCTCCACCTCCTTCTATTCGCCTGCCAACACCCGGGACGATTCCGCAGCATCTACCGTTACCTCCACCCCAACTGGAAACAGCTCCTCTGCCGTCTCTGCAGGTCCTGTCGCAGGTGGCATCCTGGGCGGTCTCGCTGGCCTTGCGATAATAGGTTTCATCATTGCCTTCTTGCTCGTTCGTACCCCCTCTCTCTCCCCTCTTTTCTCACGTTATGATGTTCACTCTTCTTTAGCGCCGCGTAAATCGCCGCAACCGCCGCCGCCGCCTCGAAAACAGTCGTCAATCTGACTTTGGCACCTTTGGCATGACGGCGACTGAAAAAGATGACGATGGGCCTTTGCCCCCCGTAGCGAGAGAGAAAAGTCATAATGTCGCTCCTTCGATTTCGAGTAGCATCGCTATGAACTTGGCTGGATACGGGTCTGCCGTTGCTGGTGCTCCTCCACCTCCTACGGCTGCGGATACTGCTGCAGCTGCGGCTGCTGCTTCTCAACAGCTTCATGAAAGGCCTAAATACGTATTTGGACAATCTGTCGAACATGGGCATCCTCAGCAGCAAGAAGATGATACGACACGAGGTGTCTACAGCGAATCCCCACAGGTTCAAAGTGCGTATGATGCAGAGGCTGGGTATCAGGACGCGCAGAGGGAGTACCAGATGCAAGCAGGGGACACGGGGGCGTATGCTTATTCCGGTCCAGGGGCCGGTGGATATTACGCGCCCGATCAGACGCAGACGCAGACGCAGACGGACATGGGAGGGTATTATGCAGAATATGCGGCGGGTGTGGGACAATATTATGATTATTCGCAATATGATCAGCAACCTCAAGCTCAACCTCAGTATCAGGCTCAGGCTCAGCATCAGCCGAGGCCTTCGCAGGATGCGTATGGGGGGATGTAAGAGGTGTTGGGTTGAGGTTGGAGATGAAAAGAAGAAAAACATTGGATATACCCTCTTTTAAATTGAACCTTTTTTTCTTTCTTTTCTCTGTTGTGTTATGAAATGACGATGGTTGATTCATTTTCTCACTTCCCCTTGCTTTTTTCTTCCTCCCCCCCCTTTACCTTCTTTCAACTTTTACACCTGCCCTCTACATCAGGTCAGGCAAACTGTTTCTCGTATAGGGGCAGTGTGTGCTGTGCGCCATGCGCCTAACAACGAGTTCCTCCCTTTCCTCAACTCACCTTGCTCCCTCGTCGTTCCTTCGCGTGCTTCAGCATTCGTCCGTTTGTTTGTCGTTGGACTTTCTTTTGGGTCGTATCGTGCGGTTCTTTATTTAATATTTCCCTCTCCCCCCCCCTTTGTAGAGCGTGTAACCCAATCCCAGACGACCACATAATCTTTTAAAAAAGCACTTTTTCTTTGCTTCACTTCACCTTCATGTTGATGCAGATTGCTTGCTTGTCCTTTGGTGTCCTTCCTATGGTTTACCGAATATATAAATCAGTGTTTTTTTTCTAGTTCCTCCCTATTTCTTTTCCCTTTTTTTTAATGTGAGGTTCTAGTATAGTGTCTGCCCCATGTCCACAAAGTACACAAAGCTGCCCATGACTAATATACCAAATTTTTTTCCCTTCTTTTGACAGAAACATTGTTAAGACTGATTCAATGTCGGGGGATCCAATTGTTTTAATCCTTCTAAAAACCGACTGGAATCTCCTCCGAGTAGATCTAATAGTACTTGTAATATCAATTAATTTTATTATTTGTTCGAGTATGGATGTTTCTAGTTTATTTTTCTTCTCTGCTTCTACTTGTATGAAATTTCATCTCAAGTGCAATCTATTATGATCGAGAACGATCTAATTCTTTCGGAGCGACGTCAGCCTGAGCAATTCTTTGTGGGATTTGTGGGGATGACTGAAACGATTCGAATTGGATATCATATAATCAGAAAATCGTGCATATCTTGCTACTGTTACGAATATATTACAGTCTCCGTAAACGCCCATTCCAATTTCCAGAGCGGCCGCTGGCAGTACATCAAGACGAGTCACTGAGGGGTTACACATATAGTGGGCCAACATCACAAGCAAATGGATGAAAAAAATTATAAGATACAAGAGAGTTTGGGTATCCAAAAAGATAATTTAAAACAATTATAATGGCAATTCAGTAACCTTCGGCATTGAGGAAATGTTGGTTTCGTATACGTCCATCATAAAAAAAAAAAGCGTGAAAGCAAAAAAGCGAACGGTAAGGTCCCTAATTTATCAGAATCAAGCCAGTTTCCACAGTCGGGATCCAAATACCGAGTGGCAGATCGGTTTCTTCGTCCGTGATGACCCAAGGATGTGTAACATACGTTGTCATTTCCATTGGAGCGTTCGGCTGGGCAGAGCCATATGATACTCTTTTGCCATCGAAGCCTTTCCACCACAGATTCACAGGCGAGGCGCGCACGTTCATGAAAGTGACTTGCGTCTTTAAGGCTGAATGTAATGACCGCATCATAGGCTCGTTTGTTGGATGAATGGAGTGCAGCAACTGCAGTTGAAGGGTCTGCTCATGGGTCATTTTGGTGCGTTTAAATTCAATCAGAGTACTTGGCATACCTGGTTGAATCCCGCCATCTTGAAGATGTTATTTATCTTGCCATTTAAATCGGCTGACTGGGTATCTGCTGTCGTTGTAGAGTCATTTATCAGAATCAATCCAGTTTCCACAGTCGGGTTCCATATGCCGAGTGACAGACCGGTTTCTTCATCCGTGATGACCCAAGGATGTGTAACATACGTTGTCATTTCCTTCGGAGCGTTCGGCTGGACAGAGCCATAAGATACTCTCTTGCCATCGTAGTTTCTCCACCACAGGTGAACAGGCGAGGCGCGCATATTCATTAAAGTGACTTGCGTCTTCAAATCTCCATGTAATGATCGCATCATAGGCTCATTTGCTGGATGAATGGGGCGCAGTTGAAGGATCTGGTCATCGTCATCGTTTCATACGACAGAAATCAAATCAGAGTACTTGGCCCACCTCGTTGGATCCTGCCATCTTAAAAATGCTATCTAGCTCGCCCTTTAAATTGATGTTGCCATGAAAATCATTAACGGTGGCATGAGCAGAACGATATTGCCCGCCGAGGGGAGCACATATCAGCATAGATTTCGATTCGAGGTCGAAAAGCAATCGCGAGAGGTTCGGTTCGGGTCTGCTGCAAACGAGAATTTTCCATTGCGGAGCGTTGAACTTTGAAGAAAGAATGTCAATTATCGCCTTCTGCTCAGCCCACTGGACACACTCGTCAAGAGCATCTATCACGATGACATGGGGAAGAGTTCGCGCATCTGAAGACTGGCTCACTTGCCTAAAAGGCTCTAGAATCGATAAGCGTTTGGCATGAACGAACAGATTGAGCGATTCCAAAGGCAACAGTAGCAACAAAAGATTTGGCACAGCTTGTGTCGGGATTGGTGCGAGAGAAAAAGAAGGACGACAACAGGATTTTTTGTGATTCACACCACTCCGCAATCGTTCGTGCTATGGCAGACTTTCCTGATTTTCCCTCTCCTGAAAGCCACATCAAACGGGGGTCGGGATGAGTCTTGTCCAAAATCCAATCTTTGATCTTTTCTAGAACGACAACCTGGGTATTCGTGTCACATCTGGGTGCATGCAACTGAAGAGAATCATGGAATGCATCCGGACACACAGCACTTGCAAGTAGTTTACGTCCTGCGATTGATGAGCGCTCAATCGATCGGACTCAGAGGATCAGCGAAACGACGAACCGCGCTTATTCCCCGACTGAAAAATTGACTGATTAAAGTTTCCACCCTTGATCAACAATTTGGATGTTTTATGGAAGAAACTGAGGCCTTGCATGCTGCGTGCAGGTTCTCGATGATGTTCTGCAACTTGGAATTTGTTGGTTTGGACAGAATCGGACTTGTGAGGGAAACACATAGTAGGTGGGTTTGGACAGAGTTGGACTTGTGAGAGAAACTCGTATCTTGTCAATCACCATGATGAACCAAGGCAGTCCCGTCTTTTTTAAGGACATTAACAATGTAATGGTCACTGGCGGCAACCTAATCAACGTTGGCGGTCAACGAGAAATATCCCCCGTGGAATGTAAGTACCAAATCACACTTCCTGTCCACAAATCTTCTTTTTTGTTCTGGTCATGACCGTTGATGGGAAGTAATATCGAGTGCCTTCAAGGATCAGTTCGTTCCGAGTGCCACTCACGATACCATCGACATTGTCGACTCTCCCAATTGTCATCCTGGCACCCGTGTTGCGCTTCTTAACCGCTTTTCGGAGTGGGCGAAAGACCTACGCAGCCCAACCCACGTCTCGTGGCTTTTTGGACCGGCTGGTGCCGGAAAATCAGCAATAGCGCGCTCTCTAGCCGAACGTTTGGCAGCGGATGGAATTCTGGCGGGTTCCTTTTTCTTTTGCAGAGCGGATGGAAGGCGCAACTCTGTCAAGTCGCTCGTTCCAACTCTCGCATACCAAATCTCTTGTTCCATCGTTGACTCCCGACTTAATATTGCGAAAGCCCTCACGGATGATCCCAAGATCTGTTCTTGGTCCTTTCGAACACAGTTTCATGCTCTCATCACCAACCCGGTGGCCCTAATATCCTCTGCATCATTCCAAATTCTCCGTCAATGCTAGTCATCTTCGATGGCCTTGACGAATGTGAAGATCGGAACGAAAGACGCATCGTTCTGAAAACCATATTTGAAGCCGTTCCACGTCTGCGCCACCGTCTCAAGTTCCTCATCGCGAGTCGACCGGAATTTGATATCCAGAGTTTCTTCGAACTGGTGGACATCAAAAATCATGTGAATATCGTCGAGCTACAAGCGGATGCACGTGCCTACGACGATGTTCGTCGGTATCTTCAAGATAGCTTCTGTCAAGTCAAGCAAACACACCCACTTCGAGCAACTTTCAAGCCAGATTGGCCATCAACCCAGTCGATCGAGGAACTTGTCGAGAAGTCTTCTGGACACTTCATATACGCCAGTACCATCATCAAATACATTGACTCACCCTATGCCCGACCGACAAGGCGCCTTGAGGAGATCCTTGGGTTACACACAACTTCACGTAGCCCTTATGCAAACCTTGATGTTCTATATAACAACATCCTAACTTCAGGCTCATCCAAACTTGACAGAAGGTTGTTCATGGATATTCTGTCTACTGCTCTCGTTGGTAGCCTTGTTGACTATGTCACATATGATGCTTTCATCTTGGCAAGATCGGATCGCTTTGTAGAGAGTCTTTTATCTCTGGAGCCAGGAGAAGTCCTTCTTGCATTTATCGACCTCAAATCCCTCGTCTTGCTCGAAGAGACGTCTATTTATACACCTTCTTCGTCTCGTGTATCAAGGATAAAATTCTCTCACAACTCTTTCGTGGATTTCCTTTGTAACCCGTCACGAGCAAAAGAATTCTATGTTGATATAAGACAAGGATATGCAACTCTCGCACAACTTTGTTTAGACGTAGTTTCTGACCATGATAAATTGGTGAAAAGGTGAGCAACTCAATAAGATCGATTTTGATTGATTTGTATCTTTCTTTCTTGGTAGTTATTGGGAGGGATGTCGCTGGGACTTAAAGGGTGCATATCATTATTTCCTGGCAGTGTGCTCTGCAAATGCATTGCCGAATCCAGCTCTGGAAAGAGCAATAATGATGAACTATGATTTTATCAACCTTTTATTACCACCAGAACTAGCCCTCCAACTTGGACCGGTACCTGAAAAGTTTGACTTTTCCCAACTGCTTCGACTGTTGGCATTTTATGAGGAGTCACTACCTGTGAGTGAATAATTGGATGTGATTCACCCAGTACTTGACCCCTTTCCTATGGAAGGATGGCAAAATTTTCGAATGTCTCCTTGGCCGGCTCCATCGGTATCTCGAATCAGAACTCGAGTATTGGGTCCCTCAGAACTCCAGACTCATGAAAGAACTGAAAAGCTCCATTTTTCCGAGTCACATCGACTTGAACCCACAACCACTTGAAGACCGGCTCAAATTTCAAGAACTGCTACTCCAGCAATGCCATGTTGCAGAGTCACAGAGTCATCATCGGTGGCCATATTTCCTGGAGTGGTTATTTACGAATAGATATAAACTTGATCGAGAGGTTGGATATTTTTGTGACTTTTTTTACTCGAAAGACAAGGCAGGGAAGTATTACCTTGGTTAAAAAAACATGGATGATGACCCATAAATCTTTGCACAAACTAAGGGTGATGCTACTTGATCCACTCTTCAATATGAATGGAATATACCACGTTCATTTGTCTATCTTCTGGACGACCCGCATGGATTTGATGATCACAAGTTGTCATCTGGCAACCACGGCAACGAAATGTGTGGTCCAACAACCTTTTGTGTAGGTGTCACACGGTGCCTTCTTCTTCAAAGGTTTCTTTCCTCCTGTTTATTCCGACGACTGTTTCTGTTCTCCAACTCTTAACCCCCGTCATTCCTTCTGAAATTGTCCACTCTTTTCTTGGTTTCCTGCATAACTGTGTTATTTTTTCGCCTGGACAATGGATTTGCATCCACATGTGGACGCGCACCGCCGAGCGGTGGTGTATGCTCGTCAGGATAGTGCGTTTCCCCTTCTCCTCAATTATCATCCACTGACACTAATTGCTATCAGCCAAACGTCCTGGTGGCAGGACTACTTCTACTTCTACTTCGACCTCTACCTCTTCTACCAGAAGCACCTCCTCTTCGTCTTCTTCCACCTCGACATCTTCAACTAGTACCTCTTCGTCTTCCACATCCTCTAGCCAGTCGTCGTCCACCTCTAGGAGCGAATCTTCTACGTCTACTCCGATCAATCCCCCCCTTCGTACCGTTACTTCCGTAGGTTTTTCCCTCTCTTCCTTTTCTTGTTCTCTTCATATCCACCCTTTTTAGACCTCAACCATCTACAGCTCTACCTCCTCCTCCGCCCGCCCCAGTGGTTCCTCCTTACCCTCCAGTAACGGCAGCACAACAGGCGCCACAAGCAAAACGGGCTCCATCGTCGGTGGCGTCTTTGGTGCGATTCTAGGCCTCGTTGTGCTCTTCATCATCGTTGCCTTCGTCGTTCGACACACCCGCAAGAAACGGTTCAGGAGAGAGGTCGACGAGGCCAGTGCATTTAATGGTGAGAAGTTTACAGGGTATGAAGCAGGTCCGGGTGTAGGCGGGAGTAAAGGGGATCGAGGTAGTATTAATGGCGCCAGTTTGGGTTACAACGACGGAAACCACACGCCCTACGGGAGCATGAACGACCTTATCCCTCCTCGTCCACCTTCGACTATGGAAAGAAGGTCAACGCCCTTGTCCGTTCCTGTAACCCCGTCATCAGCTTATGGATACGGAAGTGGATACGGAAATGGGAACATGAACATGAACCCTTTCTCACCTGTGGCGACGGTGGGTGCTCCCCCCTCCCCTTTTGCCCTCGGTGCAGGCCCCATTCCGAGTCCATACGAATACGAGTATCCGCTCCAGAATCCACATTACCACCAGCAGTATCCCCAGTACGCGCACCAGGATGGTTTTGGAGCACCCCCTGTGCCAGGTATGCACAGTCCCGCGCCATATGGAACATATGTGAACCATACTCCGCCTGGGTCACCCTTCGCGGGAGGATACGCTTATGAGCAGCGCAACAACCGTATGTCCATGGGTATGGCGATGGGAGCTTCAGCAGGAGCGAGATCAATATCCTCTCCTCCTCCTGTCAAGAAGACATCCTTACCCGACCCATTCGCGAGTCCCACTTCACCTTTGTCTTCTTCGCCTTTGAATTCCTATGCTCATGCAAAAGAACTGCCCTTACCTCCCCTTTCGCTTTCACCACCACCACCTTCTTTACCTTTGCTGTTGCCGTTGACTTCGCCTCTTCGACTTCAAACTCATACCACTCCGAGTTTCAGTGCAGGGCCTGGGAGCACGGGTACATCCCTCGTCGACCCCTCGCGCGACTCGGCCTATTCGACGGCTTATTCAGAAGCACAAGTGGGTCAGGCTGTTAAAGTTCAAGTTCAGGTGCAAGGCTCTGCTACGCCTGTTGTGTATGAGGAGTTGAGGAGGGAGGAAGGGTCCGGTGGGGCTTCCGCTCCTTCTTCTCCTCCTCCTCCTCCAGCAGCAGAAGCAGAAGGGGGTTCATCGGTATCGGCACCGGTATCGCCCAGCACGATGACGGGAGCGGATACGCCTACATCTGCACCGGCACCGGCACAAACGACTGGGAATAGGAAGAAGAACGATCATCGTCCCACGAGCGCTTACACGCTCTACGATCCTGAAGACGCCTATGGGGGGATGTAAAAAAAACCCCAAAAAAAAATCTCTCCACTTGTTATTTATTTGTTGCGGTTCAAAACCATTCCAATCATTATTGTTTTTATTTTATTTTATTCAATTTTATTTCATCAACGAACTTGTCGCGCTGGCTGTGTCTTTTTCTTTTTCTTTTTTTTTTTTACCAAAAAAAAAAAGTTTGAACCCCCACCTTTTCTTAGCTTACGTTTCTGACATGTCAAATTCTCAACCTTTGTCTATGTTCTTTCTTTTTTTTTTTTGTGTAACTTGAAGAAGAAAAAACCTTCTTTTGTAAACGAATCCCCCTTTCCCTTTCTTAGAATTTTTTTTTTCTTTTCGGGTTGTGATGATGCGTTTGTAAAAAGAGTGAACGGTGTCCCGTTTTTGATCTTTCTTGACCGTGTCCGTATTTAAAAGCACCCATATCATACCCCCTCCTTTTTTTTCTGACTCTACTCCGAGTACACTGTTTAACTTTTTTTATTTTGTTGATACCTTTTTATGTTTTTTTTATTATTATTATAGAAAGAAGACTTTTGAAAAAAGGTTTATTCAGTTCCCTCCAAGTGCCTTTGGTTGTCTGACTTTGAGGGTTCCGGTGTTTGGTTTTACATTTCAGTTTTTTTTTGGCGGTACATATAAGTAACGTTAAGTTAATAATTGTAGGTCGCCTTGGATCGATGAAAGCAAACAAATCTCCATGAGCGAGAATAGCGCGTTACAAACATGAAGGTTTGACAAGTATATAAAACAATAAGAAAAAATAGGAATAGGAATAGCTTAGTATAATAGCAAAACATGATATACTATATGGGTTCAGATAGGTGTCGTGCTTTCTTTTAAAAAATAAAAAATGGTTGGAAAAACATGAAAGGAGTGTCAAATGAAGGAGGAAGGGAATCTATGCAGCTAGCACAAGTCTAAAACGGTATTCTTTTTTCGGGGAAGGGAGGCAGCAGCAAATGAGAGAAAACGCAATCGGGAATCTAGAAACACAGATACGGTTTTACAGATCCACATTTATTCACCGGAAAGCAGACAAGCCAAGAGGAAGCGAAAGGACGTAAGGCATGGAAAGAGTAGAAAAAATGTCAGGTCATGAGAAAACCTCGAGCATTTTAGTTTCCAGTGGGCTGGGGCCTTGCTTGTCGACGGGTTCCTGAGGGGATGACGATATGGAGTCCTTATTGGACGCCGATATCTGAACCTCTTCAGACATCTTCCTCCGCCTCTCTCCAACTTTCCAAATCACATCTTTCAGTTCCTGAACGACATCCCCTCCGGGACCCCATCTCTCCAATTCCACCTTGCCACCTTCCTCTTCTTCTATCCCACTCAATCCCAATCCAATTTTCACTCCTCTTCCACTCTCCCTCTTCGCTTTGGAGAGCTTTATTCTCTCCTCCCTTGACAACTTGGATCGCTCTCTAAAGAAAAGTGCATCGGAACCCGTCTCGGCCTCGAACACCTCTTCTATACCTGGCATAGGTAAGGTGCTCGTCAACAGCAAATGTGACATCACATCATCCATACTCTCCCTAACAGCATTGTCAATTACTTGATCGTCCGCTTCGGACATGGGTGAATGCGGATCTGTTTTGTCAGAGTCGTCACTGACGTCGTGGCTCAACGCAGGCAGATCGTCGTATTCCTCGTCGTCGTCAACGACAGCCTCGATCGGTGAAGGATAAACGATCTCCAACAGTTTCTCCCTCCCCCTCTCACACTCTCTCAAAGCTAGCCCAAGTTCTCTCCTAAGCCTCTCATAGGCTCCCAACGCCATTGGCAGTTCCTCCTTTTCGCCCTCCTCCATTGCCAAGGAAGCAGCAAACAAAGGGCGAGAAACTGACCGTATGTTCTGTAGTCTGCTTGGCGGTGAAGACATGAAGTGTTCAGTATGTCCAGCAGGTTCTGATTTTAGTGCAGAGACACAGTGCTCGAGATGTTCGCGAGCGTCATCCAATGCGGATGAGATGGCAGCAATATGAGCTGCGAAGCGCGAAAGATGGCTCGGCATAGGCGCAAACGAGATCCCGGTTCCACTGTCAGTAGCACTCGCTTGCCAATCGTCACCCAATGTTTTGTCTCCGAGCCCACCTGTCTCCGCCTCAACGACAAATTGACTCTGATTCGGAGTTGGATTCGCGTCTTGAATTTTCTGCTGCTCCGCCTCTTCAAGTGCTTCAGACAATCTCGAAGACGCATCTGCCAGTGCACTTGTCAGCAACCCCATCACACTCCTCACATCTTCCCAATAACCCTCGTCTTCTTGATCAGAAAATCGAAGCGCAAGCAAATGAGCGCATGCATATCTTTTCGCAGCTAGGGCGCCTTGCAAGGAGAACGTTAAGGCAGTGAAGGATAGAGGATGTCGTATATGTTGGGAATTTGTGAACTTGGAAGAGGCAAACGCAGAAAGGGGCGTGCCTTCGCGAGCACTACGAGGGCTACGCAAGTCCAGAGTAAGTTGCGATAAACGGAGCGCCTCCAAACCTCCGGATCTCCTTTTCCGTTGGAGGTCCAGGGCATCAGCACCAAAGTAGCTGTCTCGAAAGGGCGACTGGCTTGATTTCAATTCCTCAGTTTCTGCGACCTCCGGCAGCCCCTCCGTAGTACCGGAAAAGGGAGAGACGAGTTGCCTGCTAGCACTTTCAGACTGAAAGACATGGGAAAGCTGCGCTCTTTTTTTCTCCCTCCGTCTGTTAATCATATTCGTAGGGCTCCCGGCTTCTGCTAAACTTGAATACGAACCGCTCCAAGTAAACCGCTTACTCTGCGGTGTAGCAAGGGCAGGAGAATCGTCCACGGAAGGAGAAACATGGTGGGCTGATGGATAAGAGAATGGACGAGCTGCCATCTCCGTAGAAAAGGCTGTCTTAATTGGCGAGGGAGGTGCATACATCTCTGCTAATTGTGAAAGTTCTGATGGAGATGTGAGAGCCGAAAAGAGGTGGCGAATGTTGTCGCATTGCGTGTGGGTTGTTTGAAGGCAGGAATGAAGTGCGACACGGATGGGAGACGGTGTCGATGAACCAGACGTGTTCTGGCGGCTAGAAAATAAAATTCAGCCAATAAAGACAAGATCAGGAAAAATTAGATACCTCCGCTCTTCTTCTTCAAGAAAATTAACTGTATCCTGAACTATTGACTCCCACACTTTGTTTGCTGATATCAGTTCATCGAGAGCGTTAAAAGACTGGATAGGGAATAAGTAATTAATAAGGCAAAATGAAAATTTCTTACGACTGCAATGTCATGTTTAGGCGTTTCTGTCGTGCCAAATGGATTGTAAATTAGGAAGATGGTTGCAAATAACGATAGGACTGAGAGAGCTGGGTATCCTATACTTAAAAAAACTGCAGGGGTGGTAGCGATTAGAGACCCAAAGTTACTCGACTCCACGGAGTGCGCTGGAATCGTTGGTGACAAACTTTCTCCCTCTACGCTGGAGTTTCTGCTGTGATGAAGTTTGCCTGGAATGGTCAGTGTCGTACGTCCAGAATGGGGTGAAGGAAGAGACGCGTCTAACAGCGATGAAGAGATGATGTTGTATTTGAAACGTTCGACAAAGGGATTTGTTGAACGAGCTGCAGAAACTGCGGAGTGAAAGAGCTGGACAACATGAGGTCAGCATCCCATAACCCTCCTGCTAACTCGAGACGACATGGAACCGCACTGACCTGCAAGACTTCAATCAATATCCGAGGCCGCCATTCGGGTTGAGGTTCGTCGAAATCCTCATCAACTTCGCTGAAATTAGGGTCGAGTTCTCTTTCTAAATCAGAATTTATCCCGGGTATCGAGAATTGACTTTCGCCGGCCTCTGTTAAACATCGAAGTCAGCGTCTCATTTACATATTGTTTCGCCATATACAGACCTCTAAGGTAATCTCCCAGTGGGTGTTGGTCAAAAACAGCTTGTGCCATCGCATAAAACCTATTATTTGTCAACTTCAGGGGTATTATACAGGTCCAGGGGATATAAAATCGTGAAAAAATCGTGAATGAGGTCGAAGAGGTGTTTAGCGGAGGCGACAATGGCAACAATGCGTGGTTCCCACGATTTGTAGATTACGTAACATCATGCAATCAACAATGCTTTGTCAAGTAGAGTTACTTGAAATCTTCTTTGACGCTATTGTCTTGAGTCGATGAAGGCCCCAAAGGTATTTCTGTGCCACTGTATTGTTATTCAAGACCCTAGCTTCAAGTCTGCTGACGGAATATCTGGGACCTTGAAGGTGTATTGATTATGTAATGTGAAAATTTCCATAAGAGGCAGTTAGCCAACACAAATTCTGTTATCGCCTCACAATGGACTCAGAGCTCCCTTTAGTTGTAGATAATGGTACAGGTGTAAGTAACCCACTCAATTTACGTCGTGCACTGTATTTGATCTGCCGCGACACGCAGTTCGTGAAAGTTGGTTATGCGGGGTCCAACTTCCCAGAACATGGTGCGCTTTCTTATTTGCCTGGGACTTGCATTTGATATGCACATTGCAATGTACTAGTATTTCCGTCCATTGTCGGTCGTCCTATTTTGCGTGCCGAAGAACGAGTTGGAACCGCGGTCATCAAGGACATCATGATTGGGGACGAAGCTGCTGAGAACCGTAACTATCTCCAAGTAACACAACCGATGGAGCACGGCATAGTAAAGAATTGGGAAGACATGAAGCACCTATGGGATTATACTTTTGATGAGAAGCTGAAGATCAACCCACAAGGAAGAAAGGTTCTCCTGACTGAGCCGCCAATGAACCCAAAGGTCAATCGGCAAAAGATGTGTCAAGTAATGTTTGAGGAGTACGGATTTCAAGGCGTTTACGTTGCTATCCAAGCAGTATTGACCCTATATGCTCAGGGTACGCCGGCGTCTTCAGTCCAGTTTGTCCTGATAAATCTGATATTCGTTTACGCAGGTCTTACAACTGGTGTTGTCGTGGATTCTGGTGATGGCGTGACGCATATCGTTCCCGTATACGATGGTTTTGCAATGCCTCATTTAACTCGCCGGCTTGATATTGCTGGACGGGATGTCACACGATACTTAATCAAGCTCCTCCTTATGCGAGGTTATGCGTTCAATCGAACGGCTGATTTTGAGACTGTCCGCGAGATCAAAGAGAAACTATGTTATGTCAGGTCAGAGAGTCTGTATTTTGTGATCGGTTACTGAATACTTACTATCTAATTACAGCTATGATCTGGAACTCGATAAAAAGTTGGCGGAAGAAACAACTGTCCTAGTGGAAAGTTATACAGTAAGTATCATCCTCCCCTATCCGATCGAAACTCAATTTGGGCAGCTTCCCGACGGACGAGTTATTAAGGTTGGATCTGAACGTTATGAAGCACCTGAATGTTTGTTCCAGCCTCATCTCGTGGACGTCGAACAGCCCGGCATTGCAGGCATGTGTTTTGTTTTGGAAGGGCGATCATTGTAACGTCATTCTAGAGATGCTTTTCCAAACCATTCAAGCTGCAGCAGTCGATGTCCGCACCGACCTGTACAAGCATATTGTGCTATCCGGGGGCTCTAGCATGTATCCAGGTCTTCCGAGTAGGCTTGAAAAAGAACTCAAGCAACTCTATTTGACACGACTCTTAAACGGTGATCCTACGCGTTTGAACGTGAGTCGACCTTGGCAATTTGTTTTTGACGTTCTTAGTTATAACGGCTGTGCAAACCACAGAAATTCAAAATTAAGATCGAGGATTCTCCTCGTCGGAAACATATGGTATTTCTTGGAGGTGCCGTTCTGGCTGACATCATGAAAAATCGTGAAGATTTCTGGGTAACCCGAGACGAGTGGTTTGAACAGGGCATTAGATCTTTGGATAAATTAGGACGGGGAGAAAGCTGAACGACTATAATAAAAAGGAATATGATTCTTTGTGGGTCTCGTATGACTCTCCCATCAGTTTGGTATCAATCACAGCGGCTGAATGTGATTCGTCAAAGTTACTGACCAAAGCCGGTGACCTCAACAGTCATCATCGGGCTCTCGCCAAGAAGCGTACTCCCTCTCCATCAGTTATTGAAATGATTTGTGACCGACCAGTCTTCCCAAGAATTGAGATGGCTTTGCGCAGTAGCGAGACCGGAATGTTTCTAAGAGGAGACTCTACAGGTGGATCCGTAATGTCCAAGAATGTCAGGATGGTATTCAACTGTCCAGTGGAGATGGCCTGAGTAATGTAAATCGGAAATGTGCTTCGTGAAACATGGACAATATGCTGGACACACCCAATCATATAAAATTTCTGCCCATTCCTCAGGCAATCTCCAGTAAACGAGAATGGACCGTGTCTGTTTCGGCGGCTCGTAAATTGCGACATTTTTTTCCACCATTGCTGACATTAGATTTGATAGGTGGGCAGGTAATATTCTACCTGAACTCCTGGGCATCAGAGGCAAGGGGGAGCCTTGTCGAGTTAGGGTGACGCACGATTAATCCGTTCATTCTTGAGGATCTCATCCCATTCAGTCCCAGCAGTTTCTCCGTCCTCTACACGCAAGACAAACAATTTCCTATGGCGGGCATATGTCAAAATCAAACGAATCCATTGTTCCGTAAAGAGTGATTTGGTGGTTGGGTTAGGTTGTTCACTAAAGGATGGAGTCAGCGCTGGGGAAAAACCACGCCATAAGATGGTTCTAACGAAAAGAACGGCTTAGCGGAATGTATTGAGGGTAACAGAAAACCTTGACTGAAATCAGAATGTACGGTCAAGTTGATAATCCTTGTAGAACAAACCGCTTGGCGCTGTAAATGTCGAGAGAGACATGCAGGAGATGCAATAATAGGCTCGTGATCACCCAAAAGACTTCGGTAGCGGACAAAATTATGTTCTTCGGAGTAGACACAAGAAATCACAATTATACAATATGCAAGTCATGAGAACATGGAGTTTTTGAAGGAAACGATGTAACCAAAGCAAAAAAGCAGAAACAGATGGGAAATATTTCCATAGAAATAGGGCAATTATAAACTACTATCTGTGAGGGGCAAACCGATACTTCAATCTCGTCACTGCTCTGATCCTGCAGGAAGGCCATTATACTCTTCCTAGCGTTCATCTAAGTCCAAACATATCGGTCACCCCGGATCAAGTAACGAGACGTGCACATACAGGTCGTTTTCTGGGTAGCGCATCCGAATCCTCGTCATCAGAGTCAGCTTTCTCTTCCTCCGAACCACTCTTGTCAGACTTTCGGCTATCTCCTGGATCTTGAGCTTCTATCGCCTTTGCAAACGCCTGTACTTCCTCTAGCAAGGCAGAGCGCAAACGTTAAATGCACAACATAAATAACGTAACAGCAAAAAAAAACCTGCCTAGCTCCTGTGCCAACTCTCTTTTTTGCTTGATCGCTTTTGCTTGTTCCATGCTCATCCTACCAGTCATCCCAAGCTCAGCAAGAATTTCTTTGAGCCTTCTGATTTGCTGTTGCGGCGTGTCTATACCCTGAAAGACTTTGGACCATACTTTACGGACGCCACAAGCAACGACAACGGACTACAAATCGATATAGCGGGAGTCGAATCAGATTTAGAGACCGAGAAACGGAACAACCATGACGGTGCCTACCTTCAATCGCTTGATCGTCTCTTCGTCTTTACTCAAGGCTGAACTTTCTTTCTTAGGCTTGCTTTTGTTTATCCTTTTTGACTCCTTTGGATAGTTTTTGTGAAGAGAGACTGTGTGGTGAATGTGTTGGATGAGGTTTACCTTTTCCCCAGATTTAGACCGTCGTTTCTGCTTGGGGGGCTCGTCATCAAGCACTGAAAGCTCAGATTCACTCTTCGTGCCCTATAGTGGTCTGAACCAAAAAGGTCTTGGCCAGAATGTGACATTAAACGTACATCTTTCTTGGGATTCGTCGTATCCTGTGATTCCAGCTTATCAGAATGGTCGACCTTTGTTAGGAGACGACGAGAATGTTGATAAAAAGGACCATTATGTTGAATCAAAGTAGGAATCTTACTGCTGTTCCATTAGATAGAGATGCTTTCGAGGTCGATGGTTTGTCAACTTGACCCGACCGAGGATCAGTTTTGTCTTGCTCTATATCCGAAGTCAGAACATGTTCCTAGAAAAACAACATTAGGAACGAATATAAAAAAAGAATGCAATCACTTACTGAGGATTTGAATTTTTCCTCCTTCTGTATTTTGATATCCTTGAGTCGAAGATTGGGAGAGAAATCGTTAATACCTACCTCTTTGTTGGAAGCGACGACACTATTTTTGTGTGTGGTATTACGCTTCTTCTTCATAGTTCTTCCCTCTTCCCCAGCATCACTCTCTGCTTTAACACCTGCCTTTAACTTTTCCGTCGGACTGGTCTTCACTTTCTTATTGTGGCCTGACTTCACCGCATCGGATTTCCGTTTTCTCCCTGAGGGAGACGGCTCTTTTTTGCTTGTATGTGGAGTCTGCTCGTCGTCTAAAATGGGTGGTTGTTCACTCTTAATTAAAAACACCAGTTATGAAGGAAATATGGATGAGGCATGGCACACACACCAACGCAGCCTTCGTAGCAGCCTTAATTGTCGACTTATATTCTGCCTGACCAAGGAACCCTTCTTCTAATTTGTATTCTTTCTCCAGTGTCTCCCTAATTAAGCGAGGAGTATACTCCCTAAAAAGGACTGTTAACTAAGCGAGTAAGGCGCATTACTCGATAACGTACTTGAGACTACCCTTTTTCTTCGCACTCCATACTAGTTTCTTTGCGGCAAGTTCGAGTTCAGAGATAGGTGGTAAAGGCATTCTAGGTTACACGTTTGGACATTCCCCAGGCCTCGGTAAAGAACGCAGATGTGACGCGGCGGTCATCAGATGATCAGATCCACAAATAGTCCTGATTATTCCTAACAAACTAATATATCTACCGAGGCTACCAGTGGCACTTCGTCAAGGTCATGGCGCGTTTCTGCGGACTAATGTTACATTTGTCGTTCTAAGAAACAAGCGGCATTATTCGATAATCTTCCAACTTCCGTGTCAGTGTTACCGCGGGGGGCTTGTATTCAGAGCCTGGCTCTAATTTTGACTTTAGACGCATTTTGCTGCAGAATTTCTGCAGCTTGAGAGACCATATCTTCCACGATTTTTTTCGCTGGCAGGATGTCATCGATAACGGCAGATACATTGCCCATGAGCCACGCTTTGCTTTCAAGCGACTTTTCGGGATGGTTTGTCAACTCGTGTTCGACTGGCACTATACCCTTCGAAATAAATTCTTTTATCTCCGCCTGTCTGTTGTCCTCCCTGAAAAACAAAAGTAAACTTTCTTGTTAAAAGGTTGCAAAAAATTAATCTACCCACCAATTGGCAACATATGGTGTCTTTCTCACCCTCAGTGGCCGACCTGAGTAAATCAACGTCCTCGTCGTATCGTCAAAGCCGGCAGTAACAATCATTTCTTTATGCTTTGGAGGTGCCGCCGCCTCCACACTCGCCACAAATCTCGTACCAACCCACACAGCATGAGCGCCCCACGCCAAATTCGCCGCAAGGCTCCGTCCGTCGAAGACCGCACCAGCACCGATCACATAGATGGGCTGCCCAGTCAGTGGACTTTTATGACCTTTCACAGCGTCCACACAAGCCGGAATGAGAATACTTGCGGCAATGTCACCCGTGTGTCCGCCTCCTTCGCCAGCTTGGGCACAAATGAGGTCAACACCGACCTCAAGGGCTTTCTTAACGTGCTTCGGGTGGCCCACCATATTCATTACGAGAATACCCGCCTGGTGAAGCTTGTCGACAGCCCATTTGGGCGGGATGCCAACGGCGCAAACGAAGAGTTTCGTTTTCTCTTCGATAATAACATCAATAAGTTCAGGTAACTCTCCTCGTGTGTAGTCGGACTAAAAAAAAGACGACTATAGTTGAATAAAAGCATGAAATCGAATGACGAAGTTGTACATACGTTAGTCTTGCGGGCATTTCCTCCAACTTGAGGAAGGAGAAGATCAACTCCGAAGGGTGCATTCTTATCTTGAAGTTTCTCCTTGATATGGTGGATCTATCCCAAAATATTGTCAGTTTTTAAACATCGCGAGGACAAAGGCGTAAGGGACTGGAGAAAACTAATGACCTGTTGACGAAGGATCTTTGGCCTGTACCCAACCCCACCAATAACACCCAATCCGCCGGCATTTATTACAGCAGCTGCGAGCTCTGGGCCCGCAGCAACGTTCATCCTAATAAACATAAGAACATGTGCAATTTTAAACAAAAGGGACTAACCCAGCAAGCAACACAGGATGTTTGATTCCAAAGAGTTCAGTAATTGGAGTCGTAATAGTTGCCATGACGGTATTAGTTGAAGGTATTCCAACTAGATTATAATAACCAAGAAACCAAGAAATATAGAAGCCAGAGGACTATATGCTAGTATATGGGAAACAACGGAAGGGAGTCTTATATATGCCGTAAAAAGCTCAGGTGATTTATTTGTGAACATGATTAGGGAGGGTGAACGCTGTCGGCTATTGGGCTTCTCCGGACCCGGTGTTTCTTAAGATTTCGAATCCACGATAAATTCGGACCAAAGACTCGGAATGATTGTGTCAACTTGCCAGCGTCATCCGCGGGTAGATGATCTCGGGATGCACTTAGCTCAAGCGAAGTTGATCTGTAGACTGAGAGTAATAATTAAGAATAGGGTATGTAAATAGTGTCGAGCCATCGCGAAGTGACTGCGGCGTAAATATCGGCGAAGAGAAGGGAAAATGTATGACAGATAAACGAAATGCGTGTAGTGGACAATGGATTTGAAGATGAAATGAGAACGAAAGTAAGAATCAGTATAAATAGGCCAGCAGTCGTGTGAAAGGGCGAAGCAGTGTTCGGTTGTCCATTGGTATATCCATGCAAAGGGTAGCGGTGACGACACGATAGCAAGTCGCAATGGAATTCAGCAATTGGAAAGGAATTTCTAACTCATCCAGGAGGTTTGGTATTTTGAAGGTCGTCAGTATTGCTCCGCCCAACATTCTGTATTAGTCTTCTTAATCTCGCCAACTCGTCTGACAAATGTCTACAAAAATTCACAGGTTATGTCTGGAGGCAATGCGGGATGACCGACGTACCGAGCAGTCTGATTCGCTTCTTCACTCTTTTTATCCTCTCTCTCCACATTTTCCCTCATCTTCTCAATTTCCTCCGTCCAAAACTTCTTCACTTCCTCATCCTTTTTCTTGTCCTCTTCCCACAATTTTTTAACTTCTGCCTTACCCTGCTCCGCCTTGTGCAGTTCTCCCACGAGTTCCTTGTACATCTTTCCCAGCTTATCTCCATCTTTTTTTACCTTCTCTTCCCGCTTTCTCATCTCCTCTCTCAGACGATCCGTATCTTGTTTCCATGATTCGGTGAGGTGTTTGATTGAATCACGCAGCGTAATGTATTCACGCTCAGAACGTTGAGAAAGAGCTGTAGATTCCGTGAGTGCGGACTCCATCTCACGGAGCGCCTTTTTTGATGTAGATGTCTCGCTCTTGAGTTGTGCCTTGAGGGTGGTAACTTCTGCTTCTGCTTTCCGTGCGCGTTCAAGAACCTAAAACCAAATTGGATTCCACAAACTGAAGTAAAAACACAAAATTTACCTCTTGCAATAAGCGCTCTTTCCTCGCAACGACATTATTTAATCCCTCATTCTCCAACCTCAACCTCTCCCTTGCCTCCTTTAGATCTTCCGTTTGTCTCGTTAAACTCGCCACTGTGCGCTGAGACATCCTCAGTTGGCCTTTTGTATTTTCTAGTGCGTTTCTTGCGTTTACGACGCCTGTTTGGAGATCCGCGAGAACTTTAGTTGTACCTCCGGGTGTCAAACTGTACCGTTTACTCGGAGAAGGAAGCGGTTGTGAGCTCGGATTTGATGGCTCAGACCAGTCGGCTTTCCCGGTGGAAAGCAGAGCGGGCGGTCGTGGAGTGGAGGTAGAGAGGTTGCCTTCTTCCGTAAGTGCGCGTGCATTACCTTTTCCAGTGAGCATTAATTTTGGAATGAGAGTAATGACAGCTGTTCGTACCTACTGACGATATTGGTATCCCTAAAGTGTGTGGGCAAAAAAAAGACACGGCGGAATCAGTTAAGTACCCGTGCCGATTCCGATGAGAAACTACATACTTGAAAGCGTCCTCGTAGGACTCGACTGTCTTTTGTACATCGCACCGTTCACGGAAAAAGACAGCGGTACGCCCTCTTTAATGCCAGTAGTTAGATCCTCCTCCCCAATAATGGAATCACGCTTGGGAAGTGGTAAGTTCGAGTCTGGGCCCGCTAGGCTTTGCAAGACATCATGGCTCTGCCTCCTCCTTACTTTTGTCATTGCAGAAAAAGCTGACGACCCGCCGAAAGATGACGGTGGTGTGTGTGATAGTGATGCTGAAGTCATATGTGAATTTATGTTTGATGAAAAACTAAACGGGTCGTCGATGAGGTCCGTAGAGTATGGTCGTGGACCGCTGCGAACAATATTCTCAAGGCTGTTCAGCTGGGCTTGTTGATGCCTGATATTGTGTTTCAGTGTGGACATCTGCTGGCGTATAGCCACTTGGAAAGATTGCTACCATGTCAATATCTGTAAAGACCCTTTTATAAATAAACAAACATACCTGGATCGTCTAAAGAATAAGAGGGACTATGACTGCGAAGAGAGGTTCTAGAAGAAGGACGATCACGAGTGTTTCTGAACGGAGTAAGACTATCGCGAGGAGGTTCCAGGCTTGTAGACATCCACTTGAATGTAAAAAAGTCGAAGTTCTTCGCAATGACCGTCCTCAGAACAAGTGAGGTAAAGCCAGTCACTGGCAACAACCACTGAAAGACTCGAAAATGCCACAGCAACGCCACGAAACTTACACAGATGGAGATATGTCACGTGTTGGTTATCGTTTTACCTTCAAGACAAGCGCACATCCTCACACAAGCCCTGACTCGTTCAGCTTGCTTTCCTTGGTGCTCAAAGAAACCCTCAGCGATATGTCACAATGCTCCATCTGCTTATCCAGTTTCAAACAACCTGTTTGTATTCCCTGTGGTAGGACAGCCTTCCTCTTCATCTCATCCTCATCTTGAACCCTTTTCGCACCAAGGACATGTCTATTGCAAACTTTGTCTTAAAGACCATGCCAATACGCCGGGAAATCAAGGATTGACGTCAAAATGCCCCGATTGTCGGGAAACCTTTCATCTTAGTACGCGTTTTCGCCTGTGGCGTTTACGATTGGCTGACCTGGGTCCACCACACAGCCGTGCCCAATGTATGTCTTCTCATCCAACTATCTCACTTATCCTACTTCCTCTTTTGTAGTTGGCATTTCTTCCACAAAAATACCACCCTTTCGTCACTGAGACCGTTCGGCGTGTGTACATCGATGCCGCAAATAGTGAACTTGAGAATGCACTCAAAGCAGTCGAAGCACGTCTTCTTCGCAAAACAGAAGAAGAAGAACAGTTAATGCAACGCTGCGAAGGTCTCACTGCAGCGCTAGACGCACACCGCCAGGGTGAGAGAGAGGCCAACGAACGAATCATGGAGCTGGAAGAAGAGATCGCAGAGATGCAGAATCTGATGAAGAAGAAAGACGAGAATATTTCAGAGCTTGAAAGAAGAAATATGGTTATCAAGGGGAAGGCCAAGTCTACTCAGTTTGATGACACAGTGCCTCTGCAGGAACCGCAAATTCATTTGAAAAAGGAGGTGTAAGAATTCAGCTCCATGGCTGCACACTTCATATTACTGAACCCATTTTGTTCCGCAGAGCTCAGAAACTCCCTGAGATAGACGCCCCTCCAAACCAAGAAAGTCATATTTTGACTTCCCCTGCCAACCACGACTGTCCCGAGATCTGTAATCCAAAGAGCGCGCTAGTCGTCACCTCCAGTCCCGTTCCCGACAACACCTCACCTCCAAGACCCAACTGTCGAAGTGTCGCAGAATCACTTCCGCCTTCTCCCGTTTCGCCTCTGGCTCGTACAACCACTGCTTCCGCTTCGAAACGTGTTCTCAAGCCGCTGCCGAGGAAACGTGTTCTCAGGAAATCCGATACTGTAGACGTTTCTTTGAATCGTTCTCAAAGTGGTGATAATACAATATCGATTGATATCACCATCAGATGAAAGCGGTACGTTTCGTACTTGATGCTATACTATATAACTGATACGTTTAATTTGTAGCCACCTGTATTGTACCGATAGTTTTCGCAGTAACAACAATCTGCTTCATTTTGGGACTTGTACTTTTTTACATATATGCTCTCGTTCCTTTACCACTACACTATTTTATTCCTATGCCCAATCCTGATTACTTCCATTGTACCGTTGCAGAAACCACATTTCGGGCTCAAAGCCAGTCGAGATTCCAGAGGTGACAATTACATAACCAACTCACCATCATCAAACTACCTTCTAAGTCATACATTCCACCTCCAAGTTGGTGCCGCCGAAGTTGGCCCCAACTCCTTTGACACACATAAATTCTTTATTCGATATGTCGCCTCGGTCAGTGTGAATTTAATGTAACTTGAGACAAATATTCATGGCACAGATGAATGTAGCATCGAAGATTTGTTTTTGTCAACTATTCCGGCGCAAATCGTCTAGTCGCATTTCATGGTCAAGCAGTTGCGCTCGACATAAGGGATCCGTTGGCACCATTTCCTTCCCTTTTCATTATTCATGAGTTGCGGACAGTTGGATGCCACCCATTCCAGTCGATTTCTCTGGGGATTCCGAGGCAAATTCAGTGGCAGAATTGATTTTGTTGGATGGAGTATTCGACATGGCTTCTAGGACCTTCAGACGAACGTGACAGGTTATCGCGATCTCATTCCCTCTCTGTAAGTGGATTAATTAATTTTAATCGTCGCCGTGAAATTCTGGCCCTCAGATATTACGCCCCCCAGCACCTCGAGAGCTTTCAAAAAAGTGTCATGATTGGGCGATTTACTTTTTGTTCTTCATTGTGTAACTTCGAAACAAGACTGGACTGTATACATTACAAATTCATTTCTGAATCCACTGGTCATTGGAAACGTCTAAAAGTTTGTGAAACTTCATCAAACACGCCATCTTCCACAATCCAGTCTTGCCAGGGAAAGCTTGACTCGTCGTCAGAAATGTCTGGAGTGAAAGAGCGGCGTTGAAGGACACCCCTCTCGTGTGCTTGAAACAAGGCAGGGTAAGGGGCGTCATTGATAGTGAGGGCAATGGCTCTCCGATGGAACTTCGAGAGAGAGATGCCAGACGTGGGACATTTCACGAAGACAAACCTGCGAACCTGTCCTGAAATGAGTATACACGGCTCTTATATCAGTTATAAATTGGACTGGCATTCGGAATGTAACGTATAATGAACTTCTCTTTTTCGAAACAGATGCGATGAGTGGGACACATGAGCATGACGTTGCGTGGTTCATCTTGAGGAGAATCCTTGACCTCGGGAGGAATACAGTTGCGATGTTTTAGGTCGAGCCACTATTTAAAAAGTTAGCTTCATTAATCATGGTTCTCAAGCATTGTTTAACTTGCTGTTTGCTCATCTCCTGGTGCAATAATGTGGCAATTCTCGAGGAAATCTTCCATACCAAAGCCACAAACAATACAGCGATTCTCTCCGAGAAACTGGTCCCTCTCAGCTACGGCATCGAGAACATCGAGAACGGAGGATTCGGAAGTTGATGACATTTTACGAGTTGTAGATTAATGTCTCGAATGGTGTGACATGTCACTGGACACATTGTTTGGAATAAAAATACAGCTCACAACGCGTCAGTAAAGTTTGCGGGCCGATATAGCCGCTCATCAGCTGTCATCGACATTAATTATTTGGTTGCCCGCTCAAAATGTACGAAATGTACAGAGGCACCCCCATTGTCTTTGCTGTCGTTATATCATGTTTCGCAAAGACAGTGCTCGCCCATGATCACAATGACGAGGTTTCTCCAGAGGAAGCGAGCGCACCCATTGATTCTATTTTATGGTTGCATATGTTTTTGCAAGGCGCCGTTTGGGGCATTCTCTTTCCAACTGGTATGGTTTTGGGTCTTTCGAGGTCTAAATGGCACGTTCCTCTCCAGGTCAGTTCAAAGGAGTAATCATGGTGCTGAGGATCTGAGAGCCGTTTCCCGCATACTAGGCAACAGGTTTCCTCTTGACCTTCGGAGGCTACATTCTCGGACACTCACATAAAGGACGTGTTTTTCCTCCTTCTGCTCACGGAAAGTTTGCCAACATCATGGTCATCCCTATTCTTACCCAATTAGTCGTTGGTATCTACCTGAAACTTCACATTCACGAAAAGACTATCCGACCATATTTTGTCGTGGTTCATGGTTTACTGGGGAGATCTTATCCTATTCTTGGTTGGACGCAAATGCTGTTTGGTGCGATTGTCTTTACAGGGTATTGTCGTGGAGGTCATCTTGGTGGGTGTGCAACTTCATTTTACAGCGACACTGTTTACTTTGTATCCAGGTCAATGTCTTGCTCATTATATTATGGGAAGCGGATTCATTGCTTATGCCGTCCTGATAACGATCACTATGCTTGCCGGCGAACATTGGATGCAGAGGAGCGGCCGAAGTCCAGAGTTCTTTGATTCGTGTGTCATTATGTTATGGGTATGTTTGCATTCCTGGCCTTACAAGCTTCCTGAGCCGAATTCCATGTAGGGTATCGGTGAGTTTTAGATAAATTTATCATGTAAAATTGCCCATATCGTTCCAGTCAACACATTTACGGAACATCATGGAGGTGACTGGTCAGTCAAAGACATGCAACACACGTACGTTGCACCCTCGCATAGACAAGTTTTTTCTCATGTGAATTCCCTAGAATTCTTGGTATCCTTTGTAGGGCTTTTATATTACAAGTATATACGCCAGCAAAACTTATATCATCTTGCAGGGTGGGCAGGCGGAATTCTCGGTATTTTTCTCTCAAGAAACAATCAAGTGAACTTGTTCCATTTTATGTTGTTATCAGCTAACTAATTATTAACAGCGCAGCGTTGTTCCTGCCGTAATGTTGGTCCTTCCCATTGGCCTTTCGTATCTATTTCTGAAATATCTTTTCCAGCATCCTACTGACAGGATGGGCCATGTCAGACCACACCCAAGCTCTTATGATCTCCACCAAGGTACTTTGGCTTACCTTCCATCATCCTTTCATTTTATCGTTTTATCTCAGGTCCATGCAATGTTTGGCCGAACTCTTATGCTTGCCGGCTTAACTCGTATCATTGAAGTCTGCTACTTCGTGCCCGCCATATCTGATCAAGATGACTATACAGACGAACACACGTTGGCTGACGGAGGTAGGAGCATGAAAAACGCCGCTGCAAGGTCCTGGCGGCACCTTACGCCTTTTGTGAGTGTTTTTTTATAGGTGATGCTAAGAATTTCTTCTTCAACTTTCTTTTGTAGCTACTCATCGCTTCTGGGTGAGTCGCGTTGCCTATATGGACTACCATGATTTATTGATATTGAGGATACAGACTGCTTTTCATGTCAGCTACAGACGAAGAATTAGAATTTGCGAAGGGGAAAGGGATGGACCATGTCACATACATTCTTATCTTTTTCAGGTCGGCTTAATTTCTTTTCATATTCGCACCCATCTTAATTTGTCTCTTAGTCTTGCCTTCTTGCTGTATGGCTTCATTGTCTTCCTCGTCAATTTATATAGCACTACGGGGCGGAATGCAGTGTCGAGCACCATTTTCAATGCTGATGCTTCAAATATTGAGATGGTGACTCCTGGTGGAAGGTCCAAGTGGTATTCCAGAGTGCCGACGTCACGGACACGGACACGTAGTGGACTAGCTGAGAGTACTGTACCTACACATGTACTCGGGGATGAAGACGAAGAAGAAGAAGTAACACCGAGGATGGAGATGATGAATGTAGCTGCTGGGAGGAGGGTATGATTAGTGAACTACATATAATTGAATTCCATAATTCGTTTCTCATTCTTCACCTCTTAAACCCCGAAGTGGCCGAGACTTCCGAGTAATGTTGCATTGACATAATACCGGGTTGCTCGGGGTGGGCTGAGATAAAAACCAGCAACAAACCACCAACCAGAATTTTATAACATGTCAGGTATGTGTAATTCCACCACCGAAAAACTGATAAGACATAAAATCTGGGTCTTAGGGAAAAGCGCACTCGTCGTCGGGGCGACTGGACAGACTGGTCGTCACCTCCTCCAGAGTGTCTTGTCTTCTCCTCATTTCACGCGTGTTGGCGAGTACGGACGACGCGTGACGCCGTCAGAAGAGATCACGACCGGCAAGGACAAATTGGAACAGAAAGTCATCGACTTTGAGGAGATCGGAGAAAGTCGTTTGAAAGATGGGAAATGGGACGTCGTTTTTATCACGTATGAACATGTTCTTTCTTTGTTCGTTAGTAGGGCTAATACGTCCTGGGATTACAATTGGGAAACATATAGACTAGGCACGACTCGAGCAGCAGCGGGAAGTGATGAAGCTTTTGACAAGATTGACCGAGAGTAAGTATGTAGCTAAGGTTTTTGGCCTCTAATATTCACGCCGTCTCTCCCAGATACGTCATCCGCGCTGCGAAAGAGGCAAAGAATCCAGAACTAACACAGCGTCTTGTCTACTGCTCTGTACGCATATTTGTTCTTTCTCCCAAATATGCACGTTCTTCATATCTGTAAATATAGGCAGGTGGCGCAGACTCGACCTCTAGGTTTCTCTACAATCGCAGTAAAGGTTTGACAGAAGAGGGTCTCGCTGCTCTCGGTTATGCAGACACCATCTTCTTCCGTCCTGCATTCCTTGCTGGTGCTAAGCGCGACGGCAGCAGATCTATCGAGAATGTGTTTGGGTGAGCAGCCCCCTCACTGGCACAATCCGCTTCGAGTATATCTTTCTGACATGGTCCACAGCAAAGTGACGGGTTTATTATCCCACTTTTCGAACAACATCGAAATAAATGTGCGTAGACGGTCTTAATCCCAATCAACACCATGGCTTGACTTTTTTTTCGTATCCCTACGTAGGTCGCTGCATTAGGCCGGTCAATGTATCTTGCAGGCAAATTCGGTTCACAAAACCTGCCTGCGAGTGTGTCAACATCCAAGGTTGGCAAACCAGATCATCAGGCCATCATTATCGGGAACAGCGCGGCCCTCAAATTGGCGGGTGAAATCCAGTGAAGGTTCGCGAAGTTCTATTTCCAAACAAACAGTCGTAGCATTTGTCCGAAAATGTAAAGAAACACAGAATTACAGCAGAAAATGAATGAACTAGGACTTTGCTATGATAGGAAAAGCAAACATTAATATGTTGAGTCACAGTGTCAGTGGACAATGTTAGTTTAAGGAATGTGGTAGCTTTTTGTCAACTACTACTAAATTTAAAGTGCATTGTACAGAGGGGTAGTAATGGTGGATGGACTGTTCGAAATAGGTTGCATCAAGGGTATCAAAAAGGAAAAAAGCAATACAAGATTACGTTGCCAATAGCAGAAAGAGAAAAGGAGCGACAGTTAAGATTAAGGGAAGGCATGTGAAAGACTAGAACGACATTGTAGATTTGAAGAAAGAAAAACATATCTATTAAAACACGAAAAGAACAGAAGCGAAATAAAGGAAAGGGACAAATAACTCACCAGGAGTCCTTTTTTTACGTGGACCTCCTTAATAACGGTCTTCCATTGAAAAGTGGCGGCAAGGTAACTGTGTATCTCTTTGTCAACCCTTTGATCTTGCGGATCGTCTTGAGCTTCAACCTCCCTTTTCCGTTCGACGATGGCCCTGCAGTAGGCAACGACTCCTGCTCCTGTTCTACGGCGATAAAGTCTCCAGGACTCGCACCCGACAAAGGCGACGAGCTAGCATCTGAAAGGGTGTGTGGTAAAGGATGGGCATGTCTGATCGCGTCCACGTTCATCCACATAGAAGGTATGTTTTTGGAGGGGTCTTTCGGTGGTGGGACAGGAGGGGTCTCGCTGTGGTTGCGGTTGCCTGCCAGTGAATGTGAAGGTCGATAATCGGGTACGAAGGTGGAGAGATTCTTCCTTCTGAATGGAGAGGGTCTCGATGTAAACTGTATGTCGCTGTCGTCGTCATCCAAATCCAAAAAGAATGGCGGAATTTCACTGGCATACAGACCCCGAGACGGCGGTGGCGAAGCAAAACGACTGTACTGGCTTTGAACCCTCCCTATGTATATGTCATCCATCACTTTTCCTTTATACGCGTCGACGGCAGCAACTCCAGTCTTCCCTGTCGTGGCCAACGTGTCAAGGCTCGCCTGCCTCTTCAACAACCCACTCTGTTGTTGAGGTCGTGTTGCACCACCAAGGCTTTCTGATTGTCCAGACCTAGTTCCACGAATATCACTAGGTCTATCGACATACGACAGAATTGAACTGGCATTCGCTGGTCCACTATAGAGAAGATCTTGGTTTGACCCTTTGGCAGGAACCTTGACACCAGGGCTAAACACGGCGCTCGCATATTGGAGAGGAATTTCTGGCATGGGAGGAGGCAAGTCATCGTCCAAGACACCGTTGTCGCTTGGTTTTCGTCCATGTCGGATATTGCCCGATATGCTCAAGTGCAAACTGCTTTGCGAAGCACGATGGCTTCGCTTCTTTGCTGCATGAACAGAAGATGTGTGACTCTTGGCGCTCCTGGTACTCCTCACACTTCTGGTGCTTTTTGCGCTCTTGATACTCGCGGTATCACCGTTTGTATCATTTCCTGATGGAATTGGAGGAAGGGATACATATGTATTCACGGGAGATACACTAAAGGGTTGAGGGGAAAGCGTCACGACAGGGGTAGTTGACGATACACTGAGATTCCTGATAGCGAGCAGAGTAGGCGTCATTGGCATTGGAATTGAGCTTCTGCGCTCGGGTGAAAGATATGGAGGGGGTGTCTGGGATGGTGTTCGAGCGACGGAAACTATCTCAGCCGTTTCGATGACGGCCATGCAGTAGTCTGCAGCAATAGAATTCTCGTAATCGTCCAATTCTTTTGCCATTTTCTCAGCTTCCTTCCAAGCATCTTCAAGTTCTGCTTCAAGTTGGAAAATCCGCTCCCGAGCTTTGTTAAGATCCCTCGTTCTGCGCGAGTAACTGGCGTTTAGCTTTGAAAAAAAAAAAAAGAAGAATTCAAGTCAGAATTTCTTCTTAAGAAGCTGTAGAATTTGCGACGAACCTTTCGCAGGGCAATGGCCAGTGCGCTGGACGAGTGAACATCAATAAGTCTGTTAATTTGCGCAATTTGGTCATTAATACGTAGCAACTCTTGCAGCTGTTGATCGCAATCTGCAGTAGTTTCCGCTAATTGCGCAGTCAGCGAACTGACAACTGAGCCATCGTTTTCCTTCTGTTGACCAAGAGAGGTCGAGTTGAGAGCCTGAAAAAGCATTGTTCGTCTATGAACGAGAAAGCGATATCGAGATTGTGTTGTCGTCTTGAGCAGATCGAGTCTTTCCAGCTCTGCAGGCAGGACCTTGTCAAGATTTTCCATTGTCAGCAAACGTAAAAAAGACTCGTTTGCAGATGACCGAATGGCCCGAGATACGATATTTTGTAATTCTTTCGAGTCGAGCGTCCCTGAATCTGGTTGTCAGTTAAACGAAAAAAAGGAATTTCAAGTAAAGAGTGAATTACATAGTGCGGCTTCCAATGGCAAGCCTTTCCATGGCAAAGTCACCGGATCAAATACGATAGCAGGAGGCAGTGTGAGTTTGGGTAGGGTATCGAGAACTGGAGTTGTTCTGGCTGGGCTTGGCGTTGACAAAGCAGGAGGTGATGCCTGTGACTCCGTTTGTGGTTGGAAATCATGACTGTAAGCAGGTGGATATGTAGGAGACGAGGGCTCTTCTGAGCCTTCTACAGCGGCAAGAGATTTAATCTGTGTAGGTGACGGATCGGGAGACACATGACTGGCGGGTGGCCATTCTGCAGCTGCAGAGTTGCCACTATTAACAAAATCCTCTTGTTCCTGTGGTGGAAGAGAAGAAGAGGTTGTGGCAGGCGGAAGAAATGGTTGAACAGCAGGGACCACAGGCAGCGGCTTTGTAAAAGTAGTAGTATTTGGGGAAGGGACTGGCTTGTGATTCATGGCTGGATGAGGCTCAAAAGGAGGGTGCGTAATGGGGGGAACTTGGGGTATCGATATGACCCCTGGCTGGCTGCTCTTGCGCGTTCTGGGTCCAATTGGAGTGATTTGTGGGCGATTTAGAGAAGCACTGGTATATACAGAGTTCCCCTCAGCATCAGAGTCGGACATGACTGGAAAGCAGCTAGGAAATCAACATGGCGCTCATGAGCGTTGGTGACAACGAAACTCTTATACATGGCCGGTCGACCCCCATCTCCCTGTCTTCCGTGGGAACTGTCTTGGGTTTCACTCACTTTTTGACTTTTGTCCTGGAAACTAAGGCACCATCTCCTATCAAAAGTAAGTCTACGGTATACGGTCTTTCCGTCTGGCCGGTACTTATAATGCAAATCTAATATCCCTCCTGATGTTATCCATTATGGCAAAGTGTAGTCGGTCTGATTTTCGAACACACCGGCATTTCTTCAAACTCTAGATGCGCGGCTCGGACATCTATTGCTGTTTCAAGTTTTTACCTTGGTTTGTTGACTAGGAAAAAACCCCTCTGTGTATCTATGTAACTGACATTCCTTCGGACTGATGAACGCCGGCTGCTTCATTTCATCATTCCTATCCATAAATGGAAGTACTCCGCCATGCAAAAGCGTTGCATCTGGAGGGCCTCATGAATGCATTTTAGAATCAATTTAAACTGTAAGAAAGCAACTCTGACATAGGCTGTCTGTTGGCTTGTCTGTAGTAAACCATGGCCACGAAAGGCAACGATGAGTACCAGTTCACTCAAATATAGATTCTCGTCCGAGTCGTGGGCTCACCAGCCAGAATGCATAACGTCGGGGAGGATCCAATGAGGAAGTGTAGGTGCTTAGGTGAGCGGGCGCAACTCAAAGTCTAGCTGACGTAAAACCGATGTTTCATGGGGACATTTGTTTTCGGTGTTTCCTATCATCGTGCGGCTCGAAGTAGGAATCTGGCGTTGCTTTTCTCGCTGTCGGTATAATCATTCCCGACCGACCCGTCTACCCTTAAGATCAAAACTGCATTAATTTACATATTCATTCCTAATTCGCATCAAGGCATAAACGTACCAATCCCAGCCATCATGATGATGTAGTAATGGTGTGCGCGAGCGGTAGATGAGTACTTGGATTGACCCATCCGCGAATAGTTCCTCCACCGACCCACAATGGAGAATGGCAAGCCCAAATCGCGTAGGTTGGGGTCTTTGACGCTGCCTGCCTCTACAATGAGAATTTCTCTTGTGACCCCTTCTGGCCTCACGAACTGTGTAATTGTCTCCGCCGTATCCCTTAAGAACTTGGCCGATGATCTGAATGTACGAGGAATTTGATCCTTGCCGGCCTGATCAAGAATTCACAATTTGATCTCAATTAATAATCAAAAAAAAAATCTTTTCTCTGTGATTGCTGAAGGCCGCAGGGTTGGTACGAACTACTACGAAGCTCAAAATAAAAGAGATTATCGGGTCTGAATCAACATGGAGGTGAGTTGCAATTAAACATCTTGATAATTGGGAAGTGTCGCAGACCAACCTGACGTATGTTCTGGCGATGATAGCCTCAATGACGGGACCACGCCCGTCGTGCAACAAGTAACGATAATCAGTCAAACTAAGTCGGTGTAGCTGGTGTCCGTCTGTTTGCAAGGATAACCACTTCTCAGCAGTAGTAACAATAATTGATGCTTTGGAAATTTGCTGCTTCGTCATTTCAGAATCACCAGAAGTTCGCCGACCGTCTTATCATAGTGCTTCTGAAAGTACCAACCATTTCTGGTAACTAAAGCCTTCATGGGGGCAATGTAGACGATCTTAAAAGACGCGAGATCAAAGACGCCAGTTTCAGAGATGTAGTGCTTGGACATCTCATGTAAAAATCGTAAGCATGGCGACGTTGGTCTAAACAGACGTGAAATAAAAGCGATGTTTCAATGCAAATGTTAAGAATTTACCTTTCCCGCGTCAGAGCATTATAATTATGATGCGGAAGCTAAATAACCACACATCGACTTAAAAGGCAACTAGGTGGTGTTGTTTGTTTTTCTTCTGCACCGCCCGTTTGCAATACCCCATTCCTCCTTCTCATACCCAAAAGCTTTGCGGCGACTTTGTCAGTCCAAGGCATTATTCATTTCTATCCTATTTTTTTTTAAAGTCCACCTCCATGGGTCGAACTCTTTTCTCTCTTGCGTATGCTGTTCCCGAGCCAGCGGTTAGGACAGAGCCGGAACCGCAGGTTGATACCTGTGCAAAATGGAGTGTATGGAATCGATTTGATCCCGACTCGGACGACTTCTTCCAAGACGCAGAGTATGAGGCCTTCATTGACCACGTACCTGAGCGCCAGCATGTGCAAATGACTGCTGGCCGTGCATCACCGGATAGTATGGATCTCGAGAATAGGAGTGACGCGGGTCGTGTTAGTCCAATGGCTGCGGGATTGGATGGTCCACTTGTCTTTATCCAGAGGCCTAGTTACAACGACTGGAATGCAGGAGGGCCGATATTGGGTCGTTCCTCCAGTCCTGACTCCGACTTCTCGTCATCGGCATCTCTTTCGCCTGTCCACAGCCCTGTACTACCACCGAATGCTGATCAGCTGGACAACCCTCCGTTCATCCCGCCGCTTTCCTTCCGCGGACCTTCTCCTGGCATTGAAGAGCCAATAAGTCCGGTCGATTCTCCACAATCCCCAACACTCAGGAGGACAGTTGAGACTACCCCGATCACCCTGTCGCTTATCGAAATCCAGCCCGCAACGCGTTCGCCTTCCCCGGACTTGTCGTCTACTCCGGCTTCTCAGGCGAACCCTGCTCGCCAGATTGGCCAGACGATGCTCACGCCCTCACCTCCACCCTCGGTCACTCCTCGTTTCTACTCGTGGCAGCATCATCCCATTCCTGCTCTTCCTGTAAGCCCGACTGTTGTTAGAGGCAATGCTCGTATGCCCTTCCCACGTCAAGGGACCACTCCGGCGCGCATCCGCATCTCGGATTCTGTCATGTAGAATGCTGGATGTTGGGCGCTCTCAAAAGTCTGTACAGACATACTCTCCGACTTGCACTATTAATTAACAGTCATAGAGTCATTCTCTTGTTCAGCCTTAGGACGTGGTTCCCCTATCTGCTGAATCTTCAATTACGGTAGCCACAACCCCCCTCATTATGTTTTTCTTTTCCACTTTCCTATACCTTCTTTGTTTTTTGTTTTGAGTTATGTGCTTCGTGATTTAACTTTCTTTATGTTGATTCAAGTTCTAAAAGGCTTCATGGCTCCTGCTTCCAACATCATTTGCAGCTGCATGTACTTACGTATTTGTATTCTTAGCATCACTCACCATCCCTAGTTGTCAAAATGTCAAAGCTTTATATTTTCTATAAGCAAGGAAAACTGAGAGCAGGATCGGTATGCTTCCAGAGGGCTTCAAAATATCACAAGGATTATGGGTAAATTACAACATTCATCCCCAACGATTATCCCATCGACCTAAGCTTTCCATTAGACACCAATTTATACGGTCATCAAATTCCATAGAGGGAAGTCCTGTTGAATCGTTACCACCAGACTTCGAGTGTTCAAGTAATAGACACCAGGTATCTTCACCATCACTCCTAGGTAGTTTGAATGGTACGCGTGCTGTCGTTTGCTCTCTGGATTCTGCCTTCGTATATGGAATGTAAGATATTGGGGTCGAAGTAATTGCATGTCCGGTTATAGCAACAAAGGGTGGAACGATGGCGGGTGGTGTTGTCGAAAAGCCAGCGCTAAAAAAATCACGTTTTCAGAACAATTGGTCAGAACCCATAGTGGGTAAAATACTTACACAACTACATTCAGGATATTTTGTACGAATGCAGGGGACAACAACCCTTCCCACTTGAGGTGTGTAATCTCACCGACGTAGGAAGGTGATGGCGGGTCGTATACGGCTACGAATGGATCCACGCGGTCGTTTGCGTGTAATCTGCAGAAAATCGAACTGGTTCAGTACTGTGTTTTGTCTCTTTCGCACAGAGGATGACAATAATAAGTGTGCCCACAAAACCCGGTTGACCAGGTCAGAAACAATAAGCGCGCCATCGCGCGGATAAAAATTGTTTTACCTCTACTCACCGTTGTGCGCCGAGACAGGCCATACCGATCCATTCGAAAAGGCTTTGAATATGCTCGGACCAGTCTTCGATGGCCTCTTCTGTCACTGAACCCAAGAAGACGGCTGGAATACGTACATCACGCATCCCCTTTTTTCTGCATTCGACTCGGCAGTTCTGGGCTCCTTGAACTTGCCATGAATGTTCTAGCGGAATGCCTGGGATACGGTGTATAAAATCAACAAAAAAAAAGTGGTAAAAAGTGGTGGTCAGCTGAAATCGAGGTTTATAGAAAACACGGAGGCGAAGAACAAAAGATTCCCGGACCCACTTTCAGACGAACAATACGATACATCCCACAGCGCCCCGTCTTTTCCCAACTCAGTCCGGCGTCTTTCATCCCATCCCACTAGAGCGGCTTGAATCTTCTCCCAACTTTTTGGCGAATGAACGTTTCTCGTGAGTGGAATATCAATACCTATATAAGTGTTGAAGATGGTGCAAATTCGCAAACAAAACAAAAAAAGGACATACGGTGACGATCACTGTGAGTTTTGAACGGAAGTTTCTGTCCCATCAAACCGAGACGCTCGTAAGTCTCTTTGGATGCGCATATAGTAAGAAACGCGCGAGGGTCAATGCACCATACGTCGTCTTCTTGCTGACTATAGCTCACGACGAGCAAATTACTGAAAGAAAGAGAATGAACTCAAAGTCGGAAAGGACGTGCAAAAAGCCCCAACAAATACCTTTGTCCTTCCACAGAGTTCACAAACACATCTCTGTTATTCACGACATCGGATATTTTGGTTTTCCCTTTGTGATACGAGGTTTCAAGCTTGCTTAGAGCTTCAAGAAGATTAGGATTCGATGGAAACACGACATCAATCTGACAATCAGGGTTTCAGCGGAGAGTGACTGGCGGTATAAATTGTGTCATACGAACTTGTTGCGTGAATGGATGGCAAGCTGGGAGAGTTGTGATTTTTGAACTTGGGAGCTCACCAGACGAAACTTTGATACGACGTTTTTCCGGTTGTGCAGTCTTCATCCTCTACTAATGAACGAAGCCAAAAAGATCTCTCTCGGCCCGTATCACGTCTGCATCAATGGTCTTGTTGAAAAAAGATGCATTCATACAATAAGGTGTGTTACAACGCTAGCGTAAAGCTATTCCCGTGGTTTAATGAAAATATTCTATGAAGATGCAAAGCAAGCACCGCCCGCCAGAGCGAATAGCAAGTGCGAGAAAAGGAACATATCTACGAAGGTTGTTTTTAAGCCGAAGGTGCACGAAGGTACTTGCGTCTGTACTTGGAGTCGACCTTGTCGAGATAGTACGTGCCTGGCCAGATGTTGTCGACGGAACCTTCAGGTGTGTAGTCCCGAGCATTATGGTTCTTCTCGCGAAGCTGAGGCGTTCAAGAGTTAGAAACGAATACTACGTTATTAAAAAAAAATCAGACGTACAAGAAGGGCATCCACAAATTCTTGAGGAGGCACAACTTTAATCTGGGCAAGTCTGTTGATCAGGTCCAGCTTCTCTCTGATCTTTGAAGTGTCACCCTTGATCCTCAAAGTGAAGAAGGATGCTGCACAACCGCTTCCAAATGAGAACAGGCTGACACGCTTTCCAAGAAGGGTTGCAGGCTCCACGTCAGAGAGAACAGAGGCAAGACAGCCATATAACGAAGCCGTGTACATGTTGCCCAATCTTTTCGAGCAGGCCATAGCAGGATCCGTCTTCTTTGCAAAGGAAGACTTTGAGGCAGCGACGAACACTTTCTCCACATTCTTGTCTGTAAGCGAGGCGGAGCGGCTGATTTTAAGGAGCGTCTCCGCGTCGGGAATGTTAGCAAAGCGAGGGTCCTTCGGGTTGCTGACGAAATCACTGAACAACATACGTGCATGACCCTTGATAGCTTGCTTGCCGTACGGACTGTGGAAAATGGCGTAATCGATATCTTCAAGAGAAAAAACTTCGTTGTGTGTCTTCTCAACCGGATGGCCGGCAAGCTGAGCACGCTTGGCAATCTTTGCAACTTTTTCCTTGTATATGTTGTATGTGGCATCGAGAGCGGCGACGTAGGTGACAACGGAGACAGGGCCGTCGACCTCGGGATACTCAGAGGAAAGGTTTGGTTTGTAAAAATCGTATGTATTGGCCATGTATGAGGCATGGATGGCTATTTTTAGACATCACTCATTAGAGAAGTTAAGTTTATATCCAGCAAGTTGACACTCACGATCAAAAACAACGGGAGCATTGGGTCCAATGAGCATGGCGCATGCGCCAGCACCTCCAACAGGTCGAGCAGCACCTTCTGCGTATACCGCAATGTCACCACATACGACAATAGCGTTGCGGCCATCCCAAGAACTGGATTCGACCCAATTGATAGCATTGAAAAGAGCGGCTGTTCCACCGTAGCAGGCATTCTTAGAGTCGACACCCTCAATGTCGTAGTTGCCAGCATCTGCGAAAAGGTCCATGAGCGTGGTCTTAACCGACTTGGACTTGTCAATGATGGTTTCAGTGCCGACATCGATGCGGCCAATGGATTTAGGGTCGACATTGTACTTTTCCAAGAGACCAGAAACAGCTGCAGAAGAGGTTCGGTGATTTTGTCACGTTTCTAACGAAAAAACTCACCATTCAGAGCGAAAGAGTTGATGTCTTCGCGGTCATCAGGCCATGCCATGTACTCTTGACCAAGACCGATAGTGTATTTGCCTTTCGACACGCCGTCGAAGACTTCAAGGTCGGTTTCGGAAATGCACTAATGCAAATATAAAAATTGGTCGTTGAAACGAGAGTGATACCTCAAAGACTCACGCGACGTGGGAAGTAGACCTCCACGGCGAGTACTCCGACATCCTTAGGACGAGGAGACTCGACGGTGAAGGGAGTAGCGACGGGGATGGTCATCTTGCTTAGTTCGGGAAGAGCTGACAAGTTGGAGGGTCACCGGTCAACAAGGATATGGTTGACAAAAGTTTTGAAGAGGTTATATACCATCAGTAAAAATGGAAAATGAGCCGAGATCAATTTCTGGTTAAAATAGGCATTGAATACAAATGTGGTACGACCCACAAATATCGAACCGAGCTAGCCTTTTTTTTTTTGCTTTTGAACCACAATTACACCGGTTGTGGAAATTTTCTGGTGCGAAGTTTTATATTTTTACAGGGCAGAGATATCGGCGTGCATTATCCAGCAGGAGCAGGAGTGAACCCACACTCAATTGTCCGTATCAGGCACCCTGCAAATTTTGCGATAAGATATGACCTTTCGGCAGGGTCATTCTAATTAAACCGCAAGCGGTGTCTTCCTGGTCTCGAATTTATCGCGAAATTGCAAGTTTTGCGGTGCTTTGCCCCTCCTTTTGGTTCGCTTTCTAGATTGTAACAAGAATGGCGAAATGCACACCGGTGGTAAGTCATCAAACCCTACCTTGCGGGGCACATCGTTAATCATTACATACTCAAACAAAAGTATTAGCCCTGCAAGGTCATCATATAACTTGGTACACAAAACGGACGATCCTTGCCAGCGTGATAGTACCTGCATGATTCCTTCACTTGGCTTGTTGCCAACTCAGCACTCTTCTTCGCGATTAGCCCATATTTGGCTCCATGCGAACTTCACTGGGCTCCGCGAGTTGGTTTCTGCATTGGTTGACACTAGGATGAAGCCACTTTTACGCCACAACTAAATTCACTTTTGCAACGCCTACGAATTTCTTGACCACTGGATAGAATCTGGATAATTTTCTGTCGAAGACTACCACCGATTATCAAAGTCTGCCCCACGGAGCACCATGGACTCGGACTATGGAGTCTTTTGTGTTCTTCTCCTCCTCATGCTCGACGTCTCGCTATCGGATGCGTTCGTATCGTTTTTTTTCCGTCGATTCAATTACCTCTGTGATATAGTTCAATCTCCAAGAAAATGAAAGATGATGTGGTAATTGACACATCCTAAATTATAGATCACATTCTTGCATAGACAAGTAAAGAATTGAAGTGGCTCTTTCCTATGGAATACGTCGATTGGAGCTTGATTCAATGATGTTCAGGACCTCAGTGGGGCAGCTTTGTATGGTGTTCACAAATTTTCGTGTTGCTAATGATATATGGCGAAGTGTACAAGATACTACTTCAAACAATCGAATGAGCCGACGTGACAAAAAAGAAAAATTAACATCATGAACTAGCATGTCCTCGCAAGAAACTACGTAATTATAAACATAAGGTCCTCAAAGTCGAACCACTGTCCACATCGTCAAAGCTTGGTTCTCAGGAGAGGGTGACTGTGGAGCCGTAAAGCCAGTACTTGGACACGTATTTGACCTGAATGTCGCTAGATCCAGGAGTGCACTGAAAATCAGATGGAAATATGAGAAGTTGAATCATAGAATGCAGAAGAAAAAGTTGAATACCGAGGCAGGAGGTTGACCACCCTTTGTATGTGTGCGGTAGACAGAGGTAGCTAGTCCACCACTCACACCTTTGAGCTGTAGCCAATCGACATCTTGACTGCCGGTTGGGGCTTTGAGGCCAGCAACCCTTGCAGCGAGAACGAATGCATCAGGCTTGTCGGGAGCGGCATCCCCTCTGAAATCCCAAACGGGCGAAATCCCGCCGCTATTATTCTTAATGAAGAAATGAGCGCCGAGCTTCTTGTATTTCTTTCCCACTTCAACCAGGCTGTTACCGGGTACGGCTGACCACGCTTCAAACGCCGGGTCTTGGATATTCTCAAAAGCAGCTTTGTTCTTCTTTGAGAGACACGAGAGATCAAAAAGATCGGCAACGGCGCCAGTAGAACTATTCATAGTCCAGATGATAAGTTGGCGGAGATTAGAGTGAACAAGCTCACTCACGTATAGTTGCCTGCCGAACTGCAGGTATAGTTCTGCAAACCAACACCAAGGAGGACGAAAGATGGGTCACCGGTTGATCCAACCAAAGCCGTTTGACCGGCAGGAAAGACGAGCTTTGCGTCGGAAGTACTGCAGGTCTTTTTATCATCGTCGCATCCTAGAGGAGCCGCAACAGCCAAAGTCGCAAAAAGGAGGATCACTAAAGCGGAGAACGACATCGAGCCACTAAAATTGAAAGTGGAGGTTTGGAATTATGGGGAGGTGAACTATAAAACAGAATGAAACCAAGATATGTATAAAGGGGAAAACAAAAGAACTGGAAGTGGGGTGACAGACAACATGGTGAGTTAATAACTCTAGATTTTTCAGGTCCCAGGGCGCTAAACTGGCATCATGATGGGCGTTTCCATAGGTTCCCATTAGTTCCCATGCAATGTCATTTACAAAGAAATCCCATTGGAATTTGGCACTAGAAACAATGCAACCTGGATACTCACCTACTCACACGAAATTCAGAAGCGACTCCAAGCGAGATGTTTCAAACTGGATCCACATGGACTTGTGTGACCTTACTACTGTATTACATCCTCTGCGGCTTGACAGAGTCAGACAAGGTGAATGAGACTAGTAACTGGCATAGCCGTAACTTGAATTTTCATTGTATTCGGAATATAAAAGCAGGTTTACAATGACAGATGGTACTGGTTTGTTAGTCAGATGTACAGTCAAAAATTGTGAACTAAATGGATTATGTATCATCTTGGCACTGCCTTCAAGTTCAAATTTTGCAATTGTGCTGCGTTCAGATGCTCTTGAAACTGTTTTTTGACATCAACGGCATCTCGGCCAAGGACCCGAATGCAAGTTCCTGGAGACCCCGAAAAATATGGCAGGGGCCGATAAATTGCCGACATCAAATTTTGCGATGGGCATTGTCATACCATTGTTCCTAATAAATAGATACCATGGGTATAGCGCTTTCTTGAAATGCTATTCCCACAACCGTAGGTTGAGGGTTTTAGGGACCTGGAATGACGTCATACTTGGCTGGGACTTTGACTTTTCATATTTTCCTCCTGATCTTTCAGTCGTTTATTTTGCGAGATTGTCGATATAACAAGTATTGTACGCTTTGAGTCTTCTTCACTTACAAATCGTGCATAATAGTAACCATACTCGATCAACAGAAATGGCATTACGAGTCTTACTTGGCCAATTTTCAACATGACCAAACACTGACGAGCACCTCCATTCCTTGTTCGCCACTGTTCTTCTTCTTTTCGTGCGCATAACCAACATGTCTTTCCTGCTCGCCGATACACCAGCTTCTGCCGCTTTGAGAAATGTACACATAAATTACTAATCAAGTTGTTATCTTATTCTACAATTTGTTTTTTATGTTTAACTTGTATAGACTTTTTATTTATATAAAATAACGCAGCAACCTTTTAACTGCATTATAACTACGAATATATATGACTTATGGAGCACTTAAGGTTGTGGGCATTGCCGCTTGCCGGCCCTACCATGCCTTTATTTCTAAATCCCATGTTTGGAGCTTGAATAACGGTGACAGATTTGGATTCGGCAACCCGGCTTAGGACTTCGAGGTGGCATTTTAGTGATAGAAATTCAAGATAGCGCTCTGTCACCCTAAGGCTCTCAACTTGAATGTACACACTCCCAAGTTTCGTGCCAAGTGATATTTCTTATCTCGGGTATAACTTCTAATTTTGGAATTTCACGTGATCGTTTCGGTTCTAAATATGAATATAGAAAAATCACTGAGGACCTTTTCGCGTCTTGTTTCATTGCCCGTATGTTACCGACAGAATGTGAAGGCAGTTGAATAAAAGGCAACCCTATGTGTGAGAATCATGTACTTACCTTCAAAATGCGTTTTACGACGGCCGTTTTAGTGCTTTCTTCAATGGTGACAGTGTTTGCTGTAACACTGTCATCACACACCAACCTGGTCATTGCCAATAAAGTTATCAGTCCAGATGGTTACACGCGTTCGTAAGTTTTCTGTTTCAAAAATGACATTGTGAACACAATTTTTTTAAAAAGAGCAGAGCCGTACTGGCAGGACGTACCGAGCAGTCCGTGACACTCCCTGGTCCAGTCATCACCGCCTGGAAGGTTTGTCTCTTTGAACTTTTATGTAATTTCCGCTGATACTCGCACTAGGGAGATGAATTCCAAGTCAATGTCATTGATGCTTTAACAGATTCGAATATGTTGTTGAGCACCAGCATTGTGAATACCTTTCCTGCTAGGTTTTAATCCTTTGCTGATGAGATCAGCATTGGCATGGTCTTTTCCAGCATGGCACGAATTATGACGATGGTCCCACCGGAGTAAACCAGTGCCCAATCTCCCCTGGACATTCGTTCCTCTACAAATTTTCGATTCCAGGTCAAGCGGGAACCTATTGGTATCACTCCCATCATTGTGAGTCTATTGTACTTTCAAGCCTATCGCTGGATCTGGACTCGTTGCAGCTACTCAATATTGTGATGGGCTTCGGGGTGTGATAGTTATCTATGACAAGCAAGATCCTCACAGGCACTTGTAAAGTTGTTCTTTGAATTTTGGAATTGTTGTTCACGAGTCGACTGGTTTCCCTAGGTATGATTACGATAATGGTCAGTTCAATGAAGAAGTCTTCTGTTCAACATCTCTTACCCATTGGCAGAGTCGACCATCATCACACTTGCAGACTGGTTTGTATAACATTATTATACATACTAGTATTCGGATCAATTGCTAAATCTAACTTGTAGGTACCACGTTTTTGCCCACGATGAACCCGTTATTTCCCGCTCAGATTCGACGTTGATAAATGGAAGAGGCCGCTATGCTGATGGCCCTTCGTCTCCATTGTCAGTCGTAACAGTTTTGCGAAATAAGCGTTACCGTCTCCGCCTGGTATCTGTATCATGTGACCCCAATTTCACATTCTCCATCGATGGACATAACATGGTCAGTTATCTTGTGTCGAGATGAGTACATTCGGGACCAATATTTTATTCTATTGCAGACAGTCATTGAAGTGGACGGAGTGAATCATCAGCCTGTCGTTGTCGACTCTATCCAGATTTTTGCTGGTCAGCGGTATTCATTCATCTTGCGAACCAACATGCCAATTTCGAACTATTGGATACGCGCGAATCCTAATATCGGACCCACAGGTTTTGTCGGTGGTATGAACTCTGCGATTCTAAGATATTCAGGCGCACCTGCTCTCGACCCTGAAACAATATCAACCACTACGAAACCACTTCTCGAGACAAACCTTCACCCCCTCTCAAATATTCATGTGCCTGGTGTCCCCACCCCAGGAGCTGCAGACGTGAATCTGAATCTTAATTTCACATTCGATAGCAACCTTTTGGAATTCTTTGTTAACGGAGTGACTTTCAGACAACCTTCCGTTCCTGTACTTCTCCAGATTCTGAGTGGCGCAAAAACGGCGCAGGAATTACTTCCTTCGGGGAGTATTTTTGCCCTCCCACCTAACAAAGTTATTGAAATTTCGATGCAATCGACCTCTCCTGGCAGTCCAGTAGGCTTTTTAGTGTCGATCGCTGCTCCTTATTTGACGCCGTTCTTATCTGTAGCACCCTATTCACCTTCATGGTGTAAGCGAGTTAAACAACTACACCTTTTTGTGTTTGATTATTTTTTTTTGGCCCAGCACAATTTCCATGTCATCCGATCTGCCGGAAGCTTTGTTTATAATTTCGTAAACCCAGTTCGGCGCGATGTTGTCAGCATTGGTTTTCCTGGTGATAATGTTACTATACGATTCAAAACGGACAACTCTGGTCCATGGCTTTTGCACTGGTATTGCCCACCCATTTGTCTTATCACCGAGGCTTACTCATCCTTTTACAAGCCACATCGACTGGCACCTTAACGTGTAAGTCGCAATCAATATTTCTACTCGTAGTCTAATCTTTAAAGAATCGTCTAGGGGGCTCGCAGTAGTTCTTGCTGAGGACATTCCGTCAGTTATGCAACAGGATCCGCCAAGTAAATCCACTTAACAACATAAATTTATGAAAATTAATAAATTGAATATTTAGATGCCTGGGACCAACTCTGTCCTATCTATGACTTGACGCCTGCGCAACCGTTTTAGAGTAAAATGAAATACCCTCCTAATTGCGTCGGTGGTGGCGCGGCGCGAAGGATAACCACACTTAACCACACTTGCGAATTACAGGAATAAATCAGATTTTTTACTTCAAGAATTTTTTAAGCAGATGACGAAATATGATACGGCGTTGTGTTCAGTACCCGACCAACTAGATTTGGAAAAATTTTATCAAAAAGAAATTGAAAGAAAAACATTTTGAGTAAGAGATTTTTTTGGATGTGACGCGTACATTTTGTTTCTACTTGTTATTTTCTGAAGCAATAAATCACGTGAGGTACAATGCCCTTGCAGCCAGGCTGGCAACGCCTTTCTGGTACACTCAAGTACACTCTGCTTTAATTCTGGATCTTGTAATGCACCGTGCACGTTTCGGGGACCTATATTTCCTACACTATTCATCTTTGCCACGTTCTCGTTCGTCATGGCGATTAATTTATACCGATGATCACGAAGTTAAAGCACAAGTCGCAAATTGCCTTTCGAAGTCAACGGTGGTCTGTGGCTAATCTTAGCCAATGGCCGAGTCAACTGAGTAACTTGCGACATATAGTATCCGAGCATCATATATATCATTTCTCGTGATCTTCAAAAGTGTATACCTTTGCGCAGTGCAATACCTTAATTAACGTCACGGACCTTGGCTGACATGAATTAAGTTTCGCAGCTTTGCATTCTAAACTTTTTTTGTCTGAGGTCCACGTTTGTGACTCTCTACACTGCTACAGCGCTGAACAGCGATGTAGCATTTGCCTCTGTTACAGCGGATCTTGCCTCTCACCTGGATCATTTATCTTTTTGGTTTTCACACCGGATCTTTGCCTCCCGCGTTCTGCACCCAGATTTGTCAATCCAGACGTTGAGCTCGTTATTTTCATAGGAAACCTCGAGCCGAGCTTGACCGGCTTTTTACGATGCACATATAAGCTCGCTGCTCGAGTGCGCTTGGACAATCTGGATCAACATGTTGGCTTCTGAACCGTTCGACATCGCCCGTAGTACCGAACTCGGAGATGGCGGTTTTAGGTCAAAACAAGGGGAGCATAGCCTTACATATATATTCGAAATTTGTTTGTCTTCCTATTTTCAATTGTTGCTGGAGCTATATCTGGTGGTCCGAATCGACCGATTCACGAAAGACCGAAGCCCGATGCATTCATAATTGAAGTTGGCAATCACTCATGTTCGCGCTGTATTTATTTGGTATATGTACATGTCTTCTGTAACTGCCAAGTCTCTTTATGCAGCGCCCGTCTGTTGATCTCGTCATCTCAACTGCAACATGTAAACGATTTTCTGGTTCCGAAACGGAATAAATTTATTAATATATACATACCCATCTACCCGTAACCCGGAAGACAGATTGATGTATTCCTAAATATTGTGAATAACTTCTACCCCACCTGTAAATGTGGGGGTTACCGCCCATTTCGCATTCCTTTCGTAGGAGTACAATAGCGGCGGCATTTATATTTCATCAGAAATGTTGGTTTAACCACAGGACACATGTCGATAAGCGCCCGTCGGGATTCAGCTAACTCTTGAAACTTGCTCAACTCAAAGTTTACGACCATAAATAGACTTCTGCGCAGGCCTTGAATGTTGTTGGAAATTCCCAGCCGGCTTTGGGTTGTTAAAAATTGTACTTTATCCGGGTTGTTCCACAGACCATTGTCAAGACAAACGATTTTCGAAAATGTCGATCATTAATCACGCACTTATGCTAGAAGGAAGTGCACGAGGCAGAGGTATACTTGTTTGTAATTCGATAAAGAATTACAAAAATTCCGGGTTGACATGAACTTGGAGATGAGCTCCAGGCCAAGGATGAAAAGGTTTGATCCGATTCTTCCCATTCAATATCATAATTGTGACGCAAGAATGCCTAATTAACGTGCAGTCACAATTTCCGTTTGCTCGTGAAATGAACCCTTCTCGTGGGAAGATGGAATCTAGACCGGGAATAGTGGTTGAAAGGCGGGGAAGTGGCAAATTCAAACATTGAGCGATAAATCTCGATGAACGTTCGTGGCTTTTTGAAAACGGCAATAAAGGGGTTTCCCAAAATACACCGTTTCCCGCATATCTTTGCCAGATGTCCTGTCCTCCCTAATTGTTCGGAGCAAGGACAAGTTGAAGCTGATTGTTTAGTTTGCCACGAGATTTTCTGTCGGGTGTGATCAGAATGTGGCCAGATCACGCAAAAGCTGATCAAATTTGCTCGATTACCCTAAAACGAGGAAAAAGCGAGCAAAAATAGCATCTGCTACACACCTACTAAATAAGTCGCCGAGATCGTGGCGGTATGAAGTTCCGCTCGATAGAATTATGATCAAAGAAGATATCCGTTCCAATTCCAGTGTCTTATCAGGGTCCTAAGATACGCACTTTGGTACCTTATTGGGAGGTGTCGGGAGAGCAGGCAGATAAGGGTCTTGTGTCAGCCCGTGTCGACACTCTATCTGGATACTTCAATACATATGTCTGGTGCATATGGATGACAGTCTGAGTGGATCACGAATACGTCCGTGATTGCTCGCGTATTGGAAAGATCATGAGGCGAGCGGACGGAACTGGAGTGACTGTGACCGGCCCGAATTCCTGTTTATTACAACTTGAGCAGGCACTAAGGCAAGCTTTCTTCATGGCCAACTACTTGCCTGTCCTTCTTGTTTCCCTGTCTACGAATGCCCTCAACACCATCCCAGACGACTCCGCTCTCATTACACTACCCAGGGCGCAGGTGGATTATCTCTCCCATGATTGGCAGGAAGAGGATGTCTGGCGTTCTTGGCGTAACATGACTCGCCAAAAAAACGCTATCGCGAATGGCGTCCGCCTAGAAAATGCTTCCTGGAGAACATGGTGGAAACAACGGAATAAATTGAGGACAGTGTCCCCAGAAACGCTCAATTGGTAAGTCTTCGGTTTCAACCATTCTAGTTCTATATGATTTTAATTTAATCCCTCTAGGCTCAAAGACTCGGACGTAACATGGCTTTACGGTCCTTTACATACAGCGGCCGAATGGAAACCACCACCTAGGCAGTTGCCTCCACTGAGTTGCAGCCCTCTGGAAGGCGCACCTGCTCGTCCGAACTCCCCGTCATCCACCCATCTATCTCGCCGTTCTTCTCGTCCAAGCCCCTACAAACCAATTCTAAAGCACCGTAGCATCAGCGAGCTCCTTACTTCTGAATTGCCTGTAACATCCGCCATGTTCAGTCCCATAGAATCAGAGGATGAATCAGAGGCCGACGTGAATAATGGAGATGCTGCCAAACCCCAGCGGCCAGCCCTTTTGCACACGAAGAGTGATACACATATTACCAGGTGGGGTCCAAGTCGAGCATTCAGGAAAGATTCTCCTCCACGGATAGACCCTCCAGGCATTGAACAAGAGGAGCAACTTATCCGTTCGCGATTATCTGCTGGCGGCCCTGTTCGTGCTTCGTTGTCACAGGATTCAAATTCTAGTGGAAAGTCTACCAGCAGCGGCGAACATTCGCGTAGTAGGCACAAGAAGAAACACATTAGTTTTAATACGTTCGTCGAGCAATGCATTGCCATCGATAAGCCCAAGAAAAATGCCTCGGGATATTTTGGTGCTATTCCAGAAGCAGTCTGGATGGGTGACCGTGTTATTGGCCTCGACGATGAGGGGTATGCAAAATAACATTCTTGCTTCATTGCCCTAATCTTTTTCTTTCTGTGATTTAGATACGAGGAGGACAAAGAAGATTCGGAGGAAGACTCAAAGGTTTACTTTCACGATTCGCACTGGATAGGTGAAGATTTAATCCATGGTGGTGTCCAAGCAATTCGTGACGATTCTGATTCGCCCGGGGACGAAGACGACGAAGGGGAAGACGACGACATACTTGAGATGCGATCCAGTTCGTCACACTCAACATTAACACTACGACCTGGCAAGAAGTCCCGCTCTAAGTCGAAAGCGTCTACAGCGTCGTCTTCATCATCCGCGTCCACAAGTACGTCAAGAACAACGAGCAGCAGGAGCAATGCCAGTGAATATTCTGTGACAGATAACACATCTCCTTCAGGATCGCTTTCCCCTTCCCGTCGAACTTCGTCATCTTCAAACATTCTCGGCAAATCCCCTTCGACCTTAGGTGCTTCCCACCTTTATAGTCGATCCTCCACATCGATATCAATATCCACTTACCGACCCTCTTTCCACCGGACACCTCGTCCACCACTCCTTCGGTCTCTTTTCGATAGTGGGAGTAGTAGCCGAAGTCATCATGTGACGATCGCTCCTATTGCACCTACACTGTTGAAAACTACCCCAACACCATGGACGGAAAATTTTGGAGACGATGGAGCTGGGAGTAGTGATGATACCTTTTCAGGCTGGGCGTGGGGGATTGGAGCCAAGGTTGGTGGCAAAGAAAATATGGATCAAGATGGTGGTACCCAACGGAGAAGGAGTTGGTCGAGTGGATGCGAAGACAGTTATGGCTTTGCACCTGGCGCATTTGGGACTGGCCGTGATGTTCGTGGAATGGGATATGAGTCGCCGTTCAATGCTTCAAATTCTAATGATGATGGGCACGGATCAGACGGAACACCGGTCGAGCTTGTGTATGTTCCACCATATGAGTATGAGTATTCTGATCATAATGTTGGTGAGGGTATGGTGCTTACACAACAAGAACGGGGAGATGAGGAGAGTGCAGAAATTGAGCTTGTTGAGGATATCAAGGAACCAGCTGACCGCCCGCTTTATCACCAGTTGCCTGTTAACGGGAGCGCCGTCCGTCAACTGAGTGATAGTGCCCCGGTGGCAATCAATCTCGGTAACAAACTGGATGGCCCTCAGGTTCCGACGGTCGTCGTTGGAGAAGGGACAACATCGTTTTCTCATCGGGGCCAGTTTCGTCTGACAGATGAAGACGATCTGGAAGAAGAAACGTCCTACGATTATTTCGGAGGTCCTGACATGGGCGACGACTACTATTACTATGCTCGCCGAGGCGGGCGGGGGAACGACTCTGCTGGGTCTGATGTGGGCTATAACCGGGCATCAAAACCTTCCTCCAAGACGAGCTACGTGTTTGATGAAAGACAACGTGCTCGGGTTAAGGACAGGAAGACTGAGGGGAGTGGGCAAGAGAGGCAGTCGAGGAGTCGGAGTCAAAGCCATAGTCGAACACCTTCGCCAGCGCTGATGAGTTCGGCGAGTGGCGGGCAGAGTCCCGAGGCAAATCCGGATGGGGTGACCTTTAGTGCAAGACAGAGAAACTCCTCTGGCTCATCCCCTTTAATGAACGGAGTGCTTTCATCCTCGACGAGAACGCCTTCAAACTCAGATTTGCTCTCTCCCTTTGGTCGGGGGCGGCAACCTGACCCTTCTTATGGTGCACGTGCCATCTCGACGTCTCAGGAAGAACGTCGTGGGAGGTCAAGTACGCGGAATTCCTCCTCATCTTGGGATCGAGAGAGGGGTTCTAGTGGCTCATTTGGGAGCAGTACGAGTCCTATTGGAAGCTTGAGCCCTGATGCGATTGGCAGTTCTGGATCTGGAAGGACAAGCACAGCAGTTGGTGCTGTTTTGGGAGGGGGAAGGGTTGAGCAAGAGAGAGACAAGGAACGCGACAGGGGCCGGGAGACTCCAAGAAGAGGAAGGGAGAGGATGAACCCTAGGCAGCTAGCTGCTGCCACTACTAAACTACCCAGCGGTCCCAGTGGGAATGCGAAGGAGGAAGTCAAAAATTCGAAGGATACGGAGGCGAGTTTCATCTCCACCGCTTCGTCTTCTTCCTCCAGCACTTCGTCGACGGTCGTGCCCAAACAGTCCTCTGCAGATGAAGAGGAGGATCCCGAGTTGATACACACGCACTGCGCGAAAGAGGCAACAAGGATGTCTACTCCTACACCTTCGAATTCGCCAGTCATGGACATGAAGATCTCCAGCTCGGATCTTAGTTCTAGCTCGCATTCTACTATCGGTACAAACACCCCAACACAAAGTGTAATCTCAGGTAAAGGTGTCTCCGTCATCGAAAGGGCTACAACATTCTCCCCTTCAGATACCCTAGATGGGATGCCTCCTTTGCCCCCAAGCCTCCTATCGTCCGTGTCAACCATTTCTCCACCACGTCCAGCGCCAAAGTTTCGTCTGCCATCGACATTGATTCCTGCCCCTTCCGCTCCTGCTAAACCCAGCACATCATTCACAGCTGTTGTCAGTCCGACGACTGCCGTGACGGGGACAGCAAATGGTGCCAATGCGGATAGCACGATTGTGGGCAAGGCGGTGGATATCATGTCGAGTGCTGGAATGTATTTGGGGTGGTGGAGTCGCGAGAAATCAGCTTCCACTCCTACCAGTCCATCTTCCAGTTGAACAGTTGCTTCCGACAAACCCTTCATTTTCCCTCGCCAATTCCCGTGAAAACCTCCTACTCTTTTACGTGCTCCAACTCCTTCCGCTGTCCTTATGTCGTTCGGCAAGCACAAAAGGTCACTACACTTGCATGGTTTTCTTTTTTTTTTTGCCTTTACATTCTCTTACTGTATATCCATACATACTTTTACCAACGTTACATTAATCATCTTCATATGGTGAACTTGCATTATTTCTTCAAGGGGTTTTAAAAGGTTCTTTCATCTCTTCTTCAGACTCTCTTGTGTAGTTATAATTTCTTTTCTTTTCTGATACTTCTCTCCGACGGCGTACAATAGTTCAAATAGTCTTGTATACTACTTTGGAATCGCTATTTATTAAATATTGCATTGTTGTACCTTTAACAATGTCGCTGAAATATCCCAAATTTCTGAACGTTGTATGTATGTGATTTTGGAGCCAATCCAAGAGAGGCGATTCCTTTCCGGTTTCGTTGAATTCGTGGTACACTCAAATCACTTATCCTACCAAATATTCTTTTTGATTTTCCCGACATTTCGTGCGACGTGTATGTCTCGAGGATTTACTATGTAAAATAAACGCCACTCTCACACTTCGAGCGTCACCGACTTAGCGACTAAGCGCCTGTTTCTCCTTCAGGAAAGACATAGATGGAGAAATCTCAGATGCCTTGTAATTTCGGCAGGTAATGTGTAGATAAATCGATCAAGAACCTATACATCACGTACACTCTACTTTTGTAATTTTAGAATACATATTAATCACTGGTTTAGTTGGACCTTAAACTTTACGACTCAGTTTTCGAACAAAGTAACCTCGAACCCATCGAGATGGACCACCAATTCCTCGTTCTCCCTTCCTTCGCCGTCAGGCACTGTTGGACGAGCGCCATATACCCCAACAAGGAGACACCTAGCATCTGAGTCCTGCTTATTTCCTCCCAAAATGTCATGCCTAAACCACCAGGTAATTTCTCGAATTCCCTGTCTCTCGCCCGTCTCCTCATTGACGATGTAAATCCACAAACTCTCGACACGAGTACCCTCTTTGACTTCCCTCTCCACCTGGAGAGTGATCTTTCCACCTGCACTTTCGGGAAGAGGAACGATAGACCAATCGCTCCATCTGCTGGTAGCGACGGTACTGACGTGGGGCTTTCCCCAGACGAATTCGATGCCGGTTTTGACCCATTTCGTGGTGTCCTCATCGGGAATGAAGAGTGCCAAGCCTCCCTGATCGTATTTAGTGTTCCAATCTGCCTTGACGGTTACTTTGGCTGAATGGAACTTGTGGAGGTTGATAGGCGATGAGATGAGAACAGTGGGTGCGTTGTCGACGTCGATGTTGGGAGGCTTTCTCCAGAGATCGGACTTGGGTTGAGCATGGATTGTGATGGGCGAAAAAAGCATGTTGGTGGGCAACTCCTGATTGGTATCGCCTTGAGATATGGCAATCGCGGAGGAGCCATGGTGAAGGCTAAGCTTTGGTAGAACGGCCTCTGGCATGATGGTTGTCTGAGTTAAGGATACTGGCTTTGAGAGATCAAAGGTTGAATCGGGGAATCTCGGCTATATCTGATTATTAGTACCCAAATACGGAAATTCTGGTGGTCTTGTTTGGCAAACCCATCGCATCGTGGCGGAAAACTCCCTTCAACGACCTAACTCTCGTCTCTCCTGTTTTCGAAGCAACGTTTGCATTACCGTGACTGCGGTCATGTGTTCGTCTCTCAGATGACAGCAAAAAATTACATCTCTTATTGTCGTGGTGCGATCAGCGATGTTGCGAGAAATCAAGCGACCTGGAGGACATTCAGAAAGTAGATAAATACTGCATAGAAAACATCACCCGGTGGAGATATTCATGAAGGATGTTATAATAACCCAACCACTACGAAGCCGAAATCGGGCAGCGATACAGAATGTACGCGACTTCGTTATTATCGCAGCAAGGGAATCTTTGAAGGTGCCATTGACGGAATGGAAGTACAGTAGTTGGAGCGCGTAGGCGCCACTTCGATGCTGTACTTGTTATCAAGCCGAATCGAATGTGCGACTGTAATCGATTATATTCAATGAAGCCCTCAGTAAAGAACTGGAAAGGAGAATAAATGAGGTATTACGCATTAGGTGGAATTGAGATTTGAATAGTATTGAAGTGTACCAATAGATCTCCTCACATAAATGATTTTACGATTAAAGGAATATTTCTCGTTATGAATTTATAATGCCAGTACAAAAGTCTGATCACGATAGCGGCGGGCGCTTGTCACTGATCGATTCCCTTTTGCGGAAAAGACAACTCTGTTCTTACCTGAAATTTTCCATCGATACGAGAGCGCCCTGTTGGTACGACCCTTGAAAAACAATTTAACGATACTCCCACCGTCAGACAGGTGATACCATGATGGATGTAAACCAACCTATAACAATTGCACCATGGCCCTTCTGTGAGGACAGCGAGTCAGATCTCATTATCATCTCTTCCGACTGCATGTATTTTTACATCCATAAGCTGGTTCTATCGCTCGTGTCGCCTGTCTTCAACACCATGCTCACTCTTCCTCTGGAGGAACCACCAGAAGTCCACGATGGTAGACCGTGCGTGAATCTCCCAGACGAGGGCACACCACTCCAACTCCTACTCTCGTGGTGTGATCCGCGATGTTCCGATCGATCTATAGATTTGGACGACCTACAGCTAGTTCTAAAGCTGGCAGACAAATACGACATGGAGTGTATCACGAAGCGTTTGGAAACTGTTATGATGCGTATGAAGGATACTATCTCCGCACACCCTGTTCTAATGTACGCCATCGCCGCACGCTTTCGACTCGAGAACCTCGCCCGCGCCGCAGCAAAGGAAACGTTAAAGGTGACATTCAAAGATCTGGTATCGGATTTAATTCCAGAGACGAGGTACATCAGCGGCCTTTGTTTTCAGAACTTGTTGCAGTATCACCGTGCCTGTGCAGCTGCGGCTGCCTGTGTTGCGACAAATTTCGACTGGTTGAAGAGGGGGAGTAACCCTGACCTCATATTTTTCATCAGCGCTTGTGAGGGCGGAGCTTGCCTCATAGAGTCAAGGTCGAGCGTCGGATGGCTGAAGTGGTGGCTAGAATATATGGATGCAGTTGCAGAGTCGGTGGACGCAGCACCATACTCTCCCATCAACGACATTGTTTTCCTTCAAGGTTTTCATACCAAGATTAGCAGAGGGAAGTGCTACAATTGTCATAAGCTTGGACACGAAGAGCTTGTTGTCTTCGCCAGGCGATTGTCTATGGAAGTTGAACGTAGAATTTCATTGGTGAGATGGAATACCTAAGCAGTATCGGGGGGAAAATATTGATTGAACCACAACAGGTGGAATTCAAGGTTAACTACTGAGGCTCCGAAATATTTTCTTCACTCAAATTTCATCGTCTTGCATATTTATTAGCCTTGAAAAGGTCGAAGCATTGCAGAACAATATGCCGATTTTCTAAAGGGTGCATGCCGAACTGGTGAAACGAATTTTATGACAGTAACCTGGGGGAGAAGGGCGCAGTGGGATGCGATAAAAGATCGGAGGAGATCCGACAAATCTGGAAGACCTGCTTCGGACAGTGCCTCGAACGTTGTCTCGACAGAAGGCGGTGATAGCAGTGATAAGCTACAGTTCAAAGTCATTGGACGTTGCGAGTTCGTTTTTCTTTGGGCGAATTAGACAGCCGCATCATCATAATCCAGCATAATTCTTCAAATGTCCTCTGATACACTCGTCGATCAATATTCGGCCATGGCCTACCCGGAACTTGAGGATCCTACAATTACTCAGGGTTGGAATATTGTTGGAATATTTAGTTACTGTAATGTTTTCCTTTCGGGTGCGGCGGCAATTGAGAACAAACCCCTACAGAAAGAGGACTTAACGGTTAAGCAGTGCATTGAACGATGAACGGCTATGTCGGACATGACCATTTTACAGAGGGCTAATGTTCAGTTGAAAGTCAGCCTGATCCGAGACCGGCCTCAATGGACATTTAGCTGACAACGCTCGAACAAGTGAATACAATGGCAGATGTAAACCAACCGATGGAATTGGCATTGGCGCCATGGCCCTTCAATGCGAACACCGAGTCAGATCTCATCCTCATCACTCCCGACTCCATGTACTTTTACGTCCACAAACTGCTTCTATCTCTCGTGTCACCAGTCTTCAAATCTATGCTTACGTTTCCCCCCGACGAATCACAAGAAGTGTACGATGGACGGCCGTGCGTGAAGCTCGCTGACATGAGCAAACCACTACTGCTCCTGCTTTCGTGGTGCGATCCACGATGTGTCACTAGATCCGCAGATTTGGACGACCTACAGTTGGTGTTACAGTTGGCGGACAAATACGACATGGAAGTTGTCATGAAACACGTGGAAACCTTTATGATGGGTATGAAAGATATTATATCTGCACGGCCTGTTGTGATGTACGCCATCGCTACACGCTTCCGACTCGAGAACCTTGTCCATGTCGCAGCAAAAAGGACTTTGAAGGTGACATTTGAAGAACTGGCGACGACGCATATTCCCGAGACTAGGCACATCACTGGTCTTTGTTTTATTAGCCTGTTGAAGTATCACCGTGCCTGTGCCACCGAGGCAGCGGATGCTGCCAAAAATTTCGACTGGTTGAAAAGGGACAGCCAAGAAGTCAGTTTTTTCACCTCCAGTTGTCCGAGAGGCAACAGCTGCACTACCACGGAACGAGGGAACCAACTCTGGAAAAGTTGGTGGCTCAAATATATGGACGCCGCTGCTGTATCGCTGGCCGCAGCACCACGCTCTTCCGTGAGCAATATCGATTTCATTACAAATTTCAATACGGAAATTAGCAAAGGAAGTTGCCACCCTTGTTGCCAGGTGGGACACAAAAAGCTGGTCGTCTTTGCCAAAAAAGTTTCTAAGGAAGTTGAAACCAGAATCTCATCGGTAAAGGACAATCCCTAAGCAGTATCGGTGGACAATATTGATTGAATTACAACAGGTGAAACTCAAGGTGGAATACTGACGCTCCGAATTACTTTCTTCTCTGTTTCTCATCGTCCTGTACATTTATCACAACATGTTCTCACCATACTTTTCAACAATGGGAGGTTTATGACTTTTAAAAAACCAGATTTGATCAGGCCTTCATTTGAAGCTAGGATTTGGCTCACAATGTCGCTTCCAAAACACACGTTTCGTGCTACTCTCTAATCCCTCTAATGTGGTTAGTTTGACCTGGAGTGTAGTAGCACTTTTCGCTGAGGTCAACGGAATACGGACATCAGATCGTTCGAGTTTCAGGTCACGAACGTGCGGAATGAAGCCGACAGGCAAGTCCAAAAGATTTCACGGAAGTCCGAGTCGCAATCTCTCCGTTTTGTCACGTTCCATACGAGACAGTTTATCCTCAGCCTCAGTAATAGTGTCGTCCCAAGCTACAAATAGCTCAGAAAGGGTATCAATCTACGTAAGGAAACAGTTAGAAAACACTTCAATGCATGATATGAGGTGACATACATAGGTGGCGTGTCGTTGGACAAGAGATGCTATTCGAACTTCCAGAGTCGCTGCCAGTTTTGAGTCTTCTTCGTATGCAGTTAGCAGACCTTGGAGACGAGGTTGAAATATTTCGTAGTCTGCAAAAGTTCACAAAGTCAGTAGACTTTTTACTCGAGAGCGAAGCTCTCACCAGGAAGCTTGCCAGAGCCTAGAACATCTTTCTTCTCTAAAGCTGCGATCTCGAGCAAATCACGATCCGCAGCACGTATATCCGGCTCCATTTCATTTAGAAACGCGTTGATTTCTTCCGTTGTCATCTTATCGTAGGTTGGAGGGTCTGGTAGGATCCCCGACAATATAAAGGAGGGTGTTAATAGATGTGCATGCTGGTTATCTAGGTTATGGTGTTAATAATGTCACGGTAACTGGTGAAAGGGGGAAAGAAAGCTGAACAAACGTACAATTATCCATAAACCTCTTCAGGCCTTCGTTCCCCTCGAGAGCTTTGTTCAACTTTTGCTGCACAGTCTGCGCGAGCCTCACCAGAGTCTCTCCACGCTTCAAATTGGCAGAAGCAATCGCTTTACCAGCGCTGACGCTTGCATATTCGGCTTCCTTCGTCTTGCCCTTCTTGTCTTTTGCCAGATCCTGTTTCACACCCAGTATCAACGCTTCCAACCATCTCAGTCGAAGCTCTAGCGCGAGCACAGGGTCGATCTTTCCTGGCTTCACATCATTGGAACGCGCCTCCAACAATGTTTCGGACTCGTTCGTTTTCTTTGTCTTTGCGACAGGGGCAACAACCGCCGTGGAAGGGGAGTCCATGTCGATATCAATGTCGTTGCTCAAGGTTGAACTACGCGGAGACGAAGGTGGATGGCCGTAAACGTGATGCGGTTGTTGGAAGGGGAAGACGGGAGAAACGGCAGTGTTAGGAGGTGACGACGTTGGGGTGCTGTGAATGCTCCTGGTCGAAGGAGAAGAAAGATGCCGATGACGCTGGATGTCGCCTAGAAATACGCTGCCTACACGATTGAGGCTCAATGGAATTCTATCGCGGAGGTCTTCAGGGCTGCTCATTGGATAGCTTCTTGGAACTCAGAGTCGCGAACAAGTCCCATGAATTGTAATTGGATCCATCATGTCCAACCCACGAGGCGAGTTCGACAAATCTGGACTATTGCAATTGAAGCATCCGCCACAACTTAAAAACTTTCAGTATATATACCACAAACATTCAATGGGGTATCGAGAGTCCATCTAATATCCCAAGAAAAGTTGAACGAAGTTACACGATTACAAGTGGGTAAATAAAATAAGAAATATGCCGACATCAAACGGGAGGCGGAGATGTCCATTCCATCTCAACAGGTAATTGACTGTACCCGTCCGTCCTCCGCGCACTTGCAGGACTGAACAACCCTCCGATTGCCCTAATCCTAGCACTATCCAGCATACTCGCCGCACTATCCAAAAACATAGCCGTCCATGGGGTCAACCCAGCACTAGGAGTGGCAGCTAACGCAACACCTCTACCTGCAGCAACACCACCATCAATGGCCACCATGTCTCCTGGCATAACGCTATCTACAGGTCTCCGCCACCACTTCAAAGTGAGGGAGGAAGTGACAACAGAAACGGAGGAGAAAGCCATCGCAGCGCCTGCAAGCATGGGATGCATATAGAGGCCGAATGGAAGGAAGAAACCCATGGCAAGGGGGATACCAATGACATTGTAGATACACGCCCAAACAAGATTTCGTCGAATGACAGAGAAGATGTGGCGGGAGAGATGGAGAGCAGCGACGACGTCCAGAAGGTCAGAGCGCATAAGGACAATGTCGGCCGCTTCGATCGCGACTGACGTGCCAGATGAGAGTGCAATACCAACCGTGGCGGCAACAAGAGCTGGAGAATCGTTAATTCCATCTCCCACCTAGAAGTGTCATTGAGATGCATTTCCATTTACTTAATAATAATAAAAAAACAGTGACGTACCATCGCAACCCCGCCTCCGTACTTTTCAATCAACTCGGTCACCATTGCTGCTTTCCCCTTAGGGCTCATGCCCGCCCAGACACCTTCTGGCCTAATACCGACCTGTTTCGCCACCGCCAATGCCGTCATCTTTGAATCACCCGTCATCATGTTTACCTCGATTCCCATCTTCTCCAATGACCTCACCGCATGTCGACTCGAAGGCCTTGGCACGTCCGCCAACGAAACAGCAAGAACCAACTGAGGTTGTACTTTTTTAGGGGGAACAAGAGCCACGAAGATAATGGTACGCCCAAGCGAGGTTTCCTGCTTTTCGTAGGCAACAAGAGACGTAGGCAAGTCGACTTCATGCCCGCTCCTTGTTGTGAAAGGGGCACTACCGATGAGGAGCATGTGGGTTTTGCCTTGACAACGTATAGTGGCTTTGACACCTTGTCCAGTGACACTTTCAAACTCGATTACTTCAGCTTGCGGTCCATTCGTGCCTACCAACTCCTTCCCATATGTTGCAATTGCCTTTGCAAGTGGATGCTCTGACCTTGCCTCCGTAGCGCTGACCATCGCGATTACGTCCTTCCTCTCCGTCACCCCATCGGCACAGACACCATCTAGACCGGTGTCACCAGCGTACAACTCGTCATTAGGAACGAGACTACTTTTCGACGGCACCCAATGCATACCGACCACCGATAGTTTACCAATTGTGACCGTACCTGTCTTATCGACGATGATGCGATTAATGCTCTTACTTGCCTCAAGAGCACGGCCACCTTTGATCAGAATGCCATTCTTAGCACCTATACCCGTACCCACCATAATAGCAGTGGGTGTGGCAAGACCCAATGCACAAGGACAAGCGACAACGACAACGCTGATGCACATCTGCAGGCATATGGCAAACTTGCTCGCTCCGTGTTTATGAAACATCGCCGGCAAGCGTTCGTCTTCCACGAACGTGCTCACGAGTATCCAAGAAATTAGCGTAACAACAGCAAGACTAATGACCGCCGGGACGAAATATCCCGCAACTTTATCCGCAAAAGCTTGAATAGGTGCCTTCGAAGTCTGGGCTTCTTCGACAAGGCGAACGATCTGCGAAAGCGCAGTATCCTTTCCCGCACGAGTTACGATCATGTCGAATGTTCCGAGACCATTGACAGTACCCCCGATGACGGAGTCACCTACGAGCTTGGTGACAGGGAGAGCTTCACCAGTAATGGCGCTTTCATCAACATTGGAAGAACCTTTGACGACGGTGCCGTCTGCAGGGATTTTATCACCTGGGACAATCTTTACGGTATCACCCACTTCGACGAGCTCTGTGGCAATCTTCCTTTCTTGCGTACGTGAAATGTCGGTGTAGATAGTTGCCATAGAAGGTGCGAGAGCCATAAGATCCGTGAGAGCGGCGCTTGTTCGACCCTTTGCTTTGTTCTCGAGGTATCGACCCAGCGAAACAAAAGAAAGAAGCATCGTGCTTGTTTCGAAGAAGAGGTGTGGTCGATATTCAGATGCACTGAACACTGAGGAAAACAAGACTACCACAGAGTAAACGTAAGCTGCTGAGGTACCCAGAACGATCAAGACATCCATGGTGGTAGATCCATGTTTTAGAGATTTATAAGCGTTTTTGTAGAAGCGGTCGCCAATCCAAAACTGCGCTGGTGTTGTGATAAGGAACATCAGGAGGTCTCCGAGATATGCTGAGTTAAAGAGGCGGTAGTTAAGTACGTCTTTGACCCCTGGTATCCTGGGCCCAATCATATGAAGGAAGAATACTGGAATGGCAAAGACGAGACTCCAGAGAAATCGTGATCTCCATTCCATGATTTCTTTCATCCGAGTGAGGGATTGAAGTTGGGTACCGTTCTCTTGGTCAGATAGGATGGCGTCAAAACCCATTTCCTCTATTCTTTCCACCATATCCCGGGTTGTGGCTATTGAACGATCGAAATGGATTGTACATGTTTCTGTAGCAAGGGAAACGGAGACGGAGGAGACGCCTGGTTCCGTTGTGAGGCCGGTCTCAATGGTATTTGTGCAGGCCGAACATGTCATGCCATATATCCGTAGTTGAACCACATCGTTCCTAGACGGGGGTATTAGCGTGGCGTCAAATCCAATATCTGAAATTTCCTATTGTACACAAGGGAACATGAGGTCTACTGGAGATTTTGTGAAAAAATGGACCTACATAGATCAGTTTTGGAACAGTCCAAAGAAGCGGGTCAAACTCTACAACAGCTCTTTCGGCGAGCAGGGCAACTTTGGCAGAGTGGATTCCTGTTTGATTTCTAAGCATACTCTCGATAGTCTGGCAAAACGTTGGATGGGGCGGCGGACAAAAGCTGTGCTACTCACCTCGACACATGCACCACAACTCATTCCTTGAACCCGTAGTTCACACTTTTCATATTGCGGGATGTCATTGGCAAATTCCTTCTTTGCCTCTCCGAGAATGCGTTCGGATGGCAAAGAGTCCATGCGTTGGAGAGGTGTTTCAGAGGAAGACGAAGACGGACCAAAAAAAACACTGTTGAATAGTGAGGCCATAAACAAAAAATCGTATTGTTAACCCAGCGGTGTATGTGTATGAATCAGAATGAAATTCGGATGATGATTAATCAGAGAGAATATCCAGATCGGAGGTCGTTAAACAGGTTGACAACAACAGCTCCGATTTCAGAAGAGGAAGAAATATCCGAATGCGCCCTGCGCGTGTACTGGAAAGCTTAGATTACTCACAAAGTCGAAGTAATTTAATGGCCGACGAGGCTGCATCGGCGCTTTCTCACGATATCATTGTCTTTCCGGGCCGTCCACCGGTCTCGTCACGTGCTCATATGAGTGAAACGAACTGAAGGAATGAGATCGATTATCAGGTGGCGTATCGCCGGTGAATCATTTTACACTGTCAAGTATATATTTCTGTGTTTTCATATGTTTTCAGGTTGTCAGAACCTGACAATTTGGAAACGTACTAGATACATGTATTCTCTTGTGTTTTTAGTCAGGCTCCTTATGTTTCCAAGGTTGCATAGGTTTTGGACCACTCCCCTTCAGCCAATTGTGTTTCTGGACAAAAGGCCAAAAGTTGCCGGGTAGTATGTTTTTGGCATGCTTTTTGTGTCTTTTGTAGCAACACAAAAAACATACACGAAGGTTTACGAATGACTATATGTCCTTTTATAGTCATATAACCCAGATTTGGTCAAAGACTCCTGTCATATGACACTTCTGCAGAACTCGGTTTGATTCTTTGGCTGGAAACTTCCTACATTATGGCCAATGAATTTGGGCTCTTGGGAGCCTTGTCAAACCTTTAGCCGGGCATCTGAGTGGCTCCAACATGCGTCTATGACCGAACCGTCTTGCTTTGGCATATCACATTCCTTCAGGACGCGTCAGGGTCCATCTCTATCACATTCAATGGCCCCATTCGGCAATTTCTCTCTGAGCGCCTTTAGCCCATATTACTTTAAAAGGTTCTTTTTTTTTGGCTTGGGCACAAGTCCAGGGAGTATATAAGGCATTGAACAACGAGATGTCGCCTCAAAACAAAAAAAAATATCGCGCCGCCTTTCTCATCAAATTCAAACTTTTCTTCAGACAACTCTTCTTGTCGAGAACGATGCTCGTTGTCTCCGGTTTTAAATGCAATATATCTTTCTGGCCATGGCCACACCTCGAGGGAAAAAAACGATATTTATCCCAGTATTGGGTGCAGAGTGACGAAAGTTCACATCGCGCAGAGTGTGTGGCACCATTAGACGAATTTTTCGTCAAGAAAAGGTCTGAAGTGCGTTGATTACGTTTCACTCTCGTTCTTCGCAGCAATGAATGTTTACCTTTTGCAGGGTATCGTTGAGGCCGTAGTTGAAGTTGAGGCCATAGATTCAACCTCGAAACCCCCTTTCGACGTGTATGTCTTTGTGGACAATGTCCAATTTTATCCGATTATCGACGGGCCCACCTATGGACACGTCCCAAATCCTGTAGATAATATCAGGAATACCTTTCCTGGTATACAACGCATACAGGACTATTTCTGGGAGTCAGAGGTCAGAGATGAGGTAGAGAGATATAGGGTTGCACAGCTAGAGGATATAATCACAAAATTCTCCGTGTTGCAATTATCTCTCGCAGGGACGAAAGAAGTGAGAAATACGATCGACGTGATAGTTACTCAGGAGGGCTTTCCTCCAAACCTTCCAAACCTTGATCCATCTCCAAATCTCGCGACCTTCTCATACGACTGCGTTCCTATATGTAAGCCATCTTTGCAATTGTAACATTGTTATTCATTCACTTCACTTTAACAGCAATAATTTTGGAGAAACTCAGGCTCATTATGTAACCATCAGTTTGTCCCTTGAATTTTTTTGCAATCAAAATTGTTTATCGCATCATTATCGCATGCCCAGTGAAGCCAACAGCGAGTCAAGCAACCTGCTTTTCATTGACTCATTGGCGTATCACAGGCTCATCGCCGTGACGCAGTCCCAACTGGGGAGCATGCCGTGGGAGGGAAAGTTGCCTCGACAGGACTCGAAACGACTTTCCCTCCGCTTCATCTACACCAGTGTCGTCAAGAGCGAGCGGGTGCTGGGTGACTACTAATACGGGCAAGCTCTCCCTCCCCTGTTCTCCCAGCTTCTAGTGCTGACCTACGTGCCCGGAGTTCCGCGTCTTCGAGTCGGGGGGCGTGTGAACAAGTGGGCTCACATCAATGCGCCCAAACTGGGTTGATGGAGAAGGACACAATGCAACGATAGTTATAGCCACGACTCAGCTCCCTCCAATATCATGTTCGTCGGGGATATCAAGCATCGTGCGGTCGACGGCGTTGATGAGATTTATAAGCACGTGCGGTGCAAATATCATTCTTCTTTTGTAATGTGATTCATTTTCAGACTTGCCTTTCGATCCTGTTTCATTACTCCCTTTCTATGAAACTCCATGGCAAAGTTTCATGGCGTCACTAGTCCTCCCGTATAAGTAGTCAAACCTCCTCAAATCCGACTACTATCTTCAACCATGTTGTCATTCTTATTGCAAACTTTTACCCTTTTTCTCGCATCCCGAATTGTGGCTTGCCAAACCACTTTGAGCTCTTCGGGTGCACCTAGTCCAACTGCGAGCCCAAACTCCACCTTGAGCCTTCAAGTAACTGCTCTCGTTGGGCAAAGTAATCAGACGGTCTTCCAATGTTGGAAGATTCAACCCGACTTTCAGTCCGGCACTGGTGGCACAAAGATTCAGCAGCTTGGTGATATTTCGGGCGCCTTATTGGTCACTTTTAGTTCGACAAATGTTACGATTGTGGGTGTCCGCCCTGCTCCCACGCCTCAGTACGTCCTTTCGACCCATTATTTAATGTCAGTCTTTAATTGCGTGAATAGATTGTTAGTTGTTCTGTCTGGTAGTGGTTACGTCAAGCTGCCTTCCACTGGACAATATCTAGGTGTCGTGAGGGGGAACATCTTGATCTTGAACGACACCTCCGCTGTCTCAGCTGGTCATGACACCGTGTGGTACCCAGGTGCCGTAGTTATACAACTTCCGTTTGCTCAAAATCTGGTTAACCATACGGTTTTGTACAACGGTCCTTGCAACTCGTAGACATCAAGTCGATGAATGATAAATGTATACGTCTTTACTTTGTTTCTATATGTTTGCCCTGTGTATTGTGTATCCCATTTGAAGTATTTTCAGACAAAGTTATTTTTAATCGTGGGAACTTCAATTTCGCCTTCATATGTCACGAATTTTTCTGAATATGGCTGATTATGCGTAAACAACTAGATCCTCGCATTCCTATTCTCATCAACAATAATGTTAAGAAAAATAACAGGTCATTTATAGTCCTTGTCGGAGACAAAGGCCGAGAACAGGCAAGTTATCGTTCTATTTCAGCTAGAGGAAATTTTTTCTTATAAATTCCCAGATTGTCAACCTTCACTTCCTACTCTCTCAATCAAGAGTGTCTGCAAGGCCATCTGTATTATGGTGTTACAAAAAAGAATTAGGGTTTACGAGTCATCGGAAGAAGAGAGAGGCAAAGGTCAAGAGGGATGTGAAGCGGGGGATACGAGAACCGAATGAGCAGAGCCCATTTGAGATTTTCGTCACGGTTACAGATATTCGATATACGTTCGTCCAATCGCTTGTTCACACCTGGCTTTTAACGGAGGTTGACATGCGTTTTTACTGATCAGATACTACAAGGAATCGCATAAGATTCTAGGAAATACCTATGGCATGTGTGTGTTGCAAGATTTTGAAGCCATTACACCCAACTTGCTTGCTCGAACGATTGAAACCGTGGAGGGAGGTGGACTTGTTGTGTTGCTCCTAAAAACAATGACGTCCTTGAAGCAGCTATACACGATGACGATGGTAAGTTGTTACTTGATTCGAAAACAGATATACATCGATATCCATTGCTCAGGATGTGCACGCCCGATATCGAACCTCCTCCCACGATGCCGTAGTCGCAAGATTTAATGAGCGTTTCATACTTTCTTTAGGGTCATGTCCAGATTGCCTTGTCCTCGACGACGAACTTAACGTCCTCCCGATTTCCAAAGGAAAAGATATTATTCCCATTTCTGATACTCCGGGCAAAGTCAAAGAAAACGATCCATCAGAACTGCAACTACGTGAGCTTCGCGAATCATTAACGGATGTTAAACCTGCCAGTGAGCTCGTGAAGCTCGCGAAGACACTCGACCAGGCGCAGGCGATATTGACGTTCATTGACGCTATTGCAGAGAAGACTCTTTCATCGACTGTCACGCTTACTGCTGCGAGAGGAAGAGGCAAAAGTGCGGCGCTCGGTCTTGCGATAGCCGCTGCTCTGGCTCACGGGTATGCGAACATATTCGTGACGAGTCCCAGTCCAGAGAATTTGAAGACATTGTTTGAATTTGTATTCAAGGGCTTGGATGCTCTGGGTTATGAGGAGCATTTGGATTATGATATTGCTGCTGCGAATAGTCTAGGTGAAGAAAACAAGGAGGAGTCCTCAAAAACAGTAGTGAGAGTAAATATTTTCAGAGACCATCGACAAACTATTCAGGTTCGTATGAATTCAACCATTCTTTGTGACGGCAAGATAACATTCAGGTCGTTTTAGTACATTCAACCCCAAGATGCTCATGTTCTTGGCCAAGCAGAGTTGGTCATCATTGATGAAGCCGCTGCTATACCGCTTCCACTCGTCCGCAACCTCATAGGCCCCTATCTAGTTTTTCTTGCCTCGACTATTAACGGTTATGAAGGAACTGGTCGTTCGTTGTCCCTGAAACTCATCCAACAACTGCGGGAGAGCACACGACCCTCTTTAACGAAAGATATTGCTGGAAACGTCAAAGATGACGGCACGAAGACCGCTGGATCTTCCAGCAAAAAGTCTACTGTGAAAGCACCGCCCAAAACGCGTACTCTGCGTGAGATCAAACTCGAGACACCCATTCGGTATGCACCTGGCGACGAGATAGAGAAGTGGCTCAACGGCTTGCTCTGTCTCGATGCAACTATTTCACCTCGAACCTACGCACAGGGATGTCCCCACCCTTCTACATGCGAGCTTTTCTACGTCAATCGAGATACACTTTTCAGCTATCACCCGGCTTCAGAATTGTTTCTCCAACGCATGATGGCCCTCTATGTCGCTTCACATTACAAGAACCAGCCGAACGATCTTCAACTGATGTCAGATGCACCAGCGCACCATCTCTTTGTTCTATTGCCACCCATCAAAGACGACGAGTCGTACCTGCCCGAGCCTCTTGTGGTTTTGCAGGTTGCATTAGAAGGTAAAATAAGTCGGGAAACAATTATGGAAGGTCTGGGCAGGGGCATTAGGGCAGGTGGAGATATGATACCTTGGCTAATAGCACAACAATTCCAAGAGAGCGAATTCGCCAAACTAAGTGGTGCAAGAGTTGTAAGGGTCGCTTGCCATCCTGATTACGCAAACGCAAGTTTCCAGGCTTCATTCGTCACTTGTAGGTGATTGCTCACTGTGAATGTAGATGGGTTATGGCTCTCGAGCTCTGCAAGCACTCAACTCATTCTATAGCGGAGAGTGCTTGTCCCTGGACGAATCGTCAAAACAGGATACGGAGTATCCAGATCCTACGGCTATCGAACCTGTAAGTAAATTCTTTGGCCCAAGTTTGGTTGTTATTCAATTGAAATTTCAAGGGAACTGACCTACTTACCGAACTTCCTAAAATTCGTTCAGTGACATCCATGCCTCCACTTCTCCAACGCCTTTCTGAGCGTCAACCTGAAAGTCTGGATTATTTGGGTGTGTCATATGGTTTGACTCCTCAACTACTTCGGTGAGTCTATATCCCACTCAACTTTGGCTCGCTCAATCACCACTTTTGGACCCACAGGTTCTGGAAGCGGGCTGGGTTTGTCCCACTATATCTCCGCCAAACGACCAGTGAATTGACGGGCGAGCATACTTGTGTTATGGTTCGAGGGTTGAATAGCTCCGTCGAGAGTGAAATTGAGTGGTTGTCGGAATTTGCGAGAGGTAAAGTAGTTTCATAACTTTCCTGTCGCACAATGTTCAATGATTCTATTAGATTTCAGAAGGCGATTTCTTTCCTTGCTGTCATATAAATTTCGAGAGTTCGGCAGCGTCACTGCCTTGAGCATTCTCGAAGCCACCAATGCTGGTGTTAAACAGGATAACGACAAAGGTGCGCAAATCACGACGAGCGTTTCGAAACAAACGTTTATATTCGACTTTTTCAGACTTATCCCCAGGCGAACTTTCGATTCTGTTCACTCCTTTTGACCTCAAGCGTCTCGAGTCTTACGCAAACAATATGCTTGATTATCATGTTATCCTTGACCTGATGCCAGCTGTTGCCAATCTTTACTTCCAAAAGAGACTTGAATCAGGCAAAGGCGTAAACGGAGAGGGGCAAGATATACAACTGCGTCTAACGGCCGTTCAGAGTAGCATTCTACTGGCGCTGGGTTTGCAAAGAAAGACAATTGACGACCTGGAGGTAAGCGTCAATGGGTACCCTCGTAGTTATAGGATTGATCACATTTTCTACCGATCCAGGCAGAGCTTCAACTCCCCGTATCGCAAAATCTGGCACTTCTGGCAAAAATCATCCGCAAGATCAGCAAGCGATTAATAGAGATTAGAAAAGCCGAAATAAGCTCAGAGTTGCCTCTGCCAAGTTCATCAATTCCAACAACGCGTCTAGATAACATTGCCAACGAGACAACCACCGCGACTGCAACCATTGAAAAAGAGCTTGACGAGGCTGGAAATGACGCCCTGAGAGAGAGGCAGAAGGAATTGTTGAACTCACTTGATTTGAGAAAGTTCGTGATTGTTTTTATAATAAAGGTCCCTGATAGTGATGTTCGTTTATTCAATGCGACAGATACTCTATTGATGACGCTCAGGCAGATTGGAGTCTTGCTGAACAACAGGTGGCGGAAAGTGGCAAGTCGACGGTTGTTAGCGTTAAGACTAATGTCATTGCTGGCCGAAAAAGAAAAGTGGATGAACTAGAAAGTATTCATAATGGAGGAAAGGAGAAGAAGAAAAATAGGCGGAGTACAAAAAAGAATGTCAAGAATGTATAGCTATATCGACAGTGTGTACTTTACTGTAGTTCTGTTAGTAATTGAGTGCTAAGCGTTCCATGATGTACTCCTTTGCCTAGACAGATATTAATTCGAATTGAGAACCACACAGTATGGTGGCGTAGTGATATTGGTTTATATAGTTTGGGTCGATCAGAAGACCACGTCCCAGGGATGCAGTCGACGACAGTCGTGAGGTTCTAATGTATTAGATGATATCATCACCACAGATAAACGCTGACGTTAAATTGCTCACAGCACCACAGAACTGTTGTCACTTGTTAATTCATCGCCAACTCGAACTGTGATGTGGGCTTACGTAGACTATTGAATATCTGTCATCGATAATTTCAGAATCATCGAAATGCGAGGGGAGTCGAACACGATGTATGGTGCTTTTGATGGTGTCGTTGGACCCTATTCAGAGAAAAAATGGCATTTATGAGCTGTGTAGGTTCTATGACACTTACATCTCATCAGGAAATCGCCTGCGTTCACAACAATCGAGCCCGCAATAGGGTCCACAGGCTAAGCATTAGTAAAGTGAGCAGAACAAGAAGTCTTAAAACGTCTTAGATCGACTCACTATGAATGAGCCAGATTTATTAGGGTCTTCAACTTCTAATCCCCCAACATCGTCTTGCAGAAGGAACTAAAAGTTCGAAACTTTTTAAAAATTGACGAACTCGAAGGTAGATTGTATGTCGACGTACTGTTAGGGTGCAAAAGTCGGTATGACTCGGAATACGTGACGACTCCTCATCCTTCAGAAGACTTGCTGGTACACTACACCAAACTTCTTAGGATTGAACATAATTATGTAAAAAAGTTGGGCTTCTTGCCTGGGGTAGTGAAGTAACCGCAACTGGTTATCCGCCTGAGAATGAAAAGCAAGAAAGTAATCTTCTGGCAAGTTAAGACCAAGTGCTAGAGCTCCAAGGATGTGTTTTGAAGTTTCATTACACGTCTACAACACCTTTAATACGATCAACGGATATGACAAAAGTACCTACCCAGTAAAAATCGACAGCGGCTTCACGAAATCCGGGAAAGATACCGTCGGGAAACCAGATATTCGGCATTTCCTCGTTGTTTTCTTTTCCAACCTCAAAACTTTCTTTGATATCTCTTGGCACCTCCAATGACCCACCATCAGCGTGATCTGCTTTGTTATGTTTGACTTTTTCTTGACCAGGGGATGAGTAACCTGCAGCCACTATTGATGAGAGTGCACATATCTCAATGAAGCATAACTTACCTCTGTGGTGTGCTCCTGATTCAGGATGCGGCGCGAGTTGCTTGACTTCCATCGGCAGTGAAAATAATTTCTTCGACTATGATCAGGTGAGTAGACAAGTATTGGATATCAATAAACCATCTCTGGAAATAAGCACCCATTCATAGACAGTAGCAACCTTCTTGTCCGGTAGTGTATGGTTGATCAAGTAGACAAAACCGGTTGTTTTGAAAGACTCTACGATGGCATCGGCAACACCTTGCTTATCGGACCCATCAATGAAAGGTCGGAAGTCAACCACTTTTAATGGAGAATCGCAAGGGGTTGTGTTTCGTGGTGAGATGTTCTGGGTCATTATGGTCAGTGATCACTGTCAGAGTGGCCTGCTTGAGTCTCGCCTGAATAAGAAGAAATCTATATTTGTACGAAGATGACTGATCAATTAGTTCAATAATGCATTTCCCACTAGATTGACTCTATTGTGTTTCAAGATCGTCGAGTTTGTACTGCCCATTTACATCGGAAACTCTGAATCCTTTGGCTTCCTGACCCAGAAAAGGTAATTGCACTGTAATGTTCCCATCGCATCTCTTGGTGCGAGGTGCCAACGAGCTTGAAGAGGATTATAGATAAGGCCACGTAGTTCCGCTTCAAATCTGTTCAGGTATGAACTCGAAGTTGGTGTCGTAATCCATGGTCTTGAAAGCAATGAAGAATTATCCAATCGTGGAGAACGATATTCTCGGAAGAATTCAACCAACTCCGAAGGCTTCACGAATTTGGAATAAGTGTGAGTTCCACGACTGACTTTGCGGAAGACGTCTTCCATTAGCAAGACAGTCAGGGCATACGCGATGGGAGTACGCGATATGGTTGACAAAAATAAATGGCCCCCCGGCTAAAAATAATGAAGTGCAATAGTATGCGGATGACCAGAAGTGATATGGAAGGAAACGAACCTTTAATAACTCTGCACATGTGGAAAGAAACGACGCTGGACGTTCCACATGTTCTAGGACCTCCATTGAACACACGACGTCAAACCGCTTAGGCTCAGGTAGCAAAGCCTCCGCAGGCAAGTTTAAATACGTCAGTCGTGGGGGTTCTGACGCAGGCTTTAGCCATGGATCGTTAGAAGCGTGAAAAGAGGCGACCGCGATATTTGATTGTGAGGCATCAATTCCGAGAGTGTTGGCGCCCAGTCGAGCCAGACTCTACAAAGAAGAATATCAGTAAATGTTGAATTGCAGCCGCGTCGTTGGAAAGAACCTCGGATAGCAGTCCTCCACCACAACCAACATCCAGAACATTGAGGCCTTTCAACATGCTGTCACCCTCAGCTGCTGGAGTTTCTTCTTCTCGAGCCATCTCCGTGATTTTGTCCTTGATAAATCGCATGCGCACAGGATTCATTTTGTGTAAGAAACTGAACTCGCCCTGTTCGTCCCACCATTCTGAAGAAAGCTTGGAAAAATGGGCTATTTCATCATCATTAATAGAAGTAGGGCGAATGACAGTGTGGAAAGCGCGAAATTCACTAAGGCGACGCGACACAATCCGTGATGGTGTCGAGAGAAAAGACATCCACCAGTGTCACATGACAACTGTTCCTGGAATGGAAAATTTTACTATAAATAAATAGACTTCCGAATCCCATTCCAGGAATAATTAGTTTGCTTTTAAGCGATGGAGATTCTCATCTTGGGTTGTAGGTTTTACCCAGCCCAAAACCCTTATGGGGGAGGCAATAGTCCTAGTAACACGTAAAAATGAGAATTTTATCGCATCAGGCATAAGTCGTACCGATTCCAGCCATCACCTTGATCTATTACTGGTATTTTCACGTCGTAATAGTTTGTAACATTCTGCGTGCGACATTTGGGTATGTACCCGCAATCTCAAGGATCACGACAAGACACCACGACAAGCGAGGTGTTGTGGTTTCAAGTCCAGAAAATGCAGACAATAAAACCGAGAGATGTAATTATATTGCATGAACACCAGTTGCCGTCAACTATGAGTAGACGTGCAAAGCTGAAAGAAATAATGAGATCGGCGGATCTGACACCTGATTCATTGAAAGCTCGTTCGCAGGCCTTTTCTGATAACATTGAAAGCACCTAATGGAGTCCAAAGAGCTCTCCATGAGAGATTAATTTTTTCATGATTGCTGGCAAGTTTGGGTTAACCGGGGAAAACTTTTTAGAATCACTAATGGTCAAAGTGGTTCCTCTGAAGTTAGTAAGACCGTAACACATTGTGCGGCCATCGTTAACCGTTTCCGGATTCTCAAAGAAAGTTGGGCTCCATATTCAAGCATTAGTCGTAAAATTCGTCCTCGATAGTTACGAAATAACGTCCAACATTCAAACTTCACTCAAAGGGCATGCCATCAACCGCTTCCACAAGAGATTCCCAATTGTTCGCAACATTCTCCGAGTATTCATGTTCCTCACGGGCAAAGTTCTGAATTGCCTGCGTCAGGAGTGTATTCTCGCGGTTGTGAAGGACAACACGCAGCTCATGCCACATGCTAATAAAAAATTGGGTTGTTATTCAATTCAACTGAAAATTGGCTTTTTACATACCATACCCGAATAAACACGCGGCGACTCAATTGAGCAGCGATGGTAGCTTGATCCTTTTCAATCACGGCAGAAAGTCGTTCGACATCTTCTTGCCAATTATCTTTCTGCGCAGTCCTAATACCATCAAGTTTGACGGCATTCATATCAATTCTCTTCTTGAGTCGTTCAACTTGGTCAATAGATAACCTGTCATGTCGGATGAAAAGGTCTCGGGTTGCAAGGTAAATGTCTCTTTGAGCCTGAATAGAAAAAAAAGCTTTGAATTAAAAGAACACGTCTTTTTGCTCAACTCTGACCTTCAAAGATTCCAACAATGTGTCCAGAAGATTTCGAGACTACGAAGGAATTATAAGAGTATTCATATTGCAGTTGAAATTAGACCCACTCTTATTTCGGAGATCTCTGAATGTCGCTGCGAGTGTGCTGCGACCTGTTCAAGGCCAGAACGTACACCGTTGGAAAGTTCACAATCATCCCCTCTCCAACAAGTTTCTGTTACCTCAATAACAGCTCTGAGAGTGTTTGTGAGCCTTGTCAGATCTCCCTGCACATCATCCAAGGGAGTGATTTTGAAAAACCAAATGGATTGTGAAAGCGAAGGTGTTGATGAATCGGTCAGAGAAGAATGGGTCGAGGGCGGGTGCGAAAAAGAAGCAGTAAGATTGGGTAAGTTGACGTGAGTCGATAGAAAGGCACGACGTAGTGCTGGAGGTACTCGTACCGCAGCTGCCTCGCGTCTCTTAATTATTCGCTCCGCAAGTATGCAGATCCTTTGCCACTGGTCGATAAGCGGACCGATTCTTCCTCTCATTGCGCTGAACAGAGAAAATTAGACATGCCGACTAGCAGTCAAAGAGTTTCATACGCAATCTTATCTTCCAAATCGCTTGGGATAGACATTTCTTCCACTCTTTCGACACGCCTCGATACGGATTCTTCATCTAAGGAAATAGCTGCCTGCTTCCGCCACATCTCGAAAGAAGGTTCACTAAGGAAGGCCGCTAACACGCCATCATCTTTCATGATGGGGTGATTACTGCAAAAGAGATGAGTCATTTACTGGATGATATGTATTAAAGGCACGAACACAACAAAACTCAGGGCTCTAGCAAGACCGCGCCTGGTTTACAACTATTAGGAATTGACGCACAGAAAATAATACCAAACCTTACCGTCTTTGTTCGATGAATTGTTCATCAGCTAAACGGAACGAGCAATTAGCAGACACCAAATACTAACAATTCTCAAACCAACCTCCAATGCGCTTAGGTGGCAATGCAGGAAAAAGGCGAAAGGGATATCGGCGATAGAGAACATCCCATAACGAGACAAATTCGGAATATCTGCGCGTCACGACATTGTCCCTGTGCTGTAGAACAGTTAACGAAGGTGCCCATAGAATAACGGCAAGAACATACGTCAGATGTGACCTCATAAACCGTGTACCTATTCAAAATAAAACCTTGTTGTCCAAGGAGATTAACCTTGATATTCTCCTGCTTCTTCCACCAATCTTTGGCTAGACCAGTACCAATGGTAGACCCTGCGCCGTTCAACGAAAGACTAGGTGCTTCGCCGAACGAAATTGGTGCAGAAACATTTGTAAATCGTGGATTGGTATTCCAGGGATCATCAGAGGAATAAGCTGGGAGGGGAGTACGGACAGTTGGCGTACTAATCTTTCTTACGTTAGATGGAAGGATGGATGAAGATGGCTGCAAATTGCTGAGGTCGAGCATAGGTTCTGGCAGGGTGTTCTGTGAGGAAAGGGCCGCAACTTGTTCGATGCTCACGTCTTTATGAGGTTAGTTGACGAAGAGAAGTGCAAAAGCAAGTTCAAATGCACCTTTTCCAGATTGAGCAAGTGCTACAAGTGCCAAAGCAACAAAAAATTCTTGTCTGGATACTCGTGGACGTGAACTGACGAGGTTGACAATCTATATTGAAGCTCAATCCGCAAAATATGATTGAAAGAAGTACATATACTCACTCTGTCGATCGTACTAGCTGGTAATGATGATGTACTTAGGATACGAGATAGTGCGTTCACAGAGGTCTCTCCGGAACCTTCAGGGTCGACTGCAGCATACGCTTGGTGATAGATAGATGGCATTGTTGCATCCGCTGCGAGGTGTTATACATACAGCTACAGTTACACATGAAATGGCAATCACCTGTGACAGCGCTGAAAATGGAGGCTGGGGCTTGAGGTATGGGTGTAGGTGCGGGACTTGGTGCGGAACTCCATGGATCGAGTCCGTCATCATACACAGAAGTCGAGAGCGGATTTGTGTCGACAAAACTGCCTCCAAATCCGCCATTAGTGGTCGAACCGACATATCGCTGAGCTGGTCTGGGAGCGTTGAACATGATCAGAGCAGAATGCACATTCGGAAAGGTATACGGCTCAACGCTCGAATAATGCGGAACCTTACTGCTAGCCTAACAATTGATGTTGTATGGTCGTGTTGGCACATTTCACGAGCATTATTATTATTCGTTTACAAGCGATCCGTATATACGCGAAAAAAGCATCTGTAACCCTGCAAGCCCAGTAACTGTTAAAGTCATGATTGCTCGTGCGCTTTCGCAGCGAAGTGCAACGTCCAAGTGGACAGTAGCCTCTTGCTATTAACTTGTTCACCAGTCAATCTATAAGTATGGGGGTCAGCAGTGTCGTGTGTTGTGATAATATTTGTAAAACATACCCAGGCGTTCCGTAAGTCAAAGGTGCAATGTATATAAACATGATGAACATCAATAGACTGAAAAACACAAGAATAACAGGTCCTTTTAGTCCAATATCTGAATATTGTGAAGGCTGAGCTTTTGTCTTGGGTCCTCTGACTGAGATAGGATAATTAACGGTGTCGCTCAGGAGGAAGTTGAGAACTGCCCCTGCAACAAGAGCAGAAATTAAATGAGATGGTAGGTAATGATGGAGGAAGAGTTGCCGGCTAAAAAAGAAGAAAGGAAGATAGTGGACGGCCCAAACAAGGAGGAAAAACCCGGCATTATTCCAGAGGCGATTCCGAACGGCTGCATAATCCAAAATTATTAACGATTTACGTGTCCAGGTGACATCTACTCACGGTCTGGAAGAGGGTCCATTCCACGACGCCTTGCTAAGAGATCGGCACCAACAATACCAACAAAAATTGACAACGCAACAGCACATGCCCACCAACCGATGACGTTACCAATGAAGTAAATCTGCTTCTTCACGTCGTTTTCCGTCCAAAAGCTGATACCAGAAATAAGGAAGGGCCAATTAATGGGGCTGCTAGCGTAGGGGTGCGAAGCAGTCAATCCAGCATTATGTTGCATCATGAGCAATTGCAGCTCAGCAAACTTCCGGAAGAAATTCATGCTTTTTGGTACTTTGAAGGGTACTTTTTCCTCGTCTCGCTCAATCTCAATGGCTGCAATGGTCATAAGCACCACAATATGACCATGATGTAACAAAAGGGTCTACCTTCCGCGACAATTTCATCAATGTACCATACTGCCGTCTTTTCTACCGGGTTCTTGTTACCATTGATTTCCTGCTGCTTAAAGGCCCAATCATCCAACTGCTGATTATGGGTCCACAGTGAGACTTTGGTAGGGACATGGACAAGCCTGAATTGGCCCGACTTCGTTTTCCATGCATCACCGGCTTTTCCGTTGATAAGCCCCACTTGGAAGAGGGTGTCGTTGTATCTGGTATGGTCATCTTGTGGCCATGTAGTGAACTCTTGATTAGTAGGCATCGTAGGAGACGCGACATCATGGGTAAGAAGATGGCTTTGGGTGACAATGTGAAGAAGCTGAATGACATCCTCGTTGCGAACGATCCGCCCACGCCCTGTCTCTGGGAGAGCTTTCGTAGGAATGATCTTCCAAAAGTTATTTGTGTCATTATGTCCATAACCAGTGACTTGTTGTCCTGCAAGGGATGTTAGATAAAAGCGAACTTTTGAAGAATGTCTTACCTTGACTACTGACACGGCCATCAGGATATGTCAAAGGGTATCGTTCGATGTGAGAATGAAGGAAGACTTTCGTATCCTTGTGTCGCAATGTCACCGTGTCATAGTAATGGATGTCTACATGTAGTTTTTAATTCTGTAAATGACGAAACGAGATGCAGTATAAAAATACCGACCTCTGCTGTGAAGTAACATATCGTTTCCTGCCAAAGTCTCTTGGAAAGCTGGAGTCATAAACCCATCACCAGGCCCTGACCGAGTAAGAACAGAGAAGTGCACGTAGAAAAAGGATAGATAAACGATGAAAGGCACTACGATAAGTCCAATGGCGCGGGCATTGAAGTGTTTCCAGAAATATTCCTGCATTGTCGTTAGACACAGTCCGTATGAATCCGTTTCGTCTTACCATGGTGTGACCCTCCTTCCGATGATCCAGGATGTCCCATAGATCGACTAAAACAGCTGCACCAATCGCAAACACAGTCAAAATACCATTGACTTTTGAACCCCAGGCACACGCCATAAAAACGCCCGTCAGAACAAGCCACGTCCACCATTCAGGTGTAAATTCTCTGTCGGTGATATCAAGCGATGCTCAAGTTAAAAGAAAAATATAACTGACCTATAACGCAGCTTGCGAAACCTGATGTACCCGTAGATAGTTAGAGACATGAAGAAGATCAAGCAAGCATCCAAAAGAATAAGGCGGGATTGAGCAACGTGTGCATTGTCTATGATAAATGAGCACAACCTGGATTTATCACCGCAAGGGAGCACATACCAAACAGAACAATAGCCGCACTAAAAGCAGCAACAACCGTCGAGTATCCGCTCTCCTTCATGATGGCATACACAACCGGGATGGTCAAACTTCCAAAGATGGCAGACAAGGCGCGCATTCCGACATATGGAACGTGATTGGCAGTATAACTCTCACCAATGGTGTCGAATGAGAAACTTCCATCAAAACCGACGAACCACCCCGCAAGACCGAAAAGGAGCTTGGCGAAGGGTGGATGCACGTCGAAGTAGTACTCTCGGTTGATATAGTGCGACGCGAACTTGCCGAAATGGACCTCATCAAAGCTGGGCGCGTATGAATATGAGAAACACAAAACTGAATAGGATACAAAAAAAAATCACTTACACAACCTGGTCTGGGTAGTTGATCTTGTAGAATCTCAACGCGAATGCGAGAGCAGTCAGCGCAGCCACAATCAAGACGCTCGCTTCATGCGTCTCCAAAAGCTGCTCAAACTGACTTCTGTTTCTCTAATTCACGGTCACCAGTTCAGCATTGACACGCAGAAAGGAAACAAAAAAACAGGCCGTACGGGGTTTTGGTAAACAACATTGACGTGTTCGTCATCTTGTGTATTATCGAATTCAAAGTTGGTTGGTTCACTTTCAGAATGACCGCTTTCAGAGTGACCACCTCGATTGCGGAGACTAGACCTGGAGGACATCACAGGCACAGGAAGGAGGTCCCTTAAATCAGAAATGGCGGAGTAGTTTTGAAGAGGTTTAAAGCCTTTAGACGCGGCCCACGAGCAAACCTTATGTAAGCACGTTCCAAATTTGTTCCAATCTTACAATGTTACAGTTACAATTTCGTTGTTCAAAATATATATAAAACCGAAGTAGAAAATTTGAGATAAGAGATATCAACACAAACTTTTTTAAGCTAAGGTGGAAGATGTTTGCCTTCTCCACTTGGTGTCTAGGCCAAAGGAAGTGGTATAACCATAAGATCGTCTTAAAGACGAACCACTTGATATACGAAGAGGAACCAGACGGTGCAAATAAGTAGTAAGCTATCGGTGTCACCAAAGTGATAGCTGACTTATGAACGGTATAATATGAAGGGCGTGTCAAAGGTCAAGAAAAGGATGAAAAGCATAACAACATGAAAAGAAAAAAAAATCCACAGGGGAAAAACATAAGTCATGCAAGGGAGGGATTATTACTACAAACCTCAATCGCGTGCCATCCAATCCGTACTTCTCGAGACCAGTTCTATGGAATAATCCGTTGTCCAAAACAAGCGCTCAGTGGCGCTCCTCCCACTCCAACTCTTCTGGTCTCTGAGAATCATTGCCTGCCAAGATTGTTATACGTTTAACACAAGCACGAAATTCCAACAGTAACTCACCTGTTGTGCGCCAAAGTTCCTTTGATCATGGGCAAACAACTCAACATTATCCTCCAGCGCCTCACTCAATACCTGCAAATCTTGCAAGATGCCTTGCATAGCCCTGACGGCCCCTAGAGCCGACATCTCCCTGCGATTCCTAGTGCTCGGACCATTTGGTGGGGGTAAAGCACGAGAGACCGTCTGCAAGACAGTATACAATATCCGCCTCGTCTCACCCAAAATCTTCTGCGCCTGGGGGAAATTCCGCCTCGAAACCAGCACAAGCGCACGCGTGATCATGTCGGACGCCAAGAGCTCCATACGTCTCCGAACGATGATAGGGTCGGATATCGCAGACGATGGTCTGTGAGAGTTTATTGTTGTAGGGAGGAGTGTGACAGTGAGTAATACAGGATGGGCTAGCCTCGATACAGTCTTCAAAGCCGCAGGGTCGAAGAATGATCCATCTACCTCCAAAACTGGTACTTCATCAATCATTCCGTCCATCATTCCGTCCACCAAATCAGGACCGTCATCAATAGCAAGCGCATCGAGTCCCATAGATCGCACAAACTGATCTGTTGCATTGAGCGACCTATTCTGTTCCGCGCGCTGCATCGCCATCTTCTGCTGGTCGGTATTATCCAGCTCAAGTTCAATAAGCATCTCCTTCTTCTCTCCAAACCTCAACTCACCCACATCCACATCCACATTTTGCCCATCTGCAGAAAGTATAGATTGTGGGCCACCAGAGACTTTGCGGATCTTGAAACGGTAGCTGTCAACGATCTTGAGATGGAGCTTCATATTGAGAAGGCCAATAGACATCATGCCACCGACGCAGCCTGCGACGCAATCTCGAAGGTCGTACCAGTCTTTCACGAAAGTGTACGTTCCACTCGTGTGATTCGACATCAGCCAGAGTGAGGCGGGATCGTGTGACCGACCGTATCCAAAGGAATGGATGGGTACATTAGCGGCTTCTGCACGGGCGAGGACGAGGTCCATTTGTGCTCGACGAGTGCTATCCGAAGCATCGCTAATGAGGATCATGCTTGATACAGGGTTGCGTGCCTTTCGTTGCAAAACAACATCAAGACCTGCAAATACATCGAGTTACTCTCCAAAGACAACCAGAAATAAAAACCTACCATGATTGACAGCTGTAACCACATCGGTTTTCTCCTCTTTCGGACCACCAACCAAAAATTCATCCCTAGTCTCTTCAATTCTTTTCCCCGTTTCATCCACAAATTTTTCAAGCCTCATTCGACTCTGCGGCTTGCCCAACATCAGGAACGGCGTTTTTCTCACTTTTCCACCCGTGCCGACCTCAAACGTAACCACGCTCAACCGATCTTTCGGGCCAAGCGATGCGACGAGGAAATCCAACGTAGCTTTGATGACCCTAATCTTTAGCTGCGCCGTGCTCGGCAATGAATTAGGGGGAGGGAGTGATAGGACGAGAATGAGGTCCATCGGCGGATGCGGAAGTGGTGATAATGAATTTGATGGCCCTGATGAAGTGTATGGCGTTACGAGGCTGACGGGCGAGTCGTCAAAGTTGCCCAACTCATCGTCCTCACCGAGAGGCGCGAGCCTTTTTTGTCGAGCACCAGCGGTGGACCCCTGCGAAGTCGAAGAAGACATTGTCGATGAGCGAGAGGAGCTGTGCAACAAGCTATCGACCGTGCTAACCGATGTGTGCGTGCTACCACTGAGCATTCGCATGGCTTTTTTACTACCTCCAAAAGTCTCCAAATCTGGTGGTTCATCCGGTTCGTGCGGTCGCAATAAGCCGTTTTGTGTTTGATATGTGGCGACGAGGGCTTGGATGTTCTGCTTCCACGATTCAAGAGAAGCGCGCTCTTTGAAGATTAAAATGAAAGAAGCAAGTTCATCCTCCATGTCGATTGTTAAGCTCATCTCACCGGCGGCAGATGATGCTGTGACGTTCTTGATGTGCCTAACGTAGATCCTGCCCTTGAGCCGCAGAACGCCCTTCGAAGTTGCGTGGGATGACATGGTTCCTGACTCGGATAGAAGTCGCCCCAAACCGCGTTTCTTTTCCTCTACAACACAGATGATAGCCTCTTTAAATAAGTAGACATAGAATTCGCGTATGGCAGAGTCTCGTCGAACGGAAAGTAAGTCATACATTTGGAGAGGACCCAAATCGGACAGAGGATGGCCTTTCCAATCAATAATACGATTGTGAAGATCCTCAGTGATAGCACGGAATGGCGAGTCCTCATCAGAACGAATGGGCGTGGTGTGAGTATTGTGTCCATTTGTTGTCGAACCGTAATGGTTTTCTGGTGATTGCCTGTGGTTTTGGAAAGTATCTTCAAGTTTTTTTCGGTGTCTGGGAATTTGGTCTAGTGCAGGGCTTGAGTGGCCGGAACCCGAATGGTTGCTCCGGGACTTGCCATAATTTTCAGGGATGACAGGGCCTGGTACGTTACCTGATGCACGTCGGCCAGGCAATTCTACGATAACAATACAAGTTAGAGGCTGATTCGCGTTATTTGTTCGAGATAACGAAGGAAATTCGGGTCGGACTTGAATTGAGGGAGCGACAACATACGGGCCTTGATCATGGTGAGGGCCCTTCCCTGAAGAGTGGTCAAGTGGATCGTCATCGTTAGGGTCATATGGTTTTGGCGGAGTGCGATTACGAGCGGTTGGGGTATCTCGACCTGGATAGAGTAGGGTAGAGCGGGAGTCGCCCATACCTGTGAGAGCGACAAGCTCTGATGCAAAGTAGTCGTCGTCTGAACAAGTAGACATGAGATGAGAACGCACTGTTTGATTTGGCCCCGTCCCCATCCCCCATTTTCATAGGACGTCGACAGACGCCACATACACCTAGATTGTGTTTTTGGGACATGGACCTGCCTGGAGGTGGCCCATAAACTGCAGTGAAGCAAGCCTAGCCGTAGAAATCTCGAGTAAGCATGAGAACTGGTGGGATAAAGCGGAAAAAAACATACCTCATGAAGAGAGTGGCCGCATTCGGGTACGATGTGTGGTTTTTCGCCGGGCAATCTGAAGCTAAAACTGAGGGGTTCGAGACATACAGGACATTCATTTCCGTCGTCTGGAGGGGAATGGGAAGAAACAACAGGAAGGGGAGCCATGCGAACGGCAGAATACGGGTGAGATTTGAGCGAGTCGGAAGAGGTAGTGGTGGCAGATGAGTAGGCGGAATGAAGGGAGGGTGCTCTAGTGCGAATGACAGGGTTGATGAATGGTTTGACGGTGGAAGGTGAAGGAGAGTGTAATAGAGGGAGCCCAGGAGGTTTGGGAGCGGGTCGAGGGGAAATAAAAGTAGGGGTAAGAGGAGGCTCAGAGGAAACAGCGGAGTCTCTGTGGTGGGATCGAAAAATCCAGCTGCTGGTGGATGTCACGGTTTTCATGAATTCAAATTATGATAGCGCCAACCGACTAGGATGTCAGAAAACAGTATTTCCCATCAAAATTCCCCATTTATAGCCCTTCGCCGCTCAGTTCGCGAGCAAATTTATTTCAGAAATTCCTCCTTTTCAGATATTTCCTTGTTTATTTGTCGTTGCAATAGCAACCACCCAAAACTACTCTGTACATACATCAAAATCCTTGTCATTTAAATTCAGAAATCATATGTTTGATGCAGACTACAGGGGTTGAACCCGCTGAACCCCTTTTTCATCGAGGAAAACCGTTGATCAGCTAGGATACAAAGCGGCGCCAAGTAACAGGACTGAGTTTGCCTGATTGTTGTGCGAAAAACGATTTGCCAAATCCTTCAGATAAGCTAGGCACAGCTGGGTGAGCGCTCGAGCGTCGAACTTATCGTTTCGTTCGTCCCTTTACGGAGTGAATGCAGAGTCACCATGACACTATGACCATCAATCATCTACTCTTTACGTTCTCGCACATAAAGGTCCGGTGCGGTCCGAGCAGGACGGATGTACCAATTCTCGGAACTCAACGTTCAACCGCCATGTCCAGTCCTACTCAAATCCTTGACAACGCTCTCGGTGCAGTAGGCCACACTCCTCTTATCCGCTTAGACAAAGTGGCCAAAGCAAATGAGATCAAGTGTAACCTTTGTACTTCACTTCCCTTTTAATCGTCGATTTGGTGCTTATTTACTCCTTCGGTGTGCAGTGGCTAAAGTAGAATACATGTCTGCGGGAGGGTCGATAAAGGATAGAATCGCAAAGGCTATGGTCGAAGCCGCTGAGAAGGACGGCAAGCTTATTCCTGGGAAGAGTGTCGTCATCGAGCCAACGTCTGGCAATACTGGTATGATTGAAACAGTAATCTTCTGTTTTTGTCTCATCGTGAATGTAGGAATTGGACTCGCCATGGCTTGTGCTATCAAGGTAAAAGCAAAGCATTCATTTAGAATCGGGAATGAATACTCTAGATAAGGGGTATTCCGTCATCATAACCATGCCAAACAAGATGTCATTGGTCCGTTTTTCACACTTTCTCATTGTCTGTCTGATAAGAATGACGCGCCTGGCAGGAGAAGGAGGCACTGCTCCGTGCACTTGGTGCCGAGGTTGTCCGCACGCCGACAGAGGCAGCTTGGGACTCTGATGAGAGCCACATAGGTAGAGCCCACCGACTCTTCGGACCTCTCGTGGCTGAATTCCTTAACGATCGTAGGAGTGGCCCAGCGACTGCAACGTGAAATACCTCATGGGATCATCTTGGACCAGTATCGAAACGTGAGGTTTTCGTCGGTGTTGTGTGTTGTTTGACCCTCTGTCTTTTTAGGTCAATAACCCACTGGCACACGAGCTGACGACAGGGCCTGAGATTATTGAGGCGGTTGTTTCTACGTTATCTACGCCGGAGAAGCCATCGTCTGGAAAGGTCGACGTTCTTGTAGCTGGGGCTGGAACTGGTGGAACTGTAACGGGGTCGTCCAGAGCCATTAAGAGAAAACATAATCCAGGTTGCATTGTCGTTGGGCTGGACCCCGTATGTACCCTTCTTGAAATATTTAAAAAACAGAGTTGGTTCAAATTCTCACTGTCCCACAGAACGGAAGTATCCTCGCTGTTCCAGAAAGTCTGAACATACCAGATGCTGGAAAGCTTTACGCTGTTGAAGGAATCGGTTATGATTTTGTACCGGACGTGCTTGATCGCAAGGATGTCGACGTGTGGATAAAGACATCTGACGAGGAATCGTTTGCCGCGGTGCAGACGTTGATGAGAAGTGAGGGGCTTTTGGTAGGGGGTAGTAGTGGGACTGCACTTGCTGGTGCTTTGAGCTGGTTGAAGTCTGAAGAAGGTCAAGTAATTGCAAATGAACCAGGGAAAAATTTGATTGTTTTGCTTCCTGATGGGTATGCTCTGTAATTTTTTTGGGATTTTTCTTTCGGCTCAGTGTTGTATTTTATTTTATTTTCAGAATTAGGAACTATATGAGCAAACCTTGGTTTTTAAAGATGGCTATGGAAGCGGAACCTTCCCCCCTTGCAGGAACCATTGCACAGATCCTGGAGAAGAATAAAGTCAGGAATTCTAGGTCGGGTTGTTGTATCACATCTTAAGCCGGGTTTGTTTTCAAAGACAAGTATGAGGACAGTTTGCTATGACTCGGAACAGTTTTCCAATATTTTTAAGTATTAGAGTATTTGTTCATATTCATTCTTCAAAGCTGAGAGTGATCAGCAAAGTTTCATGTTTTGTTCTTTCTACTTCTACAAGTTGCCCCGACTTTGGAAAAGCGAGTCGTTGATGGACCAAGAAAGTGCATAATATAGGTTTTGTAGATATCAGGTAGGTATAACCAGTGAGCACTCCCTGTACAGTAAAAGGCTCTCTTTCTCATGCTACCTATTCCAACTGTTGATTAGGCAGTCGGAATCCCGTTTGATATTGGCACATCACCAGAACCGATTGCAGCATGGATGCGTTAAAGTACTGCTCGGGCAGAAAGTGGCCGTTAGACTAAAATTGGGACGTCAGAATTTGGAGATGATAAATCGCAATGAGAAGAATTGAGAATTTATGTATTGACGCAGTAAGTGACAAACCGCAATGAATGCAAGAAAATTCGCTTGAACAAAGAAAACCAAACACCGCGCTCGGACACGTGACTGCGATTGCGAGAAAGAGAAGCGCTAACTGCACTTTATACTTTTTTATCATGATCAAGGCTACTGAATCACCTTGAAACCCTTTGCAACGATCGACTTTTCTTTGTATTCATAATTCCAACGTGTACGAGTTCTCATCATATGCAGATTCCACTTGGCAGCTTATCTTTAGTTGCAGAGTACCGTACTATGAAGAACATGTACGATGTCGTAAAGAGTCTGGGCAGTGAGAAGGTCAAAGAACGTCAAGAGGGTCTTGCTGCCATTCGAGAGGTATTCTCACAGGACGGAGCTGTAGAAAGTTTCGCTACCGAGAATGGGAAGGTACTACATGAGAACTTCCTCCTTGTGTTTCAAGCTATTTTTCGTGTGGTGGGTAAAGAAAAGGATGCGGCTACCCGGGTTTCGAAGACCGTCTCGACTGCTGCCGCTCTTCGTAGGCTGTCGGACGCCGCGAGTGCCCTACGTTGGTTGATCGAGCGGACGGTTCATCTGATGAATTCGACCGTTGCGACTACTTGCATCAAGCATGTGACAAAGGTTCTTTATGAGAGCCAGGGAATATTTGAAGCGGTAGCGTTGGACTACTCGAAAGCTCTGCGGTGTATCCTTGGGTATACTCCGCATCTCGATCATCTGAAGGAAGGGCCATGGCTCAGTATCGTTGGCCTGGCATTCAACGTCGTTTTGGGTGACCCATTGAAGCGAGAACTCATCGATGAAGATGAACTGGAAGTCGTTGACGAAGTTGACTCTGACATGTATGTGGATGATACAGAAGACACGGAAGGTCCTTCTACCTTCGCCAAAGGCAAGAAAAGATCGAGACGTGATGCTACTCCATTGCCCATACTCTCACCCCGAAAAGCAAAAAAGTTGGCGAGGTGGAAAAAGAATGTGGTTGTCTCCGTCACACTCGAACAAGTGGAGTTCATTTCCGTTCTGCGGCTCTTGCTCTCCGCCCCCAATGCGCCTCTCCTCCCTGTTGACAGAAATGCTTCAGACGAGGGTGAAGATCCTGATGTTGCTTCTACTATCTTGCTTCGTCTCCAACGTTTCCTCGAGACTTATCCTGCCGATTCGTCATTACTGCGTGATTACATTGCCATCCTTTCGGCCGTACTGGACAACCTGTCGTTTAACAAAGTTTCTGCTGTTCAGAACTTTGCCCGGTCAACATGGGATGGGTTAATTGGTCTTTGGGGGACAAAAGACAAGACCATGAAGGAAGGACTTCTCGTTGTCTTACGGCAACTCTTCCCATTTATTACAAGCTCTCCGATTTCCGAGCAAAAATTGTCGAATTTCGATTGCGCAGAAGGAATCGGCCGTTTGTGGCACTTGCTGGATGGAGAAGCAGAAAATAGATGGGGTGTGGATGGTCTGTCACTTGACGCCTTGAGGCTGGAGATTGTTCGAAGCAATAATGACACCAGTGGCCCTGGAGGAATGTTTGTTGCGAAGACGTTCCAAGCAGGTTGGAATTTCGATGCTGGGCAAGCTCTTTCTTGGGCAATGTTGGAACTTCAAGCAGACTGTGCAGCGAAGGTGGAGTCTCCTTCCCTTCTTTCTGACACGCTTGATCACTTATGCCAATCTTCGCACAGTTGTTCATTTTTTCTGAATCAATGCAGTCTACTCGTTCGGAAACAAAACGAATCAAAATAGAAAACCCTATTCTTACGCTTCTGCGCGCTATACAAACAAAAAATGTGAACGAAGTCCGGAGCTATCACCTACAAGTTCTTCTCTTCTTCCTTGATCGACATTGGGCCGTCGTTCACGATGTCCTCAAACAAGATATTATGAATGTGCTGTTGCAGTTTGCCGCTTCTGACGATGTCTTTGTTCAATCCTGGGTGTTCCTTAATTTTGCAGCCATTGCTTATGCGGAAGGACTGGAGAACTCGAAGGACCATCCTCTCATTCTGAATTCGGATAAATGGGATACGATCTGGACGCACACGGTTCGAAGGGTGAATGTACCTGGTGTATGCCGTGCGGCGTGCCATGCAGGGTACACTCTGCTTTTATCATCTCAAAGGCATTCGAAATCCGCGCAAGGTCTCATCAGCAACCACCGCGTGCTGCTAGAAATTGAAGCTTTGTTGAAAGATATGGACGTGCAAGGACCGTCTTACCCGTTTGATTCTGTTTGCAACTTTCTGGTGCAGTGCCTCATAATTGCTGGCCAGGATGTAAGGCTCTACAGAATGCATTTGGAAGACAAAGTCCTTAGTTGGTTTATTGATAACTGGAAAATCGTTGGAAATCGAATGAAGATGGCAGCTCACGCGGTAATCGACATCCTTTCCCTACTAGAAACCCTCTGTGGGTTGTCGAAGCGGTCCACTCTTAGCTTTCACGTCTTGTTGCCGGAGACCTACGTCGTTGGTCGTATTCTGGAAGAAAACAAAGTCAGGATCATTCGAGATTTTGTTCTTTTTGCCACATTGCCTCCGTTCAGCCCAAGGTCGCCGAAATTGTCTTTTGGCGGGAAACTGCCAACAAGCGAAAGCAAAGACAAGTTCCAATCTGTCGCTCCGCGAAGCAAAGAGAGAAAAATCTCGACTTTCTTTTTGAGAAGCCTCGAGAGTCTTACGGCAGAATGGGAGGTTCTTCGAGACCAAAATCCAACAGCCGAAATGGCCCGACGCTCTCTAGACTTTGCTCTAACGGCCATCCTTTTTGAGTCCTTACTCGCATTTAATGGCACATCGGTAAATCGTCAAGTGATGCAAAATGCTGGCACGGTTATCTCGATAATAACACCACTGCTCTTGAAACAGACCTGGATTTTGCCTGAGAAGGTGCTCATTGCTCAAGCCTTTGAACAGCTGCTATTCGATGTCAGACGTTCACAAGATGACGGGTTCCGGGAGGCCCTCGCATGTCCAGGCGAATATTCAGGGATCAAGGAGCGACTATTGCATGGACTAAGCCATGATCGCAGCACGGAGGAACTAGTTCACGATGTGCAACTCCCTTTTCTCAGGCAAATCTGGCAGAACCAAGATGTGAGTACGATCTTGCGACGTATATCTTCTGCAACTTAACAGGTGATGTCAGTTTCAAGAAGCCATTGGCCCTGTCGTTGCGACATTTCGGACATTACTCAAGCAACTCCTGGTCGCGTCTTCAGATATGCAAGAACATGTCATGGATGTAGATGAGAAGGATGGTTTTGGTCCCATACGAACGTCCACACGACAAAATGCGACCCAAGAAACTGCGAATGCAACTGGTGCTCAACACACCGAACGACTTCTTGAGACTTGCATAAGTTTCTTAGCTTGTGGTCCATACCTTCAGTCTTCTTCCGAAGAAGCAACACGCGATCCAGAATTGACACAACTCATAGTCAAGTCCGCCGATGATCCAAACAAATTTATATTCGCGTGTCCTATTCTTTTCCGTTTCGTGCGACAGAAGATATATCACTCATCCCTCAGGACGTTGCAGCGATGTATCTTGTGTTTCGGAGATATACTAAAGCAATATCCGTTTTCAAAAAGGCAGCCAGTCATTATTTCTTTTCTCGATTTCCTACGCTGCTCCCTGGGTATCTGGAAAGCAGACGACGAGCTTGCCAAAGATGTTCACTCAGATTTGCGATCGTTCTATCAATGGTTGTCTGGTCTCCTGAAGAAACGTACTTACCGCTCGTGGGCCTTGCGAGACGCCATTGCAAGATTCCTTGGTCAATATCTTGCAGAAGATCCGACTCAGGAATCGTGGATAATTCCAGAAGACATCGAACAGCCTGATACACTTCAAAATTATCTTCCTACTTATCTACTTCCCAGACTGCACAGTGATCAAGATATTCGCGTTCGATTTCGTGCCGCCGTCCTCAATGCTGACCTTTTCTCAATCTCCCATCATTTCCGCCAGCTACCTTTAGATGTGTACGAATATACGAAGTCATACTTCCCCCTGAACCTAGAAAGGCAAGTCTAGGTCTTCCCTCCTTACATCTTTCTGACTATTTTTTGGCAGCTACGAGCATATGCTAACTCGTTTGCTTGCACTTGGCAATGTTCTGGTTGTCAGTGCTGCGGTTCGACGTGGAGCCTACTGGCATTTACTCGAAACTTGCATCCCCAACTGCTCATACTCATATTCATCACATATCGAGACTATCCTGATCGACGTTTCCCGAAGATTGGGGATGCCCTCCTTGTCCACTCTCTTTGAGGCATATGCGTCTCAGCTAACTTTCTCCCTTCTTCAACGCAATACCGATTTTCTTTGTTTCCCACCACATCTGTTGGGTTATCAGGACAGGAAACAATGTGTCGAGGCAACATTTCGGTCTTTTAGCCCTCTCAATATTCTGACCAGTGGCGGGAACTCCTTTGAGCAACACTGCAAACTGCTTCAGAAGAATGTGACAAATGGTCTTCTTGATTGCTTTGGCGATGTTGTCGGCTTAAAACTTTTGAATCACATTTATCAGTACTCTGAGTTCGCGGATGACATGGAACAACTTCTCAGGGAGACATTCTCTTTCGTTCAAGGGTTTCGACCCTGTTTCGAGGACAGCCTTGATGTCGTCGTTACAACCGTTTTGAGATCTCTCGGTGACCAAGATTTTAGCGGAGGTGGAAGCGAATCTATTGTGGCAGCACTGCAAAAATTTGACACGAAGATGATTTCCGTCTTCCAATCCCTGACACGATATCGTTCGTTCGATTCCCTCCGAACCCATCCGCCAAATCGTCCTGCATTTTCGACATCAATTGTACTTCAAAACGTGCGGTGGCTTTCAACCCATTGGGGCGGTTTCTCCAGCAACACCACGTACCATGTGCTACACCAACTCATAAACGATATCAATAGAACTCCTCTGGTGAATGAACAAATGCGTCTCATCAACGCTCTGTCTCTGTGGATTTCCTATCGTCCAGAAGACATCATGGAACCCACCATAGCGGATACCCTAATTCATGGTGCCACCTTCCTTCTATCACAGTCCGATTTAGCCCGCGCGGCGCAATCTATACTAGAATGGGCATTTGCACGATATCCACCAGCTCCGAACTGGAAGGAATCTCGCCTTCCCAATATGCTGGTTCGCATTCGTTGTATCATCCAGGATTTTTGTTCTGAAACCAATAATCCTCGGATATCAGCCCTGGGTGAAGATCTGGTCAAGTGGATGGATGTTCAGATGATGAACTTTACTCGCAAGTCCGCTTATCGGAAATTGGTCCTTCGAGTACTTCCAACGTGGCCCCAACAACCGTCTTCCGCCCTGGCAAAACTATATGACGAGATTTCTTTACTTGACCTGTCATCAATACTGGAAGACCACCGCATTACTTCTAATAAGTTTCGACTGGTTCGCCGTTTACGAGAGCGTGCATTACTGCAAGACCATGATAAAGAACAGTTTTCAAAGGTTCATTTCTGGCGCTTGAAGGAATGTATTCCTTCCCTTGATCAATTGCAGGAAGGAGATGTGGACGCATTCGCCTCACTCCTGTCCTTTTATCATGGCCAGGTCGGCAGTCTCAACGTCGAGCAACCGAACATGTTGTCCCCTCGAAATCGCCATCGTCGCAACGTGAAGAAGAGGACTGCTGAAGACACTGTTGCTGCTCGTGATGCAATAACGTTGGGCCTCCTGGTCATGTTAGACGACGATAACCCTTCCCGTGTTTTCAGCGCTTATGACACACTGCGCCTCGCTATGTCCGTCTCTACGTCTGGTGATCCGTTGTTGGTGATCCCTGCGGAATATCGCAAAGACTTGGAATGCCTTACATTTTACAAACGTCCCCCAGTTCATCGTATCGTCCCTGACATCCAAGGTACACTCAAATCTGATCAATATCGACAATATTCGCGCCGCTTCAACGAGTGGGTGTCACAGGTATCCATATTGCTTTCGGATGCTCTGGCTGGCGTAGATTCTGTTTTTAGCCAACTTTCTTCGGCTCTTGTGTCCGATTTTGATTTTGCCGAACAAGTGTTGCCCATTCTTGTTCATACTGTGCTGCAAGTTGAAAGACAGAACAAACAACGTGCCCGGCCTGTAAGGGATTCCCTCTCGGAATACTTCACGGCAGTCTTGTCTTCATCAACAACAGACATACGTTGTACCCGCTCCATCGTCGAAATTGTCTTACATCTTCGTAACTTCACTCCACGAAAATCTGATGCCCTTGCTTACAATAAATGGCTGGAGGTCGACTTTTCCCTACTGGCTCGAAGTGCAATACTTTGCGGAGCTTACACGACTGCTCTATTGTTTGTAGAGTTGTCTGCGGAAACTTTGCCGCTGACAGCCGGCGATGACACGACAGAAAAAGTTCTATACGAGATTTACGCTCATATCGACGAGCCAGACGGATTTTACGGTATTCGCACACAGGACCTCCAGCAATTTCTGCTGAAACGGTTTCATCACGAAAAACAATGGGATAAGGCATTTCGCTTTCATGCAGCAGCCCTTGAGGCAGACGGCTCTCAGAGTTCCGAGCAGTTGGGCTTGCTTCATTCCTTCCATTCCTTTGGTTTCAACCACCTCGCTATCGACACGTTACGATGCTTCCGAGAGAGCGCCAGCAGTTTGTCAACCTTTTCAATGAACTACAAGTTAGGTTGGAGAACCGAGACGTGGGACTTGCCTGAACATAGCAATGACACTACAGGTGCAGCCTTGTACCGTTCTCTACGTGCCATCTATCGTGAGCGTGATATGCAAATCTTGGACAACACCATACGCAATGCCCTTTACGAAGAAATGGAACGCCTACAATCCTTGGGTTCGGAGAATCTGGCGGAAATACGCATGGTTTCACAGGATCTCATGTGTTTAAGTGAAATTCTACATTGGCGACGACATTGTGCCGAGAAACTTTCAAGGTCAGAAAACTTAACTATGGAAGAATGGGGACCATTCATCGATATCGGTGCAAATTTCGAGTAAGCAGTGGCACAGTCTATAAGTAATTGCGCAGTTGATAATAATCTCCAGTTTTGGTGACCTAGAGGCTATAATGGCCACTAGAATTGCACTTGTACGTTCGGTGAGGCAAAGAGAGGAGAGACAGCAGCTTGGAGATTTTGTCCCGACATTGCTACAGGGCCTTCTAGATATTGAGAAAAGCTGTCTTCTTCGTTTGTCTCAAGCTGCGAGATCGTCAGGTCAAGGACAAATAGCTCTCAATTCCGTCGTAAGAGCTAAGAAGCTAGACAAGCACCAAACCTCCATGGTAGATGAAGAATTTGCGAATGTCCTCTGGCTGCAAAAGGAGGAAACACCTGCGGTCCAGTTCCTCCAGAATATTCTGAAACAACTGAATCCTATTGACAACGGAAATGAGGCTTCTCGCCATGCACTCCTGTTATCTCGCTTGGTTTGTTGTCCTCTCCTAATTGAATACTATTTATGCTTACATTCAATCAAGGGCTCTTGGACATCGGAAGCATGCCTAGAGAAGCCGGCAGATATTTGGGGCCATTACTTCTCGCGCTCAATATCGCTTTTAGGCAAACTACCGCAGAATGACACCAAATTAGAACTGACTAGGGCCACGGTATATCGAGAATGCGCTATGTTTGCCGAGCGCCAATACCATGCTGTTCTGAAATCACCAGATGCTCTGCGATGGAAACTCTACGTCGATCGCAAGAAAAATGAAATAGAACATCGGAGCATGGAAATCACCCGAACCCAGAGCGACGTTATGAAGAAGAGGCTCAATGACGAGCAAAAGAAGGCCCAGAGGCTTCTCGAAACGGACAGCGAACTGTTTAAAAAACATAACGACCTTCGAGAAAGTCTTCTCACGCAAGCCATTGAAATGCATTCTCGCTGTTTGGAGACCTCGAGTGACTTTGATGACGACTCTGCAATTCGCCTTTGCTCTCTTTGGTTTGCAAATTTTGATGATGCATCTATTCTGCATGCCGTCGGCGATGCACTAGATCGGATACCGTCTCGAAAGCTGATTTTTCTTGCAGTAGGCTTTCCTCGTCTTGTCTTTTGAACTCACTTTTCTGATCAAAATTTTCAGCATCAGATTACCGCCCGAGTTTCGATTTCCGTAACTGGTGATATGCCGACGAATCAAGAGGTTTTGCAACGCCTAGTAATACGAATGTGTCAAGAACATCCTTTCCATACTTTATACCAGATGTACTGTATCTCGGATCGCCAACTCTCGGAAAATAGGCGACACTCAGGACGTCTTTCCCAATCGACCCAGACAGAACGAGGAATTGCCGCAACCAATATACTCGATCGCTTGCGGAACAGTAAAGAAATCGGGACAAAAGTCAGTGACATTGAACGACTCTGCGATGCTTGCCTGGAGTGGGCAAAGTTCCCTATTTGTCATAACCCCTATTATAAGAAGAAACCTAAGGGCTCGCTTGGCTTTAGCGTACCCGGGGCTATGAAGATTTTACAAATCAAGGGATCGAACGCGAAGGTGCCAGTACCCACAGCACGGATACCTCTTGATCCAACGCTGAAATACGAGAATTGCGTCTGGATAAACCATTACGAAAAGATTTTTGAAACGGCAGGCGGTATAAACCTCCCTAAAGTCAGCTTCTGTATTGGTTCAGATGGACAAAAGTATAAGCAACTAGTAAGGCGCTTTTTTTCTCTCCTTGTATCGAATCGTTCTTTTAACTCCGGCTCAGTTCAAGGGTGAAGGGAACGACGATCTACGCCAAGATGCAGTTATGGAACAGGTCTTTGATCTAGTCAACAACCTTCTTCGGCGAGATAGAGAAACTAAACGGCGAGACTTGCGTGTCCGCGACTACAAGGTTGTACCTCTCTCCAATCAGGCCGGACTTTTGGAATTTGTGGGGAATACATCGGCTCTTCGTGATTGGTTGAGCAGATCACACCCATTGTATGCTACAATCTTTCGTCTCCCATACCTTGTTGCCTAACGAGTATAAACCAGATATCATCCAGATGACATGAAATCCGACGAGATCCAAGGGAAGATAAAGGAAGTTCAAGACGAATACAAACACCAACCAGAAAAACAATTGGAATTGTTCTTGGGTGTTCGCAAGAAATTCAGACCAGTTCTGCGCCATTATTTTACAGAAAAACATAAAGTTCCCATTCCGTGGTTCACAATGCGACTGAACTACATTCGAAGTGTCGCGACGACATCGATTGTCGGGCATGTTCTGGGACTTGGAGATCGACACGTCTCCAATATTTTGCTAGATAATGTGACAGGAGAGGTTGTACATATCGACCTTGGGATAGCATTTGACCAAGTAGTGTTTGACTCTTCTATTCTCAACAGCTTCTGACGATATCTTTTCCAGGGCAAACTTCTCCCTGTTCCAGAACGTGTCCCTTTCCGTATGACAGCCGATATAGTTGATGGCATGGGCATGTCCGGCACAGCAGGTGTATTCCAACGTTGTGCAGAAGAAACTCTCAGAGTTCTGCGCGACGAGTCTGGTGTCATCATGACTGTTTTGGAAGTGTTCAAACATGATCCTCTTCACTCATGGACTGCGAGCGAAATCAAGGTAAAACAAGCACAATCTGACGTTCCTACAACACCCAGCGTCGTCTCTGTGAACGATACTGGCCGATTCAATATCGGCATCGGTATTGATATGAGTAGTGGCTCTGCGGATGAGGCGGCGGACCGAGCGCTCAGCTCGGTTGCTCGGAAACTTGACAAGTCTCTTAGCGTGCAGAGTACCGTGAATGAGCTAATTGCGGAAGCTACCGATCCAATGAACCTCGCGACGATTTTCTATGGTGAGCCCCCTTTGTTCTTTCCAAATTCTAACCCGTTTTCATGATTGTTTCGAAAAGGTTGGAGTGCACATATGTAGAGCTCTGATATATCTTATGACCATCATGATTCATAATTCTCATTATTTATGTAAGTACTACTGCCGGCATCTGTATTTTCCAACAATCTATTTTTTTTTTCGGACGTACCCTACCCGACTGATAGAAACCAACAGTTCAAAATCCGATCCCGGACTCGGTATGATTCATACATTTACATTGAGAAACGGTCAAAACGAACAATAAGCATGAGGACTCGGATTTAAGAACAAGGTGGCGTCACACTGGATGAGTTGCTAAGCGCTATCATTTTCGAAGGATGTGCGCATCTAGATATAAATTAATGTGCCACGGCAGCATTTCAAACCTGCGCCCTGCCAGCACAATGTTGAGCTTCTCAAGGCAGTCGGCTGCAGTAAGTGTGAGAAATTACATAGCGATGCTTCGCTTTCGATTCCGACGGCCTCCATCCTTTACTGCATCTGTGAGAAGCCTCAAAATGTCTACCGATACCGGGAACTCCACGAAACCTACTAATCAACACATTTCCGTTGGTCCTGACGGGAAGGTCAATGTCGACTTGACGTTTGTCGAGGAACCCTTGGGCATGCCAGCTTCGGATGGCTATGGTTGGCCGCAGTTCAAGTTTGGCGAAACATTAGGGCCAGAAAAACGATATACGATCGTCCGGAAGCTTGGCTGGGGCATGACTTCGAGCACTTGGCTAGCCCGCGATCTACAGCAAGCCCTATTAGTTGTTTTCCGTCCGAGCTTTCTCTTGACTTTATCTTTCAGGGAAAACCAATACGTAGCCATTAAAGGCCTCAACGGTTATACTACGGATCTTATCCACAGAGGTCGGGTTTGGGAGCTTGAGGCTCTCAAGTTGATCTCTTCGACTCCCAACCCATCACCCCATTGTTTGAACCTCCTCTCCAGCTTCACCGTACCAGGGAAAGGCAGTTCAGGTGAACACATATGCCTAGTCACCCAACTCCTTGGTGGGGATGCCAAGACTCTCCATGAAGCACAAAACGGCAAAATCTTTCCTTTTCCACTCGCCAAGCGGATTCTCCTTCATGTACTTCGTGGGATCGCCCATGCCCATCGAAGCGGTGTTGTCCATACTGATTTAAAACATGACAATATCTTCTTTGATACTAGAGTGTCCACCGCCGAAATTCAGAAGCTCGTTGCTTCTGAGCCCGCTCTTCTTCATCCTCCAGAAGCCTCACATGACGGTATTGTTCAAGCTGCCGTTTCACAACCGCTTCCAGTTCCTGCATTGGAAGAAGCCATGAAACGCACATATGTCGTAGCCGACTTTGGCAGTGGTAGGTTTTCAGCCGAATTGACCCTGACACCGTACTAAGACCCCATTAGCTCAGTCGATCACCAACCACCAAGTTGATGAAATTACGGCATATCCACTCCGTGCTCCTGAAATTTTCATTGGTGGGCCGTGGAACGAAAAGGTGGACATATGGACGTTTGGATGCCTGGTACACGACTTTTTAATTGGCTGCTTTCGTTATCTTATGCGCCTCAGATTTTCGAACTTGTTACCAGTCGAGGGCTTTTCAAGTACGAACCCGATTCAAAGCTAAAACTCGACGAGACTGAACATATACTCTACCAAATGATATGCTACACAAGCGAAGATTTCAGCCCAGAGCAACTCTCTGTTAGTCCACTGGCTGGGCGTTACTTTGATTCAACCTGTCAGTTGTTTCATTTCCTAGCTACTACAACAAGTGCTGAACTCCGTCAATGCCATCGTAGGCAACCTAAAGGCTGATCCAGACCTCATCAACTATCCGTTCGAGCTATCCCTCAGGGCTTATAATGTCATCGAGGAGTCTGACATTGTATCTACTGCGGCTCTCATGAGACGGTGTTTGCATCTCGACCCTGAAGATCGAGCCAGTGCAGAAGAGTTGCTTACAGATTTATGGTTTGCCGGAGCTGAGTAGAGGGCTGTAACTTCATTGTGAATGAGTAATCTCGAGCGGATTCAAATGACTCATCACGAGTTACACTGGACCCCCAATATTGCATTTAGCGCCCACACTTACCTTTTCAGAGTGACGGCGGCTATACACTTGAACATGTGCTTTCGAATTACGCAGCAAAACTGGCTGCCGAGGCGCCCTCATTGCTCAATTTACCATGAAGAACGGATGGGTGATGTGACTTGCATTGAGTTCAACGTTGCAAGAACAAGAAAACGAATTGGTGGCACACCTCTATACTTCGCGTTCTAACACCGAACGGTCGAATAGAGTTCGAGATAAAGAACCCATATCGTCATATTTTCTCCACAATTTTCACCCAAAGGAGTGGCAGTGGCGCGATATAAACCTGAGGAAGATGGTAGGTAACCAGATACGCCCTTGGTCTCGCCCACAAACGCAGAAATTCTTATCATCCAAGAGAATGTCGATTGCAGGTGCTATTCGCTCCGTCGCCTTTAAACGCACTGGATCTATCACGTCCACAATCCTTGTCAAGCGTGATCTCTCGAATGCCACTTTCGATCAGGTCAACGAATACAAGAAGCAGCCTAAGAAACGACAGGACGCAATTCAGAAAACCATCAAATTTGCCAAAGTCTCTGGTCTTGACACGGCAGGTGCAGAAGTGGCCACTCTCCCGTAAGTCATGGCTGCCTCTAATCGAACCTTCTAACGTAGCATCTCAAAGTGGAGGCTTTCACTCCGGTGGAGGGGGTGTAGACCAATTCTCTCGGTTAACAGCAACGGTGAAGGACAAGAATGGCAACCAGCTTTATTTCTATCGTACTACCGATGGAACATTCTGGGAACGAGTCCACATTCCCGAGGATCCTGCAGTCTGGCCCACTAAGGCCATTTACATTGGCATCAGCAAGAGCGACTATGATAAGTAAATATCTTTGAACTTTTATCATATGGCTACATTGCTAATTTTCTTATTTGCAGTAAGAAAGTTCCTTAACTGGCCTTGTAAACGATTAACTAGCACTGGTCTGTTGTGATCTGCTACGCATTCCTGTTGAATTTCAGAATCTCCGACTTTGTCAATAGCCAGAAATTTATTTACCTGTAACCTTTCACTTTCTGTGATAAGAAACCTGCTACCAAGTTTCATGGCCTCAGCTGATCGGCAAAAATAAACCCTCGGAATTATTACTGTTCGTTCGATCTTTCTTCGTCTACTCTTTTCTCATGTAATTATATGTAGTGCTCGATGCCAAGGGTCGCAAATATGAAGAATTCTCGATCCCAAGGCACTGATTGGCCGCAAAGACGATATCAAGCACGTTCTCCGAATTCTCCCTTGACAAAGCTTATTTTTAATATTGGAGGCGGAACTTTCAATGCCCCGCCTATTTGAAGGTATTTTCGAGGTCAAGGCCGTACCCATCTTGAAAGTGAAAGCTTCGATAACCGCCTCGTCAAATTCTTTGTCCAACGGTGCTTCGATTGACATTCACAACTTCTCTTACCAAGCCCAAGTACCAACACGACCAAGAAATTCATAATCAACCCGGTGTCCTCTGAATCCAAGTCTCCGAAGGAACGTCCTCGCACATGGCATCAGCAACCTTTTTGGCAAACTCGAATTCTTTTCTCTCCGCGTCGTACGCGACGAGGAAGGGTTTTCCGAGTCTTATTATTTACTTTAAAACTTTTGAGAATTGAAGAATTATTACAAGACAAGAAATCTCTTCCGCGAACTTTCGATTAACGGCATCATTGGAACCGAAGGAGAAATTGGATGGAGAAACCTCGCATCAAATTCGAACCCATGCTCATTGTAGTCGGGAAATTCGAGGTTCTTCGTTGACACTGTAAACTTCCTTATCTCGTCACATCTCAATTGGACTTGAATTGAATTTTAATAGACTGTTATCAGTTCCCATCGAGTCTTCACAGAAATCTAGAATCATTTGAGTATTAGGTGTTAACGTTATACTACTGGAGAGCGTTACTACATCATGATTGTTTCGTGACTTCTATGGAATCAAAAGTTGATAGCGCAACATTTGACCAATACATATCTGTCGATGCCATGAAAAAAAAAATACGTTCTTGATTCGAAACGGACATCAGGCGCAAAATGAACCAAGGCAGAGGCAAATTGCTCACATATTTAAATTAACCCGGAAAAATCCATCCCCTCCTAACTAATCTCATAAACGACTTCGCGAAGCGACGGCTTTTCTTCGAAGACTACTACTGGTTGTTGAAAGTAAGGGTGCACGCCCCAGGTCAGCTGTTTGCGTCAACGCCAAAAGCGGCTGCATCGTGGTTTCATCAGACCCGGCCGCGTCCCGTTTGAAATCATCTCGGAGGTGAAACGATGATCGTTTTCGGTGGAGGATGTGACACGGATTGTGGTGATCCTGATGATCGTCAGAGTCAATGTGAGTAGGCGTTTCGAGGAGCAAGACTTTGACAGATTGAACTGCTGCCATATGACGAAAAATCCCAAAAAAAAAAGTAAGGGTGAAAATAAACACTGGGGTCAGAAATGAATCGTTTGCACCTGGCCGAGCTTTTTATAAGACGTTCGGGTTGGTGGTGTTTATGACGCTCCGGTTCGGGTCTCAAACGAAAGGTAGGAGGAACATAGACGTCATAGATCATGAGCGGCGGGGAAGTGATCGAGTGAAATGGAGAACGTGAGGAATGAAGAAAGCTTCAAGCATCTTGCTGGAGATGTAAATCATTTACTTTATTTATGTAACATAAGTTTAACGTTGACCACCGTTTAGGGCACAAATGAACTCTAGACCAAAGAACATGTCAGACAATCAGTTCATACGACATCGGGCTTGAAAGTAGGAAGCCTTGTATTGTCCTCCTGGAAACTCAAACTTTACGTTAATGCCATTCGTGGTACACGGTGAAAGTTGTTTTTTTTTGTTCTCGGGAAGACTCCGAGTGAAACCCCAATTTTAACCTCGTGTTATTCATGGCACGTTTACCGAGAGCAGCAACTGATATTGATTGGCCACCACCAGTGGAGGTTTGAGCTCGAGATGTGCCTCAATCGTGATGAAAATTTTTCGGCATTGTCATCCTGGATCCATCACAATTCACAGAGCAGATCAGCCTTTGTTCCGAGTCCCGACCCAGTAAATCACATTGGATGCATGTGGAGGATTGCGAAGATAAATATAGGGACAGCGGTCCGGTCTCGAATAAAGGTTTTTTGCTTCCATTGATTATGTAATATGCAGTTACCATACCCTCATTCACAGTCCAATTTCTGTACAAAATATTCCAACGTATGTCCAAGGTCAGAGGGGGTAGGCTGAGGACCTTTTTTATGCTCAAAGTGAACTGTTTCAAGTGGACGAGGGACGGACGTCGGAAATGAATTATGTCATGTGATGGATATACGGTTATCTTAAGGGGGTTTTAGCAACTTTGACCAAAGCCGCACTAGCTCTTTTGCAGAGGCCGTTTCCTCATTGCCACCATCACCGTTCTGCCCACAACGAGTACAACCGCCCGTCACTGGTGTCTGTGGTAGTCTTGACGGTTTTTCATATCGCTAAATCTTTTGTTGCTATCATTGATATCAGTAACAAAGACTTGCTAACACACGTTGCTACCCAGGTCCCAGGTCCCAGTTCCTGCAGAACGATTGACAGAAAATCACGACAGACGGCGAGCACAGCACTAGTTGCTCGAAGAGAATATTTGCGACGTTGAATCTTCGATGTCATATTCCCAGAGTGCAGTCAATCAACGCTCTTTGCCTAAAGAGTCCCACCGTCAGTCCAAAACAGCCAAAACAGTCGAGTACCATATACCTTCAAGGGCCTCTGTCCAGGAATATCACACCCTTTTGGCTGACCACGCCGCGGAGGCTGCGAAATCAACAGCTTATATCCCATCCCGGAAAGCTCCTGCTCCTCCTTTCAACTCACCCCACAGGCCCAAGACTCCCACGGAATCCCAAACTCCTCCTGCTGTTTTTCCTACTCCCACTCCTCCTCGGGTTCGCAACTCTCTTCAGAAGTCAAACCCTCGCAAACACAGTCTTACTTCTACACGTATCCCTTCTCCCATCGTTGAGCAGGATCCCTTCGCAGCGAACACTCTTGATACCCCCCTCACTCAGCATCTTAAAACGCAGAGATCTGGTCCAATGACTATGAATACCTCGCCACCTCCCCGTCCTTCTCGTGCGAATACAGCCAATCTCATCGACATAATTCCCAGTACTACTCCATCCCCACTGTTTGAGGATGGTCATTTCTACGCGGATCCTTCCGAGTCGATGCCCCCAGGCACACCCAACGACTTTAATCTGCCGCCCACATCAGCTAATTCCAGGATCAGGTCGCGCAGCGGGACAACGTCCAAAGCCAAAAAAAGTGTCCTGGGGCGGGTGTCCGAGATGTTTAACCCCCCGAAGCGTCCAGAGATCAGCACGCCTTATGATCCTGTTCATCTTACTCATGTCGGCTTTAATTCATCTACTGGCGAATTTACGGGCCTCCCGAAGGAATGGCAGCAACTCCTGCAAGAGAACGGCATTTCACGATCAGAGCAGGAGAAGAATCCTCAGGCAGTCATGGAAATCGTTAAATTTTATCAAGAGGGCCATGGCAATGCTTGGGATAAGTTGGGAAATGTCGGCGGTAGCCAAGACATGTATCAACCCAAGAATGAAGAAAGTTTTCAGAATCCCGTTCGTTTTATTACTGTTGGACATTCTCCATGCTGACACTGATACAGCGTTCCCCGCCTCCTCCGCCAGCCGTCAAAAAGCAAAGTAGTCCAGGTCCTACTTATAGCAATGGGCCATCAGCCTATCGGCCGGCACCCACTCCACCCACCACTGCCACACCTACCCTTGATAGGTCGACCTCCCAACGTACGCCCGCAAAGGTTTCCAAGCCTGCCGACCTCGGACGAGCAAATACAACACGCGAACGCGAGCGCGATCGACGATCACCAGAGAGCAGAGCGCCAACCCCTGCTGGCCAGCAGAAAACTCCTTCCGCGAAACCTTCTCCTGTCTCATCAACTTCCGATCTTCCGCTTAAACAACATGGAACTAACCCTGCGGCAAGAGAGCGCAGTGATCCGCGGGCGCAGCAAAATCAGCCTCCGAGTGCTGCGGTGTCGAGTTTGGCCAAAGTGTCTGGTGTTGCTACACCACGTCGGCGTGAAAAGAAGGACAAGGGAAAGGAAGAGGATATTATTAAACGCTTGCAGGCCATTTGCACGGATGCAGATCCGACAAAGTTGTATCGCAACCTCGTCAAGATTGGACAGGGGTAAGTCTTGAATACTCATTCTTGTGTTGAAACGCAATTTTTAATTGATTATCGCTTTCGATCCATTCTGTTTTGCTCATAGTGCATCTGGAGGCGTGTATACCGCATACCAGGTTGGTACGAATCTTTCGGTGGCCATCAAGCAAATGGACCTCGATAAACAACCCAAAAAGGACCTCATTATCAATGAGATCCTTGTCATGCGCTCCTCACGGCATCCGAATATCGTCAATTACATAGATTCCTTCTTGCACAAGAACGACCTCTGGGTAGTCATGGAATACATGGAAGGCGGCTCTCTTACGGACGTCGTTACCGCTAACTTGATGACCGAGGGTCAGATCGCGGCGGTGTCCAGAGAGACTTGCCAAGGTCTGCAACATCTCCATAAGCATGGTGTTATCCACCGCGATATAAAGAGTGATAACGTTCTCCTGAGTATGGTTGGAGATATCAAACTGAGTAAGACTGATACTTTTAGTGGAACTTCCTTTCAACTTTGCTGACCTTGTGGACGACTGACCTGCAGCCGATTTTGGTTTCTGTGCGCAAATTTCCGACGCACATTCCAAACGAACAACGATGGTTGGCACGCCTTACTGGATGGCACCGGAGGTTGTGACCCGTAAGGAATATGGCCCAAAAGTTGACATTTGGAGTTTAGGTATCATGGCTATCGGTAACTTGAAATGGTTCATCATTCACATTTTTTGAAGTCTTATTCCCGTATTTTTTAGAAATGATTGAGGGAGAGCCACCATACCTTAATCAAAATCCCCTCAAGGCATTGTATCTCATTGCAACGAACGGTACCCCGACTATTGCCAATCCTGAAAACTTATCCTCTGTATTCAGTGATTATCTGGCGAAAACTCTTGAGGTTGATGCTGAGAAGCGGCCAAATGCCACCGAGCTTCTACAAGTACTTTCCCTTCACCTTCTGTTCTTGTTTGTTGCTCAACAGATGTTTTTTTAGCATCCATTCTTTAAACTCTCGGAACCACTTCGAACTCTTGCTCCGCTTATCAAAGCTGCTCGGGAAATTGCCAAAAACAAATGAATCCCTTAGAACCATCTATTTCTATATTTCTCCGTCCTCAACATCCAAACTGTACCCTACATCTGTCGTGTTTTCGTTATAACCACATACTTGGACTCTCCGACGAAAACTTTTTAAAAATACCTAAATTTCCGTACATAAAGTATTTCGAGTTCTTGTCTCTTTCTCGATTCGACAAACCGACCCCTTACATTCTTTCCGTTAATATCTATCACCTCCTTTTTCTCTGTAAATCGACATGCACGTTGTCAAATTCTTTTCTTGATCATGAACTGCTTTATCGTCGATCCGTTAATTGGATTATGCTGCCAATCCCAGCGACAATTTCTTCCAGGCGTGCCACATCATCTTCGGGTATTCCGTAACAATCGGTAATCTTCAGTTTCTGCATTTCGTTCGAATCGTTCCATGAGACAGTCTAGCAGTTCTTCGATAGTCCATCGCCTCCCGTCCAGAAATTGACATTGTCAAAAACCAAATCGACTGAAGGGCCGCAAAAGGTGCAGCATAAAAGGCGGAAGAGATTGCGTTGTAGTTTTCTGGTTTATGGCTTAACGCCCTGACGAATTTGACGGCGATTTCATAACTAACTCTGATGTTCAGAAGCGTAGGAATAGCATCAAAAGTGTTGACCAAGGCACTTCTTCGGGATGAGGTGGATAATTTTGCATGTAAAAGTTTTTGTCCAGTGAGTCTTCGTCCAATTTCAAATCCTTCTTCCAGGCCTTCAGGGACAGGGAACGACAATAATTAGATCGGACCAGGAGACTGTGGTAGCGTTCAGCCCTCGATCTACCGGAGAGACATGCAGAGAACGATGATGCAAGATGGGGAGCTGTTGCTGAAGGGTATGCCATAGCAAACAAGCTGCTAGGGGAACCACTAGGGGGGTTAGAATCTTTGAAACCGAACAAAGATTCAACGTCCGAAGCTTTGCAAACGCGACAGGACCGACGATCGACATGAACGAATCGTTCATATCAAGAGTTTCCAAAGCTTGCAATTTACGGAGCACTATCCTTCTAAAGGAGGGCGTTGGGTTTCAAGATGGGATCAGTGCAAGTAATGAAGCGACCATCAAGCAAAAGTACAGTTGAGTAGTACTTCCAGATGTTGTAGCTGATTCCAACTGGAAACGCCAGGTCAGCTTGGGGCTCTTTAAATTGCAAACGTACGAATCGTAGTCGGAGGGAAGACGGTGGTAGATCACCCAGCAACGCAGACAACTTTGTCTGAGTCAATCCCATTAAATCAATCTTCCGGATATAATGTATGTTTGTGCAAGAGTCTTCTAGTAAATGCGACGTGTATACGGATATCGTCGATGCTCGACTAGAAAGGAGCCGAAGATTGGGGCCAGTGTTGGGCTCGACCCGGGTCAGACCCGTCCGTCAATGGGTCAGGTCAGTATGGGTCAGAAGGTCAACGGATTGACTGACCCGTCAGTGGAGCTGTGTCGTCATCTCGGATTTTGCCACCATGATAAGCCACACATCATATGGTAAAGTAAGAATGTACTAGGAAGTCATTCAAGTGAGAAATAGCGTTACAAATCGAGACAGAGCTCTATATATATATGTAATAAAGATGTTGCAAGAACAATAAATGGTGTCTAGAAGTCCGAAATACAGTAAGAATTATACAGAAGAGGAGGAAGTACTAGCCATTGACGAAGCATTTTGCTGCTTGCATGTTTATTGTTTGTTGTCAGAATAAAAAAGTTGTCATATCACGGATGTTGGGGCCATTTGTTAGATAAAAAGCGATTTACAAGTGATAATCGATTTATTCAGTGTTCCAAATCATAGTGGAGCACATATATTTGTGGGTGTCACGTGTCATTGACCTCCATTGACCAGGGGGTCAGACCCGTCAGTCCGGGTAAGTCAGCTACTGAGTACGCGGGTCAGCCATTGACACTTTTGACGAGTCAAGCCAACACTGATTGGGGCAAGTTCATTCCTTCGTAATTTTTTGCGGACAGGTGCCACGTCTGTGCAATTTGGTGGTCAATGAGGGATCTAGATTTCTCAGTACGTCTGAATTATGTGGCACATTTTAAGATCATGAACTTGAAGGACGGTGAATGAATTATAACCACGAATGGATGAAATGCGGCGTGAATACGAAGATTATCATTCAAACCTATTCAAACGTGCAAATAATAGTGTAATTGGACTTGGGAGCTGTTCCATCACATCCCCTTTAGGACGGTCATCTGTCGAACCAGCACCTTGGAAATGCAGTCACCAGAGTTGTATCATATCAAGCAACAATTTGTTCTCGGTATGCTCACTTTCAGTAAATTTCTTTTGCTCATTAATGTGACTTCCTACAGGAGCGTACAAATCGCTTTCTCAGCAAACTCTCCCAGATGCCTCATCCACGGATTTCATCCCTGCTTTGCTCTACAAAGCGCGGTCCTTGATTGCTCTGAACGATTCTCAATCTGCTCTCGACCTTATTCCAAAGGGTACAGACGATATAGCAGTGAAAGCAGTCGCGTCTTTGGCTCGCTATGTTGACGCATCCGATTCGCCCCAAGCCGAGGCGGCTCTGGAAGAGCTACGAGATCTTGCTGTTGAGATAGAAAGTGAAGATTTCGAAGGCAGCGACAGAGACAAAGCTCTTGTCAGAGTCCTCGCTGCTACTGCATTTGCTAGAGCTGGTGAGGTGGAGGAGGCACTGGAGACGCTTAATACAGAAACTGAAGACCTAGAAGCGTGGGTATCTTTTCGAGGTGGTTGCTGACGACTTTTCTTACTACGTCGTAATTCAGCGTCGCGCTGCTTGTGCAGATTTATCTTTCCATCAACCGACCCGACCTCGCTAAAAGGCAATTCGAACGTTCCAAGCGTTGGGCCGAGGATGATCTACTCCTGCAGTCTATCGAATCCATGATTGGTCTGACAACTGGCAAGGACAACTACGCAAATTCGTTTTCCTTTTACACGGAACAATTGAGTAACCCCTCCTTAACATCGCCTCACCTTCTCACCGCCAGAGGAATAACAAGGATTTTACGAGGTGAAATCCAGGAAGCTAAATCCGATTTAGACGAGTCGCTCGAACAACAAAGGAGTAACTCTGAGACAGAAGCGGCATATATAGTTGCTGCTGGATTAGGAGCCCTGAAGAGGCCCGAGGCTGAGGAATTGTGGTTGTAAGAACTCGACATCTGTATTCTGTCGTTCCACGCTGAAAATGATACCTTAGGACGTTTGCATCCAAGTATTCATCGCACTTATTGGTGCAGGACGTATCTCAAAAGGCGGAGATATTTGACCACTTTGCCTCTACATTTGTGGTTCCCTCTCTAGCTGCGTAATTGTAGATAATCACATCGGTTTAAGAAGTTACTGCGTTGTTACTACAGCCTAGATGCAAGTGTGAAATAAAAAAAAGGGTACACCACGTGATGCATTGACGCGAACGCGAATCGGAAAAGTTACGAAACAGGCGTACCGGTAAATTTTTTAAGGCTTTCAGGACCTGACCGCTATCGCCAACCGTGTTATAGAGTAAAAACGGTTGATTGTGCGTGCTAATAATTTTCATATGTATAGGTACGATGCCAGTGTTCGCATCTGTGAACACGTACTCTCGCTATAAAGTTGCCCGCACAACGCCCTCCAGCGGTAAGATTCAAGGCTGGCAGCTGACACTTAGTTCGTGTTTCCCAGTGAAGTGGCCGAATGACAAGCGTTGATAGGTTTTCTTCTCTGAGGGGATATGCGTTATTCGGCTACTAGGATTTGTGGAAGCTTATTCGCTTTGGCAGGTTCTTCCTTTCTAAATAGAGAAGAGGTCCGCCATACATTCATGCTGTCCAGCCTTAAGTCCGAGTCACTTATAACGAAAGGTTCACAACTGTTCTTTCCCCCTTACCCCACTGCGCAATGTCGATACGGCGAAAATCGATTCTTTTTGGTCGCTCAAACTCTACTAGAGCGAATGTCGTAAGTGTTGCCTGAAAGCTTAGGAGGCTATAACCATACCTTAATTCTAGGTTTCTCAGTCCACAAATGGCGAGACCCCTTCTGAAAAGGAATTGACGACCAACGATGCTACCAAGGAACTGAAGGAGTTCCGAAAACAGGTTCGAGTCCTGTCTTATTTATCCATTTCGGGTTTTCAAATCCAGTACTAGATTAACAAAGGCAAAGGCATATTCCTTAGCACAGGAACAATGGTGAATGCCACATTGCATTCTATCAGCAATTATGACCTCTCATAATGTCTTTTTCCGTCGTTAGTCTGCTATCCTGGATGTTATTAGGCACAAAGAGTCGCTTGATGATCGCCTGTTACTTGTAAGCAGGCCATAACTTGTGGTGTCGACTCATTAGTTTTGATTGAACGATTCTGTATATTCCAGCTTGAGCACGCTCTCGCATTCGTTTCGCGATTGGAGGATGGTCCTGTGGCTCGTACCCTCAAGAACAAAATAGTGGTCCTTTGTGTGTTTTTGTTGTATTGGATTTTCCCACAAGTTTAATTTCTTTCATACAGTGTATAATGACCTCGACCACCCTTCATCTACTACCATCAGCAATAAATATGCATGGCGCACAGCAGATGGATCTTATAACAACGTTGACCTTCCAGATTTAGGCAAGGTAATCTATCAACCTTTCCCCTGTAATTTTGCCTTTCTGACTTGCTTTCTTTTGTTAATTCAGGCCGGCACTCCATACGCCAGGTCTGTACAACAAAGCCACCCATTACCCACGAATCAGCTTCCAGATCCAGGCCTAATATTCGACACGTAATTATATCTTACTTTTTCAGGTTGTGTCTCCATGCTAATGCATCCTTTAGCCTTCTGAGGCGAAAAGGGGTAAGTTATATCTTGTAGGACTACTGTGTGCTTATCCTGTCTTAGTTTGTCAGTCATCCAGGCGGCCTTTCTTCCCTAATGTTCTCCTTTGCTGCATTGGTCATCCACTCGTATTTCATTCCTTCTAATGGAAAAAGGAAGTAGTTTGACTGACGTGATTACTCATCTAGTGTCTTCCGCACCTCTCATCGTGATGTCAACATAAATGAAACCTCTTCATACGTTGACTTGGCTCCTCTGTACGGCAACAATCAGGAGGATCAGGACAAAGTCAGAATACGAGATGGAAGAGGGAAACTGCATCCAGATGCATTTGCTGAAGATCGGTTGCTCCTTCTCCCACCGGCAGTTTGTGCGTTGCTCGTTCTGTTCAGCCGCAACCATAATGTCAGCGTTTTCATTTCGCAAGTTGTTACACCTGTTGACATCTTTTGGATTAGTACATTGCTGCCAAACTCCTGGAAATCAATGAAAAGTGCACCTATGTTGATCCGTCTACCCTTTCAAACGATGACCCCGTCTCAAAAAAGCGGCTCCTTGACCAGGAAGAAAGTATCTTCCAGACTGCCCGACTTATTAATTGTGGTTGGTTTGGCATGGGTACGATTCCCGTGGCGAAATATTGTGTGATATCTAAATCCTTTTTGAATCAGTCGTTTTCTCTGATTACTTCTCCTCAATCCTGGGTCTCGTAAGAGATGGTAACAGTTGGAGTTTAACACCTTTCGATGTTTGCGTTGTTTCATGTCCATGTCTGGTTATATCTAAGTACTTTGTAGGAAATCCGCATGGACGATCACTCCCTTTTCGAGCGAGGGAAGGGCAATGTGTGCAGCGTCGAGGTAAAACACTGCGCACGGAATTATATTCTCGGCTCATTCTATATAGTTCAACTGCCTCTATCGATGGCACGCCACGACCAGTCGGGAAGACGAACAATGGACTGAGAAAGTCTTCAAGCAGCTTTTTGAGGACAAACCGTTTGAGCAAGTTACGGTACAGGATTTCAAACTTGCGGCGATGAAGGTTCAGAAAATGCAACCAGACTTGACTCACTGGACATTTGGAGGGTAAGTCATTTATTTCCGCAAGTATTTGAAGTATCTCGATCAACTGGCTCTGCAGCATGCATCGTCAGGATGATGGGGGCTTCCGAGACGAAGACCTTGCGAATATCTTACACAATGCGTAAGGCCAGAATTATTGCTGAAATACCCGTGAATTAATTTGATCTCGATCAGAACGGAACATTCTGCAGGAGCATTCAGGGCTCGTGGAACGCCAGGTGGGTTTTCTTACCACAACGGATTGTGTGCAGTTAACCCTGGTGCACAGGTGTTATGAGATTGAACGAAATTATGGGTATCGAGCAGAATAGACGTTGGGGTGTTTGCTCTTTGAATGACTTCCGCAAGGTGAGTTTTTGTTATGCATGAGAATCAACATCTATTCAAGGTAATTATCAGTTCCTGGGACTTAAGCGTATGTCTGTCCGACTATATTGGCACAGACGACCTTAAATGATTTTTAGCTTTCACTTCCTTTTTGGAGTGGAATTCTGACCCTGAAATCGCAACGACTGCCGAAAGATTGTATGGAGATATTGACTATTTAGAACTCTACGTAGGTTTGCAGGCTGAAGAGGCCAAACCGCTAGTTGATGGAGCAGGTTTATGTCCAGGTGCGCTGTTTTTGTGTTCCCGAGATTGTGCGACTCAAATTATCACAGGATATACCATTAGTCGAGCAATCCTCAGTGACGCTATTGCGCTCACTCGCGGGGACAGATTCTTTACGCATGACTTTACCCCTTTCAATCTGACAGCATGGGGTTTTAATGACTGTCAAAGGGATCCTGGTGCTTTTGGATTTGGCAGCACTCTTGGAAGGCTTTTTTTGCGCACACTCCCAAATCATTTTACAGAAAACAGCATCTACACGTTTTTCCCGCTGATGACTCCAGAAGCCATGAATCTCGTATTAACCAAATTAGATCTCCTCGACCAATATGACTTGGCAAGGCCCAAGGCCAAGTCTCCTGTAATCGCTGTTGAAGGCTATACTCGTGCACAATCGATTCTTAAGGACAACAACTTTGCAAGGCCGTATGCGGATAGAGCTTCTCGTGTGATCAAGGGAAAGGGGTATTATACTCTTCTCAAATCTCAGTCTTCCCCTCAAGTTAATGTGCCACATTTCAGATTTTTCCCCGCTGAAAGTGAGGAAGAATGCAAGGCTGTGATTTCTGTCCTTTCCTCGCCTGATTTGGTTGTGGGCATTGGGGAATATTTCTACGAGAATACCAAGAAGCTCATAGAAGATCATTGTTATTCCTTTGTGAACAAAGACGTCTCAGGTGTGGACCTAGTCCGATGTGTCCTCAGGGCACTTCCTGTCACATGGGCTGCGACCGAACTAGTAAGTCGTATAGTTCAATTACAACAAAAGCCTCACCTTTTGCAGGCTGGAATCGGCCTCAGGGGCGAGGGACATAAAAATGGTGAATATACAGCCTCAGAGTTGTATAATGCCCTCAGCGATATCTATGAGTGAGACCCCTACATTATACACTGATAAGCACTGTGATTAATCGATGACAGGTTCATTTTTCTGAATGTCGAAGCTTCCAAAGTTATGGTTCTTGAAGGAAAGGTCAAGAAGCATGTTGAAAATGTAATTCGGTTGATTAAAGCGGACGTTGGCGGAGTAGTTGGTTTGAAGGTGAGATTTCTTGTTTGTATGATGTTCTTAATTTAAATGTCAGCAGTCCTCTATATCCGGCATTTTTAACACAATATCAAAAGCCAAAAAGAGTGAACATCATGACATTGTCAAACGTCTTTATGAACTTGACCATTCTAATGAACAACTCGCAAACACCCTTCTTGCTTTAATGGTGTCTTCCGTGGAGCTCAGTCTCGGTGCGAGGTTATCCACTTTCTTAAGAAATGCTGTTGATATTTTGATAGTTCTGACAAATGTTATTAACTGCTTCCTTGGTAGTGAGCACGCCGCAACGATTGCTTCTATAGCAAAGAGTCCTGGAGAAAAAGCCAAACTTGATGCTTATGTTTACGAGGCTCTTCGTAAGCTTGTCGTTGAACTATTTTAATATGGCTGATAACAATGATGTTACAGGTCTCCACCCAAGTTTCCGAGGTGTATCCCGTGAGTGTTTGTGTCATTCATAAAATCCGTAGTCGTAATTAATACTATCATTATCAAGGTGTTTCCACTAAAGATCAATCCATAAACAGCCAAGACTTCAAGAAAAGCGATCGTTTGTTTGTCGACGTTGTTTCCGCCAATTTTGACGTATGTCTTAAGATTTAGCTGTGTCACTGTCCAGGCTCAATTTCATATGTTAGGACAAGGTCTTCCCCGATCCTGGCAGCATTAATCTCGACCGACCAACAAAGGATCGCTGCTTTTCTGATGGTGTATTTAGGTATGAGGTCAGACTTAGTCATTGAAGTAAAGCTGACATTTGTGTTTGAAAGCTACCTGGGTGAAGGCTTAGTTATCAGGGTAAAGCGGGAATAACATTTATATTTGTTGCACTGGTTCTCATGCAATTGTTTTTAGATCGCTTCTGAAGTCTTGCGTGCTGTCTTTGAATATCCTAATCTACGCCGCGCTCCGGGTCAATCGGGCGTCTTGAACAAGTAAATTCCATCTTGCGTGACCCTGTAAATGCACTCAATTTTATCTTTCTTCTAGGTTCAAGATGTCAGACCGCCCCGAGTTGAATTATACATATCTCAACAAGGCGCAAGTCCCAACTCCTTGGCCTTCATCTATGTCTGTTCTGGTATGAGAGTATTAAGTCTAGTGGTAAACTTAAACTGATTGTCCTCAAGTTCGACACTCCTCGGAAGTGAACTAGTAGCGATTGCAACTAAATAGTTAGACTTTCCGAATGCTTTTGTCCGTATTGAATTTGAATCATATATGTTTATTGCATGTATATCCTTCACTGATGGCAGCATCTAATGTTTCCTTGTCACTCCAATACTCTGCGATATTCGAAAGAGTAGATCTTCAATTCTCTCTTGGCGTTGCTCGATTTCATCCAGACGCCTCATCATCGTCACCTGCACACCTTTATCTGATGCATCATCTTGGAACTCATTTGCCTTGACCTTTGTCGCCGTCAATGCTGAGTTGGGTTTATGAGTCACAGCTTGTGTATTTCCTTGGTGCGGGGAATCGTCGATATCATCCACATTAGGAAATTTTTTCATCTGATTCGAGTGTAATTGGCTGTGCTCCGAAGGCGACTTCTGGTAGGGTTGGGTTGACGTCAGTCGTCTCCTCGTTGCTGGGCCGAAACTAATGCCCTGTGGCCCTGCTTTGGAATCCGGTGCATCGTCACACACAGGGAGCGGGTTAAACACCTGAGCAAGTGGACTTGCGGCTAAACCCTCGATTGGCCGAGTCAAGACGGAATTAAGTCTTCCTCGTGTCAAAATTTTTGGAAGCGACAATAAATGTCCACCTGATTGGGGAGCATCGGATGGGCGTCGTTGATTCTCGGTTGAGAAAACTTCATTCATATCGTTGGTATCGAGAGCGCTCTCATATTCGTCTTCGATTTCAAAGACCTGCGACTGATGTCAGTATGCATTCCAAATCTTTCCAACATTACCCACGGCATCAATATCGGCATCGGCACCAGCAAGCCCTTCGAATATTGCTGAAGAATTGTAGTAAATGAAAACAAGTCAAACGCAAAAACTGAAGAAATCTTACTCATCCTCTTCAAGGACCTTGGCAATGTATCAAATATTCTCTCCGCCACATGAGTTATTGTATCATAAATTGTCACTGTCCCACCATGTTTCGACTGTCGCTCATAGAAGGATATCGACAGGAGTAATGGGAAGCTTGTCAATCTGGGAGCAACATCGGATCCGAGTTTTTACAATCTAGCTAAGACACACCTGATCAAAAACACATTTAACTGTGAAGCTGGCATGAAAACATTTTCTTCTTATGAAACGATAAGCAGTACCTTATGAAACCAACGTGGAGAGAGGATGTAACTCGAGGGTAATAGAATGAAGAGGGCGATCAAGTTGATGGGGGGCTGATATGAAAATAAAAAATCTGCTTTCACCCTGAATGTCGTTATAGGGAAACCTTTCAGATATAATGACCAATACTTGCCCTTCAATAGTCGAAACAGCTTTTTGAAACATGGCCTACAACAAGATTGGTTATGTGTGTATAGAAAGCACAGCAGATATACACACTTCCGCCGCTGCATCTTCATTGACAGATGAAAAGGTGTTGGAAAGGATCTACAAAAGGGTTACTTCCACAAGGAGAAGCGAAATAAGGAGCCTTTACAGATACAAGCACTGTCGACAACAATTAAAATGAAACGCTGACTACCTTTATAGAAAAACTCACCAGTCAGGAGGAGCGTATTGCTCAAACAAGCGTATGTGACCATCAAAATCGGTCCGAAAACCGGATGGAATTTTGCTTCAAGATTCAATTCAGACTAGCTTCCTTGATTGAACGAAAAAACCTGACAGACTGGCATTGTCGAATCCGCTGGCGTCGAGACCAAACCACAAATCAAGCATCCACCACGATATTAAGCTAAGTGGAAATTTGAACAAGAAATGAGGATGAACAAATATCGAAAGCTGACCCTATGCTATAACTGACGATCGGGAAGTTATTTGTGGAATTGAGCTTAAAGTTTGTTATCCAATTGTACTTACGCAGATTCATCACGACTAAGCCTAAATAGAAGGGCTGAGCGGATCGCATTGTTACGAGATTGCGACTACTCACGTCCAAAGTGCGTACAAGAAACCACAGAAGCAGAATGCAGCTATGACCATCAAGAAGACAAACTGCATGATCATGGCACGCAAGGATAATACCATCAAGTTGTCTTTGAAAATGACAAAGGCAAGCCTGAAGAGAAGTCAAAGAAAGTAAAGACAAAGAAAACGAGTACTTTCCTAGGAAACATAAGGCATGCTATTAGGGCCAGGACATCCACCCCTAACGTGTAAGCCCAAGGAACTGTTGAAGGGTAGGAGAAAGAGAAAAAAATTAAGCGCGTTAGACAAACCACAATAGAAGATTCCATATATTCGTAAAAATGCATATATGAAGAATGTTGTTACTGTCGAAGCAAACAGTCAAGAACTTAGGCATAGGGCTTTGTTACACAACGTACTGAACGCCGTATCGAAGCCATTCTAAGGATACAAATGAATCATTTACTGAGATCCGCAGACACTTGAGGACGTACCCATGTTCCCTTGAAGAAAACTGACGAATGTCAAGTCTCTAAGGGTTTGCAAAAACGTAATTATTTCAGACAAACCGTGAATGCCGTGCTCCTGCATTGCAGCAATCTTTTCTAGTGTAAAACCGAGCGCATAGATCATGAAACATATTTCTGCTGTGATGAGTCTGTCCTTCTTGGCGAACTCGATGGCGGTAATAAATAAGATAAACAGAATAACAAAGCTAATGAATCGCTCAATAAAAAGGGAAGACAGGTGAGAAACCCTGACACACTTCGTGTAATCCAGGACAGCACGGATAGAAGGAACCTTTAGGCTGAAAGAAAACTTGAATTTATTCCTGAATATCGAATTAAATGGCACATACCGGTAATGATCCAATAAAGGAGCTTTATGGGGGTCGTAGAAATGGATCGGTGTTCTCTTGTATGTCTGCAAGAATAGTCTGTTTAGTAGTGAACAAATTCCAGCAGCAGACTCACGTCTGATAGAATTGAATGACTGCTTTGCGCTTGGTAAACCAATTTTCCTCTGCTATCCAATCAATCAAATCGCACCGCCTTATGGTAGCAAACGCACGCACGACCATATGCTATTGATTATTTTTTGGCAAGCTGCACTCTTAATAAATCTTTTGGCTTTCCCCAGAATTGCTATCTCTATGGCATTTCCGACGTGGTCTTCAAGGTCATCATCCCTATCTTCTCGTGCCTGAGCTATCATCCGTGCATCTGCACCTGAGTACATAGGCCAGCTTGTTGTCACGCTCCTGGCTAGGTAAAGCATGTTGTTTGCTAGTTCGCTGCATACTCTCAAAGCAAGAATCTCGCAGAGAGCAGCTCTGGAGCCAGAAATGCTCTTAGTTGCCACATTGTCATCCCTCAGAAAATGGACGCGGTTGATCAGAAGACAGAAAACAATGGATAAATTGCCTTCATTCTGAAGCGCGACGTATTTCTCTGTCAAGGGGCGTACAAGGGTGTATGTGAGATCGGGGGCAGAAAGCTATGTTTGAAGTTAGAACACGAGTAAAGTCAAATCGCGCAGACTTACTGCATCGTAAGTCAGAGGCGTGTCTGTCTTATGAGGTAAGACTTCAGATTAAGAGTAAGTATTGTGAACCACACCTATGTAATACTAAGCATTAAAATGTTTCATCAGTTGAAGTTCTATTATGCAGCGGGCAATCCCTGGCGGCAAAGTTACTTACTGTCACGTCCTGTAAATACTGGTAAGTCATAGCCAGAAAGGGTATGTAGAACGTACAGCTCTTATCATATGAATCACAGGATAAACTGGAGGGGTCTCAATGAATCCTCCCCTGTTTACTTCAAGTCAGCGCCATTCAGATGCCTGGAGATGTAGCTTACAACCCCAAAAGCGGCTGGCTTTCATAATGGTTGTCGGGCATGTGTATCGATGAGTTAGAAAAGCAATGGCCTGGCTGTAAGGGCCTGGTGAACCCGAGAACATATCGAATTCAGTTGCACCATCCGACTTATTGCAACATGATCTCACCGAACTGCTATACTGCGAGAAAAAAGTGTCGTGCTTTGGTATGGCGTTTTTCAGTTCAAAACTAGAGTAGGGGAGAGTGTGGAGACAAGGCAGAGTGGAACGGTCATAGGGGGTGTGAAATATTCCAGTCCTGGCACGCGTGTGGCGCGTAGCCGCCCGCAGACACCTGACCTCATCTCTTCATATCTCTGTTACGGTGTTACCATAATGCAGGCCGGTCCACGAGCTCCAGGAAGTTCGCAACCTCCAGTGAAGATATACAATGCTGTGTATTCTTCTGTACAGGTGATTAACCTTTTCCGTCTTTGCTTGGGGAAATTTCGACTTACACGGTCGCGTCACGATCCAGGTTTATGAATGTATGGTCCGGGGAATTGCAGTTATGCGTCGGAGGAATGATTCCTACGTAAACGCGACGCAGATACTGAAAATTGCAGGCGTAGACAAAGGACGTCGAACGAAAATACTCGAGAAAGAGATTCTTCCGGGTAAACATGAAATAGTGCAAGGTGGATATGGGAAATATCAAGGAACATGGTACGTTTATTAGTTCATTTGAGTAGGACACACGTGTAAGTAGTTGCCTTGACTCTTTTTATTGAATAGGATACCTCTTGAACGAGGCAGAGACGTTGCACTTCAATACGGAGTGGCGCCTCTGCTAGCACCACTATTCGACTTTCAACCAACTACAAATTCATTGGGCGCGCTGCCTGTCGGCGCTCCTGCAGGTGCAGCATCTCCTCGTCCACTTTCTGCGTCATCATCATACTCAAGTATAGGCATGGCTGGTAATTACTCGGGATCTATGCCCTCCTCTTTAGCTCCGCCGCCTATTATGCCAGGCTCCGCTCTCCGCCTTCTCAACCAAGGAAGAGCGCAAGGTCTCTTCACACCGACTACTTCTGGTGCTTCTGCTCTTGCTCAAGCTCGAGCCTCTGGTTTCGCGTCTCCAAATCCTTATCAGTCAGGTTCATTTAGCCAATCCCCTCATCCGTCACAAACTCCTCCCCCTTCCAACTTGAATCTCAAAAGAAATAGATCTGAAACTGATGTCGATGCTGTTGGAGGGACTCATCCAGGTAAGTAACGCCATCGGAACATTCGAGCGCATTATTCATTGCCGTTTAGAATTGTTGCAGAATGGTTCGCGGCCGACTTCCACTGACTCTCAATTAAATGGCGAGGACAACCCATCACCTGCAAAACGGCTTCGTGTAGATGGAGGTATTCAAGATTTTTCATTGTCTCAACCAACTCTATGGCCACCTTTGCGAATACAACCAACCACCGCATTTTCCAATCCACAACAACCTTTCAACGATTCACCGCATCTATCCATTTCCACTGTTGCTGCGAATGGTGCTGCGTCGAATCAACCCTATGTTGACGCGCAAAAGGCGCGTTTCTCATCCAAGCCGCTAATAACACGGCCTGGGCAGCACGCCATGCACTACAAGGATGGTCGAAGAGCGGCTATCATGGCCGCCATTTGTCAACGCGATGATCCTGGACCAGTTCTTGGCTTAATTCGTGAAATATCATCAGACCCTTCGAATGGCGACTCTTCTTTAAGACTTGAGGTTGACACAATTTTGGATGACCAAGGACACACAGCGTTACATCTCGCTGCAAGTCTAGCAAGACTGGAGATTGTTAATATGCTCATCAACAATGGAGCAGATGTTCATCGGGGGAACTCTCTCGGGGAAACTCCACTGATAAGAGCCTGCATCGCCACGAATACTGCTGATCAGCAGTGCTTCGGTCAACTATTACGTGCTCTTCGCGCTTCCATTCGTACTCTAGACACGTCAAAGAAGTCAGTCCTCCATCATATTGTCTCTTTGGCGGGTGTCAAGGGTCGTGCTGTAGCTGCGCGATATTACCTCGATGAAGTTTTCCTGTATGTTGCGAAGGAAGAAGGGGGAGATTTTAGATCCATCGTTGATCTCCAGGATGAGCATGGCGACACTGCTTTGAATATTGCTGCTAGGGTTGGTAATCGTAGTCTTGTGCGAATTTTGCTGGACGTTGGTGCAAACCGGATATTGCCTAATAAGTTAGGTTTGCGACCTGGTGACTTTGGTGTTGAGACAGAGGTACGATTTTAAGCCGTTCTTCTGTTTTTCCTGCTCACCCAGAAAATCTTAGGAATTGAGTGGTGGGCCTCGAGTAGAAGATATACTGTCCTCCATTCGTTCTGCACCCCCCGCACCAGTGCAGAAGAGCCAGGATGTCATCGTTGGTTGGTCTCTAATCGTTCCTTTAAAGGAAGGCCTCCTCTTTACATCTTCACAGATATGACATCAATGATCCAAAGCCTAAGCACTGAATTCCAAGCCGAACTGAAAACCAAGCAAGACTCTCTTGACGTAACACAGGCCCATCTCCGTGCTGCAACTCGCGAGCTATCTGAACAGCGCAAGCAAATTCAAACATGGCAAATCCGATGTGGCGAGCTGGACCAGATCAATCAGCGCGTGCGGAACGTGCAAAAAGCGCTTTCTCAAGAAAACATGTTTGATTGGACAGGCAGAACGGATCTCGAGGGCAATGATGCGCTCCAAACTGCAGGACCTGCGTTTCAGCATCGGGGTGCGGCATCAACCATGGTCGGTATTGGAGGAACTGTGGATATTTCATTCACCGTGGATTCGGAGGCGCCGTTGCCTGCTCAAGATTCGGTGGCAACATTGATCAAGTTGAGGAGGATGAAAATGTGGCATGTGCGGATGGAGGAGCTAATCAATGCGAGATTGAAGAGCCTGCAAGGTGCAAGTGCAGAGAAGGAATATCAATGCAAAAAGATTGTTGCATTGTGTACAGGTCTGCCCCTCGATAAAGTTGAAGATGTAAGCTGGCTTCTTGGCTAAGTATTGACTTGTTCTCAAAATTCTTTCAGATGCTTGAAAACTTGGTCATTGCGGTTGAGAGTGAGTCTCAAATCGTTGACCTTGGTCGTGTCTCCGGATTTATGCAGAAAGTCCGAGATGGAATCATATAAAACTCCCTCATTCCCATTAAATTGTCTGTACTTTTTTTTTTCATTCTTCACTGTCACACTACCTAACGGATCAGAACATAATACATATGTTATAATTCTTCTGGGGAAAAAAGTTGGAAATTACGGTTATAAGTCCCTGATGCTAGGAGATTTCCATCACTGGAAATGTCAACAGACATAACTTTACCAGCATCAGTAGTTAGTCGTTTCAACAATTGCCAATCATCCGCGCTCCACAACTTTACAAACCCGTCGTAACCCGCGCTAGCGAAGAATAGTCCCGAGCGATACTTCCACTCCTCTTCAGCTAGTGCGTGCTCTCTCTCTGGAGTATCACGTTTGGCATCGTCCTCTGGGTTCTCCATATTGACATCGTGCAATAATGGCTTGGGTTTGAAATACAGGTCGTTAGCAGTGAAAAATCGGATATCAGAGACGTTGGAAACGTGGGCAGGAATAGTGTACAACGAGCTAAGTGACCGTAGATCCCAGATGCGAATGGTGTCATCGCCTGCTCCCGTGGCTATCTGATACCTGCAGGGGGATGTTAAGAAATTTAACAATGGAAACAAGCTTTTCTAACCCTGTTGGTGAGAACGCTAATGAGAATATCGCCTGAACATGTCCGTCGAGGACCATCGCTGTTCTTCCTGTGCGAAGGTCCCAAACGCGGCCAATGGCATCTAGTCCCCTGCGGAATAACATTAGGAATCAAAACAAAGTTCAGAAAGTAAGAAAACCTACCCAGATGCAATTAGCGAACCGTCATTCTGAAAATCTATTGAATATACTTCTTTCGAGTGGCCCTCTTGTAGGAGGAGCCCCTTGCAGGTCTCCACATCCCATAGTCGCCAAGTGGTGTCGAAACTTGCACTAGCCACGTAACGACCAGAAGGATGGAATGCAATACGACACACTCGATCTTGGTGACCTTGTAGCACAGCCAGGGGAGAGTCGCTGGACAATTGAAATAAGATGATAAAACCAATGACCAAAAAGATAAAGTAATAACCTATTCATCGACCATAAGTTTACGCTACCCTCGCCACCACCACTGGCGAGATTGACTGCATCTTCACTCTGCGACAATGTCGCCTGCGGATGCCATGCGACGCCGCCAACACGGTCACTATGTCCCCGTAGAGCACGGATTGGGGTGCAAGCAGGTACGTTCCATAGCTTTACTGTCCCCGACCAACTACCAGTTGCAAGAATCTGATTATTCGGAGCGAACCGAACTTGTGAGATTGGCCTTTCGTCGCCGATTTGTGAGCCAAGGTTGGAGAATTTCTGTTCGTCGCCATAAATGACGGCTCTTTGCTTTGATAATACAAGTGGCAACTAACTTTTACTTCGTTAAACACCTTCTTACGTATGTCAACGATACGTCCTAAATCCATTGTGCTGTCTAGTCGCTGCTGAACGATTCTCTTTTGAGCTCTGTTACAAAAAAAAAATAAAGGAAATGCACAGTAAGCACCTTAGACAAATACGAGACCTAACCAAAGAGTAAACCCAACCTAGGAAGAGAGAATTCTGCTATTTGTCTCCGTGCTTCCAATAATTCCAGAGAGCCGGCTGTGTAGAATTCTTCTTCCTGAAGTGTAAGGCTTAGCACAAGGATTTCAGAATACGGTTGGAAAAACAAACATTTTCGCTTTCAGAAGAGGACTCTTCATCGACGTGCATGCCCTCGTCCCCTCTTGCAGCATGAATTTGGGAAAGGACATAAATTAAACGGTCACGTCTATCTGCAGCCTATAACAGTTGATGCAGTGGAAAGGAACCATTGATCTCGACGTACGCGTTCTCCAAAGAGCGTAATGGGTTCCCCGATCTCTCTCAGCCGTGCTTTAACACGATTATCATCTGTCGGAACTGCAAGGTTCCTGGCTTTCTTTTTCCGTTCCAATTCATCGAGAAGAACTTGATTTTCGATACGCGCTCGTTCTGAGGCCAGATGACTACCATCTTCCATAAGCGTTTCAAACGTTAGGTCTGGCATGATAGATATGGCGAAGAAGAATTGCCGCACCTGGAAAGCGTATCTGTTTGATTATATTCTCAGATCCAAACAAAAGTCTTCAATGCATAGTATTGAATTACATAAAAGAATGCCAAATTATTCACGCAGGGATCCTTTGTCTCCCATACTACAAGTTTGACCGTAAAAAGGTGCAGGGGTGAGCACTGAGCACTGTTGCAAGGCGTTCGTGGGATACCATGTGGTCTCAAATTCGAACTCATTTCTAGGACTCGATTTAGCACTACCCCTTTTCCTGTTACCACTCCCTTTTTTTGGAATCACCCAGCTACGTGAACAGGCCTCGGGCAAGGTCAACAAATTTGAAGTCGTCTTCCAATGTATCCATCGTCCTCAAGTTCTTCAAACACTTTCACCAGTAACCATCCACTCCTCAGTCCTGATCAGAACTCGCGCAAGGCTCGTCCAGACGACTGTATGCCCTTCCTCGTTTTTATGTTCTTCACCTGAATTACTTGCAAATACAGATGTTTTCTTCGAAAGATCTACAGCGGATTTCAGTTCTGATTCTGTTGCACGGTCAACAGCTGCTAAACTCAAGCTCGAATCTTATTACAAAATGGCCGTCGACTCTGCGATAGAGCGCAATGCCAGGTGAATACAAGTTGACATATTCAACTGAAGCCTTCCCCAATTCACTGATGTACACTTTGTCGTGGGGGATTCAAGACGAATCGAGATGGAGACCAGACTATCACAACTTCACACGACAGATGCCAAGGAACGCGAGATACGAAAGTACACCAAGACGGAATCTCAGCATCTGCGTCTAAGAAGGACCAAGATAAGGTTGTCGGATTTCCGCACTGTCAAAGTTATTGGCAAGGGTGCTTTCGGTGAAGTCAGTTCTTCGTTCTAGAATTGTTTGTCTTTCGTTCAACGTCGCTTTAGGTGCGGTTGGTTCAAAAGGTGGACACAGGAAAAGTTTACGCCATGAAGAGTTTGCAGAAGTCAGAAATGTTGAACCGAGATCAGGTCACACGGCTTCGCACATTCTCTGCTTGCTTGTACTAAACCGGCATCTAGCTCGCTCATGTTCGTGCTGAACGCGATGTTCTCGCTGAGTCGTCGTCCCCATGGGTTGTACAATTGTTTTACTCTTTTCAAGATCCCCTATATTTATATCTCATCATGGAGTTTTTACCTGGAGGAGACTTGATGACCATGCTCATGAAATATGATATCTTCACTGAGGACGTTACGCGATTTTATATGGCAGAATGCATCCTGGCGATCGACGCTGTCCATAACCTAGGCTACATTCACCGGTGGGTTTTGTTGTGTCGCTTAGATTCATCATTAATATTTCTTGATAGTGACATAAAGCCTGACAACATTCTTATCGATAGAAACGGTCACTTGAAGCTCTCTGACTTTGGGTTGTCGACAGGATTGCATAAAGCACCCGATGCAGAGTACTACAAACGATATTTGGAGCAGGAGAAAACCAGGAACACGGCGAGGAATAGTGTTCAAGTCAACCCAATTAATCTCACCATGAGTCGTGAGCAAATTGCGACATGGAAAGCAAATAGACGAAAATTGGTACGCATCACCTCTTCTGAAGGAAAACGGCACAACATCTGATAACCTTCAGGCATTTTCCACCGTTGGAACACCTGACTACGTGGGTGGCATTGTATTTGTTCCCAAATGAGGATTGCTTATTTTCCGTCAGATTGCCCCCGAAGTCTTCTTAATGACAGGTTACGGCAAAGAATGCGACTGGTGGTCACTAGGTGCTATCTTTTTTGAATGTCTAATCGGTTGTCCCCCTTTCTGTTCTGACAATCCGGGAGACACCTACAAAAAAATCATCGACTGGCCAAATTGTCTTTTCTTCCCCGAAGGAGTCCACATCTCCCCAGCAGCGGAAGATCTTATCCGCTGGTAAGTGGACTCAATTCAGCTTTCTAAAAGAATTTATTTTATTTCCTGGTGTTGTAGCCTGATGGTTTGGGCTGAACACCGATTCAATGTCCACGAAATCAAAGCACATCCGTTCTTCTACGGCGCCGACTGGGGCAGTCTTCGTCAAATCAGTCCGCCGTTCGTCCCTGACCTCCAATCCAGCACGGATACTTCATACTTTCCGACGGAAGATTTTTGCGATACACCAGACCAGCTTGAGAGAGTGGAGGGTGTTAGTACGGAGAAGGATTTGGCTTTCTTGGGGTATGTACATCACTTCGCTGTTGAAATCGTTCCTCATAACCTTTTTTTGTGAAGATTCACCTTCAAGCGCTTCACTGGTGGAGTTCAGGCTTCTGGGTGACGACCAGAGGATCTTTATACATCGCTCTCTTTTGAATAGTCCATTGCTATCAGTCAATTCTCTGGATAATCTGTATTTCCACAGTAATCGCAATTCAAGCCTGTCATTTATCGTTCAATTTACTCATAACGATTCCCGTCTGCATGCTTCTCGCTTCTACGAGCACTTGGACCAACCTGGCCGAAGATCCGAAACTGCTAAGTGAATAAGGCCATCCTCCTGGTCCAGAGTAAGGTGGTGCAGCATACCTCCGATTTCCGGATCTTGATAGATTACACTGCTACACAGGTCGTTGAAGAATCCAGAGCTTGCAAAGTCCTGATTTCAGGGTCTCAAAAAGAAGGGGAGAAACCTTTGATAGACCGCCGCTTGCTGCAACCCAGGAAATGAAACTCATCTCGTCGAGACCCTGTGTAGTGCATGTTCGTGCGACAGGAATATTAAGTGCGTCTATAAATCTTTTGTGATCCTGTGGAATACAACCGCTAAGAAACCAATTTCATGACCAAAAGCGATGTTCATTTCTAGAAGCACAAAAGAATTGGGGACTCTATGGTCAAGTCGTAACGGACGAGATTTATTGTAAACTTGCCCAGTCATTGATCCTGCACGCTTAGCAGAACTCAGTATGGATCTGATCATGTATCGGCTGGCAAAGTCGTTGAACTGGGTGTATTACACCCAGGTTTGTTTAGTTTTCTCGTGGTGTTGAAATTGAACGTGTTCACCAATGGCCCATCCAGGCGGATCATGTCACTATTGATATTGTACAGGAAGATCCGGTGCATGTTCAGACGCGGCCTTCTTTCCTACACCACCATTTCACGGTATCTTTTCTTCACAACAGCTTACACGCGATATAGTGGCGCAGGACTCATTGGCCTAGTCACGCTTCTAGCTCCGTACTGGCAGGACAGCATGAGAATACTGCTGCGGTCAAGGTTGCTGGAGGTCGCTTTTGAATGCACCAGGCTTGAAAGCAGCATCTATTATTTATGTGAGCCCACTTGTCAGAGACTTTGAAACTAATCAGTGTCACAGATCTAGAAAACCAACAAGTCGTAAAGTTGGAATTACATTTCATGCTTCTTAGCACAAACAAAATTGATATTAGTGTCCAACCAGATTCGTTCACCATTTTTCATGATGCTTGAAGTCTTTGTCTCAACTCTTCTCCGCTCCCTCTTATGTATCTACAAGTCATTCGCCTTGTGGCAGGCGGCTTAATTAGTGTTAGGCACTTGTCAATCACCGTTTTTCTCTTGAACATGCTGTCGCTGCTTTCCATGTTGGTACTGACCCATCACAAGAACTATCAGTGTATAGATTCATGAATGAACCATTCGATTTAATGCTGTACCTTTTTTTTTGTTATTACATTTTCAGCAGGGCATTATCCAACTTGAGTTGACTGTATTCATCTATTTTTGCAGCTGATCTCCCAGATACATGAACTTGCGATCATTGGGATGCTGGAGTCAACTATAACGCTACGTAGGATACAAAAAAATGAACAATAGAGTAAGATCGAAAGTCTAACGCTGTGTTTACAATGAAATAAAGAGTGTTTTCGAAAGTAAGAATCGACAACAACTACTGCAAGAGGCCCAGTTATAAAAATACTTGAATGCCCTTTTCACCACGAAGCCCCTTCTTGACCTTCATTCCTTGGCCTGCGAGGCCAGCCAGAGTCTCGATGCGCACGAATTTCGCGATCATATTGCCCATCACCACCACGACCTCTCCCACGACCCCCTCCCCTTCCCCGGCCGTGTCCTCGCCAACCTCTGTCCCCTCGATCATTGCCACGATAACCACGATCACGATCGCCATGATCGTGTAGAGGGCCAGGTCGATAATCGCGGTCATAACCTCCTGGGGGTCTGTCGTAATCTCTTCTGTCTGGACCTTGACGGTCGTAACCTGGTGGAGATGTATTCGGATCATGAGGTTGGTGGAAAGGTACATTTTGAGGTGGAAAATTAATTGGGTACGGTGCTAGGGAAGGGGGTGCATGAAGAATCCAAGGTTGACTGGTCGCAGGTGCTGACTGTGGTGATATATGGGGTGGGAATGGAGGTAGACCTTGTGGTTGTGAATGGCTTGGAGCTTGTGTAACCTGGGTTGATGAGGCAAGTGTTCTCAGCAGAACCTGCACCTGGTCCGGCGTCAAGGAAGCCACTTCTGCGGCAAGTAAAGGGTTTTGTTGAGGAAGTATACCAGGCATACTGACGATTGGAGGAATCTGGGGGAAAGGGAGAATGCCAGGATTTTGCGGGTTCATCGGAGGAAGAAAAGGTTGATGGGCTGGAGGAGACATAGCATGGGGTTGAGCAACCAGCACAGGGTTTGAAAGTGGTGCAGGTGGGGGAACCAATTTGCCTCTGTTAAGAATCCACACTCCGACGAGGTAATCCGCAGAGCGGGTCTTTGGTAATTTGAGATCGTCCAGAAGTTCTACAAACTCAGGAAGTGGCTGCGTTTGAAGCAGAGGAATCATGTACAGTTCACGTCCTGGATGATAATCCTTGGGTCTATTTCCCCAGGGAAATACTAGACCATGACGACTGACAAGCGAAATCAGTATAAGGTCACAACAAGAATAATGCGACCCACCTTTTAGATATCAAAAATGTGTTGAAAGACTTGAAATCCTCTTCATTTTGAGGTCCAGCAGGAATAAATGCCGCAGCATACAACTCTTTTGTGGGGTTCATTCTCATCTGCACCAGGTACTTAATCGCATTGTCAACTGGAACACGCCCCTCGATCCTAAGGACATCTGAGGGAAATAATGTTTTCCAAAGTGGTGAATCGGCTGGCAAGGATTTTCCCCCAATCTGACGTGCAACCAAGGTTGTTTCTTGGGGCACACCGGAGTCGAGTGGCATTGTAACCTGACCAGGAAGCCGATCAGTCCAAACGAAACGGAATGCGCAACAAAATTGCCTTACCTTCCCTGTCCACACTTGTGGTAAGCCTTCGACAGACGGCGGTACACTGGGCACAGTTGACGGGAGTTCAACTTCCGTTGCTGGTTCATCAGCCAGGAACATATCAAAGTCCTGGTCGTTCGCCTCGACGGATTCAAGCTCCATGTTATCGCTATCATCACGAGGCTCTTGGTCAGGCGCTGTGTCAACTCTGGCCTTACCAGCCTCATCCTCCGTTGCAGTAATCTTGGGCTCTTCATCACCGGCCGGCACTTCTTTGATTGACTCGGTCCAGAGGGCACTCAAGTCGAAGGACGGAGCTCGTGTCCTGTCCTGACGCTGCGCAAACGGCGAGATACCCGTCGCAGGGGATTTTTCGAAAGTCATTTCAGTAGGAGACGAGACTACATTAGGCTGAGCAGAGATTAAACCAGCTGCAGGGTCAGCATCGCTAGTCATTGCTTGTGCACTTTCCTGGTCTTCATCAATGTTAATCAAATCGTCGAGGTTTAACTCCGGTTCGACACTGGGAACGTAGTCCGATGAGGATTGTATGAATAATGGTGGCCGATGCCCTTGCGCCATTTCTTCCATGGGGACGTTCACCATCACATGGAGCGGTATTGGTGGAGGTCCACCCCACTGCTCCTGTGGGCCATCAAGACTACCAGCTGAAGAGGGCGGGACGGTAGGTGATTCTGGAGGTAAAGAAATTGAAGCCGTCCTCTGCCTATTCACTTGCGTCGTACTAGTTCTCAGTCTTGCTAGCCTTTCCCTCTCTCTTCTCTCCTCTTCTTCTCGCTCCCTCTCTTTTTGTAGCTCGTATTCCTGCGCACTAGCGATTTCCCCTCTGATGTCCTCGATATCTTGCAACCCTTTGTGAGTAATCTTGGCGCGAGGTGCAATCTGCTTTTGAAGGATTGAGTGCTCTAAAGCTTCTTTCTCCGCCAGTTTAATGGATTGCTTGGTCTCTTCGTCGGCTAGATCGGTGGAAGACATGACCGAAATCTCTTTTGCGGATAGCCTGCCGAATGTTATTCGCTTATGAATGACGACACGATCAGGTTTGCTTAGGTTGAACTGCAGTGTACGGAAACGATCCCTACAAGGTGAAGCAGTTAAAGAATGCAAAGACATGGGTAATAAGCTCCTACTTGTATTTCCCACCCGCATGAGGATTTCCAATCTTGTCCGGCTCAGCATGAAGCTCGAAAACACATATCTCGAGCTCGCGCGCAAACTGTTTGGAATCTTGTAGAAGTGCCTCCTTTTCTTCGTCGCTCATGTGCACAAGCTCCTTCTGAATAATCTTCTTTGTTGTTTCATCTTCTTCGATAACTAGTTCCTGTTCTTCCTTCAAACGGATATAAGGATACCTGAAATATATCTCCTTGAGCATCTCCTCGAACTTTCCCAGACAATATTTCCGAACGGGATCACTAGCTGCACTCTCATGAATGGCACTAGTAATACTAGCAGTAGTACCGGATCGTTTCCGCTTGGACGGAGGAGAGGGAGAAGCACCCTTGTCTACAGAAACACTTGTCGCCTTGCGCTTGATTGCGTGCGCTCCTCCGACATGAACACCGGGGGAGGGCGAAGTAGAAGGCTTGTCGCGCACCAGACGTCGTCGCTTGCCAGCGCCTTCAAGATCACCTTCCGAGGAAGCCGTGGCCGTTGACAGACGTCGCAGACGGGATTGGCGCTAGGAAAAATTGGTCTCAAAATGATCCATTGACACCCTTGATAACGAAACGAACGCACTTTCTTCCGAACACCCACACGTTCGTCCTCTTCCACGTACTCATCTTCACTATCCTGCAAGTCGTCCGACTCCTCCGCCTCAAAATCCAGAGCGACCAACTGTGCATCCTGCTGCTGCTTTTTTTTCGCCTCTGCGTTGTTATTCCGTCGTTGTTTTGACCGAGGTTTCAGTACGGCTTTCCGTCTCTCGACCACTGTTACTTCGTCGTCATCGGTACATTCTTCGACCGCTTGATCGCCTTCCCAATGCACTGGGTATCAACGGACGGACCAGGCGATGTAAGATGGAGAGTGGGGAAAAGAGAAGTCAGAATTATGAGAGATTCATAGAGAGAAACAGGAAGAAAATCAAATAAAAACACTTCGTAGCATTGGAAAAGTAGAACACAGAATTTATCTTATAAAAAATCAACACCCTCTTTGCCGTTGTCATTTTCGTTCAGGCACACTACGCATTACGACACGAGTCACTTAAGCGCAGACTCTATTGAACATAGCGCCCTCTACAAATTGGGTGCAAATACTGCGCATAACACCCAAGCGACACTGAACAGGTAATCATAATCAAGGACAATGCATCATCATCATGACAACGTAGTCGGGTGCAACCAAGGATTGAGGTTCGACATGGGCCACAATGTAATATACCTCCAAAATGATGAATCCAAACTACATACGAAAAGTGAAGCATCATCAAAATCAATATAAATTATACAATAGAAAAGGAAAAGAAAGAGGAAAAACTTTTCAAAATTCAACTCACTTGCAGAACGACGCCTTGTTGTTTGTGTACATGTAGGACATATAAATACATCTTCAACAAGGTGAGGAACGACAACAAAAAGAAAAAGAAAACGAGCAACTCACTTATTTCTTCCGCCTGGGGTTCAGAAATATCAACACAAGTAAAATGATACCTACGATCACCCAGTCAGTCCACAAGTTCAACAGAAGACAGCGAAAATAGAAGAGAAGGATAGTGAAATTAACGTACCAAATCCTACACTCAGAACAAAGAATCATAGGTGACCCATCGTCTCCTTTCGAACAAATACAATCTACTGACTCCAGATCCGCCTCCAGAACCCTCTTCTCCTTTCCGGCCCTTCGTCCATTCGCTGCTGATAACGATAATTTGACCTTCGCATTGGTAATATTCGCCTTATGAGCCCCATCGACATCCATGTCCACATCTCCTTGACCCTCCTGCTGTTTGCGTGACTTGACAGTGGCGGAATTTCGGGCTGCTCTCGCTCGTGTACTCATTTTCGAAATAAAGAGAGTTTTGCGTTTCAAATTTTATATAATCTGCTGTTTCCTGACTTCCTTATAAAAACTCGTTAAACCTTCCGACTCAAATCAAGAAGTCGAGATATATGGTTGCGATGGGAGTGGACATGGAATGATGATTTTTGTTTGTTTGTTTGTGTGTTTGTAAGACATGTCGTGATGAAAGTCCCACATGCTAAGTTTACGTAAGCTCTTAGCTTACATAACAAACAAAACCGTAAACAAAGACAAATAGGAAATGGAATGTTCCATAACAGGAAATGTTCCCACCCTTCGTGTGCCATGCCCTTTTTGACAATATATTATAACTTAAAGATGCCGAACTTGACAACGAATTTAATTGACGACATTTGTATTTTGAAATTTGAATACATGTCCGTTGGGATGCCAATTTGGTCAAGCCTGTGTCGAAGCGCTTTCAATTTTGTTTCCCGTGGACAGCAGTAAAACTACCGGTGCAAAGGTGAAATAGCGATGGAAAATTGTCCCACCACAAATCGAAACCCACCTGTACCTCCGAGTCCATTGTCATCAAACACCCCCCTCAACTCAATCGCTGATAACGCAGATAAGGTGCTAGTAAGCAGTGTGTGTGCAATGCACGCATATCAAAGTATGTATGTGCCATCATGCACGTATATCGATCAGTGATCTTGTTTTGGGCTTTTGAGGGCTTTGAGCGTTGAGGAAGACATATATAGAACAAGTCTCTTTACCCACAAGTTCATTTTCACTCTTGCTAAGAACGTTTGTTGCGGAGATAATGTACTACTGATTTGCCTTCTGTCCGAGTCAATAATGGTTTTGGAGCCTGAAGCGATGTCACGGGTATCCGGATCGTTGGGGTCGAAGGAAGCTTTAAGGACCAAGGATGTGAGATATGTTCCTAAATCTGAACGGACGTGCGCCACAGTGAAACCTTGAAATGTTTTCCCTCGAGATTCTTCTCGGCAAGCGGGGACGATAACGACTCTGGAGATATGGGGTATCAGATGCTCAAGGATTTACGGATCCAAGGCCCGGGAACAGAGATTTTGCTGAGAAGTGTTCGAAAGATGTTTGGTTCTTGGAAGTTGTGATTAGGGGACAAAAGTTCAGCAGGAGGCCGATTCAACCCACCCTTCCTTGCGAAACAAGCGCCCATATGGGTTGCGGATTGAATATTGAATACCGATGATGCACGATGCACGAAGAGCGATGCCGATTAAAGGCACTGTCTTGGCAAGGAGACATTTCATAGTCCCGAGTCAATTGAAGAATCTGACTGCGTACTCCACTCTGCTCATGTGTTACTGACGCCCGAATGGACGCTGATGCAACGTTGCAAACTAGATATGTAATTTAAACTGTCGAACATTCCTTTTCTGATTGACTTGTGTGTTACTTCAGGATGCAATGCTTTGGAGGATCAAAGTTTCGGAAGATGCATTTTTGTAATCGGAGCCAAAGTGAACATACTCCACAGTAGAGCAAGACGGGCAGACTGGGAAAGATTTAACCACGCTGAATATTGAATGTCAAAAAGCTGTCAAGGTTTAACGTTTATGTCCCTTATCTGGGACCAGCGGTAACATAACGTACACATCAAGGATTTCTGGTTTTAGAGTTTTCACTTAGCTGGAAAAGGTGATTTTATTGCAATTTGCGGGGCAGGGAAGTGGAGGTGTATTGAGACATGAAATATTGAGAGTTGAAAGGGGAGAGAGACAACCTGATCGAGTGAGTGACGGGTCTGCATGGAGGTGTGGTTCGTAATGGTTTTCATCATCGATATCAAATTATAATCAAAAAAAAAATCATGAGCCGAGTTTTTCTGTGTGGTTGTCAACCAAGGTGCGATAACTCCGTGTGAGAAGTTTGGGTTCTCCTCGATTACCTTTAGCCAAAGCCACCATGGCGGGGGCGGCGACGACGACGACAACAGCGACAGCGACGAGTACAGGTGCTAGTGGGGCAGAGTCGTCGTTCCAAAGACTGAGGCAAACGCTCCGGACTGCAGCTACACGGACGAGTACATCAACGAAGAGAGTGGCAGAGGAGAAGGAGAAACAGACGGCCCTCCGACGAGTCACTTTCCGTAAAGAGTCAACTACTGACTATAGCACCCCTTTGCTGAGACAGGCGTCTATTTCTTCACCTGCTCTGCACTTGCCTACTGCTGTGTCTCCTTACCGCTCTCCTCATCGTGCTGATGGTATACAGCACACTACTAGACATCGTTCTACAAAGTCCTATACGCCTGGCATCCCTCCCTCCCATCGTTCAGAAACTCCCGCTCCCCACCATCGGTCCAAAGGTCCCTCTACCGCCTCAGCAAGCACATCTTACCTCCCCGTCGACGGTCACCGTTCTCCCGCCCCTTCCTCTCCCAGAAAGCCAGGTTTGGAACCACGCCGCGTCTCCACTTCCGCTTCTCCTTCCGCCACTTCCATAACGAGACCTTCTTTCGATCCATCCACAAGGAGAACCGCCTCTCCTTCACTTTCATCTGCCTCAGGTCCCGTTCATGGTACCACGCGCCCCATGTCTCCCCTCCAACGCTCCTATGCCTCCAACAGACACTTCAACATCTCCTCCGGTTCCCTCGTCCTCAACTCTCCTCATCCACAATCTAACCCAGAACACCGCCAACTCATCCGCTCCGCTACCAGTCTCCTTTGTCGCGAAATGGTCCGTCCGACCCGGACGTTGTCTCCTAAAGAAAAGGATGACTGGGAAGAAATCGACATCCGCATGCATCAGCTCGTCAGGTCTGAAAGGGTACGTACCAGCACCAGCACGGGTGGTAATGAAGATAGGGAAAGGAAGTTGTTTGGGGAATCCCTGAGGGATGGTTACGTCCTTTGCCAGTACGTTTATTTTAATCTAAAGAAAAACAATTCTTACACTTCTCACAGACTGCTCAACAAACTCTCCCCTCGTCCTCTCCTACGCCCCGACCCACGCGAATCCATCCTCCTAGCCTCCTCATCACCCCCTTCATCACCCACCACCTCCCAATCCTCTCCTTCACCCCCTACCTCCCCCTCCAAATCCAACCTCACAAAATTCCTCGCCGCATGCCACTCCGTAGGTCTTTCAGAAGAAGACCTCTTTGCTCGAGAAGATCTCCTCTTTCCCGACGCCAACGAGGGTGGGCTCATCAGAGTCGCCAAGACGGTGTTGAAGCTTGTCGAGGCGGTGAAGGGTGAGGGCGAGGAGGGGATTCGAGGGCGGGGGATCGTTATCAGGGGAACGGGTGAGTCGGCGCAGACGCGTACGCCGACGCCTACATCCACATCGATGGCGAGGACAAGGACAGCCCCGCTTCCCGCTACGCCTTCACCCAAGACGAAAGAAAGACAAGGGCAGAAGGAGAGAGCCGTTTATGGACACGGACAGACATCGGCTCCACGAGCGGCTGCTGCTTCGACACCTAATCTGCTGAGTAGAGAAAGGACGTTGAGGACTACAAGTGGGAGTCCTGAGAGTGGTGGTGGTCGAGCGATGAAGACCTCTAGATCGAGAGAGAAGGAGAGGGAGAGGCCGTTACCGCAAACGCCTACACCCATTAGGATTAAATCGAGGACGGAAGAGAGGGAGGCGGGTGAGGATGAGGACATGCGGGGATATTCACCTTTTCAAGACAGAGCGAAATCGAAATCGAAACCGATTGTTTATAGATCTGTTGCTGCTGCATTGGCGTTGAACTCTGACGAAGACGAAGCTGACGAGGAAGAAGAGGAGGAGGAGGATTTATCGGTTTATAGATCTGAACCCGCATCACCACCAAGAATATCAAATAGGACTGCCATTACGCCACCGATGCCGTTAGTATTGAAGCGCCCGCCCAAGTCACCGTTAAGGAAGGCGAGTGGGCAGCTTGGGAGTAAAGGGGAAGGGGGGAGGGTGAAAGAAAGGGAAAGAGAGAGGGACAGGGAGAAGGAGAAGGGAGGTGGCCTGCTGTCGTGGGCGAGGAACGCGGCTAGGCCTGTTTCGAAGGCGGCGGCGGGAGTGATCGGTTTGAGTGCTGGTGCCGGTGCCGTGGATGGGCCAAGACTAAGATTGGGATCAGGACAGGGACAGGAGGTCGAGTGTATGTTGATTGAGAACCGGATGGAGTCTTCATCAACGGGCGTGCTTTCCTCGATTCCAGCGTCCGTCGCAGACACATCAGGCGTAGGAGTTGTGGGGAAAGATGACCCACCACGCTGGTCCCTCGCCGACTCGACGCGCGCTTCGGTGGGTGATAACGGTTCTGTACGTGATTCGATAGGAGAAATGGGGTTGGGGTTGCCTTCGAATTATCTTTGGGGGAGGAGGGGAGGAGCCCACACTCCGAGTCCCACTCATCCCAATGCTCAAGCCGACGCTCCCACCCAAGCGAAAGTCCAAACTCACGCACATGGACTGGCCCACGCCGCATCACGACAATCCGTGCAGTCCAAAAAGAGCATGCAGTCCGTTGGATCCGAAGGGACGACGACGACGGTGATCACGGCCGTCTCGAGTCTTTTAGATGCGGGGAGAGGTTATGGCTGTGGCAATGGCTATGGGTGGGGCCGGAGGGCTAGCGGGAAAAAGGCGAGTGGGAATGCTAGCGCCAATGGAAGCGGGGGCCAGTTTGGAACGATACGAACGATGACGACTGACCTTACGTCTGATCCTCCGTCGTTGGGGAGGACGGAGGGGAGTTGGGTCGTTGAGGAGATGAAGGTGCAGGTGCAGACTGGTGGTAGTCCTCCCTTGTCTGGTATGGGATTGGGAAGGAAGAGGAGTTCTTCGATTGTGGATAATATGAGGGGGGCAGGGGGAAAGATGGACGCGATTGGGAGTGGTGGATTGTCGGTGTTGGATTTGACGAGGGTGGCGGAGGAGGAGGATAGGGAGGGAGGTGCGGATGAGGATGGGAATGGGAGTGAGGACGATGGGAAGGAAGAAAAAGAGAAAGAGGGCGGGTTGAGGTCGATGAGGCCTTTGGAGCTTCCACTGAGAAGTAGAGAGAGAGAATGGAGAGGACGAAAGATGTCTATTTCTCCTCCTTCTCCTGGGATGCATGATGATGATGATGAGAGGAGTGGGAGAGGTTGTGAGAGGGAGAAGCCTCTGCCGACAGCACCAGCAATAGCAACGGAAGGCGGAACGGCCTTACATTTGAATTTGAAAAAAGGAAAGTGGCCGGATGATTTTTTAGATGTGTTTGGGCCTACGAAGCCTTCTGCTTCTGCTGTGGATTTGGGTTTGGGTGAAGAGCGGGAGAGGAGTGAGAGAGGCAGGAGCAGGGGAGGAGAGGAGGATGTACCCATGTCTGCACCACCACTACCGCTCCCTACATCGGCGCCTGTGACGAATACAAGCACAAGCGCAGGTCAGATGTCGATTTCTTCTCCTAGAAAACGCGCGATAGTTGGTCTAGGTTCAAGGTGGGGTGAAGAGTCTGGTGGCGGATTGAGCGCTAACCCAGGATCAACATCAACACCATCAGTGGCCGTCCAGGCACCTTCGTTTCCGAGAAGACCGACGACGCATATCCAGCATCGTTCGAGGCATAGTATCGATGCGCCTATTATTACTACCAGTATCACGAACAATGCTGCTGGTGCGAATGCTAGCACACCGGTGTTGTTGCCTAAGGAAGCGGTTTGGGGCCGAGAGACGAGTCCGGATGGCAATGGGAGTGGAAGTGGGAGTGGGGGGAGTGGTGGCAATGCGAACGGGAACGGGGGGAGAATAATGCTTAGGAGACAGAGCACGAAACCTTCTGCACCTGGCCTCGGGGTGAGGGTGCCTAGGAACGGAAGTGGGAATTATAGTCCTAGGATAAAGAATCAAGTTCTGGAGGATTCGCCAGTGTCTGCTGCTTCTGCGGGTGGGAGTGGGAGTGGGTCGGGTTTGGATTCTTCCATTCAGGGTGATTTGGGATCTGCTGTGCCTTTTCCGAGGACGGTGTCGGGTGAGCATCCGTATCCGCACGGGCAAGGACAGCAGGCTAGAGGCAGGTCGCCGCTTAATATTTCTTCTGATGCGGGACTTGCAGGAGAAGGAGCAAGTGGTGGTGGTGCAGGAGAACGCCCGAGAATCGTACGTGGGCGTTTCCAGAGTGATGTAGACGGCACAAGTGCGGCTGCGCGTAGGAGGGCGACTGCGCGACCTAATTCTCTTGATGAGCTTGGTGCTGTTGTTGTTGGCGGTGTTGGTGCGGTTGCTGGTGTGGGCATAGCTGAAGGTGGTGGTGGTGTAAGTGGTGTTGGCGGGCTGAGGCTTAGATCGAGGTTTGAGAGTATGGTGAATTTGGGAGTGAGTGATCCGCTTGGTGGGTCGAGGGAAAGGGAGAGGGATTCGATGGATGGAGGTGGGAATAGTCAACATAGACAGAGGCTTGTGGTGAGAGAGGATGGAAAGCCACCGACTCATTTCGTGAGTTTTTTCCTTTATATATATATATCTCCAATTTCTTCCCCTCTTGTTCGGGAGGGGGGGTTCATTCATTCAACGTTTTATTCTTAAAAAACTGACTTGTTTCCATACAGCAACTTGGCAATTGTATCGGTCGAGGACAATTTGGATCCGTTTATCGAGCCCTTAATTTGAACACGGGGCAGATGGTCGCTGTGAAGCGAATCAGACTGGAAGGCCTGAAGGAGGAAGAGGTCACGCAGCTAATGAGGGAGGTCGATCTCGTAAAGAGTTTGTCCCATCCTAGCATCGTCAAGTATGAAGGCGTGCTCCGAGATGAGGATACGCTTAACATCATTCTTGAGTAAATGAAAAAGCTTATTTTGTTTGGTGATACTGTTGCTGATAAGTTCTTTTTTCTTTTTTCTTTTTTTCAAGGTACGCCGAGAATGGATCGCTCGGACAGACGCTCAAAGCGTTCGGCAAGCTAAACGAACCTCTCGTGGCGCGCTACGTTGTCAAGATCCTCGAAGGGCTACACTACCTCCACACGAGCGACGTCGTCCACTGCGATCTTAAAGCGGCCAACATCCTGACGACCAAGAACGGGAACGTGAAGCTGACGGACTTTGGAGTGTCGCTCAATCTGCGCGCTATGGAGAGGGAGATCGATAAGGATGTCACGGGGACTCCAAATTGGATGGCGCCCGAGGTGATTGAGCTCAAGGGGGCTTCGACGAAATCGGATATTTGGTCTTTGGGTTGTACGGTTGTTGAGCTTTTGACGGGGAGACCTCCGTATGCTGATATTGCTAATTCGATGACTGGTAAGACTTTTTTTTTTTTCTCTGCTTCTGCCCGACAACCCGACCCCACTTTTATGGTTTGATTTGTTGGTTTGACGCCGAGTTTGACATGTTTTTTTTTACCAGTCATGTTCCGTATTGTGGAAGACCCGATGCCGCCTTTGCCGGATGGTTGTGATGCGTTGCTCAAGGACTTTTTGATGCAGTGCTTCAATAAGAATCCTACTCTTCGTCCGAGTGCAGAAAAGCTTTGTGAACACCCATGGCTCAAAAAGAACTGGTCTGCATTTAAGGTTCGTTGGCACCCATTCCCTCCGCCCAATTTTCACTTAAAAAAAATGACACTTGCAATTAGGATCTTGGTGGTCAAGATAGCATCCCGTTCATTCGTCGTGTCAGTACTGATTTCCAGAAGAATGATGCTATTCGGTATCTTTCCCAACTGGAGATTCCAGATACTCCTCTGTCTGGTTCGCCCAAGGATGTTGGATTAATTACCCCTATGGGTCGTCGGACATCAGCGGCTTCGTCTGTTCGCCCACCTGAAGCTGAATTTTCACCTAGAGAGCATACGTTCGTCAAGACGACGTTTAGCAAACGTAAGCTTTGACTTTCATGTTATATCCTTTGTCGCTGACCCTGATTCATTTAGCGATGATCTGCCGAGTATGCTTGTCTAACGTCAAGAAGACGGCGGTGTTATGTTCTCAATGTAGCCTCATTTCTCACTCGAAGTGTGCGCCGAATGCTCCCCCGACCTGTGATCTCAGAGCACAACTGCTCCTTTATGCCCAGTACGCAGAAAGGGGTAACCCTGCCAGTGCTTACTCCAATCCAGCCGGCACCGACACCCATCAGAATGTTGCTTTATCAGACGTAGCGTTCGTCGAGCATACCTCAAGAACGAGTCTCGACGGCTCACAACCCCCCCGTACCGTCGAGCATCCTCCCACCGCATTCAAATTCATGGCAGCATTCAAACGGTCACGTACCACTCCACCGACCGAACCTGGTGGCGTGGCCGCCTCTCCATCTTCCGCCGTGTCGAAAGACTCGGATGACAAGCCAACCAAACGACGGCAGTCTGCACCCGCTACAGCTCCTAAACGGCCCGAACGTCCGTTGTCCATGACGAGTACGAGCACAGGGCCCAGCAGCCTGCGCAGTGCCGCCACGGCTAATGAAAGTTTTTCGAGTCGCCAGAATACTGGGAGGCGATCTCAGTTGTCTGGAAGCGAAAGGAGTCGGATTGTGTCTTCCGGTGCGGTTTTGGAAACGGTGCCTGGTTCTCGGCCTACGACGTCTGGCCATGAAGGCGTTGAATATGAAGACGGACATGATGAAGATGATGAAGATGACGAAGATACCCAACCGCCAGGCATTTTCGATCCAGGTCCCAAGAAGAAGAAAAAAGGATCACCTGGAAATTGTATGGTTCAATAATTCTGTTGTTTTTTCTTCTTTGGCATTCTTTTTTTTTTATGTTGTGCTTAATTCATCCAACTTTGCTTGGTTTCTTGAATTCCTTTTTATGCATATCTGTTTGTAATTGTAAATTTTTTGCATCTTTTCATGCGGGACTCTTCTTTCTGCATCTACATCATTATCATTGCAACCGCTACCTTTTCCTCATTCCCTTCTTATCTTGCATTAGTTCATTGTGAACACTTTATTTTATAGCTCCTGTCCGTTGTACTACTAGTTATACTTGTAAGGGCAGATAATTTTGAATTGAAACACGAAATCATTTACATGACTGTCGGTGATAGACTGCTACCTAACAGTTTACTGAGAAAGTATTCATGAAACCTTGTAAATTTACTATTCATTGGACACCAAAGGTATCCTACATTCATCAGCTTGCTCCACAACATTATAAGGATTGATTTTCTTGTGAGTCCTGTCAAGTGACGTCAAATTTCCGCAATAAATTTTATCAACAGTGCTTCAGGGATTGGAAAAAAAGTATACAGGGTCAATTTTTTTGGCCTGCAACAAGGGTATACACCAGGGGGGATTGGGACTTACCAGCTCTTTCATCTCTTGTCGCATGACAGCGTAGAGTGTGTGGTTGGCGAAATTTCGTGGGGCAAAGTCTCGCCAGGGGCGGTGGAGCCTGTAAGCCATAACACCCCCTTCACTGCGCTGGCGTAATACAAAGACGCAATTCCATGGGTATTGAAATTTAAATCCGTTGCCATAGATATGTACTGGTCAGTATAATAGCATCAGAGAGACTTGGTACGATATGGCTGCAGAGAACTAGGGGTATGTACAAGCGTAGAAAAGTGAACTCGATGGTGAACGTGCAATATCAAGGGTGAGTGAGATACCAATTCAGAGGGCCCTGGTGACATTTATCACAGAAAGTGGGGATAGAACTTTGTCCAATCGGTGGTGATGAATGCAGTCGGTGGCGGGTGCCTCAATAGTTCTAATGCCAGTACAAGCAGTACAAGCCTGGCAAACACATATGCTAACGTGCAGGCAAAGAAAGTCCATATGCCAGGGTGATCGTTCTCACCGAATCTGGGTTCAAAGGTTGGGGGGCGGCGCGTGACAATGGAGTTGATGATGAGAGAGAGGGGGAATGTGACAATTGGGATTATGGTAACAGCCAGAGATGCGACTTGCCAGAGTTTCTGCTCTGCGTAAGTGGGGAAAAAAAAGTTCCACCCAGAACAGTGGATGCCACCGAAGGTGGCGCCAAGGGTAATCAGAAGGAAGATGTGATACCACTGGGAATACCGATGGTATGGGACGTAGAACGTAGGGACGTGCGTGTCGTCAGGGGGAAAGGAAGATGATCCTCCCAGTAGGCCAAAAAGATTGGTAGAGAAGACGAGGGGTAATCCTATGATCGGCGAAAGGAGAAGTAAGAGAATGGCAACAGGGAGTCGAATCAACCAAGTAACGAAAGTGTTTCCTTCTGACTGACATAAGAAAGCGTCACGAATCGTAATCACACAGTACCAGATGATCATCGGAAACCTCGATGAAAGATCGATCTTTGCCCGCCAGGCTTGCTGCAATGCCCGTCTCATCAAAAATGGAAACAAGTGAAAAGAATTCACCCACTCTTTCCGAGTCAGTTAATTCCCGCTTCAGGTACACACGCACAAGGGCCTGCGCACCGAGTGGCTTATTCCACCACAGGCCAAAGGTGATTGCATTCAAACTAGCCAGTGCCAGCGTAGTCAGCTCAATCTGCGTCAAATCCTGCCCTTGGACGCGACGCCCGAGGCATTGCAAGATAAACCATGTTGACTGTAATATAAAGATTATCTTGGAAAGTGCATCCCCCTTTGATCTATGGGTTATCTCCTCTTCTGTTATTTGAATCTCGAACTCCGGGTCCTTGACAAGTTCCCGGAGCATTTGCAAAGTCAGGATCGTCACCCTATCCCGTTCGAGTTTAGGTTCAGGCCGTTTCTGAGAAGGTCCATGTCCTTTTTCCGTGTCAATGTTGGTTTCCTCAACCAAGACTGCGCTCGTTGGTGAAACATCCAGTGCCCGTCGCCTGCCCATGCTTGCTCCCGTTGATTCAGTACTCCCATCCCCATCCTCAGGCGGCTCGACGACATGAAACCCTCCCATGATGAGAAAGTGTCCATGCGTCACCGTCCAAACTAGTAGATCTCTTAAAAACCTCTACCAATAAATGCCACTCAAACACCCACCTGGACTTGCTGCCTCCTTGATCTCGTACAACGAAAACCATCCCTTCACTGTCTTCCAAATCCCACATCTCTCCTTCTCATAACCTGTCCTTGTTTCATAGAGAGATTTCTCGAAAGAGGTCCGCGACATACCTTTCGCCTTGTTATATACGTCTCTTACTGTGAGAGCCGCCAATAACTGATTCAATGCCCAACAAGGGAGGATCTCTGGAGCCACAACTGTCCAAAAAATTAACTCCAATCGTCGCAGTGCCCCCTTGAATGGACCCTCTCGAGGCGGGATGTTTGGGTGTATGGCAGCCGAAGCACATATAATCGTGGTAGACACGCAACCCCAGACAATATTAGACAAGGAGCGATAATCAACACAACTCGGTGGATCTTCCTCTCGAGCAATGTGACTAGGAGCAACTTTCGCCTGCGTGGCGAGTAGGAGCGCCAACAGGATGCAAGTGAGCCGGTACATCTTGGACGGCAGGAGACCTAGCTTCCAGACATGGTTATTTATCCGTATGGATTCCCTATTGAATTTTGTGCGTCCCGAGGCCCCAATACCAGTATCCTCATGCCCTGGGCGCAGCTGAAGGCTGGGAGCAAAGCTTTGCTCCGGCCCGGATTCCGGAAACCTCAACTTCTTAATTGCCGGCCCCATACTAAAAATAAATGTCATGAATATCTTGTTGGGATCTTCGTCATTCAGCTTTACCCATTCAAACAACTGGATGGAGTTTTTTTCACATTGGAGAAGAACTGAGACCTCCAGATAGCGAAATTTGGTGTTCAAATGACCTGTCTTTTCCGCCTGTAAAATCTGTTACCTAATTTGCAGCAAACCCACCACTAATTTCAGATAAAGGTTTATTTTCAAAATCTATGGAAGGAGGCTTTTTGGTATAGTTTTCATGGCAGGAGGATGAGGGACTGGCAAGCAATTAAATTAGGGTGTTCAAATGACCCATAGTGGCGGTGATCGGTCCGAAGCCATGTGAATATTTGATGTCGTCTTATCGACTGTACCTTCCCTTCTTTTCATCCTCCCTTTCTTTTTATTTTTGCGCCTGGAATGCCTCTTGCCAAACAGCCCACCTTCCAGGAACCCGGTCCATCGAAACAAAGCTGGAATGTATATGAAAATCCAGCCAGTCCCTCGACGAGGTATGCTTGGACCATACCCTTCGCCAATCCAGACGTTCATATCCTCTTAAAAGCAAAGTAGAGGCTGCTGTAAAGAAGATTTGTAAAAACAGTCTCAAATACGAATATCTCATGAAGGATTTAGAGGTTCGTGGCTGCTTTACTCAGTGTAGGGCACATCCTAACTAGAAACATAGTCGAAATTATCTAACGATTTGAGCAACTTCAGGGCAGTTGAGGGTTTAGTGCAGGAAAGCCATAAGAACCTTCAAGTATATTGTTATTGATACGACTCACCTGCTTGGTCTAATTCTAAAAACCCAGCGAAATTGTCAACGAGCCGACAAAGCGTTGAATGTGCAAGTTCCACAAATCAAGCGAGACCTGGAAGAGCTGACCGAATCCCTAACGGATTTGGCTGACACACTGCCTACAATTCAATCACAAATATTCGATATCAAGGATGCTTATGACTCTGGAAGAGATAAGGTGCACCGTCATTTAATTCGTGATCGCTCAGTTGTTCATATAATTCTAGGCGCAAGCCCTTGTTGCGGACCTCATATGGCTTAATACGGAATTTTATGAGCGATGGCGAATGATCATCTTTACATCCTCCAGTCCAGTTTCCTGGCGCTGGAAAGCATTCATGCGCACTGTCTTCGTCGTTTCTTTCGTTGTCTGCTTTTGGCTGCTATGGATCGGTGCCAGTGGTGCCATCCGAGCCCATCGACACCGACTTGTTTGGGGTGAAAAACTAATGTCATAAATCGGGTCTTTCACTTCTTGGATCGCCGTCTTTCGTGTGCTTCATCTTTTCCGTCTTACCAAACTGACATAGACTGCTATTCATGATGCTTTCCAATATCATTATTGCTCATGCATATTTCTTTTTGCTGTTCTTTGCAATTTGATATCTTTTAGAGCACACAGTTTGTGGGTTGCAATTAGTAACAATATAACTTACAATTTCAAACTGCAAAAATAGGGGTATTATTGCCTATTTTTGGGAATTCACACAGAATTGATTGCCAACATTCTACTGAACACCCATGGATAGCTTCGACGACTTGCTTGGACCTTCGCGAGCGGCACTGGAAGAGAATCCATTTGCTGATGACCCTTTTTCTCGACTTCGTTCGGGCTCTCCTGATCCCTGGGTTACACCATTCGGTGCAACAAATTCAACAGATAGCACAGCGCACCATTTTGCAAATTCGGATTCGTTTGGCCCATATACGCATGCGTTCGATGCAGCTTCAAGGAACCATCCCGACTCTACAAATTTTGATCCTTTAGATTCCGCTGTGCGTAATACTGACGATGATGATGACGATGAACCTTTGGCTGCGAAGCTACGATCTCCCGGATTCCGAGAGAGTATTCCACCACCGATGGTGGATGCGACAAGCCGTACATTGTCAGACGTTGAAGCCATCCGACCGCCGCCTTCGCTCGAGGATAGTTTACCGAGTCAACTCCAAGAGTCGAAGGCACCCATGGCGGCCCCTTCAGTAGTTATCCAAGACAGGTACCCGATATCTATCACCACCCCAGAAGGGTTGAAGACGCCTTCGAAGTCAGGGTCTTCCTTTGCCTCCTCTCAAACTCTCAGTTCTACTTTAGCTTTCAAGTCACCTCTGGATCCATCGACACCGACCATTCCAGAACGCCCCATAGCCGGACTCTCTATTGGAGGCGAGGCTTACAGTGGTTGGCAAACTGAAGAGCATCTGTCATGGCACCAGCAAGAGACTTCAATTGTTGTTCCTTCGCAGCCTGCTGAGCCACCACCGTCTGCAGATGAGGATAGCGATGATGATAAGCCTATTCTACAGACTTTGCAGCAGAAGCAACGAGACGCACCTGTAGGAACTTTTATAACATCCTTTCTAATCGATTGTTCAATTCAGAGACAGGTAAAAAAAGATGATAAAGGACTGCAGCCCGTGTTTGTCATCACCGTAGATGATCCTCAAAAAGTCGGTCCTATTCGCTCGTTTACAATGTACACCGTTCACACTCGAGTAAGACCAAACTTATTCTTTCCAACCGCCACTTCGGCTTAAAATGCTTACCAGACAACCTCCCCCCTCTACCAAAAGTCCACTTTTTCTGTTCTCCGTCGTTACTCCGACTTCTTGTGGCTGTATGAAACCCTTTCCGCTAACAATCCCGGTGTTGTCGTCCCGCCAGTTCCTGAAAAGAATTCCTTTGGTCGATTCGATGACCAATTCGTAAGACAGCGACGGCAGGCGTTGGAAAACTGCATTCAAAAAATTGCCAACCATCCTGTGCTGATGAAGGACACGGACTTAAAGTTCTTTTTGGAGAGTGATAATTTTGCATTGGATGTGAGTGCATAGTCTTCCGCAGAGCAGCTGTGCTATTGCTCACGGGGGTTTGTGGGGAATTACAGGTGAAGCATCGGAAAGCAGAAATTGCGCAAGAAAGAGGGGGAATCATTGCGTCAATTGGACAGACAATTGCTGGTCCCCGATTCTACGAAACAGATGAGGTATCGTTATGTTACCTTGGTATTGGAAAGTCGTTTGGTCTGAATTTCTTGTCCAGTGGTTTGACCGGCAGAAAGTATACTTAGACAGCCTTGAATCTCAGCTACGTGGCTTAGCCAAAGCCATCGATCTGGTCGCAAAACATCGCCAAGGTCTTTTCATATGCTTTTGCTACTATGCCATTCCTACTTATGTACCATTTCCTACCGACAGAACTTTCAGTAGCCACTGGTGAATTTGCGCAGAACATAGGCGATCTCGCATCTTCCGATGTGGGAAAGCAGTTGGCACAGTCCTTGTCGGGTTTGGCAGATGTTGAACAGAAAGCGCAGGATCTGCAAACTATTCAAGCAGACCAAGACGTAGCTACATTGATGGCTACAGCTGATGAGTATGCAAGGCTAATCAATTCTGTTCGGGTGCGTTTTACAGAAAAAGATTCAGGCGGCCAGGTTCATGACGATGATTTTATTTCAGCTGGCCTTCCATTCACGCATTCGAGTTTACCACTCGTGGAAAAACGCTGAAAGCGACTTGTTACGGACAAAACAGACGCACGAGAAGAATCGTGCGCATGGTCGGATTCCTCCTGACCGACTGGGTTACTCTCTTGGCCAAATAGCGGAGGTTTGTTCTTTGTGACCGTCATTCCATTTTATACATTTTTAAAACTTTTATTGTTGTTGTTTCTAGGTGGAAAGACGAGCATCTGAAGCAAAACTTGAATTTGAGCAGGTCTCCAAACTTGTCAAGATGGAGGTTGCACGATTTGAACAAGAGAGGATACATGACTTTAAAAATGCGTTGCAGGCTTTCCTTGACGGGATGATCACGCGACAAAAGGAGGTGAATTTTGTGTTTAAATCGTCTGGTCTTTTCGTTTGTTCATTGTCAACGGTTTCAGGTGATTGCTGCCTGGGAGGGGTACCAGCGAACAATGCTGAAGAAAGTTGGCCCAGGCAGTCCGACACCAGTTGTTCAAGTCACCGAAGCGTCATAGCTGTTTAGTAACTTTGTTGTCTATCCAAACTTCGCACTGGGCTAAATGCAATTTATTGATCTTTGACGGGAAGTAAGAACATATTATTATGCTGTACACTTCGTATTCTACGGTATCCTCCAAAGAATCTTTGTACTTACTCCCAGAATCTCGGCAATTTCGAACCATCTGGATCAAAAAATTCTGACGGCCGCTCTCTTTTAAGATTTCTCCGTCGATTATTCACAGGTAACCTCTGATACGCTGAATCCGTAGGATTAGTCTGCATCTGCCCAAAACCCATGCCACCCATAGGGTTAAACCCTCCCATGACAGGGCCGCCTTGGACAGCAGCAGCAGCAACTGCGGCTTGCTGAGCAGCGACGACCTGCTGCTGTTGTTGCTGGAAAGATGCAACCGCTAGAGCTGCCTGCACCGTTTGCGCTTGCGACAGCTGGATTTGCAGGTGCTGATGCTGCATTTCTGTCTGATGGCGGACATGGTCAGGTAGATTTGGATTTTGGAGGGCTTGGGAGATTTGGGCGATTTGTGCTTGCAGTTGAGGGATTTGGTCGACGACCATTTGGGACATATCCATGTTGAGATCGGGTTGGTTTTCAGAGTAAATGTCTTGTTCGCCTACATTGTCATCAGGCGTAGCGGACTAGATAGGGGAAAGGGCGAGTTTCAATGGCAGAGACGATAGGGCTAGAAAGGGATACCAACCTGTTGTCGACTGCCTTCGCCTTTTCCACCTCTTGATCCCTCTTCACTTCCACCTTCCCTCTTGCTCTCCTCAATTGCCTTGTCGATATAGTCAGCTACCTTTATCCTCATTGGCTTATCCACGATTAGCTTATCCAAACTCGCGATTTTCTTTCCACAATTGGGACAGACGAAATCTCTCTCTAGCAAATGAGTCTGAATGCATTCCTCGCAATAGGCTGTATTACAGCAAGGGGTTTTTACTGCATCTCGAAACAGTCTGTTGTCTATCGGGCAAGCCAGAAATGGGTCAGAAGGGACTTTTTCGCGTACATCCACTGCTGTGAGGCCTTTAGACTTTGCCACCTGTTTCTGCCATGATACCCTGGAAATCAACATTTTTCAGTGAAAATACAAAGAAATCATGCCGAATTGACCCACAGATCTGGTTTTGCAACTACATAACCTCCTTCTGGAGTGACCATGACACCCTGACCAAGCTCCCCACTGGAATTGGGATTATCGACGGCTTTCAGCATGCTACGGGGAATTCCTGTGGTGCGTTTAATACGAGGACGATGATCGAACTCGCGATCGTTATTCGTTGGGCAATCCTGAATCCAGTGACCTTAGATCAAAATTGTAAGCATTCAACTCTCGATGAAATAAAAGTCGCGAACCTTTTTGTCCACACCGATAGCAGACATAACTAGGTGGTAAGGGTCTGTCGTTGATCGGTATATGGGGTTTTCCACCGCGACCTCCAAAACCTGTACCTCGAGGGTTGCGATGGATTGCCTGAGCACTGAAAGACACGCGAACAGAGAAATAAATAGTGTTCATTAGATAAAAAAACTACGATACAATAAATGAAACCCGAAGGGTCAACCAACTGTGACATCTTTTCTTGTGTTTCCTCCCAGTTTTGTGTCTGGGCTTGGAACATAGCCGCCATGGCTGCTGCTTCATCGTCCTTTGTTATATTTGAGGCCACAGGTGTCTGAAATTCTCGTTAAAATGATTGAAGAAGTTATAGAATTCAGGCATACAGGTGCAGCCGGTTTGGATACAGCAGTGGTTGTAGTAGGCGCATCATCCCTCCCGTCGAACCGCTTCGACATCGCACCTTTATGCCAGGTGGTCGTTCCACCTGTGCCTCGTGAAAGGGTTTCCGATATGGGTACGATTGGACCACTGCCATTCACATACATTGACGCCTTTCCTTTTCCTGGGCGAGTGGCAGGAAGACGTTTGACAATGACTGATGATGAACGGGGAATGATATACGAGTCGTCTTTAAACTCTGAATGTCATGATTTAAGTCGAGCAGTCGTTTCTAGACAATCAACGGCAACACACCTTGTTTTGACGCAGCATCGTAAATGTAGAGATCAAAGTCATTTGCCTTACTCATATTATTGGCAAGAATAATTTCACGCTTCAAATCGAAGACTGGAATTCCGGTGCCGTCGAAAGCAACTCGCGATTCGTCTTTTCGAGAGGCCCATTTGTAAAAGACAGAAGAAGCCATAATGTATTATGAAACAGAGGCGAGAAGCTAATACAACTAGAGAATGGTAGAAAGAAAAGCACTTGGTCACAGCACGTGACGGTTGTCACGTAAGCGTCTACGGGCCGGTCTGTTCGGTTCAATTGACAACCGGAGTTAAGACGCTTTATTTAGCGACCCTTGCTGCCAAAAATACAAAATCCGAAATCGTTCGACATGTCAGAAGGTTCGCCGTGTCTTCTTCGCTTTCAACGTTCATCTTGCAATGTCGACGGCGGTTCAGACGAACAGGTCAGAAGCACAGCACAGAAACGGTACCAATGGTATCATAGGTTCTACAATTGTAGTTTCAGCTGCCGGGAAAGAGGCCGACAGGCGCCTCGACAAACATGAAACGTACGCGTTGACTAAATTTTTTTCCGTTTTATTTACATGGGACTCAATGTGCTAGGTATGAATTTGGAGGTCCATGGGGTGTTTTCGCCATCATGACGGGTTTCCCCATTTTAATGTACTACCTTTGGATATGCCTTTGGTTCTACGATGGAAAGCTCGTGCACCCTAACTCCGTTGACGACGTCAAACCTTTCTTAGGGCGTATGTGGGGACATATCGTCAAGGTGAGCCTATGTTCCATGTCTGGAACCAAAAATCTCATTGACGCGACCTAGGACGCTAGCCCAAACCTCTACGCGTGGAAAGTTTACTCTGGCAATTTCTTCTTCCAGCTCTTTATTGCATGGGTTCTGCCCGGTTACCAGCAAGAAGGCTTGCCAGTCCCATCGCTCAACTACAAGACCCTCAAGTATAACTGCAACGCTTTGGTCTGCCTTTATGTCACCCTCATTACGGCCTTTAGTCTGCACTACTTCCATATCTTCCGCCTTACGGAAATCATTGACAATTTCGGGCACTTAATGACTGTTTCTATGATATATGGCTTTGGTGTTTCCCTTATCACCTACCTCTATGCAGTGTTGACCGGCAATGCGATGCGCATGTCCGGAAACTTCTTTTACGACTACTTTATGGGTGCTGCCCTCAACCCTCGCCTGGGTTCTGTTGACTTGAAAATGTGGGCAGAAGTGCGCGTTCCTTGGGTTATTGTTTTCTTCCTTTCCGTTTCCGGTGCTTGCAAGCAGTATGAGACGTATGGATATGTGACACCTGTAGGCTTATCACACCCCTCGACGTTTTGTTGACATGGGCTAACATAATTCAGAATATGGCCTTCATGATTCTGGCTACCGGCTTATACCTCAACGCATGTGGCAAAGGAGAAGAATGCATTCCGCAAACGTGGGACATATTCCACGAAAAGTAAGTTCGTGTGCTTACTTTTCTTCACATTTTTTATTGAACTACTGCTCTAGATGGGGCTTTATGGTCATCTTCTGGAATTTCTCTGGAGTACCCTTCGTAGGCGTCCTTGGTTAAATTTCCGTTTGCTCTATTTATTAGTTCTATTCTCTTACAGTCCTACGTCTATTCGGTCGTTTACATGGCTTCTCATGATCCGTCTTCTTACCGCTTCTCTACCACTGGTTACGTTTTTATCTTCAGCCTTCTCTTGACGGCATACTACATCTGGGATTGCGCCATGGCACAGAAGAGCCGGTTCAAGATGCAGACACAAGGCATCACTAAGTTCCGCAAAACCTTCCCCCAACTACCTGGATGTGTCGTCAAGAATCCTACTTATATTCAAACTGCTCATGGGTATGTAATTTATATAACTTATTGTAGATTCCTAACATCTAACTTTTTTTTTCCAGTAACCGTCTCCTCACCAGTGGCTGGTGGGCATACTGTCGTAAACCCAATTATATTGCCGACTGGACCATGAGTTTGACTTGGGGTGCCATTGTTGGTACAGCCAGCATCATTCCCTACTTCTATTCCATGTTCTTCATCGTCACACTTTTGCACCGATGCACGCGTGACTTTGAGCGGTACGTTGTTTTAATGTATGCTAAAGGGATTTAGTTCGTGCTTAACCCAGTTTTCTAGATGCTCGAGAAAATATGGCAAGGACTGGGACAGATACTGCGAGGTGGTCAAGTGGAAGTATATCCCCGGTATTTATTAGACACTGTCGAATGGCAGAAAATAATCTCTATTGCTAATTTATAGAGTAGTTTTATTCATACAAAAGAGTTTCAAAACTAAAATTTGGACTTCAACAAAGTTTACTCTTACACGGTCGGTTTTTTCGATTTCGAACTAGATCCAAGGCATGGAACAGAGAAACAGTCGATTAATTTACTGGCATCTTCAAGCAATTTGTCCTCAGACCATCCCCACTCCACTCAGCCACAGTGATTAGTAGTTCTTTTTTCTTTTCCAAACCAACATTAGCCCTAAGTTCGTACAGAGTGGCTGAAAAATAACCCTTTAAATTGGACATTGTAAAACGGATAGTGCGAGTCCACTTACACAAATTAAAAAGCAGTGGTTCAGCGACGACGACGGCGGACGGCGACGCTTTCAGTGCGCTCTCGAGTATACCAATTCCCTTTTTTTATATAAAAAATCAAATGGAGGTCTCACTCAGCCATCTGTTGATATAGAAATAGCGGATAGGTTACCTCCTTCACTTTGCCTTGGTTCAACAACGCCACCGCCAAGTCGTTCACGGCCTAGAAATGCATACCATCAACTCAGCACGGAGCAAGCCATCAAAAGAAAAAGAAAAAAACACCGTACCACATAATTCTGTGAATCCTTCTCTAAAATTTCTCTCAGACTGTTGCTAGCCCCAAGCCAATCTCCTTCAGCAACAGCGTATAAGGATTTGTTCATCTTCTTCAGAGACTCATCTGCAGTGGTGTCCGCTTCTATGGATGCGAAGTGAGCAGCAGCAGCGGCAAGGTAGCCTCCTTGAAGGTAGATCCGAGCGACGGAGGACCGTAGGGCGTGACTTGCTTCAGGTTGGGAGGCGAGTGGGCCTAGGAGTTTTGTAGCCGCCGTCAATTCCTATTGGAAGTTTTAATAATTCGGAACCATCTGGATAATAATAATGAAATTTTGGACCTTCATCTCCACGAGCTGGCTGGCAAGAATCAACGCCACCCTGGCACCTCTTTCTTTCCACATTGGCACAACGCTCTCGTCGATAGCGAGATGACCGCCCTGCTTTGCCTTGGTCACCGCTACCGCCGCCGCCCTGCCCTTCATCCTACATCTCTTCAGTAGCATGGTCAACGCATCAATATACCCCATATGATCCCCTGCCCAATATTTCAACCGCGTTTGCATAACCTCGAGCTCGAAGGGCAAGACACGGTCAAAGACGTAAGCGCGATCTTCTGGAGGATCGATGGAAGACAGGACGGTGAAGATATTGGTGCATTCGGCGGAGGTTTGATTGAAGAGGCGAAGACGGGCGAGGCAGGAAAGACGGAGGTGCCATAACTTAAGCAGTCAAATTGGGATTGAGACTTGAATCCAGAAAGATAACGGGAGAAGACGGACGTTGAGAATGAGGTTCAGATCTGAGGCATCTGTCGTTACAAGGCGATCTCGGGCCATCTTCGCCAACGCCCGCCAGCTGTTGGTTATCTAGAGGATTGCATTGTTGAACGGGGTAGTTCTCATTCAAAGTCTGAAGATCTTTTCACTCACGACTAGAGTATGGAAATCACTTCGCTGCCATTCACCCGACACATCCCTCGGAGGTCGTCTTTCAGGAGGATAAATATATTTGTTGAGAAGCGTAGTCAAAGGATCCGTCTAAGATACATATTAAATGTTTACGACCGTACACGCAAGTCTGTGTAACCACCAAGTCAAGAAATAAAAGGGAAGAGTTGTGCGTACATTTGGGATAGGTAAAAACATTGTGGGCAAAATGAGAGTGGGTAGGTAGAGTTCAGGCACATCTTCTTCCTCCTCCTCCTCCTCACTCTGGTTACCTTGGGGAGTAGGAGGGACGTCCTTGTTGACATCAGGAGCAGGAGTGACGGGAAATTGCGGTTCGTCTTGTTGCTGAGGTGAAGGAGAAGAATCGAGAGGAACATCACTTGCGGGAGGAGAAACAGCGGCTGAAGAATCAACCCCCTCATCCTCCTCCGATTGGGCATCACCCTCCTCATCCATTAAGAACGGATCAGGTGCCTCTCCCTCAACATACACTGCCGTAGCATCGGTATGCGTCGGAAGTTGATCAGAAGACAACTCCTCTCCAACATCTGAGAGAGCTGGATCCTCTGCAGGTTGTTCAGGCTCAGATTGCTCAGACGCATGCTCCTCAGGCTGAACATGTTCCTCTTGGTTGTCCATTTCTTCCTCCACGATGTCGGTTTGAATGCCGATTTCCGAGGAAAAGGATACTTGATGAGAGAGGGGGAGGGAGGACTTGGAACTCCCACTGTCGACTCCCTTTGCGTATTTTGCAGCGTTCCAGGTGGAACGCTCTCGAGAGGGCACGAAGGAAGGAATGACACTGACAGGAGTAGAAGGGAAAGATACAGTTCGCCTGCGTACAACGTCTGTTGGAGTTGGCTCGTGTTTGGTATGTGTCACATGGTGCAGAAACTCGTCTAGACGCCGTAGCTGTCGCTTTACGCCCTTCGCTGCCTTCGACGGCAACCCTTTCGTTTTTGAGTGCTTGCTTGTCTGAGACATACCAGACGTCGACGATGAGTCTTCGATTGTGATCGTGGTTTTCTCCTCTACGGCGCGATGGTTCTTCGACCGTGAACTGAAATAATGAGGCATGGATAAAGACTCTGATTTGCAAACTGAGTGGTGGACGTAGGTAATGATAGGAATACTAACCAGGCGTTCATTTATATAAGACAGCCAATCTGGGGTGGTGACCTCAATTACCTCACCAGGCAAATTACCTTCCGCAAGGACAAGGTGTGTCTTTGTGGCAGGCGTTTTGATTGTACCGATGTATGTCACAGTCCGGGACAGTGCGTTGCGTTGAACCGGTGGTCATGCAAGCTTTTTTGTTTTGGTTAACATTTCTGCTGTCTATGGGTCCAAGTTCCGCATGCGATATTCTTTGGTCACAATACATGTCTTGTCTTGTACTATAATCGCAAATTGTTCTTGGTTTGAGAGTGAACGATGCAATAATACTAACGGCGCCGGTGAAAGGGTATACCGATGTCACTTTCAGTTACTATCATTGCCCTGGAAAATCCGGCAGCGGCACCTTTGATAAATTCATGTAGATACATAATCCGGAGAATACCTGGCCAGCTTCTGTGAACGACATTTTTAGATCGATACTGTGGTGGAAATTAATGGAATCAACAATATCGCTCGATAAGTAGGTACGTGGCGAACAAAGGTAAAATAAAATGTCTTCATCAGCACTTGCCCACATTAAGGTGCCACTCTCGTCGCGAAAAAGGTATTCAGCATTTGACAAAATGACAAGTAAACTAGTGTAACACAATGGTAACGAATGACTTTGGGTGTTACTAGGAGAGAGGGAGGAGAGGAGAGCGTTTGCGAGTGGTGGGATAAACATCCATGCCGAATGAGTGAGATTACGGGGCGATACGATCGATGTTGGAAAATGAGCGAATAGAAAGCAAAAGAAAAGAATGAGTGGATAGGTCCTTCATGACCAAGTGATGAAAAACTGGCTGAATGCGATGTTGAGTTGACGACAATATGGATGAATGCAGGAACAAAAAAAAGAAACATAATGCATAAAGGAAACTGTCTACTGTTTGAACCCTATGTTCACGCAGGGCAACTCTTACAACCCTCTTTAATTCACAAACCTGCCTGACGGTTGAGTATGTAATGACTGAGATCTTGCCAACCTATAAACAGGGTACTCCATCAACCATATTTCGACACAGCACGAGTAACACTTACCTCCACCAACCCGACACATAACTTTCTTCGTCGACACTTCTCCTCCTTTACCTGACCTCGTCAGCGTAGTCAACTTGCACGTAACAACTTTCCTGCTAAGCGCACTCGAAAACGCATACTGTGCCTTTATTTCCTCATTTTCCTTTGGGATCCGGTTCTTCTTCATTGGAGGGTCAACCCTCTCTACCAACAAACCATGTGGGATCAAATTAATAATAGACGCCACTTCCAAATCGAGGGGATCATAATCGTTTCCAGGGATGTATTCATGTTGCACATCAACGGAGGGCGTATAAGCACCCGTGCGCGACCCAGGACGAGACGGCATTCGACTGTTACTCCCATCACGATCTTTAAAGCTAGAAGGAGGCAGTTTGGGCATTGGAGGTCTCCCCGATCTGCCCACGCTGCCTTGATAAAACGGTAGTTGCTGTGTTCGCAAACGGAGCGTATGTTCTGGTGTCTGTGCACGAAGTGCGTCCGCACGGAACGTACTCTTCCTCATTGCCGGACTTTCTGACCGGCTGAGGTTAGACATGGCAGACGCAGGCCTTGATGGCGTTCGCAGATGGACACTTGGCACTGGTATCATGGAACGACTTGGAGGCCTTGGAGGATGTGTCAGTGGTGAATTTCCATAGCCAGACGTGGAAAACGTAGGTGACTGCGAACGCCCAACTGACGAATTGTCGTCATCCCAACCACATACAGATGTTGCGCCTGATATTGACCTGGAAAAGTTGGGTCCAGGAATATAGCTGGGTGTCTTCGGCCTCGTGCGCGGCGTCGCAAAAATGGAAGGTGTGACACCTCGAGGGGGCGTCTGCGCCGCAGACGATGCCCTTAGCATAGGTATTGGAAGATGGAATTGTGAAGAAGAATGCGTGGTTGAATAAGATGAGGAGATGGGAGACCAGGGTCGAGAAGAAGCCATAGATGTTCTGGAGATACTTCTCCGATGTGGCGTACTGAGTAACGGAACGGGGGGAATATCTTCACGAGACCCATAATGCCCCGCAGACGAAGGAGGCCTTGAGGGAGGCTTACAGATTGTTCCTTTGTTCTCCGTCTCAACTTTTGTAGAGCTATTCCAGGGCTGTTTCGAAGGACCAGTCAATTTGATAGTGGCATTGATGTCGACCTTCTCGGGTTTAGAACCTTGGGTAGATGAATCAGGCGCGTAACTCCAGCTGTGACCCAATGCATCTAGTGTCGAAGGTGTTGCAGGTTCTGTCGACCGGGGAAGGCCAAAAGCCGATTGCCTTGAACGTCGCATGGTTCCAATCGACGATACTCTTGAAGAAGGTTGCTCGCTCAATGATTTCTTAGTGACAATAAGAGGCGAAACTGTTGGACCTGGACTGCCTTTCTTAGAACCAGTAATTTTGTTGGCAAATTTTCGGAACGGCGAAATGGATCCTGAAAGGGATAAACTGCCAGTGCTTGATATTCGAGATACCCGCGAAGCACTAGGAGGGGTGACCAGATATCCGGGTGTGCCCGACGTTGAAGATTCGTGGTCCGAGTCACCGTTTAAAAGAATCTTTCGAACATTCTCCATTTCTTTATCGGTACGGTTTATCCGCTCTCGAAGATTCTTCCATCTCTGGGCAGACTCGGCATGCCTTCGCAACGTTTCGCCATTCTTTGTAACGCGATCACGAACACCTTTGTCAATAATTGAAAGTACTTTCGAGGTTGCTGGCATGTAGTGCCTGAAATTTGTGAAAATCGTGAGCAACGCCACAAAATGATTGGGTGGACTGACTTCTTCTTAGCTTCATACGAGTCAAAAAGCGAAGTAAACACTTCAAAGCTAATTGACAACCTATCATTTCGAAAGGAAGGTAGAGCAGCATTAGACTGAAAGTCATCTACGCCACGCCGATGAACCTGCCAAATAAACTCCTAAGACAAGCAACGAGTGGTTATTCCTTGAGTAGAAACGTTTGCTTGAACAACGCACATGACATCGATTAACAGCTTTTTCCAAACTGGACATCATACCATCAGCCTGATCCGTAACCGTCCTAAACACTGTGAGCCACTTGTCCTCCTTCAGTTCCTCCCTGAGCGTATCGCTCTCATTCTGCACGGATTCCCATTCTGCCAAAAGTGCTGCATGTTTCCGGAGAATAGCAGCGTTTTCGCTTGCGGCCCCATTCTCTGACACGGTCGGTGTAGCCGCTGATCGCAGAAGGGGTTCTAGAGTATCGTTTACAGACTTCAAGCCTTTTTCGACTGCTTCAAGACGCTCATCTAGAGACATCAACTGTTGATCAATAATGGAAGTTGTGCTGGCATCTGTATTATCCCCAATCGATTGAGACTTGTGTCGAAGTTCTTGTATTTCTAATAAGGTAATTCTTTAGTGGCAGCAAAGTCAAAACAAAATGTCACCAACCAAATATGCGTGTTTGAATATCCGATATTGAGTAAGTGAGCTCCGTCATATGGGTTGAGACTGCAAGAAGGCGTATATCATTTGAATCACTTGGAGGGAAAGAATGTGAATGTGAAATGAAACTCTATCTACGAGTGGAAACTCACTCCTGACTTCTCTGCTTGCCTACTTTCTTGACCAGAGAATGTTTTGCGGTGATAGTAATGTTCTCTGCGAATTCAACGTGAAAAGGGCGCTGCGATGCGCTGCAGAAATAATCGGTACCTTCATCTGCAGTATCAAACGATACTCTGGATGACGCAGCGGATCGACTGGACAAAATGGACCCTGGAGATGCTGGAATGTGGATGGAACCGGAAGGCGGGACTGTGCTGGAAGTCAGTGTATGCGTTGATGCCACACTGGCAGAACCCATGTCTGTGGCAAATAGAATAACTTGTGAACGGGGAAAGGAAGCGCAACGAAACAAACGAGCCTCAGGGAACAATGTACTGAAGCCTGAGGAACCGCCGAAGTCTACGGCAGGCTGGAATTCGTTATAATGGCAGGTCTTGTTGCCGTGCGTCAACTGGACAACGTCGACGGTTCCTCCGTAGCCTGGCGGGAAGATGAAACGGAACTAATATCTGGCAGATAAAAGGTCGATAGGCAAAGTCCAGTCCAAGTTAAGGCCATCTTGGGACAAAACCATTGTGACCATGCGCGTCACGTTTGATGTCCCGTCACGACGGGATACTCCACTTTCAATGCCTCTGTCCATCATCGCACTTCCTCTCCCGTCACCCTCTGGACACAACTTGGGGGATCTTGGGGGATCGCGCCATGTCGGCCGTATCATAATCGACTGCATTTGTCACTGGACTAGATAACCGAGACCGTTATTTGTGGAAGTAGACTCGCTCTTCACCTTTGTCACATCATTATGCAATCGGAGGAGGAAACTGAGAGTAGAAATTTTATTTTATCTTCCTTGGGTTAATAAGAAACACAGTGGATTTATCTCCAGGATCGCAATTGAGTCCCGTCCCTCAAAGAAGCCCCCCCGCATGAACCACGCAACGGACTTACTTTGTGTCCCAATCACCACACCGCTTTTGACCAATACTATTTCTTTATTCGTTTCATGCCCGAGGTAAGACAGCCTCTTGTATTCTTTGAGTCAAGTATTCATTGAAAACTGACTAGAATGTTCGTATTCGTGAACTACTCTAATCGACCGAGCTTCAGCAATTCCATGGCACAGTTATCGGGATTGACAGTGATGATGCTTATGCGCCTTTCCCATCGCTATTTATCATCCACGAGATGCGTGTCCGTGGTTTCCACCCTTTCCAACCTGAGCTACCAGATCACCTGTATTTTGCAAATTGGATTGATTCAGAGGACCTGTGGGATGACGAAAAGGATAGTTTAAGTGTCAGAAGCCTCCTCGTGGAGGCCGAGCTCGAAAAAAAAACAAAAACAGACCCAAGGTGCAAGCTCTTCTCACACCCGCAAGTTGGAGTTGAATGCCAACGCCATTGCCAATATTCTTACTGCCACGCGTGCCATGCCATCATGGAAGGCATGCCAGTTGGAAAACACAAGTTGGAAGGGCACAGCAGAAGAAAATATCCAAAAATATGTTTTTTCGATTGGTGTAGAACCGTTGAAAACATTACTTGGTTGGCCAAGCCCGATCCGTGAGGGCTTTCTTGTTCCAGTTAAAATGGTGTTTTTGGGCCGCGTTCTTTATCGATTTGCAAGTTTCACCTTTGGCGCATAAACTCATTAATTCGGCACTCGCAGATTTGCAATCATTGTCCCGTTCTCATCATTACTTTTTCGATTATCCCGCCATTTACTCCTCACTTCTTTACATCCGACGGTCAATCTCCGGCTACATATTCATGGACTGCCGAATTCCCGCAAATGTGAGACGTCAGGATATCGGATTTTCAACGCATACATTTCACTCCCAGGTCTTCGCGAGCGTCTCTGCAGTTCCTACTGCATTTCTGGCGCATATACCCATTTTCTCACCGCTTCCACCTTGTCCTTTCATCTTTCCGCTTCTTCTAACTTTGGCTCTGTATACATCCTGTCAATGAGAGAATCAGGGATGTGTTAAACGACATACGCAACCGCTACCTGAGGAAATATATTCAGCCTCTGACGCATAATTGAAAGGCTGCATTCCAAGATGAACAAATATTGAAGGTGGAATCAATGGTCTTATCAAACGCTTTCTAGCAATCAGTTGTCGGGTTGTCAACAATCTAAGCAAAAGGTCTGAGGCCTGAGTCACAAACATGATGATTATGTAGCTGTATGACAGGCAATGTATTACAGTCTGATATACAACATTAAAAGTCCAAGGGGTCAAGATGTGGGTCAAGATGTGAATTGATGAAATAACGAAGAACAAAAAGGGGATTGCAAAAATGGGAACACAAACTTCTACAACACTTGAGGAAACAGGAGCTCCCATACTTCATTTCCGTCATAGATATCTCTCAGACCATTTTCAGCGTTCGAAATTGCTAGCTACAGCAGGATGTTAGCCCTGTTTCTGTATCATGAAATGAAGACTTACCTCCAACACCCGGATCGCACGTGGATCCTTCACAATCCCTGTCTTTTTTAGAGCATCCAACTTCTTCGCAACCGTTTTAGAACTCTTTTTGTAAGGGCCCGCAAACTCTGTGGTGATCGCAGGACCAGAGAGGAGAAGCTGGATACAAGAGCCCACTACCAGGGCTTCCGAACGACCCTCCAGGCCATCAGCAATGGCCCAAAATATTTCAGTCGCCTCAGTCAACCCAAATTTGAGGGACAAGCCAGAAAGAAGGCAGTCTAAAAAGTATTCATTTCTGGGACCATACTCTTTGGCACTATCATCATCGTAGTACTTGAAATGAGTACCTGCCAACTCGGAATTGAGAAGGTCATCGAGTGTCTCCTGTCCAAAGGTTGGCGCATTGGGAGAATGACGGATTGTGTCAAGCACAGAAGCAAGAAATTGTGCACAGGAGGGGTCTTCACAAACTGTGTCGAAGTAGGAGATGACAAGGTCACGAACTGCAGGATAAGTCGGGTTCTCATTGAGTAACTGGAGTAAACGATGCGCAGGGTCACTAGCAGCAAACACCTGCCGGAAAAGAATTTTGGCGTTGGGGAAAGACTCTTCAGACATGGGAGTTGAGGAAGAATTCAATTGGAGCGCAGTACTAGTGAACTTTAGGATCTAAATCGATTGTCTCACATCAATTGTCAGGCTCCTTATAGCAGCTCAAATGAGGAATGTTTGGCTGTATGTGTTTTGATGGGATCATTGTTTGTTTTGAATTTGGCTCACGAGCAAAGTGAGGTTGTAAATTTGGTAAATTCTCCCTAATAGCATATATATACATTGTAGGCTACTAAAGATCCGTACAACCATAGGGAAATAATTATCTCAGGTGCATCAACTAGTGTTGTCAACACCACCGAAAACTTTTAAATTCGGTGGTGGCCAGTTTTTCTGGAAAGTGGAAACCTCTTCAACACCGCCCATTGCCCAATGGATGGTAGAACGTACCGTCTGATGTCTTCACCAGGCACCGATATGGAGAGCCCAAAAACGAGCATAAACGTGAATGCTGTAAGAATAATTAAGAAATGTAATTGAACTTGAAAAACACGAACCATTTCAGAGCCGGGCCATCATCCCCTCCTATCGCATGTTGCAGTTATTGTCCTGTCGGGTTGTGCAGCCACCTCTTGTTGTGTTGTGTCACATCATGTCACGGTTGTCGTTCTGTGACACGGCACTACTGGCATGGGTTATTTTTCTGTCCTAAAAATTTAACTGCACGTAACTAAAATGTGTTTAAGTCTTACAAGGCACATTTTTGGCTCCAGAATATGCGTCGGGAATGCCTAATAAGGGAACCCCGACGCATTTTCAGACACTGAAAATGTGTTCCAAAAGATTTAAACACATTTTGGTCACGTGCAATTAAATCTTTTGGACACGGAAACATAACCCCTTGCCAGCAGTGCGGGTTGTGTGGCCGCACAACGACAGGACGACAGCGTGGATGGTGGTTGACGATGATTGCCAACATGTGACGGGTTGAAATTCCGATTTCAACCTAATCCTGAGTGGGTATTGGCTGAATACCTTTCAACCTAGTAACTAGCATAAATTTCAGCCAGCTATGAACACAACCACAGTTGTAATAGGATGACTTTCAATAGGTTGTATACGATTTTATCCTAGGATTACAGGTTGAAATGGTGTGGAGAACATGTGTGACGTGGATCCTCACAGTTGAACCAAAGTTACTGCGTTCTATAATTTAGTCTATAATGTTTGGCCCCTTCAAAGCATCATCCCGTAAAAGTCGAGGGTAGACATTCTGCAGAACCTAGCTACTTTTGCCGCGTAGTTTAACGACCGTGCATGTGAGGAGATAACACGCAGGACGTAGATAATTCGCGGCTGTTGGGCAGGCGTTCATTTTGTCAAACGTTGTATTGGTATAAGTCACAGTGCTATGTTTTTACTTGTTTGTTATATCACTGTCCGAATGGGGTTTTGGACACCTCACATTTCTTCTGCCAAACTCGTTTCCTCTATTCGTCCTCCTTTGTTCCCGTGTCCGTCTGTACTTAACCAAATGATATGCCTCGAACAGTAAACCAGGGTGGTTATTCTCTTCCGCCAAATCCCACGTATCTAGAGTTCAAGGCGAGTGATGGAAAGACTTCTAGATGGCCAGAGAGTACGACGCGTGTAGTTGACAACGAAGGCTCTGTAAACTTTTTTGAACATCTTCTCCCTGAAAATGGACAACATGTTCGGTGGAGAGTTCTTGTTGGAGAGGCAGTTGCACGAACTTTGAAGTTGCCTGGTGGGTTTGAGTCGCATTCTCTTCTCAATGCCCTACAGGATTAACCAAGTCTTCAATCTTGGCGTACAGTTGGACCAACCTATGTTTTGCAGTCTTTCCCAGATGGATACCAGTTTTACGATCATCACAAGGGCCCTCAGGCGCAACCTCGACATGATATTTATCTCTTTGGTATGTCTGGCATTGATCTTATCCGAATGCAAAACTGAATCTAGTCTAGGGGGACCTCAACGTTTTCGTTCAGCCCGAGAGTTTATTCCACATGCTACTTGGCTCTTGGAAGATATGAAGGGTGACTGCGAGTGTAAATACTGTTCTAAGCGAACCCAAAAGGAAATCACCGCTGAGATGGGAGCAGCTGGCATCATATCAACGTCGATGTCCCCTGGACCTCAACGGGTAAAGACTTCTCGTGATAAAGGAAAAGCTCGTGATCCCCTTAATCGCAGACAACGGGGCAACAGAACTTACGCAGCCGTACGACGTGTTGCAAAACCTCTCAAACCCTCCCCGGGTATCTTGAGCCAACCGATGCTTGTTGGAAGGGACCATGATCTCCGCGCGATTTATTCTCAAACGTCAATGGAGCTAAGGCGATGGTTCAGAGAAGGAGAAGTGGTCTGGTGTGCCCTTCCACAACCAATATTGGCATCAGATGATCCTGTTGTCTCTATCTACCTCTGGCCAGGTGTTGTGGAAGAAGTAAAACTAAAAACGGAAGCCATATCACGATCGGAAATTAACGTGTCTTCTAATGAATCACCACCAGCCCAGTCTCATCGTAACACTTCACCTGGTCCTTCGTCCACAGAGTGTGACGCCAGCCGGAATGATGACACAATCGGTCCACGGCTGGAACTGAGCGACGAACCATTGCCTTGGACTGTCCGTCAGTCCACCAGTTACAAAATACAGTTTCTAGCAGTTTCCCACTCGTATGTCGCAGCGGATGATCAGGTTCTGCCGTATTCGGCGCACGTCCCTTCCGAGGAACTGATCAACTTCATGCTTGCTTTTGACCCAGAAAAGCTTATTTTTGACAAAGAAGCTCTATCACAATTTGACCCCTCTGCACCATCTTCCGTTCATGACGCCGTACCCGCTTACGCTGCCTCGTTACAAATAGCTTCTACGGTATCGTCGTATTGGTCTTTGACAGACGAATACGATGTGAAATATTCTGTCACGACTACTCCACCAGCTAGTCCTAAGCCGTTACGTCCCCCGCTTCCATCGCGGCTCCAATCATCGTCTCGTCTGACTTCGCCTTCAGTCGCTGCTGCAGGTTCCATTGAAAATGCCATTAATCAAGCAAGTGAAGCCAACGCACAATCGTCAATCAGTATTACTCCGCATGCTTATCACCGGAATATACGAGGCATTGACTCGAGTTTACCGCAAAATGACGTCCAGCGGACGTCTCAGCGTATGTTGGGGCTACCACCACCTCCTGGCGCCTTCGTCCAAACCAGATTTCAAGGTGTTTGGTGGGGGACGGAGCGAATCTGGGTAGATGATTTCATCCGTCTCAAAGTTCCTCGGCGAACGCTTGCGCCCAAAGGCACGGATCACATTTTACCACCATCTGGACCCGGGAAGACAACCTTAGAGACATGGCAAGACGTAGAGGCAGATATCCCTGCAGAGTTGGGGGCTGGGAGTCGCGGCGTGTTTCTCCGCCTGGATGGGATTTTTGCAGTAGATATTCGGACCGAGGACGACCAGTACAAGAAGGAGGCGAGGGTATGTGGAGTGCTGTACGAACTTGCGGATGAGGATTGGGAAGACCCAAATTTTTCAGAGAAAGACTCTGGAGGTCCATCTTCTGGCCAAGGGGGAAGTGACTCTAAATCGAAGACACCCGCAGCGGATGCTGGATTAATCTCTGACGTGAACGGCACCAACAAAGCAAATTACCCTCTCCCACAACCACCGCTTGGGTACAAGTTTCGCCCTATACTCACTCCAGGACACGAATTTATTGGAGCGATGGGTTTAATTAGCGGGAGATATTATCCTAGAATTCTTTCACACCCCAGACTTCGGTCGACTGTGGGCGAAGCTCTCAGCCGCCCAGCAGAAAAAGGCGGTGTGGTGATTTCAGATAACCTCTGGGCACTGGAGGGCCTCTCGGGCGGGTATTTCAATACGATGGACCCTATAAAATACAAGAAGAGTCGCATTGCGATGATGCAAGATGCTGATCGCGACGCGTTGGCGATGTTGAGAGATTACGCCCAAGAAAAGCAGAGGCAGTTGAATGGAAATTCCGAGGTTGATCCCATGGACATGGATGTGGACGAGATGTATGCCTGACATATATTTAACTGCTATTTGTTCCAGCCTATGCGGGTGGAATTTGTTTGATAGATTTGCTAAGTGGAAATGCTTTCTTTGAGTTGCGAGTTTTTCTTTTGATCCTGCTGTTAGAACACATGTAACCAATCTGTAACCCGCTGTTGATAGTTTCTTTGAATGAATATCCTGGTTCAACAAAACAAATTCTGGTAATAACTTCTGTATTGTACGTGGCACTGCTACTCATTGGGGGTAGGGTTGCCTGGGGTTCACAGGTTTTCTGCCCAGCCACGGGTTTGGTCGTACAGTCGACTCCCTCTTTGGTAACTTAAAACCTTATATCCCATAGATTTGGGTCCACCAAATCCAAAACTTCAGCCAAATTGCACTCTTATAACCCATAGGCTGACTAAGGATTGTCAGGGAAGACCTGTTGTGAGTAGAGTGGTTCCCCTGTTTCGAATGCCAAGATAGTAGATCCAGCAGTATAGTACCTAGCAATTCAGTTGGTACTTACCACTAACATCCCGAAAGTTGGGAGAGACAACCCAGGAGTGGCTTGACAGCAGTGCAGCGCAGACGTACGCGAGCATTCAATAAGTCAGCCGACGAAAATCAGGAGAATAAGGCTGTGAACACCCCAGATCCTCTTGTTGCCCAGAGAGGCCCAGCGAGCAAGATCGGTCGATCTAGTGTCAGGTCAGTTCCTGAATCATCTCAAGCAGAGCTTTATACTTACTTGGTTCGGTGTTGGCCTTCTACAAAGGGTGCCTTTCATCCCAGCACCCAGTGGGTTGTGAATACGACAGTTGTTCTTGCCTCCAGGTCATTATGAGAAGAAAGACGCAGGAGATGATGGCCGTCATCTGGCCGAAGTTATATGCATTATGTAAGTTGATGATATCATGACTGTATGTTAGAATCTTGCAGCAATCGTAACGATATGCCCACAATGGCTACAGAACGCCCACCGCAAGCCCCAGATGACCGGTTTGAGACCGCCAATGGCACACTCTTTGTGTCCAAGCCTTACCGCTCCAGCCGTTCAAAGAATCTCAGAGCAGTTATCTCTTTCGTCCCCCGCAACTCTGCTTTTGACATTAATAACGTGTCATCTAATACAAATGAATTTCGTGTATATTTCTCTTGTGTCCCTTGGCATTCACCTCCACTCACCACTTCCATATCTTCCAGGGCTTCTTCACCCTATTCTGGATATCATTATTCATCTTCACCCTTCAGAGTTATGTGCGAAGTATCGAGACCAGCGGTCGTCCTCTCAACCTTCGCTTTGCAACTATGTTTTCACAAGACGCTATTACCCTTGCTCTCAGTGATGCTGTCCTTGTTCTTAGCACTGGAATTTGTGTGCCATTCGCCAAGGCCTTGAGAAATAATTGGATACAGTATTATTGGACAAGAGTCGTTTTGCAACACCTAATTCAAACAATCATTCTCTTTGGTGCTATTTGTTGGACTTTCAATAGGTGTGCCCCTTTTACATTCGAAATCTGCTCGTTTCTGACATCGTGCAGGAATTGGCCATGGGTTCAGTCAGGGTTCTTGACCTTACACTCCTTGGTAAGCCCCAATTTGAATCGCTCTTCCTAGTAGCAATCTAATATCCCTAAAGGTTATGATAATGAAAATGCATTCCTACATAACCGTAAATGGTCAACTCCAAGTAGTCCGTAACGAGTCAGAATCCCTCCTTACGCGGCTCAAAGCTGCCACCTCATCGGTCGGGGGATGGGACAACGCTCTCGAGGTTGCACGCGACAAACTAGCTGAACAACAATCCATTACAGCGCCTACTTCTACCACCAACACCAATCAAGAACCCACACCAATCGGGACACCGCCTGTACCTGAAGGCTTGTCGGCATCATATGTGGATGCAAAGACGGCTAACGCGCTGCGGAAACGCCTCACGGCAATCTCCCGAGTAAGGTCATCCGACTCATCAAATTCGACTGCTTCGTCTCTCACTGGAGAAGGTTATCGACCTAATCTTGGACCTGGAAACTTCCCTCATTATAACAAAGTAAATTTTGATGTGAACGGTGTTAAATCCGTCCACAAGCCGCAATCCAAAGACAGTTCCGAGGCCACTGTTGAGGAGGACGCTGCAAACGATGTTCATGAAAACCTTGTACCTCACGTTTTGGTTTATCATCCGGATGAAAAGATTGCAGCCTTGGCCCATGAGTATTCGGAATTGCGAAGTGGGCTGGTGAGTTCGGGCCCAGAGTATGTCACATGGCCAGACACTATTACATGGAAAAATTTCGCGGTGTATCAGTTGATACCAACATTGGTTTATGAACTGGAGTATCCAAGGACTGATCGGTTGGTCATTTGCCTTTCTGACTATCGCATTTATCCGTCTGACTCATTCTGCAGCATTCGACCCCTCTACCTCTTCGAGAAAACTGTTAGTCTTCCCACTAATGACTCCGTTCTTCTCTTACACACACGCTTTTCCTAGGTCGCTACATTTGGAACCTTCGCTTTACTCTACACCGTCACTGAGAGCTTCATACTCCCTTACACATCCAAGCCCGACCAATCGTTCTTCCGCCTGTTACTTGATCTCGCGCTGCCATTTATGATGGCTTATTTGCTTCTATTCTACATCATCTTTGGTAAAGCTTCCTGTCCTTGACTTTGCTATCCCAAAAAACTGAGGTTTTGGACCCTATAGAGTGCATTTGCAACGGGTTTGCAGAACTGTCGTAGTGAGTTCACTTCTGAATGTCACCCGCGTTCCGTCATTTATATTGCCTTCAGCTTCGCCGACAGACAATTCTGTGAAGACTGGGTAACTTATGGCTCTTCCCATTAATATTACATCACATCACTAATTTCTTTATTTTTCTCTTTTATTTCCAAGTGGAACTCGACGTCTTGGGATGAATTTGCTCGCAAATGGAATAAGCCAGTACACACATTCCTTCTTCGACACGTCTACAGGGCGACTAGGACGAGCTATCGAATTTCGAAAACGAGTGCGATGGTCGTGACGTTCCTTGTCAGCGCGTTGGCACACGAGCTTGTGATGGTGGTCGTGACGAAAAAGATCAGGTGAGTTTAGGCTAAATCCACATATTCTTATTTCTATATACTGATTTCCCTGGCTCGTAAGGATGTATCTCTTTATCCTTCAGGTGTGTGTTTTTCCGCCTTCGATATTGTTTGTGCAATTGATTCACAATTTATGTAGCTAATCCAAATACCTTTAATCATGCTTGGGCGGATACCAGCCATTCAAAATAATAAGATGCTTGGCAATATTGTTTTCTGGGTTGGAATATACGCTGGACTGCCCCTACTCTGCGTTGCCTACGTGGTGTACTGACTCTTAATTTGGAGGTTGGGAGGGTTCAAACTTCGAATTTATTTTTTACATTCTATTCCATTTATATCCTATAGTTTGGGCGTTTTGGTTTTACTTTATTTAGCATTGTCCGATGTACAAAACTATGTACGAGTGTCTTACATTACGCCACTGAATGACTTATATCCACAGGAAGAAAAATACATAGTAAGCTATGTATATGACCGAACCTTGGAAAACCAGAAAGGCCGCTCGTGCTTGAGAGCGACAGGATTAACATCCCCGTTTTCGAGATTGACGGAATCGTACGATTGGATGTCCATCCTGTTCCATCTACCAAGAGGCTTCGAGCGGAGGTTGAGCGTCATGTCAAAGACATAGCGTGCTGTGTCTGTTTGCGTTGATAAAGACGAACCGGTTTGTCTTTGGCTGTGACCATAACCATGTCCTTGCCCATAGGCTTGTACCGAAGCATGACCAAAATTAGCTTGAGCACTACCACTAGCTGCTCCACTACCCAACGAGGTAAGATCCAAAGAACGATCCCCATCCACTGGAACGACACTGGAAAAGGGCGATGGTAGGATGGAAAAAGCCGGCAATGGAAATCGGCCACTGGCGTCGACGAGGTTGGATAGGTGGACGGTCGTGCCAAGGAGTTTCCAGTGGCCGACGAAAAGACCCTTCATGCGTAAGGAAGGTTTGAGCAAGGGGATTATTTCTTGAGGATGCTTTTCTTCGTTGGCTAGGAGCGAGAGGACTTGTCCGTTTGGGAAGAAGCGGCTAGTGATTTTTGACACAAAATTGCTGGGTTAAATAAATGGGTGATGGATCGCCAGTGTGTGCTTACAGGTAACGATGATATGTAATGAGATGATTAACCTGGTCGCGGATGAGAGATATTAGAAAGGATGATGAGTTGCATTTATGAGGTACTTACATTAACCCAGTGGTTCTCACTTAAACCAGGTCGTCTATGCAGAATTAAAAGTCAAATAAAACCTACAAAGGAAGGAAACTCACACATAGTGACAAATAGCAATATATAGGCCATCCAGACGGACCCTGGGCTGTTCGACGTATACGCGTCTGTAATCGAAAAGGTAACGTTCAATTATAGGAAACATTTCGTCTCGATCTAGGATCTGAGGAGGTTTGTAAGTAGCAACAACGAGCTCCCTGAACACAAAGAAAGGGATAGAAGTTTGGTTTTGGAGCCAGACAAACAGACAGACCTCCAAATCCCAGAATCCAAAGTCAATACCCTGGCTTTCTTGCTCAATCTCGCGAAGCGTTCGATAGAAGTGGGATCAAGCTTGCTAATAACAAAAACAAGCAACTCCTCTGGAAGTCTATTAAAAAAGACGGGTTCATGCTCGTTCTCTGGCTCGAATTTGAGGTCGTCTGGATAGCCTTGGATGATAACGGCCAGGCTACCAGTAATAACAGAAGGTGTGTTTGAGGATTTTACTGTCACCGCATGCCGGAATTTTGCCGAGATTTCTTCTACTGCTTCCAGGGTCTTGTCTTCCGGTTGTTGCTTTCTTGCAATCGAATTGAGCTTGAGCTCGCGATGATACGCGCGGTCGACTTTGTCGTCCTTGATGAAATCTTTTGTATCATATATGAATTTTTCGGAAAAGATGGAGGCGCCTTACCAATCTGAATGCTTGACGATATAGGAGAAGGGCATCGTCAAAGTCACCCGCTTGCTCTTGCTCGATTGCACGGCGGTAGATGTCGAGTGCCTTTCGGAGCACAGGTGGCATGCAAGCTCCTCCATCGATTTTACCATTCTTTACAACGGGATGACTTGCAGAATCTGGAGACTTTAGTCTACCTCGTCCATGATCTGGACTAGCAGAGCCAGGGAAGATTGTGTCTGCTGTGGGAGCTGGGCTCACAGCTTCAGTGCGTTTGTGCAGTTCTTCGAGCCATTCTTGTCTAAATCTTTGGAGTTCCTCGGACTCTTCCTCTGTTTGGTGTGCCTGTCCTTTGGCCGTCCCTGTAGAGGGAGAGGAAACGGTCATAAGCCGAGAAAGAGATACAGATTTGACTCGGAGGAGTCCTGGTCTGGTATATTGTCAGTTATGTAATCGGTCATAAACTAATTTTTGCTCTCTAATCGAGGAAGAGTTGAAATACTGCGTTCTTGGAACACGGTTCTGTGGTCCTTGAATTTCTCAAAAAGAACCTTCACGTTTTCACAGATTTAAAACTGAAGCCAATAGGCAATCGTATTTGATTGCGAGTTGTTGAGAAAGCGTGATAAATAATCCTGGGAAGAAGTATCCAGTATGGCATATCAATAAAATATTTCTTTTCAAAAATTCATCATTCATCTCCACGTACACCAAACACTATTTAACCTACTGGCATCCTACTACTACGGGTCCGAGCCAGGAAGAATGGAAGTCAACAAAGACGAAGCCATAAGGTGTCTCGCTATTTCCCAAAAACACCTGGAAGCGGGGAACTTGCCTTCGGCACGTAAATTCTGTCTAAAATCTATAGTGCTCTTCGAGACGCCAGAGGCGCGGAAACTTCTCGACCGGATAGACAATCTGGTTACTTCTTCGTCGACGAGAAGTCGTGATGACCTAGCAGGTTCGGTGGGTTCTCAAACCGAAGAGCATCCCTCCGCTGCCGGCATGAAGCATCGGCATGCTCAACCCAAGACGAATGGGAATGGGAATGGAACGGCGGGTGGAATGGGTGGTGACAAGAGGGGGTATACAACTGAGCAGGAGGCGGTGGTGAAGCGTGTGAAGTCCTGCAAGGCAGCGGCTTACTATGACATTTTGTTAGTGAAGAAGGATTGTGATGAGGCTGAGATTAAGAAGGCATATCGGAAGGTGAGCTTTGAAATTGCTATATTTTCTCTGATTATATATTGTTGTTAGCTTGCCTTGGCTTTGCATCCTGATAAGAACGGGGCTCCGGGAGCGGACGAAGCGTTCAAATGTGGGTTATGCACTTTTTCTTCCAATTAGTCTCTTGCTTATGTTTTCTTACAGTGGTATCCAGAGCATTTCAAGTGCTGTCAGGTATGCAATGAATGTTTAAATTTATAACCATCTTACACAAGTCCAAGACCCTCAAAAGCGAGCTGTGTTTGATAGTGGCGCGGATCCTGAAAGCCGAGGCGTAGGTTCACGGTCAAGAGGCTTCGCTTCGAGTCCTTTTGCAAATAGCGCACAGTTTGAAGGTGAACTTAGTCCTGAGGATCTATTCAACATGTTCTTCGGAGGTGCGAGCGGTGCTAGTGGCTTTGGTCCTGGCCCTGGAGGTGGTCCAAGTTAGTCATTCGTCCTTTAAGGAACGTTGGCTTACATTCATGAATTACTTTTCAGCTGTGTTCACTTTTGGTCCTGGTTTCCGGACGACATTCACGCGAGGAGGTGGAGGAGCTGCAACGAACGACTCTCCTCGATCATTGCTCGTACAACTCGCACCTCTTTTAATCCTTTTCGCTTTCTCAATATTGACAAACCTTCCAAGTTTGTTTTCATCGCCACCTGTTCCTGATCCCAGGTTCTCATTCTCGCCTACAACTAAATATAACACTGAAATGGAGAGTGGGAACTTTGGGATCCATTATTTTGTTAGTCCCAGTGAATTCTCCAATCACCCAGTAATCGGGGCAGAAATGGCGAAGGACGGTGTCAAGGCAGGTTGGGTGGTGGATGAACCAGTGGCTAAGGACGACGGACAGACGGATGCTGATACGCGAAAAGTGGTGAGAGGAAAAGGTAAAGCGAGAGGGCCGGCACTCAAAAAATTCGAAGATACCGTGGAACGGGTATACACGAATGATTTGTATTCTCAATGTCAGCGGGGTATTGATAGGAAGCAGCGAGCTAAGGACGCAGAGCTCGGTATTTTCGCAATCGGAGTAGATTGGGTCAAGGTCAAGGAAATTGAAGATCAGATTGTGCCGAGTTGTAAAGAGCTGGAGCGACTTGGGCTTTTTCGATGAGCACTACGATACACCCCGTATACCTTAATTTTTATTTTTCAACTCGTTATGTCCTCACGAGGCATATCACACCATCCGTAACACCACTTGCTAGATCTATGATATTATGCCGTCGAAGTGTACAACTTGGCAGCTCAAACTCTACACCCATGTAATGAAAATGTCTCCTGCTATTGGGAGGTTGAAGCCCTCGCTTTCTCTTTTTCGAGCTGGAGATAGAAGTTCTCCTGGCGTTCCACTGTAAGTCGAATCAAGGGAGTGCAATCAGAACCGAGAAATTTTGAAAGTTGCAAGTGACGACTCACAATCCTTCAGGTGAACCCCATACCTGAGGAAAAATGGGTCAGTGGATTGAACAACAAAATGTAGCTACGGTGCTCACCAATACGCATACCCTCCCGCAATGCCAAGACCAAGTGCCCAGCCAACGTCGAGCCAAAAGTGTTTTCTGAGCTTTCCAGTGATAGGCGCAACCATGTTTTCGTTGGTGGTGCTGTTACAGTCGGTGGTGAAAAAGGGTGCCAAACAAGAGTGAAGTTCTTGCCAAACATAGGTCCTTGCTTACGTTAGCAAACCATTCTCGCCTTGCAGACATTCTTGTCTCTCACATCTTTTCTGTTGTTATTATCCATCGTCATCCTCCAAGACTTTTACCACGTCCACAAACTATATATACCTGTAAGTTTCCAGTAGGACCCACCTGATTCAAAAATAATCTCTTTTGCTAATTCGTATATTATAACATTGTTTTCTTAGGACTTTACCAATCAATTATGGAAGACCCATCAAGTTCTGGTGGTTGGCGTTTTGCACAATGCTTTGGTGACAAGGGGGATGTAGAAGATATTACAGAGGGTATGTTGGACTTGATTTATGCTGCACGTCGTGGATCGGCTGCAGGCACTCGCGGTCATTTTTTGAAGTCGAATGACTAATTTGATTTATCTCTGTTGTGATCCCCAGCCGACATCATATCGACAGTAGAATTCGATTCAACAGGAAATTATCTCGCTACTGGAGACAAGGGTGGACGTGTTGTGCTTTTTGAACGGAATGAAATGGTTTGTAATATCTAATTTGAACAAACGAGTTACGAAGGCATTGCATCAGTCCTCGGGGTCTGATTTCAAATGTCTTTGCTCTAATAACTTTCCTTTCAGAAAAAGGGCTGTGAATACAGATTTTATACCGAATTCCAATCGCACGAGCCAGAGTTTGACTACCTGAAATCTCTGGAAATCGAGGAGAAGATAAACAAGATCAAGTGGTGTAAACGACAAAACTCACCACATTTTCTGTTGTCAACGAATGGTATTGCACTACATTTACCTCTATGATACCTCATTTTTTCGACGCCATTCTCTAGACAAAACCATAAAGCTTTGGAAAGTTTTTGAAAAGTCACTCCGAGTTGTATCCGAATCGAATCATTTCGATGGCCACAACACTGTATCCCCACCGACGCAACGAAGCCTTTTGAGACTTCCACGCACAACGCAGCAAGATAATATTATTGCGGCTATCCCACGGAAGGTCTATTCAAACGCCCATGCTTATCACATTCATTCTATCTCTGTGAATTCCGATCAAGAGACATATATTTCTGCAGACGACCTCCGGATCAATCTGTGGAATCTTAATATCAGTGACCGAAGTTTTAGTGAGTTCTAATGCAGTCGTGCAGGACAGTGTGTGTGATGACCAATATGATTTTATTCAGACATTGTCGACATCAAACCCGTCAATATGGAAGAATTAACGGAAGTCATTACAGCAACAGAATTCCATCCAACTCACTGCAATCTCTTCATGTACTCCAGTTCAAAAAGTAACATCAAGCTAGCGGATATGAGAGAATCGGCTCTTTGCGATAAGTCCGCCAAGTGTGCGTTGTTTTTGTGTTATTCTGTCTCAGCACTTTTATGATTGTCTGAAGGTTTTGAAGAAGAGGAAGACTCCTCGACGCGTTCGTTCTTCTCTGAAATCATTTCATCTATTTCAGATGTGAAGTTCAGCCATGATGGTCGGTATATCCTCTCGCGTGATTATCTGTCGTTGAAGATCTGGGATATCAATATGGAGTCGAGACCTGTCAAGACAATTCCGATTCACGATCATCTACGAGGCAAATTATGCGACCTGTACGAGAATGATTGTATTTTCGATAAGTTTGAGTGCATGTGGGCTGGGGATGATAAGTGAGTCATTTTTAGTCACCTCTTTTCTCGGACTGGTCATTTCATTTATTGATCTCCTTTATTTTTATTCAGGCATGTACTGACAGGCTCCTACCACAACTATTTCCGGATATTCGATGTCGATACACTGCAAGATATTGTGCTTCAGGCTGATAAGTCGGCATTTAAGGCAAAGAAGATCGGTGGACCACTAGCTGGGGTGAAACAACCTCTTAAGAATGGGCCTAGAGTGGGACTGGGTCAAGTGCAGGTTGATACTCTCGATTTTAACAAGAAGATCCTGCATGCGAGCTGGCATCCGAGGGAATATACTATTGCTGTGTGTCATTTTATCCTCCAGACGAAACGCTCCAGTTTTACTGACTTTACCCATTCCCAGATCGCCGCCACGAACAACCTGTTCCTGTACAGCGCAGCATAAATGACAATGGATTTTTCAGCGCAACCTTTTTATTTCCCATCGGTTGTTTGATTCTGTCCTTCCTGTTCGACGTGACTCCGCGATAAAGAAGCTTGCGGAATAGATGTATGTTGGATCATGATACGTCTCGTAAACTCTGACTGAAAAGATCACGACGCTGAACGCCATACGTGTTCAATATTTACTCTTCTCATCCCGCTTTCCTGTTTCTGCAATGCATCCATAAGAATGAGCCCACCCAGATTTAAACATATTGTTCATGTTATAATTTCCTCTCCTTTATACCCTCCGTTCAGAACTCGATGCTCCGTCGGTTTTCTTATCCGCTTTTCTTTATCTACCCTCACTTGCTTGCATGACTTCAATTGTGACCTTGTTTGCTGACGTTTTTGTACTCATTATACACCTCGGTCGCAAGGGTCTATGTTTCTCCTGTTTTGTGTAGACAACTGACAGTTATGTAACAACTAAATAATTACTTTGGTGTAGATATAAACATCACATCTGAACGAACTAAGATCTAAATTCTCTGGAATATTTCATCTCCGACTAGTTGAAAGCCCTATCACAAAGGTATATTATTATTATCTTGGCCCGTTCATCTGTAAACCTACATGTGCATACTGTTCCATTTGCTATTGATCCTGTTGAATTGTAACTGTTAGACTAAAATTGTTATATAGCATCTTCTGACTTTTTGTTACCGGACTTCTGGCGATTTTCGTGCTGACTTCGACTTTCCGAACTTCGCGGTGACATGTGGTTTCCATTCGTGTACCTTGGCCTTGCGGCCCAGGTCCAGCGCCGTTTACTACCTTACTTGCATTCACCAACTGTTGGCAAAATGACCGAAGTGACCGAAGTGAAAGCAAATTTCGCGTTCAAAGAAGGCACTGATATCTTTTCGCCTAAGGACCTCGTATGCTTGGTCGAGTCTGCTTTCAATTCATACTCCCTGACATGGCTATGCTAGGTTCAATTGGGACGACCTGGCGTGGCCATTGCTAACGCAGATGGAGATCTTGCACTCGTGTCTTATAGCAAATTCTCTATCAAAGATAAGAAGTCCGTATCGCGTTTCTGTGCTTTTTACTTCGTCATTTTTGATCATGTTCCCTTTCTTCTAGAAATAACAAATCTGTCTTTGTTGTATCGCTCAATTCACCTGGGAAATCTATTCGAATTCCGGTTATTCTCTTTTCTACAGTCTTTCAATTTGTCCAACTCATAACTATTTTTCAATCAAGTTCGAGAAAGGCGGCGAAACGTTCTGGCTCTCTTCGCGCACATTTGCCCATGTCGTCGAAGCCCAGGACGGTTCCGAGATATACACATATGATATCAATGTCGGTGACATTTCTTCCTTCAACTCATCCCACCAAATTCCGGCAAGCCATACCTCTCCCATAAACATCGGCAGAATTCCCTCCACGACTGCCGCCAACTTCCGCTTCAATTCTATAACTAGCACTCTTGTCTTCTCCTCCTATGTCTACCCTGATGGTAATTTAAGTTCTGTTGCTGAGCAAGACAAAGAATGGGAAGAGAGGGGTAACACGGCGTTGGTGTACGATGCGACTTACGTGAGGCATTGGGATGTCTGGCAAGGGAAGAAGGGGCCGCAGTTATTTAGTGTGAGGATCCAGAAGGAATCTGGTGGTGCTTGGAAAGTCGATAAGGAGTTTGCCAGTCCGTTGATGGGAACGAAACATGTCAGGATTCTTTCTTCCTTTTTGCGGTTCCGAGTTTCCAAACTACTTTTCTAGTACACTCCCGTCGAACCTTTTGGTGGAACGGATGATTTCGACACTTCAGATTCCCATATCGTCTACACCACCAAGGATCCAGAGTTGCCAGTGGCATGGCATACTAAACAAAACGTGAGTTTGTTTTCATGTGCGTAAGGTCAAGGTGGAACAGTCATCTACAGGTTTATATTGTGCCGATTTTTGGAGGCGAAAAGCCAATCGAGTTGACCTCTGGGAAACAAGGTGCTACTCATGGTCCTGTTTTTAATACTAAGGGCACAAAAGTTGCTTGGTTGGAGTTGGATGAAGATGGATACGAGAGTGACCGGTATGTTCATGAAACTTAAATGTCATTGACTATTCCACCACGTTCATCAGTGCCAAGATCGTGATTTACGACCTCGAGAAGCATGTTCGATTCACTATTACCCAAGCTTGGGATCGTTCACCTAGTCAATTGGCCGTGCGTCTGTTCTTATTCTTTAACCCTGCATTCAGAGCCTTCTAACTTCAGCCTACGTCAGTTCTCCAAGGATGATGACTTCCTCTACTTGTCAGCAGGCGATGAAGCCAAGGTCAAAGTTTTTGCGCTTCCAGTGCCTCCCACACCTTCTAAATCGACCACCCATCCCAAAATTGACCCGAAATACTCCATACCAGTTGCCCTTACCCAAAGCAAGACTGCATCTGGCTTGCAAACTCTCCCTGGTAGCCGAATTCTTTTCAGCCAATCTTCTTTTACTTCTCCGAATGATGTCTACGTCGCCAATAACCTTAAGGCACTCGAAGAAGCAATTCTAGCCAATAATGAAGCAGTTTCAATTGGAGTTCGAATAGAAAAGGTTACAAACTTTTCGGACGCTGAGTTGAAGGGCAAGAGCTTGAGAGAAGGCGAAGAGTTTTGGTTCAAGGGGGCAGAGGGAAAAAACGTGCAGGGTTGGGTAATTAAGCCTTGGAGTTGGACAGAGGGAGAAAAGAAAAAATGGCCCGTGTTGCTATTTATTCATGGAGGTTTAATTAGTGCTTTGATTCCTTTCTTTGACGTTGGGTTCACACATTCTGTCCTTCAGGCCCTCAAGGCGCTTGGGAGGATGCATGGTCAACTCGATGGAACCCAAATGGTGGGTGAAGTTCGTGGATTTCTTCTTTTTCTCTGATTTCTTCTGTTATGGAAATAGTTTTCGCTCAACAAGGTTACTTTGTCGTAATGATAAACCCAACGGGAAGCACGACTTTTGGACAAGGTACTCCGTATTCTTGTCGTCTTACTATGACAGTGTGGTTGATTAATCTACAGAATTCACTGACGCCATTGCCGAGGATTGGGGTGGGAAACCGTTCGTCGACATGATCAATGGCTGGAAGTACGCATTGAAACATTACCCTGAGGTATGTGCACATCTGCCTAGAGCTGCATGATTTTATTCTTATCATTCCCAAGATTGATGCAGACCGGGCCGTCGCTGCTGGGGCCAGCTGGGGTGGATATGCTATCAAGTATGATCATTGAAGCCGTTTTTCACCACACCTAACGTTTACCACGCAGCTGGATACAAGGTCACCCTGAATTCGGTTTTAATTTCAAGGTTGGCTATAGCCCTCTTTGTAAGGAGCATTGCTAATTTTTCATATCAGGCTCTTGTTTGTCACGATGGAGTAAGAATAATCCCAGTTCACTGCCGGTTTTTGTTTAATTCACACAGGTCTTTGACTCAACCTATAACGGGTATAGCACGGATGAGCTATTCTTCGTTCGTATTTTACTTGATTCCCCGTCCTTCCTCACTCACCCTCGAGTAGTTCAATCACGAATGGGGCGGAAGGCCATGGGATCCCAAGAGCAAGCAGCTTTCACAGAAGTACGTTATCAGTTGCTGGGCACTTAGGTACTGATAGTGATTTCCCGGCGCATAGAATGAATCCCTCAAACTTTGTGCACCAGTGGTCTACTCCTCAGCTTCTGATTCACGGTAGCAAAGACTATCGTCTTCCTGAAACAGAAGGGATTGGTGCTTTCCATGCTTTACAACAGTTGGTTCTCTTCAACTCCACATCTTATAACAGTTTTTATGTAACCTTTTACTCCAACTTGTAGACTTGGTATTCCCAGTCGTCTGGTGATCTTTCCTAATGAGAACCATTGGGTACTGGACCACGGAAATAGGTGTGTTTATTTCCCTCTGTCGTAAAAAAGTAAACTCACAATTATTATATTGTAGCATTAAATGGCATTACGAAGTTTTGAGATGGTTTGACCAGTTTGTTGGCGAGTAGTCTAGTGAAAAACGAAATTGAATATGTAGCCAATTGCACTTACTTTTCGTTGCATCAACGAAAATAGTTGTAAATAACTCAAATATACCTGACATAAATAGAAATCACAAGTTGCAGACCACATACTTAGATATATGTACAGCCATGGACCAGGTATTTTCTCTGTTTTTGAATGCTTACATTGCTTACATTGGTTTTTACTACCAAGGATTCTTTCAGGCACCTACTTCAAACTTCGAATGGAAATAATTCCAGTTTCACTCTTGGGATTGGTTCAAGTTCACGTTCAAAACTTTCGGTGCCTTCAAAAAAGTGTGTATCTTCGACGCCATCCGTTATTAGCTTCTGGTTAAGCACAAAAAAAGAACGGTGTCAGGAGAATCGCCAAAGCCTGCGTTCAAGCCACGGAACATCAAGAAACCTCAGGAATCGAGCCATGGCGGTCGTACCACAGAGCATGGTCTCAAAGCAGGGGTAGGGAGGGGTCACACGAACGTGAGTGTTAGAATTATGATTTAGAAGTAAGTTTTATCTTTTTTCGTTAGAACGAGGAAGTGGAGAAGGTGTGCTGTATCTGTTCCAGTCCGTCCTCATTTTATTAAATATGTCGTCAACAGGTTCAGATCGGCGAAAATTCTCAGCCAGTTAAGGGTCTGGATTTTGCACTTCTCGAACAAGAGAAGGCAAAAGCTGGCTTACTATCAAAGGATGATGTGGACGAACTCGAGCAAGCTTTTGCAGAACACTCCTCGCAACAGTCCGAACGAGTCGCGCCCAAAAAACGCACGCGCGAAGAAATCATTCGGGAGCTCAAACAGAAAAGGGCACAAGAAGCAGGGCAGGCACCTAGACTAGTTGAAGAGGAGGCGAAGCTCCTGGAAGATGCGAAGCAAAAGGGTAAATTTAAACCCATTGGTTTCAACTCTTCGTCTGCTGGAAAGAAAAGGAAAGGAGATGGTGACAGTGAAAAAAAGAAGAAACGGAAAGTAGAAGAAAGGAAACAAGGTCCAAAGGAGAAACCGCCTTCGACAACTGGTGTGAAGACAGTACTTCCCCTTCAGGATCCAGATGTGTTCGCAGAACCTTCAAAGGGTTTTAAAGACATCGACGAGGATTTTGATATATTTGCAGGTGCAGGGGAATATACAGGTGTTGAAATTGATGACGACGATGAAGGAATTAACGAGAATCGTTCTCAAAAGAATGTAGGACACGATGGAGACCAAAGAGCGACATCCATATTGCCCCAAAAACATTGGATAGCTATGGATGACGAACTGGGAGAGATTCCCCCAACTAGACAAATAATATCCCTCCGACCACCCCCAACGGACTCACAGCCTGATGAGGATCAAGAGACAGAAGAAAAGCCGACACGGCTCGCTCCCCTTGAAAGCTCTGCAGTTCCCTCAATAAAGGACTTGTTAGAAATGGATGATGCCGCGGGCAGATACGAAAGGAAGCAGAAAAGAAAGGAGAAGAAATCGAAAAAAACAGGTAAAGGAGCAGCCAGCGATGGTGACTGATTCAGTTTTTATATCATTGTGCAAATGTTATAGTATCAGCTTGATTTGAACAGGAGTTAAATATCTACGCAGTCCTTTTACTTTGAAATGCAATCCCGTGTAACAAGCTATATATTGCATCCGTAGAAAGGTCATGATCATGACATGAATTAATGCGAAAGTGTAGGATGTCCATTCAGCAACTTGTTTATGGTATTTGTCCGCAGTAAAGTATCCGAGAACAGAGCCCGCACCAAGTTCACCAGTTCATCTACATGGAAATCGACAAGAGCACCTTGCTCAAACAAGTATGTAGTGTCCGCCAATGAGGCTTCCTGTTGCAATATTTCAATCCCGCCATTAACCCATTTTAGAATGGAACAAACCAGGAGCTCCGAAAGGTACGAAAACTTAAACCAATTTGGCACAAAGACCGCCACAAATGAGGGCTACAGATATAGATAAGTTAGCCTTGCTCATCATGCAGATGATTAAGAAGTAATGGGCGAGACCTGTTCAGAATCGTCGATGAAGAGCCCCTCGAGTGCGTTAAAGATGCGACATAGCTCACTTAGCCTATGTGATTCCAGCTCTGGAATATCAGGCAGGGCAAGAATACCTTGAAGCATTCTTGACAGAGCGGCAGTTGCGACCAAACCAATTGCATTATAATATTTTGTTTTGGTCAGGATTCCCTATAGCGGACAAGGCGATAAGCATTGTGGGCACCGGCGTATTCAGAATAAAATTTACCTTTAAAAGCCATGCGAGTCTCTTAATACTCTGCAGGACGCTGTTGACTGCTGCTTCGCACTCGTCATACCGATCCTGATCGCCCGTGCATACGAAACCCTGGGCACCGCCAGTAAGAACCTTGTCCATCTCCTGCTGCTGTCGTTCCTAAAGACAAAGGATGGAGTGACGAAGTTCCTGAAGAGAAAACTTTACGCACGATCGTTTTATCAAACCAACTATCTCCTAATACCTCCAAGTGGTGCCGACACTCCGCCAAACGATCTTTTACAATGGACTGCCCATAGAGAGTATCCTCAATTCGTTGGATGGCACTTGTCATATACAGACAGCTGTTAGAAAAGAGCATCCCCTTATCAGGTTGTTCCAACTCCTTGGCATGCGTAATTGGATACACAGCCTGATATAGGTCTAAGATCGATGATGCTGATTGAGATAGAATAGAACCAGGTGCTGGGACCAAGTCCTTGTCCGCAAAGAGGTTAGAGGCATAAAACAGCTTGCTTTCGTCAATGACCGTCTCAACCATCTTCACAACGCGTTTCGTCCGCTTCGGCACGAGATAGTATTCTTTAGGTACATATGAGGTGACGACGTCAGCGGGACGTTTTTCTGGGTTGTGCCGTCCAGCTTGTTTGATTACTCTGTCTTCCGGCGGTTCCGGTTTTATTGAAGAAGAAAAGGACATCGCCATTTCGGACAGTTCGGGAACTGGTGGTGATGACAAAGGTGAGTTCGAAACAGATAAATGGCCATTAAGTTGTTTTTTGTTCTTGAATAGTTTTTTCTCTAATCCAGTGGCTGCCTTAGGAGAAGTCATGGGAGTAGTTTGTGACGGTGGCGGGGCTGGAGGAGACTCGAGTGCGACAGGCATAGACTCCGCGGATTCGGCCCATGGATCATCCCAAGCGTTTTCCTCATGAATTTCCTCGGTGGGCATGTCCGATTCATCTTTCCATTCCCATGCATCTTCTGGATCCGGATCTTTCTCACTTGATTCTTCTTCTAGTCTTGGCCGGAGTCCGGCGGTTGGCCCTGAGTGAGATTGTAAACCAATGTCGTTATCCAACCCCCAACTTCCAGCAGTGTCTTCAGCAGGCATCGGTTCATCAAAGCCCCAACTATCAGCGTCGTTGTCTGGTGCATTGGGTGTTAGAGCTTCGTCGAAGTTCCATGTATTTTCAGCAGGATTCGCAGAGGTCGGTTCATCAAAACTCCAAGCATCATCAACCTCGGTCTGAACAGGAATAACAGCAGGTAACGATGTTTCCAGGCCACCATTACTAACAGCTTGGAAGGTATCAGTGCCATCCTCTGGAGCAAGAATTTCCTTTCTAGTCTGGTCGAGGATGTCGATGCGCCTTCTACGTTCGTAGTGACCTGAAATTTCATCCGACCATGCCTTTATAGTTCCTTCGTTCTGTTGCTTTGCCAATAGACGACCTATATCTTTCTCCTCAAAGGCGACAGCCTGTTTGATAAGCTTGAGGAATGAAGGAAGAAGGCCAAAGGATGAGGGAAGGGATGGCACGAGAAGATTGTTGAGGACGCTGTTTGCAACCGGCTTGCTCAATGAATGCATAAACCGAACGGCATCATGCGGCGGAAAATGAAGGAAAAGGTGATCGAAAAGAAAGGTTAAAATAGCAGATAAATTGTCAAGCCTTTTGCTCGGATCTTCGTTACTTGGGGGAGCAGGGATCAACGATAACTGCATTGCTTTCGAGGAAGTTTGGATGAGCACAGAATACGGTTGTTTCAGAACGTGGTTGACAAAGTATGACATGATGTCTCTTTGAAGTGTTAAAAGGTGGTTTATCAAGGAAGTCGGATGAAGAGAATGAAGTAAAGCAGGAAGTTGAACAATGGCCTCAGAGCGACGTACTACATACAAATCAGCCAGACGACCCTCAAAATAGAGTTGGAAGACCTACCTTGTACTTCTGGATGTATCAAAATTTCTGTTGGTGACAGAATGATACTCTTTGAATAAGCGTCGCTGAGTTGATCTTGGATGCGAGCATTAGTAGCATCCAACTTTTGCTATGAACGATGGTTCTTAGAAGCGGTATTCCTAAGGAATTAATAACCAACCTTCAAATCCATCATAACCTGTGTCTGTCTTATGAAAACAGGTACGTTTTCAACTAGACTCTCGAGACTCTCGATCAATCTAACAGCTCCGGGCAACTGTCCTGCTTCGGCCGACGATTTGAGGGAAATGTAAACACTTCTACATTCGCGAAGAGCCAGAAACGCCTGATATAAGGTCTCTGCATTAATAGTGTCTTGAGCAAGAGTCGAATTTTTGGTCAATGTATTAAGCAGAGTTGGGAGAATGCCAGCCTACTTATCGTAAAATTCTGTTAGGCGCTAAATCTGTCAACATAGGCCATACCTGAGGATTCCAAAGCGTATCTTCCAATCCGTCCACGCTAGTGGAAAGCACGTCATAACGTGCTTTGACAGATTTGGATGTTTCGAGCTGCTGTTGAAATTTTGGTAGTTCAGATTGTATACGTTCATGAATTTGAAGCTATCGTCGTTCGAATCATTTCGTTAATTCGGCTCGATACTGACACATTACACGCACCTTTGTAGACTGAATGGATTGGTGAAGTTCTCCGATCCACTCTTGCGCCAATGATGAATTTATTGTATGATTTGTTGCCAAATCAATCTTGTTAAGAATCTGGGAAGAAACATCAACCTGAACAGGCCGCCATGGAAGATGTTTTGGTACCGGAAAGGCCATTACGGTGGTTAGAGCTTGAATCACAGGTTTGACGGAAGTATTACACGGTCCGGACTACTTGTAACTGTATGACAGATGGACACGTTGTGCGAAGTACCACTGCTACGCACTTGCAGCGCTGAATCTGTGGCTTTTTCCGCGATATGCTTGGTCGCTTTCTTTTGGTATTAGCCACCTGTGGTATATTGCACGGTACTTTCGTCTGCAATAGTCGGTTAAACATGATATTGATATTTTTCTAGCCGCGTTTTCAACTTATGAACGTTCGTCTAAATTCGTGCTGCATGTAGATGTACCCCCAATGTATCTCTAGACCTCTCTTATCTTAAAGCTCTCGAACGACCGGAAGGACCTATTCCGCAAAATGTGAATACTTTCATTTTCCTGCTGCTTCTATAGTTTAACAGTGTCTGGTTCTGTAGATCGTCTTGGAGACTTTCTTGGCCCTGGCATTAGGCATCTTTGGTGCGGCCCTTGGTGCCCCCGCTCTGAAGGAGATTACATGGTCAAGTGAAATGAAGAAATAGTGCGTTATAAATTAACTTCTCTTCAATTTCTGACATTTCCCAGCAAAATCGATGAAATGAACTCGAGACTTGGATTTGCAGGTTATATAAATCATGGAAAACAAATATTCTCAAAGCCTTCGAAAAATATTAGCAAGTCTTGATATTTGAAATACAACTTGGTTACAATCTTTTTTCACACAACTCATGTCAACGGAATGGACCATACACCGTAAACCGGATAATAATTCTAGCGTATCTGCGCTTTCGATTTCCCACCTTTCGTCTTTGGGTCATCATGACCCCCTCCGAATCTATCAAGTGAATATTCTACTTACTCTATCAGCGCTTACCCCGATGGACGGTGATAGTGTTCTCCGTACGACGGACTCCTTCTCAGGCTGAAGTACTTGAGAAGGCAAGAATCTGACCTCCGGCGATTATTAAAGGGGCTTCTATCTCTCAAACTGTGAATAACCGGGTCTGACCGGGTCAAGGTATTTGCGTCTCACCGCCAGAATTACGGGTAACTGCCGAATACGAGGTTTGTCAAGCTCATCCATCTATTATTTGGGTCATAAAATGCATCGTCTCCGCCAAGGATTGACCAGGTTTTCAGCGGGTGATTACTAGAGTGGTCAATAGCCAGCTATGTCGATCATGATTTTTCGTATCTTCTTTGATGCCTTCATATCAGCATATCCAAATATAGTATCAGCTCTTTCGCCAATGTTCGCCATGATATTCGCCAGGATCAGGACTCTGCCGATTTCTCCCCGAAGTCAGTGTCTGCAAATGTTGTGCCCTCATGTCAAAAGTACAACTGCAACGTCCAACTTACAATTGCCCTTACTCTCACTTGTCTACCGCTCGTTCACTAACAAGTTTTCATCTAATGTTGAAAAACACTACAAAGTTTGGGGTGGTGCTGACTATCAGCTTCTTGTTTTTTTTAACTGAAATCACAGGTGCGAAGGCTCTCTTTATGTCAACCGATTAACGTCGCTTACTTCAATCTGTGAGTCTAGTTGGACTCAAAACTAAGAGTCTTGCCTTGATTGCGGACTCGGTTTGTCATTTTTTATTTCCCCCCCCCGGAGCACTGATTCACCCGATGCGCTCCAGTTCCATTATCTTAACGTCAGTGCAATCCTCCATATCTTGAGTTCTGAACCCCCGACGCTCATCGCAACACGCAGGACCTCGTGGCATAGTAGTTTAATTTTGTATTTTTGTAAAACACGAGGCACTCATACAAGGAACCCAGCGCAATTTCTTTCTTTGCGGCTTATGTGTGTTTTCATTTATCCTGATCTCATTCACTGAATTCCTCCACTCTGACATGTTTTAAACATAGCTTCAGGAACGTGGCCAACACGTAAGTGTCATATATGGAGTGCGCGAGTTACACGACGCCGATGACCCTCGTGTTTCTTCAGACGCATAGCTTTACGTACGCTTTTCATCGCGCCGAATTAGTTGGTATGAGCTTGGGTTCGAATTTTGCAAGTTCAAGCGCTCAATCTGCACTGCAATGAAGGCGCCTTTTTCAACGGTGTCTTCCTCCTTGGACTTGCTCTGTCCATTTTCTTGCAGTCGATCGAACGTTTCTTTCATGTAGAGGTTGTGACCTCTCCCGAACTTGTACTCATTATCGGTGGAGTGGGCCTGGCTCTCAATATACTTAGTGTCATATTTGTGCATGGTGAGCAACAAATGAAATTGTATGAATGAACAGCATGGCACACTGTTGACTTACAGACCACCATCATGACCATGACTCCGCCATTCCAATGGAACCTATAGAACTCGAGGACAGTTACAACAAAGAAGGAGACCATATTGTATATTTCCTCTTTTCCGTTTTCATTCTTTTTGTATTCAACTCAATGGATAGCATGCGATGCACCATCACAGGCTACACCCTCCCATCACTGAAGTTAAGCATGACGCCGGCCTTGCTGGAGTCCTGCTCCATCTTCTGGGTGACGCCGTAAATAGTAAATTCCAAGTTTTCAAGTGCGACTTACCCTAACCTTTGCATAGACATTGGGGTGATCATTGCCTCCGCAATCATGATGAAGGTCGACTCCCCAAAACGTTTTTACGCCGATCCAGCTGTCTCTCTGTTGATTAGTCTTATTATATCGGCCAGCGCGATCCCTCTCAGTAAGTCATGCGACGTAAGTCATAGAAAGGAAATAACTCACGCATATTTCGTGTAGCCCGGAGGACGGGTAGAATTCTTCTGGAAGCGTCCCCTGTTCACCTGGATCTAGCCAAAATTAAACAAGACCTTCTGTCGGTATGCTCCTTTCATTTTCACATCTGGATCCGTGCTTTGCTGAAAAAAGTGCATTTCTAGGTTCCTGATGTACTTTCATTGCACGACCTTCACGTTTGGCATTTATCCCAATCGTGAGTTAGTTCCCGGTCTTATTCCAACGAGAACTAACCCTGAAATTACTCTTACCCGTCGAATAGAATAATATTAGGCTCCGTCCACATTTGCGTCCCTTTCGGAATGTCGTTAGAGAGATGGGAAAAGACAGAGGGTTGTTTGCAGCGCTGTTTTGAAGAATTTGGCATAACTCATGTCACTATTTCACCGGAAGTCCAGCGGAACTCACTGGGACCAGATGCAATTGAGTCTTCTGAAGATATCTTCTTCGGCAGCTGTCGATTGCCTTCCAAGGACGATTTCGGGTGTACAGTAGGAGCTGATGTTAAAAAACGCAAGGTTGTCATGGGGTCCGTTGCTTAAGACGTTTGTACCTTCCATGTTTTCTGCATGACACTTGTGCGCTTAACTTTAAAGTTTTGTACATTTGCTGTTTTCTCACCGACAGTTACATAAACCACATCAGTACCATTGCTATCGCTTCAGTCAATTTCACCATAATTTGCTTTATGTTGACTAATTATGATCATTTCCTCGACATGAACATCTGTACTCGTTCCTTGCTTTTGTGCACAGGGATAGTATTGAACGAAGTCTCAATTTAGACGCCGACAATTCTGTTCAAACCTAGTTACGTATCAAAACAGTTTCATATCAATGGTTGCTTAATCGAGCCTAGGTTCCAAACTGATGATAATTGGGTTTGGATTTTAGGGTCTTAGGGACCTCCTTTGCCAGAAAAGTGGGTGTACATTTTGCCAATGTCAAAATTCCAAAGCGTCACACCAGATCACTGCTTATTGTGCCCCAATACAGTGACTTCTGAGAAAAATAGAGTCTGGTCATCAATACCCATAAGGAGTGAATTAACGTCGGGATGTATTGTATAGTCGAGAACCTCCCATCAATCGCATGACTTGCATGTCAAACGCTAACCTGGTGCATTTGAGCGGATCCAAGTTGAAAGGTTACATTTTCTACTATCTGACGCTGCGCCACAGAGAGAGAAAAAAAGATTTTGTATGATCTCGGATCAACGAATTTGACGGGCGCCGAGAGAAATCATATGTTTACATGTGCTCGAGGTTCACTCCCAAAGTTAGATGGTGAATATGGAGTTAAATAGGAGAGAGTTCAAAGACATGTCGCGAGTCATATCGAGGACAAGAAGTAATGCTGTCAGTGGGAACGACACCAATGAGAGTAAAGAGACAATATAAATCTGGATGCGAGATCCATGTCGAGTCGACGAAAGAATAGTACAATTAGATTCCGTGTCCCTAACAGGTTGTATCATTGTAGTCGGTTCAGTTTTAGGATAAATGAGTGCACATATCGACAAAATAGGATCAAACTTTAAGATGAATGTGGGGTAGTTGTAAGGGACGATCACTGGTATTGAGGGTTTGCATGGAAACAATGGTATACAAAAATCGTAGAATGCAGACCTCTGAAATGAAATCAGAATGTTCGACCCGAAGACAGACCACATTGCTACCTTTCACAAGGTTCATGATTCGTAACCAAGCCCGGCCGCATTGCGGATATGGAAACAAACGAGGAGAAATTAGAGACGAGTGTTGGACAAGCCCAGTGATTCGGTGGCACAGGTACATGGTTGAACGGCGAAAGACTTTACCGAATAACTTCCACTTTCGGATAAGTTCATGAGCCGGTTAGGGTTCAATGGTCCGCGGAAGGGTTGATGGACTGAGCCACTGACGTGTTTGCTGAGCCGTAAGGACAGTGAATTATGCTAGGTAAGCAAGTCACTGTGGCTGTTCAGAGAGTTTGAGAGGCAAAATGTCGTAGAGCTGAGTCACTGAACTCGACGCGCAGCAAGGGACTTTGAAAGGGAATGCGTGATCGACATCCATGCAATGAATACGTAATGCTGCCCAGTGGTAATATCGCATCCGGGTATGAAAGCAGGCGGACTGGTTTGTGAAAACAAATTGCTTGAGTCACGGGTTACAAACATGAGGCAGATCTGGCAGGAGCAAAAAAAAGCAGATTTGGGGCTGTGTCACTTTGTCCATGGGCAGTTGTAATACGACCCTCAATTTCAGGAAAGGTGGCATACCAGATTATTTTCGAATGAACCATATAATATCTCTGCAAAGTAGGCAGATATTCTTCTGAAGCCACGGCAGGGAAATAGCAAACAATTTCGAGGAAATCATTTCAAGAGGTGCCAAACACTGATTAGGTTGATTTCGCAGGTAGCTTGAAGTTCCGCCAAAGGGTACTGACGTGCCGATGAGAAATAACCTCAAGAATAGGATGTATTAATTTCGGCGAGTTATTGTCTAAACCATTCAGCTTCGGGGGCGAAGGTGCTGCAGGGTTCTAGAAACTTGTCTGACTTTCACAGCCTGGATGAGAGGCAAGAAGAAAATATAAGCCGACATGAGGAACATAGGGGTGTTGCAACGAGGCAAGAAATGGGTTCGAAAAAAACAAGTCAGGAAGAAGAAAAAAACCGATATTTGCACAGCCAAGCATTTTATTTGTTACTATGTTATATGCAAAGCAGATCGGAGATTCAAAAAAGTGAGGATGGAGTTATTACTAGCCATCCCCGAGCTCTCTGCGGTGCTATAAAATGGTCTCCGTCTTTCTCGTCGTTTCAGTTGATCCGTCATTCGTAGGCGCCAAGCGCCGCCTTTCTTTTCTTTTTCTTCCATCCTGGTGATGTCCGAGTCGTCACGGGCATCGAAGGCGCCTGCCAACAGGCACTCGAGGCCCCTCAAAAGAGGGAGGGCCTGCATGAATTGCAGGTAAGAATACGCGTCGTCGCCTTGGTGTGGCATTGCTAAATTTTTGCGTAGATTCCTCAAGATTGTGTGTTCTTTTCTCGCGTAACATTCCAGGTTGTTGACCTCGTTTTCATCTAGAAATGCGACGGCGTGAAGCCAGTTTGTGGACCTTGCGAGTTGCACCCGAGAGACGATGAATGCGAGTATGCGGATGGGCCAGGGAGATCTAGAACAAAGGTGCTGGAGGATACCGTGTCCAGGTTGGAGGCAAGGTTACTCGAGTTGGAGAACCCTGACGCTTCGACGCCTTCTGTCCTCCTGCACGATCCGTATAGTACCCAGCGCCTTTCTACATCGCCTCCTGTGCATATTCCAGAAACCTCATCTGTCTTTAGTCAGCTTTCACCGTTTTCACCTACCTCAACTACCTCGAGTCTTCCTTCTGGTAGGCACTGGCAGTCATTCTCATCGCTCGTGGCAAACACTGAATCCACAGGCTCGAGCGGTTCTTCCACTTCGCCTACTCGACTCCCTATTCCTATGCCCTTTGCGTGCTACGATGTATGTTCTTTTGTTTTCTTCGTAAAGTTGTATGATATAATCTGTTGTTTAATTTAGGAGACCCCTCTTTCCGTGCTTCAAGTTTCGTACGTTGACTATTCTGTCCTCTATGTCTTCCTATGACCTTTCCATTAGAATGGACAACTTTATTCCACACGCTATACAATTCGGCTTCTTTTTACATATTCCTACTTTTCGTCAATCTGTTTTATTAGCTTTTCCACTTGGCCACCCGTCCAAACCGACCCCTGGACTTCTTTATGCTGTGCATCTTATGGGTGTTCATTTCTCACAGCCCGAGTCACAGCAGGGCCAGGAGTCTATACTGCTCATGAAGGCTCTCCAACATGTTACAACTGACCTGCTTGGTTCACATCCAAATAAGGTCATCCAGACCCTGCAGGCTGAAGTCTTGCTCGCGTATTACTTTTTCCGCGTGGCTGCAATCCTCGAGGCCAAAGTTCACACTGCGTCTGCAGTCTCACTGGCTCTTGGATCGGGTTTGCACAGGATTCGGTCATCCAATATCACTGCCCCTTCGACCATCGCCATAATTCAAGATCAGCCATGTGCTCTTCCTCCCCCAGCCAGCAGTTTACAAGAAGCCGAACGTATTAATGGCTTTTGGGCTGTTCTCATGCTCCACAAGTTCGTCACTGTTTCACTAGAAAATCCGGCAAATGTGTGTGGAGCTTTAGAGGCCCCTGGCATGCAGATTGATACTCCATGGCCTATCGACATGGACAATTTCAAGGAGGTGAGCCAGCATGTGAATTCACATTCGTGAATGGAAGTTTACTTGACCTTGCAAAGGGTATCATTCCTCCGGGGTATCAGAGCGAATCAACTGTCAGGGCTTTTCTGAATGGTTTCTTAGGCGACATTGGTGGAAGTTCATCGAGCTTCGAGATGGTTGCTAAAGCTGCTATCCTTTTTCACCGTTCTGCCCATGTGTCGGGCCAGTGGAAACCTGGTCAGCATTTTCTTATTCTCAACAGTTTGGAAAACCCTGACACTATTTTTGGAACAGACCTCGAACCACGCGAACGTGCCGCGTATGAAGCAGCAGCAAGATCTATGAACATGCTTATCGACTTGTTTCGTAAACAGATGCCACCTTTGCCTGAATACAACACGCAAGACCCTTCATTACGGACGACCATCCTGACCCATGCCCTTATTGATGCAGCGGCCATCAAGCTGCACTGGCTATTTGCGTATGCGTGGTCAACGTCGCGACAAATTTGTCTGGCGGCTGCTCGGAATCTCGTCTCTTACAAGCTTAATCTCCAAGATCTCGGGCATTTAAACCCGATCATGGGTGTATGTCGAACTCATTGTCTTCAAGTACTTTCTACTGAATCCTTCTAGAATTTATGGATGACAGCTTGTCATGTTTTCATTGACGAGATATCTAGAGTTCGTCATAATAAGGAGCTCTATCCTGGAGTCGAAGACGAACTGATGGACAGCTATCGGAATGGGTTGAAAGTCATGAGCCTATTCGCACAGGAGGGCAAGCTTATGCGTGAGTTCGCCTCCCTTCAGCCATCGATCTTCGACGAGTTTGACACAGTACCTCTTTTCGCTTTCGACTTCCCTCGATATCCAGAATATCAACTCAGCAAAGTTCACGACTCTTTCGCGGCCATCTAACTTTTCACTCTTGGTTTGTCCCCCAATTGTCGTCTTTCGTTCTTATATTTCTTCGTTCACAATTACCACCTGTGGGACTTTTAATGCTCTCATCTAATACTGTACACGAACATCATTCTTCAACCTTCCATGCTACTTTTACCACGATACCTTGTCATCGCGATACCGTGTTCTGCTAATTTACCCTTTACCCATCTAAGGGTGCCTTTTTTCGTCGTTTCTTCGCAATCTTTTTTTTCGCGGCAATCCCCCCATTCCCGTCTCATGCAATTTCTTTCGATCTTCGTCTTCTCTCTTTCACTTCAACCATCGGAATACTGTATTCGACCTTGTTGTCCTTGTAGCATATATCCCTCTTAATGATCAGCCCAACCATGTTCCTCAAAGCATCACAAGAATTTTGTATTTATAATTAAAGACCAGTTTTACCGCAGATACAGACTTTTAATAAGTCTTTGTAATTTTTATATGTAGCCCAAAATTTCAATTTTCATTGATTAATATATATAAATCTGTCGACACCATCGACCCCAAATCGAGTTGAGTACCTGTCGTGGCAGTGATCAGAGTGCAAATCTAAACAGCACCAAGATAAGCGACAAGAAATGTTTTCTACTGGCCAGCCCGTCCAGGAGATAGAATCGGATTAAACATGGAAAAACGCCCTTGCCAGTTTTCTTTCCACATAATCTCGATCGGAATGTGACTAGATCGACGTTGCACTGTGAAATCCGAACGACTTTTGTGATGATCGCCTACAGACAACCCATCATAGATCTGCACCAGTCATGTCTATATTTGGGCCAAGATACTACTTTAGGAATAATAACTGAAGATCAAGAGTGGTACATACGCCCACAATGTTTGCCAGATCGGATCTCACGGTGTTCTCGGTGTCAGATGTTGTAGATTTTCAAGCGGACCTAGCGGTAAGTTCAACAGCGTTTTTGAAAGCGCCAAGCAATGCGGTTAGCTGTATTTTTTCGCTCCCGCCTGACGCTAGCCGGTGCCTGTAAATGCCAAGTCAGCTAGAATTTACCATGAGCAAGCTTGGACTCACTCCGTTGTTGCGAGGTGATCAAGTAGGTATATTCTAGCGTGAGGTTGAAGATCAATCGTCTCTAGGTACTCGTATGCTCCTGTAAGTAGGTCCTGAAGGGCAAGACCACGTTCTGTCTTGAGTTTGGATATCACTGCTAACAGTGAGGAGAATGGTCACACTGAAGAAGAGAAAACTTACTTTGATATGATGTGGTGAATTCGTCAGAAATCATCGAATTGAAGATAATTTCTATGTCGGAGGGGTGGGGATTGCCTGTACAATTATATATCTCTGTTTCGCCGACGATATCATATGCTGCGTGACATGCTTGTAGAACGTTGAGAGCCCGTCGCATGTCTCCGCGAGATAGCTTGAGCAGGGCTGTCTTGCCATCCGCAGTCAGATTGACACTGCAGGGAATTAAATTGGATTTCTGGAAAGGACAAGGAGAAGACACACTTTTCTGCGTCTACGACAGTCGTTAATCGTTTCTCAACTTGAGTGATCGGCAAGGGAGAAAATCTGAAGCGGGTGCATCGACTTTGGATAGCAGGGATAATCTTGTTGACGTAGTTACAGATAATGCAAAAGCGAACATTCTTGGTATACTGTTCAATGACACGCCGGAGCGCTGCCTGAGCCTGTTGTGTCATCATATCAGCTTCGTCAAGGATGATGAGCTTAAATCCTTTCGAAAACAAAGTTCTTGTTTCGGCGAATTGCTTGACTTGCTCACGAACAACGTCAATTCCACGTTCGTCTGACGCGTTCAACTGGTGCGAAATCAGCAAGGATCAAAAATCCGGACGCCTGTACTCGTACCTCAAGAATTTGTTTATGATAGTCGCTGCCGTATATTCTTCTGGCTACTGCCAAAATAGTAGAGGTCTTTCCAGTACCCGGGGGACCGTAGAACAAAAGGTGGGGAAGCCTGTTCTTTACAATGAATTTTTCAACTTCGGTCCCGTCAACGAATGGCCGTCATGGTCGAACAGAATCCACGTACTTGTGGTAATAATGTCTTTATGGGAAACAACATCATCCAAAGAAAAAGGTCTGTATTTTTCAACCCTTTATAAATGATTAATTGACACTCCAAGCTCCTTGGGGGAAGAATAGCTACCAAGGAAGGTTGTCATTTTCGAGTGGTCGGTCGTCCTTCGCCTTTCCTTTGTTTTTTGATGGTGCAGACATAGAGTCCACAGCCATTGTTTGTGTGTCCTCGTCGCTGTCCATATCAGACGCGTATGTTAAGACAAAAAGAGACGACAGAGCGTGCAATTCTATTTGGTGTTATTTCCCATACTCTTGGTCTGAGTCTGAACCTTATTATTTGGGTCATCCACACAACTGAGCGTATCTTTGAATCTCATCCGCAACTGCCAAGTGCTTTCGTCGAGGACTCCACCGTTTACTTCGTTGGATAGACCTAAGCATTTATAGTCATGCAAATTTTTGTCAAAACGTGTGTACGATTTGGTGCTTACCATGAAATCCTAACCTGTTTTCCAGCCTTACAGGGAAAACAATCACCTTAGAGGTGGAATCTTCGGACACCATCGACAATGTTAAGGCCAAAATACAGGACAAGGAAGGGTGAGTTATAGTAATTATTTGTTCATCCAATCTTACATGTTCACTTGCACTGTCTTGCAGAATTCCCCCTGATCAGCAACGCCTGATTTTTGCAGGAAAGCAACTCGAAGATGGTCGGACCTTGAACGACTACAACATTCAAAAAGAATCTACCCTTCATCTTGTGCTTCGTCTCCGTGGTGGAGCCAAAAAGCGCAAGAAGAAGACCTACAATGTCTGTCTTCGGCTACTGCTCTTTGTTTTCATATGCTGATTAATCCGCTTCTTCTCAGACACCCAAGAAGATCAAGCACAAGCGTAAGAAGGTTAAGATGTCAATTTTGAAATACTATAAGGTCGATTCCGATGGCAAGATCAAGCGCCTACGTCGCGAATGCCCAAGTGCGGAATGTGGTGCTGGGATCTTTGTATGTTATGCATCCGATCACATACGTGCACTCTTTTGATATTTACGATTCAGATGGCTTTCCATAATGACCGTCAATACTGCGGCAAGTGTGGATTGACCTATACCTTCCAACCTGGTACCAAGCCCCCTGTAGTTTAGTCTGTGCCATTCTCTTGTAGTATATTGTCCTACGAATTTCATGTCATGTAGGTATTCAAATCGCCTAAAGACTTTGCTCATGCTTCCGATCTTTCGTGAGAGCCACATTGTAGCTCCAACGCACTTTTCGGCAACAGATTTATGGAATGCTCTGCCTTGCACGTACAGTGTTTCCCGTCTATCGGGCAGGGTTGACAACTAGGACGAACCGATATACTACATACACCTCAACTCTCCAGAGCTTTTTCGACTTTTTGAACACGTTCGTAAATTTCACGTTTCTTGTGAGAGGCGCTTAGCTCTTCCTTTCGTTGTTTCGTTTTCTCGCGCCGACGTTCGTCGTCTTTCAAGACGCCCTTGTACATAGTCTGAAGAATTTAAGATCGCTGGTTAAGCAATGCGCAGTGTATATAATTTATAACTGGCTTACTTCCCGTTCCTGTTGTTGCTGAAAATGGACAGCCCATATTGTAAAGGAAGAGAACAGAACAGCAGCAATCAGTGTCGCTTTCGCTCTTCTCTCTGCCATTCAATAATTATTCTTGTCACTGCACTGCAAGGAAATAACCTATCGGAGTTGTCCGTGCACAGACCATGATCAACGGCAACAAGCGCAAATATCGTTTTAGCCGCAGTGCCCATTGTCGTTCGGTGTCCCCTGCATCCCATTCACATTTTCAACCTCAGATTCTCGTTGGATTTGTTCGGATGACTTCAATTATGACTCCTGTGGAGGTAAAGTTGTTTAGTTCAAGTTTTGATTCAGTCTTACTTTGCATAGGAGTTTGAATCACTTTTGAGGGATGTCGTGAATGCCAAAAGGTTGTCTGCCTCTAAAATGACTAGTTTGACCGACCTTGCCTTGAAGAATATGGAGGTTCGTCCTAACAATCAATTGATGATTCTGCTTCTCACTCACTTTTAATGGAGTAGCATGATACGCAGTTGGTGTCTGTGCTGTATCGCACTCATAAGTCACTGTTATTGGCTGCGTCAAAAATATCAAGCTTATACGTCTTTGACGCGTTGTGTCGGGCAGCAAAGAGCCAGGCAGTGAAGAATAACATAACCGGCGACATCTTCACTCAGCCTGGGAATGCTGCTACATTCCTCTTGAAGGCTGGAGGAGTTGTCGAAGGTGTTTTTCAAGACATGGTTGCATCTGGAAGTTTAGAGTCAAAGGTTAGATCCATACTCCAATCGATCATGCATTCGACCTGTCTACATTTCTCGCAATCGCTGAGATTGCGCCAGTCAGCGAGTCAAATTTTTGCTGGCAGCATTTATTTCGAAATGATACTCTTGGTCGAATATGAATTACTCCGTTTGAGATACACCCTGATATGTTCGTTGTTTTAGGAAAAGACAAAAAAGATATATGATATCTGGGTAAAGGGGAATACGTTTCCATCGGCCATTCTTTCCCAACTTGCGGAGGTGTTGAAGACTGTAGATGAAGGTGCATATCACTTCTTTACGTGTTCGCTAAGTATTTTTCTACCTGTGCAATCTAATACTTGCCTTCCTTTCCATAAACGTGAGAACTGAAATGATGTCAAATTCATTCTGTACTAGTGCCCGTTTCGAAAACAACACCATCGACTGTAATGACAGATGTGGGAGCTACTGACGCTCAACCCACACAACCGGCGGCTGCGCCAGTCATGCAGACTCCATTCTCGCCCAATGTGGATCCACAAGCCGCGTTGTTAGCGTTGCTGACCAAAGCAGCTGCGAATACGACACCGTAAGCTTTGCACTAGCTTTGCAAACATAGATTCTCATTGATTTTCTGCAGTCAAATAGTTCAGAATGCAGGAATAGGTGCCCCACAGCTAGATGCCACTCAACTTGCCGTGCTCAAACAGTTAGCTCATACGGCTGCTTCTGTACCATCTGTTCCGCAATCCTTACCCGTTGCAGATCCTGTAAATTTCCAAAAATTTCCTTCTTCATCCGGTGTTAATGGTAGTTCGAGCTATCTCTCTGAGCCTCCTCGGCCAATGGCTCAAAACGAGCAAAGGTATATCGGGTACGGTAGTCCGGAGCACGAATCACGTACCAATTCTCATTTTGACGAGCGTGACCCTCTGAGAGGAAGGTATAGAGGTGGAGGTTTTCGAAGCCGTGGCCGAGGTGATAGACTCGGCCGCAATTGGGATGCTCGTGACTATCGGTACAGAGACTCTGAAAGAGATACAAGGAGTCCTCCTCGTTCACACAGAAGAGGGTGGGATCGGTCCAGAAGCCCTCCTAGAAATGGTGACAAAAGGAGCTCTAGATACGTCAGTCCTCTACGGAAACCGACAGAGGCATTGCCATCACACACTTGGCCACGAGATTCTTCTATTGGAACGAAAAATGAATCTGGAAAAGACGAGTTCGGCAGAGACATTCGCTCCGAATCGCCAAAAACGCCTGTCCACCCTTCCAACATGCTATCAAACTCACAATCACCACCACCTCCGACTGTTGACCCTCGAAAACCACCGAACCTCGATGTTTCAGACTCTTCACGTACCGAGAATTCTGTAACGCCCATAAGTTCAAATACATACTCAAGCACGGCTAGTGCCACTCCTGACCCAAAGTCTACAGAGCTAGGACTCGAGAGCTTTAATCCCGCCACGTTTGATTACCTGTCGACAGTCTCGTGGGAAGTCCTTGGGAAAATGTGGCAGGTCACTTATGGTACTTTGCCTTCACAAGAACAACTTATGCAGTTCGTACTGTCTTACGGAACCGGTCAGCTTATGGATTCGAGTTTCCAATCGTCGAATCAGGAAGCCTACGAGCCAAATTATGCTCCAACATCCCGTGGAAGGGGGAGAGGAGGAGCCTTCAGCCGCGGCGGCTACGGCAATGGCCGAGGCGTGGAGGACAATTGGGCTTACGACGAAGGATCCCAGAGCACAGATGCAATAGTTCTTGGAGGGGGCGACAGCGGAGATAGTCATACTGATACAACTGGTGACCAAAGCCCATCTATACCTACGCAGCAAAATCATGGCTCTATTCCTGGTGCAGGGCGCATGCAAAAGCTTGGGGACAGATGGGTTTATGTTCGAGATGTAACAGCGGATGTTCCATAGTGTATGTATGATCGACGGGAACATTATTTTGCCTCATATCACCTCTAAACTTCGCCTCCGAATGTATTCTGAGATAGTTCGAATTCTGCAACCCTCCGGTATTTCTCCTGGGAGTAAATATTACGTGGTTGACCATATACTTCTGATTCAAAAGAGGAGGATGAAAAGGGACTGGGCCAGAAGATGACATAGCAGGTCAGAGCCGAGACAATTCCGATGAAGCTGCCAGCCACGACATCTTCAACATGATGTCTCTGTAATATTATGAGCACCAATCAAAGGGAATCAAGTCATTATAATGAAACTGACGTGATCTTGAAGCCTCGTGAGAGCAACATACAAGGCCCAAAAAAAGGGCAATAAGGACAGACATAAGATACCTATGCGACTGGAGCGAACAGATTTAGGGGCCTTGGGTATTGAAAAACACCAAGCGGCCGATTGACCAGCAATCCAGAGTGATAGGTAAATCATACCGGAGAAAGCTGTGGAAGAATGACCAGAAGGAAAGGACATACGTCCATTAGCAACATCTTTTGCATGCCTGGCCCCGAAGGTCAACACAGAGTAAAACATGTAAGGGATAAGTTCTTGCCCAGTACATGCTTGAATAACACCATCCCACTTGCATCTGGCAAGAAAGTCGGGTCGAAGCCGTCCTGGACATAATTATTAGTGACAAAAGGTATAAAAAAGGTAAATCGATCTCACCAACACTGTGCTTCAATACTACTGTGACGAGACGTGCAAGCCCTCTTTAAGAGGTCAGCGACAAAATGAAGGTCATAACAAAGCACCCTAACCGCGATGCAAAGAGACCGATTGTTCCATGATGAATGATGTGAAGTGAACCTTGAAAGATTCCCCACGCAAAGACGGTCGTCAATGGTACAAGCAGGGCAGTGAGATTATTGGTGACAGATCCAATCCTTCGAAGAATGAACAGAGTTGAAATATGGCATACGGTTAAGTAAGGACGCTGACTGGTTTTTTTTGTGAGAAAGACTTATGAGCGGGTTCGAGGGGTTGAAACTGCTTTCGTAGACAGGAGACCATTTAATGAGTTGAGACAGAACCCAAATTCCTGTTATCAAAGCCCTAAAATGAAGCGACATGCGATTCAAAGACTGGTTAATATTGCAATACTAGGCCATAAAGACCACTAACCAATCCATAACATATGCTCTGTCGAACCAATCCCGTCCAAAGCGTTGATTAATAAAATTCCCTATCTGTGCCATGAAGTTGTACTTAAAGTTAGTGTTACACTTACACTGTTACAGATCGGAATCATCCGCCTGTGACCATGACGTGACTGTTCGCGTTTGATTATATTTTATTACGTTCTGGCCTGACTTTTGAATTTCTAACTGCAACATGGCGAAGGAAAAGTCAACCAAAACGCGACTTTCCAGTCAAAAACCTATCACCTCTTTCTTTGGAGGCGCGACGAGGAAAGTCGAAGAACCTCCAGAGACAGACACGATGGCTGAATCAGCGGACGACACTCAACCAGAACACGAAAACGACGACGACGTTTCTATGGCTGAAGACCAATCTTCAGACGTAGACATGGACACATCGAATAAAACGAGTCGAAAGCCTGTTAAGTCTTCGCTTGCAGATGCTTCCGACCTTCCTCCCATACATGATATTCCAACCATTTTTGACGATCTCGTCAGTCGAGTACCAGAAATAAAAGGTGTTGCCGAATTTATTGCGGGCCGTAAACTACGTGTCGCAACCATGTGCTCTGGTACAGAATCGCCTTTACTTGCACTTGACCTCATTCAGAGATCAATTCTCGACCAACATGGAATCAACTTCGACATAGAACACGTCTTTTCTTGCGAAATAGAGCCATTCAAGCAGGCTTACATAGAACGTAATTTCCATCCTCCGCTCCTATTCCGTGATGTTTGTGAATTAGGCGATGGCGAAGCGCAAGTTTTATTTTATTTTATTTGTTTTCTCCACTTTCTTACATTTCCTAGTCACACTGCTTATGGGGCGTTGGCCCCTGTGCCAGGCGATGTCGATATTCTAATTGCAGGCACTTCTTGCGTCGACTATTCTAATCTGAATAATCAGAAACAAGACATCGATGCTAGCGGAGAGTCAGGTCGTACCTTCCGTGGAATGATGTCTTGGGTGATGCAACATCAGCCTCCACTCGTCGTTTTGGAGAACGTCTGTTCTGCTCCATGGGACAGAGTCCAGGAATATTTCGAAAAACATGGCTACAGTGCTTCTTACTGTCGAGTGGACACGAAGGCATACTATATCCCTCACACTCGCACCCGAGTTTACCTCCTTGCCGTGAACAAGAAGCACTCATCGATTTCGGAGACCTGGAAAAACTGGGTATCCTCCAGACTGAAACGCCCTGCATCCTCAACCTTGGATGCGTTTCTTCTACCATCTGATGATCCTCGTATTCACCAAGCACGTCAAAAGCTCGTTCAGGAAAGTTACAATGCATTGGACAGAAAGACTGGTCGAACTGACTGGGGAAGATGTGAATCCCGTCATCAAAGAGCAAGACTCGAGGAGGCGTTAGGTTCCAAGCGGCCGTTAACGAACTGGGACGAAGGTCTGCCTCCTATATTTTTTTCTTTCGCAAAACATGCATTTAGATAAAATTAGGTGGATTTTGTAAGTTACCAGATTTTGCTTGGAACGACTGGGGTGTAGGACAAGTTGAGCGCGTATGGGATTTAATGGACATAAGCCTTATGAGGTCAGCCACGAAGGGTATAGACCCAAATTACAAGACGTTGAGTATTTTGCAATTTTCAAGCGTCGCTTCTGGTCTGATTGATCTCATAGTCAAGTCTGGAATCTTTCGCAGAATGTCGATCGAACAATTGGTTCTAATAAAGTTGGCATCTGCCCGTGTCTTACACCCTCCATGATTCCTTACATCACCAACCGCGGGGGTCCAATGGTTGGATTAGAAGCATTATCAATGCAAGGACTTCCTGTTGACAAATTGTTACTTACCCGCGAAACGGAAGATCAACTCGCAGACTTGGCAGGAAACGCGATGTCAACTACTGTTGTAGGAGCATGTATTTTGGCGGCTCTTGTTACCGGCAAGAAATTACTTAAGGCCGGTCACGATTCACAAACGTACGAAGACAGGAATGGCAAGCTTTCGCCTGAGAAACAATCGGACTCCATGGACATCGATGTCGTTCCTGTCGTAGGGCCTTCTGAAAGTCGTGTTGTTGGAGAGGAACGTTTGCAGAAGAAGTCCCTGGATTTATCCATAGTTCACTCATGCTCCTATTCCGAACTCCTTGCCGATGCTGAAAAAAGCAAGCGGCTATGTTCGTGTGAAGGACGTATGGACATGACTTCCCGACCTGTTTTCACTTGTCAAGATTGCGGAAATTCTTTCTGCAAAAGATGCGGAGGACGCCCTGAGCACAATCCCGTACCGGTCGATGTTATCAAAAATCCCCGAACCCATCCTTCCGAGTTTGCAAAGAGACTCAAAGCAACATTACCTATGTGTATCATGTTGGAAGCCGTTGATCAGTCGCTCCTGGATAATCTTCGGAAGCAGGAATCCGCGAACATTCCCGATTCTGTTTGGTCGAAATGGAAAGCTGCAGTCATTCGAGCGGCGAATTCGGAATTTCGCTTCGTAGAATTAAAAAGACAGGAAACTTGGAGTGTTGTCTACCAATCAACAGCTGGAGTTCTGGAGCTATCTCTTTATCCACACCAACCCGAATGGCGCCTTTTCGCTTTTACAGAGGTCAATGAACCTGCGAATGCGGACATCCGTCAGGTTCTTCAGTCTCCCGTTGGAAGATTTATTTGTACGGAAGACATCCTCAAAGGCAGTTGGCAATTTGCTCTCCCATGCCCTACAGCCGTATCCTTGAAAATCCAAGGTTTAGGTGAGTTGGTTCCATCGTGGGAGGCCCGTCTGGGTCTCGTCGGAGAGGAATTCAAGAACAAGATGGTATATTCTGAACTCAAGATCTCCCTTAGCGAAAGCGACATTGCAAAGCTCGATCGCGATATTTCAGGCGTCTACGTTCTTCTCGACAAGTGTGGTACTGCAAACGGTGCTTTGCACAAAAAAATTCAAGGAGATCCTAGCGACTTCCCCATCTTTATGTTGTTCGACCCTCATCGAACCAACGACTCAGAAGATTGCTTTGTCTTTTCGAGTAACATTAGGCGTCTGGAGTACCAGGAATGTCGTCCTATTTTTTGCAAGGTCGATCCCAGCTGGAGACAGTCAAGCAAGGATGGAGAACAAACTGTGGCAGGACGCCTCCCCTTTAAATGGACAAGCGTTGATCCTGTTAAATTGAAGGTGGGCCTTTACTTCACTTTTGAACAATTTGCTAACACCACTCAAGCCTTCTGTTGGGCATAAGGCGCAGTTCGGCATTCCGAAGGAGCTCTCGATCCCGACTTCAAGAGATGCTTGCAGTGATGCCTATGCTTTGCTTTCTTGCACCGTCGAACTTCGGGGACAAGCTGGTCCCGAATGGCCCCGCAATAAATGGGCCGACGTCGATAAAATCCATGAGCGAATCACGTTCAAAGCCCTCGCATGGCTCCTTGAACGTATTCGTCATGTCGATGACAACCTTCGAGCGTGGCAACAAGTGAATTCACCGGGGGATCATCTAAATTGCGAGTGCTGTGCACCCAGAGCGCCGGAGCTACACTGGGTTCGGAGTGCCAAAAAAGTAGTTGCTGTTGAGGATCCTGTGCAAGCTGGTGAATACGAACGTCGTTTGAAGAGGCGTCCCAGTCCGTTCGTTACGCAGTTGAAGCTTTCCGAAGATGGCATCGGTTCTGTTCGAGTCGGCATCAACATTCCTTCTCTTCTTCATCGAGCGGCGTCGCGTTTACCAACCAAAAATCGTACTGGAACAATTACGGTATCTTGGCGCCTCGACACTAACTTCACGCCGGCTGCTAATTTGAACCTTCCTAAGTTCAGAATATTAAGCAACAAGCAGGACAAGGAACACGCCCAGCCTCCCAACTTCAAATTGCCTCTGAGAAAGGAGCAGCTTAGATCGTTAGAATGGATGATTCGTCAAGAAAGCACCACAGCACCACCATTTATCGAGGAAGAGATTTCGGAAGCCATGCTCGACCCGCTTAGTTGGCGAGCTGAGGGCATGGCGCAACGCCCCATTCACATACGCGGCGGGGTTCTGGCAGATCAAGTGGGTTATGGAAAAACGGCGATTACCCTGGGCTTGATTGACTGTACCTCGAAAGGCGCTGAGAAGGAATTTACGAAAAAGGGAGGAATACTTGGCAAGATTCCAGTGAAAGGTACACTTATCGTCGTTCCACCTCATTTAACCAAACAATGGGGCTCTGAGGTCAAAAAATTCACGGGAACGCGTTTCAAGGTCCTGGTCATCACTACAGTTTCCAATCTCAACGGCTGCAAGATCGAGGACGTTCAGGATGCTGATATCATTGTGGTGGCGTCCAATATCTTCAAAAGTAATGTCTATCTTGACAATCTCCAGCTGCTCAGTGGCGCAGGCGAACTTCCAGCTAAAGATGGTCGACACTTCAACGCACAGTTACGAAAGACCTTATCGAGTCTTAAGAGTCAGGTTGACCTGCTGCAGGAAAGTGGTTCTTTGGCTGTGCTTGATGAAATTAAGGCGTCCCAAAAGAGATGTGAGTTTTCCCCTGAAAGTTTCCAGATAATTCTTAAACAACCCTACAGTAGAGGCAGAGGTTGCTGCTGCTGATGCACTTGTCACCTCAAAGAGATTGAAAGGCAAATCTTACCGTGAAGCGGCTGAAGTCCTTGAAAATAACCGGACAGACGAAAAGCCTGAACCCAATAAATCGGCGAAGAGGGCTGCTCATCAAAGGCTACCTTCGACGAACACCAGCCGTAGCGTTAAGCCAAGTGCGAAACCCACGCCCTCTGGTCTTATTCCAGAAGTTGTAATTCGAGTTGCTTCCAAATCCTCCAAACAGACTTCGCCCTCCACTCCAGATGATGCAGAGTCGGAAGATAATAGTACACGCAAACGGAAGCGGCGAGCATCAACGAAACGACTTATCATCAGCTCTGACGATGAAGATTCTGGCCTCGAAGGAGATGATAGGTCCACTCGTAACTCCGGGGTGTCTGACGTCAATTCTACCAAAAGGCGAAAGACAGCTAAACGGAAGTCTTCGCCTTCTGATTACGGAGGTAGTTCCGTTGAAGACGAAGATCGAGGATCAGACATCGCGATAGCTTCAGACTTTTCTGACGAAGAGGTTAAACCCGTGAAAGGCAGGAAGACCAAAACCATTCCTAAACCGAAAGCGACTTTCCGACCCAAAGCTAACAAGACGCCGCAAGTTGAAGAGTCAGAAGCAACGGGCAACGAAGATATGGATGTTGACACCTCACCGAAAACAGGAAAGAAGAAACAGGCCAAAAAAATTGTGAACGATGGAGAGCAGCCGAAGAAGAAGGCCAAACGTGCGGACAATGACCCTTGGAAGCTCGGTTCAAGAGCAGTTCAGAATGAATGGACATATTTGCAGGCGCCACCTTTTGAAATGTTTCATTTTAGTCGCGTCGTGGTGGATGAATACACGTATCTTGATGGCAAGATACACGCTCTTGTTACTAACCTGACTTCCGATAGACAATGGGTCTTGTCTGGTACACCTCCAATCCACGACTTTGGGGCGCTGAAGACCATTGCTGCTTTCTTAAATATTCATCTTGGGATAGACGACGACGGCGAAGGCCGCTCGGCCGAAGTGAAGAAACGGACTCGAGAGCAAACAGGTGGAAAACAACAATCATAACTTTTCTTCACATTGATAACACCTTTCTTCAGCTGTTGAACGCTTTCACTCCTTCCGGGAAGTTCATACTTTGGAATGGCATGCTCACCGCCATAGCGTTGGTCAAGGCTTCCTAGATCAGTTTGTTCGACAGGTACAGTGTTTGCTTTTCAAGTATGATCAACCTCATTTGGCATCAGAACATCGCTGAAATTGACGAAATTCCATGGACTGCGAAAGTCGAGAGGATTGTTCTCCCAGCTGCTGAACGTGCCATCTATCTTGAGCTTGAGCACCATCTTCGCTCCCTCGACATGACAATCAAACGTGGCAAGAAAACTGAGAGTGATAGAGAACGACGCTTGGCCCAATCGCTGGGCGAAAGCAAGTAAGTTGAGCATTGTTCAATTAAATCGTCAACAATTAATTTATTCTTGGAATAGGTCAGCTGAAGAGGCACTCCTAAAACGTTGCTCCCACTTCGACCTGGAAACGTCCAATGAGAATGCGATGAAAGCATGCGACATAATCGTCCGCGAACGTGAGAAGCAGTTGGATGAATGCAAAAAAGAACTCTTCAAAGCCATCGAAGACGGAGTCAAGCGGGAAAAAAGCCTTGGAAATGTGGGGCAAGAATCGATGTTCATAGAATACGTCCGTGTTTGCCGCACTGAAGGGATCGACGACAAGGATTCGACCAACATCGTCATCAGTTTGCTTGATGAAGCGGACATCGGGATGCCCAAAGCGAAAGCGAAGGCTCAAGATGTCCAGCTGTCCGAGAAAACAAAAGCACTCGTTTGGGAACACCGGGAGAAGACACATGAGATCAGACGTCTAACGAAAGAACTGATCGGGCGAGTTCGATCTTTGCGTTACTTCGGCGTCGTCCGTGACCTTCAAAAGCAAAGGGATACTCCAATGGAGGTGTCCTGCCCTTCATGCGACAAGAAGAAAATCCCAATTGCTGACGTTGCTGTTCTCTCCTCCTGCGGGCATATGGGCTGCTCGACTTGCGTTAGAAGCTGTGCAGAGAAAGAAGAATGTGTCTCTGCTGCGTCGGGCCAATGTAAATCTGCAGCTCGTGTCCTCAACATCGTTAAAGCCGACACGTTAGGCGTCGATGATGTGGAACGCCATGGAAAAGGCCGTCACTTCGGGATGAAACTTGAAAAAGTTGTCGAACTGATCAAGTAAGCCTCTCTTCATTAGTCATAGACAGCAAGACTAAACAGAAAATATAGGAAACGAATTCCAAAGGACGAACGTGTTTTGGTTTTTGTTCAATTCCCTGACTTGATGAAGAAAGTCACAGATGCGTTCAACGAGCATAATATTCCATTCCTTGAAATCAAGGGCTCAGCACACGCAAAGAGCAAAAATCTAGAACAATTCCAGAATCACAGTAAAGAGCGAGTCTTGTTACTGAACGTCATGGACGAAAGCGCGAGCGGCGCCAACCTCACTTCAGCTAACCATGCTATTTTCCTCTCCCCGCTTCTGGCGCAGTCGCAGGAAAATTATACTGCTTGTGAAACGCAGGCAGTTGGTCGGTTGGTACGCTACGGACAGACGAAGCACGTAATGGTCTGGAAATTCTTAACAACGGACACCATCGACGAAGAGATATATCATCAACGAGAACAAGCCCTACTTGCAATGGCAGCGTAGGGTATGTTATTTTCAGCTTGGATTTAGGACTTGTATTTGAACGTACATACATTGTTGTAGTTATTATGCTTTTCAATTGCTCTCTGCTTCTCTAATTCCAGGTAACATCGGTGACCCTTCATGGGCCATTTCACTTGCTTGACATGACATAACCGGTTGTATCAAGAATTTGTTTTCCGCATATCGAACAGATACCTTTCTTGTATGCGCACCCTAACATCCAAGGATCTTAAATAATTCCCGTTAAGAATGCGTTCTGGACGTACCATGGCAATACTTTGCTTGGTTCTGTGTTGTTGGTTGCTTGCAGTCCTTGCACCTACTTTGATATGGCTATCACGGAGCTTGAATCAACAAAAGTGAATCCATCAGGAAAATAGGAAAAATACTTAACAGGCTTAGTTGGCTTATTTCATGGATAAGCCTGCTAAGCTGCTCAA
>QDKV01005404.1_pt1 | contig 201167 bp, 230 predicted proteins | sample 1861101 | NCBI WGS metagenome assembly QDKV01 (sample SAMN04275158, study PRJNA302643) | Fungus metagenome, whole genome shotgun sequencing project. | isolation source: fruitbody | host: Mallocybe terrigena | place: Sweden | collected 2013
TACTTGATTTCTCTGAAATAAGACGAGATCATAAGCAACTTTGGTGCATCTTGAGGCTCACTGTAAGGGAAACCTTACAGCACAAGCGATGATGACCAAAATGTAGAACCTTCGACTGTGGATCACTTACGTGCATCAAGGGCAGCACGGAAAGAAAAACAGAGAATAGCTCAACAGCTCGGTAGAGAGAGAACACCTGAACCAAATTTTTCGTTGCGTCTAAATTCTCATCTTAAAATGGAATAGTCATCTTATCAGATTCTACAGTCGCCTAGGCCACAGTGCACCACATTCACAAGTTCCAGGACAGGAAAGCTCTTCACGCTCCCAACCACCAAATATGCGAACAACTAGTATTTTGAGGGCAAGTGACCAAGGACGATTACAGTCGCAACATTCTGAGTTGCGGGAATCATCTCCTGGACCACATGTCCAACCATCAACGGAGGGGACCAGTATTAGAGCCAATGATGTAACGCGGACTGAAACGCAGCTGTCGACAACAGAGGGGACCAGTATTAGGGCCAACAATATAATGCAAACTAAAACACAATCAACATCTTCAACCCGCCATACTAATAGTCCCTCTCGGCGTTGGTTATCATCACGAAGTGTTCAGCACATTGGGGGCTCGAGAAATCACTATTTCTTGCAAGAGCATCCACGGAAACACCAGCCCGAGCCCACCCCAAATCCCTTGCGGCCTCACGACACTAATGTGCCTGCTCGTCATGATAGCCACTCCCCTTTGCCAGCTCATACCCGAGACCAGTCACGATCGCCACTATGTCATAATCAAGCCAAACTGCCTTCTGTTGTAGGTCATCCCCGGAATTTGTATCACCATGACCCATTGCCATCATCTGCTTTTTATGACCGTGATCACCAGTAGTACCATTTATTTATCGCTTGTTCTCTCGGTTTTGTATGTATATTAGAATTTAATATCAGCTTGTCATTCAATACAACGTGTAAACCAACTTAGTTTCCTAGCCATTACAAAGTCCCAAAAGTTTGTCTGTTGTCCCAAAGTTTTACCCACTTTGTATTGCTATGGTAAATATGGCCCACTTTGTATTGTAGCTCAAACTTTTTTACCCGCTTTGTATTGCTATGGTAAATATGGCCCACTTTGTATTGTAGCTCAAACTTTTTGAGGGTCGCAAAGTTTCACCAAAAATAACATGAAATTGGAAATAATTTTTACCTTAGATATTTTCGATGTTGATCTATAGTTATGCAAGGCAGGCTACAAACTTCTTGAACTTTGGGCACTTTGTGGACCAATCATTGTTAAGTAATCACTTGTCCGGTTTGCTGATGTAATTAGCGACCACATCGGACGCCATTTGAAGTGCTGTTTTCATTTGTCCCAAGAAGCAGATCCGCCTAGAACACTAATCCTCCACCTGGTTCATTGCAAACTATATTTATTGCGTAACGCGGTTCGGAAAAATGTAGCGTGTCCCTTGTGCCGTTTCCACCGTAGAAGAGACTCCACAAAATTCCCTATCTATGTAAGTCGACTCCCAGCCTTTTTTGGAAAGTTGACATTGCAAAATCGGGCTTCCAATACGCAATGCAGGAATGGTCCAGTTTTAAGCAAGGTCGCCTTGTTGCTTCCAGTCAAAGTCTTCTAGGTCAATCAGGAAGATGAACAGTTCTTTTTGGCGCAGAGAGTTGCGACAGATAATCCTATGGTAACAACTTGAGAGCCTGCTCACAAGATGTAGAAGTGCTTCCTTACCCTCAACCATTCCTGTCGTTGCTCAGGGATATGATCAAAGACAATGTAGCGTTTGTCATTCTGGCTCACTATCAGCAACTGTTCAACGTAAAGGAAGGTCCTAACCTTCAAAACTTTTTCCATTCCACCAATGTCAATGTTTTTTGCAAGTGTCTTCATATCCACTTTTTCGTCGTCAACTTCTCCGATATCATCATCCTCTACCCTGACAGCCGCATCCAAGATACTTTCCCCCATTTTCCCAAGGCGTCCCCAGAATTCTACGAAGGAATTTTCGAATAACATTTCGTCGAAAGCTTTCCGCGCAACCTCTCTTCGCTCGCGTTGCCATTTCCGAAACTCATCTTCCAATCGTTCCGCATTGAATCCAAGCCTTGTTGCAGGCAAGGAAGAAAGAATCGATTGTAGAGGTAGTTCATTGAAATGATTGGCCAATGAAGGAGCATTAGATCTGAAAAGTGCCTGTAAATTATCCAGTTGTTTGGAACGGAGTTGTGAGACGTGTTTATGAAATAAGTGAACTTGTTGATAGACAGGTAACGGACAATTGGTGAAACGAGGGTCAGTCATCAGTTGTGGTTGGGCTTGCTCCCATTTTGCCTAAAGACAGACAATCAATATAGAATCCGGGTCAAAGAAAATCTGTACCTGAGGATCCCAAATGGCGTCTGTCAGTAGTGTGCTAGGCAGTTAAGGAAAAAAGAAACAATGGTAAGCGCCGTGGTAGAGTCCACGAAAGTTGTAGCCCAAACCCACAGGAAATTTCTTTCGCCTTCTTCCATATTTATACTCATCTTAGACCGCTCAATTTCAGTATTCAATATTTCCCGTCCGGCTTTAACTCTCTCTTCTCGTTCACGAACCGCTCGTAATGTCTTGTTCTCCCGCGAGCCGTCCTCGTCCGTTGAAGCTTCAACTTTAATATAAATATTCGGCTTCGCGTGGTCAGACTCTTTGCCACCCGAGACCCCCTTCAAGAAGGTATTGAAGAGTTCCTCTCTTAGAGATGATGAACCAACAGCGTCATAACGTGGATCCTTGTAAATTGTCTTTTTGACCTACAGAAATAATTGCACATGACGATGCGTCAAGAGGACAGAATTCAGTACGTCTCACCTCTTTCCAATTGCTCGTTTCAGTTATTCCCTTCGTTTCCTTCAGGAGAGCAAAAAAATCGGCCTCGGCTTTCTGCGCTACTTGTCTTTTTTCTGGGGAAGATGTCGCAAAAATCCAGGAATTAAAATGGAACACTTACGTTCACCTAATTCTTTCAAATAGGTTCTGAATCTCTTCTCCCTCTCCCGATCGTCCCGACCCCACCCGTAGAAGCGCCTGTCCGTTTTCCACATCTTTCTAAAATCCGTCCAACTTGACCGAGTACTCGCGACTTCATCTCTCAGAAGACGTTCAAACGCATCTTTAGGGTTCGCAGTCTGTTTATCTTTTTTGAGAGACGATTGCTTCAACTCGCGTGCCCGTTCTTTACAATACTCGTCAAAGGCATCACGCCGTGTGGCGATGGAAGGAAGAAGGACATATCGTGGGTCATTGACGAACTTCGGAAGGGACATATCCCATGGGTGTAAAGGATTAATATCCTTTTCACGGAGCAATGTCTTCGAGAAAGTGATATCAAGGAGTAGTCGAATACAACACTCATGATTCCTACATACCTTGAACAATGCCCTTCCTTCTTCAATTGAAATACTTATCTCCTGAGGCATTACAAACCCTTTTGTCCCAAATATGCCTTGAGCTTCCGGATCGGTTTCCTCCTTTTCCTTGCGCTTCTGCTGTTCCTCTGCTTCGGCAGCAAGTTGCTCAGCCGCATCGCGTTGCCAGTCTTCTTCATCACTGTCACTACTCTCCTCATCTTGTGTTCCGTCATCCATCCTGGCTTTCTTCGATACAATTTCATCAAAGAAACAGGTTCATCAGCCTTCCTCTTCGCATCTGTACTCTGTTTTGATAAATGCGGAGTCAATGCTCCTTCTTCTTGTGCCTCAACAGCCAATTCATCTGGAACAGACCAAACGCTTTGTTTTGTGATCTTATGGAAATAGAAAATATTGCCTTCTGATGTCGTTATTCGGTGCCAATCGGTACCAGGGATGTGTTGTTTGAAAATAGGTTTTTCCTTTTCCTTCGTTACCGAGTATGCTTGGCCATAGATCGAGGGAACAGGTCGTAGATACGTAGATTTATGAGTCAACTCATTGTAATAAAATGGTTGACCATCTGCTCCTGGTTAATGTGAGAAATAAAAAATGTGGTAAGAGACGAAGAATCGAACCGATATGCTCCGACCACCCTTGTGGTAGAGGGTGTTGAAAGGAGGGTGTAAACATAAAATATGTTATAAGCCGGACTCGAACTCATTGGCCAGTTGCCAAACCGTGATGTTTGTATTTGTTTGGTTCCACGCGTTCTGGTCATGCCGCACCTCTTGGTATTGTTTCTCAAAAATAAAGATTTGTCTAATTCAATAAACATTTTATAGCCATTGCTCATGTGTGGTTTTGTACTAAACATTGTTCTTTTCACAAAATTTTAGTAACACAACAAATCAAGTTAATTAGCTGTACTTACAGTAAGGGTCGACGAAGGCAGACATAATTTAAGAGGCATACATTAAGATTACACAAGATATGACTAGCAGTACAAATTTGGACAAAATGCAGTAAAAAATAAGCAGAGCGACAAGCTAGAATTCCAAGTCAAATCACGAATAGAACCTATCATACGCAGTTCAGCAAAATCCTCTAGTATGCAAAGAGGGACCAATTGTACACTTACTTCTTGTTGATCTGGAACAGGAACAACTCGAAGTTGACCCTGACTTTACCATCCAGTAATGACAGTGAAGACCGCTTTTCGTATTTCGCTTGGAGGAGATCGTCCATGCGTATGTCTTCCGAAGCAATGCGAGACGTGACTCCGAGAATCGCGGATTCCAGATAAACGTTAAAGACGCCAGCGACATTAGATGACAAGGTGATTTGCAACTTGTCAAATTGCCGTGGGGAGTATTGGTCGATGGAAAGAAGAATGCGTCTATCATACAACTCCTTTGCAGAATAGATATAGGAGCCGAACTGAGGGGCTTGTCCTGTCTTCTGTAGATCACGCAAGTGATAAAACTGCTTGGTGAACGGAACAACAAAGCGCTTCTTCCTGCAGCAAGACATAAATCGAGTGCAAAGACTCATGAAAAAAACTTACCCTTTGCCCCTTTGCATCGTACTCATGGCAGACTCAACAACAGCGTGATAACTGTCCAGTTGTTCCTCGAAATACTTCTTTCTTTCCGCTAGCTGGCGAAGGGCTTCATTCATACTTTGCATTTCTTGTTGACGTTGAAGTCGTTTCCGGTGCTTGCTCCTAACGTCACCAGCGATCGCATTCAAGATCCCTTGAAAACCATCCTCACGTGAAATCTTCCCTTGTTTTTCCAACTCAAGCAAATTGGATATGGCAAGGGCTTTGACCGCTGCGAATTTAAGCCTGTTTTCTTTTTGTCAAGAGAAAAAACCCTGATTTTCGTAGCACTTACAACCTAATGTCTTCTAGGCGATAGGCAGAGTCGTTAGCTATAGCCGAGGGCTGCCGCCTGGGAATTTGGCGCATCTCATTTTCCATCTCAGTTTCAAGAACTTCTTCCCATAGAAGCTCGTCCTTTTCAGTAACAGGGCGCATCAGCGATTCCAATAGGTCCTGAGCGGGTTGAACTCTTAATATGGCCAGAACACCCCGCTTTGCTTGCACCCACAAGGTCTTCTCTTCGGCATGGGGATCTGCAAAAAGACGTTAACAATGTTTCTTTCAGCGTGTCTTTTGCATACCCTGAACATGAGCAAAGCGATTGGTGAGTTCAAGGGTGATCTGCGTATCCCGGGCATCTTTGAGTTCTTCGTTGTCAGGGAGTGGTATACCTCCCAATTCATTCAGGATGACTTTTAAAGTATCATCATGTGCGGGACCCTTCATTTTCAAAGTAAGAAATAGCTTCACTAAAGAACTATAGGCGTACCAGATTATTTTGATGTTGGACCAACATGGAGTGAATGCTGTATATTTCATTGGGCGAAATATAAATTGGTTTGGGCTGCACAGTAGCATCCATGAATTCATGAGCATGGAAATGAGTCTCGGCGTCCGGAACATTTGCAACTGACATGAATTCGTAAAATACTTCGTCATTTACGCACGAACGCAACGCACCTTCAAGGAACCAAGCAAACATTTGCTGAATGGCCTTGCGTACGAAATCGTTGATAGGTACATAGCTTGGTTGGTCATCGTCAAACTCTGTACCACGTGTGATTTGTGTCAAGACCCTCAAGACTTGAGTTAGATTCTTCTTTCCTGTTACTATTGACACGGCCTTCGGGGCGATATCAAAACTCTCGGGAACTCTGTAGTTGTGAGACTAGGGTTGAGCAAGGAAAGAACTATGTACTTACTCCAAAGCTGGGCTAATATAACGATAGAACACCAACCTACTAAGGCATATTGCGTAATGGTCGTTTGAAGATTCAGGAAATTTTGCCTTCAGATAAAATCTATCAGTGGTTTGGGTTGAATGGGACAAAAACGAACTCGGAGGGCCTCTAATGTCTCCCTGGCAAGATATCGCATGCTATACGGCATCTTCTTTGTTGATTGTGTAATGACGTTGACGAAAGCTTCAGTCCACCATTGGAGGAGTTGCAAGTCTAGTATTTGAATGTTAACTAAAGACAAAGTTATGAGGAATTTATACTCACGACGTATGTAAATTGCGCGGGTGTCAGGGTCTGTAACAGCTTCCCTAAAAGGAAGGTCTTTAGAGATATCTAATGTTCTAGCCGATCTCATCTCCTCCACCTCAATTCGAGCACGATGAATCTATGAAGACAATCAGGTGGCATCACAAGGTCGAGTGCAGGTACATACTATAGAAGGGTCAGCCTCGAGGTCGAGGTCATCCGAGTCAATGAGTTCGCGAATAATACCCTGTAAAGCACCTTTCACGTAGGACACTTGTCGCGAGCGGACGTACTGGACAGCAATATTGATATAGAGTGGTTGACCGAAGAATATAGAGTCCAACGATGGCGCATAAGCAACCTCATCTCTAATAGCATGCTAAATTAGTCTGTGTCAGCTGGTATCCACAAGTCGATCAACAATTTATGTTTACTTGGAATATCTTTAGCAACAGGAAATCTTCTCGACGACCCTGTCCATAGCCAAAAAGTGTCAAAACAGCACGTTCCATAAATCTCCGATTGATTTCGGGCGTGTTTTCAGAGGACAAAAGAGACAGAAGCCCAGTAAGGTACTCCGGTCGAGTTTGGAGAAGGTAAAATAATTGTTGGTAGAGTTCCAATTTTCTGCGTGCCCCTTGGTCAAGGGTGTTGGCGGCAGAAAAAATGTCACCGTGTGCAGCAAGAAGAGACACTCGAGCAGCGTTCAAAGCAGAGCTATCGCCTCCATATTTTTTCCTAGCCTTGAGAATATCTTCAAAAGTCTTCATGTTATGAACAACGAGTCCGATTCTCTTGTCAAGATCATTAATATCGCCCTCCAAAGCTTGGTTTTCGCGTATAGCTTCTACCACACGTTTCCGCAATCTCTCGACCTTCATTTCTTCCTGAAAATCCGCCTCCGAATCATCCAGTAGATGGACAAAATTCTTGATAGTGCCAACAGTAACATTTTTCCCTAAAGTCAGTTGACGATATTGTTCTCGCGTTTCTTTAGCACGAAAAAGGGACTGAATCTTGACGACCTTGTTCAGATTCGAACGGTAATACTCCATCTTCTGCCGGAAAGCACGACGTTGCATTGCACCGCGGAGCATAGCCTGGAGGATGGTAGCAACATGGCGGTTTCGACGGAGATGGTCTCGCCATGCAAAGAAGTCTACTCGTACTAATGCGCCTCGGATGATAGCCTGGAAGCCAACAACATCGGGTAATGCAATCACCAGTTCCTTATCAAGCTCGCGGTGCTGATTGCGAACAACTGCGGCTCTTGCAAGAGCTTGAAGTCTGCCGACAGCTTTGATAGTCTGTACCTGCGATAAAGCTTTCTGAATGCTTTGGTGATGTCGGCGTAACAGCCTGCCTCTTGAATGCGCTTGCATTTCGACAATAACGGTGGTCGCCCGTCTTAGTCCTCGAATGAGCATTAACAACCGTTTTCTCGCGAGAAATGTGCGAACAGCTGCTTGGATGCCGATGACGATGTCTGTCACGTTTTTGAGCCTCGCCAAGTGCGCACGCAACCTGCGTCGCATTATGAGCCCTCGGCAGCGTGCCTGCAACTTGACAACACTCCCAACCACTTGGCTCAACTGATGTATTTGCTTTGCAACACTTCTTCGGACAAGAACGCCTCTGACGTGGGCTTGCAGAGCAACAACAGAAAAACCGATTTCGGGCAAGATAAATGACTTGGTAAGTTCCTTCCGCTGGTATCGAAGGATATGTCCACGAGCAACTGCTTGCAACTTCTTGGTAGGAAATCCAAATTTCCGCAAAGCCGCCTTGAGCCGCTGATATTGACGACGCTGCAAAACCCCACGACCTTGCGCTTGAATATTGACGATAAAATCGACAGACTTCCTAACCGTGCCCAAGTAGGTATGCCACCTCCTCCGAAGCAAGATGCCACGTGCTTTGGCTTGCAAAGCAACTACCCAGGGCATAACACTTGAACGCGTTCTACGTATGTCATTCAGTAGCCGTCGGACCAAAACACCCCTGATGTGAGTTTGAAGCTTGACTATATGGCGCTCTGCAAGGCGAACTCGACTCATAAGGCCAGTAACGGCCTTTCGAGCAAGAAAAACACGAGCCTGTGTTTGAAGCGCAATGATGGATGTTTCGCACTCTAGAAGCAACCTGTCACGCTCTGCAAATTCCATGATCCATGAGCCACGCCACTAAATGTCATGAAAACTTATGCTTTACTTTCGTCATCAGATTCTTCGTCGACTTCAGGTTCATTGATCTCCTTGGCCAACTCTTTCCCAACATTTCCGAAGTTGGGCATCGCTACACCAGCGTCTTTCAAACAATTCTGTGTGTGGATCAGTTGGTCATCTGAGAAATGCAGTTGACCGAGAAGATTTCCTATCCGAGCTGCGAGTCCGCGATGGGCAAGGAGATGACTGCCAACAATTTAGGAACAGTACCTGCATAAAACAACGTACGAGCTACCTCAGAGCATGAATGCAATATATTACTTTAGGCAAGTTCTTCTTTTCATAAAGATCTGTTAGTTCGAAGATGAAACCCTGTCCGATAAGATTAATACTAGAAATTGAAAGAATGCTACAAAACTTTCCTCTGGAAGGCCGACTTCACGAACGAGTCTGAAGAAATGATTGATATTTTCCGAATGACGAAAGTCAAATCTCTTGTTTCCACCCTAGCAACTTCTTAAATTCCCAAGAACAAGGGGGCAAGAGGACTTCAGTTCTGACCTCGTATATTTTTTTGACGACAGCATCTCCCTGAAAAACGCGCACAAGCCTCGCTAAAATAACACCATTCTGGAGAGCGTCCTCTAGTTCAACAACACCGCACTCTAGTTCCTCTCCGAGACAACCCTCTATCCACTGCTGAGCTTCTCCAACATGGCAAAGATACTCGTACGCTTGAAGTAGATGGCGTTGTTTATCAGCCCATGAACCACCAAAAAAGCGAGAACCAGAAGTCGGAGAAGGGTCTTGACTTGGGGCTTTCAAAGAAATTCTACCGGGTAATCCAGCAACTCCATTGTTCGTGAGGACCCCTGAAGGCTTCAACCTTTTCTCCTGGATAGCTACAACAAATCGGTGATCGCGTAATTTGGTCCGTTCTACCCTGCGTGTGGAACGTTCCTCGGTCTTCTCCGCGAAGTTTTGCTCAGTAATCCATGAGTCTTCAACATCACCACTTGCAATACGAGGGAGGTGACTTCCGAGTCTTCGTCGGCTTCCTCCTGCCGAGAGCGGATCGAACGAACTCGCCTTCTTACTTGCCATGTATGAACTACGATATGGGGTAGGAGACATAACTGACGACGTCGGTGGTGCTGGGGTTGTTGTTGGTGTAACTAAAGACGATGTTGAACTATGCTTTGCTAGTTGTTGATGATTTGAAGAGACATGGATACTCTCGACATTTGGAACAGTAGCTGCTTCAGGAACTACCTTAGGAGTAGCCTTCGTGGCTTCGGATTTCCACGGGGCAGGAGTAGATCGCTCAAGTTTTGGGAGAACTGGTGACGGACAAGTAACTTCAACTGTTTGGGAACGTTGTACCCGACTGGAGGTGCTTGGGGTAAAAATCGCTTTCGTTGGAGAGCTAGAGCCAGTTTCCCTTAAATGAGACCGCCAAGAAGCAGGGCCTGAAGGTGACTCTGGAACAGGGATGCGAATTCGTTGGGGAGTAGCCGACGATGGAGAACCTGCCTCGACCGGAATTCCAGTGGAATTTGGAGAAAGAGCGGAAGCAATGATGGGGGCGGGCATAGTTTGCCTTTTGAGATGCTTCGGCGTCATATGCGTCTCCTTGCCGAACGACATTGAGATCGAGGGAAGTGGATGATTACGAGCAGTAAAATTATAATCTTCTGAGGGCTCAACGCGGGAAATAGCTAAGGTCTCGGAACCACTCTTTTCTGAATTTGAACATAGTTCCTCCTCCGGCAACGCCTCCCGAATACGATCCTCTCGTCTCCCTCGCATGGCATCCAGACTGCTTGTAACTCGATGTGTTGATGTCCATCTCCTTGGTGCAACAGATGCAACAGATGCAACAGAAGAACCAGTAGTATTCGTAAGAAGACTGAAAGTCGAAGATTGCGAGTTACTTCTCGATAACGATTGAGCCCCACTCCTGCTGGATGTCCGTTCCAACAACCGCGTCTGGTATGGGAAAGGTGCAGAGGATCCTGATCGCGAACCGCTGAGGGTATCTGATGATAATGAGTTCGAGCGATCCATCCGTACCTAGTTTTGCCTTGCAAAGAATGAAATTTGGTTGAAAATGAAGCCTGCAGTGGTAAGTCCAAGAACACCAGTTTGATAATATGCCACTTACTGATACGTCACGTGACCATCATAATGACAACGTATGATCTGAAGTTCTTAAGTTCTAGACTTCTACTGTGGCAATTGAAAAAGAGGACCGGATATTGTATTTCTTCAACGTACAGATGCTCCACCTTCGCCTGGATTTCTTCGTTTAAAATTATTCAAAAGCTGACACCGTTGTGAAAATAATGTGTCGGGACGCTCTTTCGCCATTGACTATCATGCTGTTATGTTCGGCGTGTCATTATGACTTAGACAAATCCAGTGTACTTCAGATGTTCTCTTACCAATTACGACTCTACAAAGTAAAGAGTGATTTGGGACGAGTTTGATTACAATAGGTCGCCATCTTACCGGAAGTGTACATCTGTACAGTTGACAATGACAAGGATCTGATGTGCATTGCGGCATGACTTATCAGGACTTATCCCTTGAGCATAGCACCGAGTTACTACATAGAATTTATCGAAAGGACTATTGTCAAGGCACTCGATAAGCAATTCGAAACCGATTAGATAATGATTTTATAATAATGGGCATGGCGATTTTCCTCCTTCTCATTCCAAAATGCTACACCGTGATAGACAATCCCGCATATACCTGCATGGTTCCGAAAAACCTTCACCGAGATCAAGTGCTACCATTTCTCGTTCAGAGTCTCCATCTTCCATCGGATCGTACTCGGATCTTGCACTCACCCTTGATTCCAGAGACTCCAAGTAAGTGATTCAAGTTTTCTTTCAGGGTGATTCCGACGTTCCTTCAAAATAGATATGCTCAGAATCAAACCCAAAAATTGGTGGTGCTTGGAGTATGTGCTATGGACATCAAGGCAAGAAATAAGGCCATGACAGAAATTCTGACGAGATTGGTCGAGCGGGCCCACGGAATGATTGAAGTGAAAGTGTTCGGTGATAAAGTTATCTTAGATGAAGGTGAATTTTAATTCCCTCTTCCTTGCAACTCAAGTTCTCAAAGACCACGCAACTAGATGTTCAGAACTGGCCAAGATGTGATGTCCTCATATCATTTTTTTCTACCGACTTTCCTCTGGACAAAGCCACAAACTATGTCAACCTGAGAAAACCATTCTGCATCAATGATTTACCACCCCAAGCCTTACTTTGGGACCGACGCCTTGTTGGTGCAGTACTCGACCATCTAGGGGTTCCAACACCCAGAAGACTCGAGGTTTCAAGAGATGGTGGTCCTAAAGTTGATTCAGAGCTTGTCGAAATCATGAAGAACAAATTGGGAATCGCTCTAGGTGGTATTCGTGTCACTCCTGAAGTTACTCTTCAAGAAGATGGCAATGCCATCATTGCTGATGGACAAGTCATGGAAAAGCCTTTCGTGGAGAAACCCGTCAGCGGCGAAGATCACAATGTGTACATCTATTTTCGAGGAGGCGGCGGACGTCGACTATTTAGAAAGGTTAGACATTTTTCACTTTCTAGAGTATACGCCAATGTTCTTTTAGGTTGGGAATAAGTCCAGTGATCTCGATCCTACTCTCAATCATCCGAGAACAGATGGGTCATATATCTACGAACAGTTTATCGATGTAGACAATTCTGAAGATATCAAGGTCTACACTGTAGGGCGCGAATATACCCACGCAGAAACTCGCAAGTCTCCAGTCGTGGACGGGCTAGTACGGCGTAATACAGAAGGGAAAGAAATTCGGTATTTACATCGCCTTGTGTTCCTTCTTGTATTTCACGAAAGCTATTCTTAGGTTTATCACGAGGCTAACAGATGAAGAAAAATCGTGGGCCGATAAAATATCTGAGGGCTTTGGACAACGTGTCTGCGGCTTTGACATGCTTCGTTGCGACAATGGTCGCAGAAGTCTGGTCATCGATGTGAACGGATGGAGTTTTGTCAAAGGCAATGAGACTTACTACGGTAATGATACTCTCATTGGATGAGCGGCATACTAACAGTGCTACAGACAAAGCCGCTGACATTTTGGCGGCTTTATGCATGAGGGTATCGTCTTCACTGGAGAGACCACCGCCGGCAGCACAGTCTCCGCCGCAAGAAACCCCAACATGGGTACTCAAGGCAAATGTTACAGTGTTCCGACATGCTGACCGCACGCCAAAGGTTATTTCTAATTTGCCTACGCTTCTTATTTCCCCACTCAACATTTTGACACCAGCAAAAACTTAAATTCAATTTTCCTATTGGAGAGGCATGGACGCAACCGTTTGTGGCATTGCTCAATGGAGAGACTGAGGAAATTATTTTGAGAGAGAAAGAACAGCTCAGCTGCATTGCAACAGCAATTGAAGAAGCAAGGAATCTTGGCGCGAGTGGAGAAGAATTGACAAAATTAACACAGTTGAGTAATGCTCTCATCAGCAAGATCGACCTACCTGGTACAAAGGCCCAATTGAAGCCTGTGTACTCGAAACGACAACTCGGACAAGCAAGATCCCTCACGAAGTTGACCTTAGTATTCAAGTGGGGAGGGGAGGTATAACTAACACTTGTATATTTTCCGTGGGTGTTGAAAATTTTGCAGTTTACTCATTCTGCTCGCTATCAATCTCGAGATTTGGGTGGGAACTTGAAGAAGGATATCTCTATCATGAGTAGGTCCGTCGTGCTCTGATCACATGGAATCGTTTTCAAACGCTGAACAGACAAGGAAGTCCTTCATAACGTCAAGGTAATCCTTGAGGTGTCTATTTTGCTTATTTTTTGACATGTTAAACAGATATACACTTCTTCCGAAAGACGGGTTATCGCTTCTGCTGAAATTTTTGCCGCAGCACTGCTCGACCCTCAACACCCAAGTTATTCGGTACCTTCTAATAACTCTCCCCGCAGTTCTGACATTAATCGCAACGGTTTCATCAACAAAAATATCCCTAAAGACCTGCAAGAAACGAACCCGACTCCTCTGAAGCTCATTGTCCGGAAAGATCTGCTAGATGATTCGAATGCTGCAAAGGACCTTATGGATGTTGTTAAGAAACGACTAAAGATCTTACTTCGACCAGGAGAATCAGAGAAGAGGCCAGAACTTACTTGGCCAAAGAGCATGAAAAAGGAGCCAGTCGAGGTTGTTAGAGTGAGTCGTTTCTACATCTGAAACCGCGTACAATACTCGATTGTGGTTCAGGAGGTTATTGAACTTCTGAATTCCTTCAGAAATATTATGAGGCGTAATTTTGAAACTTTCGATGTCGAAAAAATCCAAGAACGATGGTCAGATATGTTTCATGGTCCAATTTTGTACGAAGCTGATACAGCATTACTAGGTGTTGTGGTGACGAACCATGGCTTTTCCGTGAAAGATGGGAAAAACTATTTGAAGATTTCTGTGATGTTGAACAAAAGAAGTTTGACCCTTCACGTGTACGTAACCATGTAGGTTTTGAGCACCTCAAATTCATTCCGGATGTGTCTAGGTTTCGGAGTTGTACGACACGATCAAATATTGCGCGCTTCACCACAGGACTTTCCTCTTTGCTATATTTGACGAGCATGGCCGCGTTGATACTCAACAACCTCCTGCGCCCAAAATTCATGAGTTATATGGTCACGCAAAGGCTCTCTTTGACTTGGTAGCCCCACAGGAATATGGTATTGATCCAGATGAGAAGTGCTTAACGTTCCTTTTTGCTATTGTTACCCCCTAATTCCCTTATAGGGAGGAAATTGGTGTCTTAACCTCTCTGCCCCTATTGCGGAACGTCGTATCAGATTTGGAAACTGCGAGGAATAGTGGCGAAAGTTCATTGACTGTATATTTCACGAAAGAAAGTCATATCCATACTTTGGTCAATCTTGTTTTGTTGTCCGGTCTCCCGATTGTCAATCGCCGTATCCCAGAGCTTGACTATGCGGTGCGTTAAATCAGATTTCTGATTTTCTTCGTTTCTTAGCTTTTTACAGTCACACATTACTTTTGAGTTGTATGAAAGGAAGCACGGTCGTGGCAACTCGGATAAGGAGTATTCCATAAGGATTTCTCTGAGCGAGGGAGCGCATTCATCCAATGTTTTGGATTCGACACTTGATTCCCGTCACTCAATGAATGTTCAACCCAGGAGGTTTGTGGTTTTCAAGCGCAAGGAATAATCCGGAACTCATGCTCGAAATAGAAAACTAACGCAGCATTTACCATATAGCCTAGTAATTGAGAAACTTTCAAAACACTTTTATAGATTCACCATCGTAAGTATAGAATTTCGAAAATTTTGTTTTTGCTGAATTTTCTATCATAGGAAGACGAAATTACCCTAGAGCCCTTTGAGGCGGTTGAAGCTCCGACATCTTCGGAGGATAATTGTGCATCGAGTCTTTGACAAAGTCTGTTCCTCCACAACCGCCTTCTCTTTACCATAGGCTGTGATTAATTTTAATCTGCTACCACCATAAAAAATAAGATCCCTCTCATGCCCTGAGAACGCTAGCTTCCTGATCTACTGACTCGTCCCAACTATTTAAACCTAGTTTTGTTCGTTGTTGCTGCAGATCTGCTGCGTTCAACTTGATAAAAACAAGCTCACTCGGAGCATTTCCAATTAGAGGCGGATGGTCGACGTCAAAAAGCATTGATTCGGATTGAGAAAGTGATGCACACTGGGCAGCCAAGGCCGCAAATGATTGCGTCGAATCATGATACCTGTAATCGAGGCGGTTACGGATGAGAGGTGCTAAAGAAGTTTTAATCTCACAACCTGTTGCCAAGAATAAGAGAGCTGGTAATGATACGAAAATGTAATTCACAGACCGATATGCTTCTTTATTGGAACAGTCGCCCTCTGTAAGTCTGTCTAAGACATGTTTCTTGAAAGCCGCCTTAATCCAGTGGAGAACGTCGAAAGCATGGTGCTCTTTTGGCCTAGGAAGAAGGGTCGCATGAGAGGTGCACTAACCGCAATCTTCTTACCTCCATGGTCTAAATCTTGGTGAGAGATTGAAAACCCCAGTGGAAGAGATCAACGGATGAAACGCGTCAGTCAAAAAGGTAACATTTGGAGGGCTTTCTGGATAGTTTCCAGGAAACGTTAACCGAAATTTGAGAATTGAATCCGTATAGTATCCTGAGGCAAATGTCACAAAATTGGTCTAAATAAAAAATGTGGGTTTCGGTTCACCTTGATGAACGAAGAAGACGGCATCCCATACTAGTAGGTTCGTTGGTGACGGTATAATATACATGCCCAAGGGACAGTGCCCAGTGTGTCGCAAAGAGGCATACTCGAGTGATGCTGAGGTGCGTGACAAAATGCTTGGCACAGAGTCTGCGACATGAGTTGAAGGCGCAACCACTGGTCGATTTCTTTTTTGGCCTGTGCCCAATAATGGCTGAAAACCTATCATTGTTGCGGCCAGAGCTGAGAGAACGGTCTGAGAGAACTATAGTCACGGGTCACGTATAACATGACATCATCTTGTGTAGCGTCAACTATAAATCAGAATAATTTGCCAGTAGTCAAAATCCACTTTCGAGAAAGGGTTCAAAGGGTTCATTTTCCATATCCTCCCCTATATCGTGGGCCAGAACTAATATATGGTTTACCAACATGATTGGCTGATGATCTACTATCATCTCTGTACCTCAAACTGTTTGAAGACTGATCACGGCGCTCGCGTTCGTCGGTTCGCCAATTCGACCGAGAATCTTCTCGTCTCGGCAAGCCTATTCGTTCCAGTAAACTAGGTTTTTCACGTCTTTCTTCTTGTTGGCGCTTGAAATCATGTCCGATAGACTTGAATGAGAGCTTCTTTGACGAACGTGGATGTGTCATTGCTTGGTTTGATGATCCAATATGATGCCGCCGTGTCGAGTTCGAAAACCAATCGTCAACATCATTCTCTGCTTGGTTAGCTTGCTTCTGTAGAGCTGCTTTCGACTTTAGTCGACCCTTCCGACCCACGTCATTAGGGACTGATAACTTGTCTAACTGTGGCCAGTCTCTAACTAGAGACCTGGATGAAGAGGTTTGAGGTTCGGCATCCAGGTTGAAGAATGGACCTTGCATCACATTGGCATTGCTAAATGCCGAGTATTCAGATGATTGGAAATTCGCGTCGCAATTCTGAGGAAGGGCGGCAAAGGTCAGATATTGAAGTACTGGAACGTGTCCCGGAAACATACATCTCCCCAATGACCAGAGTCTCCACAGTTATAACACCATTCATCGTCGGCAATATAACCTTCACCACCCTCGCCAAGCTTCATATCCTTCTTTGTCCGTCGCAAAACCAGTAATTGAATTCGGTCCTCCTCGTTTACATATTCATAAAGTCGCCACCAAGTTGGGCACTCCTGTAATTGTGGGACATAAGGAAACCCGAAGCCAAAGTACGTATATATGCAAAACTTGCATTTGTTTGATGCGTCGATGCTGAGCAGCGGTCACACTCATGCCCCTGATTCGATATAAGGGCTTTTGCAACCCTTCTATTCGGGCAATTCTGTTGAGAAGTCACTGGAATACTCTGCGAGATAATAGTAGAGAGCCTACAGCGTTGATATGACCTTTCATCCCGCATGTAAAACAAACTTTACTGATCGGACAGGATCGAGTGGAATGTTCATCACGAGCACCGCAAGTTAAACACTGAACACCGCATAAATTTTACCTGATGAAATGAGCTCAAAAAGCACGTACAATTTGAATAGGGCATGCAGAAGTTTTGTGCTGCCCTTCCGCGCCACAATTTTTACAGATAGTTCGATCAAGGATAGCAGCTTCATCCAGGGGTTCATGGAAGTAGCGCACCGCGTCCTTCAAATATTGCTTCTCAAGCAAAATCAAGAAATGTCAAAGTAAGCACACCTTTGTATCCTCATAGTCCAAGTACTTGATGAAATCCTCTTCCTTAGAAACTGAAAGTGGAAATTCTACTATTTCTACTGGCGTGCTCCCTAGAACTGTGACATGCGACGGAAGGAGTAATTTTTCTTCTTTTGCGACAGATGCCGTATTCTGGCCATCATGGTTTGTTAATGGAACAGCCTCAGGATTCAAATCAACGAAAAAGAAGCCCTGAATATCGTCCTCTTTGTCCCCGTATCTCGTATCCTCACTCACTTCTCTTGAATTATGGTTAATCTTCCGTTTGGTGCGTCGCATACCAACATCCTTTCGGCCTGAAGAGGAGCTGCGAGATTGGGGGGCAGTTATGGAGGGGGTTCTTTGGGATCGTTTTGAGCCCCTCTGGTTATGCACGGATGAAGTCACTGTAATAGAGCCTTCATCTTCGTTTCCTTTCGCACAGCGCTCTGGAGGTGAATTTGTGAGATCGATAGTGAACATGGCGCCAAGAGTCAGGTTTGTTGATATCAATTAGATAAGCATCACAAAATGGCTGGTCTTTGTTTATTCCAACTTCCAAGGCTGCTAACTACAGCTCTCATACATGAATGGCATTTAATGTGTGTAATCATATCTTTGAAATGTTAGCCTTGGAATAAAAACGGAATTGATCACATAAACAAACTGACTTTCTATAGAAAGTTTCGGAATCGGAAGGGACTATCTAAAAAGTTATCAGACTTGATGAGACAAAGAAAAGGGGGTAGTCACTTCATTTCTTCGCGCACCACGAGAGATTCCACCGCGTTTTTCTAGTGCACGTCGGTGTTCTCGGTCTTCCTTTAGCCAATCCAAAGCTAATTTATACAACGGTGTGGGATGAGAATAGCTGTTAAGCAAACTGCTTTTGGACAGTGGCCAGGATATCGTCGTCAAGAGAGTGCCCAACCGCATGTGGGCGATATGGGTTGGAAAGTCATTCAACCCGTCAAAAATATGAGTAGCGTCTAAAACAACAGAACTTAGCGGATTACTAGCAATGCGCGAAAAAGACATGCATAATATTGTAGCACCTCTTTCCTCGCTATCAGCCTTAAGGAATTTGAGAAGATCATCGCGGACGAGAACATCCAAATCGACGGTAACCTTGAATGCGAATCAGATATATTCACGACTTTGACTATCTCCAAACCTCATCAAGAAGTAGGACACTGTAAGGAACCATCAATCCGAAACAAAGCTGAACTCGGCGACGTTCGCCATCTGAAATATTATGCATATGCCAGTCCAGGTCAATGTCAAGAAGATCAAGGAGTTTGTCTCTTCTTTCCTTGTGCCTATAACCTCCAACGGAGTCGAGAAAGGCGGATACGGTTATATCGCTTCGGACCACTGGATTCATCGCCCTTGGATTCAACAGGATAATAATAAAAATATTTGCGGATGGAATACAACAAACCATTCTGTACCCAAGAAAGTTATTCCAGGTTGAAAATCACGAAAGACATCACGCCCATATACTCGAACTACAGCGTTTGAAGCGTTGACCAACCTTTTTCCTGCCAGAAGCTGGAGCAAGGTAGATTTACCAGCTAAAATGGAATCAGGGAGAACAAGAAACGAGTGGGCGTTATACCAGACCTCCGTTTGCACCAATGAGAATAGTCCGAGAACCAGTAGAAAGACTAAAATTCACATCCACCAGCGAGGGAGGGGAAAGCGGGTTGTGGTGATATGTTAGATTCGTAACAGAAATTGCAAGAGCCATCTTATACCTTATCTGCACCCTCGTTTGGGCTTGACCCCTTGATTTCCCACGCACACCTCAATATACCCACACATTTTCATTCCCTTCTTCATTGACTGCTGCATATTGACTGACCGACTGCCTTGTCCAACTCACCGACGCGTTCTTTTCAGTTTGAAATGGACCGTCGTTCATTCTTTCGTAGGCAGAATTGCATTACTTGTTCTGCCCCCCCTCCCTGTCAGTGTCAAGCCAACGAGGAGTGTATCCGAATTAGCAGGTTGGTCTCCTTGCTTCACCCTTTCTATACAATTCACGATTTTTTGCTGCAGAGATTGCAATAAGTGTGCTGAAACAAAATGTGTTGCTATCGCAGGCAGCCCGACCAGTTCCAAAGAAGGTATCAGCAAGGGTGCCTTAGCAGGTGGAGTTGTTGGTACAATATTATTCTTCGCTTTGGCCGTGGCACTTTTCCTACGCTATCGCAAGAAGGTTTTCCATAAGACAAGCGCCCAGGAAAACGTGAAGGACACTCCAGCTCCTGCGGAGATGGTGCTTAACAGGCCAGATCCCATGGAAAAACATCCTTCGGAGTTAGACACCCTCAAGAAAGCGCATTTGGCCCCAACAAACAATACCGTCGACCTTGGTTCCGATAATCACTTGCCGTATATGCAACCTTCCGCTGGACATGATCTTGTCAATCCATTCGATGACACTAATTCAATTCAAACAGCTGGAACGGAAGGCACAAATGTTATTCCTATTGCTCTGGTTTCTCGAGATTCCCATCATCCTTCCGTGACCCATTCAGACGCGTCTAGACCTTCGATATCTTCGCTACCTATACGTCCTGTTCGAACTCCTGATGTCAACCTCAATTTGGATCACTTAAATGTTTCCCACGACAACATCCGTTTCGGAGCTGGCTCTACTCGTTCTGGCATCTCTGGCATATCAAGAAACTCGTATATGTCTAGCGCAAGCTATGCTAGCGAGTTCTTAAACGAGGCGCCAATGATTATGACCCCTACCCAAGGGGCTATTCGTCAAGTTTTGGGCGTCGTCAAGGCTGAAGTGATCAACACTGCAGCATCATCAGATACATTGAAGCCACTTCCATATAGCAAACCAGTAGTGACATCACCACTAGCAACAAATTCTTTTGCCGCTGACCAGACGATCAAGGAGGATGACGAACGTGTTCAATCAAACGATCCATTTGCAGACGAAATTACATCAAAACGCGCCAGTCGCAATGTTTCTACTCCCCCTTCTGCCTCCACGTTTGGATATGTCTCGCAAACAGTCCAGCAGTCGACACAAGATCAGGAGGCGTCTCTACCTTCTAGTTTTAGGATCAACAACGCAAATGGTCATGCTCGTCCCTCTAGCACATATACTCAAGCTGGTTCCGTCATCGACATTGCCAGTGCCACTCGAGTTAATCTCGGTCTAAGGTCTCCGGGAAGTTCTGGGTCTCTCAGGACGACAATGGGCAGATTGATCAGTCCGACGACAGCCGTGGGAAATCAGCAGGACCATCAGCGTCCACTTGTTCATGCTCAACGTCAACCACATGCCCAAGACTTGCTTAGGAGAGTCTCAGGATCATCGGTTTTATCTGCCACGTCGACCCATGCAGACTCGATCCTTGAATCATTCCCCTTTGTACCACCGTCCCCGATTTCCGATCGCCCAGTCAGGTCTCCACCCGTTTCACCTTTGGCCAAGCAATCATTTACCAATAACTCCTCCCCATTAAATCAGCACTCCTTCCTGGTTGTCCCACCCTCTCCTTTGGCACAACAATTGACAAGTGCTGATGCGACCAGGCCCAGTGCTCAGTCTACCAACGAATTCGATGCACTTCCTGCACCGCCCAATAGGCGAACGTTAGGCTTGTCGACTGGTTCTAATCTTTCAACAGCATCTTCGGGTTTGGGTTCTTTCCCTTTCCAAATTGAGTCGGAAGTTGCATCAGTTGAGATTCCTCCTCCAGCCACGCACAACGGACGAAGACGTGCAAGTCTCGATACCCTTGCACTCACAAATGATTTGTCTTCATATCCCCTCAGCTACGACCAAGCTGGGTTGAAGAAATGAAGATGTTATCGATCTAAACTTTTCATGTGTCGAGGTTGTAAACACTAGCGCTAGAGGCAAGTCAAAACTTGTATTTGAAAATGGGTTGATGGCTATTTTCCCGTCTTGTATTATACTCTTCCTTCTAGACACTCGGTGACTCTATTCTACATTTTCTAATCCCTCCTTTTATTAACCTTGCTTCTGTACTTTTGCTGCATCTTTTTGAGTGTTCTACTCCGGTATCGTTGGAGCGCCCAAGCTCTCATTACGTAAGGCTGCCGTAAACCATTATTGATTCTCATAAACCACAAACACGAATTGTGATTCACAATCTACTTCTTTTCTCTCAACTAGGATATGTCGGAGGTAGAGATACAGCAATTGGTTGACTTGGTTTGTCAAGGTTCGATTCTAAAAGAGATCAGTTCTCATTAGTGACTGCAAGGGTGCAAGCCGTGCACAAGCGCGTGCTGCATTAAAGCAATATAAGGACGTTGATCAAGCTGCTGAGTGCATTTGCGATGGGAAATTCGATCATATCGAAGATGAGGAGGGAGACATAGAAGTGGAGTGTGCTCCAGCTCATAGACCTAAGGTAAAGTATGTCAAAATGACAGACGATTTCTTACAATTGAAGTACCCAGACGCCAATTGGCGATAACGAAATGGATGATGATAGCGATGGTATCTGATTTTCAACCTTATGAAATGTGTTATTATTCAAGCTTTCATTCAGATGCGTCAGACTACGCAGATTATGATTCTGATCTTGGGGAATTACCTGTTTCCAGTGGGGCTGTTAATGCAGATCCATATGCTGGTAAGCACGCGACTCGTAAAGTCCGAAATTATCCCGTCTTACTCCAGTATCAGGAATATTCTTCTCCAAGGATCGGAGGGAAGAAGTGATTGAAATCGAAGAAGTTCCAGAAACGATGGTTGTTCCAGGGACGAACGACATAGTCCCTTTGTTATCGCAGGGGCAATGGATGAAAGGATGCCCTGAGGGCTCAGAACAGTCTTTTTTGTTTAGTTTATATTCAAAGTTGAGTTCACCCTTTCCATGTCGGCAAGATTGCGGCGCTTCTATACCTCGAAAGAAGACCGATTTTTTCGCTTTACACGTGAGTTAACTTTTCTTTCGGTATGGAATTACTGATATACCTTCTCAGCCCGAGTTCTCGACGTATGTTGACCACCTTCGAAATGCTGTCGTGAAATCATGTCCACGTTGCCATTCGAGGGTATGTCTTGCATGCCAGGAAACGATATCCTCCGATCCAGGAAGACATTCTCCGTCAAAAGAGAAAGTTCTTTTTCACTGTGCAGATCTTCAGGGAGTAATTCTTGGCGTTGGGCTGACGATGCTTGAGCAGTTGTTTGAGCAGCGAAATAGGGATCAACCTGAACAAGATGCTGGCGTTGATCAGTCCGCACGAAATAGTAAGCGACGGAAAATCGGCATAAATTCCTCCCATGACGTTGACGATGAAGACATTGTCTACTATGCCAATGTAGGAAAGAAGCAGAAAGGGGGCATTGGATATGACGGAGATGCCTCAGAAGACGTAACGTTATCGTCATTTTCTCGTCTTTTCTATCCCTTACTCTTTTCCATTGCCAGACGACTGGCCAGCTTAAAGCTTTAGCTGTGCAAAGGGCGAAGGATGAAACGATTGGCAAAATTCTTGGAGCAGTCCGCGTTTTTCTTCCCAACGTTAATCGAGAAGGTGGTGGTCAAGCAGGCGATTATCTTCCTGATCCTACGACGCTAGCCCACCTCCGCAGGAGATTTAATCATGTCTGTAGTACTCTTCTCCGAAACGATTCCTTGGCCGACATGTCTGAACGCTCTGTGCTATACTTCGAGCTATTGGAATGGTTGGAGGTAATATTTTCTTTATCTGGTTTGTACCTAAACTCACGGGACACTCTGTAGACTATTTCCAACCACGAAGCACTGGCGAGCATGATGGCAATGCCAATAATGGTTGCATCTAGTGTCTCGGCGATCAATGCTAAGAACCCGCAAATTCGAGAGCGCACGATCATCTACGAAGGAAGTGCAGGCCCAAGAGAACTACTGGAAGGCATTGCTATACAAGCACAAGCTGCTCTCAAAGGTTTAGAAGGCAATAAGGAGCAGGAGGCCCCACAAGAGGAATTGACAGAAGACCAGAAACGAATGACTGTCACGATGCGTGCAAAAGAAGTTGAAGAGCAGATTGCTGTAACTTCTTCGGATGAAAATCAGAAGCTCATGCGTTTCTGTCGACGTATACTTGCAACGGTCAATGCTATTGATCGTTCATTGCGGGAGACAAAAGGGGATGCTTTCGTGGATCGTCTTCATGCCTCACTTCCCTACAGAACGTCCCCCTCTTCAATGAAATACCATTTTGAGGCAAACGCATCAGAAGAAACCGTGCAAAAGGCGTACGTTAACTGGGCAACGCGGTCAAGGTTTGAATACTGTGATTTGACGATCAGTCGACCAGGCCAAGATGACTTAAGCGATCCAACTCCTCATTATAAATTCTACTTCAACAATGAAGCTCGTATGCTTGCCAGGTCAGACATTCCGAAGCGTTCATTGGCCATTGCTAAAGAGGTACGAGCATTCATATTTTGCGAACCTGGTCTGACGAGCACGCGCAGCTCGCAATCTTGACGACTAATCTTCCTGTGAGTTGGGGGTCATCCATCTTCCTCAAGGTCGATGAAACCCGAGTGGACATTATCAAGGCTTTAATTACGGGTCCAGAGGGTACTCCGTACGTCTCACACAATATCCATTAATAATACAGAACCTGTCGGTGTTTAGCTTGATTCCTGCACCAGGTACTACAATGGATGGTGAGTCAACTTAACTTACCTCTGCACAATATGTCGTTATTTAAGCAAGTGATCAGTTTCCTCTTTGATATATTTTTGGGTCCTAGTTATAATCAATCCCCGCCAAGCGTCAAGTACATGACCGTAAGATATTATTTCTATCTGCTGGCCTTAATTACAAATAAATTCCAGACAAACGGCGGCAAATTCCGTTTCAATCCCAATCTATACGCGGTAGACATGGCATATATACTACCTTGACGTTTTTTTCGTTCAACATCATTTTTAGGATGGCAAAGTCTGTCTGTCTCTTCTTGGTACATGGCAAGGCCCTGGATGGGTATCGGGGAAGTCTACGTTATTGCAAGTATGTTTTCACCCTTCGATGTCGATGGACCTTTCTGACATCTTTTTAAGGTTCTTATTTCCATCCAGTCTATGATCCTTTGTGACGAGCCATACCTCAACGAACCTGCCTGGGCTGGCAGTTCAGGAACTCCGCAATCTAAAGCCTGTGACTAGGTTTCCTTGTACCTGGAAGGGAAGCATCTAATGTTCGTTTTCAGATTCTGCCAACATTCGTCGGATGGTGGTAAAGACTGCGGTAGGCAAAAGTCTTGCACTAATTTAAGGCGTTCGTTCTTATTGACTGATCTCAGATGCTTGGAAATTTGAAGGCTCCACCGGAGCCGTTTGCTGATATTATTGAAACTCATTTCCGCTTGAAAACCCGTTCGATTTCTGCCCAATTGGAAGAATGGTTGAAGATGGACGATGGAAAGCCGACATGTTCTGACGGTGGAGCTTACGCGGGTGGTAGCAGACCGGAAGGCTCCGGAAGTTCAAATGGTTTTGCGAAGGACATTGAGGACTTGAAATTATTGTTGAAAAAGTCGGAGGGGAAAGTATAATATTATATAATTAGTCATCCATTATCGGAGTCAGTGTCATTTCGCTAAAAGTCAGTGTTTCATGAAACGCGGATCGCAGTCCTGGTACTTGGATTCTTCCCTTTCTCCCAGCATAAGTCACGAAGAATGAGTGATTCTTTTATTCACGCCATTGCAGGTGCTGCTGGAGGCATCATCGCCATGACGGCTACCTAGTGAGCAACTAAGTGGTCTGCAATGGTTGAACTGATTTCATAATGTTCTCAGCCCTTTAATCTTCATCTCTACCCGAGCTGCTGTAGAGACAAAAAACGAAAAAAAGGTCGACTAGATCTTTATTCCGCTTTCACTAGCCACTTACAAGAGATTTTCAAGTCCATTTACCAAGTCGTCGTTGACACCATCAAACGCGAAGGACCTTGGGGTCTTTACAGCGGTTTGAATTCCAGCTTGCTTGGGATTGCCATCACGAATGGGTTTGTTTCACCACCCGATTCTTATCCCAGTACTCAATCCAAGATTCATCCCAAGGGTATATTACTACTTCTATGAACGGTCGCGGGAAGTCATCCTTCGCTCAAAGCCCGGCGTTAGAGGCAAGGCTCTCCACACAATGGAATCCATTTTGATTGGCTTCATTGCAGGTAACTCGTCGCAGATCTGCGCTGTGTCATTCCTGATCCACGAAATGCATAGGCTCTGCTACAACTGTAATCAGCAACCCTATATGGGTCGTCCAGACTTCCCAAGCTGTCCATACAATGAGATATTCCGATCCGAACAGAGACGTTACAGTTCAAAAACTTGGCTTTTTCAAGACTGTGAAAAGCATTCTCATGAAAGACGGCCCTGCGTAGATCCCGTTTTTCACATTCTCTTGTACCGCCTAATCAGTACATAGGGCTTTCTGGCGTGGATTAGGACCTGCATTAGTACTGGTCATCAACCCCGTTATCCAATACACTGTTTTCGAACACCTGAAGAATTCCTTGATCAAGACACGTACTGCCAAGCTGCGTATAGCAAGTGGGTCCGCAGTCGCAGTTGCACCATTATCGGACTGGGATTTTTTCTTCCTTGGGGCGATGTCCAAGCTAGGTGATTATTTCCTGATTCAATGTATAATTCGTATTAAACCATGCATTTAGTGGCGACTGGCGTTACATACCCATACATGTATACATCTCTTCGAGTCTTTTGACATAATACTAACGGCAGACTAGTGTTGTGAAGAGTCGTTTGCAAGCGGGATCTGTGAATGCTTTTAAATATAAATCATCCCTTGATGGACTTCTCACAATTCTCAACGAAGAGGGTGTTGAAGGACTTTACAAAGGCGTGGGCAGTAAACTTGGGCAGAGTGTTTTAACTGCTGCAATTCTCTTCGCTGGACAGCGTAGAATTTTTGAGTTAATGAAAAATGTATGTTATGTTGCTTATGATATGCCACCATCTAACTTTCCAACAGGCTTTTCAACCCTTTATTAAATCGTCACGTTAATGCCCAATGTCCTCGACTCGCTAAGACGCCCAAGGTGCGCGTCACGAGATATTTTACGTGGTCTTTACTCATTTACATGAGTGTCAGAGTCAAGTTCCAATGTGGAACTCGACAAGCTTTTTAGTGTTCGAAAGATTTCTGGAGACAGACAGTTCGCAAGTAAACTTAACTTCATTCCAGGATGAGCGACCATTGAAAATTAATTCGTCGCAAGAGGTGACAATATCATAATACTAAACGGCAAACACCAACTTTTACTTTAATTACTTATGCAAACCGAAATGAAATTTAGAAAAGAAAAAGTCAAGAAAAAGTTACAATCCTGCGACGGTCATACTGTCGTGAATTGATGGTACCTCAAAGGGGTTTTGACAAGAAAATAATGCGGAGACCGACTGCGATATCTTTGCATGCACCGTTTGCGAACAAAGGTGGAGGACAGAAAAAAAAGGAGACACATGCCCCGTCATTCATTCGCACAAAGACATCATTCTAACCTATCACTCTCTCGCTTTAGGGTAGAACTATCATACAACAAGATCTTCTGATCTGAACAGAAACAATGATTACAGTTCAAAAACTTGGCTTTTTCAAGACTGTGAAAAGCATTCTTGTGAAACTTAAAGATGGCCCTGCATAGATCCCGTTTTTCACGCCTAAACAGTACCACATAGGGCTTTCTGGCGTGGATTAGGACCTGCATTAGTACTGGTCATCAACCCCGTTATCCAATATACTGTTTTCGAACAACTAAAGAATTCCTTGATTAAGACACGTACAGTTGCAGTTACCGTTTTTGAACAGCTTGTGGAAGACAGATCTAGAAATGAGAATGGAAACGTGTTCAGTCTTTCGCAATAAAGTTGATGTAACCTTTCCTTTAAGAATGGGAAACACCCCCTGGATGTAGTAGCAAGACAAAAATGAATAGAAAATATCTTAATAAGTTTATATAACAGGGTCAATTCATTATGGGTCTGAGTTGATTGGAAAAATCCATTTATAGTAGCCTCAAGTGTGACATTCACGACGTGGACACTCTCGACCACAGAAACTAGTCGCTTCGACCGGTAAACTCGAGGTACAATTCTGTCACGGTATCGGGATGGAAAACGAGGAGATGTCCTTGCATCTTGGGGAGACTGCTGCAGTTTCGAGTTATGACAATGCTGAAGTTGATACTCAACAAAAGGTGCCAGTCTCCGTCTCTCATGTGATAGGACAGGAAGCTCCTTCGGAAGATGCACGTATCGAAACTGATAAAGTCGACCAACCCCTCAAGGACGTTCTAGAGGAAGAGTCAAATGTCGAGTCTGATACCTCGTTGCGAGTTAATGGCGACTCCGAGGTGGCACCTCCGCCACCGCTCAAAGAAGTACAGAAATCTGAGGGGTATACACCACCTTCAAACGTTCTATCAGATATTCGACCAGATACTCGTACACAATCTCTATTTCCCTCCAACGCAAGCGGTACTGCTATCCACAAGCGATCCGTGACTATGTCAAAAGGACAGAACGTATCCGTTGTTCTCATCACGACGGCATTGGAGACTATCGCTTCTTCCAAGGAAGCTAAGCGCTCTATGCCCCTCCGCGAGAGTACGCAGAAAGCAATAGATCTCATTCGCTCCAATCAAGCCGGAGAGCACCCTCGGGATATTTTCGAGCCCCTGCGACTGGCTTGCGAGACTCGAAACGAAAAACTCATAATCGCAAGCTTGGACTGTATATCCAAACTCATTTCATACTCGTTTTTCGAAGATGATGGTACGAGTATTAATGCTCTTCCGTCACCACCTCCCTCGCCACAGCCTGGCAAAGGTCCAGGTCCTACTCCTACTCCTCTTCCGTCGCTTGTAGATCTTGTTGCTCATACCATCACTTCCTGTCACGCAGAAACCACACCAGATGCGGTATCCCTACAAATCGTCAAAGCCCTTTTAGCCTTAGTTTTGTCCCATACAATCCTTGTGCACCACTCTTCCCTACTGAAGGCTGTCAGGACTGTCTACAACATCTTTCTTCTTAGCACTGATCCTGTCAATCAAATGGTTGCCCAAGGCGGTTTAACACAGATGGTTCACCACATATTTACCCGGTGTCAACGAAGCGGAATTGCGAAATGGCATCCGGAAACAACCACCACTCTAGCCGAACCTCGGAGTTCATCTTCATCTACTCGCCAATTCTTTGCACAAGCAGGCTCGGATACGATACCACCTGTGCTTGAAACCCGTGATGAATCCTCCTCGGCCGCGGCCTCGAGTATAACGCCTACTGCATTGGGATCGGAAGAGAATCCACAAGAAGAACTAGTCAAGCCGACTCCTACCCTGTACGTTTGTATTCGATATTTTCTTCGTTAATTCGCAATAGAAAACTTATTTTTCTTAGGCAAAGCTTTGAGACGAGAAAACCTTCGATTTCATCGTCAGAAGGTGGACAAAGCGCTTCTCAATTGACGCTTGAGGACCTTTTCGTCAAGGACGCCTTCTTAGTTTTTAGGGCGCTGTGCAAACTGACCATGAAACCCCTTAACACCGAGAGGTTTGCGAAGTGACTGTTCTTTTTTTGCCTTCACTTACTCCTGCTTTAACAGTGAAAGGGATCTCAAGTCACATCCAATGCGTTCTAAGTTACACTCTCTACAGCTCGTTCTAACTGTCCTAAACTCCCATATGAGTCTTTTCGTTGATCCGACGGCAATAATATATTCTAGCACAACCCATGAAGCGACCACCTTTATTCAAGCTATCAATCAATATCTATGCTTGTGCTTGAGTCGAAATGTTGTCAGCCCTGTCCTCCAAGTCTTTGAAGTCAGTGTAGAGATATTCTGGCGGGTTCTCTCAGGAATGCGAACGAAATTGAAGGTGCTTCCCGTCTTCGATTCTTTTACCATGCATCTCACATGGATTATAGAAAGAGATTAAAGTTTTGCTACACGAAATATTTATTCCGATTCTGGAAATGAAAACCTCAACTTTGAAACAGAAGGCGGTCATCCTCGGGATGCTATCAAGGCTGTGCCAAGATCCACAAGCTCTTGTCGAAATTTATCTCAACTACGATTGCGATAGCGAAGCTACGGATAACATTTATGAACAGTATGCCTAATTTCACTAGTCTGATTTCACTCTCATTCGCCCTGTGCACAGCTTGATGAACATCATTTCGAAGTTCAGCTCAGCTACCCCGGCCGTTAACCAGCAAAGAGCTCCTGAACCGCCCAGTCCGGCTCTGAGTCCTACACCTAGAAACCACAGCAATGCACCTATCTCCTGGAATGTCACAGGATTGACTGTTCCTGGCACTATGGATACCTCCGTCATGGGTTTATCTGAAAGTCAATTACGCAGACAAGCGTTGGAATGTCTTATATCCGTGCTACGGTCTCTTGTAGCTTGGGGTACCGCAATGAACAGAGCGCATGACGAGGGTGGAGCCTCTCTTGCTGCTCGCTCAGAGGCAGAAGAAGTAAAGAAAGATACTTCAGATAACAATCTTGACAGATTGACCGTGAGCAGTGGCAGCGTCGAGACACTTAGGCAGAGTACGCCAACACCCGATATAAATGACGACCCTTCGCGTTTCGAGAGTGCGAGACAAAAGAAGACGACTCTCCTTGAAGGCATCAAAAAGTTCAATCAAAAGCCTAAACATGTATGTACAAATCTCATGAAGAAACACTCTCAATCTGTATATCGATTAGGGTATCCAATTCCTCCTCGAGACTGGTTTCATCAAAGGTAGCTCTCCTCAAGATATCGCCCTTTTTCTGCACAATACGGATGATTTAAGTAAATCGATGATTGGGGAATATCTTGGCGAAGGGTGTGTTGTAATCCCTTTTTGCCGCCACAGTATTAACATGTTTAAAGGGATGAAAAAAATATTGCAATTATGCATGCTTTTGTAGATATCCTGGATTTTCGGGATTTGCCATTTGTTGAGGCTTTACGTGTCTTTCTCCAATCCTTTCGCCTTCCGGGAGAAGCACAGAAGATCGATCGTTTCATGTTGAAGTTTGCCGAGCGCTATATGGCGGGGAATAGTAAAACCCCTTTTGCTAGTGCAGGTGAGCATCTTGAAGTACTGGGGCAATAAAAATAAATTGCGAATTTTTTAACAGAGTGTGGCTACCTCCTGGCATATTCTGTTATCCTTCTGAATACTGACGCCCACAACCCACAAATTAAAAGACGTATGACTAAATCTGACTTCATTAAAAACACCCGCGGGATCAACAACGGGGAAAACCTTCCAGAGCACTTTTTGTCGTCAATCTTTGATGACATCATCAGCAACGAAATTCGCATGAAGGATGAGGTTGGGGTCGGCTTCGCAGGTTTGCCTGCTGGCCCAGGCCTTGCCAATGCACTATACCACGTTGGAAGGGACCTACAAAAAGAGGCATATGTCATGTTGTCAAATGGAATGGCAAACAAAACTGAGGTGTGCAACTTGTTTCAACCAACGACAGTCTTCTGATTTTTGCCAGGCGCTGTTGCGCACAATGATGCGAGATCAAAAAAAAGGTTCTAAGGACGCTGATCAATTCTTTAGTGCCTCACACTTTGTTCACGTTCGACCGATGTTTGAAGTGACTTGGATACCGTTCTTAGCAGGCTTGTCGGGACCTTTGCAAGAAACTGATAGTCTGGAAGTGGTTGAGCTATGTTTGGATGGCTTCAAGAATGCAATCCGCGTAGTCTGCTTCTTTGACATGGAGTTGCAACGAAATGCATTCGTCACAACTCTAGCGAAGTTCACGTTCTTGAATAATTTGGGTGAGATGAAGACCAAGAACATGGAGGCAATTAAGGCTCTTCTCGATGTCGCCGTGACTGAAGGAAATAACCTCAAGGGTTCCTGGCACGAAGTTCTGACGTGTGTAAGCCAGCTTGAACATATGCAATTAATCGGCAGTGGTGCAGATGTCCCCGAATTGGGCAAGAAGGGGTAAGGTTCCCTTTGTTCCCCGAGCCACAGTTTTAATATACATACGAAGGCGTTCGAAGAAGGGTCCCAGCGAGGAACTCGCAAACGAAAGTCGATCGACACATATAACGGTTGCAGCTGATATGGTCTTTTCTTTGAGTCACTACCTCTCCGGGGTATTATATTTTATTTCCAGTGGTTTCACTTCACTTACATCTTTCTTGTCAGACTGCAATTGTGGGCTTCGTTCGAGCACTATGTGATGTTTCATGGGAAGAGATCCAGTCGTCCGGGCTGTCCCAACGTCCACGGTTATTCAGTCTTCAGAAATTGGTTGATATATCCTACTACAACATGTCACGGATTCGCCTTGAATGGTCCAATCTGTGGGATATCTTAGGGGAGCATTTCAATCTTGTGCGTAAATGATTGCAGAGTCGACGATTTCTTACTGTTCTTCAGGTTTGTTGTCACAATAATCCTCACGTGGCGAGTTTTGCACTGGATTCCCTCCGTCAACTGGCCATGCGTTTCTTGGAAAAGGAAGAACTACCCCATTTTAAGTTTCAAAAAAATTTCTTGAAGCCGTTCGAGTACACCATGATCCACAATCAAAATCCGGAAATTAGAGATCTTGTTTGTTTCTCACTTTGCAGTTTTAACCCACGTTTATCTTAATGCATTTTTGGGTTGACATTAGGTTCTTCAATGCCTGCAACAAATGATTCAAGCTCGTTCGCAGAATATGCGGTCTGGGTGGCGAACAATGTTCGGAGTTTTTGCTGCGGCATCCAAAGTGTTAACAGGTATGTTGGTTTTCTTGTTCATGAGCCTCAAATTCACGACTTTCTTAGAACGCATTGCCAACTCTGCATTCGAAATTGTAACGCGATTGAACAAGGATCATTTCCCCGCAATTGTCCAATATGGTGCTTTTGCTGATCTCACAGTCTGCATCACTGAATTCTGTAAGGTTAGCAAGTACCAAAAGATAAGCCTGTTAGCGATTGCCATGCTCCGAGGCGTCATACCAGTGATATTGCAAATTCCGGAATGTGCTTTGAATATTAGTCCTGAGAGCGTTATTGCCAAACAAGCCATGGACGAGAGCATGATGAAATTCTGGTTCCCAGTTCTGCTCGGATTTTACGACATCATCATGAATGGCGAAGACCTCGAAGTTCGAAGACTGTGAGTCCTATTCATCACAGCGTCTTTCTCGTTTTTACAGATCTGTACTAGAGCCCTCGATTCCCTCTTTTCGACACTCAAGACATACGGGAAAACCTATCCCATCGAATTCTGGGACACTGTGTGCCAGGACCTACTTTTCCCGATCTTTTCTGTCCTGAAATCTAGTCAAGATCTTTCCCGGTTTAGCACTCAAGAAGATATGAGTGTCTGGTTATCAACTACAATGATTCAGGCCCTGCGGGATCTGATCGACCTATATACGTTCTATTTCGATATATTGGAACGTTTTCTGGATGGTCTACTGGATCTCCTCTGTGTCTGTATCTGTCAAGGTAAGTATCTATTTCTAACGTATCATAAATTGACTTCTCCAACGTTGGACCCTTCTCAGAGAACGACACTCTTGCTCGAATTGGCACATCATGTCTGCAACTACTTTTAGAAAATAACGTCAGTAAATTAAGTGCAACACGATGGGAACGAGTTACAACAACATTTGTTCGGCTTTTCCGCACCACCACTCCGTATCAATTATTCGACGAAAATTTGCGTATCGAAATTGATCCTTCAGCAGAGACGGCGGAGACCAATTCTGGTATGCCTGACATCGTCTTCACCGCTTTCCGCTAACGAGGATATAGAACCAAATGGTTCTACCATAGTACCTGCTCCTCTCTCCCCAAGTAGTGATCAAAGACCAAAGACAGATGGACAAACATCTCTGGCCGAACGCCGCAGAATCTTCAAGCAGATAATTGTGAAATGTGTATTGCAGTTGCTTTTGATAGAAACGACAAATGATCTCCTGCGGAACGACGAGATCTATAACACCATACCTCCGGCTCAACTTCTGCGTATGATGAGTGTTCTGGATCAGAGTTATCAGTTTGCAAGATCATTCAATGAAGACAAAGAACTTCGTACTGGACTCTGGAAAGTTGGTGGGTAGAAACTTTTCCTTTGGTTGGCACCTGACTTAACGAGGCTGCAGGTTTCATGAGGCATCTACCGAACTTGCTTAAGCAAGAGTCGAGCAGTGCTGCTACTCTGGTGCACGTCCTCCTTCGCATGTATCATGATACACGCCCTGAACACCAAGCTGCCCGTCCTCAAATTGCGGAGCGACTAGTCCCGTAAGTGTGAGATGTGCTAACACCTAATGAAATGGCTAAACTTGGATGAATTAGCCTTGGTGTTGGTGTTCTCCGGGATTTCAACAAACTGAAGGCTGAAAGCCAAAGCAAAAATATTCTGGCATGGACTCCTGTTGTAGCAGAAATCCTTGATGGTTATTGTCGATTTGATCGTCAAGATGTAATGTGTTTCTATTTATCTTGCGATTTCCCAAGTTGAATTCTTTTTAGTTTTCACAATATATGTCTGTGGTCTACCCGCTTGCCACAGAACTACTATCGAGAGACATTCCTATAGAGATTCGCTCACCTCTTAAAGCATACTTCGAGCGGGTCGGGTATATCAAACGTATCGTAGATATCGAATCATAACGTTATAGGACTGGTTGTATATTATGTATGTAACGTTGCAGAAGTTACACTCAGCAAGCTAATAACCTGTGTAACCTTGATAAAGCCAGTTTGGAGTCTGGCCGACTCCTAAGAAAAATCAACATTAAGTACACGAAGTCATGATTACTGGGAGACTAACCAGCACTGGGAATGTCATCTTTTGCAAATGTGCCCGATTTCATTTGAGCGAAGACACTGGCAGGAGATGTATCCTTCATGACGTTTGGAGGCGGTGGTGCCGTTGCATTACCGTTAGCAAACAGTGATTGGTTCAGCTGAGGGAAACTAGTGGCTTCTTAAAAAACGAATGAGTGGAATTCACAGCAAAATTAGATTCCTGTTCTTACGAGCTTGAATAGGTACGCCTGTTATAGATCCAAGACCGCTGTTGCCCTGGAATGGAGCTCCACCGAAGTTGCCAAATGCACCGGTGGGCTGTGCCATAATAGGGGAAGGATTCTGGAACCCAGTTGGTTGTGTCTGCAAGAACGATGTTGCAGAAAGTTGATTCTGAAAGGGCGACTGCAAACCAGAAGACTTGGTAGGTATGAACCCATTAAACCCTGTCTGTGTTGGGATCAAAGGTCGCAAAAGGCCTTGGTTCGCTGGAACTGGGGCATAAGGACCCCGAGGACCATTATAGGGTTGGGCAGGTGGAGGGGAGAGCAGTCTGGAATTTGCAACCTGGCCCATCGGTAACGGAGAGGACCCCATGGGCATCCCAGACGACAATGCACTAGAGGGCTGCAAGGCTGAAGTTTGAGGTATCATTTGCGAACCTGAATTCTTTCTGAGGTCACTCAACCGAGCTAGCTGATCAAGGATATCGGCCTCAGTCGTCCGTGCGAGGCCAGATTGACTGTTCTGATTCTGCACGGGTGCTGATACAGTGGCAGGCACAGACGTCGGCGTTGGCTGCGGATGTGATGTAGGGGTGGGTGCTGGCAGTTTAGTTTCGAGTTGAGCAGTTGAATTAGCGAGTGGCTGAGATGAAGCAGCTATCGCGGGAGAAGGGGAAGCAGATTTGACTGGCTTCGCTGAGCTTGGCCTGTTTGTCCAAGCATCGTCGTCAAACCCATCCACTACAGGTGCAAGAGCAGAACCTGAACGAGCGGGCAAAGCCGTTGCATGAATACCAGAAGAAATAGGAGATTCCGTGCGCCGAATTTGACCCGAAGCCGACGAAATTGCGTTGAGGTCAACGTTAGTAGGAGGCAAACTTTTGCTGGTTTGAGGCCGTCCACGGCGTGGTTTCAAGACACCTCCAGGCCCGGCAAAAAGGTTTGGGGCAGAAGTCCGACCACCATTAGCATTTTCCTGTGCTTGAAGTTGTCTAGCAAGTTCTTCGTCGCGATGTATTTGTTCTTGTAGATGAGCACTTGGTTTGTGCAGACTGTCCGTTGGCTTCCGTTTCTCAATCGCTTTTTTCACACGGATGATATCTCCTTCCCTTAAACCGAGTGAACGCATCGTCCCCTCAGTGGTGTCGTTTAATAAAGTCACGTCCATCTTGTCCTTCTCAAAAGCAGCCGCATAGCGTGTGCAATCATCGAGGTCACATCCAGCAGACAAAAAGAAATCAAACCAATCTATCTGAGGTCCCTTTTTATGCGGAGAAGATTGCCTTTGCGACTTGGCAGAGTTCTTGGTGATTGCAAGAGGTATGTCGTCGTCCGAAATAGGATTAACATTCGAAGGACGCTTCTTCTTTTCCGTAACTTTCTCCACGTAGCGCATATCATCAAGAGACATTTTCTCCGAAGGCACTTCGACAATAACACCGTTAACCTTGTGAAGACGGAGTTTACCGTCACTGAAACCCAAGAATGCCGCTTCGACACGGAATTGGCCAGTTCTGTCATGCCATGTGCGGGTTTGGTCTGAAGGAGGACCTGCAAGCAGTTCTTTCATTTGTAGCATTACAAGAAAGAAACATACGATTAACATCCGTCGACACCCTTGAATTCGAAGAAGGCGACGGTCTTGAAGACTCTGTACGAGAAGGAGGTTGCCTAAGACTCGGCGATCAGGATCAGAGCCGTTAAGAAATTGAGAAGGTGCCTACACAACTGGAGGTGAAGCTGCACGAGCAGCTGCAGCCTCTTTTCTTCTTTGACGTTCGGCCTGAGCAGCTGCAGCTGATTCCTTCGCCTTGCGCTGCGCTTCCTCCTTGACTGCGGTCGCAGCCGCCTCTGCACGCCGATGGTCTTCTTCCTGCTCACGTTGTAAGCGTTCAGCGTCTCGCCGCCTCTGAGCTTCCTCTTCCTCTTCCTCCGCTCTTCTTGTTTCTGCTTCATCATCTTCAAAACGATCATTCTCCTTAGATGCTTTGGCATGAGTTCCTGTAATAGCCTAACAACGTTTAGCATGGGGAAGCCGGAATAATTGGACACCCCTTACCTCGAGGTATGACGCAGGGACAACACCTTCCAAACCTTTTGCATTTCTACACTTCCACCACTCTTCACCATCTCTCTCCAAAACGGTTAAATTCTCGCCTTCCTTTACTGTGAGTTCATCCTCCCCATCCGCATTGAAGTCATACAGTGCAGTTGCCATGTCCTGTTCTTCTTCATCCTGAATATTATGTTCTTCGTCTTGAATGACCTGCTCTTCTTCCGGCTCTTCTGGACCAGGTATAATAGTTGGAGCAGCCGGAGAGAAATGGACAGATGGCTTCTTAGCGGGTGAGGGTGCACTAAGGAGGGATAAATTTTCCGACTCTTCTGACGATAATGCTCTGGAAGTTTGGAGTTTCTCCTGAATAGCATCTGTATTTTCCTTTGAACCTGCATGGAAGTGAAGGCTTGTTGGGTTGGGACCGCCGATGTCAATCTGTACATGCTTGGCCTTCTCGGAGGAAACGGTAGTAACATCTTTTGTTTGCCATTTCTGAACAGGGGTCTACTGAACGTTGATAACTTATCTGACTGTTTATCTCAAAAAGACTTGCTCACTTTGTCAGATTCACTCGCAAAGAATAACGAACCATTCCCGATTCCAAGGGTACCTTTCTTTTTCTTGCCCTTCTTATCAATTTCCGACACAGACCAAGTTTTGATGTCGTCTGCAGTGACTTTGGTTGAAGCGACTCTGTCCGCAGGGTCGACATACGCTGGTTTTGGAGGCTGCAGCAGGTTTAGTCTTGATAATCGTGAAAAAAATATATAACAAACTTACTGAATCAGGTACGATTATTCGAGTGGGCGCTGGAGGAACGGGTTTGGGATCTTCTCCATCGATTACTTCGACGTAATTCCCCGGAACGTAACCAGCCCTTCCTTCAGTCGTTGAGTCCTGCACTAAAATCCAATCTTCCTCGTTATAGAACATATATAGAACATCGTCTTCATGCACGCTGAGTTCACCAGGAGCCGTTGCCTCGTAATCATACACAGCTTTAACAATAGATGTGTGCGGAGCCTATGCGGATGAGGATGGTTCGGGAGTATGATTGTCATGACTCACTTGTTCTACATACGCGGCGGGTACGAGACCTATCTGATTCGCAATGTCCTCCGCATTGCCAGTGATCTTGACTCTCCACCAACTACATAATACCGAATCAAATCGCGCGGAAAAGGAGAGGAGAAAAGACTGACTCATCGTCGACCTTCTCAACGAGAAGCAGGAGTTGTTCCTCCTTGATGGCAATCTCGTCGTCAGACTGAGGGGCATAATCGTAAGATGCCTTGAGAACGGCTAGATATTTCTCTGGTTCCCCTGTGGACATTGAATGAAATGGTGCAGTGCAAGGTCACAAGCCTGTAACATGTGTGTGTTGGTATTTACTTCGCTGACTCCGTTCTATCTTAGTGAACCACCTGGCATGTTTGACTCCTCAAGCGATTGTTTTTATGTGATTGAGGCTGCGTGTATAGTCATATTTCAATGACTCCAGTACTTAAATAATTGACTCGAACCCGAGGGATAAATAGGACTAAGTTTTAACCTTGTCACAGATTGTCACAGGCTCTTATCTGCATCGACAAAGTCTAAGTGCCAGGACACGACGATGAGCAAACTCAACCCTACTGCATTTTCTTTCGTGCCCGGTCAACGGGTTGCAGCCCCACAACAGCCACCATCAACACCCCCTGCCCTCCAGCCGATCATTCGGCCAGAGCAAACGGAGGCTCCCCCTCCTCCGCCTACGATCTCTCTCAACATCGGTTCTAAGCCCAGCCTTCATTCCTCCACTCCTGCTGTTTCACACCCGATTCCTGCTCCTGTAAAGAAGATAGATGAGTCACATAAGCCCGCTACAAAGACCGCAAAGGCAGATGTATCTGCTCCTTCGAAAACTTTTACAACGGAGAAAGCAAAAACGGACACCACTTCCATTGCTCAAGACGTTCGAAATGCTGCTGATCAAGCCGTTCTTGAAGATCTCTTTGGAACCTGTTTGTCCGATCTTATTTTTCTTCACAAACCAACTTATTGAACCATTTACCACAGTAAAGGAACACCTAAATATTGTTTTCATCGGCCATGTTGACGCAGGAAAAAGTACCATGGGTGGCAATCTCCTCTACATAACTGGAATGGTCGATAAACGGACAATGGAGAAATATGAGCGTGAGGCAAAAGATGCTGGTCGAGAATCATGGTATCTGAGCTGGGCTCTTGACTCTACGCCCCAGGAGAGAGCCAAGGGGAAGACGGTGGAAGTTGGACGCGCTTACTTTGAGACGGAGAAGCGTCGTTATACAATTCTTGATGCTCCTGGACACAAAACTTACGTTCCATCGATGATTTCTGGAGCTGCGCAAGCAGATGTGGCTATTCTTGTCATTTCTGCTCGTAAAGGTGAATTTGAAACTGGTTTCGAACGGGGTGGTCAGACCCGGGAACACATCATGTTGGTCAAAACTGCGGGCGTGTCGAAAGTCGTGGTTGTCATCAATAAGATGGACGACCCAACGGTCACTTGGGATAAAACTCGCTATGATGAAATAAAGGACAAGCTGACGCCATTCATCAAGTCTGCCGGTTTCAACCCGAAATCAGATGTCTCGTTCCTTCCAGTTTCAGCATATATGGGACACAATTTGCAAGTCAGGGTATCAAAGTCGGTGTGCCCATGGTGGGAGTAAGTTATGTTGTCTCCCTTAAGCGGTGGTCGTTAATGATTGTCCCCCCCAGTGGTCCGTCGCTCCTTGAACTCCTTGACGCAATGCCAATGGTGGATCGTAAAGTCAATTCCCCTTTGATGATGCCGATATCAGAGAAATACAAAGATATGGGCACAATCGTTGTTGGAAAAATCGAATCCGGTCACCTCAAGAAAGGCGACAGTCTCATCTTGATGCCCAATAAGAGTGCAGTGGAAGTGGCCGCAATCTATTCAGAGATCGAAGAAGAACTAAACATTGCACTCTCTGGCGACAACGTCAGGATCCGATTGCGCGGCGTCGAGGACGACGATATCAGCCCAGGATTTGTGCTCACCAGCCCTAATAAGCCAATCCATGCAGTGCGCCAATTTGAGGCTCAGTTGGCTATCCTAGAACACAAAAATATCATTTGCGCTGGTTATTCTGCCGTGATGCACATCCATACCTTGGCAGAGGAGGTCACACTCCCGGTGAGTTGTTTATATCTCCGAAATGTAGTCTTGTTGTTGACGTTGACCTCAGGCCCTCTTGCATTACTTTGACAAAGCCACTGGCCGGAAATCAAAAAAACCGCCCCAATTCGCAAAGAAAGGTTGGTTTCTTTCTGTGTGATTCTGTTCACTCAACCAATGCACCACCTCCTGTAGGTCAGAAGATCGTCGCTCTTATCGAGACGGCCCAACCAGTCTGCGTTGAAAGATTCACCCTTTATCCACAGCTCGGTAGATTCACACTACGGGACGAAGGACGAACGATTGCTATTGGCAAAGTATGGTTTTTATCTTTATCTTCGTGGACATCTTATTTGATACTGCCTTTTCAGATCACGAAGCTCATCGAAAACACGACGGTCGATGAGGCTACTGAGAGTGTTGCAAACCTTTCCATCGATACTACTTAAAGGTCCATCGCAGTTTCCGCTAGAATCCCCTGACTGTAGTTCTGTGAAGAAAGTCTTTGGGCTAATCGTACTGCTAACCATATATAGAACTATCGAGTCAGCATAATAATGTTCTGATGTAGATTGCCTTTGGTGATCAGATTCCAACAAAGTTCTGTGTAGTTGTTATCTAAGATCCTTCGATACGATACCTCATCAAGAAACATAGAAAGGCCAGCCATGATGTCGAATTCCCTACCATCGACTTCCCGACTCTCTGCAGCTTTTTCCGATGCCGTGGCTTTGCTAGAAACTTCGTCTAAGACGACCTCTTCACAAAATATTGAATGCACACTAAAAAATCGCTTGGTGGCATATTACAATCAACGAAATGATCAGGACGCTCTTCAGAGTTTGGAAAAAATGACATCAAGAGAAGAAGTCGAGTTACTGACCGGACGAGAAGCACTGTCAGTGGTACAAAGACTTCAAAAAATTATGGACGTTCAGTTCGATGAAAGTACTCAAGGGCCCCTTATTGGCACGAAGGATCTGGCCAAGCTCCGAACACTCCTTTCACTTGCCTTCAAATGGGGAATAGAACGTCTCTATACTCAAGTTGTTCGATCATGGTCAGGATCCTTTAGTGAAAAACCTAGCTCAAGAACAGTGTCTGATACAAGTGTGATTGACAACGATTATCATCTTCTTTCAGACCTCATCTCTTCACTTCTTTCGCTTGTCTTTCCTGAAGGTGCTCAAGGACGCATTTCGCAAACTCTGATTACGACAACAATACTTGCTAAGCATGTTACAGACCTGGTATTTCCTTCGATCGCACTGGGGTGGTTACCTGTGAATGTGTCGACGAGTTCAATGCCTGTTGTGCATGCTTTTAGGCCTTTGGTGACAAGGCTTTTGGGATTGTGAGTCCCTACAGTTGACACTTCAACAACCCAATCACATTAGTCAAGGTTACCCCCTTCGCAGACAATCCCTGCTCTTGGAAGTATAATCTCCTCTACTTCGCCCACGCCTCCTCCCCATGTTCGTAAGGCTTGCACCCTGTTACTTACAAAGCAACTTCTTCGGCCGGATGGTGTTCAAGGGCTCTGCATCGCCTTTTTCTCCGAAGAAGAAAGTACAGGAGATATGGCTCAATTGGACAAGCTTGAGCAGTTTGCACGTATCTTGAATTCGGTACCCTCAGCGTTGAAAGCTGAAGTAAATCATTTCTTCCACATCAATTTCTGCCCACTAACCTGTCGAGGTCAGGAGTACTATGGACAAATATTTCCTCGAGTTCTGCGTGTTCTCACAAAGAGCACTCAAACTAGTCATAAACGTGCCGCCGCATTTGCCGTTTACCGAGGACTTGTCCCAGAGAAAGTGACACAAACATCCGCAAAAGCGTCATCAAGCATACTTGCATTGCTTCACGCACCATTTCTCGAGCTACCTTTACCGAAGGAAGGGCGAAGTGGTCAACCAACTCCTAACCCACAGGAGACATTGGAAGTTATTGTAACACTGCTAGCAAACGCAGAGCCTTCTCCGATATTCATATCCAAATTACTATCTCCTCTTATTGCCACTCTCTATGGGCTGTCGTACGACATTAGCCAACACAAGACTGTTGACCCACAACTGAAGGAATCAGTCTCCGGCTTACTGAAGTTGTGGGCGAAGATTGTGAACCAAATTGAAGGACAGGACATCTTATGGTCGGTTATCGACGGTGGAAAGGAGTGTGATTGGAAATTTGACATGACCGGCAACTTCTGGAGAATTCAAATGTAGGTCTCTTCTTTTATTTAAAGCATCTAGACCTACTTATCGTCAAGGCGTGAGCAGAACGCACCAGGACTTCTCATGCCTCGTGGTTCCAAGGACGCAAAAGATACAGAGGAAAACAATACTGATCTGAACATCTTCGGTTTTTATCCTGATCCCGTTCATTTCGTCGAAACAGTGAAAACGTTCGACCGTGGAGATATTTCATCTTCACTTTTTGTGAAACTGCTGGAGCATTATAGAGATATGAAAGGGCAGTCAGAGCAAGATCCTATGAAGTAAGCTTTTACCGTAGGTTAGCAACCCATCTTTCTTATCTCTTACCTTTAGTGTTTTACATAAACTTCAAATCATCATGCAGATGCAGAAACGTCTCTCTGAGGGCACGACATCTAGCATACTTCGCAAACCGGACAAACTTTTGCCATTCATACGTCATGTTTTAGCTTCCGCTAATATCATGGCTGCTAGCAGTGGAGATGGAGAAAGCACGGAGATCCAGGAAGGTGATAGTGACGACGAAGATCAAGGTTCAAATATCATTGGTCCAGACGATGAATTGATTGAAACCACGATTACTCTACTGCTATCTATCCTTGAAAGTAAGCGAATTTGTTTCTATCGCAGCCTTTATTAAGGATAGTCTGCAGGTGATGAATCGTTATCTGTCACTACGTACCCGATCCTGAATGACATCTTCTCTCTACTCGAACCTTTGGCGTCAAAGGGTACACTCTCTCTGCGACCTCTCGCTCGCGAAGCAAGATTAGTTATGACCGCGAGGTTGGCCGAAACATCCAGCACTCTTAAGTCGAAAAGCAAGACAGACGAGGACGCGAAAGAAATTTACCAAAGGGCCTTGAAGTTATTGCAGGATCCCATCCTGCCAGTTCGTGCTCATGGTCTTCTCCTCTTGCGAGAGCTCTTGAACTCGACATATGCGAAAGATCAAGTCACCAAAACCTTTCTCCCTTCCATTCTCTCTATCTTCCTTCAGTCAGTGCAAGACGAGGATTCCTACATTTTCTTGAATGCGGTGCAAGGACTAGCAATGCTGGTGGATAAATTTGGCAGGGAAATTCTTCAAGGTCTAGTTCGGGACTACACGGGCCAGTTGGAAGGACTTGCAGCAGGAAATATGGAGCAGCATGACATTGATGTGCGTACGAGGATTGGAGAGGCACTGGGTTTGGTGATCAAGCGGTGCGGAAGTGCTCTGGGTTTATATTGTAAGTGAGATCAAGGTCATAGAAAATTATGGTTAAAGAAGGCGGCATAGTGGACCTCCTTGTTCCGCCGTTATTTGCAGTTGTCAGAAATGCCGATGTTCCAACTGTGCTTCGTACCTCTTCAATATCGTTGTTGGCCGAATGCGTGGAAACATGCTCTCTTCCTATATTGCCCTACGTTCAAGATCTCTGTTTCGGATTCATTGACCTATTGCAACTGGAATCTGTTCCCGCAAAGACAACGGAGAGGGATACAACCGTGTTAGACGAGGAGGTACAGCCGCACTTAACCATGGATTCAGATCCAACGTCGACAGATACGAAGTTCCCTCCTTTGCGTCGGGCTGCACTGCATTTTCTAACCCTCCTCATTCGAGCATCGACGAAGTTGATCTATGACGAAGGAAGCGCTAAGACGATTATGGTTTTTCCTCGCTCAGCAGCCCAAAAAGCAAGCACCACTCTTGGATATATATCATTCACAGACGACGACAATCTTGTCAGGGTCATGGCAAGGGAAGCAAAAGAAAGCCTAGAAGTGCTTCAACAGGCTATACTCGGATTGTGATCGCCAGTTAAAATTTCTCTATAATCATAAAAAATAATCGTCAGAAAACTGTCTACCTCGTATCTGTCTTAGACGCAGTGTTCTCCAGCAAGAATAAGTCAACAAAAGGTAGTTCGATTTAGGTACCTATGATCGAACGCAGAGAATAGTGAGGTAGTTTTACTCTCTGTGACGACCTGGACCGTGGGGTTCATGGAACGGTACCAGTCCCAATGGTATGGCTAATCTCGTCGAGACGGCGCCTGAAAGACTTCCACTTGTGACTCCCTACAGTAAGGATCGAGGACTGTTCGTTTGATCCATCGCCAAAACTGTCCAACTTTAGAAATGGATTTGATATTGATGAATAGTAGGCCATATGAAATGCTTTGAATATCTGAAAATCTTTAAATATGATCAAATCCTTTGAAGACATAACACAGGCTTACCGCCGTAATCTCGACATCTTTAACCACCGAGTCAGTCAGTGGCAACGCCACAATGATCTTTACTTTCAATGGCGTAATATACCCGTAAACAGCAACATCTTCCATTGTAAACAGGAGACCTAAGTAGCAATCACAGGCCTTTCCAGCAGCCGTCACTAGAAACCCATTATTAACTCCACATCCAAGAGATGTAGCAGAAACGAACCTCGTTCCTCAACAACATCCAAACTTGTGTGGGCTATGTAGTGGTATTTAAAGGTATGATCGTCTTGATTACTAAACGCCCTAATGAGTATCGGGTGATTTTGCGGTGAAACAAATGCCACTGCATTGATCTTCAAATTTGGAGGCATAGAAGTGGTCGTTGGCAACTGTTACTCTCGGCCCATTTAGCGTCAGAGTCGCACCGGGCCGGATGTCCCACCCGTACCAAATTTAAAGTTTTCTCGAGTCCCATGTGGCCATGGCACGTGCAGTGATCATCACAAATGACTATACCGTCCAATGCAGTTGCAGCAGTCCTCGGGCACTCGGAGCCTATACCAGGAAACGCAGTATCTGTAGAAGGTCCCAACTTTGATCATCCACAAACATTGGAGAGTTTTCTCCAAAGCTATGAGAGGATTGGATTCCAGGCCAATAGTTTGGGCAAGGCAATCAACATCGTCAACCGAATGGTTAGTACCATATTATCTTCCGACATATCGTGGTATGTATCACTGAAAATGCAGCGAAAATGGCGTTTATCTGATGACCCTATAACGGAAGATGAATCAGACGAGTACCTCGATCCCGAGGTTCGTGCAGGCGTTCGTTGCAAGATCTTCTTAGGATACACCTCCAATTTGATATCCTCTGGGTTGCGTGAGGTGATTTGCTACCTAGCCAAGCACAAACATGTTTTTGCGATCGTTACAACAGCTGGGGGCATTGAAGAAGATATTATAAAATGCCTGGGCAAGACATATTTAGCCGATTTTAACCTTGACGGTGCCGAGCTACGACGAAAGGGCATGAATCGCATAGGAAATCTTATAGTCCCAAATGATAACTACTGCAAATTCGAGGATTGGTTGACGCCGATTCTTGACGCTATGCTTTCAGAGCAAAAGACATCTGGGTGCGTCTGGACACCAAGTTCTTTCATTCGAAGGTTGGGACAGGAGATCCAGAACGAAGAGTCGGTCTATTACTGGGCATACAAGGTAAAATACTACGACTATATTTTGTCTTCTTCATCATCTGAAGATTTGCTTGAACTAGAATGACATACCTGTATTCTGCCCTGCACTCACGGATGGTTCCATCGGAGACATGATTTATTTCCATTCATTCCGAAACCCGGGACTTATTCTGGATATTGTTCAGGATATCCGTAGTTTGAATGAACTCTCTCGTACTTCTCGAAAGGCAGGAATGATCGTGCTTGGAGGAGGAGTCTGCAAGCATCAGATTGCTAACGCCATGTTAATTGTCAGTTATGGAAGGCCATTTATTAATTTTTCATGGAGCTTACTCTTTCCAGCGTAACGGCGCAGATTATTCCGTATTTATTGTAGATGTCTTTGAAGTTTTTCGGCGGAGTTTAATACTTACAGCCTTTTTGTTTTGAAGAACACCGGTCAAGAATTCGACGGATCTGATTCAGGTGCTCGACCCGATGAAGCTGTTTCATGGGGTAAGATACGGGCTGGTGCTGAAGCTGTGAAGGTATGTCCATTCGCTTTGCGAGGTTGATCTATCGTGACAAGAATACAAGGTCTTCGCTGACGCAACCCTGGTATTTCCAATGGTGGTGGCTGCGACATTCGCCAAGGATGCATAATTTAAATGGTTTATTGACACTGAGACTTTAATCCTCTATCATGGCCAACCGACCAATCGATTGATGAAAGATACAATAATCACTGTATGACAATTTATATCTCCGAAGAACCCAACAACCTTAACTAATAAATCAACTGCTTTCACCATATCGTCGTCCTGCAAAGTGAGCTCGGATAGAATTCTATGGGTAAACCGATATTACCTCCACGTTGCTGATGTGGAAATGCAAACGACCGCACAGAGTCTGCAACAAACAGGTGCCCTATAGGCAAATGAATGTCGGCCACACTGATTCAAAGTAGTACCTCCCAGAAGAAGTCCCCGGCCCTTAGATTTGCACCTCCCGAGTTCTTTAACAAGGCCGTGGTTATCAAAATAGAATTTAAGCTAGATGTCTGCTCAGCATAAAAACTCTCAAGAGAAAACAGGGACCAGCCCAGATAAACATTCCAGAGGTAAGAGGGATGAGTCGGCGGAACGACTTCTCGAAATAGCAAAAGTCCTTTCTGCCACACGAACGGCGTGAACCGTTCTGATATTCGTTTGCCTGGTCGTGCCCACTGCTGCAGACTGATGAGCCTCTGTAACCAAAACAGAAGGGAAAAATCCTTCCGATCAAAGAGCAGATCAGTGACGTCTTCGTAATTTCTTATTAATTCGAAGGAGTCAGTAAAATTCTAGTTGGTAGGCAAGATGGACGTCGTAGGGCGAGAATGAGCGCCTTATATAATATGGACAAGTGTCGATTCAAGCCTGAATAGCCATGCCTTGAAAGCCGATGGGGTGATTCTCCAAGAAGAATATTAGAGAGCAAGAGCCGTCGCAGCTCGAACATCGTTGGAATATCAACTGTTTCCACATCCACACTGGCAGCAGTTTTGAGGATACATTGCGTCGCCGCATTTGCGAGTGTCCCAGATACGGATGCTTGAATTGCTGGATACAACCCATCTGCCATCGGGAGACTGCAAAAAAGAATAGAAATCTGTAGAAGGGAGGAAGAGAGAAACGCAAGGAATAGAAAGCGAGCAGAACCAACGAATCTCGCTCTCAAAGGGTCTTCCCTCAGACCGAGTCTGTTCCTTATCGGAAAATTCCCATAGAAGGAAAGCTTCAGTTCAGGGGAAGTTTGAATCCAAATTCAGATTCTGATAGGCGCCCATTGATAAGGGGAACCGTAATTTGAAAGGTCCTGCAGAGAGTTCGTTGACTACAATCAGATTATGACAACATTTCAACTTACAGAAACGCAGGACTGGTTCAGTGGCAATATCGACCGCAGTAACCTTTTCCCCCGTGTCAAATATCAGGAACCTCGAGTTCTCGGAGATTGGTTCGTGGGAGAGTCCCTCTGCTATCTTCCTGCTAAGCCACCTTTGCAAGGATCGGGGAGAGATAAATTGCATTGATCATTTCGACCTCGACACCACTGCAGGACATGAGCGGTACGTAAGAATGAACCAAAATCTTACGGGGAAAAAATTCCGAATACTCGCCCAGTTCAGTGTGCCCGCACTCATGACGCTTATTACAGAAGAAATGATTTCCAACAACCCTGGATTAGATCTATGTCGATAGATCTCACGAAGCTGACGATACCATGCTAGACGGCGAGCTTGATGCCATTATCACCTTTGATGACTACTATTGGGATAAGGAGCCAGAAGACAGTGTCCACCATCCCAAGCGAGGTATCGACGCGTTTCTGCGCCTCCACCAAGATGAATATGCCAAACGCCTCAGCGACGAAGTCGAGTATCAAGTTATCCTGCGGAAGTTGACAGACATGCGGATAGGCTTCTTGCCACACGGGGATGCAGGCGCTAGAAATCTGAAGCTACTTTCGGATATGGCATGAACATCGTCCTTGCAGTCGACTCTTCCTATGCGATTGGAGCTGCAGTCACTACGCATTGTTGAGACTCGAGACAACTCTTGGTCGCTTGACCACCTACTCGTCCGCAAAAGTTTGAAGAAGCTCTGGGACACTGATCTCAGGGGAAAGTCAATTGGGCCTGCCGCAGGCCATTCGGAGGTGGAAAGGCCCGTATTTTAACGTTTGGTGTTCTCCTTATAGATTTCGCAAAAGTTAGATCAGGATTTGAACGTTTACGGGGACTCGCGAGAAAAATGAAGCATTCCAAGTTTCGAGAGCAAGATGCATTGAATTTCCATTTTTCACAAGATTAGCGTCCAATGGCTTAGAATGGGGTTAGGTATGCGGAGTATCCAGGAATATGGCCGCTATCCAGGTCGAAAGGATGAAAGATCCCAATATCATCCATTTCACGGGTCCGGTTAATCCTACTCTTGCGGAGGTACTTAATCCATACGCCCAACCTCCAACTGCAAAACCGTGGGGTTATATCGGGGCACGCGGACATCCCTTCGAAAAAGAGTGGAGGACGGCCTGGACGGGTTATCGACTTTCTTCAGAATAGGCGCAGTTCAAAGAAAAAAAGATGCAATGGGCAGCGAGGCTGGGCTACAGTTTGAGAGGAGTGTCAGACGTGGATCACTGCCTGAATGAAAAAATTTCTGCCTGCCGAATCCAGATTCATTTTCGAAGACAAACACAAGTAATTACGTAGTTCAGTCGTTGGGGAACTCATTGCAAGAACATGTTGTCAGAATATACAGCCGTTACTAGGGCTTTGACGACTATCGAAAACGTTGTCCCCATTGAGTTCGTCGTTGGTTGTGAACAACGTGCATCTTTGAAGCCCACTATCAGGATATGTAGAAACAAAGGAAAATGGTATCGTCATTGATCCTGTTATCAATACATTCCACTCCGAGAGAAAGTCTCCCGCTAAACATCCCCTGCCACACGTGCAGCCATGCTTCGCTTGCTCGTTACTTCGCCTATTGGTACGATGCGGAACAACGTCAAATGAGATGAGCACAGCCCAGCTACATACAAATGATGTCAGAAAAAAGGCAGACATGTTGGAGGAAAGTGTACCTCAAAGGAGGCTGTTCTCCATCGTATCAAGAAGCGCGATGGACGCGAGCGTCCGAAGGTCGCCCAAACGCTGGAAGGTACGTGGAGTCTAGTCTATGGGGCGTTAGTTAATATTTCCATGAAGGAGGGCATACAGACATACGAGGCTTTCCCCTCGAGTTAGAGAAGAGACAGGACTGGGTATGAATGTGCAACTTCTCGCATATTTTATACGTCTTCTGGGTCCAATGTTCTCGACCTTTCCAATCCATCACATCGCTTTTTTCCCCCTTGGTAAACATTGTTGCGCAATCCCATCGATAAGAAGACATCTAAAACATCCCGGTGATATGAAGGTCCTTTGAGACTTCTAGCTCCGTTTAACGCGAGATATCCGTCGGATGTCCAAACTTCTTGACTTCCATTCTGTACTCGGCTAATATTTCTCCAGGTGGTAATAAACCAGGTCACCAAGCCAATTAAGTAACAAAGGACGAAGCCTGACAAGTATGTTAAGCCAAGGAGGTTGAGCACAGGAGAGGACCAACTGTGAAGCCAGACCGCTAGTACGCCCTCCAGCTGGGCAAAATAATATCAGTTCGGGCCGTATATGAATTAAGCTTCGAATTCAAAAAGAGAAAATGAGTAGTTCATTGGAAAATTCGTTCAGCTGTGGGAAATAAAAATGTTGCCCAAATAGTGCTTATGTAAATTTAGTGTAGGGCAGGCAGGGTCATCCATTTCTGAAGTCTCGACAACTTTTTCTCAAACCTCGTCTTTCGCCACCTGGAGGAGGAAGAGTTGGTGCTTGTTGGAAGAGGGAGAAGCGAGGTGCGTATGGCGGCTACCCGTTGAATTTCAAAAAAATTTAATTTTGGATGAGACAGAATAGGATTGATTATGGCGTACCAGTTTTCAAGGAAGGGTTGTTTCAAGTGTGGCAATCGTAGGTTTCTCATTGTTCCCATCTCTTCTTTCACATGGACATTTGCGTATAGTTGGACATATTGCCGAGAATTGTTCGTCCGAACAACGTTTATGCTATAACTGTCGGCAACCTGGGCACGAGTCTTCAGCTTGCCCCTCTCCAAGGACTGTGTCAACTAAGCAGTGCTACTCATGTGGCGGAGTTGGGCATATTCAAGGTTCGAATGGTTCTAGTATGCAACAACAATTTAACTAACCAGTGCGATCCGGATAGCGGAATGTCCCACTCTTCGCGTCCAGGGAAGTGGTAATCAAAAATGCTATGTAAGCAAGCTATTGCCAACTAATTGCAACGGCTGAAAAAAGTGAAACGAATCAGAATTGCGGCCGCTTCGGCCATTTTGCTCGAAGCTGCACCAGTACCACTGGGGCTGGCTTCGCTTCGCGTGCTCCTCCCCCTTCGCGTACCTTGAATACGTCCACTTTGCCTCCGGTGAAGTGCTATAGATGCAACGGCCCTAATCATTTGGCTAGGTACGACATTTCTTACGAGTCATGCGTAGTCAAGGAGCTGACAATCCCTATCAGGGATTGCCTTGCTGCTCCTGGCACAACTGTCACTGACAACGTCCCCACTGGTCCTGCCAACATCAACAAGAATAAGACTTGTTACAAGTGCCAGCAGGAAGGCCATGTGAGTAGTTTGATGTGATTTATCATGTCCGTACTGACTTCACCAGATCGCCCGTGATTGTTCTGAGAATACCCGTGATTATTCTGATAATGCCCGTGATTATTCCGAGAATGCAGAGTACGTTGGGTAAATTCTATGATATCAACTACAGAAACCTGCTCGAGAGTAAAAGTTTGTTGTATGAGTCTTTTCTAAATAAAATGATGTCTGTCGAACAAAAATGAAAATTTTGGATTCGGAAAAATGTTTTGGCAAAGTCGTCGGAAAATCATTGACGCAAACAAAGCTGTATCTAGTTTTGGGATGCTATTGTCTTCTGCGACTCTACGTTCACTGGCCCCAATTTCTATTTATTGTCGGCGGACTCTCTTTTCCTTTCCAGACTTCTCCTCTTTTTCTCCTTACGAGCCCAAGAGCCAAACATACCATGAAGAACGAGTTCTCCCGTACGGCCTTTCCCGAATCTATCGCACTCCACACTCACCTCCGTGAAAAAAAAGTTACAGCGCCAAGGAAATCTATGCTGTTGTAGCAGATGTTGCCTCATACCCCAAATTCGTTCCTTTCTGTACTGGTTCACGCATTGATAGGTTTGCCTTGACACGGGCAATGCACGAGAAGACGGTGCTTGATGCGGAATTGACAGTTGGGTTTATGAACTTTTCCGAGAGCTATGTCAGTACTGTGACCTGTATTCCTTATACGTCGGTGCAGGTATGATATCTAGCGTTTCACATCACCTTATTCTATATCTGATAGGTTTCAGGCTACTGCAGTCACCTCAACACCATTGTTCAGAAGTCTTTCCACGACTTGGAAATTTCACAGCACTGCTTCGGCTTCACTTCCGGGGAGTCCAGAAAATCCGCCAAGTACACCCGTGTCGTATGAACTAACTTACGAGTTTGTGAACCCAATTCATGCTGCAACGTCCGCTGCCTTCTTTGGGCAAGTGGCAAGCAAGTTTATTAGGGCGTTTGAAGACAGATGTTCCGCAATATATGGACCACGAAACACAAGATGATATAGTTTGTTCACACTTCGACTTCGGATCGTTTACATAGAGGACTCGACGATTTAAAGTTTAGAATAAGTAATAAATTACAGCTTCAACAAAGCACTGCCATTCGTTTTTATTCAGAGTCTGCCTAATGAGGCATGTCTTATGATAAACCCAAGCCGAGGAAAATGACATTTGACGAAACCCTGAGATCCCTGAACCTCTACCACAACCTCCTCGCGATTGAGACCAATAAGTTTTCCAGTGGTCTGGTAATTGCGGCCAGCATCTTCTGGGGCAACCCTCACTATACACCCCTGATCGACCCGCAAACGAGAAGCTTCGATGACATCGAAACCGACAACATCGGAAGACTCATGACCAGACGAAACAATGGCTTTTGCTGCGTCCAATCCATCGATCATTTGGGGTGCCTGCTGGCTACCGCGCTTCTGCCTGATAAAAGTTGACATCCGGTTGAACCACTGAACGATAAGACTTAAATGAGGAAGTAACTTTTCAGAGACTGTAATCCTACCTCTGTCATGAAAGGATGACTAGCATCCAAAATAGAACTTTGTCTTGACCACGATATCGCGAAAGCCAAGATGAAATGCAAGGAGATATCGGCCAAACTCGGGGAAAGAGTATCAAATAACCATTCTCTTGAATCATGGAGTTGCTGCTCAATGAGGAGCTTCATTCGAAATGTGAGTGCGCAAATCGTTGCCACCACAGCCGTACTTACCAGATGGCTGGATAAAGCTGCGTGCACCAAAGGAAGTCTTTCCATCATGGCTTTAGGATCAATAGGAACACCTGCAAACTAATGTATTTGCTTCAACAAGCTGGATAATGCATCAGATGAATAATGCATACAGCGCTGCGGTCATTAATAAAAGATTCCGGGAGCTTGTCCCATGGAAGGAGACTTGCAGTGAGGGGGAATATGACGCTTTCCGCATGAGAAGCGAATACCTTCATGAGGGTTGCATCAACGTTTCCGCCTTGTTTCCTGGCGGGAAATACGGTGCCATAGCCATTGGAAGAAGGGAAACGCCGTTCAAGTACTGTCACAATAAGACTAGACGAATTGGTCTGAGTAAAGGTGAAGTGTCTTCGAAAACGGACCTAGTGTCGCAGTAAACGTCGTTCCCTATGGCTAGGATTGGTATGCGGCGGTATATTATGCCCAAAATATCCGTTATCTCAGGTCGAGGTAACTTGGGCGAGATCTGTAAACGTGAAGTCTTTAATATTTAGCGTGATCGTGGGTTGGATACATACTTTCACCGTTTGGTGAGGAATTCCCTTGAGAAGGAGGACATTGTCAACCTTGCGCGAAAAGGGAGATTCATCGTAACTATAAAACGAAAATGTTAGCCACTTAATGAACGTGAATATGACCCAGAGACACACCGATAAATAATGATAGATGTAGACATTTGTGATACAGATATAGCTGGCTATGCATGGAGAAGCACCACTGCACGCATGGGATTGATTGATATCAAAAATTGCGCAGCAGAGCGGTTGGTAGAGCGATCCACAAGCATCACCATCATCGTGGGATGGTGAAATAATCTCGTTCGAACTTTGAACAACATGAAGGCTTAGTTAAATCTGCAAGGTTTTCAAATCTGAAAATTGAAACAATTGAAAGAGCAATTTAGTGGAACAGCATTCACAGAATTCTCGGTCGATTCGGATGTTTCAATATTTCGAAATTTACTCTTCGTATAGCCACTTGATTTGGAAGGTTGTTTTTATCCACGTGATGGCCATCAGGGGTTCGCATTTGTACTTGAAGTCTGCAGTGAATTGACCAACAACCATCCGTGGCATCCTCAATTTGAAAATGGCCGAAGGTAGACTACCTCTGTCATCCAATAATTCCAGCAGCGGCCTCTCTAGTGATCCATTCAGCGACCGTCCCCGTCAGATCCACTTCAATGACCCCGACAATGTCTCTACGCAGGACTTTAGGGACACCATGCCTCGACCGTTTGAAAGTCAAACTCATCTTCCATCAGCAGGAGGTCACGACTACGACGACGACGAATATTTGGAGAAGCAACCACTGAATGTTGGCCAAAGTTTCACTGGTGGATTTTACCCTCCTCAGTAAGTGTCGTTTAAGTACATCTGCGTGGCTTTGTTCTCAATTGTTCCTGTAGAGCCATTGACCCCAATAACTTTGGCGATTATACTCTCAATCGACCTGGCTCTGTCGTTTCTACGTCTACTAATGGTATTGAGAATGCGTGGCGACGACGACAGACCATCAAACGCGGCAAGACCCGTAGGGTCAAGCTCACCAACGGAAATTTCATTGCAGAGTATCCTGTCCCAACACCTGTCTTTTCTGCCATGGAGGAAAGGTGGACTTCGACGAATAACAATGAATTTTCGTGAGAGTCTTCTAGTCGCTTGTGCCAGTGCGACTCTTACCAAATTACTACAATAGCCATATAAGGTATACAGCCGCAACTTGCGATCCAGATGAATTCACCGAGGAAAACGGTTGGTCACTGCGCACAAAGATGTACAACCGTGACACAGAAATCCTGATTGCGGTCACATCTTACAATGAAGACAAAATTTTGTACGCTCGGACTTTGCACGGCGTTATGCTGAACATCCGTGACATCTGCAAGACGAAACAGTCTAAATTTTGGCGTAAGCATGCAGAAGAGGGCAAACCTGGATGGCAGAAGATTGCCGTGGCTCTCATTGTTGACGGCCTTGAAGCAATGGACAAGAGCGTTTTGGATGTTTTGGCCACTATTGGCTTATATCAAGATGGTGTAATGAAGAAACAAGTCGACGGAAAAGACACGGTGGCTCACATCTTCGAAGTACGTGGACGTGCTGCTATATCATGGAATATGTGACAATAAGTCCGTATTTAGTACACAACTCAGTTATCTATCGATGCCACACCTCAACTTGTTCTTCCTCAACCTAATGATCCCAACAGCCTCATCCCTGTCCAAATGATGTTGGTCCTTAAGGCTAAGAATCAAAAGAAGATCAATTCACATCGTTGGCTCTTCAACGGAATTGGCAAAATGCTGCAGGTGAGTGCTTTCTTAAGTTGCAACTGACAAAATTTCATCCTATATATTAGCCCGAAGTTTGCGTACTTATTGATGCGGGTACGAAGCCTGGTCATAAATCGATCTTTTACCTATGGGAGGCCTTCCACAACGACCCCGACTGTGGTGGTTGCTGCGGTAAAAGCGTTCATTACTTTAACCCCTTTGAAATATTGATAAACAACCCAGGTGAAATTCACGCTATGATCAAGGGAGGCAAGAAACTGTTGAATCCTTTTGTTGCTGCACAAAACTTCGAATACAAAATGTCAAATATTTTGGGTAATTTTTTCCGAGCTCATCAGTTGTCATAAATCTAATCTCTTTTTTATAGATAAGCCACTGGAGAGTAGTTTTGGTTATGTTTCTGTATTGCCTGGTGCATTCTCTGCCTACCGTTTCCGCGCTATCATGGGCAGACCACTCGACCAGTATTTCCATGGAGATCACTCCTTGGCAGATCGCCTTGGCGCGAAGGGTATCAATGGTATGAATATTTTCACGAAGAACATGTTCTTAGGTGGGATAAAACGTTTACAATCCAAAATAATGAGGCCCTGATGAGTGTTGCAGCCGAGGACCGTATTCTTTGTTTCGAACTTGTGGCCAAGAAGAATGACAAGTGGACGTTGACCTATGTGAAACCAAGCAAAGCAGAGACTGATGTACCCGAGACGGCTACTGAATTGATTGGTCAACGTCGTCGGTGGTTGAATGGGTCTTTTGCTGCTTCCGTCGTATGTGGTTTTGAATCCTAGCTAAAATCACATTGATCGAGAAAATCTGTTTCAGTATGCCCTCGTCCACTTTGGGGCTTTCTACCACTCATCCCATGGTATTATTCGCAAGACCTTCCTCCATATTCAGGCTCTCGTAAGTAAATCCATCGAACATCCTCGACGAATAACCGAACAAGTTTTGCTACTGCAGTACAATCTCTTTTCCCTCATCTTTTCTTGGTTTGCATTGGCCAATCTTTGGCTCACTTTCAGCATTATCATTGATCTTCTTCCGAACCAAAACATCCATATCTTTGGCACTGCTTCAGTTGTGAGTTCTCAAAATTTACTCAAGTCCTGATACTTACATTAACTTTGTTAGACACATTATGTGAATCTTGCGTTCAAGGGAATTTATGCCGCTGCTTTGGCCTTGCAATTCATTTTGGGCCTTGGTAATCGCCCCAAAGGGGAACGAGTGCCATATATCATTACATTCTGGTACGAACAAAACTCTAGTTCCAAAGACATTTATTGATACTTGAAAATAGGGTGTTTGGTATCATGGCCGTTTACCTCTTGATTTGTTCTCTCTGGTTGACAGTGGTGGCGTTTGCTGTACGTAACATTCACCTCATCTACTCATAAGTTTAGATGTTCATGTCATTCAAACAGAGTATTTCCACTAAATTTGCTGGACTTTCGTCAGGTGAAATTTTGTTGGCACTCATATCCCCTCCCGTTGGAGCCCTCATTGCTGCTATGATCTCTACGTTTGGTCTGTCCTTTTTCCATTCTAGAATCAGAAAGATTTTTTTGAATGATTTCCACAGGTATCTACTTCACTGCCTCGTTCCTATATGTAAGTAGTGTCGTTATCCTTGACTGTTTTGGTGTCTGACGGACTACAAAGGGCGATCCATGGCATATGTTCTCGAGCTTCCTTCAGTACCTTTGCCTTGCCCCAAGTTTCACCAATGTTCTGAATGTCTATGCGTTCTGTAATCTACACGATGTAGGCGGTCTTTTTTTCTTGAGCAAGCCCCGTTCGTTGACCATTCTTAGGTGTCCTGGGGCACTAAAGGTTCTGACAAGCAAGATCCTCTGCCTTCCGTCTTGTCCACAAAGTCTAAAGGCGCAGAACATGCCGTCGTCGAGGACCAGACTCCTGAACAAGCTGATGTTGATGCGGCATTCAAGGAAACTGTTACGCGGGCAATTACGAAGGTTGTCAAAAAGGATACGCCCGAAAAACCCACGACGGACGACCAGAACAAAACTTTCCGTACCCGCCTGGTGTCTATCTGGATGCTCACCAACGCTGGGTTGGCCATTGCCATTGAGAGCATGACTGGTTTGCCGAGCAAAGATGCTACTGCAGATGAAGTGGCATTGCAAAAGAAGCAGAGTACATATTTTGGTGTTATTCTATACGCGACATTTGCCCTGTCGTTGATTCGCTTCATTGGGGTTCGTATCTGATTTTCCTTTACACACGAATTGATGCTTAACCTTTTGATAGTGTATGTTTTATCTTTTCAAGCGGGGTCTGTTCTCGTTCTTCCGTAGGAACTGAGCAACTTGGAAGCATAGCCCTTCAAAAAGTACAAATGGACAATTCTTGGCATCGAATTTCGTGGACTTTACACTATGCATATATCCATTTTTTTCGATAAAAAGATTCTTCATTCTTACTGACAGGTTGAGCTTGTTCGTGATAATGACGTATCTATTGGAATTTAATTTGGACTTCTATACATTGGACTGGTTATGAGAACATCCCAGTATATTCCCTTGCCTGTTCGCCACGATCACCTCTCCGACTTGACATGTCTGGATCGAAAGCGAGGTTTGGAGGAATGATTTCATCAGAGTTGAGCAGTTCTTGGATCTGATTGATCAGTGCAGTGCTGCGGGGGTCGGCGTCAGTACTCGGAGTCGGTGCAGTTCCCTCTGCATTGTCGCTGGACGGTCGATCTTGACCCTGGTTTTTGTTCTCAATAAGAAGCTGTCGACATAGAGGACAGGAATCATGCTACAGGTCAGAATTTTAAGTCGTTGGTTGGTATAATCAGGCACCAAAGGACGTGGTAGAGAGGTCTAGGAACAATAAAAGAAAGAATACGAACACCATCTGCGATCCATTTGGTGATACTAAATTGTAAATATGAAATCAGTCGTCTCGGAGAGACTACTGACTACTGACTCTTTTCTGCAAAACATATGGCCACACTGCCACGGTTGGGACAGCTTCGTCACACCCAAGTGTTCGGAAGCATGAGCGGGCGAGTCCATGACAGTTGCCATTTCTTCCTCCGCAATGATAGCGAGGTAGGAGGTGAAACAGATAGGACATGATGAATCTTTCAACATACGTGTTATATAAATAATAGAAATGAAAGTAAGGGCATACCCTTTTCGCCAAGTTTAATGAGTTGTTGCTCAGCTATGTGAGGTAGGCTTTGAAGAAGGCCGTCTTTCTGCCTGCAAATATGTCAACCATTGATTCAAAGCAAACGTTATTATCTCACTCAGGACTTAAACTAGTAGGACCTCCATCCTGAATCTGGGATACGTAGTCAGCCAAAAGAGTATAGATATCCCGTGGGTGTGACATGAGTTGAAGCAACGTTGGTTTGCAGCCCAGTGCAACGCGTCATACAAGTCGTGAGAAGGTATACCCATTGCGGGCATTCGTGATGATCATTCAGATATAAGGGTACAGAGTTACAGAACGGAGGTCAACAGCAGCAGAAAAGGAAAGCATAGCGAACGAAAGGATCGGATGGTACACGTATTCACGGAGTTGGACCAGCCAGGAGTGGAAAATGAAGGGGGATTCCTTCAAAACGGATTCTCGTCGTCGACACCCATCTGTGAATTTTCCCTTGAAGGCGGTTTCTTAGCTGGCTCACTCTCGTCCACATTAGTCTCTTCATCTTCCTTCTGGGATGAAAAGAGCTGGACTGGTTTCGCTGATCTGAGGAGAGGAGTCAGTGATGACTCGATAACTCTGTCAAGAACGACAAACTTTGCAAAGTGCTTTTTCTTGACCGCGCTTAGCTTCTGCGTACAAGGAGTCATCATGTTATCTGTGGGCGAGTTAAACATAGGGTTTCTACAGGAGTTTCAGTATAGGAGAAATGTGTAAGGTGAACTAACTCACGCAGTCTTTGTGAGTCTCTTTGCTAGTAGGGCCTTAGCTCCGGTTCCTGCATTCTGACCTGTTCTCTGAGGTAGGACCACCTGAGCAGCAAGGGAGGGGTTGTGCAAGGGCTGAATTCGGACATCACCTGGAGAGGAGGTGGCAGACATGGTTGTTAGAATGAAAATGGGAAATTACCATTTTTGACAAGTTGAACCATCGCGGAGCGCGTTTCTAGTCACGTGTGGCTGATAACAGCATGGAGGTAACGGTTTCTCTCACTGCTTGATGGTCTGCTCATTAAATGCAGTAACCTACTAACCAGCCACGCTTATTGTCCCAGACTTCATTGCCCCGCGTGCAACCCTTGCAACGTGGTCCTGTTGAATTCCCCTTCTTGGCAGGGCACTTATAAACCCCAGGCAGCCACCCATTTAGATTTTACTCCTCATTAGCTCCCGTCAACCCTTATCATCATCCCTGTACCTCTTTAATAAAAAATGTCTACTCGCAACGGTCTTAAGAGAAGAAAAATCGTAGTTTTGGGTTCACGTTCTGTTGGTGTGTTTGATGAAATCTTTTCCTTGACGCCACTCTCACTCTGCACATATCAGGAAAATCTTCCCTCATTCTCCAGTTCATCGAGAACAACTTCGTCGAAAATTATTACCCCACCCTAGAAAACTCCCTAAATAAAACAGTTAAATACAACGGTATTGACTTCGACTGCGAGATCATCGACACTGCCGGTCAAGTAAATCCCTGCTCCTTGACAGATCTGACACTTTCGACACTGAAATGACCTCTTTCAGGACGAATTCTCCATCTTTAATTCCAAGCATGCCATAGGCATCCATGGTTATATTCTCGTCTACTCGATTACCTCTCGCAATTCTTTCAATATGATCCAACCCCTCTATGAGAGAATTATCGACTTTCGCGGCACGGAGGACATTCCTTGTGTCATTGTCGGCTCTAAGGCCGATCTAGATAACAGGTAAGTCACCGGTTCGCCAGTCGGTTTCGTTAAAATTTCGCGTGATCAAAAAGAGACTGAAATATTTTCTCAAGCCGGCAAGTTCAACCGGCCGATGGCGAGAATCTGGCACTGCAGAATCATGCAGCATGGATCGAGAGTAGTGCCAAGAAAAATACCAATGTCGGTACGTCAACATTCCACAGCTTTGACTGAAGGTTGACCTCAGAATTCTTGCCTCTCTTCTTTCAGCTGAAGTTTTCCATCTCTGCTTGGCCGAAATCGAAAAACGGTCACCCGCGAACGTGATGCAAGAATTCGCAGACAAACGTTCCAGTACATGTAGGCTCATGTGAACAATCGTTCTATGAAACAACAATTAAATGTATTATTACACATACAACAATTCAAAAACACGTACGTAAATTTTCAGAATGGTTGATGTTGTGGATTACCATTGCGTGTTCCCTCTTTCTTCTGACTCACAAGTCTCGTTACGTAGATACCGTAATTTGACCCTTCTTCCATTCAAATTGAAAGCCTGAATAGTCTGGGGATCTCCTGGAATAAGGTCAATGGCCTGATCACTGAATTCCACGTCTCCGCCCTCGACATCTAGAACGATCGCTTTGATGGGTTTCTTGCATGAAAGAGTAACACTTTCTCCATCCCTTCCAGCATTCACTTCAAGGCCTAAACTTTCCACAGGCGGGAAGCGAATGAATTTGAAAGGTTCGGGCCTAAAATTCTGTTAGTTTTTTACACCATGTAGCTCGAAAGAAACGAGTCCCACCAAATACAATGTCGAGCGAGTACTATTTCCCCACATAACAATCTCGCCGAAACAACAATCGACTTTGGCACGTCACTATCACTTCTCCTATCTGGTTGCCCATGAAGCTTTCCTCTCCATAATTCTGTGCTTGCATTTGGCACCAGCACCACATCCTTCTCCCATCTCTCCCTAAGACAATCCGATTCCAAATCCGATTCCAGATCAAAAACCATAACCTCCAATGTCATCGTTTTATCATCCAATGTGCTATTTGTGGCCCAAATTTCAAGGAAAGTTTCGATCGTAAAGTCAGCTGCCGAGTATTCGTTCGCGAAAGTCTTGATTTCTTTGCGTACCATTCCGACAGTGAATGGACGCAATTCGCGTTTTATAGTATAGTATGCCGGCTTCGGACGTAGAAAATAATCGACGATGGACCATGAAGTTACTGGCCAGCAATCATTCATCTTTTTTTTTTAAAAAAAAAAACAGCAATATGAGATCAGAATGTCGACGATACACACAATTCACGCATACCTGCCAAACGAGAGCACCTGCGGTGTATTCTCGTCCCCTTCCTTTCCAATTACGTCTCCAGAAGCGATATGCGGTGGCCAACGTCTCAGATTGCAAAATCTGAGTATAGTAAATATAGCTGCACGTAGTTAGATTGCAATTCTCGACCTATTTATTTCACACTTACCTCTCCATGTCAAATGCATGCCTGAAATTCTCTATCAAATAAGACTAAACAAGTTCAGCTTGAGTCTAATTAAACAACAAAGGACACACTTCAAGACGTCGCTCGAAGCCTGTTGCTTTGTTATGATTACCACAGATTCTAGATTTGATCTAAGAAGAATTCTGGCATAGCGCATTCAAGACAAACCTTGATTGAGGAAACCGTTCACCCTTTTTTCCACCCAGCCAGAAGTCAACTGTTCGAATATTTGGAAAACCCTGCCTGGAGATGTTGTAAACACTAGAATCTTAGAGGAAACAAAATTTATAAATCTTACATTCCGAACTCAGACACAAAACGGCCAGATAATTTATCCCAGTTATGCCATGGCTCTTGAGTTCCATGCCAGACGTTCCCTTGAAAGAACGACATCAGACATCCGCAGTAATTTTGACTACTGGACTCACATTGATGAAGGTCTCCATACTTCGCATCTGTCGTGGGTCTTCCGTGACCACTGTATGGCGATCCGCGATGATAATGAATGTCGGAATAATCTCTCACAACTTCCGGTAGAACACTCTCGTAGATGTAACGAGCTGGGAAGTTTGTGTTGCGGTAGTCCGACTTCTCGTCTTCGTAGTCTAATTCCAAACCGAACGATTCAGCTAGTTGATAATCTGGTCATGAGATTATTCAGAGGTCCAGTACTTGTCCTGAAAATATAGATTTCTTACCTTCGTTGTTTCCAGCTTAATAGCAAAATTAGAGTAATGATGTGCTATCAGTTGCACCGCCATTGCGCTCACCAAGGATAGCGATGCATGGGTGATGTCTTAGGCGCTTCACGTTTTGTATTGCTTCATCGCGGACGGAGTCGGTAAAGGAATCATACGCAGGATACTGAGAAGCTTATTAGTCATAGAATCATAAATAGCTTGAGATACATACTTGGCCGCATGCAAACATGAAGTCTTGCCACACCAACACTGATTATTTTAGCGTGACAATGGGTATTAAGGTGTAATCTCAAAACTCACGTCCAAGCTCTGTGAAACGGTTCTTAAGCATTCTTTTGCTCATTTTAAGTTCACGCACCATCACAGTTGTTGTAGAAGTCATCGTGCTCATATATTCCCCCACCCCACACTCGGACCATGTTCTGGTTTCCGTCGAATACGAGTTGTAGCCAGGCCCGATAGCGATCAGGCGACATGCTTTCGCACAGGCGTCAGTTACTTGCAAAAACATAGGCCCTCACGACTCACGTTGTCAGGAAAGAGTCGGCGGGAATCCAGTTCGAGCCTGATGTATCTAGAGTCCGTGGCGGCATTGAGGATTTCAAATGGGAAACTTACCTCCACAAAATATTCTGATATTGTTGATTTCAAACAAGAATGTTAGACCTTCTTGGCCGATCAGCTTGTCTTCGACAACGCGAATGCGACGGAATGCGATTTTTTGGGTTTTTTTGTCTAAAGCATTACCTTCCTTGATACTAAATCAGTACGACAACCTGGACATCAATTAAGGCACTTACCGTATCCACGAGCTCAATTTTAGCAGTGTACAATGGTTGTCCACCGTATTTGGCGGGATACCAAAGCCTCAACTGTCCTGCCGGCCATTCCCAAGCGATGTTGGCGCGACCTGATTCAATCGCGACGTGCATCACAGCTTTTTCAATTGAACCATCTGGGTTCTTCAACACAAATGATAAAAAGGCAGACGAATTGTTAGAGACGGTGATGCCAGCTGATAATTTCACATTTAGCGTCTCAGAAACCTGAGTCCTTATGTCAATATCCAAAATACGGCTTTTGTAGGTCTCCAGTCGGACAGGTTTCCAAGGACCAACGGTCATCAACAAAGGGCCTAAAGCGATGTCCATATCAGCGTTCAATCGCAGTAAATTTGGCGCACCCCAGTCCCAACCGTAGCTGACCAAGGGAATATATGAAAAATCTGGAAAGGTGGCAAAGAGAAACTATGTATACACACTTGTATTGTGCCTTTCGAACATGCAGTCGACTGGAATCACCGTTCCAAAGGAGATTCTTTGAGTGGGATTTCTCGATTTTCCTGCCTTTCAGAAAGGCACTCTCAAAGTGAATGAGAAGCTCGTTCAATCCTGCTCTGAGTTTGGATTTGATGGTTGACCTATAGGCAAGGAATTGGTTGTTCGTTCTGAAATTACTCGTAAGATGAGGTATGGATAGACGACAAAGCTCTCAATGCACTTACCTAAGAATCTCTTCACCATTCTGTGGGGACAAAAGGTGAATTTTCTTAAGACGAAATGGCTTTTTTGGTGGTCAGACATACCAACTTGATAATCGCGAACGTATCTAAACCATCAAAGACGAGATCGACATGCTCGGCAGCAAGCTCTTCTTCTGTCATGTCGAAAGTCGTTTTGAACATCCATTCTGATTCCCCCACCCCTGGAAACTACTTACACCCAATACAAAGAAAGGCAAACTGTTGAACATACATTGAACATCCCATTCATGGAGACCTGTGAACTGTGAAAGCAGACTCAGATGTCAATAAATTCACTGAATTCAAAGAAAGGCTCGGACGCACAGGATCGGGAATCCTTTTCAACTTAATTAATTCAACATGCACAGTAGTTGGGAATAAGTCGACTTGTAGCCATTCTCCATTCTTTGTACCAGCGCCACCTCCAACTTGTGTGAAGTGCCATTCTTGCAAGGCTCTAGAGGTAGCCAGGCTCATCTTATGTTTTTGAGTTAGTTAAAGATAGAGGCAACAAATGGATCCGTGAAATACAAAGATAAGATAAAATCTAAGATCTAGGGGCCAGCCGTAATTTTTGCAAGTTCACAAAAATTCTAATGTTTATAGCATATATCGTCGTGCCTTGACATTACTCTCACTTTCTCCTAGATAATCAACAGCACCGTTGAGGTGAGTGAGGTGAAGTCGGAAGAAGAGACACATTGCAACGGTTATGGCACTCGTAAATGCGCATATTGTGTAAGAGGTGTTGTATGATGGTCCCCAGGATGAAGGCCAGACATAACTATTGGCAGATTTATTCAGCAGGGGGTCGGAGGGAATAAAAACGAGCGTCCTCACGATCCTACGACGTTTCCTAGTTGAGCAACGCAGTTGATAAGGGCAAGAGCAACTGCCCGCTTTGAAGGCGGGCCAGATACAGAACTACTAGCCCAAGCAAGGAAGCAGATTAAACCACCATATGCTTGGGACATTAGGAACCTATAAAGATTGGCTTGGTTTTGGGTGTCTAGCGCAGATTCACTTACAAGGATACATAACGGATCATAAAGTTCATCGTCGAGATTGCAAGAATAAAACCAAGAGCGCCAATGAGGAGAGAAAACGTAATATGTTTGGACCTTTCCTCCATACGGTCGGAATGCCTAGGCATCGTTTTCAGTGCAAGTCGCCCTTCAACCCAGCTATCGAGACTGACCTTGTTAACGCGAATGAGGTAGCAGTTGCGAAAAGCCATGGAGGAACGCACAAAAACAAAGACGTAGTTGTATCGTATCCAAGCGTTGCCGAAAGAGTGGGGAAATATGAATTAAAAGACAGGGATATGACCATGAACGTCATAGTCAGAGCAAGCCACCAGACTTTCAAATCCGTTACAGCAAGATGCAAACCTGGCCACCGTCCTAGTAATTTTCCATGCAGCTTGCTTTCAAGCAGGTTATCGTCGTGATAGCAGCTGAGATCCTCTTTCATGCGCCGCATAGCTAGCGCTCTCTCAGCAGGTGTGAGCCAACCAGAAGAAGTCTCAGGAAAATCAGGAAGTATGGACATTGACCATAAGGCAACCAGAATCGTTATGCTGCCTTCGATAAAAAATAGCCACCTAAGGACCTGCATCAAGTACATTAAAGTGATTGAAGGGGAGGTAATTCATACCGCCAACCCGAATACCCTAGAATGCCGTCCATATTGTCCAAAATTCCACAGGCGATCAACGACCCAAAGGCATTGCTAATGAGACCTCCGGATGCAAGCATAGCTGTCCGCTGAGACAATTCATTTCGCTTGTACCACTTGGAAATCAGGAACTACTGAAGGGATAAATTTGGTATTCCACCAACGCAGTTGTGACTTACCAAGGCCCCAGGAAAGAAAGCGGCTTCAACAAAACCCAGGAAAAATCGAGTTACAAGAGCACCATAAAAGCTATATTGCAACAGTCAGACAACCGTTTGTCCCGTAAAGACCAGTCCACCAACTTGGTTGTAAATCCTGTACAGATATAATTGCAAAACCACAGAATAAGTGAATAGATACACACCTGTAGCAACAGAGAGAGCGCCCCATACAACCATACAGGAAGGGAGATATTTGGAAGGCTTTCCGAGGTAGTTCAAAAACATGTTTCTAAGGTCGAATTCGGTCAGCTACCTCTGAAAAAGAAAATTCCGCGGAAACTCACGAAGGTATCTGCATTATGATATAACCAACATAAAGTATGGATAGCAGTGTCGCAAATTGAGATCCCTTTAAATGTAGGTCCTCTTCAAACCCGCGGAGACGAGCGACACTGAGAAGGCATTAGAAGTGGTTGCCACTGCCGAAGACAATCAGCGTACGATACGTTGTTTCTATCAATATCTAGAAAGAATTAGCTTGCATTCGTAGACGTGGTCGCGTTCACATACAATTTAGTATGTATATCAACACAAGTATGGACATTCGACGGTCGAGTTTCCTCAAAAGTGAGCGTTCTAGTTCCTGCCTGTCTTCCACCGCCTTGTCACCAGCATGGTAAAGTCTAGAGTTCATGCTATCTAAAAATTTTGCTTCAGAGAAAGACCACTGCTTATATAAAAAGTGATTACCGTTGAATCCTAATAAGAAATCTAGCTCTCCCTGTCGTTGTTGCGTATTAAGATGCATATTACCGACGTGTCTAAGGTGAGGGGAAGCAACACCCGAATATCTCTTAAATCATAATAGAAGATATATCGAAAAACACGCGTTATTCGGTGTTGATGCGGGGCCGAAATGTCAGTTCTCGACTCGTGGTAACGGTCCGCCAAATTTATTCACCTTTCAGCTTTCAAAGTTTCAATAGACCTCTGGATTATCGTTATTTCATTTGAATTCATTTATGTTTATCATAGATGCTGTTCGCCTTCCTGATGCCCTTGCTTCCTCCATGCTTTTCTTTTGCATGACACATCTTCTTTCGAAAAGGTCGTGGACAGCTAATTGATACCAAGTGAGTAACAAGTCCTTAGTCTCAATTATTTTAGTGTCGAGCAATTACAGGCAAGAGGCTCAAAAATTTGATTTTTTTCAGGCGCATCTCACTGTTGATCATGATGATTGATTCTCATTTTTTAAATTCTAAATGTAAAGTGAGTCCCGCAAATAGAAGGACAAGAAACTGGTGGTAATTGAATGGTGGGTAATAGGTGCACACTCTCTGCCTTGCTGGAAACGAAATCCACTAACCAGCTATCTCAGTCTGTGCCCAGAAATCAAGAAATATGCCTGGAAGTAACCGGCATGCACAAAGCCGATTTCTCCCCACTCCATCATTGCAAAGTCTAAGTGATAGATTTTGTGTTAAAAACTTTGCACTCAAATGTTTGAATACTGTACGGCTGGGTTGATACAAAAAGGGGAAACACCGAGAAATAGAAAAGAAAAATCGTTGGGTTGTGTATGAATAAACGAAGCATGTTCCAAGCGGCCACTGCAAATTACATATGAATGATCCAAGGGAAAATGATGATAGTCGTGTAAAGTGTTATGTTGAGAAGAACGCCGTTTTTTGTCTGGATGTCGTGGTGGGGAGATCTACCCGTCAAAGACTGCATTTGGGATCCAGCTCTTCCTCAAATTCACCCATAGCTGGCGCCTCTCCAATCCCACTCACACTCACACTCACAGAAATACTAACCTCCCTTTGCAGCACTAAAAAGCAACACACCGACAAGCATGAGCTGCACCATTGTCCGCTTTGATGAACCAAGCAGACGCCACGCACCTACATCCACCCTCGTCTCCTCCTCAAACTCACCCTCCGAACATGACGACATCGGGTCCGACTCGCCGTCTGTTAGACCCAACTCTGAGCTACGGTCCGCTTCGTACGAAAACGAATCAATTTCCTCTTCTGCATATGTAGGAATGTCCTCTTCGATTGCGAACTCAGCGTACAGTTCCTCCACCCCCTCCCCTTGTTCCTGGTATGCACGAAAACTGTCGTCATCTTCTTCGATTGCTAAACCAGCATACAGTTCCTCCTCCTCCTCCTCTTCTTGTTCATGACCGTCATCACCTTCCCACATCGCATCCAACTCCTCCTGAATGGCACGACGATTCTCCTCCTCCTCCCATAACTCGTCAACATCGAGTTCCATATACTCAGCTGGGAACTCATCCGCAGACACATCGGTGTCCACGAGAGGGTCTTCGTCCTCTTCTTCGAATTCATCTGGGTTGGGTATGTATTCGCCCCCGTCCGAGGACTCGTCGTCGGATTCGGAAGGGTGAATGTAGAGGAAGGTGTTTCGACATGTTGGACAACTGCCGTGCTGTGAAAGTGGTCAGGGTAATGTGAGAGTGAGAAGGTCAACAAGACTTACTTGACTACGTATCCACTCTGTCAAACTTTTTCGCATAAAAAGATTATATATTCAAAACCTTTCAATTCAAAACCACGAACGTTACTCACTCTTTTCGACAGAATACATGTCGGCATCCGACGAGCTTCGTCACGCCACCCGCCTGTGTTTCCTCATCTTGCTTCTCTTTCTCTAGTTCTTCCTCCTCAAACACCGCCCCGAATGGTACAAGACAAATAGGACATGACTCTTCCAGATCCAACTCTTCCTTCCTCAACACAGGTAGTGAGGCGAGCATCTGCTTTATCCGCTCCTGTGTCGGTATCAACGCGTCCTGTATGACTTCATGCGCCGAGGCTGTAAGAAAATTCGGATGATCCATCCTTTAAATATAGCACAGAGAAGCCAATGCGTAAGGGTTAAAAAATCGCAGTAAAATAGTTAGTAGTCCCCCGTCGTCGTGGTTTAAGAGACAAACCTGTTAAATATTTTTTTTAAAAAAGACAGTGATAATCTACGTCCAACGACAGTGGCGGTTGGACTCGGTAAACACCCGGGATACTAGCGATGAAGGTCAATTATCGAACAATGAAAGGCAAGAAGGGAGAAATCAATCAACAACGCGACATGCGCGTTGTTTCATTCACGTCACATGTTTGAAATTAGGGGCCTGTCACACCAGACTTGCCCAAAAAAAATTACATTTTCAGTCTTACGGGCGCTTATTTTATGTAGCCAATTAATTGAAGACTCGACTTTCATTAATTTTATTTCAAAAAGTAAATTTGCCCACTAATATCTTGGAGCGTGTTCAAGAATGTGGCTGCAGCGCTGCCCTTGCCAAGCTGCGCTTTTGAGAGGGATTTGCTAGAGGTCATAACGCAGGGTGCGGTGGGGGACAGATGCAAAAGGGTCGTTTAAGAGCAGATATACAATGAGCTAATGAAGACTGAGTATAAGGGCATCTTTCCTGGAGTGAGGTGGGTCAGAGCGTTATCACAACAACCAATTCTCCTAGCTGCGATACGCGCCTTGCGTAGAATTCTCTTTTCCGTTCCCGGAACTCTCGTCCCTCTTCTGACCGGGCAAGAGCCAATCCAGTGTATTACTCCTGATGAGCGTGCCAGAAAATAACGAGATGACTAAGGGAAAACTTGAGAGATGAAGACAAGAATCCTCAGTGGCGTGATGAGTTCCACTATCAATCTAGAACACACGTGCGTGAAGAGCAGAGGAATTGCAGAGAAACGACGATGGAGAAGTAGTTATCACTGTATACAACGTGCGAGTGCGGTCCGATGCGGATGCGTGGAATAATTGGGGGGACATAAATGTACACTGCAGGGTTAAGCAACCCACCCACTTTCATGAACACTCTTGGTTATGTCGCCCGCCAATTCGATGTCTTGGCTGCTGCAAAGGCGCCCCAATCCACTCCCACATCCAACCATAGAACTGAGCTGCCCAGAGTCAGTTCTTGGTCAACAAAGTCCCTCTTCAACAGCACTCGCCTCCCGAAACGATCCCACTCTTCTCCTTCCTTCCCCAGTCCGCCCACTTCTGTCGTAGAATCTCAACCTCAGTCAAAGGAGAAACATATTGAAGCTGTCTTTAACCGCATCTTTTTCATCCGTGCCTTTCTCCTCGTATGGGATCAACTCAGGTCAGCATGGTCGTCCCTCTACCTTACCATGCGTCGAACTACCAAGGAAATCGATTCCTCACCACCACCATCACCCTCTACGCCTCCCACTCCACCCTCATCCGCCTCCCATTCTCGCGCAGGCACTCCCACGTTGGCTACCAAGAAAACACCTTTCCATCTAGTACCCAAGACTCTCGTCCTCGATCTAGACGAAACTCTCATCCATTCCACATCTCGCCCTATACCTTCACAATCTACTGGCTCAGGCAGCCTACTCGCTCTTGGTTCGTGGGGCAAAGCAAACAGAGGGACAGGACACATGGTCGAAGTCGTCTTAGGCGGCAGGAGCACTCTCTACCATGTCTACAAACGCCCTTTTGTCGATTTTTTTCTTAGAACAGTATGTATCTACTGTCCGCCTCGTTGTCTGTGCATTGTCACCTTTCTTATCTGACAAACAACTGCAGGTTTCCGGATGGTACACCCTCGTCATCTTTACCGCCTCTATGCGAGAATACGCCGATCCTGTTATCGATTGGCTAGACGCCGGGCGTGGTATCCTTGCTCAACGCCTCTTCCGTGATGTCTGTCCTTCCGTTTTCAACCTGTGTTGCTCCGGGCTCACCTTCTCGCTCTAGTCATGTACACAATTACCCAACGGCTCATATACGAAGGATCTCACTCTTGTAGAAGCAGATCTTTCAAGAATATGTCTCGTAGACAACTCGCCCGTAAGCTACACTGTGAACGAAGGTTCGTCGCCTTTTGCGTACCTTGCTTGACCTTCACCTAATCACCTCCGACACTTTCGTTCCTTGCATATCCCATTCACGATAAATAGCAAATGGTATCCCTATCGAAGGCTGGACGAGCGACCCATCAGATGAAGCTCTCCTTGATCTCTTACCCGTTCTCGACTCGCTCAGGTTTACCTCCGACGTTCGTCGTGTCCTCGGCCTGAGAAAGATGGGAGCGCACTTTTTCGTTGATGATATTAAAGTTGAATCCTGATGGGGAACTTTTTTCGGATTGGAGTGTACACTAGACGTGATGAGCTCGGATGGAATGAGATGAGATGAGATTTATGTGCGGAGAAGGCCTTTTGCCTTGTACAGTCTGGCTTTCCGTCAAAACCTGCTGTTGAACATCGTTGGGGGGTCGAAGAGGTCAAGAGTCTTTTTTTCATATCATGGCTTCCTTTTCTTTCTTTCTTTATTTCATTCGTTCACGGACTGTTTGCATTTCGTCTTCCTCTTTCATAGGCTCGTTTGACTTCACGTCCTCCTCCCCTGCCCCTTGCCCGTACCTGACGACGACAACTTCACTCAATACAAATACCTATCATACATCGCAACATCACAACACAATATACCATCTCTCGGACAAACTCGCATTCCCCGTGTTGATCATTCCCGTTAATCGTAACCCTGGTCCCAAATGTCATCTTAGATTGACATGAACCCCGTTGGCGATCCCTTTCAATGTATTTAATTACATCTCGGGCGCCGTCAATGACCGGTCTAGATATATCTCCGTCTTTTGGCACCGTCGACGTCCACTTGCATACATTATAATTCTATACGCAAATTCTTTTCGTTTTTTTCTTCAGGCGCAAGAGCTTTCTTCTTTATAATCTTCTGTCACAATAGCACACCCCTTACGAGACACAGAAGCAGGCCCAAACCATTTGTAACTTACTATCAATGATTTTTTGACAACATGCATAATTTATTCTTGATCAACGCCAGTGTTGTCATTTCGCAGAGATGCAATTACTTATGTGTTGGAGGGTTTGATTTTAAAAAAAGTAAGATAGTATATTTAAATTTGGGTTATTAGCGGGGGAACCAAAAAAAAATTGGTGCCTGTCTTCCCCGATTCTTGGTACTGCGGAGGGTAAAAGTAAAGTTATGTAGAGTGTTGTTCTAACTCATCCTTATACAAAAATATTTTATAATTTTACATCGTCAGCATCATCACCATCGAAGAAAGGACACAATCGTATTCATACATCGAGGTGGGTCTGACGCTGAATCGACCTGCGCACGTGTGGTGTTGCCCGATAAGGATTTCAAAATGCCTTATAAAGTATGCTCTCATCCGGCACTTGAAGTTCGTATATTGTATTTCTTATACTTGAACATTTACATTAGAATAAGTATTAAAAATATGACTCGCTTTGCAAGTCAACTGCTGATTAGACATTCATAACTTTTTTTTCTTTTTTTGTACTTTACTGCTGTAGAAAATCAACTCTGCTGTCCACTTATTGCTCAACACTCAGCACCCTCGCCCCTCTTGCACAACTGCAAACTCGTCCGTCTCGTCGTCGTCGTCAACCGTAAACAAGTTTTAGGCGAACCAATCAAGGTTGCAGAATGTGACCCTGAGTTAAACTCGCCCTTTCTGACATATAGTATGCATTGGCCATCGGGTTTTGGGTTTCCTAAGAACTCAAAACTTGGACAGCAAAAAATTGTTGTTGTATAGTCTTAACAAGTGTTTATACAATGTTTCAGCACAAAAAGGTAAAAAGGTTGCATATGTTCCGTACTTTGAAAGGTTTTAGAAAGGATGGTTAACCGTCACAGATATTTGGATATTTAGCATCTAGGTACAGAAAGGATTCAACCATGACCTCATTGATTAATTATCAACAAAAGATAATAAACATTGTAGGGGGATTGGATTATGAGCCCAACAACCTATGATATGCAGACTTGTTGCGACTGTCCCCCATTGAATGCATTCTTGACAAAGAATGAAGAGGGTGGGACGAACGAATAGATATAACGGAGTCTTCTTCGTTGGCCAGCGTAGAATGAGAAAGAAACTGAAAAAGAAGGAGGGGAAAAAAAGAGCAATCACATCGCCAGTGCCGCTTGTAATTCCTTGAGTTGTGCTTCTTCGTCGTCTTCTGCTGTTGGAGCTGGCACGCGTGATTCTGTTGAGGAAGGTCAGCAAAGTTGACAAAAAGAGGAGGGATGGAGACGAAGAGAGTGAACGGTGAGCGTACTGTCTTCTACTCTTGATCCTGGGGGTAAATGCACTGGCACATGATCCGCCTCGGCCAACCGCTCGTTGAGCACTTGTTGTTCGAATTCTTCCACCTCTAACTTCAGGGCGTCCTGGGTGATAAAAGATAATATGTTATCAGATTGAAGATAGGGAGACAGATTGACTTACATCGTCAAAATCAAGACCAAAGGCGACGGGGTTGGCAAGTGCTTCTGCAACCTCGTTTGCCAACTCCCTTTGTTCGTTCACAGCGTTCATCCTTTTATCCACCTCATCAAGCGTCCTAGATAATAATAAGTCATGCACGGTCAGCCATGGTTCCATTCAGTCAAGAAGAAAGAACATACATTTTACCGTAAATATCTTCAAGCGCTTTCGAACCCATCTTCATCGCTTGCATGGTCTCTGAGTTGAGGTTTGCTGACTCGACAGTGTTCACTTGCATTTCAAGTTGCAGTCGTGTGCCTGCCAGCCTATCCAATTCTTGTTCAGCGATTTTCTTCCGCTTGAGTGCGGCGGTTGCCACTGATCGTACAATGTTTGGAAAGGGGGATGAGTTATGATATTCGTAAAGGGTGATGGTTGAAGGTGGATACGCAATAGCAGTGCATTGACGGATAATATCCAGACAAAAGGATCAGACAACACAAGGAACAAATTGTGAACCAAGAAGGAAAAAAAAACACGGTCGTCAATCGATGTAACGACTAGCTCGTTCAAACCTGCGCTCACCCGCCTTATTCGACACAGCATTTGCCTTTGCCTTCTTCAAATCCTCCTCGATCTTCTTTTGCAAGAAGTCCTCCCTCTTCTCAATCATCTGCACCTGCTGCCGCAGCCTGACGATCGCATCGCGAGCCGACTGCTTGGGGTCTTTCCGAGCCGCGCCAAAGTAGCCCATAACGTTCCACATGTTGAGTAACTAGAAGGTGGAGTGAGTTGAAGTTGAAAACTTTTCTTGAGAGATGGAGAGACAGAAGATGAATAAAAGAACTGGTATGTAGTTTGGCTGATAGTGCGGTGGTAAATGACAATGATAAAGAGTTCCGAGTGAGTACTGAGCAGGCACTACTCACGATTGCCCGATAAGGAAAGGAGTGACTCGGATGACTGCCGCAGCGCCGCAGTCAAAGCAATCTCCAGAGTACATGTAACTACACCAATGACTATTCAAAGTGCAGGCCCCCCAAAAAAGAGACCAGGACGTGTGGCCAAGAAACCAATATCTCTGCGGGAAAACTGGCTCATGAATGATTCAAACTACCTTCACCCATCTCATCCAGTACGAAGGAGAATTACTGCTTGTCAGTGCTTGGAGAAAGTCTTCATCTCCTTTACTGACACCATGGATCAGGAATATGCTTGGTTACTCTCAATACTTGGGCAAACTGATCTAAAAACTGATGAACCCTGAGTTTGTACAGACCTTGTAGCATGGTATCTGAATCTTCTCTGTTTTCAAGTATGCACACAATGTTTTATGCTGCCCAGAACCGAGTCACCTCGGAGTCCAGAGGTCAGGATGCAAATATAACACCAACTCTGATTGACTCTAAGTTTGACTTCGTACTGGTCCGCTTCCGCTTCTTTTCACACCTCCACATGGCAGTCGGGATGATTAGTAGTGCAGCTACACCGCTTGGGTATTAGTGCGTGCATTGGTGGTATAGTACCGTTCAGCAATAGTCTAGAATATTGTAAGAGTAAGTAGAATGCAATGGCAGGTTTGGTCCAAGACCACTCTATTCATCTTTCGCGTCGCATCCGCTGGAATTACATATCAATCAGTGGATCTGAAGAACTGAACGACCATAATGAACTTACGCATCCCCTTCTTCGTCACTGCGATCGTCAGAGGCCCCACTACCTCTGACAACCACTCTCCATGCGATCCTGCAAATCATCCAGAACCATAGAATTTGAAGTGCCTGATTCAGAAAAAATGTATTAACTCATCATCGTCAAAAATTTGATCGATATCACCGGAATTTACCTGGAGGGCAAGCAGTAGGCCAGCAAATCCGTAGAACATCTCTTTTGTAACGACACGGCCATTCGAGGGGTCCCAAATAAATGTGATAAGCATAGGTCCATCAAATATCGTTGACCTAATGACAAAAAGGAAAAGAACATGTCGTGTCACTAGCCATGAGACCATGAACCACCCAAAGGTCAGGTCGGTAATCAACTGGTTTATTCCAAGATAACGACTCATTTTGGCCAACTAGCAAACGGTGGGCATGAGTCGACGCATTTAAAGTCCAAAAATCGGAATCTGCGCTCACCGGGAGGAGGATATCACACCAATCCATGAGGACCATGATAATACACCCCACTCTATTAAAGCTGGTGAAATAGCTGCCGAGCATGAGTACAACGGTGATGATGTGATGTGTCATCATCTGCCAGTGATCTTTCCGTTTAGCTTCTGCGTTGAGAATGAGAATTTGATGCGTGTAGAAAGCGGTTTGTGAGAGATAATAGAGCTTGACTGGAGCAGCCAGATGTGAATGGGGGTAGCCGCGCCATAAATCAGATGGCTCGAGTACTTTTGTAGGTAAATTTAAGTGCACGTACTATTGTTTGAATATTAGTTATTTGAAGATACTGGAATAAATTGAACATACAAGACCGAATGCCCATTGAAGGGGATAATAAATAACCGACCATCCTTGCTCGGCAAACCTCATAACACTTCGCTCTATCAGGCGGATTTCTTTTGTAGTGGGAGAAAGTATAGCACATCCATTGGCGTGTCCATTGGCATGACCGTTTCCGTTGAGTGACTTTTCATGTCCGTTAGACGCCACCGTGACCTTTTCTCGTTTTCGTCTTAGGTCCCTATAAAGCTTACACCGTGCTAGAGGCTCGAAAAAGCCCAACCGAAAGGCGTCACGTAAAATGGCCATGACAGCTATCATCGATATGACTATGCATATGTCGAGCTTGCCAGCATGGTAATACCAAGAGTCTGGGAATGAGTCTGGATGCTCGGGGGTCGTCGTAGGGTATTGGAGGGTATAAAAAGGGGAGAGGTATGGCAACAGTTTTTGATATGTATCCATGATATGTGTCTGGTACAAGACCGGGGCTTGACGTAGAAAAAGGAGAACAGCCAAAATTATCGAACCACGTTGAAGGGGCTAATAAATATGTGACAACTTGATGGCTATCTTCAAGTCCAACGTGGTTCCAGAATCCAAGCACTGCAATAAGACAGGGGTAAGAGGAAAAGGTCGCGTCTGATAGGTCAAAGGTTGCCAGCAGTATACGACCTGCTTCAAGGTTCTGTCCGAAATAACACTGAACAGAAGAGACCCCTCAGCTGTGCGACCATAAAAAGGAGTCGTGGGAAAATGGCCCAACCTCGTTCCAAACATTCACGAATCGTCTTTTATCCATATTTGCCATGTCTTCATCCTCAAATCAACCAAATAACACCCTTTATATCAAGAACCTCAACGACAAGGTCAACAAGGAGGAGCTCAAAATCCAACTCTTGGCGCTCTTCGCGACATATGGCAAGGTCATCGATGTCGTCGCATCAAAAAGCCAGAAAATGAGGGGGCAAGCATTTCTCGTCTTCACAGACCTTGCCAGCGCGACTTCAGCCATGCGTGCATGTGATGGGATGATGTTCTACGATAAACCACTAGTCAGCATTCCGAGAACGCGTTCACATGAGATCTATAGTAATCCAACTATTTTTTTTCAACTTTTTCATGCAGCACATTAATTATGCAAAATCAAAGTCTTACGCCACACTTCGAGTTGAAGATCCTAATTTCGTGCCTCCGAATACAGCCAATGCTTCGTCGCTATTAACAAAGCGGCAAAGGGATGGCGATGTAGCTGGAGACAGACCCAAAAAGCGAGAGAAGGGAGATGGATCGGACGAAGAGATGGAGATTGACGAGGACGACGAAAAAAAGGATACAAGTACGTCATATCGCTCTCTTATCCGGTATTTATCACAATATACAATCCCATAAGCAGCTGCTCCAACAAGCGTACCATCATCGGATCATCAACCCACAGCCAGACTTTTATGTCAAAATCTACCCCAAGAAGTAACGGACGATGTACTGGCTGTTTTATTCCAACAGTAAGTACAAGTCACCTTGATTCATTTCTTTACTGAAACTGTCTTTAGATACAAAGGTTTCCAACGAACACATGTATCATGGTCACCGAATCTAAATTCACAAGGTATACGGGTAAAAATGGGTCAGGTGTTTTTCGAGACTTCAGAACTGGCCACAACTGCCAAAGAGGGACTGGACGGGTTCCCGCTGAAAAAGGGATGGCAGATGTCTGTTGCATACAGCTGAATTTTGTCTTAATACATGTTCTGGTGGATACGCTTTATTTCTGTCTGACACTATCAAAACATTATTCGAAGACGTTCCGCCTACTGAAGCGCTTTGAGGATAGCCTCCGCAAGCGGTTTGGCGGAATTTGGATTCTGACCTGTATAAAGCCGCCCGTCGATGACAACCTTTGGCTATATTGACAAAGCGTCAAAATTGACCATTATAGAGAGCAACTATACTGACAGCCCATGGTTCAGTATTTTCGTAAATTCCTCCAAGTGACTTTATCTTATCTTCCAATAAGAAGGGGAGATCCTTTTGGTCCCAAACAGGTGAGGAGTCTATCCCAAAATGACTTTGGTAACAACTAACCTTGGTCCACCCAACGATTTCTTCCTCCTCATTTGAAAATCCAGTGAGTTTCTTACCCACAAGGATGGATTTTCCCAAGTCGTCAGAAGCACCAAGTAGTGCCCTGTTATACAACGTGGTTATGTGACTCCAACGACACAAAACGGATGATCAACGTACGCCGGCCCGTGACATACGGCAGAGACGATCTTCCCTTCTTTCCAAAACTAAACAAACGTTCATCACTTCCTCATCCAATGAAAGATATTAGAGTTTAAAGAATACCTGAGATACAAGTCGGGCATTTATGGTATCGACGGCCAAATCAATAACGGGACCGTGCCCTCCAACGAAAAAGATCGCATCGTAGTCCTGAGCACTGACATCTGACAACTTTTTAGCGTTCGCCAATTTGGCTTTGACGGTCTCATCATTAAGGAACTGGGCAGATTCAGTATCACTGGCAAAAGCCTAAAAAACGACAAGGGTTTACCGGATCAGGATTAAATTCACGAGAAATAGTAATACAACGGAACGGACCTCGACGCTACCTTTATCGACTGGAGGGTTGGGTCCAGCAGGAGCAGCAAAGTCTATTTTTGCGTGAGGAGCAAGGACATAGTATGGATGAGCTGCCTCGGGTAGATACCAGCCCTGGATCCGAAATGAATCACTGAAGATCAGACGAAAAAGGGCTTCTCACAGTAGGTTTGCCTGTGACAGTTTGAGAAACAGAGGTGAGGACGAAGAGAACAGAGGGCATTTTAATTTCGATGGTGGTAGTCCTGTTGAAAGGTCTGAATTATAAATGAGACAATCTTGCATTGTGATGGCGAGATGTTGGAGTGTGCGATCACAAGACTACAAGTGCAAGCGTTCACAAAGGAAATTGCAAAGTCTTTATCAATGGGAATGTAAAAGTGGATATGTATCTTCGCGGGTATCAGTGCGCCCGAAAGGGCCAAGGCCCTCACCAGTAGTTGAGTTAGCGGCACTGATAAAATTCGCAAGCAGTGAATTATGGATTTCTCCAGCTCTTCTTATCGGAGACCTGGATGGGTAGTCAAATGTATTGACATCTCAAGCCCGCTCGCAATATTTTGCAACTCTAATGTAAAACGGCACTGTGGTGTTGACTTTCCGATTTCCAGAAAAGCTGGTCTCACACTTTCTGCTGTCCATTCAAATTTACCAGGCCTAGATGAGAGAACACATTGTACAAGTTTGTGACTATTGTCTGGCGGGATACAGTGCTCACCTCATACAGGAAAAGGCCACCAGTGCAATGGTTTCGCTTCGACGGGCGCTTTATGAAATAAGCGGGTCGGTCGCTACCGGCCGTTTCTGCGGGATCTAAGATCAAACATCTTCGGAGATAGCCGGACGAACAGGGGTAAAGGACAACCAAGGGTTAATCTCTAATTCAATTATTTGTAGGATATGTCCTCCTTCTTTGGCCTGTAAGTTTCACAATTTCCACTGCATTTTGATATAGCTCACTTTGGGCGAATTTTTCTCAACTGTGTAGCGGTAAGACCCGCACATTCAAGCCTCGTAAGGATGTACCAGAGGGGACGAAGCAATGGCAGCTGAGGAAATATGCTGAAGCGACACTGGTAAGGATCAAAGACGAGTGTGGGTTTGTATCCTAGTTGAGGGACTATACTTAGGGTTCAGGAAATCTGAGGCTGGCTGTGCAATTGCCAGAGGGAGAGGACTTGAATGAATGGCTCGCGGTTCACAGTACGCCTCTCGAACAACTCAATCTCTCCAATTCAAACGTTTTATCATTTTCTAGCGGTTGATTTCTTTAACCACCTTAACATGCTATATGGAACTGTGACTGAATTTTGTATACCTTCAGAAGTCTGTCCCTCATCTCCAACGATTCGCCGCAAGCTGATGTTTGATCTATTCTCAGTGCCCAATTATGTCTGCGGGACCACGGTTCGTTTTATTTGTTTCGTTATGTTCTAACGACGAGTTCATTTACGATCTAGATATGAATACCTCTGGGAAGATGGTGTAAAATATAGGCGCCCCACTAAGCTCCCAGCACCAGAATATGTTGACTCATTAATGAATTGGGTTCAAGCCCTTCTTGACGATGATGCCATCTTCCCGAACAAAATAGGTTCAACATGAATTCTTTCATCCTGGTTCAATATTCGTTCTCATTTAGGTATTCTTAATATCATTAGGTTTACCTTTCCCAAAGAACTTCCGCGACACTGTCAAAACGATCGTCAGACGCCTTTTCCGGGTCTACGCCCATATATATAGCAACCATTTTGATCACATCTGCGCTCTTGGAATAGAGGGTTCGGATCGCTGTCTCCTCCTTGTGTAGAACCCGAATACTGACGGTTCCATTGCATTTTGCAGCACATCTAAATACGAGCTATCGACACTTTTTCCTGTTCGTTAATGAGGTGGGCCTCCTGCTTCTTCTGAAGTGGACAAAATCACTGAAATAGAATCTTTGGAAGTTTGACCTTGTGGACAGAAAGGAACTTGCACCACTAGATGAATTGAATGATGGTATTCTGGCCGAAGATCTGAAAGTGAGATAGTACAATCACACCCATATACCTTTTCTGTTTTGTATAATAGCAGAGGTCTGGATCCTTAATAAATCGAACCGCAGAAACGACTGTTCTTTTTCTGCATATTAGAAGTACAATGAATGTGAGGTCTCACTACGTGTATACAGAGACTACCGCAGTGGTGTTGCTACAGGGGTGGTGTGTACATCAATCAAGGGCCAATGAAGGAGGAATGAGAGCTGAGAACATAGAGGTACGAGGATGAAAATAATAAGCGATAGTCGTAGAGTAAGAAAACGTGGAGAATAGACAGGAAAGTGCATCAAAAGTGGAGGCCCACGATGAGGATGAACAGTAATACAGTACATTCTACAGTCTATGATCATGGGCGGCGACAATACAATGCAATGGTGAATTTTACATGGAGAGGAATAATGTATGCGCGTAAAAAGCATGTTTGTACAAACTCGTACCGGGGTGTATTCTTCTGAAGGCAAAAGTCGTGATTGACTCGGTAATGAGAGGATAACAGGCGTGCCAAAAAGTCAGGATTAAATGGTCCTCTGTATCGCATTAGACGCCTTGTTTGGCTTTTTCCGAAAACTAAACAAAACCCACCTTTACGACGGACCACTGTATCACCAGATTCTTTATTCGATCCCGCAACGCTTGTTGGCAGTGTTCACACGTCAGATGCTCTGCTAATGGCCGTAATGCCGATTCCATAGTACTCGTAGATAGATCTGCGGGTTTATGTTTGGGTCAATGTGCCTTCATTTGGACATGGTAAAGATTTCGGGCTTACCAGGCCTTGCGTCCCATGCAAGATACGCCGACGCTAGCGCCCATGCTCGCGTTAGCTTTTTTTGTTCCGCAAAGTCGCATTCAGATGTGGGTGCATGCGGATGGGGCGGAGGAAGCAAAACCCTTTTAAGCGCGTCCGATCGTCCGAAATGGAGAAAGAAGAGGCGTTTTAGATACACAGGCCCGATGCGTTCAGCCATATCGTCGGTGAGTGTGGCGAGTGGGAAGGAGAGGAGATGAGAGGAGGTGGAAACGGCAAGATCAAGCAAATCATAAGAGGCCGCAAGGGCATAAAGCTCTAATGGGTGTAGTGGAGCATGAGAGAGGAGTAAAGAAAAGAGAGGCGTTGAGGGTGCGATTCGACATTTCGGCATGACTCCATAGTCTGGGAGACGATTGACAGCATTTACAAGTGTTTCAAAGTTGGGCGAGTACTGCGCGCAAGACATATCATAGAGGGTATGGAGGATGACATTCAACACTTGGGAATCGTCGGGCAAAGAGATAACGGGTTCCTGATCTGGCGGCGATGGTGAAGTGGGAGGCAAAAAACCCATGAAACCGTTCTCCGAAGAGGTAAGGAGGAGTTGGCAATGAACGTAGAAGAAAACACTATCTGTAGAATGAAGAATAGTGTCCGGCGGGATGGGTAAGTGTTGTGCGCCAGGGAAAAAGGTGGTTGAAACGGAAACTAAAGTGGTTTCGCCTCTGTCATCGACGACTGGAGTACCATCATGGGATTGCTAGAGGTCAAGGATGAGCAACACGATTCAAAAGGAAGGAGATAAATGCTGACAGGTGGAGTAGGGACCTGGAACGTCCTTGAATGCAGATAGGTTCTGATATCAGGCTTCTCGACGTAGTCAAGGTCGAGAGGATCGGCGACAAATTGAAGGACGGAATCCCAGTCAGTGTTGTCCATTCGTCCGAGCAGTAGGAGAAAGAGAGTGTCTGGTCACAATCCCCGCGTGCGGATCCAGACGGCCCCAAATTGTTTCTTACTTCATCAGATTCCAATTCTCGACATACACATACACTAGTACATACATACATCTCTGTATCACCTGTTTGACTCCAATTCATTCTCAGCAATGCCTCGTGGCTCACGGACGTCTGGAATACTGTACTGTAGGTCCTCGCCCAAGACGTCACGCAATCCTCTTTCGATGATCGTCCTGATGCAATCTAATTTATTTTCCAAAGGTCTGGGCTACCGCACATCCTCTTGATCTGGAAGACCTCGTTTCCTCGATTTGATCTTGTGAATGTCCTCCCGTCTTCCAAAATTGGAATCGTGAAGCTCCTAAAACGAGAAATTAATGTGATAGTCCATAACAGATGCTTTACTCACCATGTTCGAGAGCCGTTTAGCTGTGGAGACAGCATTCAACTTGCCAAGAACCTTGTCTTCGGGAAGGCTCATTTCCTCCAATCTCGTCTCTGTAACAGTGTTTTTTTTAGTCAACAAAAATGTATCAAGGTCAGAATCTCACTAATTCGTCCTTCAATACTCAGTATGCGTTCTTCGTCCCTCTCAGTGACGAAGCTGATGGCCACCCCACCTTTGCCAGCACGAGCCGTCCTTCCCACGCGATGTGTGTATTCTTCAGGTTCACTCGGAAGGTCCCAATTAATAACCATCGCAACATCCTCAATATCAAGTCCACGTGAGCCAACATCGGTGGAGATAAGTACCGGGACAACATAAGCGCGAAATAGCGATAGTGAGGCCAGTCGTTCTCTCTGAGTTAGCCTCGAATGCAAGGCAGTGCTCCGAATGGAAAGAGTTTTCAACAAAGATGTTAGATACGCGGCAGTCCGGGGTTTCGCACAGAAAATAATAGTTGGCGGTGGTTGTTCTAGCTCGTCCTCTGGGTTATCCCCCTTTGCCTTCTTCGACTTGGATTTCAATTTCTGTATTTTACGTGGATTTGGGGGTGCTCGGCGAAGATGCGCGGTTGACTCGGGAGGGTTGCACAAGATATAATATAAATAGACCTCACGGACATGAGAGGGCACGAGGATGTAATGTTGTTTCAGGGTCGACACTGTCTCGACACTGTATCACGATTAGAAACATTCATAATCCAGATAATTAACCCACATACACTTCATTCGTGCGGTGCACGAAAGGTTTCTCCTTTCCTGGTTTAGGTGGATCATCGGCCAAACTCTCAATTGAAGGCGTGATAGTAGCCGTAAAAAGACATGTCTGCCTGTCCCGGGGAAGGGTATTGAATAAAAAACTCAATTCCGAAGTAAACGATGATGTCAAAAGCCTATCAGCTTCATCAAGTACCTGAATTATAAAGGCAAGAAATTCAGGGTGATGTCACGGCCCATAAAAATTCGACCTACGAGAAATTTCACTCGCGATAGGTCCCATTCACCACTGGTACTTTTAAGGTGGTCTACTATTCGACCTGGTGTAGCGATTACGATGTGAGGGCGATTGCCGAGCTCTAGAGCCTGGGCCATCATGTCCATCCCTCCTACGACGACGGCAGTCCGAATATTCAAGGGAGCACCCAACACGGCAAACTGCTCGGAAATCTGAAAGGCTAGTTCCCTGTCATTAAAAAGGTCAAGACCAAATGACTAAACTCCACAAAGTCACTCCACAAACCTTGTCGGCGTTAATACTACAGCAAATATGCCGTATGGGTCAATAGACAGTCGTTGTAGAATCGGCAAGGCAAACGCAATAGTTTTCCCAGAGCCTGTCTTTGCACTTCCAATGCAATCTCTGCCTGACAATGGGTGAAGATAAACGGTTTCTGCACTTCCAATAAGCTGGCAACCACTTGCCTGCGAGTAGTGGAGGAACACATGCCGCCTGAACTTCCGTTGGCACTTTGATAGACATGCCTTTCAGAGCCTTTTGCAGAGGTAATGATACGCCCAGTGAGGCGAAAGTAGCCTGCGCGGTAGTCAAAGATGATTGGTTGGAAGGCCCTGACTTCTTTGTGATACATCGTAGAGACGTGAATCGATCGTCGACCACAAAAGAAGATTTTTCGCGATCATTAGGGCCCTCCGTCGATCCCTTTTCTGAATCACCATTCCAATCTTGGAGGAATCCTGGCGGTTTGCTTTCCTCACGATCTGGGCTGGAAGCACTTGAGGCTACATCATTTTCTCCTGCATCCGAATCATTAGACTCTGAAAGTCGCCGTTTCTTTCGGGAAAGCCGCCCCTCTTGACCTTGTAAATGACTATCCAAATGGTTTGAAGGGTTTGGTCTTGACGGCATTGTCGTCTGCTCTGGAGGGTAAAACATTGATCTATGGTTATGTAAGCATAAATCTATTTTAGTTCCGCTTTTTCCTCATGCCCTCATCAGGAATTGAACGACTGCCAACTGGGAACGCAATCGTATACAGTAGGTATAAGGTGTATATATAAGGTGATGTGCTTTGACTTATACCATATCCAGACCTTGCTTTACACGACCAATGCAAGATTATATTTGGTCTATGGTTTATGGTACAAGCATCTATACATTAGACCTGTGGACCAGCCGACCCGACTTCCAGAAAAATCGCGCGTGAATCTCTTCTATGCAAGATCCTCGTTTAACGCCATTTGCAGAAGGGCCGATTAAATATCAGGCTATTTTGTTAGAATACCCTCCTGAATGCGGAGCCAAAGCACTTTTCAAATAACGGGCCATTTTTAAAGGAATTACACTATCGGTTCAACATATTGGATTTCCGTGACGTGAATGGCTTTCTCCGTTAAGGGTCGGCGGAAGACCAGTGACAACAGACGGATCAGACGGTGAGCTTTAAAGCATTCTTTGATCCTCAGTGGCAAATGCTCACCCGACCAACGATAGTGGAATAAAATAAGTATATCAGACCGATGCGATACAGCACCTGCAAAGTTTCTCAAATTCTCCTCATTGCCTACACCCTCTCAGCATGGTACAAACCATTGTTCCTTTCACTGTGCAGCTTGTCAAATTTGAGACAACACTCCCCTTCAAGGAGGTAGTTTCACGTCTCGAAACTCAATTAAACAAAGCAGGATGTGACAACATTCTGGCACGAATCCGCGCTGCAAAAGACAAGCACGAACTACGGTCACTAATTGAAAACACGATGGGTGAAAGCGGTTTTCTGTATGTCGAAACTCGATGTTATTCGCATGGGGCCTGCAGTCTACTAATTTCTCATCTCTGTTCCGCTTGTCGGCATTGGCTAGATGGTTCTCTGAAATTGCCTTTCACAAACTGATCGAAAAGCCTGGAGGTCTCTCGGAACCAAAACTCGTCGTTTACGCCATTGGGAATCCTCTCTACGCCCAACCGGTCCTACAAAACAACCCTTTTGCTGCTTACAGTGTCCCGTTCAGGGTATTGATCGCTGAAAAACCCGACAGGAATGGGACAATTGTAGCTTATCATCTTCCGTCAAGCATCATGGGACATCCAGACGGGGCCAATGCACCTATTCTAAAGAGGCAAACAAAGATTCTGGACGAAAGGATTAGAAGGCTTGTACGCAAAATCGTCAGCGTAAGCTTAAAGTTCAATTCGATGCGTTATACATGGCGCTAATGCCTATTTCATATGCAGGTTAACAATACGAACGCGATGTCAAAGTTGTAGTATTAAATTGTAATAGAAACTCCAGGATCCAGGAATTTAACAATGGAGTTCCTGGATCTTGTCCAGTGTTCCGTTTCTCTATTCGATTTCAAATCAGACAGTGGGACTATAGTGCGGCTATTATGAGGGAGCAATCGGCGCCACTTGCAAAGGACTAGTTGTCATTTACCAATTCGGTGGCGATAATTGTGGAGTGTCTGTCTCCACAACTAAGACTCCGTGTTTTTTCTGTGACTGATTCAGACACACAACTGAATACTCAAGGTATCGTAGTGATTTGGATGACCTGGACCAGGATCAGAAGAAAAAAACGGTACTGAATACCTTGACTCGGAGACGATGATTATAGGGTCATCCATACATTCGCCGGTCTGCAGCTGGCAGTTGCGTACATGCGGACTGGGAGTCCCACTTCAGCTTGCTGGGCATAGAACGAAAGGAGCGGGACAAATGAGGTTTCCACAAGAGCATTTTTGAATTCACATACATCTAAAAACAAAATAATCCGCAGAGCTCAGAGTAAAGACTGCTCTATGTGTGGCCCACTATCTAATTGAATTTGATAAATACCAAAAAACGGAGGAAGATGAATTGTGCAACTGTGCGAAGACAGTGTCATTAGCAATGATCACCATGAGTCACTGCTGAATTAACAAGAAAGATATGTAGCCCAGGCCAATTACACCGCAGACAAGATATGTGTATCAATGGGACCTGATGAAAGACAACAACTCGTTTCGTTGGCTTACGGTGGCCAGGGTAGGGCAAAGCTAGTGTCAGACTAGATCTGGGAGTGTTGACAAAATATCGGACACTGGCTATCTTCCAATTATTATATTAATCTGCACCAGACTCACATTAATTTACGATAGTTTTTCATGATCTATGCTGGAAGAAGAAATTAGAAGAAATCATCTCAGAGATAGATCAACTATACTGACTCTGTAAGACAACCTGAACAATCTTGCTCGCCGCTTTGCGCACACGGTTCATGACAGCCAATCCTTCTCTACTTTCTTCTATTTCTTCAATGAGCAAAATATCTACGCCTTCCATCTCTAACGAGAGCAGACCATCGAACAGATTATGTGCGATGACATTGGGTTCAGTAAGGGGTCCTAAGTGATATCGAAACCATGTGACGTCTTTGATAACTGCTACATTGCCCCATAACATAGAATCTGTAGCAGCCAATACTCCAATCTTCAAGCCATCACCATTTATGTTCTTCTTCAGCGACTGAACGTAGTCATAGAAGCTAGCGGCTGGTTGAACATCCGACAGAGACAGTTGAGTCAAGAGAAGCGTCACCGGAACAGAAGGCGAATAATGTCGGTACTTCATCCCAGGAGTCGTGGGTGCGATTTCCATCTTCTCATCTGCATAATCACGCTTATGCACGAGTATTCTGGGTATACCCGAAACGTTCGGTAGGTCTTGACGCAGAACTCGTTCAATGTCTTCCACTGTAATACCACCAGGCCGCAATACCCTGAGATCTCCATCATCATGTAGTCCATCAACAACGGTACTTTCCAGACCCACAGAGCAAGGTCCGCCGTCCAATATCAGGCCCAGCTTGCCTTTGAGATCGCGATAAACGTGTTCAGCTCGCGTTGGACTCGGTTTTCCCGACGTATTGGCACTAGGAGCAGCAAGAGGAACGTTCGCGATTGCAATCAACGCTCGTGCGACAGGATGAGAGGGCATTCGTACAGCCACAGTGGGTTGGTTCGCCGTGATGATGGTGGGAACTACATCTGGATTGCGAGGGAACAGGAGAGTTAACGCTCCTGGCCAGAAGTGTTTCATAAGGATTTTGTATGTTTCTGGAATAACATAACCCGGGGGAAGAAGAGACTGGAGCATTTGCAAGGAAGAGACATGGACGATCAATGGGTTGTCGGGTGGCCGACCTTTTGTTGAGAAAATTTTTGATGCTGCACAAGTGTCTAATGCAAGAGCACCAAGACCATAAACTGTTTCTGTCGGAAACACCACAGTATGCTTCAAGTCTACAAGGTGGTATGAGGCAGTTTTCAGGATATCCAGGGTTTCGTCGGAGCTGATCAGGGGTTCATCCGAAGATGGTGGGAACGCAATGGTAGATGGATCACATTTTATAATTTGAGTTGTGAATTCATCAGAAGCCATAAACCGTAAATATCGAACACAGAAATGACGAAGAGGCGATAAGAACATGAATGTCAATGCGGAAAAAAAAGTTTGATCTGTTGGGTTTTGTTTACCAAAATTCATAGGTCGAATAACTCAAGCATGGATATGGAGGGTTGTGCATGGAAAATGATTTCTTCGACGGCTAGGAAGGTGCACGTACAAGTTGGTTGGAAGACTAGCTGAGAAAAAAAAAATGGGGCTACAGGTCGTCCAAAGTGGTCAAATGAACCAGTTGACATACCAGGACCATATATACGCTACTCTATTTCTATTACTCCTGAAAGGTTTTAGGCATGTTAAGACCAACCCTGTTAGCGGTTGCTGCTACTCTCTGTTGGGATGTCAGGTCGAACAGGGGGTTGTACCTGTCCAAAAGTCGCTATAGGGAATATCAGCACATTATAGCGAAATTTATGACATCGTTGCTAACCTTATGCTCCCTTTGCGCGCGTAAAAAGTTGATGGCGTTCTCAACGTCTTGCTTGGCTTGCATGTCCCCGCTCTTTGTCTGAACTTTTTCAGCGATCGACCGAAAATGGGCAATGATGGTGCGGTTGACCCGTCTTGGAGGTTCAATCTTAATTCGTGAGAGGAAATGGAAACTTGAATGAGCTTTGAACCTACGGATTGTCTTAGTTCGCGAAGAACGGCGCGATAAAGCGTGGCACTGTCGGACAACATGGTGCAGAAAGGGAGGATTTGGGTTTCCAGATCAGGGAACTTTGCTGTGTCGTTGTGGTTACCAAAGACTCGGAGTAGCTGTGCTCTTCCGAGTCCGTTGTCGAGATGACGCTCCGACTAGGAAGCCGGTTGCATTGTCCCAGGCCCTTTATTCCAAAGCTTTGTTCACAGGACTCACGCCTTGGTCTACGCCGGCCTTAAAGGTGACAAGATCTCCAGACGCATTCTATCCATTCCACGCCCTCCACCCTTGCAAGCCAACCATGCGCATCGTCTGTCCTTCCTCCTCATCACAGGCTCTTCTGGGATGTCATTCCACGCACACGGTCAGTATTCTCCGCGTTTGACGCGTCCATGAACTTATTCACCACTTGTAGAAATCAAACAGGGAAAATCACGACTTCAAGAAACGAAGAAGCGTGCGCATCCGAGAACAAAAGCAAAAGCAAGCTGAACAAGCCAAGAAGAAAGTCGAAAAGAAGAAAATCCACGTTCAGAAACGCATGCCCCCAATCAATTTCATTTATGTCGGTAATGTGAGTGACAGATTTACTTGCATTGACTACTCTCTCAACTGATATCCCTTATTAGTTGTTACCGGGAACAAAGACTAGTACACTCCAATCTCTTTTTGGTCAATTTGGCTCCATCTCCAGGATCATTATCCGCTGCAGTCGAGGAAAGACTGGCGCTGTATCGAAATTTCCCAGAGCTGCGTTAACAAAACGCGACCGCTATTATGCCACGATCGAATTCGACGATCCACGATCAGCTAAACAAGCTTTGGTCCTCAACGGCGCTAATTTGGATGGCTTAAAACTTGTGGTGGGTGTATCATTACAACTACGTTTAGGACGTCGCCTTAACCTCTTTGTAGGTTTCTATCTCCCCAGCTGATCTTCCCGAGGTCAAGGAAATCCTTCAAAGTCTGTTCTACTCACTGTATACCTTATATGTTCAAGCTGATGAGAAATTAATATCCAGTGCGGCTTGACACCACACGGCAAAAGCAGAGATTGCCAGAGCCGCCTACACGCCACCAACGAGCGCCCAAGTATGCCACCTAAATTGCATGAACCTCGTCAACTGACAGAGATCCGCTTATAGGTCTCTGACTCGGGGTGACACTGAACGCTTCAACGATTACCGAGACCCTTCGACTGATCGCCATCGAATTTGGGGAGTTTCATTTGCAAAATGTATTATTTAACGGTTCCTGTTTTGAGACTTGAAGTCTCTTTAGATGTAATTCATACGCTCCTTCTCATTCATTAGCTTTGGACATTTCCACACTCCTTTAACTTTTCATTACAGATGTAACTCAGAAGACAAATGAATGTATTATACATGTCACGGTCCATGAATGATGCAATTTATTTGCTGTACGCATCAAGGACAGCTGCATTCCATCGGTTTGTAGTTGATTTAACTGTCTGCATGTAATTACGATCTTGCAGGAGATTAGGACGGACCGTACGGAAATCTCATTGAACCCTTACGGCTGACTAACGTTATCCAAACTGATAGACCATTTTCTTGCCAGTACAGTCCTTCCACGATGGCGCGGAGCATGGGTCTAAATCCAGCTTCTATGCCTTTCTTCCCTGGCGCACTGCGCACCAGTCCGGAGGATGATGGAAGCAGTGCCTTCATACAGAAAGCTTTTCATGGACAGGATTACAGTTCCATATCCTCTCATTCGTTTTCGTCCTCGGACTATCGTTCAACTAGGTCTTCGCCCAGTCCTCCTCAAAAGGAAGCACAAAACACCAAAGATGTTCGACAGCAACCCTCGCCTACCCCAGAGCGTGATAAGCAGCACCAGCCTCTCATAATTCGACAATCCGACACTCTGAAACCATATCCGGGTATCGAATCGCGTATAATCCGTGAGGGCAGCATGTTTGGCACACTTGGAACTCTGCCAGAGAGAGATGAGCGACCATCTGCCGATGAGGAACAAGCAGCTGGCAGTGGGCATCGGACGCCGAACACGACGACATATGCCGTTCACCCACAGCAAGTCCAGCAACAGCAAGGGTTTGGTGAACCAGCACCGACTTTACTTCTTCCCGCTCTGAGTGACGTTGGAAGATCTATTTCGGGCACGACATACTCTTCTGCTTCTCAAATATCATCTCAAGAATCTAACAATCTTGCAACTCCAGTTACGGAATCGCAGAGTCAGTCTTTCGAGGATCAGCTTAGGGCATCTCCTCTGTTTCATGACGTCCTGGATCGACTGGTACGCTGCGAGTACGCGTCGCGGGAGATACAACGAGAGTTGTCCGATCTCAACCGAAAAGTTAATATCCTCGTAGAACGTACCCATGCGACCAGCACCCAACCGGAATTTAAGGATCCATTCGCCCCTACTTCAAATTCTAGTAGCTCTCTCCAATCCCGTCCGTCCATCGGAAACATCGCGCCCAATCAAGCCGCCGCGAATGATGATATATCATCTATATCTCAGCGTTTAAACACGCTCACTTCATCCGTCGGTCAGCTCCTCGCTCTTCAGACTCAACAGATGCAACAAAACCTCATGGTTCATCCGGAGAGTCGTAATTCGGTTATTGCCCTCAGCACACCTCAATTGGAAATCGCTCCAAATCAGATTCTGGCCCCCACAGGCATATCCAACCCTGCGATGTTGGGCCACGGTCTGCCGAATCGTCCAGAGACTAGGTCTGCACGCCAACAAAACCCAAACTTGCGTACTTGGTCTTCTGGAAATATAGAACTCCCTGTCCGTCCTGTTGTACAAGAATTAGTTAGACAGGAAGGATCCTTGCGTGATAAACGTCGATCCTCAGGATTGGTTCGGCGTGATTCTGCTTCTGTAAGGGCTATTTGACTTTCATCTACGACTAAACTAACTAAAAACCAATCTGTTCTATTTATTGACTCTCTTAGGTATTTGAACCAGATGCATGGTCTGGCGGTGGATCAAAAGATAATGGACCAGTGATTACAAAGTGGGAGCAATTAAATTTAGCACCGGAGTTGTTGCGGTCCATTACAAAGTTCGGGTGAGTTCGCCATGAATTTTCGTATTTTTGGCTGCAACTAACCATTTTTTAGTGTTGGGCCGCCAAACAAAATTCAGCAAAGAGCCCTTCCATTCCTTTTGAAAGGAGCTGATATAATTGCACAAGCTCCCCCAACGCAAGAGCGCATTGCCGCATATATAATTCCTGCTATACAAATTGTGGTCACCAATATAAGCACCCGCTCTAATCGTGGACCTGTTGCGATCATAGTGTCTACGACGCTGGATCAAGCCACTCAGGCTCAACGTATGATCAGGGATTTGGGCGGACCTATTGGTGTCAAATCGGCCTTGGGCGTTGGAACGACGCCCATCGGCAGTGAATTAGCTCAAGAACTTCGTCTTCTTCAACAAAATATGCCCCATATTATCTGCGGAACACCTCAGAAACTCCACGCCCTTTTCACGGCTCCTGGTGGTCTGAGTGGCTCTGAAGTACGCTTCCTTGTGCTCGATGAAGTTGACCAATTGATCGCTCGCAATCTCCACGAATTTGTCTTCAACATTGTAAAATTATTCCCGTCGCCTCGATCACGGTCTGTACCAAATATCTCGACGCCTGTTAGTACTCCCAGTGCTACCACTTCCTTTACATCACCATTTGAATCCGGAAACTCGGGTCGAAGATTCTCTGCAGCCATCCCTTCTCCAGGACCCCCAGTTGACGCTGCACCGCCGACTTCTAGTACCCCAATCAACCAGCCAATTGAGCGCCAGACGGCGCTCTTTTCCAATACGGTCCCTCAAGACGTTCTGAACCTTGCTACGGCCATTCAACTACGAGAACCTGTCCGAGTTCTTGTTCGTCGGGATGGAAATGTTTCAAATTCAGAAACCAATCAAGGATCTCGAGGCCTTCGTCAATATTACCTTTATCTCGCGTTCCAAGCTGGAGGTCGTTCAGATCCCTCAGCTTCAGTAGCTGGTGGGGGATTAGGCATCATCGGATCCGGTAGGAGCTCATCGAATGCAGAAACCACTCAGGCGCGCGAATGGAAGCTTGATGCCCTCGCTGATCTTCTGGATGACGTTGAAATCACTCATGCCGTCGTTCATGTTGGTGGCATGACCGCGCTTGATGCAGTGGTTTACAAGCTTGCTTCCCGCGGATTTGAACCAATTCCTTTGGTGAATCTAATTTTCTTCTTCTTTATTATCGGGCTCTGATGAATTGAGGAATACAGCATGGTGATATGAATAACGTTACTCGACTTGCTGCGATCAACAAATTCAGAACGCCTTCGGTTATTTTAAGACATCAACCTTGCATGAAGGTTTTAGTTGTTTATGACATTCAACTCAAAAATGGCGAAGCCCCTCTTACCCCACTCATAATAAACTACGGTGAGACGTCATAAAATCGGTCTTGGTAATAATGAAGCTGAGCCTCTTGCAGATCTTCCAAAGGCAGTGGAGGAATATTCGCATCGGTTGGTGACGGGCTTCTTTGAATTACTTCTTCCTTCGCTTAATTCATTATAGTGTGGCACCTGCAATTTCCTCTAATTATTCACGCGCAGGAGTCGTTGTCAACTTTGTGACCGCCACTGGTGGAGACGTTGAAATGTTGCGATCTATAGAATGCTACTACAAGTTGAGCAACTTGATTTCCCGATTTTGGGACCTCTACTTACTATATTTGTCTCCTTTCAGAATTAAATGCGTAAGTTTCACTATTGATATTAGATTTTTGCTTAACGTCTTTGCTACAGCCCGAAGTTCCTATGAGTCTCCGAGACATTGTTTAAATATCAACTTCATCCCCCTCACTTGTATCCTTACTGTGCAACTCAATATCTTCATGTCTTCTGCTGTTCTTGACGAATTACGCTATCGATTAGGTGTCCTATACCCTTATACTGCACCTACGTTGCTTCTATTCCAAATGTTTTTACTACTTTCTCCGATCGTTGTATTCATTGTTGCTTTACAACGCTATGTAGCAAAATCTGGACTCAATCATCCCGTATTTGTAGTTGAATTAGTTTTGGAACTCTTAATCCAAAATCAAATGCATTTTTAGGATTCGCAATGTTCCATCTTCGCTGCACGACGCCAGCTCGTGTGGGTTCACTGCCAATGGCCGCCACGCCATTTGGTGGACATGGTCTACGTGAGCCTCCCTTCAATGAGTAATACAGATAAGAGTTGTATTCCAATATAAGTTCGAATACATACTGTGAGTTGAAGGTCTCTTCCAATTGCCATTGTGTTCGGGTGGCAGTCAAATTGGAATAAATCAGAATTTCTCCAGGTTCAAGGCCAACAGCCAGGTACCGTCTGTTGTCGGGAGCACCGTTTTACCTTCAATATGCAATCAAGTCATGCTCCTTACCTTTTTCTCCCTTTCTCTGGCGTAAAAGCCACGGCAGTGGCAGGATGCTGCGTCTTGATAGTGGCTATTGATGTCCAGCCGTCATTACTTTGATGCCATATTTTCACGGTTTTGTCCCGGGAGGCAGTGGCAAAAACATCTCCGTCCGCTGACCATGCACAATCCCAGATGATACGTCCATGAGATTTATCGACAGCGACAGGCGTGAAGGCTGATCAGGTTCTGGACGTCAGAAATATTCAGAAAAGAGTCTCGGATGTACTTGCCACCGTCGTCCTGTACTTCAAATAATCTCCATGACCTATCTCTCGAAACCGTCAAGATAAATCTGTCATCTGGGCTGAAAGTTATTCGTGTCACAGTCAAAACGTGTCCCCTCAATGGTTCTCCGATCAGCTTGTATCGGTTCGTATCGTAGAGTCGAACAACCGCATGTTCAGCATTCGTTGCCTTACATGCTGTGGCGATAATCCCGCGAGAGTTGGAAATACCTAAAGTCGTCAACTAGAGGGTGCAATGAGTAAGAAAGTCAGAGGGCAGCGATGTCAATGAACATGCTTCATAACCGTGACCAAAAATCTTCTCTATCTCAGGCCAAAGAGTTATGGCAGCTAACTCCCCGTCGAAAGGTCGTCTCGATGAATCAAATTCTCCAACGACGTCCTGTGGTCCTGTCCCTGAAATAAAATGTGTCAGAGAGACCAGGAATTAGATCATAAACCAACCATCAGTGATTGCTTTGTTTGATAATCCGAGAGGAGGTACGCTGGCAGCTAGTGGCCTTTTTTTCTGAAGAGAACTTAACAGAAGTAATTGAGGGTTTTAAATGTATAACCGACGTATTCGTCACCAAATTGCGCAACTCCGAGTTTGTTTACCAGCTCGACGAATGAACTGGGCGCTTCGAAGACTCGAAGGACTTTTTCATCAGCTATACTTGCAAATTTCAGAGGATCGATGAAGTCTACATCGAGAAGATCATAGCCATGGACCTGGGGCCGCGCGATTTCATGCCAAGATGTTGGGCCACTGTTCGTAGAATGCGTAGGAGCATGTATGCGCGTCGTCTGATCTAGACTGAATTCTATGATGAGGATAAGGTTCAGAAAAAGGTTACCAAGCAGGATTACCTCGACGATACAAGATAATTTCCATCCGGACTCCAATCCAGGCCTTTGATGGGGCCATTATGGCCAGTAATCGCTCCAACCTCGGTCCACGATTCATGCACCATGTCGTTTGCAGACCAACCGCATCGCCACCGCCGCCAACCTCCTGCCCATCCCCATGCTATGGCCTGTGTGCCATGAGCCCCCCACAGGCCTCCCACAAATCCTCCCAGTCTTTGACCACCAACATCCCCGAATCGCTGTCGATTGACCCAAATCGAGGATGAGCTGTCTCTCGTTGGGCCAATAATTGAAGGAGACCAGAAGATCAGGGACGAGTCGGTTGACGTAGATAGCAATGTTGGGGTGGATGACGCGACTGGCCGCCACGAGAGAGAGGTAACACCGGCTTCATGGCCGACGAGAAGCGAATCGAATGTGACAGAGAACTGTTGAGACCTGCGTGAAGCGGTCAAAATTCGACACGAAAATCGACAAAGAGGGTTCAAGACCTTTCTGGACCATCTTTCACTGTCATTATATGGTGCTTGAGAGATATCTGCCTCCCTCCCTCCTCGTTTTCACCGAGGTTACCAAGAGATGCCTCGAAGTTATCAAGAATTTCATCGACAAGATCTTCTGCTGCATTTTTCAGAATTTTCCGCCGACGTTCAATATTCCACAATCGAATCGTGGCGTCCTGTGACCCTGAGGCTAACACGAGTGGTTCATCGTCTGTGATTGGATATCTGAATGCGAGACTGCGTATCCAATCCTCGTGTCCTGATAAGGTGGTGGAATGTACAAACTTTCCAGATCAACATCCAGTGAAGAAGAAAGGGTAAAATCTTGCAACACGTACTTGATCCTCGGAGCGTACCCATAGTTGGACTTTGCTATCAGTTCCTCCTGCAGCAAGGAGGAGTGCTAATAATATCATATGGTCAATCAAAGCGCTTCTCATAAATAACAGACCATACCACTTGAGTGGGGTAGTTGAGTAAGTGCCACAACAGTCGGCAGCTTCCCCTTCAAATTGAGTATCTGCTTCTCAATGATTTCGTCTATAAGGAAGTCTGAAAACCTGTAAACAAGCTGTATGATGACCCGTACCATTTTCGTTTCCAACACTAATTTCCCAAAATTTTATCAGTGAATCTGATGAGGCAGTAATCACACAATTATTCAAAAAACAGGCAGCAGATATGGATTTCATATGGGCTTGAACAGAAACGGTATTCTTCCACTGTATAAAAGAATTCCATTGATCCTGGCAAATAAAAGAACAACTCCTTGTCTCACCTGAGACTGCCGCGTTTTAGCCCAAAGGCTTAGCACTCCTCCCTCGTTGGTGGTAATTAAGAGATCATCTTTGATGAACTTTACACATGTAATTAGGGATTGACTTCCTGGAATAGTGCAAAATACTCCTTCGTCATTCGACGTCTTCAAATTAACGTAAAGTATTTGTGTTGAAGCAAGTAAAACATGCTCACTTCGAGGTTCCATAAAGCAATGAGTCGAGATGAACCGAAAGCAATCAGATTAGACGAGGGCGAAACGTCGGCAGCTTGGTTAAAGCGGTTGGTAGCTGCTGCTATATAGGCAGCCATATCTATTTATCAAAGGCGGATGATAAAAAGGGGATTGACTCCCGGGCCGGAGGACCACAAACTTTCTTACTCATTGACATGACCGTCCTTGGCATTGGAGTTGACCTCATCCACGTTCCCCGCATCGCTAGTCTGCTTTCAAGGAGAACTTATGACAGATTTGCACGTAGGATATTGAGTGTGGCTGAGTATAACCAATGGAAGTGTGTAAATGATCACAGGGAACAAGTACAGTTTCTTGCCGTCAGGTAGGAACACTTTCTGTTTCCCCCATAAGAGAATATATTGAAAATATCAATGATAGATGGTGTGTCAAGGAAGCTGCTTATAAGGCATTGTACCCTGCTGCTAAACCAACATGGAAAGAACTTACATACCTTGGATTGTCAGACGGCAGGAAACCAACAATAAATTATCATCCAGTCAACGCGGAATGTTTGAAAAGGGTGGGACAAACACACGTATCCGTGAGCCACGACGGCGAGTATGTATACTCATCAGTGTTGGTTGAAGGTAAGGTTGTCAACATAGGATGGAGCAAAAAAAAGTCTAATCCCTTGCAAAGAACCACAGACATGACTCAAAAGTCAGAGTCGCCAGAATATTCATCAGACACTGCCCACTCCTCTGAAACGCATTCAGAATCATAATTGGGCTCTCTTGCCTCGTCTTGCCCCTCTTTTTGACCTCTTATTGCGTCGTCCGGATCGTTTTCCAATTGGAAACCACAAGCCGCCCTGACACCCCTTGCAAACCACCGATCACTCAATCCCTCCAACTTAAACGCGCAGCTAGGTTGATCTTCTTCTTCATCGTCGACGGCGATATCATACCCGATGCCTACAGCAGCCAGCAAGACTCGCACAGTATCAACCATTGTTTTCCTTCTTGTCCATATATCTGCTTCCACATCTTCGTCCTCTTCGTCGTCATTTGGAACCTCCTTTAATTGTCCCCAGAGCGCTTCATAAGCTTCCCTCACGCCTTCCCCTGTAAGTTGAAAATCTGCACACTCGATCTTTCTCCACTTCCTGCAATCCTCTCCGCCACCATCGTAAAACCCGTACGCTATCGGACGCCAGCCATTAGAAGTATACGCGCCGTCGAACCTACCGTCTTCGAATTTTTTTAATTCAGGAGGGTTGTAATCATTGGTTCTAGGGTGTTTATGAACTTTGAAGCCGAGACTGTAAAACCACTCGATAGCGTCATGGTGCGGGTGATATCGATATTGGAAGTGAACATCGACGTAGATTGGGAGCAAGGGGGAATAGATACGTGTCAAGGCAGTAACAGTGCGTGGCTATATGACCGTCTTTGTGATGCCGGAAAATATGTGTGTTAGTTTTTGTACATACATTGTCTTCGTTCTCAAAAACGGCGTCGCACGCGATCAGCCGAAAGCCCTGCTGTAAAACAAGTTTCTCCAAGCACATCTCGTCCTCTAGCTTGTTCATATTGCGTCTAATCAATTTGAGGACGAATATCTTATCGTCATCGCCGAACCTCCATGCATCGTCTTCTCCTTCATCGTCCTGATCGTCGCTATCTTCCTCGCCAGAAGGGAACCGAGGTTTCTTCTCTTTGGGACCTGGGAACTTTTTTTCTGCAGCGAGACGATTTGCTGTGTATATCTCCCAATCGTGCTCTGTTGTGGACTCAACTCGTTTATTTAGCGGGAAGATAGACAACACTTTTCCCAAGAAAGTACTGCCGTGGATCTGCTTGTTTTTTCCCGTCGTCTCACCATGGGATTGCATTTTCTCAAGTTTCTTCGAATCCATTTCTTACGAGGAGAAGTGATGGTAAAAGGAGAAGAGTTGGCAGACAGAAAGACAGAGGCATGCACGTGTCCTGACGTTGTGCTTTCTTTTATGGCAAGTCTTGCCTTATGGGGCAGTCCGCAATATGAAATTATGTGTGTGCGAGATGTTTTTCTTCCTCCTGCATAACATCTTATGTTAACCGATCCCCAAACTGCTTGAGAGCAGTTTTTATCCATTCCGCCTTTCGGAACTGTCGTAAACAGATAATCGAATCCTTCAAGTTAAGTTCACCAAAGACATAACTGTCAGGATTCGGACAGAACTTCAGATATCCTACAACAGTGGCCACATAACATTTACACTTGAAATACATCAAAGAAGACTTCACCACTTATTAATATCTGCCTTAGTAGCAGGTCTTGATTCGCAACGCTCAACCCAAGCCTAGTTTGAGTTAGTGACCGGAAAAAATACAGATATGAATTATGCGTTTTTTCACCTTGACATTCGGCCACTCGTCCAAGGTTGGAATCCCAGTAGCACCCTCATATTTACGGACCCTGGAAGGAATGAATTGGCATTTGAGAGCAACTGACCAAAAGAGGATTTACCAGCTGAACGCCTTTATGTCAGCCAGAGTGTATTTGCCACGCCCTGGCCCAGAGAGGTAATCGCGTCCTTCGCCAAGACGAATCTCAAGAACACCATAAAGGCGTTTAGTCTCGTCAATATATCGCTTCTTGGCGTACGGAATGTCTTCTGGAGCATAATTCTTGAAATGAGCGGATTGGCCTTGCATGGGACCGATACCGCCATGCTGGAAAGTGGTATATCAGTACTTCGCATCCAACAAGTTGTGGATATATGCATAATAAAAGATCATACGGCGAAGAAAACCCATTGGAGCATTACGCTATAATCATCTGGTTCGGTCTGCGGGTTGAACCAAAACTTATATTCCTTGTCGTAGTGCTGGGAGAGGTAGAGAAGAATGGCGGAAGTCTCGAACACGGGGAAGTTATCCCGAGATTGGTCAACTACTACGGGAATACGGCCGTTAGGGTTGAGTTTGATGAACCATGGCTCCTGTGTATAATTTGTCAGTCGATTGCGGTAAAAGACGAGGGTAACGCACTTTTTGCACGTTCTTGGATAAATCGATCTTGACGTAACTTAACACCGTTGAGCCGACATTCAATACCGATGAAAGCAATCAGGACGCATAGGAAACGCACTCGTAATCTACGCCATAGACTGCCTTCAGCTCTTCGAGGAAAATCGAGACAGCAACACCGTTGGGTGTAGGGAGAGAATACAAGATGATGGGTTTCTGGGACATTGTTAGAGTACAGTGGCTGACTCAATGGTCAGTATTTATAATAGTCAAAACGATGTTATGATTCAGCAATCGTCATTACTACAACTGCTGAATCAGCTTAGATTTATGCTGAATCAGCCTTTTTTGGCGTGTATTCGTATTGCGTGCCGACAATATTCCCGCGAAAGCGTTTCCTCATATCAAGCTTCATATGTTTGTGTCAACCTAACGCGAGTGGAACAGAAAAGAAGGACACACCATTCCCCGTTTGCATTCAAACGTCGCTTTGCGAAGAGATTGGCACTCTTCTGGGAGTTCGTCCACATGATGTTTCAAGCAATCTGATGGTTTCTTGCCGTCCTTCACGACGCAGTCCGAATATTTCAAGCAATCTTTCAGTGCTGCTATCAGATTTTGACATGAAGACGACATGGTTGAAGAATGTGTATTGTGAAAAAGGCAACTACATGATCGGATCACTGACGGGCCGACGTTCAATGTTCTGCACAGTCTAGATTGAAAGCTTATGGCTTCTCCCGTTTGGAAAGCTCTGGTCAGAACGACACCGACTATCGCCCCAATAGCACACAGGGCATTACTCTCAATTACTGGCTCTCAATCAATAGAGTTTTTAAATGGCCTACTCTCAACTTCTATCCAACACCCCCCACAAAATCAATACTCATCTTTACTGCATGCACAGGTACGCCTTCTCCCCCTCATCTGACTTTCCCGAAGATTATGTTTCTCATATAGGGCAGAGTAATGTACGATGTTTTTCTTTACACTACTCCCAAGAACGACGGTTACCTGCTTGAATATGACACACGCACATCTTCGCATCCAGACGTACCATTCCTCCCATCGTACCTTAAACGACACGTGCTACGATCCAAGGTCAAAATCCGCGATGTGACGGAAGAATACGATATTTGGTCCTCATGGGGGTCTGAAAGAGATAGCGAATTCGAATTGCCACGGAAGTGGATTTGGGAAAGAAGTGGCGCGGTTGAACCAGATTGGAAACATGAGACTTTGTGGCCTTGGGGAACAACGAACGGTGTGATATACGATAGAAGAGGTGTTGGTATGGGAAGGAGGTTGCTTGTTAGAAAGGGGGAGCGGCGTGAGTATCCAGAGACTCTTTTAACATTTGTATTGGGTTTCATGTTGTTAACTTACAGCACCAGAGGCAAGTACACACGATATTGTACCAGCGGAAGAATACACTCTACACCGAATACTGTTGGGTATTCCAGAAGGCACGCCAGATATTGTGCCTATGCAAGCATTTCCAATGGAATCTAATCTGGATCTTATGGGCGCCTGTAAGATCACCCCTGCTTTTTCGCTTCTTCAATCATTTTAATCGTCTTCAGTGGACTTGAGAAAAGGGTGTTATGTAGGCCAGGAATTGACAGTACGGACGTATCACACTGGTGTCATCCGTAAACGGATTCTGCCTGTGGAGATTACTCCTTCCAACAAAGAGTACGTCTACGTTTATATCTCATACAGGAAGCTTTACCTGGTTCCATGTGTAGCTCTCAAACCTTCCCAACCTTCCCCACCGATCTTGATGTCAAACCCGCTCCCACCCCTTCTAATCTTCGCCCAAGAGGCACAAACAAGCTTCTCAGCACACATAACGGCGTCGGCCTTGCCCTTCTCCGCCTTGAGCATTTGGCTGGATGGGAGAAGGGAAAATGGACGTTAGAATTTGAGAGCAATGAGAGAAAGTGGGAAGTAAGGCCTTGGTGGCCAGATTGGTGTCCAACCCGGGTGGGCGACGAAACGTAATAGATAAACCGAGTAATTGAAGACGATGATTTCCGCAAACGACGTAGGAAATACCAAGTCTGAAGACGTACGACGAAAACGGGCATTTCTACGCTTTGGTTGCTTGTCGAAAAAGAAAGCGGTTTCATTCAGTGCGGATGTATTCTATACATTACTGTCAATAACGCGATGTACATAATAGGCCCTCAGCTCCTATGTTATTAAAGTCTGGGCATGGAATCGAAGGGGGATTTTATCTCCTGGCTATTCCCTGAGTCTGTTCTTCGTCCGAGGCTTGGTAGGACAGGGCCCTGCTTCTACGGGTTTGACGTAAGGCTTGTCTATTTTTTCGTCGATGCCGACGAACTGAGGCTTGGAAACCGGACTAGACCAGTCTGTTTCTTTGGGCTCAATTTCGACATCGTCCATCTTGTACTCCATCTCGAAGTGTTCAATGACGTCCAGCTCATCTCCAAGCGCCTTTTGAACGGCAGAAATTGGAGTAAATGATACCTGTTGTCCCCGGAAGTGGTCCTCTCTGATTCTAAACAAAGCAAATGAAGTGTCGTAGTCAATAACTTCCACTTCGTCCTTTCTGATCGTGTCCTTTCTGGTCACTAACTCAATCGATCCTTCAACGACCCAGGCTCGTATCTTGAATTCTCTTCCATATCTTATCTTGTCGGCAGATGTGAGGGCTTTCGTATCCTGCAACTCGGAGATTGCAACTTGTCTGTACTTGAGGAAGTACCAGATCGTTGAGAGCCTCAGGACGGAGATCCACTCATCCTTGGTAAGCGTCAGGTGAACGGAAGCGGTCCTAGTCCATAATTACTGAGATTCAGATTGTTGAAAATTCTGTCTTACAATGGATAAAGAAACTTCAAGAAGTTGCGAAAGTCGTCTCGGCGAATAGAATCGGGAAGTACGTTCGGATTTTCGCGACTTAATCCCGAGACATTCAAGTTGTTCGCGTCCGAATGGTGATGGGGAATCCCAAATTTTTTCGCAAAAAAAGGAGACCATTCACTCGACAAACGATAAGATGGGATATGGAAGATACTCTTTTCTACCTTGGAGTAAACAACACAATCAGTATCGAAAGGACCAACGCTTCATTAAAGCGTACTTGAAAGACGACGAAAACGCTTTTCAGGCAGTACAGATCGTCGTCGAATATGGGTTCCTCTGTTTCATTTGCATGTCCCTTTGAGCTGCACTTTTCTGGAAAGTATTTTGTAGAAAGCGGCATGGAGTTGCAAATGTGTTTCCAGCGGGCATATGAAATCAGAATAAGCGCCCGGCGTCAGCAGACTTGTCAGACCCGGACATATGTCAAACAAAAGCAAAAAGGATTTCGTAATATTTTCTTTTTTGTATTATATTTTTCTTGAAATGGATATATTTTCTAATGAAATTCCTTTGGCCGAACCTTCAAATAATATAGCCCTGTCGTGTACATATTGAACGGCTGGCGTCGATGACTGGAGAGGATTGCAAGCTGGAATGTGCAGACTTCCAGCTCAAAAGGGCGCTATGGGAGAGGAAGGAGGAAGCTGTGCATGTAATAGTCCCATAGCCGCAGATAACAACGTGATTTCAGAAAACATTTCTTTGTTTCTGGACACATCTCATGCTTCGCGCCCTGCCTCGCTTTTGTCGTCCAAATATGCGCCCTTTCGTGGCACACCGTGAAACACATTCTGGAACGACTATTTCAGATCCCCCCAGTGCAGGTGGGCAGAATACTGCGGATTCCTCAGATATGTGCGCTACTACTAGTGAACCGTTTCCTCCACGGCCATCAACGTCTCCTCCACCAAATGATTCCTCATTGCCAAAAGATGACGCTTCTCCAGCCATGACGGGTCTCCCGACGATGTATACTCCTGACCCCTCCTCTTCTTCTCGTCTACCGACTTATAGCAGCCCACCTTTTCATACGCACGCATTCTTTAAAGCTCTAGAGAAGACTTTCCCGGAGGACACTGCGCGGAGCTTTATGTGCGCTACGAGGGCTTTGCTTGTAGATCGAATAGGGAGAGTGAGGCGGGAAGCTCTCACCATCAAGGACCTCGATAATGTGTGTTGCTCTGGCTTCTTCCTTCCTCGCTTCAAATTACGACTTAAGGTTTTGGTCCATATGTTATTTTGGATTTCTGTGTAGCAAGCATACCTTTTTCGTGCTGCCCTTTCAGAGCTCAGAGCAGGGATGACGATGAACACCAAGAACGATTCGGCGGCCGTTCGATCTACCTCTGCCGCATTGAGAAGAGAGGTGGATAGGCTAGATGTAAAAATGAAGGAAGACGTAGGGAAACTGAAGCATGAGTGGGTTCTGTCGTTCTTTTCTAGCAATGGCCCATCACCTTGGCAGGATTCAAATGGAGCTTGACAGCAGGAAAAATGAAGTAAAAGCTGATTTTACGCAGCAAGATATCAGAATAGAGGTAGCTTATTCTTGTTGCTGTTTCAGTCATTACATTCATCGTAAATAAAAACTTTATTTCATTCAGGAACTTCTTAACAAGGCTATTGTTAATATCAGCGATTTAAGAACGGATGTGGAAGAGATCAAATGGGAAAATATGAGAAAAGCAGTTTGTACGATATTCATACCATACATTCTTCCAAAAGGATACCTGAAATCTGGTTTTTAGTAACAATCACAGCGTTCATTCTATTTACCGTCATCTTGATGGAATTTCAACCTGAATCGAAACGTCAACCACCACCCCCGTCACATACAAACGCATCGGCAGGGACCACGAGATCGTATGACGAGTGGGACAACATGGGAAGGACGTGATCTAGTGCACAAGTAAATCGAGAGATAATATTGGTTTTGCATTGTTGTAGATTACATTACAGGTTTCCGGAATGAAGAACTATGTACATTATTTTAATTGCAAATTCTCTAGATTGCCCGACAAAGTGTCTTCTTCGCTTTTCGTTGAAGATGCGAGTTGACTGGCATTGTCTGACTTTGGCGATTCTTCACTAGTCGCTTTGTTTCCCTCGACCTCTTCATCATCCTCCCAGTTGTCAGGGACAATATCATTCTTTTCCTTTTCCCTTTTTTCTTTCCGCTTTGCGTTCTTCTTTGCAGCCTTCGACATCGGAGTCGTATCACTAGCAATCAATGCACCTCCCGCATTCCCACTCCCGCTACCCGCAGCTTTACCGTTCTTGCCAGAAGGTGTCCAACCAATGATATGCCCTTTGGGCAACGCATTGGCATCCAACTGCGCTTGTTTCGTCCCACGAAACCGGCTTACATCTTCTTGGGGTGTGAAGCCAGGGCGTATTTTTATCTGCTTTCGAACGCTAGAAAAAAAGTAAGCGTTGGGAGGGCCACAGCAGATGCACATGCGGAAGATGAGAAAACGTACGTCCCATCTGACCTTCGTGACTCTGGGATGACACGATCGAGTGTTATGGGGTCAACTGCGATACCTGCGACAGACTTTTTTGGGTCTATTGGAGGGTGCGACATATAGAATTGAATCGAACGACTCTTTCAAGGAGATGAGAGGATGATCGCTGGTGATGCGGACTTTGAATCAAATCACATCTAATCAGCTATTCTTTGCCTTTCAACCGTCTTCCTTTCCCTCATGCGCTACGCAGTGCTCATAACCGGTCCTGCCGGTGCAGGCAAGACCACTTTCACAGGAGCATTTATCAACCACCTCCGCCTCTCCAAACGCACCGCGCACCTAGTCAATTTAGATCCTGCTGCGGCTCCTGCGAGCTTCGAGTTTGAACCAGCGATTGACATTCGAGATCTCGTGAGCTTAGAAGATGTGATGAATGAACTGGAGTACGGTCCGAATGGAGGGTTGGTCTATTGTTTTGAGTGAGTAAGTGAACTGTGAATGTCATGGGATTTATTGGTCATGGCCTTCCCGGGCTTTGCCAGAATTTTCATGAAATGATGGAAAAGACTTATGGTTGTGTTGCACAGATATCTTTCGCAAAACATGGACTGGTTGGAAGAAGAGTTGGGAGGTTATGACGACGATTACTTGATATTTGATTGTCCTGGTGTGCCTTTGCTTTTCACGTCCAGTAAAATTGGGGTGCTAATATGCGCAGGTCAGATTGAGTTATATACACATCATCCTTTCCTCCCAAACCTCGTGCGTAACCTTACGAGAATGGGAATTCGAGTTAGCGCCACCTATCTCATTGAATCACAATTTATGGAAGACCGCTACAAGTTTTTTAGCGGTGTTCTTTCTGCCATGTCAGCCATGGTCAATCTTGAAATCCCCTGGATTAACATCATGTCCAAAATGGACCTTGTGACCGAGAGTGGAGACAACTCGGGAGGCGCACGGAATGGATTGAGGCGTCGGAAAGATATTGCGAGGTGACTCGTCTGTTCATTCTTTAATTAAAACTTAATTTCCAATCGACGAAAAAAGGTATTTGGACCCAGACCCACTGCTCCTTGTAACAAGAAAAGACCAAGAGGGACATGTCGGCAATCCGCGATTCCACGCGCTAAATCAAGCGATTGTACAGCTTGTTATTGCCATTCATATATTTCATTGCATTGTCAAAGCTCATATGACCTATTCACAGATTGAAGACCACCCGCTTGTTTCATTTCTACCCCTTGATCTAACCGATCCAGGTTCCATAGAGTTGGTCATCAGTCATGTAGACTTTACTATGCAGTATGGCGAGGATGAAGAACCAAAGGAGGTATCTATCCAATTCCTGCACAATTCCGCTGAACTATGGTTCTGACTCGCCTTTTTGTCCAGCCCCGCGATCTGGATGAGGGCGATTTCCAAGACACGTTATAGTTCTGTCAATGGTCCTTATCCTGTTAATTGCACATTGCATTCGCTTTGGCAGTAAAAAGTAATATACATATGAATTAGATGGTTGTATCGTGAGAGAAGTTCACCTCTTTACTTGAACCTGTGCGGATCTTCCGGTATTCACGGCTACAGTTCCGCGAACTTGGTCAGATTCTTTGAAAGCCTCGGTACCTTGTTTAGGCTTTCCGACCGCCTTCATATCCTTTATTTACTGGCTCTTCACAACTGCTTTTTTTCTCTTTCGCAATCCACCAGCAAAAAAGCAAAAAGCCATGACAGCATTTTATCCTTCGCAAGCTGGCTATGCCACCTCGCAACAAATGGGATATGGCCTTGAACCAGCGTATGGGATGCATGGGATGCCTGGGATGGGGATGCCTGGGATGCCTATGACAGGTAGCTACGCTGCTCCTGGTGCGATGTATGTGCCTCCTTCTGTGCCTTCTTACGTCTCCTCTCATCATGGTCATCGACGGCGCCGCCGACATTCTCATCACTCTCACCACTACGGTTATCCCTACAGTGCTCAACCAGTTCTTGCAGGTGTCCCGACAGTCGGTGCTCCAGTCATGATGGTACGCCTTCTGATCAGGTTTCTTTCCTCTTCGTTGTGTCTCACACTTTTTTTGCCCAGCAACCATCATATAATGGGCATTATCCATACAATCCGCATTCTTGGGGTCATCGTTTTCGCCGATTCTTCGGCCTTGCGCCCAACCCCGGCGTTCGCTACAAAACTAATAGATCTACATGGGGCTTCATGGGCTACTCTCGACGCCAGCGATACGTTGACCTTCGGACGGGCGGCGAAGTCGATCGTAAGGGCCGCCCTGTGTACAGAGTTTAACCAACCAATCGATCCCATACTTCATTGCATTTCTTCGCCTTGACGACATTAATTCGCGCAGCTGAGTTCACGAACGCAGGTGTCAAACACGAATTGTCTATATGTATTCACAACAGCTGCCTACCCATGCCTTCATCCTTTTGTCTCGCAACTTAGCTTTCTCAGAAATCAAATATTGTTTTAAACATGTAGGTTATAAGTAAAACAGTTTTATATGTAACTTTAACAGTATATACTGTACTTTGAATAACAGCGGGCAAGCTGACAACATTACATACACGAGAATGACAAGATAGTGATAGATAAAATATAAGAAACACTCAAGACTTTTTAGTCTTCATCCATGGCAATGAAATCCTTCGTAGTTTGTGAAATCTTTTGAGAACTTGTCCAGAATTGAATCTGTTGCTGAATTGTTTCGACTATTTGGATGATCCCAGCTCGTACTTTGAGTTGCTGCGGGTTATCGCGTGCCCCTTCCCAAAGCACGGCCAGACTGACTTCCACCTGGAGAATAAACGTCAATTCGAGTTGTTTGCGATGAGAGGAAGACAAACCTTTTCTGCGAGTTTGCCCATTGCTTCATCCAAAGTTTCCCCAATGGCATCAGAAACTTTAGTCAAGCGATCCATGAGGACATCGGCACCATCATCGAAGATATGGTCTTTGCACTCATCGAGAAATCCTCGAAGATATGCCTGTAATTTTATTTAGATTGAACATCCACTTCCTAGAACAAAGTACCAACTTTCTGACGAGCCACACTACCTGTTCCACGCTCCTCCATAGCCGTATCATAGCCTTCGATTAGCTGAGCCTGTACTTGAGGTGCCAAACACCTGGAGACTTCCTTTTGTTCCTGATTCATGGTTTCCTTCACAAGGTCCACAGTCTTCGTCAATGCTACACGTGCTTCTTCCACACAAGTCTCGCCTTGCAGCTTGGCACGATCCTTGAGACCCGGCGCAGCAGATTCCTCGACATCATTCACCAGGAGGTTAATGGTGTCAATAGTTGCCTTTTCAAAAGGTCCGAAGAGGTCGGATTCGAAAACTGTACTCCATGAATGCGCAATATTTCGAGTGAAGGGGTTAATCAGTTCAACGTTAAGATCTCGACGGAAGGCCCCATGACGACGGAGAGCTGAGAATAACATGAGTGAAGAGTAAACATGACGTGCAGGTGGACGCACTAGCTCGATAGGTCGCCCAATGCATTGAACTTGAGAATTCGTCGAGAGTGGGAAGGGCGGCATCCGCAGCCTAATACCAACACTGTCAAAAGATGTACTAAGATAATTGAGGAAAAAGCTCACGTTTGCAGCACCTAATCGACATTTTTCCTCAAGACCATCTTTGAAGTTTTGTTGTAGATCTTGCACACAATTGTCCACCAATTTGGCAAATTCCTGTCAATCAGAGTTCAGTTCAGACCCAACAATTATGGGATGAAGACATACCGTGCAAAGCCTTGGCGTAACGCCAGTGGGTTGACCATAGGGGTCAACTTTTGCAGCTGGTTTGTTGTATAAACCCAGACCAAGATCAGCACCAAGACCACCCAAAATTGCGGCTAAAGGATCTTCTTCGTCTTGGGTACCATGTCGAGGCTGTTCATTGAAACCTCGAGACTCCCACTTCTCGCGGAGAGCCTCGCGGTCAATGGCTGTAACGTCGCCAACACCCTTCACATAAGTCTGAACGGATTGCGCAAATGTCTTCAAATGAGCAAAGAAAGTTCTGACAGCGCGTTCACGAGAGGAAATAGTGAGTTGATGGCACCACTTCTGTAGGTCGGGAATGCCGGTGTCTTCCACGTTGGAGAAACAGGTCGGTTCACCATCACCCTTGACTTGCCCTAATAAACGTCTCGAGTCGGCTCAGAGCAGACAAACAAACTAAATCCATACCTTTCAGCCGTACATAGTCTCGGCTAGAACAAGTGAAGACAGGAAGGTCAATAACATCATAGTCTGTTTGCTAAAACATTAATAAGGATATGGACAGAGTTTGGTTGTTGACTTGCTGCGAAGGTTGCGAGTTGGATCAAAGTTTTCAGGATCACGTTCTTCAGCAGCAGCATCTTTTAAATTCTGAGCAAATAGTTGCGCATAGAAAAAGAAGAAGACTCACCGTCCAAGTCCTTTAATCCAGTACGGAAATCCTCCTTAAGCACGTCGCACGAGAACTGCCAAATAGTTTAGACAAGGAAGAATATGTGGATAGTTACTTACCTCGGAACGCTTCAGAGAACAAAATGCATTTTTCTCCTTCTGCATCTTGACATTCATCTTCTCAAGAGAAGAAAGAGCGTCGCTTGCCTCTTTCTTGCGAACGCGAGCTTCGTTGTGCCTTTCCCGGTTGGCCTTAATAGAATCTTTGCATCCCTGAATTTTCTCCTTCAGCGATTCTTCTGTTATGTCTTCGTCTTCATCTCCCCCTTCGTTGTCGGATCCTGTCTTGTTGGACGTTTCGTCATCCGAATCAGAATCGCTGTCACTTGCATCCGATTCGCTACTCTCGGAGTCATCGATGTCGTCGATGTCGTCGTCGTCGTCTTCGTCTGCAACCGTACGTTGACGTTTTCGTGGCCCCTTCTCCCCTCCACGTTTATTTTTACGCTTCTTGCCAGTAGACTCCTTAAGAGTAGGCGTGAATGGCTCACCGGCCTGCAACGCATCGAGATGAGCCTGATGTTCCTTTAGTCGCTTACGGGTGTCGTCAAGCTCTCCCTTGATTCCTAGATTGTATCGTTAATATCGGTGTTAAAAAATCAAGGATTTTATGAATACCGTTTACTTCCTTCTCCGCTATACTTTTCTTTTTTTTGCACTCGGAGATGTCGTGCCTCGACGTGGTCAGCCGGTCTTCGATATCTTCCAGTACAGGATCATCTTCTAGGCGAAGAGCCCGAATGACTTCAGAGCAGGATATGTCATCACACTTGCTTGCTAAATACACAAAATGAGTAGACACTAGATTTGATGACAATCGTACTCACCGATGAAGGTGATGGCGTGGTCGTCATAACTTATATTCGATTAGGCTTGGATATTTCAAAAATCAGTCAAACCTACTTTCCGTCTAAATTCAACGGACATTTGCTTCAGATAATTTTTCACTGATAGCAGTTAACGTACATACCCACTGGAGAAATTGTTAAGAATTGTTAAGAATGTACAGAGACAGTGATGAAAGACTTACTCATGAGTTGCATCTTGAAAGCGTCGCCTAGAAGATCTACACGAGTCACATCAATAACTCGTACGACGCAAAACCAGAATGTCTTACCTCTGGCGGTCTTGTCATCAACGGCTCTTGTGATAGGCGCAAGAATCCAGATGCAATTGCATTTCTTCATATAGTCCTTAGCGATATTGTTTCTAGCCGCGTTAGCATCAGCAACGCCTGTCAAAATTGTTAAGCTACCTTGCACTCAAAACCGAACAAAAGTGCATACCGGGTAAATCAACAAGTACAGCACCAGTTGACAGGGCAAGAGCATTGCAACGAACGTTTACTTGACGGATGAGGGGCCACAGAGCGGCATCTGAGTCACTCTCTTTCGAGCTGCTGCTGCTGCTGCTCGCACCGTTTCTAGCCATTCCAGCTGCGTTACGGACTTTATCCATGAGACTCGGGTCTTTAGGCTTCGCCGCGTCTTTCTTGCCATCTTTGTCTTTCCTGCCCCGCTTTTGGTCCTTCGAGTCGATGTATTTCGATATCTCCTTTGCGAATGTCTTGGAATCCTTTGCAGATATGGTCTTGGTTATTCCAAGGATACGTGTTATGTCTTCAACAAATCTGATCAGAGCAGACTACAAAAGGTGCAATAATCCAACCCACTTGCATCATAACTCAAAAGTTGATTAACTGTCATTTTCACAAGGGCTTCCTGAGTGATTTTAGGGTAGACGGCGTGAACCTGATTGGAATTATTTAGTAAATCCAATATACTGCGGAAGAAGATATATACCTTTTGCCAAGCTACACCGGCGTCGCTCTTCAAATCGGTAACACGCTTTACATGACCGTCTTCGTCAACAAGGTCGTGGAGAAGCACTGAGAGCTCTTGCTTCCATTCCTTCTCAGATAGAAACGAAATGTCCGCATCAATAGTGGACTTGTTGTGGTAGGCAATCTCCGTAACCACAGCCGTGCAAGCTATTATATAGTACAAGATATAGGCGAAACTGTTGAAAAATGTAGATGTCATACATACCACGCATACCGCTAGTTGGAACGATATTGTCTACGACAAATTAGGGGATTAATAAAGCACAGACCAAGGACGCACCATCAAGTACTGCGTTCAGAATAGAAGATTTGCCGGCCCCAGTGGCTGATAAGTGCATTAGCATATATGAGATTTAGGGAACAAATAAAATACTTACCCCCACAAACAGCTATCAAAGTCTTCGGTGCACACTGCCCTTCCAAACTGCGCAATTCAGCAAAGTAATACAATTTTCTAAATGATTGACCAACTTTGCCATTTCACGATCCCAGACTTCCCGTCGAAGCTTGCTTCCCAGCTCCAACTTTTTAAGATTCTCCTTCATCGTCTTGACCATCCCAGATCCCTCCTTCAAGGCGTCTTCAGGTGTGTATACAATATCCTCATAATTGTGGTAGATGGTGTAAAAGATGTGCTCAGCATTCTGTTGTGACCCGTTCTGAGGTTTTTCATCCGAGTCTTCAGATTTTGGCTGCGTGGTACCGACGGTTGACGTAGATGCAACGCCATTCTGATCATATGATGGGATATGCAAGTCACGGTACAGCAACGACAAGGAGTTCATAAGCAACCACACAGGTCGGAATAGAGGGCACGCACCAAATGCGCGAAGTCTGTGGGTTCCGTCTTGACACTTCCGTTTGGTTTTGCAAAATCATCATCACGAGAGTACGTGGGCAAAGTGATGTCCCTTGGTTCAGCTTTTACTGAAAATCCCTATAGCAGAAAACAGACGCGTCAGACCGAGAAGACGACGCGACGAAGACAGTTAACGGGGTACCATGAGATTGGGCGTGAAATAATTTACCATGTTATCCATGACCATTCCTGCAAAGGTTCGGAACACGTTGGATGTAGTGGTCAATGTCTGAAACACACAGTTGGTGGTCAGGGAAATGACTAGATTTCGGTGCCACAAATTAGAGAATTTGAAAAAACAAGTCCAAATAACGCGTTCCGGCGCGGCGGATACTGTGGCAGTGCCAGTTGTCAAGGTAAATTGCAAACTCTAAAGTAGTCAAAGCGCTTTAGACATACACTCGTCGAGTCGGATTATAAAAATTTGCTTTTCTTAAAGCCGATGAGGTAACCAATGGTTCTGCCTGAAAAGCCTCGCCACTTCCGCTTCAACATTCGAAATCCCGTGAAATCGTGAACTGGAATGATCAAACCCATTTAGCATCATTCGACCCTGAGAAAATTTATCAACCTGAACCATCGACCCTGAAGGAGAGTCCCAACTTGAACACAGATCCTCCGCGTTGAACGCGGAGGTTCCGCAGAGCGGATTGACCAGCAAGATGTCGTCTGAGCCAGTCAGCTGCGGAGAGACTCTATTGTCGGGAGCAGCTTCTTCGTCATTCATGTAACAGTCGTGCTGCTCGTCTGAGAGTGTAGGACAATCAGCACCGCTGATGCTAGTACCCATCTCGAGGTCGGTACACAGTTCATGAGTGTGAAGAAAAGATACAGGCCAGTCCAAATGCCTGTTATTGGTTTCATAGTCATAGTCCAGATATAGATCGTCTGCAATAGAAAGTGGTACGGCAAAAGTATGATTCAAGTCACAATTCAGCAATCTGGTGTCCCAATCGTCGGCCATGTCGATTTCAACGGGTGAATCAGAATTTAGAAAGACCCCAGCATGCAGTGGAAAATTATTGTCGAGCCCCGTTACATCATCGGCAGTTGCTCTCGGAATGTCGGAAGAAGCATGAAAACCGAGAGTTTTATCAGCCAGAAAAGTAAAGTCAGAAAAGGTTGTACCGCTTGGAAAAGTTTCAAACAGCGGTAATGATTGGGAAGACGGGTTCGAATCCTGGATAGGTCTGCCATCCCACGAGGCTGCGATCACTGGGGACAGAAGACTCTTGCCCGTATTGCTCCCGGTAAGTTTGTGAGGCGTATACCCCACAGCAGGAAGACCAAAGTATTTTGAGAAACATCCAGAGTTTTTTCCTTCAACTTGAACAGGTGCCTCTCTCTCCACAGCCTGTGAAACAGACTGAGAAGGTCCCAAACCGTCAGATGCCCCATGCGAGGGATGATCGTCCAATACACGGTCTTCAGGGTTGCCAGATATATTGACGCTCACAAGTGTTTCGGCAACTGTTGCTTGACCTGTTTCCTTGTCTCGAGCCAAAGGGTGTCCAAGAAAGTTCACAACAATTGTGCCTTGGCGTCCGTCTGTCTCCGATTCTTCGACATAGCTATCCCTTTCGATGTCCCAGACGATGGAGTCGTCAGGATCGTACGAGCGGCATTTGGAATTACCATCAAAGGTAGGATTTTTATCCGAAGCCCGACTAGAAATCGAACGTTTACTAGATTCCCTACTTCGCTTGTCTATTTCTTTCGTCTTGTAGGCTGTCCGCCTTTTCATTGCTGTTTCGTCGTCGTCGGATGAGGAGGATAGAGTAGAAGACGTGTTCGCAATCGCTTTCGCGTCTGCGTTTCTCAGGAAGCGAGTCTCAGAGAAGCAAATGTCGTGTTGTTCTAGTAAATTGTCGAACCCCTTGAACAATGAACCAGGAAAGAAAGCGCACCTTTCTTGTTAGTTTTGGTCACAATATGTGAAACACGAGATGCCTTGCCCTTCTTGAAAACGCCGATTTTACGAAAAAGTGGTTCTATCTGGAGGCTCTTTAGTACATCAAGCTTTACGCCAGCCTAGTTCACCGACCGTGATGCGTTTCTTGCCAATGTTGGTCGCGGTAAAACCATGCATCAAAGCAAGGCCTGCAGGTGTCTTCGACTTATCCCCGTCCTTCTTTCCAGCTTTGATCTTCGCGGGACGGTATAAATTTTCAGTCTCACTGTCGACATCTGTTACGGGTTTCATGATGTTCTTGCGGGCCCTTTTTTTTTCACGACGCTCCTTAAGACCTGATAATATTATAAGCGCATACAACCACTAGATAGGGAAGATAACCTACGCTGTTGAAGATGCTCATCATCTGAAACCTTGTTTTCGTCAAGATTTCTTTTCTTTCCCCTTTTCGGCCCAGCCTTTTTTGGCTTCAGAGTTGGAAGTTTTTCAGGAACGACAGAAGAAACCTTCGGAGCACTTTGTTTTTCTCGGACCCAGCTTCCTTTAACAACCACAGCATTGGAATTTCTGCGATCTTCACGCAGTAGATCATCGATAGTAAAAGCCTTCTTTGATTCACAAGGCCACTTCACAGCAGCATTTGTCCTCGCTCTGAGAATTGGCGTCTGAAGCAGCGACTCGTCTTGATTTATGGAAAGCTCGCCATGTTCTGTTAAATTAGCAGATTCTAACCTGTGCCATGAGGCTATTTCTGCAAACCCTTCCTGAGCATAGTGTTCCCGATACGCACGTTGTCCTTGCAGGAATTCCGATAGAAAGAGGTCGTTGTTTCTTCGAGGTAAACTTGTTAAACTTTCGACGGTCAGGCTAACTCTGTGTCCAGCTTCAGGTGCAATCTTAAGGGGAACAGTTTTAGAGGCCATTCACTTGAGTAGAAGACAAGAAACGTTGGTCAAGTGCAATGATAAATTTAGGACATTTCCTTTGTTACCCTTTTGGTCATCGTTCAAGACAAATCCCATATTCGGCTTCAGCTCAGAAGAAAAAATTCTACGGCATTTCGGAGACAAAGTCATGGCAGAAGTATTTCTCCCGACTGTATATACGGTAGCCTAGATTATATTCGTGATCACAATTTTTGTATGACGATAGCAGAAGCGGCTCCTCCCTGTAATGAGGGTAAATTTCACACTGATATTGTTGATCAGTAGACGGCACTCACCCCATTGCAAATACCCGCAGCACCGTATTCACCCGATTTGAGTGAGTGAACTAATGAGACAACAATGCGAGAACCAGAATTGCCAATGGCGTGACCGAGGGCGACAGCACCACTAAGATAGTGGATAAGCAAGGTGGTCAACCTGACACACAGTGCACGTACCCGTTAACGTTGATCTTTGACCCATCAATGCCGCAAAGCTTCTCAGCAATACGAACAACGACAGAGAAGGCTTCATTAAATTCGAATTGGGCAATGTCATTAATAGACAGATTTGCCTTCTTCAGAGCGACAGGAAGAGCCTTAGTTGGTGCTTCAGGGAAATCGATCGGGTCAACTCCAGCATCTGCCCAAGCTGAAAGAATGTCAGAAGTAAGAATAAATATGTGATAAATAGTGTCATACAAAGAATCCTGGCCAGAGGCTTCAAGCCAAGTTCCTCAGCTTTAGCAGCAGAAGTGAGAATCAAGGCAGAGGCACCATCGCTTAGAGGAGAAGAATTGGCAGCAGTAATCACACCGCCTTGTTTGAATCCCGAACGGAGGCTAGGTACTTTATCGGGGATGACCTTCTTGTACTCCTCATCTTCCTTTACTACAGTGTCCCCTTTCTTGCCCTTTATTGTGATAGGAACAACTTCAGCATCAAAGGCACCGCTATTCCATGCTCTTGCGGCACGAGCATACGACTCCAAAGCGTGTGCATCAAGGGATTCGCGAGTAATACCATGCTTTTCTGCAGCAACCTCACCACAGTTGCCCATAGCGAAGTTGTTGTAAACATCCCAAAGACCGTCCGTCTCAAGCGAATCGCGTGTAGTAAACTTTCCAAAAGGGGGATTCTGACGAGGGAGAAGGAAGCTGCAAGCAATTTGATAATTGTCATAGGAAATGACGCCGGATTGGACTTACGGAGCATTACTCATACTTTCCGTACCTCCAGCGGCGACTACCGACCGCTCTCCAAGTTTGATGCTCTGTGCAGCGAGCATCACAGACTTCATACCACTTGCGCAGACCTTATTTATTGTTGTAGCATCGGAGCTTGTTTTCAGACCTGCAGCAAGGGCAACTTGACGAGCAGGAGATTGACCAACACCAGCTTGAACGACGTTGCCAAAGTAGACCTCCTCCACTTGGGCAGGATCAACCTTTGATTTCTCAAGGGCGTCCTTAAGCGCAATAGCACCGAGCTGGGGAGCGGTGAATGTCTTCAACGCGCCATTGAAGGAGCCGACAGGAGTGCGGGAAGCAGCAACAATGACAACCTCGTTAGACTACTAGGGATGATCAAAATGAGAAAGGGCGACAAAAAAGAGCTGACCATTGCACGGGAAAGAGATGGAGTGAAAAGATGGGAGGAAACAGATGAAAGCCTCGACAAAAGCATGGTCAATATAATGCGCTGACTTTTATCTTGCTAGGTCTTCGGAGAATAGCGACCCAATCGTAAGTGACCGAAAGACAAAAAGTTGATCAGCATCAGGTCCTGGCAAAGTCTTGGATCGGACGAGTTTACAATAACATTATTACAAACCTTTTTAGTGAGTAATTGAATGTATTAATATACCCATGCTCAAACATTGAGGATGCTGCCAACTACCATCAGCCATATTTCTAACCACCGTGTCCAAAGAGTCTCTTGACTCAGATTGGACGCCTCTTCCGCCATGAACTCGTTAACTGCAGTCGCCGATTCACACGGATGCAGATACCAGCAGGGAATACCCAGGGTTGGATGATCACCTTGGGACAGCAAGGGAAAAGGTGAAGACTGGAGGGTAAGAGCGAAATCGGTGGTTTCCGAGTCGCGGGGAGGCTTCACTTTGAAAAGGGAACTCTGCAATATGCCTTGCAAGGGCAAAGAGCAGCCATCTAGAACGCATAAGATTAGGTTGCAATTGAAAATCAAACTACCCACTTGAGTCATGTATCGTGAAGTAGAATGCAGGAACGTTGAACGATGCAGAATAGATAATATATTCGTTTACACAGAAAGAGGGTGATAAGAGAGCTTGCGCTGTTGCAGAGTCTTCTTCCTCGACTCCCACCTCATCTAAATCGGATATGCTAACATCAAAATCAACCGGAATTTTGTGTGTATGATAACACGTCCGAGAGAGAAAGCCATAACCAGCACGATGCCCAGAAACCCAAGACCATCGAGGATGGCGGACTGCAAAAGTCTGGCACGCAAGCTCAAACTGGTCGCGGGTGAACATGGCGAGACTCTCGGTACATCCTGGGAAAATGTTATACAGTTTGTAATTTAGAGTTTCAAGCCACTTTCCCAAGATAAATCCCAACGTTGGAACCAGTTATTCAAGCTATTTGCATTTACCAAGCATGGCTGTAGGAAAGGTCTGTTATATTTCTCTCGGATTCCATACGTGTTCTCATTTTCCCCTAGAACAAACGTCTGTCCAAAGGCAAGAAAGGTGTAAAAAAGAAGGTTGTTGACCCCTTCTCCCGCAAAGGTATGCAGAATGCAATGATAACATGCAGACGTTGTCTGATACCTCGAAATAAGATTGGTACGACATAAAGGCTCCCTCAATATTTGAGGTACGAAATGTTGGGAAAACCCTCGTCAATCGCTCCGTTGGATTGAGTACGTTCTGATTCTTTATATTAACACGCCCGACCTATATAATACACTTAGAAAATGCCAATGACTCTCTGAGGGGTCGCGTCATCGAAGTGTCCCTTGCTGACCTTAATAAGGACGAGGAGCAATCATTTCGCAAAATAAAGTTACGCATCGATGAGATCCAGGGCAAGAACTGTCTTACCAACTTCCATGGGATGGACTTCACGTCAGACAAGTTGCGCTCCCTAGTTCGCAAGTGGCAAACCCTCATTGAAGCTCACGTTGATGTCAAAACAACCGACGGCTACCTTCTCCGACTCTTCGCCATCGGCTTCACGAAACGTCGCCCTTCGCAAGTACGGAAAACCACTTATGCACAATCCAGTCAGATCCGTGAAATTAGGAAAAAGATGTTTGAGATTATGACCCGTGAGGCCACAAGTTGCGATTTGAAAGAGCTCGTGCAGAAGTTCGTGCCCGAAGCCATCGGACGGGAGATTGAGAAGGCTAGCCGCAGCATTTACCCCCTTCAAAATGTATATGTTCGCAAGGCCAAGATCCTCAAGTCACCCAAGTTTGATGTCTCAAAACTGCTGGAGTTGCACGGGGAGTCTACTGATGTGGGCACTTAATGCTTCGCGTGCTGATCTGGATGTCACTAATGAAATTTCTCTCAGGAAACGGGCACACGGGTAGCGAAAGAGTTTAAAGAACCTGAAATTTTGGAATCTGTGTAGGCGGATAGATTCAAGCGGTGGCATTTGGCTGTTCTTTACCTTTGTGTTCTAGAGTTGCTCAGATCTTGCAACAATTGAACAACGTTATCCTTACATCACCTTCTTTACCGTTCTTATCTAAGTTTTTATCGTACGAAAATCGTCTCTTTCCGTGAAAAAACTCCGTAGACCACCCAAATGCATCTTTTTGCCATGCAGTAACTGCTCTTGAAAGACACATCTGGTATGATCACAGCTGGCTATTATGATTCAATTTCATGGTCTTATCTTTCCTTCCTCTTATCTCAAGACCTTGTTCTAAATTGCAACATTTACGGCGGTTTGCCGCTAAAGCCGCTGCCAGACCGAGACGTCATGAATGTTTGTCATCCTGCCCATGGTAGTGACTGGAAAAACGGCTGGGAGCCCAATTTCTTCCAACTACTCCCACATAGACATTAGACATGGCCGACGTAGAACTCATCAAGAGTCAATTCACGTACCACCCTGATTTTCCTAAAAAAGTCGGCGGCTTCATTCTGTCCTATTGGTCACTCTACTTATTATTTCTGTACCATTGACAGGGCATCGTTTTTCTCGATATCATGCCTATTTTTCGCAATCCCGTCATGTTTGAAGCATTGATATCACATCTCGTTCACCATATTACATCCCACACCACGAAAAACGAGAAAGTTGATGTCATTGTTGGCCTAGATGCCAGAGGGTTTCTTCTTGGTCCAATTGTTGCTCTTAGACTTGGAGTGGCGTTTGTACCAGTCAGGAAAAAGGGAAAATTACCTGGCGAGTGCATAAGAGCTGCCTATGAAAAAGAATACGGTGTGGTGGGTCCAAACTCCGTGTCTCATGTAATTTTTTGCTCAATAAGAGAACCAGGATGTATTTGAGATGCAAGCGGACGCGATTAAACCTGGCCAGAACGTTGTGGTAATTGACGATCTCATTGCTACAGGTATGTGTTGGCAGAGCTTTCTTGTACCCGGCCTCATACAATATGTCTATATTTAAGGTGGATCTGCTAAAGCTGCAGGCGAACTTGTCGCCAAACTCAAAGGGAAGACGCTCGAATACGTGTTTATCGCCGAAATAATGTTCCTTGAAGGACCCTCCAAATTAGACGCACCTACATACTCTGTCATTCAGATTGAAGATGCGGTCGAAGATTGATAGACCGTCAAACTAATAGCTGTGTATTTATTAATGGATGACCATTGACATACAATATACGTGTCGGCTCTTTATCTTGTTCCTCCTTGTCCACAGGTGTAGTATGTTCCGCGTCTGAATTGTACTGTTCTGAGAAATTGGGGTCGACGGAGACTCGGATTTGCTCTGCTCCAATGTTCTCGGTCGCAATCAACATTTCTTCGAATGCCTCACCAGTCTTCTTGGGCAATAAAAGAACTGTGGAGTCGCTTAAATCGCCTGCAGATTCCAACTCGTCCAAATTTGCGGTGGGGTTAACCCCAACATTTTCATCGCTAATAATGATAATCGCTGATGCTGACGCTGCACGAGCATTAAGGAGTTTCTCCAAGAATGTGCATTGGCCGCGGTGCACTATCAGCGCGCTATCAGGGTAGTCGTGTTGAAAAGGGACGCAGGCACGAAGATTTATAGGATCGCGGTGTACAGCAATACCTTCTGGTCGTTGGATGGAAGGAATCGATGTCGGCGAGTTATTCGAAGCACCTGAAGACGATAGGTCTAATCCGAAGTGCGCCGTGTGGCCAGTGATAGCCACATCGATGAAAGGGTCACCAGCAATACTCTGCGCGGACTGCATCGCTAATCCAGGTTTTGAGGAAAAAACCCTTAGCTGAACTTGCGGATCGCGACGATGAAGCTCTTGTTGAGCGAGATTCGCATTCTCGCCTGGTGTATGGAAGATCGTCGAGTCGTTGATATAGACGGTGTGGCCAAGTCTGACAGCATAGTGACCCACTATAATAAACATAAGAAATCGGCTGTGACCTTACAAGCGAGTGCTCACATCTGCGAATATCATAGCCTCTACCGTCCAGCCGCTGTACAATCTGAGTTCGGATGCCAGTAACATTATGAATGATAAAACCGTCTGGCAAAAGATCCAATTTCATATAGCTTGGGCTCAAGTCTTCTGTGACTACTTTTCCATCGGGAGAAAGGATAAATTCGAAAGACTAACCCGGGTATCAAGAGCTGAGCAAAAAAGGGAGGTTTTAAAACGTACATAAGGGTCCACCTTTGGTACTTCACACCAACCGTACGGAAACCAATGTCGCTCATCGCTCGGAGAGGGAGACAGCGCAACCAAATGTCGAGCGTACTCGACATCTGGACGAGATCGAATACCAACCACAAGACCTGAGCCCGGTCTTCGGTGATCTTGTGACAACATAAAGGGTGAATAGGCTGGACACTGGTGCTTCTCAATGGTCCGCATTCGCCTTCTCGCTGGTGGAGTAGTCTTCAAATGATGTTGATCGAGAGAAAGTATGTGTCCTTCGGTCGTAAATACATAACTCGAGTCATTGTTATGAAGTGGATTGTCTTCGTCAAAGAGAAGATATAGATACTTAAATGAACGTCAGGACATCCATTATAAATAGCCAGATTCTCTTGCCTACCTTTAATGTTTCTGAAAGTGCAAATGATTCCATGCGATCATCACGCTTGTTGGACCGGAGATCTCTTATCCCAGTCAAACCACAGTCAACTTTTGCACGAGTTGTGATGTCAAAGAGAACCCTCTCTCCGACGTCAAGATAAAAAGAATCGCGTGTCGCCTACTTGTCTGTCAGCAAATATTGATAGTCTTTAAACCCAACTTACCCTATATAAATACCATGTAGATTCGATAAACTCTAAAATTATCAAATGAATGGTAAATAAAACGCTGTGATTATGGTGATATTAATCCTACCCGGTCGTAATGGGTATTGGTGGGAGGTAGTTTGTTTGTAGTTCGTATCGTACACTTCGGGAAGGCCTGAATGTTTCTTCCAAAGATTATAATCTATGAAAAATGGGGTTAAAGATCATTGAAGTACAAAATCAATTATTTACAGATCATGTGGAGTTTAATTGCGTTTTGAACATCACCCGCTAGAACTTGAAGTCCCGGCCAGAATGCTGACAGTGAATCTATTGTATAATATGCAACATCACCAGAGTGCATATTCACAGTTCGATACTAAATAATTATTCATGCTTAATACAGAAAGTCAGAGTAGTATACTTACCCAATAACCATCCTGTGCTCTGGCGTATCGCATGACTGCCGCATATGCGTCATCCCATACATCGAGGAATTCCAGTTCACCTATTCAAACAATGTCAAGTAGCTGCTTAAATGAATTCAAAAAAGCGGTTTACCACTGAGGATATACCATTTTAGAGCATACTCGTAAAAAGAATCGACTCCTGCCCCGACACTGGTCGTTTCTGGGTATGTCCACCTCTAACGGTTGGTTAAAGAGGGGCGGATGAAAAACTGTAGAAATACTAACCCCTGTTCGAATATTTATTGTATTCCCAACAAGGCCAATATCTGACTTGCGATTCCATATTCCAAAGAAAGCCTAAACTTTGTCAGCCAGGAGTAGTGCCAAAGTTGGTGTCGTACTTTGTAAGCAGCCTTTTCAAATCTGTCGTCACCCGTAAGGCGAGTCAAGGTAGCAAATTCCAGAATAAGAGAACCAGCGCCAGCGGCACCTGGCAATGAAGTCAAAAGAGCTTAATTGAACGTCCTAAGGTTTTGACATACATGTTTCGACGCTTTCGCCTCTCATGACACCACGTCTAAGGTTCACCTTGAAAAGAATCCATTACTGCACACACACAGAAGAAAAAGTGCGCATACCCTGGCATACGGCAGTCCGGTAGGTGTTGAAAAGGCCAACAACAACCGATTCCCCAAGTCGTGGGCTAGTGAAAGTAATTCACCCTTATACCACGGTAGATGGAATGGCTGCCCTGTCCGATTCGCAAATATGTGCGCGGACAGAAGGCCTCCGAGAACTCGAATTGTGGTTTCAAATACTTGTGGCTTTGTGTCCACATCAAAGGCCACCCAATCAATGACATTTCGAACCGCTTTCTCAAAATTTGGTCGATCGTCCAGTACAACAAATGTGTCAAGAACATCAATTAGAGTCAGGGAGAAATTTCCAGCAACGTCATTTGCTGCGACATTTGCTCTGAATGATAATCAGTCTTCAGCTCAGCGGGAGACGATCTGAGAACATACGGATTGCCCCAGTCAGGCCCTTGTCCCGAACAGGACAGCGGTGTCAACTGCAAGGATTGTATGGGTCGAGCCATCTCGTCAAGACAATGATTCTAACTGACCTCATCCAAAGGAAATGCTGTAAGCGGACGTAAGAAAGTATATGGTCGGATGTAACATGCTATCACATACCGTAGGTCATGTAGTTATCAAAGCCGTGGTGCCAGAGTTCTCGTACTTTCTCTCTGAGAAGTAGCTACAGACAAAATTTCAACATCCAGAAATGTAATCTACTCACCGAGTCGCTAATTTACGTTGAGGTGTCCAACTTGATGAGCCGCTAAGAGGATTGGAAGCATCCGTTGAATGGAACCATAAGAAGCCGCTAGCGAGAACAACAACAGCAACAACAAGTTCTCGCCAATACCAGCCCCAGTTCATGGAGATACAACAGGCAAAGCCTGAGAGAATAATGAACACTCCAAAGAGAGGATTAGATTTAGCCAAGAAAATATTCAGCGAAGAATACGTGCTGGCGTGGCCGATCGCGTGTATCACGTGATCAGAGTGGATTCTCTTCGTCACTGTTGACATTGTGGATAACTGACATGGACATCGCAAACGTATCACAATCACTCGGAGATTTCTTGCTTAAGGGTTATGTAAAGGGTTTTATGCTATGTGCACACAAGTTACCTGACCCGTAATCATTAGGTTCTGACGGATCAGTCATGTCCAACCCCTGGCTGTGTGATTCCACTCTTGAAAACGCCGAGAGGGATATCACCGGATATAACATTTTGTGTCAAATGCAGCGAAGGACAGGATCAAGGTTAATCACACGTGTTGATAAAAGTTCACTTAGCTGAGGTTTCTTTCAGATTTAACACAACAGTCACTTTCTAATGCACCCTCCGAAGCGCCTTCTCATTCTTCACAGTCACCCACACTGTCGACCGAGTTCTCTCGAACTCGAATCTCACCTGTAGTCGCACCACTTCTGGAAAATGAGGAGATTAGATGGCGTCGTGGACAATCCGATTTGGCTTCCTCAGAGATTGGCAAGAAGTTGTTGCAGGGTTGGACTATGCTCGGAGATGAGTGCCCATGTGAAACATGCTATGGCATTCCTCTTGTTCGCCCTCCCAGACCCGTTGATAAAATTGACCCAAGAAAGGTTCGCTATGACCATACACGAATTTACGTTGCCTTATATTCGACATAGGAATGTGTAGTTTGTGGTACAACCTTCACGACCAAAATTGACAGTGCGGGGAGGGAAATCTTGATCGCTTATGGAACCAAGAGAGCAGCCAATACTGGCGTTGGTCATGAAAGCCATGCAGTTTTACAGAAGGATAAACCCACAATTTTGCCAGTCCAACCAGATTCTTTGCCGCCTAGTCCACCACAAAAACGGCAGAAAATATCTTCACCCTCTGGCGCTCTATTACTCAATCCCGTAAGCTTTTCTCATCAGTGTTGCATCCGTTTCAGTATTGAAGCACTCTCAGCATTCGAACAAACTTCATATCCCCGACTGTCACGAAGTGAGTGATGTTCTCTCTCATCAACCCAAATAATGTATTCCTTTACTTTAGTCACCCGACACTATCCTGGACGATACCTCGGAAGCTCTTCAAGTAACGCTACGGGGTCTTTCATCACAACTTCGCACACTCTCATCCCAGGCCATTCTCGATTCAAGTTCAATTGGCGTGACGGCGGACACGATTTATAAGGTTACACAGGCACTAGGTCTAATACGAACGCTCCAGTCAGATAAGAGCCTAGGGAAAGGCTTTATATGAACAGATTCCCATGAGCTTGCTGCTATTTGTTAATGCGATGATCATCGTTGAACTACTAGTAGATGATTGATCGCGATAATCTGATGACACAGTGTCTTGTCACCCTAATGGATCTTCTCATGCTCGTTAGAGAAACTGTCAAAAAAAAAAGCTCTTGATGAGAGATGAAAACAGTATTTATGTAAATGGCGAGGTCTGGAGGATGGCATGATGAGGCACATGGCTTCCTCGTGTCCCATCTCTACCCACAGACAGAAAGGTTGAACGTTGTATTAACCACTCCCCTATGCCGTCGCCGTTTTCTTTCTTCAAAATTCTCGGTAATAAAGAAAATGTTCCTCCAACACTGACTCAAGAACATGGCACTAGGAAAAAAGGAAAACTCAGGAAAGCATCCACACATACAAAACCAGGCCCGGAATTCCATTCCGCCCCGCAGCGAAAAGAAGAAGAAGAGGATACTCAGGTTGGACTCATTTCTTGCTTACTAGCTACAACTTTTCGACGAACGTGTTGAATGTAAAGCAGGATATCGCTGGCTATAGTATACCATACCATCCCTCTATCCCAGAAGGCTCTGTCCAGGGTTGGCGTACATTTCCCCCTCCTCATAAAGCAGATACTATTTTGACGCATGGCGGAGTATCTCAACCTCGACAATCTACTGCAGCCTCCGCAAACCCAATCGTGAGCCGTTATCATACTGGCGAGCAAGAAGTGCATCCCAAGGTGCTGGAGCCAGGACCAGTTCCACCATCCCGATCGTGGAGCCCTATACCATCCGTACATAGACGGTCCTTCTCCCATGTAGGGCAAGAGGGTAGTACAAAACACTTAACGCTCTCATCAGAGCCTCAAGCCCAAAGTACTCCGTTCCGACAAAGCATAAATTCTGAGCACTCTACTACTAGTGGTGATCTGTCAAACGAACACAAACGCCGCCTCATAGAATATCCTGTCATTCCCGTTGAAAGGCAAGAAGAGGCTTCGGTGTGTACTGTCACAACATGGCCCTTATGATCACACTCAAAATAAGAGTCAGGTACATCCCTCCGGAGGCCATGAGAAGAAAGATGTAAGGAGACTGGCCATCCAGAGGCCGATCCTCGAGCATGGCGTTGACTGGGAAAAAAATGACTCAGATTTGGAACCAGATGAATACCATTATATCGTTCCCAATGGTCTCAATGTGATATTCCAGGATGAAGACGGCAACGAGATCACGAGGTGAGCTTAGATGCAGATTCTAAACAGGACATCCGACCAATGCAGGAAAAAGAGTCGGGACGATCGTCGGGACACCACACCGTAATCGCCCTCTAAAAAACGTCCCTATAGTTGTTCACGATGAAACTGGGAAGGTCTTGTATCGGTAAGATTAGGATCTGGGAAGTCTGCATTTAAGGCCTGAACAAAATAACTAGAGATGTCTTGCCTATGACAGGAAGAAGTAAGAGCCTGAGAGGGTCAAAAAGTACGAGGCATGAAACACAGAAGGTTCCTGCAGACAGGTCTGTACTATAAACTTCAGAAACGACTGAAGATGACTGTCCGAAAAGACCTCCCGGAGGCACACAGCGGTATGGCTGTTATTATGTCGTGCTAATCTCGGATCTCCATCCTCACCTGCGAGTCGCTCGTCATAAAGTTGATTTACACTATGACCAAAAAAATTAGATTTTTTGAATGCATGAAAAACCTATGCCCGTTGTCTTCCAGATCAACTCTTATGCTCACCGAAGAAAATCAGGAGATTCAAAGTACAAGGGTCGACCCGCCTTCCAACATAAATTATTAATGCAATGGTAGTTCCACGGTGATTAGATGGTCATTTGTGGCTTTTGAAGTGGCCTCGGTCATTGCCACGACCTTGCCGGTTGCGCTCACTGATGACCCGACTGACATCGTCCTTTCTAAGATGAAGGAAACCGTTGCTGAATTTTCCAACACCCATCCCGAGGCCCTTCTTCCGCTTACGAACAGACGAAGATGTAGAGGTCTCGAATACTTTTTTCAAGATCGGATGATAGTTGCCCAGTTTTTTGGCCTTATGGGCATTCAAATGGCGATCGACGAGAATAGGATGAGATCTTACCTGCTCTAATTCTTGCTTTTTCTTCTGTCTTTGTTTTTGTGCGATGCCTTCTCTTATACTTTTCGCCGCCCTTTTTCTCTCAGTTTCATAGACCTGTTGCTCGCCCTTTCCAAGTTTCGCATTTCCCGTAAGTTCCAATATCCGACCCGCTAGAACTTTCCGCTTCTTATCTGGCAACGAGTCCACTTTATTATCTAAGGAACCGGAGAACAGCTTCGTATGGATTAGTTTGTGTAACAAAACATCGTTTTGCAAGTCTGTCCTGTAGACGAAATAATTAAATCCAAATCATCGAACAATGCAACGACATACCGATCTTCTCTGTCTGTTGAACTCGTCTCAACAATTTGAGAGCTCTGAGAGTCTTGGTTACTCAATTTGCTGATTCTTGAAGACTGAGAACGTTTAAATCAAAATGCCGCAAAGGAGATCAGTATGTTTTACCATGAATGCCTTTGTCAATGGTCGCTGCAGATCAGGCTTCTGGGCAGCAACGTCAGAAAACACTACGACGTTATCATCCGCACACAATTTGTTGTCGGCTTTCGAAAATGTAGTCAGTCTCGGTTTGTGCAAGTACTCCATCATGCACACCAGTTTCCCTTTCACCCTCTACTCCAACATGATTACTTGAACTAGAATCGACTCCATACCACTCGTCGTTCTCTTCATCCCCACATTCCTTATAACGCCTTCGCCGTTTGCTTGTGGTGTTGACGTGCATTTTCCGCTTCTTGGAGGAATTGGTTGCATACAAGGGACCAAAAGATTTTAAGAAAGCTTGTCCGTGAACTTCTAATATGTTGAGCAAGTTATTTTGTTCTGAGTCCGACATTTTTGTAGTCGGCTTGAGTGGAAGTTGTGATTTGGATGCACACATTACATAAGGAGCATAACCGAATCCTGATCGTATTACTGCTTGAATGCAATAGCATCATGTTCCACGCAGAGTCAGAGATCCCTGAAGCCCCCCCTTTGAAACCAGCTTCTCGTGTCACTTCCGGGAAACCTTTCATTGAAATTCCAGAGGAGGAAACATGGCGTATCATTCAACAGACAGGGATTCTAGAGGTTGCCAAAAATCAAAGAGAAGTAGAAGAAGGAATTTCACTTGGTGATGAAATTTTCAATGCAGTCCTCTTAATCATACCCTTCTCGTCTCTTTTATTGCTAATAGAAATGTAAGTGAGCCTATTCTGGTTTTGTTCCCCCTTCATGTTGACGACTTGTGCTAGTTTGATCCGTCACCAATATGGGAAAGCTTTTGACCTGGAGGTCGTCTCGGAGAGGATGGTACCTGGGGTTATAAGTCTGTATCTGCAACATTAAAGGTATAATACTGGTAGAAAGCTGATACTCTCTTTCCAGTCTTGTCCATTTTAATATTTTACAGTGAGTTTTGAATCATCGACTTCCGTGTAAAAAAGTTTACCTCTCTCTACAGCGATGCGTTACAAGCACCATCGGATGATGCAAATCTGCCTGTTTACCTTGTCTTGCGTGGCGGGGAGCAGATTGATATATCAATATAATAGGGCATCATGGTTAGTAAATATGAAGCAGGTAAAGATTGATGTTGCCAAAATTCCTGCTTGCAAATTGAAGTGTTCTTGAATTGCAGTGCCCCCCTTTAGTTACGTTGTGGATTTATACCATATTTCAGCTTGAGCTCGGCCCAGCTGTTGTCAGTCTCAGCGCTGTCGCAAGTTTTGTCTGGTGGAAGGGACTTGAAATCAAATAGCTATTCATTACATAAATGTCAATACAGGATGTACCTCCAACAAGGCGATACTTAATCTCTGAATCCAGATATGAGGAACCAGGCTTGATCGTCTGAGCATATCTGGACGTATTGGAGATTTAGTCAAACTTTGCTTTTTGCTTGATTATACGCCAACTTTCGGGTGGACCTCTTCCCGAAGTGGCACCTTTACAAGCAACGTAAATTCACTTTGCACGCTATCCTCTCATACCTGGTAGCCGCCACAGGTTCCAGCGCAACCCTTCGAATTATGAGTATTTCAATCTACACTTGAAAAAAGGGGGAATGTACCAAGGCTAAATCCTTGATCAAATGGGCACCCCCTCACCTTCGTCAAGATGCTTGGCAAGAAGTTCAATCTTTCTCTGTATATAATAGCGAGTGAATCGTGAAGGATATTAGAGAGGGAAACATACGCGGAAAGTTATAGAGCGCCCTTCTAAGCCATCTTTCAACATGGACAGCTGCCAACGTAATTGCCGACCACATTTTTGTTGAATTTCTGCTTTTTTGCGATCGATTCTGTCAAGAAAAGCTTTATAAACTCGATCATCACGAGCGAAATAAGAAGACTGAGGTGGATTAATAAGGGAACTTATTTGAGTGAAAGGGGCGTACTGGAATTTGATGCCCGTTCACAATCTGAAGTACATTTGACCATGCAGCAATTAGTAAGAGATCCCTGAAGAAAATGTGTCCTTAATCAGTGACAAATGCAATTTGAAATGGAGTTACGCTGTAGCATTCGCGACACTAGGAGAACCGTGCGTCAAAGTAAGACGTGATATAGAGTAAAACATACTAGTCCTCCAAAGAAGCGATTAACGCAGCTTTTCCAAGTTCTTTTGTGGTAAACTTCCGTACAGCTTCAGAAGCGACCTGCACAGGTTTACCCTCGCAGCCAGAGTTAAGAGCTCGAGCCACTGTTGAAACTTGTGCGTATACCCATTTGTCGCCTTCGCTCATAATTAAGGTTTGCATGAAGGATGCAATGAGATCACTCTGGGACTTCGCGAGCCCCTCATTGATTGCAAGCTTTAGTCCGACACCTGCATAAGAAGTAAGAGAATATACGGAAGATAAATGCGAAAAATGCACGCAATGCCTTCAAAAGGGTCTGGGTCTGGGGCTTCTGGATGTCCTCGTCTTCAAGATGGTTGATCCATCGAGAGAAGGCACCAAGTAGCACAATCGCAACGTCTTTGTGTCCGATGCGTATGGCATGTACAAGTGGAGTCTCCCCTCCAGAGCTTTGCAGCAGAAGCTTCAAAACTATTAAATTTGTACACAACCACCACCACAACTTGTCGTACTGTGAATGCCTTGTCTCTTACTTGCATCAAAAATGTTAAATCCCTGTCTTCAACAGCTTTCATAACTTCAAACGGCTAATTATACGGGATTAGATCCTTTCAATTATGACAAAAAGAGTACGAACCTGGACATTGGACCACGTTGACGAGGGTGGAAGGGCCATCAGAGGACTTAGGATCGATTTTACATATGAACGAATATGGGAAGGTGACCGAGGTGGTGATTGGGTTTCTAGCTGAACTTTATGCACCCCTTCTGGCTTTGGTACGGGCTCTACGTCAAGCATTTCTTCCGCGGAAGCCTTGAGCAGTAGTTCCTTGGTCAACTCCTGAGACACGAGCACTTCAGCCTCACGTTGCAGACAGCCTAAAAGGTTCGTCAAGGAAAAAAGGGACGTGGTTGATAAGAACGCTCACCACTGTTAGGAAGTCGTTCTGGAAGGCACGGTTCTGAGGATACGCGTGTCCTAAAGCTGACTTGGACACCATCAACGCGGGCAATGGCAGTTACAGCATTTGCATTATTGAAACTCATCGAAGGGTCAAATCAATGATGAAACATGAGCAATAAAGATTCAATGAGATCGTACTGCTGGTGCAGAACACAACAGTCGCTGACTCCGAGTGGAAGGAACTTGTCCGCAGATGCATATTACGTAAGTAAGCCGGTCCCCTTCGCTAAAGAGCACACTGATGTGTATTTAAAAAATGACATTCCAAAACTTATGGAAGCTTCAAGTGGCTTACTAAACCTATGACGCTGGCTAGTAGAAAGTGACAGATAAGCTGTAATATTTTTAAATCCCCCTCACAGTACATGTTCTGAAATATTTTCGAGGTTTTGAGTGGATTTCCCACAATACTAGAGATTCCTGATTTGTGTCACGAGAACTTTTTCCACTTCACTTCCCCTGCTTTCTGGATAAGCCGAATGTTTAATTTTTTAAAGAAGACATGGAAGCAGGAGGAGAGAAAGTCTCTAAGTCCAGTTCTAGCCACTTCTCAAGAAGAAGAATCCATCACAACGCCACCATCGCCTGTTCTCGACTCCCCAACCATAGGTATCAAGCGATCTCGCGAGGTATTCGAACCGGATGAACTGCATCTCGCGAAAGAACGGCCTATTAAAGCTGCGAAGACCAACACTTTCGATTCAATCAGAAATCACCTTCCGGAAATTGTCGATTCCGGGGATCGAGAAGATGGAGCTGCTCTCTTATCTTTGTCTACACTGAAGGACCAGATATCCGATTGTGCAAAGCAGCAGAATAGTGAGTGTTCCTATTTTTTTACGATGCGGGTGCATCTGACTCCCGTTCCACAGCAATCGCTGTTCTTCCGTCAACGAAATGTGCGTTGTTGTGTGCCACTCTCTTGACTTTTACTTAACTTTTACAGCTTCATTTGACTTTTTGGTTGGTGTTGTCTCATGGGCCGTCGAACAGAACCGCGTGAGACCAACTGACTTTATAACGAGACCAAAGACAGTTCTCCTCATTGCTGAGTGAGTGCAAAATTTACCCCCTCCCCTTCAATTTTTCATTGTATCTGAGTGTAGAGACGCATCTTCTGCTGAGAAATATATAACACTCTTTGAAGACGCTGCGACGACTCTCACTGTTTCGAAATGCACTGAAGAAAATCTTGCTCCTGAATCCCAAACATGGATCGAGTTCTCGAAGAAAGATGTTGTAGTAGTTACTTCAAACGTAAGAGTTTATCAGCATCTATCTTCGAGTTATATCGACTTCCTTCGTTAGCTTCTGTTACAATCACTTCTGAGAGGAGCATCTTCAATGAACCAAGTCCACCTTATAGTCGTATGTGACGCACAGGCTATCAGAAATCAAGATTCGCATATCTCGATGCCAATAGTTCAGATTATGGACAAGTTCTATCGCTCTACCGACACTCGCCCTCGTGTCTTTGCACTCATGTCCTTGTCTGCTGATAGAAGATTACATTTTGATTCAAAAATGTTGAACCTAGAGCAAACTTTGAATGCCAAAGTTTTTGGGGTTACCGATGAGAAGAGAGCCGAAATTTTGGCCCTTCCGGATCGCCCGGATGAAATTGTCATTCTCTACGATAATCTGCAACGTTCATTGGAGACTCGTCTGTTCAAACAGCTACGCCTTCTGGACCCATCGGAATCTATATATCGTCGGCATTTCCTTACAGCACGACATGCTCATGATGAAGTTGGATCATGCGCTTCTGACTTAGTTTGGCGCCGTGCTTTGAAGGATATGGACGGAGGCATGCCTTTGTTTAATGATAGTGATGACGACGATGACGACGACGAAAATCTTTCTGAAGAAAGCATTAGATTGAAGATGAGGAACATTGTGCGAAATTGGGCTTTCACCATGCCTAATCTTGATGCTTCCTCCAAAGGATTTAATGTTTCTCATAAATTCTTGAGATTGGTCCAAGTCTTGATGACCTTCAAGTCTTATGGTGATGCTTTTCGTGGAATAATTTTTGGTAAGATCATTGGCCCGTGTTAGCTTTTGTTCCAAAGTGACAATTGGCCAGTTCACAGAAGGGCCATAGCCCTTGTGCTGGCAGATCTTTTGCGTACTCTTGATGATCGCCTTGGGTTTCTGAGGCCGCGTGCAGTCGTCGGTGGTCAGTCGGCCAATCCGACTTACTATGTTGAGTACTTTGAAGTATCCGACCGTAACAATGTTGATCTTTTTGTAGCACGAATTCTTTCAGGATTTTGCAACTGGTGTATGTAATCTCCTTATCGCCACGAAATCCATTGAGGATCTGGACGTACCAAAAGCTTCGGTTGTAATTCGGTGAGATATGAATTTAGGGTTGATTCAAGCATTCGTTTGCTAAGCTGTTTAAGATACGATCTATTTGAAAGCCAAACATCCCATGCTTACGTTCGTGCACGAACGAGAGGAAGAGAAAGTCATCTTATTCATATGGCCGAGCGGGGAAACGACATTCACAGGCGTATTCTGTCTCGCATTACAAATATCGACGCCGATATGCTTCGATGGACCGAGGTTCTGTGCAACTCTCCAGAGAGCACCGTCCCTCCGCAGAGCTTGAAAGAGACCATCAACCCGTACCACTCTGACAGCGAAGATGAAGAGGATACAAAGTCCTACATCGAAGAGCCAGCAACTAGTGGTCGTATTTATATTCAAGACGCCACAACCGTTCTGTATCGGTACGCCGCTTCAGCGAGATCCCTGGCTGACGAGCTGCCGGAAAATCACAGGCTTTTCGAGTTTACGGATGTCGACAAGGTTTTCGGAGTTCCTAAATCTCATCAGTGTACTATAAACCTCCCTGGCACCCCGATCCACGGGATTTCTGGAGATCCATCGTCTGCAAAGGCTGAGGCCCGGCGTTCTGCCTGTTTCAAGGCATGCGAACACCTTTACCTGTCCAACCTTTTGGACTTTCGTTTAGTCCCTCTACCATCGCGCTTGCGTGCACAATATGAGTACGAACATCAGAGGTCTCTGGACAGAGACGCCATCCCAGATGTAAGGTCTGGCGGCACCAGAAGTTATCCACGCCAGCAACCCAATCTCTGGTCGAGTATCCAAAAAGGCTTTCCTCCAAAGCTTTACCCTATTGTCTTCTACGTCGACGTAAATATAGACAAAACTGATCCCTATGGTCCTCTTGTGGTTCTTACTCGCGAGCCGTTGCCGGATTTCCACCTTATCCGCCTTTTCTCTTCCGGAATAGCAATACCTGTTCGGTCGCAGAGAGCCGCGCCGATTGTGGTCGACGAAGAACGCATGAAGGACATTTATGCCTTCACTTTACGTCTTTGTCGGGCTATAATGAACAAGGCTTTAGTCAGTCAACTGGAGGATATGGCGTATTTCTTACTCCCGCTGCCAAGGGACTGGCAGCCACCCATTGGCACTCTGCTGCGTGTTCCAGATATTGTAGACGTTGTACCATGGGACGTAGTCGTCGCTGCTGCAAAAAATTGGGCGATCGCCATCAGGAATGAATCCCCTGCAGCTATTGAAACGGACTTAAAGGATGCCATTGTTCAAGACAGGTGGATTGAGTTCACAAGGCGTTATAGGGTAATCAATGTTCGTAAAGATCTTACACCACTGAGTAAACCTGCCGATAGCGCCGTGAGTCTGTCCATCTGACTGTCTCCCTCCTATTCACCGTCTGACAGCGAGAGGCAAATTACGAAAGCCTTTGGCACTTCTGCAAATCAAAACGCAAAGGTTTGGAAGACTTGAACGATTTCCAGCAACCAGTTGTGGAGGTTACCAAAGTCCCTGCAGTTCTCAACCATCTACACCCAACGTGTAAACCGCCGTCTTTGTTATCGAAATTCCCAGCGAAATGTATGTGATATCCTACTCTTAACTTCACAGACGCCTCTTAACTTTTTATCAATAACAAGATCTCATTCCAGAGCTGTGTGCAAAGTTTACCATTCCAGCTAGGTGTGTACCGAAGTTGATTTTGACTCAGAATCATCTAATTTGCAATGTAGTACTATGAAAACTGCGATGTTATTACCTTCCATCATGAGGCGTGTTGATGATCTCCTTCTCGTCAAAGAAATGAATGCCAAATTCTTCGATCATTCCATTCGGGAAGACCTCCTGCACAACGCTCTCTGCACGCCTTCGGCCGGACTCGAGTACAATTATGAGCGTCTTGAACTTCTGGGTAGGGATACCTCACTATATTGCAACTTTTAACAACACTGACCCCAAATCAGGTGATGCATTCCTGAAGTATTTGGCGTCTATTTACGTTTTTGTCACCAACCCTTCTCTTACTGAAGGCGCACTCCATGTTTCCAGGCAGAAGATCATTAGCAATCGATCCTTACTATTTCACGCAAGTCGCATCGGAATGCCCGCGTTCATTCAATCTAAAGCCTTTGCTTACAAGGGATGGCAGCCACCCAATTTCCGAGTCTATGTCCCGCCAAAGGCGGCCAAGGATGTACGGAAAGACGTCGGGCAGCACGAATCAGACGATCATGACGGGGAAATAAAAAAAGTGGATGACGGCGCAGTTTCTGAGGACATGCCTTCACAGCTGCCACTGACTAGTGAATCGACAGTGGACGTTAAGGAAACCACCAGTGCGCCACTCGAAGCAGAGTCTATTCGAAACAACCTGCTGAGACCATCTCTGGAGCCCGGAGAGTTGGTCGAATTGGAAGTAGATGAAGTATTAATGGGGAACAGCGCGACGCACGAACCTGAAGCAAGTGGTGGGAAGACTGCAGGCATTGGCAATGCGGAATCTGAACCGCTAGACGGAGAAATCGAAGAGGACGAAACAAACAAAGAAGAGAAGTTTAATGAGGACAATGACGCAAAAGTTGCAGCGACGAAGAGAAAGCCAAAGCCCAAAAAGAAGAAATCCTCAGCCGACGATCAAGGAACGCAATCTCTTGGCGACAAAGTGCAGTTCTCTGATTGTGTCTATCCATGGCAACGACTCATGACTTTCTAGGCAATCGCGGATGTGGCGGAAGCGATAATCGGGGCGGCCTATGTGTCTGGAGGACGTGAAACTGCGCTGCAAGTCACAAAAGCGCTTACTCTTCCTCTTTCACACATCGACCGTTGGTCGGATTTTGGTCGAAAAGTCCTGACACCTCCTCCAAACTTCACCGCAAAGCTTCGATCAGGGACCATTGCCGCGATAGAGAAAATTATTGGCCACAAATTTAACAGACCGCACCTTCTTGCTCAAGCCATGGTAAGTTGGGAAATAGATCCATACAGTATACGAAATACCTGACCATTTTCATAGACACACTCATCTATCCAGGGTTATGAAATAACATCATATGAGCGCCTTGAATTCATTGGAGACGCCATTTTAGATTTCAGTTTGTGTTTTCCTTCTTCGTTAGAATTATTTGCTTAATCTTTGACAGTGGTTATTCGGCATATTTATGACCGTGATCAACAACTCTCACCCGGAGCTTTGACAATGTTAAAGGTATTATTTCGTTCAGCCAATGTCGTCCCTTTCAGATTGATGGACACTTGATTCAGGGTGCAATGGTATCAAATTCTGCTCTGGCCGCTGTTTCTGTCTGGTCTGGATTGCATGAATATCTCCTTTTCGAATCATCGCCATTAGAGCATGGCATTCGAAGTTATGTAAACGAGTTGAAAGCCAAAAAAGATAAGGAGTACGAGCTTGCAATCCAAGAGGGGAGGTCACCTGGACAATATTGGTTGGAGATAGAACCGCCCAAGGTAAGGAGGTCATTTGCGCTAGTGGTATCTTTGCTAAGTGTCCATTCAAACTTCAGGCTCTATCAGATGTGTTGGAGTCTATCGTCGGTGCTGTCTACATATCAGACAACTTCTCCCCAGTTGGAGCAGAATCGCTTTTCGATAATGTGCTGAAACCATTTTATGACACTCACATCACGCTTCAAACACTTTCTCATCACCCAACAAAAATATTGTTTGAATTGTTGCAGGCACAAGGCTGCCAACAGTTTGAAATCACGAAAGACAAAGATGATAGTGTCACTCGTTGTCATGGTATGCCATCCCTTGAGCATCAGTCATGTAGACTACTGACAGAGCACATAGTGTTGGTGCACGAAATCGTTCTCGCTAGCGGAGAGGATCCCAATCCAGCGGTGGCGGCTAGACGTGCTTCATTTTCTGCATTGGACGCATTGGAAGGGGATCCAGAGTTCATGACACGGACATGTGATTGCCGCACACACCAGTCACACAAGAAAGTTCGAAAGAAGACAGAGTTCGAAAAGGCATTAGAACAAGCAATGTCCAAGACAGGTGGCGAAGACAATGCAAAAGATGACTTGGAGGTGACGCTGGAGGAGGATGCTGATAAAATTGATATTGCGACTGAGGTCGAAGTGCCCAAACAACCAATATAACAGAGCAAATTTTAAATTCTATATTGATTTCTCAGTAATATGCTTAATCAACCCTTGCTCTTCCGGCTATTGAGATAATTGAGTTAAGAAAAACTCGCAATGCAGGCTCAACTCACATTTGGTAATATGAGGCGAGGAACGGGATAGAGAAACCAAAGGAGAGATACGCTGCGACCTTCAATCCAAACGATAGCTTCCTATTGCCAGGAAATTGGAACGGGAGATGCTTGGAAGTAACGTCAGTTAGCTTCCAAGTTCCAACACTTTGAAGGGTAAACATACGTGGTATTCTCCATGCGATGCAGAACGAGCTGGCGCAGAAAAGTGAAAGCCGTGAGCGCGAGCGATAATCTGCTGGCGCAAAGCAGGAGACCGGGCAATAGCGGCAAAAGACATGGTGTAAAGAATTTGATAGTGTGGTGACTACAGCGTTGCGTATAAAACTCCGGCTAAAATATTATATAAATTACCGGCACGATTTTCGGCAAGGGTTTGCCCATGCCCAACAGTTCATAAGTTTCTCCTTCACCGATTCTGAAGTACAAGTCGAGCACGAATAATAATGGATCCCCTCCATCACACAACAGAAGCAACCGAAGATCTCAGGGGGACAAACTGCTGAGACAAGAGTAGAAAATCTAGTCTTGCCTGCCCATTCCCTGGCTGCATGTATGAGCTTATGCCAACACATCAAGCTTCAAGACGCACATCTACAAGTATGGCGAAGTTCGATATAAAGGTATTTGTTGGGAGGACCCATTGAGCTCCCTCACCGTTTCCGCATCTCTGCTGATGAGAAAACATACAGATCCCAGGCGAGCTTGGACAGACACCCTCAAATGGTTTGGAGAATTTGCATTGCTGATAGTTCTGGTTTCAATATGGGCCTTCTTATAAGCGGAGATAGCTATCTAAATTACATGAACCTTCACAGGCATATCTCGCTTTTTATAGATTATTTTGTGATTACAAAAGCTCACTGAAAGAATTTAAGTACTTCCGCCTTGCAACCATGGCACTTGCGGCTACTGTCGACATCCCCCGTCTTAACAAATCTATAAACGTTCCGACTGGATTGTTCATCAACAATCAATTTGTATCGTCCATCGATTCCAAGGAGCTTATACAGTTGGTCCAATTTGTTCTTCTGTAGGTTGAAGTCTGACTGCAGTAGTGCGATAAACCCGGCTACTGAGGAATTAATCTGTTCTGTGGTTGCTGGTGAGTTTCGCCACAGTCGTTAACAGTGAAGCTGATAGTGCCTTTAGCTTCTGAGAAGGACATTGATGTTGCCGTCGCTGCTGCACGAAAAGCCTTCAATACGACATGGGGAAAGAATGTGACTGGTTTCGAACGCTCTCGCCTGATTAATAAACTCGCCGATCTTATGGAACGCGACGCTCAAGAACTAGCTGAGCTTGAGGCTCTCAATAACGGAAAGCCCGTCAGGATTGCCAGGTAATACTAAGACTGTTCAAAAAGCATGCCACACGTCATGTACTTACTGTCTACCTTATCAGGGATTTTGACATTGGAGACAGTATTCAATGCCTGCGTTATTACGCCGGATGGGCTGATAAAATTATGGGACAGGTGTCATTTAACTTTCATCCTTCTTGTCCATGTGTTCACCACCGGCCATTAGACAATCGAGGTCGATAACAAATCCAAGCTTGCCTTTACAAGACATGACCCCATTGGAGTTTGCGGCCAAATGCAAGTCTGAGTGTTCCTAAAAGTCCCGGTCTAATTAATTATGTTTCTCAGCATACCGTGGAACTATCCTATCAACATGTGGTTAGTGCCTCCATCTAATTTAGTTATCTTCCTGAAGCCATTGTTTGACAGGGCATGGAAGGTGGCACCTGCCCTCGCTGTGGGATGCACAATTGTGATGAAACCATCAGAGTTGACTCCATTGACTGCACTTGTATGGCCTTCTGATCACTATTCTGACGTATTATATTTATCGGCGTCCCCAGAAATTGTCTGAACTCATCAAAGAAGCAGAGTGCGTAAATATTTTACAACTCCTCATTTGCCGATTAACAATTTTTGCCAGATTTCCACCTGGCGTTGTTAATACAGTTCCTTCCTATGGTCCCATCGGAGGAGCTGCATTAGCAGCCCATGTTGATGTAGACAAAGTAGCCTTTACAGGATCGACGATTACGGGTCGAAAGATCATGGAGGCTGCAGCGAAAAGCAACCTGAAGAAGGCGACATTTTCTTCCTTTCATTCCTATTTACACCGTCTGAGACCAACTCACCCTCTAGATATCTTTGGAATTAGGCGGGAAATCGCCCCAGTTGATTTTTGAATCTGCTGATTTAGAACAAGGTATTGCATTTTTTCTGCTCAACTCGTATCTACTTTGGTCTGGTTTGAAAACCCTGCGGATAACTGTGCTCTCTGTTTTTCTCGTCCAATAACTCATCTATTCACCTATCTCTCTACTCAACAGCTGCCAATTGGGCCGCTCTTGGCATCTGTTATAATTCTGGTCAAGATTGCACAGCCGGATCCCGCCTTTACGTTCAAGATTCTATTTATAACAAGTTTTTGGAATTACTCGTTACGAAGGTCAAGGCTCAGGTTATTGGGGATGGACTGGATGAGAAGACTGGCGGAGGTCCAGTGGTACGCCTGTTTATCCCACGTAGAATAGCTTTTGGACTACATTCTTTTGACAGGTATCGAAGACGCAATACGATCGTGTCTGGGGATACATTGATTCCGGTAAACAGGAAGGTGCCAAGGTTATTTTAGGAGGCACAAAGAGACAGGGTAAAGGCTACTATATCGATCCGACAAGTGAGAGCGTCCACTGGATGTTGTTCCGTTAATTTCACTTGTCCTAGTTTTCACCGAAATCAACTCCGACATGAAAATTGTGAACTTATCTCCTTTCATAATGTAATTTGGGTACTAATCAGTTTTCTCTGCAGGTTAAGGAAGAAGTACATGACTTGCCATCATACTACTTAAATTTGTTTGACGTATGTTTAGATCTTTGGACCCGTCCTTTCCGTAGGGAGATTCAAGACTGAAGAACAGGCCATTGCCCTTGCAAATGACACCAGTTATGGTCTCGGAGCCGGGTTGCATTCTAGTGCGTATTTGTTGCTGATAATTCTAATTTCACATCGCATACATAACTAGATGACGCAAACCAATGCATGAGAGTTTCTTCGGCCCTGGAAGCAGGAACGGTGAGTAATGACTAGTGTCCCAATGCTTCGGTTCAATCTCTCCCTTTTCCTAATATTATGATAAATTAGGTTTGGATTAATCAGTACAACCTGCTGAACAACAACGTTCCTTTCGGCGGTAAAAAACAGTCTGGAATCGGTACGTAAATTCATGCCTGATAAGGCAGTTTGATCGAACTTGCCCCGGCAATCATAATCTCTAGGCCGTGAGCTTGGTAGCTATGCTCTTGAGGAGTATACATCCGTCAAAGCTGTACACTGGAATTTCGGTGAAAAGCTTGAATGGCCACTTTGACAATCTTCAGTCTTCAATGTAATTATGGGAAGAGCTACTGATTTATGTGTAACCAATATATTGCTATGAACTCAATCAGTTGCAAAGAGATCGAGCGTGGCATGCAGGGAAGGCACTTAATTGGCTTTGCAGAGAAGATCTCCCATGAATATCTTGGAACTTTTGCAACATGTTTTATGGAAGTGCGTTATCATGAGTGGGCGATCGTTTCCTCAAAAATTGAGTTTTCGGTGTCTCAAGTTCAAATCATACTGGTTGTCAGAAATGCGCAACGCGAACTCAAGCAGCCTGTCAATTGATTTCTTGTATCGTTGACATTTCCTAATTCACCTCGATCTACTAATCTGTGAGATTCGGAGTTGATCAAGTCCAGTGACCTTTTAATATGGATGACGAGAAAAATCAATGTATTTAGAGAAGGGTAGTTTACTCAGGGAGGTGATGCGAAGTGAAGGGAGATAGGAAGGAGAATGAAGAGCGTCTCTAGTGGTTGCGAGTCTTATCCTGAGATTGACCGCCGGTAATATCGCTGCTTATTAGAGTCAGTTAGGTGTATTATTCCAGTTTGACTAAGTTGACATACGGCAGGTGGGTTGGGTCCAGTGTCGAAGGCTGTCCTCCCCAAAACCCGTGCAAATTGCCTTGGCCTTGAGGGGGAGCAACAAATGCATACGAGTGATCAGGGTGTGGCTGATTGTATGGTTCTACTGTTTGAGATGGCCAATTCCCTCCTGCATAAGAATCACGGACGGGAAAGGTATGAGGAGGCTGATACGAAGAATTGGGTATCGAAGGTGTCCCTGGATAAGGAACCCTTTGTATTGCAGATTGACCCTGGGGTTGTTCGACTACAAACCTCGAATCGACTGCCCCGTGCAGGACATGTAAGCCGGGGTCGATAGGTGGGTCGGGATTCCACTGGGCGCCCTGCACAATAGTTGATCGAGAGTGTCCAGGAGGTTGGTATACCTGCATTATAGGTAGATTCATAATTGGGGGGTTGCTCGTCTCTATCGGCTGGTCACCGACTTGCTTTTCGGGTACTGGCGCTGAGCTGACGGGTTCGTAGCGGCACGTCTTGCCAGTCCTTTTGCATCTTTCACATGGTAGTTCATCATTCTTGTTGTCGCACTGGTAGTCACGTCAGACAACAAGTTCAAGGACGAGGGCATCGTCCTACCTTGACTTTTCGCTCACGACAATAGACACATGCCACCGTTGAACGTTTCGACTTTGTCGCTGATTGTGAGTTCATGTCTGTTTGAAGGAAATTAAGAAGTGCTTTGAGTGGCCAGGACAAAACGCCGGATTTATATTATTGGTCAGTCCAACAACAGAGGTAGATAAACGGGTAATATCCCAATTGATAGTGATGCAGGGGATCTGAACTCGTGGCAGCGTTGAACGTGGTGGAAATGCACTGCGGGGGACAAAAGGGTTCATTGCTGGGTGATACACTTAGCGCCGTCAAAATTTTTGGAGTTTCTGTTTGCAGAAAACGGAGAATCTTTGTTGGAGTTTGTATACGCTGACGCCCACGCATCATCAACACGGTTTTGGGGTCAGGGACCAGTCTCAGGGTAAACTTTGCGGACTCGTCCCTTGTTCTAGACACTTACCACTAAAGGGAGTCTGAAATGCAGTGACGTGGGCTGCTAAAAACGCAGTCAATGGCCCTTGAAGAGCTGGACAATGATTACGCATAGCTCATAACCAACGAGGCAACCAAATTCGGAGAATCCTACAAACCGGTATTCTGGGTTCCGATAAGGCTAATTGTCAAAAACAGGAAACAAAAAACTCACACTCGTGCACAACGTGGTGATTTGATTTCAGTACAAAGACCAACGGAAAGGTCGGAATTTCAGTACCATTCTTGTTAGCCCCGCAAGTCAAGCGGAAGCATTCAAGATAATTTGCACTTCAAAATGAGACAAACAGAGCAAGCGGTCCGAACCTCCCAAATCAATATAACAGCAAAAATAGACATACAATTCAAGGGCAGCTGACCATTAGTTAAAGAGCAAGATAATCCTTAACTTCTTCTTCAGTTAACTTTCTAAAGGGAGGACTCAGCCCCCTGGATTTCTCCCCTGCTTTATCTTCTTCTAACTCTGCAGGCGAAGGTACTGAGATTACACCAATTTCGATGGTCTTTTCTGTCATTTGTCCTTCAAAACCTTCCTTAAGCGTCAAGAGGGCTGTGTGAATGGCGTCCTCGAGACTAATATCATCGTTATATCTGCGGCAAGAGGGTTTAAGATAAATAAATAAACAACGTTAGAGTAATTAGAACGTACCGCTTTTCTAGGAAAGTTTTGGCATTAATCATATTTTTACCGATAGCACTAGCTTTCCAAGCCCAAAAAGAACCGGAAGGATCAACCTGATAAAGCGATGGACCACGGTGATGGTCCCACCCAGCAACCAATAGTGAAACGCCATAAGGCCGCACGCCTCTTCGTTGTATGTCAGCCACAACGCAAATTTGATCTTGATTTGACAAGGACCCTGCTTACCCAGATTGAGTTGCTTGTTGCATAACGTTCGCGATTTCTTGCGTAAGGATTCTCGTTGGGGGATATTCGCCATAGATCTTCCAGTAGGCCTGCGCACTCTTCCGTGCTTTAGTGACAAGTACTCGAAAATCAGGGCCCATTCCAGAGTATACAATTCCGATATTTGGGCAGATCACGGCGACCTTTTCGATTACTGAGTCGTCGATCAAGATAGAGGACGTCTTCTTCTCCGTGGCAATCACAATTCCATTTGTGGCTATTCTGATATTCAATTAAAATGCACTACAACATACAAGAGTTTGATCTACCTTTGATTCCAAGGCTCGTAGTACCTTGAGCTACCGCGGCGAGAGCATGCTCGATCTGAACAAGTTTGCCACTGGGGGAGAAGACTGTCAAAGAATAACTAGGAACATTAATCCAAATATAAACGCATTTATGGATTATACCTACCTGTATGCACCACCCTCTGCGCTGGCCATTGTAAATGTGGGAGATAGATACGAGAAAAACCGATTTATGTACAAGTATATTCTGCAATCAAAGGACGCGTGTCCCTTGTTTGTACTTATTATCCAATGGCGTTTGCACTTAAAATGGTTTATTACTGTGTGAAACGGAAGCAGAATGCGTTTTGGGTACAGAATACATTGGTTTTTCAAATTTAAAATCAGATTACTCGACCTTAAGGGGTGTGGTCCTCAGGTACGGCTGTAATAGATCTCAGTACCGCCCTTCACGGGAAGCTATAATTAAACAACATACAAGGTGCTGCTGGTACGAAGGGAAAAGAGTTTTGGCTTCATCATTGGTCACCCCGGGGTGTACAATGACATCGTCACCCTTATTCCAGTTTACCGGTGTGGTGACGCGATATTTGTCGCCAATTTGGAGCGCTAGAAACCAAAGTAAGAGATGATCAAGAAGGCTTTACTCGATGAACATCTCACAATCGATGACACTAAAACAAGGTTAAAGGTCAAGTAATTCCTTTCGATCAAAAGCACATACCGAATGATCTCGTCGAAGTTACGACCAGTCGACGCAGGGTACGAGACAGTAAGACGAATAGTCTTTTTTGGGTCGATAATGAAGACGGTACGGACCTGAATAGTAGAGTTGATTAATTGTCGGAAACGCAGTCTATTCGATACATACAGTGAATGGAAGTCCTTTTGCGTCGCGATTAGTCGCATCCTGCTCATCTAGCATGTCGTATAGGGTCGAAATTTTGCGATCAGGGTCCGCAATCTATGAATGATAATTAACTAAATCTCCGATGGACTAAAAAAAGAAGCTAACGATGGGGTATCGGACATTCGTGGGTCCTATTTTGGATCCATATGAGTTGATATCCTGAACCCATTTGCCGTGGTCTTCAAGGCTATTGGCAGAAATGCCAATGACTTTGACATTTCGTTTGGCAAAGTCATCGGCGCGACGTGCAACTTCGCCGAGTTCAGTTGTGCAAACTGGGGTGAAATCTCCAGGATGAGAGAAAAGGATGGCCTAGGAATTGATCAAATGAGGCCTGAGGGTAACGGGGCTTGATGGGAACCTACCCATGAATCACCAATCCACTGGTGGAAATTGATAGGACCAGCGGTGGTCTGCGCATCAAAGTTAGGGGCGGTATTACCAAGGCGGAGAGCGGGCATCTTGTTCTGTAAAAAAGGGAGAGTCGCAAAAACTAGCGCTAGCGTTTCCCTAAATACGCGTTCCACATATCGCGTCTTCATTTCTCACGCGTCTTTGCCACCATTGCGTGATTGCCTTGGCCGAATTTCAATCCAAGTCCTTATGGAACCCTCGCCTTTCGGATTATTTTCGGATTTGTCGTGTTCTGAGAATGGATCATATCTGTAACCAATAGCAAGACAACTTTCCTAATAATACGCTACCATATGAAGTAGATTATGGGGATGCTTCTCCTGCTGGACCTCTAGAATTTCATCCATTCCCTCATCAATGTCGTCCACTGCCTCGATCTAGTATTAAATCCATCAGCAGGGCTTATTTACATTCGATCCCCTATTATTTACTCACTGTTGCGGCCAAGTCGAGCATGGCTTTTCCAGCTATTTGGGCTTCTTCATGATTATCTTTGATCTCTATGTTGATAATATGAACCGGCTTATTGAATTCCCCACCACGAGCCAGCAGATCTATATCATTAATGATTGTGTTCAACTGATCAAAGACCACTGAAACTAACCATCGCATACAGCATCAAAACAGCGTTCTTCGCAGGTAATGACAATATCAACTATGGCCTTGCTGTCTTGCCATCGTTCAGGAGCTGTTTTTATTTGTCGATTTCGATCAAGCATTTGTAGTAGTCCATTGGCAGTGTACCTGTCATTCTGCATGAATTTTGTGAATTTGAAATACCCGGAAAATTTTACAGTCGTGCATCCTTTCCATTGAGTTCTTCGTATATTTGATTGTATGGCGTTCCGAATGCATATATATTTGGCTTGTCTATTGAAGGTCCAGGTAGCCTGACAGCTGAACCCGTCCCTGACGAGATCACTCGGTAGCCAGCTTTTCTGGGAAAAGTTTATGTCAATGTCTGAATCCTGCCATTACTCACTTACGCAAGGACGTTGTGACCTTCCATAGACCGATTCTGTCGAATGATCGTCAATTCCTACTCAAAGGGACCATCCTAGACCTAGTTACTTGCTTGGTTGCTCGCACAGACAACACAGAACAATGGGCGTTGCTTATAAGGTGTGACTGAAGAAGTCGAAGCTGGACCCGACGAAAGCACAGTTTGGGGCTCGGAATGTTGCAATGAAGTGGGTAAGGTCCCATTAACAGAAGACCATTGGTTTGATGACGCGTCAGAAGATTTATTCGAAAGCGCTGCTTGCGGCTGTGGTGGCGGCGTCTGGCTTACTTGGAGACGAGGGTCTGCACGGGCCAGTCGTGGGTCCCGAGGTCTTCGAGGATCCATTGGAGAGTCACTTGACATAAGCTGTAAATTTATTAAACAGGTCAGTTCAGGGTACTAATTTGATCTTAGGAAAGAAGAAAGCCTCAGCAGTATCTCGAACATTTGATGGTCAACATCATGACCCATATAAGCTAATGGTAGACGCATTCTCGGTACGAAAACAAGGGTCAATACAGCTTCCACTCTGAATCATCTTTAGCATGAAGCTGAATGTCATATTCACCTTGGAGGTTATGTAAAACAAACTGAACAGTGAAGTGAGGGACAACGCGAAGAAGTAGTAGTCCAATGTTTGTTTCGGAAGAACTTTGTCAACAAGGTTGCAAGTCACGACTTCCGCATGGCGTTTAGCAGCTTCAAGTTTAATTTTCTTCATCTATGCAAGCTTGGCAACACGTTAGAAACAGATCGATCGCGGATCTCAGTAACTTTCTCCAGACACCGAACCAATCTTTTCGTATATTCTCTGATGTATGTCGATGCAGTTCACCAGAAGATAGTTGAGAACGAGCACGCTATAGAATCTTTGGAAAGAGAAATCGAAGAGCATGCACGCACCATTCGTCAAATCCAATACAAGATACAGCAGCACCAGGTGGAGATCAGGAGATATAAAGGGATGATCACCCTTGCCAATCGGTTACCTCCAGAGATTTTGGCATCCATCTTCGAGGAATGTGTCAAGAGTGGATGGACCAAAACCCCTTTGGTGGTTTCTCATGTCTGTTCGAGTTGGAGGAAGGCAGCTAGCATTCCAACAGTTTGGTCTCATGTGTACGTCAACTTGGATACACGCGACCCGTATAATCGGACAAGACTTTGGCTAGAGCGATCCCAAGATGCACTACTCTATATTAACCTCGATATCGGCAAGGAAAAGTCTCAGTTAGGTCACATCATGACCTTGCTGGCGTCTAAAGCCAGACGTTGGAAGGAAGTAAACATCAAATCCGTCATGTTACACCCTGTGAATCAAGTGCTACAAGCTTGTGGCCTACATACCCCATACCTAACCTCCATCAGCGTATCTATCGCTCAGAATTTTACTGTAGTGAACCCTACAGATGCAGACGGAGATAATCACGAACTGGTCGCTTTGCGCACCGCGTTTTCGGATGCACCCCTCTTACGACATTTACGCATCGAGCGGGATTTGCTTCCTGGACGCAACATTATTCCTTCATCCATCACCCACTTGTCCTTGTCTATTTCTTCCTGGTTGACCAGCAGCCGGCAATCCATTGCTTCCACGCTTCGTCTATTAGAAGAGGTGCCATTGCTTGAATCGCTTTCCATCGAAGCTCCCAGCAGTCAAATGTTTGAATTGGATGTAGACCAAGGACAACTGGTAGACGGACCTAACTTAAAGTCATTAATTTTAAAGGGTTCCAATAGTCTGTTCCACTTGCTGGCGAACTTTAAAGCTAGCAATCTCTTGAGCCTCTGCCTTCGTTCTTTTCTCGAGCAAAACCAGGCAGATGATACGGGTCATTGGATTGACATTTTTTTAGAAAGGTCCAAGCCGCCTTTATGTCTTCTCGAAATTCGCGATGTTTCATTGGAAATCTCGGTTTACGATCGGATGCTACCTCTCTTACCATTTTTGAGGGTGCTTCGTCTTCATGACAGTGATATACATGACAGTACCTTGCTAAAGTTGGCAGGGCCGGAAGGTTTATGCCCAATGCTCCAATTCCTTGACTTGCGGTGGTGTGGCAGATTATCTGGTCAGGCGTTGGTAGATTTGGTTCGCAATAGATTGCAAGAACACACGGAGAACGATGGACCTTTCAAGATGGCAAAGCCTTTGAAAGAAGTTAGAGTTATCAACTGCTCATTCGTCAGAGAAAATCATATCCTGGAGCTGTCAAAGTTGACGGTTTGTCAGCTTATTCACGAAGGATCGAATGATTTCTGCTGTAAGTATTTTGAACATTTGCCCTTATATGAGACTGAACAGTGAATTGCAGACTTGTACGGTTGCTGCGAAAATGATAGATATCGGAAGAGATTCAAGCAGAAATTGTTCTTTCATTCTAATAGTGCTCGGAGGCATGTAGAGCATCGTCTCGTGCTCTAGTAGGGGGTAACGTAGAGCACTACATGTAATCTTTCACTCGAAGGCCTGTTGGTCGCATAAACTATGGCAAAGGGCGGTGAAAAATAACACCAACTGCCTCAAACAAGGACTCGCTCGCTCTTCCACACCCACATGCACTACTGTAAGTATGATGGAGCAGGAACGAACAACAAAAGTGGGTGCCCGGCTGCTCAGTGTGGTTGAAAATTAAGCTTACCATAATGTGTGGAAGGACTTTATACCAGGCGTCACATGTCACCGAAGTGACCAATTTACAAGCCACGTCCTCAACATTCAGCGCTGCAGCATTTAGACCTCTAATTATCTCTATTGTATACCAACTATGCCTTTCAGAAACATTACAAACGAATTTCGACAAATTGTGCGCGATCGTGAAGCTATAGCTCCAAGAACGAAGAAAGGGAAGGATGTGGCTCAGCCGACTCGGACAGACCATGGTAGCACTTCGATAGAGAAAACATATGTTGCGGAGGCACAGAATGTCGTACGTCTCTGCCAATTTCCAAGTTGAAAAGACGAGATTATTCAGCTTGTACAAGTTGAACCATATACATACTTTAACAAAGATGCTTTTGGGCATCCGGAATGCCTACCTGAACATAGACATGCGTAACCCACTCTCTCGCCAGGCTCCACGACACATCGACTTGGGTGAAAGTTCATCATCGTGGGCAAATATCCGATATTTGTCGAATGAAGAGAGGGACCAAGTAGACCTACAGGCTCGTGTGATTCTTACGCGTTGCTCAGACCGGATTAAGGAGATGGAGACACACGAGAAACGTAGGTGGTTGCGAAACTTGAGTCGCGCGTGAACGTTGGAAAAATTACGTATATCTGCTAGGTCGCACCGAACTCGTGGCGAGTGGGGTAAACCCGTTGACGCGCTTCCTCCCAGCACGCCTACGACAAGACGAAGCCAGCCTCTCTTCGGATGTTATAGCCGCCCACCATGCCAGTATAACCTGGTACTTGAGTAGAAGACTGACCGAGGCAAGCCAAATGCAAAAGGAGCTTCAACAAGAACGGATCAAGCGCCAATTAGAGCGCACAAGGACGCTGGGTTCCGGGGCTACACAAGAACTTCTCACCCTGGATTCTCAACCTTTGAAGCAGTCACCCGGCAGCACCTCAAGCAACACCAGCAATTCTCGGGGGCCCGGTGGTTGGTTGGAAAGCACAATTGGTGCAGCCTTTGGTGCCCCGTCACAACGCAGGCCTGTTCATACGCCTTCGGATTCTTCATATGTTTCAGAAGAGGATGAGGAGGAGATCGAATTGTCGGCTTCTCAAATTATGCAATTTGAAGCTGAAAATGCGAACATATTGAGAAACATGCAAGACACGTTGGAATCTGTGCAGCAAGCGGAATCACGGCTCATGGATATCAGCGCCCTTCAGGTAGAACTCGTTACGCGCCTCACACAACAAGCGGAGTTGACCGACCGACTATACGAAGATGCACTCATAGCAACTTCAACGGTGGAGAGGGGCAACGAGCAACTCAAAGAGGCGAAAAGGCGAGCAAAAGATGGACGACTCTTCATGTTGGTATTCCTCTTAGGCGCCAGCTTCTCGCTTCTTTTTCTCCATTACTATTGATTTAAGACATCATTTTACTACGCGTTTGTGGTTTAATCTATACTTTTTGCATTAGTTCACAAGACATGAGAGTTTAATCTATTTTACTGCGTATTAGACAACAATGGTGCTTCTTCATCATAGTGTTCAATTGCCTCGGCCGCTAATTCATCTACCTCTGGTGGGAAATCATCCAGCTTTCTAATATGGCTTTGGACAAGGTTATAGACCGTCCTAGTTAAAAAAGCTTCATCAGGTTTGGGAGGCATTTCACAAAGTCATGATACTCACCAACCAGCGAAAATGACGATAAAAAAACCAACAACGATCAATGTAGTATCAAGAATTTTGGTGCCTAACAACGATGTCAATTTCAGAAGTGTTTTTCCAACCTCCAGAACTCTTACGGGTATCCATATGACCTCGTCGTTTACCGTCAGATAACTCTGCCATCTTAGACCCGATGAAAGTTTGTAACAAAATCTTGGGTAACACAAAGCAGGTCGAAACGACGAAATGCCACAACTTTACAGGTTGGATCGACTGGGCAGGAATAAGAGAAATGAACTGCAACTATGAAAGGAAGAACTCACTGCGAAAAGAGTGTTGGAATATACCCATGGAGGGAAAGGCGATATTCGAATCAGTATCATCAATGGCAAACCTTTGGCCTTCTATTTAACATCATAAGACTGGAATATTTGTACAGATAATATTATTACGTACAACCACAGATTCCAGTGCTTGCCATTTTTCGTTCTTACTGGACCAAGAGTGTAACCTGTTCTTGAACAGTAGTCGCAAAACAACAAAGGCAAAAGCGGATCCAATAATGGATGCGGATCCTGCAATGAAGAAACCTTTCATGCCATATGCAAAGCCAGCTAGGGTACACAGAGTGCTGTGTCCGGTGAAAGGGGGAAACGAGATAATGACTAATAATAATGAAGCTCAGTATTCGCAGCAGATGAACGAAGAACACACCAATTGCAGTTCCAAGCCCTAACCAACCGTAACGAGTCGCCGCAAGGAGTTCAGCTTTGTCGTACGAGTACTGGGCGACCTCTGCGGGTGTCACAATGATAATGATGGCTCCTGCAGTTCCAATAAGAAAAAAAATCATCGTAGATGGCTATACTTTGCGCACCGAAAATAATATAGAATGATATCAGCAGCCAGAGGGCTGTCTGTATGTGCAATTTAAGTTATTAACTCTACTGAGTAAGTCATATGTGGGGGAAAGATACCTTGGCCCAAACATGCAGACTGCGATATTTCTGTAGGGTATACCTTGTCCATGTCTTAATGACTGACCATAGACAAGAAAGCCTCCCTGCAGACATCGTCAGAAGCTGATTGTTCGATGATATTACGAGTCCGAAGTCCGGGGACCGGAGTCCGGGAGTCGTAACTCTTCTCGGTTCACGTGGGATTCTTATTCAATTTCACAATGGAAAAGTATAGTGCCTATAGAGTATACTTCTTCATCATAAAGCATATATTAGTTGCTAACCTGCCTGAAAGGACCCAGGAACTGGTATACAAGTATGCAATCTATATGCAGACTACGGTTTTCGCTTAAACTGATCCTCATGTCAGCCATTTCTTACACCACTGGCGCCAGCTGGGACGGGCGTCTTCTTAAAATGTATTTTGCCTATTCGCTATGTTTTAGGCATAGTTAGGACAGCAGTGGTACTTTTGATTGCTGTTGCCTATTTCATTACCAGGGGTGTTTGCATTATTCTTGTGAGCTTTCAGTCATTTATCTCTACATATTCCCAGCTCACCCTTAAGTAGTATCCCATACCACCGCTCTACAGAATATTTGACCATTTCGTGATATATGCCCTAGGACGCATGGCTCTTTTTATCATTGGCATTCTCTGGATATCAGTAGAACAATTCAATAGAAAGCGATCGTAGGTTCCACTTGAGAATTCCTTGATTAATAACTTACCTACGTTTATAGGAAAGGTCCAAGGTTGGCAGAGAAATGGAGCCCTAAAGCCGGAGATATAATTGTATCGAATTGGGTGTCATGGCTCGAGATTATCTGGTTGACAATACGGTTTGTTCGCTTTTCGTATCCCCCAATTATTTCACGCATGTTGCAGGCAGATTCAATCCAACTTTCGTGCTTCCGATACCTGATTCTTTACCAGAAACACCGAAACAAAGTTTACTGGCTTCCACACCAATCACACAACAAACGCGTCGTCGGACAGCAGAACTGCGCTCGAAGATAATTCGATCTCATATCCCTATTCGTGGATTTCAAGAAGTCTCTTTTCTAAAAATGGTGTCTGTCACTGGCCGCGTCCCTCCATTTGGCAATTTGCATCTTAACGATGCATTGTCGCTGGAGGAAATACGAAGAAAATCCTCAAAGCCAATCGTCGTCTTCCCAGAATGCACCTCGAGCAATGGTAGAGGTCTTCTGCGCTTTGCAAGCGTGTTTCGCCAGACCGTGCCTACAAAAAACTATCAAGTCTTCGTCATGAGCGTCAGGTACAGTACTTCATGTAGTCGCTCACGTCTATGAAGATGTTGAGTTTCATCTAGATACGACCCACCGAAAGTGCTTGCAACAACATTGTCGCACTCTTTACCATCCAACATACTGAATCCAGTGCCCCACCTCTTTTCAGTAGCAACCTCATTGCTGCCAGCGCAAATCACAATTCGCCTCCTTGCACCCTCGGAATCACCAGGGTCTCAATTATTTATGGCCAGTGAAATTCTTTCTGATTATTCTGGTGATGACCAATTGTCGGAGACTTGTGCAATTCTAATTGCCCAAATGGGCAAGATGAAAAGGACTGGATTGGGTTGGGAAGATAAGAGCAGCCTTTTAGAATTATATAGAACTACGAAGAACGATTGAATTCATTGCAAGCTAATAGCCTTAGTTAAGTCCACTAATACACTATGCTGCTTTTGATAAAGGCCATGATCAGATGATCGTATGTGTATTGAACGCGAAATGGTGCTGCAAATGATGTGTAACGAAAGTTGACAATGCCAGTCCAATCAGTCAAACGGAAGTCTCCTGCGATATCACCGATGAGCGCTGTCTCTGTGATCATTGTAGAAGTGGCTATCGTAGGTCTTGGGGGACTGTTCAGAATGAAAACTGCGTTTAGACGTCTGGCAGGAAAGCCTCTCAAAGCACAACTCTGTGCCACCACGGCTATAACTGTCTGAATAGCGCCCATAAGAAATTCGAGCGGGTGAGCAGTGAGGTTTCCACCTCCCAGAAGCGTGGCTTTGCTCTTCCGAAAATCGCCCGAGATTAGTCGCTGTATGCCCAATGTTCTGATATCTAGTGTAACGACCAAACGATCCACGATATTCTGGAGTCCGCGAACGCGACAAATGCTGCAGCCCTGTCGTCTAGATTTGAAGTGACAGAAGCTTATTAGGGGTTACAAACGTCATCAAACAATACATATATTTGCCTCGTGTTCAACAACGCACACAGGTCTTCCACCAAGGTACTTTCCGTCTAGGACTCTTGCAGCAGTCTTGGCATCCTCTTTTGTGAAATATTCAATAAAACTGAGCGCCACAATTAGCCATCATCTCGGGTTCAATATATCGCTATTGCTCACCCACGACCTTTTTGAGTTCTGTCGAGGTCACAAAAGGCCACCATTTGACCGGAAGATCTTCCGAAATCTTTGAGGTTCTGCGATAAAGGAGGGACTCAACTGCGGTCGCAAGTGGTAGTCCCCTCGATTCATACCTGCCAGCAAACATCATGCGGAATATCGATCACGATTACAGGGTATCGGCGATGAAAATCTCTATTGTATGAAAGTCGACTTCCTCAACCTTTCAAAAACACATTACTGCACGGAATTTGGCTGCGACGTACCGATGATCGGTGATGCTATTTGAAGATGGCCTTATATCTTTTCTGAGCGGATGAGAATATTCAATAACGACCTCTAATGTGATGGTCAGAGCAAACTAGGAAAGTATGCAATGCTTCGCACTTTTTCCAAGTAGGGGTTGCGTCTGGTAAGTCTCCAGGACGATCGAGGCATCCTACCCATGGTAGCGTCGAGCGTCACAAGGGATTGACAGAAAAAATTCCGAGGAATACCATTTCTGATTCGAATTGCACGAATGCATAATCTGGGGGGCAAGCCATGGGTCAATCTCTCGCAGTACCATGAGGGACCTACTCGTAAGTAATTTAACCTCAGTAATTCTTCCATAGCATGAAAGGAACTTTAAGGCAATCTCAAATTCTACTCCCGTATGCAGCGCGCATTAGACTGCCTACTTTAAATAATTCCTGTTCCGTCACGTCTTTCCTCAGACCTAAAAGTGTCAGGCCAAGGTGTAAGTAGACATCTTTTTTCGGTACAAAACTGACCTCGTAAATAGAGACGCCTTGAATTTGAATGGGACATGGGTAAGGATGAGAAGGTTGACCAACCCAAACTTCTTCAAGCTATCGAAGGATTCCACGCAAGTTGTTCAACTGTCAACTGCCAATCGTCCTGCTGATTCCCTTCACTGCATTTGGTAAATTCGATACTAGGTGTCATCTTATGAAAAGACCCAGAAAAAAATCAGTCGATTTATAATTGGACGATGCTAAGTCCTGACGGCGGGTCCACTCGGGTCCTGTTACATAAGAGTCCAAACAAGGCAAGCTGTTCGCACCAGGCATTGTTGTCTTAGCGTGCCTTTGACCAACAAGAACCTCTTCTACAACTACTTGTTTCAAGTGACCATCTATAATGTCGTCAACAGTCAGGGACGCAGAGTACGACGCAAACTTGCTCGCTTCTGCTCCTAAGGCGACCAAGGAGCAGCTTCAGGTGTGTTTTCAAGTGTCCCACGTAGCTCCTTGTACTCATGATTCTCAACCTTACAGTCTGGGTATACAACGGATTTATTGAAACCAAAGCAAAAGCCGCGCAGAGCCAGAGATCTTGAAGCAGGTCAAGTCAACCAGAAAAAGACACGACCAACGACCGAATCGAGCCCTCCATCAAAAAATGCAGCACCCTTTTACCGTACAAGAAAGGGGATCATCATCATTTCTATCGTAGTCATTGTTGTGCTAGGGGCGATCATAGGAGGGGCTGTAGGTGGGACCCAGGGGAAAAAGGTTCATGCAAGTACAGTGCCGAACATTCCAGTGCCAGGTAGTCCAGTTATCCAAGGAGGGCAGACAGGAGGTTTACAATCAGCGACATCCACGACACCCTCTTCGTCGAATTTCACGACATCCACGACATCCTCTTCGTCGAGCGGAGAGCCAGTAAATCCACAAGTGTCAGTTACAAAACCTGCAGGGCAGGAGGTCGGTAGTCCTGCGTAAATTATGTGGTCTAGAGTTATCGATGCGCTATGGACGTTCGTTTTGGTGCTTTCGTTTATTATTATCTGGATATTGGTTTATAATTCTTTCTCGGTTTACAAAGACTTTAGCTGGTATAGATCTTCAACTTCATATACGTCATCAGCATTCAACAATGAAAGCAGATTTTGGACTAGTTATTATCGCAGCCCCAAATCCATGGTTTTTACCTTATGGGCTCAGTGGCGAAAAGATTATTTTTAAACATCGCCGTTGTGAACAAATTTTTGAGAGAGATTTAAGCTTAACCACGTTCAAAGCCGTCAAGCAGGAACGTTGAACAAGAGGGAGGTAATTCATCTGGTCTTTCCTCTCAAAGGAGGGACAAAGTAATCGGCGGGATTTAGTAAGTCAATAACGAATTTCCAATTTCGGACCTCCAAGTCTTTTCTTCGAACTTTGTAAATTTGGGCTTACAGTTCATCCTTTGCTCGACAATCTCTGACCGTCGAAAGGAAACGCAAAAATACTGGACACAGGAACGCAAAGATGAAGATACGCCAATCGAACCTGATTTGTCTGCTTGCTTTCTCCACTTTCTTCTCGACAACGACTGCTAGTCAAGTCAAGTCTGCTCGGGCGATTTCCGAAAACCAATTTGACAAGGCTCACTCTCTTGGAGATAATTACGTTTTCGACCCGCGGGACGGGTGGCAGACCGTGAACGTCACCAATCTCCAGTACAAATACGAACGGCGTTCGGAAATAGAAAGACAAGATGATACATCCGTCGTGAAGAGAGCAAAGGCGAAAGGTATTGGCGACGCCATTGCTGGCGTGTTGAAGAATATATTCAAGGGACTAAAAGGCCTTGGAAAACCGGAAACCGCCACTATCACCTGGTACGTTAGCAGAGCTGATTCAAACGACCGACCTAACCTCGTTTATAGGTATACGGGTGGCGATCTTTTAAATCCAAGTTGTTGGTCAAATGGAAATTGGGCGCCAACTGTAAGAAAAAGAGGCTTCATGCGTCCGCCATTAGTTAAAAAATTGATAGGACAAGTCATTCGCCTGTGCACTCACAATGGACGGATGGACGAATCGTCCAAAGTGCTTCAAATTCTTGGAAGGTAAGCCACTAGCACTCTCAAGCGATAGGTGCTCACGAATACAACCAGTCTGCAACACGCCAACAAAGTGTGTTTTTGTCCGAGTTGTTGATACCTGCGCTGGTTGTGCCCCAGGATCCAAACATATCGACATGACAAGAGCGGCATTTGCCCAATTAGCGGAATTCGACGTCGGTGTAGTGCAAGTCCAATTTCGACCAGCAACTGATCCAAAAACATGGCAAGTGTTCAATCATCGCTGTCAATTATAAACCCTCATTCTGGAGATAGGTTTGAGAAACTCTGGGGCCCCAAAGTCCACAGCGCTTGAAATAGAAATTAAATAACATTGCAATCTGTGATTGCAACGAAACCATCAGATATGTATATCAGCAGAAGTTTTGTATTCACTCACTGTATCACTCGATTTATACTGCTCATGCCTTGAGATAGACCCTCTTACGTTTTTTCCCTTCCACAATTCTTGCTTTCACTTTTTCTTCGTCCATTCCTTCTTCTTCGTACATCAGAGCCGTCCGTTCAGAATCGTTTTTCCTGCGGATAAATTGTAATGCAGCCAGATTATATCCGATAACGTCCTTGTGGCCTTGCAGAGCAGTGCGTAAGTGTTTTCGGAGACGAATTAGTGTTGGACGCATGATGCGGTTGGCAACAATTTGACGATGATGTGTCCTCAAAAGAAAAAATACGATCCTTGCCACGAGCGTGATATTCAAATCCTGTAAATAAATACATAATTAAGGAAGAAAAGAAAAATAGACTTGGCAATACCTTCTCCACCCAGACGTCGAGGTAAACCATCAACGATACGACCTTACCAAATGGGAGCACTAACAAAGCATCTTGCAAAGCCGTGCTCGGCACCTTTTCCACTACTTTCAAGACGTATGTTTCAGGCTCCAAGTCATAAGCTGCCAGAACAGGATTTCTGGGAGGAGGTTGCAGGCGCAACGCATCATTTTTCGACAAACGGGCCATAGTCTCTCTGTATTCCTCGAAAGTTGCACGTTCCTTGTCAGCGAGATCTAGCGCTTCCATGATGCGTTCTCCGGCCATCAAAGTCTCCGTGGTTTGTTTCGTAACGACGTCAACCTCAGTTTCTGTCGCTCCGTTTCCAGCAGGAACGTGGATTCCGTTCATAGTGTCAGCAATCCCAGACTCGTGCAATTTTTCTAGCTCCTTCTCACGTTCTTCCTCGAGGAAAAGCTAAATGGCAATTCGTCAAGACGACAAGAAGAAAAATCTCTTATGGATCTTACTGGCTCGTCAAGTTTCTCCCAAACTCGTATAGACTTGTCTTGTGAGCCTGTTACGACAAAGTTGCCATAATGGCTCAATGTCAAGGCCCAAATTTCACCGTGGTGACCGTCCAACTTCTGGATTCCTTCAAACTACAGCGTTCATTTTGCTTAGTGAAGACAATCTTAAGAATCGAGCGATTTCACCTTATCTCCATCCCAATATTTGAGCATCTTATCTTTCCCCACCGTCCAGAAGTAATGGGAACCTTTCTCAAATGCCACTTGCATAACACTCTCGTCATGCGCAAAAATGGACTTGTGACAGTCACCAAAATCAAGTCCCCAGATTTTGACATTTTTGTCCGCAGAGCACGTTACGATGAGTTTCGAGTCGTCAGAAATGTCCATGGCAAGAACTGGCAACTAGCAGAAGGTTGAGATGACTGAAGTAAAATAATTTCAGTTTTATTCACCTTGTGACCATATAACGACAAAAAGAATTTGAGGCTGTCTTGATAGAAGACCTTGACCGTCGAATCCAAGAGGGAGACTGCCAAAAGTTTACCATTCGGACTGTATTTCACCGACAAAACTTCGTCAGACATCTTCAGCGTCTTGATATGAACCAGAGAAAGAACCCTTCCGCTTTGAATCTGTATAGACATGTTAGTCACCCCTCACTATCAGACATATCAAGTTTACTTCTGAGGAATCCTTATGCATAAATTCCCAAAACTTGACGTCCTTGTCTGCACTGCCGGTAACCAAGACTTGCCGGTCTGGACGGACATGCATCGACCAAATTGTGGCTGAATGTGCCTTGATCGTCTCAATAAGTGTCGAGGACGCTAAGTCGTAGATGAAGATCTCCCCTGATTTTGTTCCGACGGCCACCTAAAGACTTGTAAATCTTACGTACTCGTAGAATACATGTAAGACTAACATGTCTGTCACCTGGTAAGAATACACTACAGACGGCATAGCCGCATTCCATGGTGCGAATACATTGTGTCGTTTTCATGTTCCAAATCTTCAATGATCCTAATACAGTTGGTTAATGCATAACATTTTCAATGCAAGTCTAACAAACCATTAGATGCAGATGCTAGTATCTGATCATCAGAGCTAAGGCACAATGTCCGGACATCTAACCTGTGACCAGGTAGATTAACTGAGTAGTGTTTGGTCGCTTCCAGAACATCATCTTTAGATTTCGTGGGTTGTGGAATGTTGTAAACCTCGAGGGCATTGTTTGCTAGCGCTACGAAAAGCTTTGCCATAAATTCAGAGAATGGAACAAGCGTAGATATTTTTAGCCATACCTGAGACCCACCCTTCGGGCTTGTTTCCTTCAAACCGAAATCGAATGACCGAACTTTACCACTCGCCCTAATGACGACGTGAGGTGTGAAGTAGTCGACAAAATGTGAATCCATCGTCACTTCTTCATTTTCCAACTGTGGTTCTGTTTCAAGATATTGACTGCCTTTGGTTTCCACCTTATTTTGCTGCTTTTTCTCTTTTGCCCTTTTTTTTCGTCTAGCCATCTTCTTTTTCACCTCTTCGTCTGTTCTAATACGGAATACCTCGACAGAACGATCGTTGGATTGGATTGCAAGGTAAGGCTGTGAAGGATGGAATTTAATTTGCGAAATTCGTTGTTTCGATGCTAAAGGAAGACTTGATATGGCGCTTATCGACTTTGCAACCTATTGATGCAGTAAGCTTGGGAGGTCACAAGTCCTAAGCAAATAACACACCTCTCCTGTTTCTGTCTCTTTGAGTCCGTGAGCACCGCGATCTATTCTCCAAGCTTTCACTTCTCCTTCGCCACTTCCCGTGAAGACCAAATCTTTCTCTGGACTGACATCTAATGACCATATCTCAGATCGATGTGCAACAATAGTTTGGATACAATGTTGAGTTGAAAGATCCCACAGCTTCATAAAAGTGTCTTTTGAAGCTGTAAGCAAAAACCCAGAAACACCAGTCGCAGACGTCGAGGGCTGATCGGGAGCGGGGAGAAACTGTATCGCTGTAATTTGGTCCCGATGACCGCGTAATCTACGGAACATTAAGTTTCCTGACGAGAATATTTTAACCATCTCATACCGATATAACCCAGCTTCACCAACAATATCCCAGAGAATAAGGTCTGTATCCTGAGAACCTGAAGCAAAGTGTGTTCCAGCGTCGTTAAAAGCAAGTGCTGTGATCGCTTTTCTATGGCCATTGAATGTAGTTACAACAGAACTGGTGGATGCGTTCCATAACCGAATTGAACCATCGGCATAGCCCACGGCGAAGGAGTCTTGTTGAGGAGACTGTGCTATAAATGTAACTTCTTCTCGATGTCCAGTTTCATGCCACATAGAAATCTAAATCTCATTGGAAATAAAGAAAACAACATTCTGCGATAAACCTTACCATTTGTCCTTTTTTAACATCCCAAACCAGCACATCCTCGAGAGCAGGGACGTATGCCAGTCTTCCGTCAAAGACTGAATTTGAAGATGGGCTGCAAACTAAACCAAATGCCTGCAGAACATCGGCTCACATTAAAACTGAAGTCACAACCTAAACACGTACCTGAGTAGGACCGTGCCTCGCATAACTCTGCACCATAGTCAACGTTCAACTGAAAAAGTTTTACGAATATGATCGCTGTTGCCAAATATAGATTGCCGGTTGCAACGCCGCTACCTCCTCTCTCAGACCGTAATGCCTAATTCACCAAGCACTGAAGCTGCGAGTCGCTTTCTCAAGTTTGTAAACGCATCTCCGACGCCATTCCATGCGGTTCATAATGCTGCACTTCGTCTAAAGAAAGCTGGCTTTCAAAAGGTACATTTTTCTTTAGTCTGGAAATGACATCTTTCTGAATCCTGCTTAGATCTATGAAACAGATGAATGGAAAAATATCATCCAACCCGCGGGTAAATACTATTTCACTCGGTTAGACTCTTTTTTCTTCTAGTTGCTAGACATCGACTGAAATGAATATCAACGATAAAGGAATCAGACCGCTTTGGTTGCGTTTACGCTGCCGAAGAACTGGAAGCAGGGTGTTGGACTCAGCATAGTCGCAACGCATGTAGACAGTCCGAATCTAAGAGTATGTTGCTTGCACACTGATCTATGTGGACATTGATCTTAGGCACTACACTCTGAGATTCGTCCGATTTCAAAGCGTACCAAATCAGCTTACCTCCAGGTCGGCGTTGAGACTTACGGTGGAGGAATATGGCATTCCTGGCTGGACCGCGATCTCAGCATTGCTGGACGTATCGTAGTAGCGGAAAGTTCTGGCACATACAAGTCGAAACTTGTAAAGATCGATCGTCCGATCCTCCGCATTCCTACTCTCGCTATTCATCGTAAGTTTTTATTTAATTTTTGCAGTTTTTGGTTAATGACCAAGCAGTGGACCGAGGCGTTAATGATAATTTCAAGTTCAACCAAGAGTCGGAATTCATTCCCATCCTCGGGATGATTGAATCTCAGTTGAATAACTCTTCCAAGGTTGACGATGATAGAAAGGACGAGCCCAGGAAGGTACCAAAAGTTGCATCTAGCACACAGGAATACCATCACCCTGCCCTTCTCGAACTCCTGGCCAATGAACTCTCTGTTGCGCCCGAACGAATTCACGATTTCGAACTGTACGTAGTTCATTAGCCTCTAGAAGTATGTTTTGACCCTCTTTTCAGGAGTCTCTATGATACCCAACCTGCTGTCTTAGGGGGTATCAACAATGAATTTATTTTCAGTCCACGTATGGACAATCTTGTCTCTTCGTGAGCAGAATTTTGACCACAGTGTTCTCAGCTAACAATTTCCCAGATTCTGCGCCGTTGAGGCTTTGGCTGAGACAGTTTCCGCTGAAGGTTTTCCATCTCCTGATGGAAATGTGAATTGTATTGCACTCTTTAACCACGAAGAGATTGGTAGCGTATCAACATCCGGAGCCGAGTCGAATCTAATCCCGATTCTTCTCAATCGACTTTCACCTACGCCTGACTCGCTTGCGCAGTCTATTTCTCGGTCTTTCTTAATCTCTGCTGACATGGGTCATGCTTTGCATCCCAACTACACGTCAAAACATGAAGAAAATCACAGACCGCTGATGAACGGTGGAATTGTCATCAAAACTAACGCGAAACAAAGATATGCCTCGGATGCCATTGGCTCCTTCATCATTAAGCAACTTATTCAACGAAAGGGGGGGAAGGTCCAAGAGTTCGAAGTTCGCAATGATATGTAAGCAACTTTTAATTCCAAATCTAGTCGCTGATGAATTCCCAGACCATGCGGTTCGACCGTTGGGCCAAAGTTGTCAACGATTGGCATACGGACGGTAGATGTGGGCAATCCCATGCTATCCATGCATTCGATTCGAGAGACGGCTGGTTCACATGATGTGCAATATGCCATTGACCTATTCTCATCACTTTTTGAAAGCTTCAGTGAAGTTGGAAACTCGGTTTCGCTGGATTAAAGTTGGATCAACCCCATAGAGCTGATAAAAGTACAGTGGAACTGGATGTTTTGTAACCTGTTCGGCATAAACAGTGCCTGAATGGCAACAATATCTATCGTTTGGCCTTTCTCACAGCCATGGGTTCTGAAAATCTCGAAAGTGAAAGAGCACTGCGCTTTTTAGCGGTACGCGTGTAACTTGTGAGGACCCATTCCCTATCGGCCTGTGTCTGTTCTATGGTGCCTTGTCGAATTTCATATGCTGAACAAAAATGGGGTGATTCCAAGGATCAACGAAACTGCGAAGAGACATACGTTTCATCTCAAACCTTGGACCCACTTCAGCTAACTGTACGTCTCGTCCAGTCTTTACAAAGACATGATGCCTGACGTCCACGGTTGAATAGACCAAGCACCACTAGAGAAGGAAAACATACCGAAACGAAATGAAGTCATCTTGGTTTGCGAAAGTCATCACACGCTTGCTATCCTCTTTCGGAACTGGGAAGAGATACTTAAGGACGTCCATAATACGTTCTCCAAGGTTCGAGGTAAAATTTTCAAAAATTAGATGTGGATATTGCTCGGAGACTGTTGATTTATTATAATTTGCGATGTCGTGACGGAGAGTGACGTTGCTGAGAGTGAAGTAAACCGTTGGACCATGAGGAAAATGAGATACAATGAGTGCATCAGGGATACCACGGTGTTCATGAACAACAATGAGATCAGTAATGTCATTTGCTCTGCACGCCTCTGCGAGCTCTTTTACCACATAATTTCCTCGATTTATTCGATGCGAATTCGGGAGTACAAGTCTCATTTCCTGTAAATATTGATGAGATAATAACATATACGCGCTGAGATTTATTCCCAGACCTTTGCAAACTGCAGTAATTTGGAACTTGGATCTCTAGATGTCGTTATGACGATTTTAGGGTCTTGGATACCAGCTCTAGAATATTCATTATCGATATGTGTGCGTGGTTCTACGAAAATGTTAGGGAACCAACACTGCCACGATAGAAAAAAAATGATATACCAGCTTGAGCCTCGTCATAGGCAAGGTCCTTCCCAAGATCCTTCGCGTTTTTCTTTAACTCTGTAGGCAGAACTCGCCCTGCGGCTAGACTCTCTTTAAGTTGCTTTTTTCGCTCGTAAGTTTGCCGTTCCTGAGCCTCCAAGGATTTGGAATAAATATATTCTCGACGCTCCCGCACCTGCCGTCGCAACTATATGACTGATTGAGCCCTAATTGCAATCATATATAAAAACAACAGCGTACCATCGCGATGAAAAAGTCAGTTAATCAGTTTAACGTGACAGACAGTCACAACCAGAGTTACCGTGACCTTGGTCACTGGCAGTGGCACAGAAAACTTGTCTGAATTTTATTTACACCATAGTGAAACGCCTTTGAAGAAATATTTGAATACAGAGCATAAAATAAAATGTGGGCTATATTGCAAAGTATATCTCTCTTGCCAAATCGAGACCCAATCCCTGAATACATGATCCCAATTCCAAGCTAACTCTAGAGTGAGATATATATCTGGTGCGCTGTGCACGGTAAGTAATATAACAAAAACTTGGACATTTTATAAAGACGCACCTTTATAGGCATCGTAATAATTTCTCCATTAGAATTACGGGTAATGATTTTGATGTCATCGAATTCCTCTGAAGTTGGTGAAATTTCAGAGGGCTCTGCATGAAGAGAAATAAAAATTCCTTGATAGAGGGTGGTTACGCACTATACGCGGCACCAGATTCTACAGCATCATTGCTTGAATGCGAAGGGTTCGAGAAACAAGCATAACGATACTTTTCCAGAGAAGACACGCAAGTTTGAAAAGGGTACCATTCATAAGTCTCCTAACAGATTAATTCACATGTCAGATGGCATGCAACCTACTAAGTTTTGTATGTTACCGGATCTGCCAAATATGAAGGGGTATACTCTCCTTTGTAACGCATTTTTTGGCATGTGTGAATATAAAAACCTAAGAAACATGAATAGGAACATCAACGACGGCACTTCAATCGAAAATTTTACCCATGTACAGTGCCTCCATGCTGGGTACTCCAGCCTCTCTAATCTCCTGCGCTAATGACACCTCTCGCAATGCACTAAGCTAGAGTGAAAATTACAGTGAGTAGATTCTAAAACCATAAAAACCGCACCTTGCCCATCGAAAAACGTTCCCAGGTTTTGTCGTATATGAAATAAACGCTGGAAACACACTTTGGCAGGATGTCCAAGACCGCCAGGGCTATTAACTTCCCATCAAGCTTATACAACTGGTGGTAGGATCCGTAATTTCGAGGTAGATGGTCCGGCCGAGTTGTAGAATATGGAATAGGGCCTGACTAAGAAGACGTAAATCTGAGTTCACCGGATACCGTAACAGTAGCACTCACATGCAGGGGAGACTCTACAAGAAATCGCTCGAAGCCAGCCGGGTAACTCTTATTGTCGCTATGTATTTCTTCTTGATACTTTTTATACAGGGCATACTTCTGAGGAGTATACGATGCAGGTTCCAGAACGACCTGAAAAACATGCCAACTGTAACATTGCCAATATAGACCTCGATGCCAAGCGAACCTCGAAATTATGGGCAGCCTCCAGTTCTGGGTGCAGACTGCTCTCTGTCAGATGAACGGAATCGGCTAATGAGGTCAGAGGTGGCAATTTAGGTATGTGCGGTTTCGTTTGTCGTATGACTGTTGTGTCAGCACTGTAGAGAGTCAGACGTTGTACCTAAAATTGGGAACCGCGAATCCTGACGATTTGCCCGATCCTAAAGATTTATCCAAATCACCATGCAAAACAAACCGATTCCAGCTGTGGAAAACAAAAAGGTAAAGATTTGAGCAAGTCATCAGAAAGACGATGCATGCTCACCGATTGAGCAATTGTCTGTGACTTCGCGAAGGTTTGAATTCCATCGCGCCTAACCTATAGGCCATCAGGATGATATATTACCAAAAAAAAGTGAATACACGCACTTGATTGTATACTGGGGACAGCAGGACATCTTCAAGTTAGGTTTATAACAATAGGTACCTGAATCCAGTATGAAAAGCCGAACTATAACTTGCACTAATATTCAACGTGTACCAGAACGGCGCCATCCTCGATCTATCATCACTTGGTAGGCCTTCAAGTCATTAGAACGGTATATCAAACATGAAGATTGTCCATGAGCCTCACTGAGGGAGAAAGTTTGAGAGCATCTAACGTGGCTGTATGATAACTGCTCGCTTCTTCCTTTCGCTGTCCTGAAGGAGAACAATATCCACATGTTATCGCACCAGGGACGCCTGGGTATACAATGTTGTCGTTATGGTCCATGATCAATGCAACTGGGCACGATGACGATCAGATGATTCGAATACTAATCGAGGTGAAGGTCAAATATCAATTCCCCTTCGTTGCTTCTAAATTGTATTGTACATTTTTTCTGTATTTAGTAGCCAAATCAGCTGCCGTCTTCACAGAAGCGTTTGCTCGTAAGATCTCCTTGTTGAGGACGTGAGTTCATCAGGCGGAAAGTCTGCGAATAAACTGACTTCTAAGCAATGATTGAGTTCCAAGATCGTTTCTGTGCATTTTGACTGTCTAACGAGCTGTAACTTCAGACAGTAAATAATGTTTTCAATTACTTACGGTATTCTTCAAAATGCGTTCCAAAAGTACAGCTTGTCGTTCCGCGTGTGGATTTTCCATGAGTTCAATGAACTGATGGCAACGGCAACCGTCATGACCAACACTCGTCACGCATCACGCCAATAACTTGAAAGCTGTAGATACCAAAGGGCCTTGATGGACAAAATACTGTATTATACATATTTGTTACACAAGTGTTATATAATAGATTCATGTGAAGTGCAGGCATATAACTTGAGCAAAGGAAAGAAAGGTCGCCAACTGAACAAAAGTGCAAGCAAGAAAAGGACTCTCAAAACAATCAACCCCAGCCATCCCACCTCCCATACCGACGATACTCTTGCAAAGTGCAATTTCTACTCTCTTTCTTCTCCTTCTCGCGCTCTTTCTCCTTCCCCTTATCCGCTTTGCTCACTACAGAAGAACCACTTACAGACCGCGGAGCACGTTGCAAAGATGAAGTCCTGGGTGGTGACCCGGGCAACGGCGACAAGCCAAGAGTAGGTGATCCTGTGGTCTGCACATTGGTCGTCAGCTTGGGAAGGGCGAGACGGTACCACCCCCCCGTGAACGTCAATGCCAGCAGCTGATAGTTAGGTGTGCTGGAGGGCTGTAGAGCATCCTGAGCCGGGCCTTGCATCCACCCAACGACACAACGCTCTTCGTCAGGTAAATCATTTGAGATCCGAGAGGTTGAAGACAAGGAGATGTGAGCTGACTGAACAGGTATCCTGTATTGAGCATACGACCACTCCGATTCAAAATACTTCGGAAGTGGTAAAAAGGGTGTAAGTGGGGAGAAGGTGGACTGTCGGTTCCTAGGAACGAATCTCAGTGTTCAGGTGTGTGTGATCCAAACCAATGTCAGGGAGCTTACGTGGCTCCAGAAACAACGAGCGTGAAAACATGAATAGTACCCTTATCACTCCATACACATAGCTCCTGTTCGTCTGGACGAAATGCAACACCATAGATCTCTGCTTTATCAGTACCCCTCCTAAACTCTCTGATAAGTTTACCAGTAACGGAATCCCATACACGGACCAATGTCCCTCTCTCTGACGTTGTGGCGAATAATCGTCCTGATGGAGGAGTTGACAAACTCGTCAACGCAGACGTATGAGCAGCAATTATAGACACTGGGTGTTTTGATGGAGGTGGTGGTGGTTTTCGAGGTGGAGATGAAGAAGGCGGACCTCTATATTCCGGTAGTGGACAAGGAGGGAGATGAACCAACTGTACATGCCCGATCTGGCGTCCAGCAATGGCCAGTAATGTTGAATATGGAGCAGTGGCAATCGTCAGCAGCCCTAAACAAAAGTAATGTCTTTCAAAATAAAAGAAGACAAGATAACTATGGATCAGTGTTTCACCTCGTGGGTTATCACAAGTATCCCATTCGCCGTATCTCGTAATAGTGCTGCCGATCCTAAAGACCACAACCCGTCTTCTTAGAGAGACAGCAAGCCACCCTCTTCTACAAGCGATTCCTCGTACCCTTTCTCGGAACTCGAGTTCGGCGACGTCCTTCCCAATGGCATCGTTCCACACGACAACCTTGTTTGGAGGATAGAGGGGACTCCGGCCGCCACCCAGCAGAAAAATGATGTTCGAACAATGTAGGGGCACTGCTGCAGATAGTGTACCGCCTGTCAATTCTACGCGTGGATTTGAGTAGACAGCAGGGCTATACAAGTTGAACAGAACACTTTACCACGTTTTCGGATCACCTGCAACGGATAAGCGCGATAAACTGCAAAACCTGCGGGTGTTGTCGCTGTAAATATATTACAGTCTGCATCTAACCTGGCATCAAAAATATGTACGGGGCTTGTAGACGAGATGGAATGCCGTGCCAAGTTCATTGCCTGAACCGTGGGAACGTAAGAAGCTTAATTGCTAGATACCCAATTTGGGCAACAATAGATAACGTAATTATCATTGGACAGGTACAGCAGCGTACAGCAAGGAATATGCAATAAAGGGCGACTGGGACAATAAAATGGGGGATTTACGCCATAAGATCATACTACGCATACCAGAAAAACAGGTGATTCCAAAAATGAAAGTCTGAACAAAAGACCCTGGGGGCACGGCCGCAAGGATTACCATATATGTTCAACCCTCAATCAGGTGGTCGTTTATTGTGTCTCATCTTAACCTCTAGCTACCCGTCTGCATTATGGCCGTCGCAGCAACAGCGAATGAATGACCCGGAATTTTGGTGGAAGAGATCGTAGATTGATTGGGACTCTTTGTCTGAGGATTAGTCTGTGTCCACGATTTCGGCGGCTCCAATCCTATACGTGCCAGCTCCTGCCTCGCCATCTTGAACTCTAATTCTTCCATCTGGCTCTGCGCAACTACTGCTGCTCGCGCTTCAGCTTGCCTCTGTAGCTCCACCTCTGACTCATCGGAGAGGTAATCCGTGAACCCCTCAGAAGTGATAGTGCTATCCGAGAGCATGCCATCGCTGCTACCACTGCTGCTCGATCTACAATCGTGGTTCATCTTCGAGGATCTCGGAACGAGAAATCGATCTCCGTTGCGTGCCGCTGTCGTAGATGGAGAATTAGACGCAGAACCGCGTTGACGGTTGCTCAGAGTAGAGGGCGGGCTATCATGGCATCGAATTTCTGACGACCGCATATCCGAAGCGACAACCGTGGAAATCGAAACAGAGGTCGTTGCTGGACTCGGAGCAGGACGTCTGACGCTAGAAATGCGTCGTGGGGTCGCTGAATTACCAAGATCGGCTTGTTTACGGCTAGGAGATGAGTGAGACGAATATGGCCCCTCCCCACTGGCAGTGCGACGGTCAACAGACGTTATGGACGCCTTGCGTTTTGAATGATTTTCGTTTGTTGGAGAACTTGGGAGAGAAGAGGAAATCCCTGTGGAATTGCTCCTGGAATCGTTGTTTGAATCTGGAGAAATACTGGTTTGTCTACCCCTTCCAGTACTGGGTACATTTAGAGGTTTGGTGGAAGGCTTGGACGAGCATATCATTAAAGCCGCTCCATTGCCCTTGCGCGACGTTGACCTAGAGGGCGATCTCATGCTTCCAGTATGCGACGTTGTGTGACCATTACCCGCTTTGGAAGTCAACGGTGGCAAGCGCAACGCGCTGAGGAAGTCCGCTACAGCAACCGGAGTCGGAATGCGATGGACGATGCTGACAGCGGGCCAGTCAGCGGGAGCGATCATGTTGATTTCGCTTGGATACGGAGGACGGCAGCAGCCTGGCCATCCAGGATTTTTGTAACCAGTCTGCTGCGGCGGTGGGTCCTGATTTGCCCACTGGACATGTGGATACATTTAGAGCCGGCCTTCTGCATTTTACCAGGCAAAGCCACGCACCTTGCAAAATCCGCAACCATTGAAGCTCTCGACTGTTATGATAAGGCAATGATCGATGATTTGGTCAACAAGAGTTGCGCTATTATCGGGGTGGAGGGTAGAGAGATGTACCTTCAGCGTTCTTGAGAAATAGGACATCCATACGCGGGTGTGCCGTTCGGTTACGACATGTCTCCCGAATGTGCGGACATCTTCATTGTGATCAACAAAGGTGAAGGACAAGAGAGGTATACACACTTCGGGTGAGCAAAAACCTTGCACATAGGGCATGGATTCACGGCTTGATTAATGGAGCCTGCAGAATAGCACATGGCACTATGTAGTATGAAGAGTTGAAAAGATGATAGAAGGAATTGGCTTGTTTAGTATTTGTACTTTTAGGACATGTGCCGTTCTGACAGCTTCAGTCTCTCCTTCCTCAATTAGAGAAACACAAAATGTTTTATTTGATCTGCCTCGTTGTTGCAGACACTGGTCCTCGAGGCTGATGAGTGTTGGATATAGCACCACGGTTAAGTTGCCCGACTGGGACGAGATAAGATCAAGAGCCAAGGCTTCAACAACACAGCCTCGTACACTGCTAAAGATTATGCCGATGTTAAATCTTTTCCATCTCATCCACCATGGGCAACTCCCGTAGCAAACTGTCCCCGGAGCAACTGGCAGACCTTCAGAGAAACACATACTGTCAGTCTTTGCATTCCATTCTTATTACATCACCTTACACCACTTATATTCATAGTTGACAAGAAGGAACTTCAACAATGGTAAAAATTGCGTCTTATAGACCTGCAGATCCAGTCATCTCTATCCTATGCATTCAGGTATAAAGGATTTAAGAAGGATTGTCCTTCAGGCCATCTTGACAAGGCAGAATTCAGCAGGATATACAAGCAGTTCTTTCCTTTTGGTGATCCAGCTGAATTCGCCGAATACGTCTTCAACGTCTTCGATGCCGATAAGAGCGGTTACATCGACTTCAAGGAATTCATCTGCGCTCTGAGTGTCACGAGTCGCGGCCGCCTGGAAGAAAAACTTAAATGTACGTTTGTCTAGAGGCTTTTATTTTGCCCTATCGCTCACAGACTTGTTTTCCCCAGGGGCGTTCCAACTTTATGACATAGACAAGGATGGAACGATTACCTACGATGAGATGCTCCAGATAGTGCAATCGATTTACAGGATGACTGGAGAGATGGTTAAGCTACCTTCAGATGAGGATACGCCTGAAAAGGTATTTGCCTAGGCGCCCATCTCCAAATCCGGCTAACTTGTCCAATTTCTTCAGCGGGTGGACAAGATCTTTAGGAATATGGACAAGAACAAGGACGCAAAGCTTACTTACGACGAATTCGTAGAAGGAAGCAAGCAGGATCCCACGATAGTCCAGGTGAGATTTAAATCCTTAATTTGCCAAATTTCCAACTCATCCATGAATCAGGCATTATCACTGTATGACGGGCTTGTATAGACAGGTTCATTATGTTGATATCTCTCGCAATTCTGCTCTTTAACGATATCCCTTATGTACCCAGAAACCAAATGTATAAATAAATATACAACTTCGTCATAACATCATGCTGGTCTTTCTACTCCCGCTTGAACCACGAAACATAGACGATATTACAATGTCAAATTCATTGTGGTAGTTTGTTGTACTTCTTGAGTACTCTGTTTTCCACGTCATTACCGATCCAATTGTAAAGTCCTTCTGCAAACTCAAGGTTATCCTTCTCGGCTTTAAACAATTTAACATAATCTTGTACAGGACTCGGTTGTGCCGCTGATCCAGCGAATGGTGTCGTAGCCATGGTTTGCGGAGCAGTTGCAGCTGTAAAATTTAGATCAAATAAGTGAAACCTGAAGAATAAGACGACAAAATTTACCATTGTCACCACCGAGAAGCAGTTGGTATAAACCATTCAGGCCGAAAAAGTTAAGGAAGTACCATGACAGTGAAGAAACCCATCGCACGTCCATATCAGGCGCATCAATACCGCGTTGAAGCATAGACTTGAAGCCAAAGGTTAGAGGAAAAGGGAGTTTGACTAGTTTAGAGTGTTAATACGGTCCAAATTTTTATGATGAACCGGGTCAACATACTCAAAACAAATCCTTGGAAGAAGAAATTTATCCATCCCATAATGACCATTTGTGGTACCATCATCACCATTTGTGTCTTCATACCAGCCATCATTCCGTCCATGGCGCTTGGGTCGCTTAGAGGGTTAGGAAGAGGAGTGGGGCCGTTACGTTCTGTCGGCGGCCCGTCTTTGAGGTAAGTTCCAGCGATGAAAGCTTCGGTGAGGTATTGAGATATCGACATATAGAGAGGTGGGGGAATTGGTGAATAGGAAGCTGTAGCACGTAGAATCTGGGAGCGGGCAACAGCTCGCCTACAAAACGGCGATGTTATGTGACTACATTTATAAAAGATGATGTATATAAACGTACTGTTCGCGTGTAGCTGCTCTTGACAGCTTTTTTGGAGAAGATTGAAGCAAAATCACGATATAATGTCGAAGTATGCCAACAAGAATCTGTCAAATTAAAAGTTGAAAGAAAATTGAACATTGCGCCTTGGTGAAGACATACCATGACAAGGGTAATGGGGAAGAGGACCCAGTCCCGTATCTGAGGATCCAAATATAGTGACACTCTATGAACATGGATTTTCAGATAATCTTCAACGTGTATGCACGTTCTCAGACTTACGCATTGCTGGACATTGTGTAGACGATGTTGATGACGGTGCTTTTCCAGTATTAGTGGCTGTGCCCATTATTCTGCTCTTTATTTCCAATCACTCTGTTCCCTGGCGGACCAGACATCCATCATGGATACCTCACCAACGGCCTTGTTTGACTCCTATGAGCAGGACTTTCGGCAATTCGTCGAAACCATTAGAGAAAGATTGGAGGGGAGTGTGTCGGAGGATCCAAGGTCTGGTAAGATTTGGAAATGTCATGTCATGCTTGTTGCATCTCTGACCAGTCTGTTGAATCGTAGAGCAAAAGAACTCATCGCTTAGTAGGGTAGAAATGGAACTTGACGAAGCTGATGAGATGGTAAATTCCTCATTTTTGCCCAACCGCCTTTATTCTCAACGAATTTTTACTCTTCCAATCAGGTCTCTCAAATGGAAATTGAAATCCAAAGTATACCGATAGCTATTCGCTCGCAATACCACACCCGTCTACGTGCTGCCAAAGCTGATCTGCAAAAGTACAAAAAGCTGTTGGCCGATTCACGGTCGCAATTCGTTCGAGCCGACCTCTTATCTTCCAAGGCCAACCCAAACGGCGCTTATGCGTCATCAGATGACCCTTACGCCTCTTCCGGTGACAGGGCTCGGTTGCTTGCAGGCACGACAGTGCTAGAGCAAGGTACCAAGAGGCTACAGCAGTCGCAACAGCTTGCACTCGAGACCGAAATGCAAGGTGCAGAAATTTTGACGAATTTGGTGTCTCAAAGGGAGCAGATCGAGAATTCGAGGGATACGGTATGTACAGCAGTCGTTTCTTTGATATCTGTCTTAGAAATGTTTTGTATCAGCTACGACGCGCGGATCTCGTTATTGACCGTGCCTCGAGCACGTTAAAGCAGATGGTTCGGAGGTGGGTCCCGTCTGCTTTGAGCGAAATCATCACCTGTGCATCTAACCTTTCCGACATGGGTTCGCAGGATGTATCAACAACGCGCAGTCACAGTAGCCATCATCGCCGTGCTCCTCACCCTCATTGCCGTTATTGCCTGGGAAAAGTTGTCTCGTTAATACCCGCCCTGTTTGCTTGAGGGTTCTTTCTTAATCTATCAATATTTTGACGATGTACAGGGACTTATTGTATGCCATAGAACTGGTCACAAATAAATACTTATTGAACAATAATATTCTTAGTGACCCTATGTAATTAAATTCTTGGACAGGAAATCGTTCTTGATAAGCGATGTTGTACATTGAATCTCGAGGGTCTCAAGAGCCAGCAAGCAAAGAGAAGTGTAGTAGGTCACAATGATAAAGATCGTAAATAGCACGAAGGAATGGAAAAAGACTCTATGTGGCATTCGCCCCTCGATGATTACCATACGCAGCCTCCTCATCATATCCTCGGTTTCCTCTTGAATGGGTATCATAGGCCAATCTTTCGCTACTGGAGCTCGGCACTCGGCCTTGCTTCGCTGGAGGAGACATGCGACGCTGATGCGATTGCTGCTGCGGCACTGATGGTGCAGGCGTGTGTGCAGCACGTCCTTGAAATACATCGACAGGATTGTTACCGTGGAAAGATTGGGCATAATATGGACTAGCCTGCCTATCCAGGGGATCGCGTGCAAAAGGAGCTGCAGATTGAGCCAACCGAGCAGGGATCTCGTTGTCTTCGTCATGGGGCCGCGGAGATGGGTATGTGTACTGTTCTTCGTAACCAAACGAAGGGTTGTAGGATGGCGCGCCAGGGGCAGGATGGGTAGAGTACGGGTTATATGCTGGCATAGGAGGATAATCAACGGTTTTCTCAGATTGGTAATAGTAATCTGGTGTATAAGTGCTTGGCGCATATGTGCTAGGAGGAGCTCGAGTGGCCATCGAGGATCTGTCGTCATCGTCCACAGAAAGATTTGGTAGTGTGGGTTGCGGCAAGGGTTTCGCAATAAGTTCACCTTTCTTGTTCTTGAGGTGCGAGAAATCACCCATGGCTTCCTTCTGAGCATGTTTGGCTGCCTCAAGAAGACGTTCCTTCTGCTTCCGCTTCATGATATCGCCGATGCGCTGAGTGGGGACTAGATTATGAAAGGCATAAATTTGACGAGAGGCACACCCACCTTGTCCACTTTATGACAGCAATATTCTTTTAAGTTACCACGAATATGTATCAAGAGGGGGACATAGCAGATCGCGGCAATAATGAGGAGGAGCAAAGAACCAACACAAACGGCAACGGTGAAGAAGGATGAGATCATCAGAGCGGAAGTCGAATTACTGTTGTCTTTGAAATACTTGCGGACATCATACCAAGACCCAGGGCTTTCTTTCTTGACAAGATATACGGCATAAAGAGTGAGCGCGTTAATCGCCTGGCGGGGTGCGTCAGCCAATAGCAACCGCTTCCAACCTGCCAGGGACGTTAGATGCAATCAAAGTAATATGTAGGAAAGTCGCCTACTCTTGAAAGTAAAGAAGACGAAGAAGGCAAAATCATCACTAGTCTTGGTTGAGTTGCTAATGTGGTCGAAAAAGCAGAAATGATCGTAGGACCCTGTAGAGGCAAGGATATTGGGGGGTGCTATGACAAAGATGGATAAACCTACGTAGCGAGTAGTAGTTATTGGCCACGACGTTGGTGAACGCGTAGGAAATATCTCGACTGAGAATGATTTTCCTAGCCTTCCTGGACTCGTACGCAAGCTGAAGTCTGTCAGGGACTTTTGACGAAACATGAATCAAGTCACTTACCAAAAGAAAACCGACAAGAATGCAAGACACGAATAACCACTGGCCAATTTTAAAGGGAATGTAAACACACCCCCGAATGTCCTGACATTGCTTGAAGATTTCGAAGGACCAATTAGTTGTGGTTAACATGGTGACTGCGGAGAAGATATCGGAGACGTAGACTAGGAAGGATTTGAGAACGATAATGTAAAGCCAAAGATATCTGAGGGTCGTTAGGTATTGTTATGATATGAAAAGGATTTCAGAAACACACTTCAATCGCATGAGAAAGCCTGCATCGTAGAATTCCCTTGTGTTGATGAAGTCAAACTAGGAGAAGTTGTCAGCCTCGATTGGCAGCGGGGTCGAAAGGGTCTTACCTTGTGGTCTGGTACGACCTCTCGCTTCCATTTGGCACCTCCACACATTCTATTGGTGGTGCAGTGTTGTGTATAAAGACAGTTGGGCGGTAGTAGTAAAGAGTGAATATTCTAGGACTCAGATACACCAGCCAGTGGCATAAGCTTAGTGAATGACACAGAGAGCGAACGGTGGTGGAAAGGGAGTGGGCAGCTAGCAAGACTAACAGATGAGACAGGCGATTGTCCGACGGGTCAAGCTGAAAACCAAAAGTTGTCCAACATCGTTACCAGACTCCGGCAAAAGCCGGACACCCTTCCAACAATGACCACTGTTCAAAAGATAAAGGTGGGGTCAGTTCTTTTGTTCCCCGTTTCTTCCTTCTCATGCAACACGTCAGGAAATCGAAGATGAAATGGTATGCCAGTCTCAATTTAATCACTCAATTGTATTCATCAGTTTCTAGGCTAGAAGTATGTATTTCAGCAATACTTGATCTTTTGTCGTTTGTCATCTCGTCATAGCCCAGAAAAATAAGGCTACGAGCTACCATCTTGGTCAACTCAAGGCAAAGCTGGCGAAGCTCAAGCGCGAGCTAATAAGCCCATCGTCTGGCAGTGGTGGTGGCGGTGGTGGTATTGGATTCGATGTCGCTCGGTACTGTCTATCCTCATGGAACCATCTTCATTTCTAAATCATCAAACCGTCAGTACGGGTGTAGCATCTGTGGGGTTTGTAGGCTTTCCCTCAGTAGGAAAGGTATGCATTGCGGATTTGGTACCATCATACCTATGTACTAAAGATAAATAGTCTACTCTGATGTCAAAGTTGACTGGCACGCACTCTGAAGTGTCAGAAATCGACTTCACGACTCTCACCACCGTTCCTGGTACTCTCAAAGTTCATGGAGCACCAATTCAAATTTTGGATCTTCGTGTGTTTCATATCAAATCATCATATTCACCCATCTCATTTTCTCTTCCAGCTGGTATCATCGAGGGTGCCGCAGAAGGCAGAGGTCGAGGCAAACAAGGTGAAAACATACCTAAGAAAGACACTTCGTTTTCTTTTGACCACATCCCTCGTAGTCATTGCCGGTACGGACGCCAACTCTTGAAAGAAACGATGCAGAACTGAAGACATAAAAAAACAACCAGTTGCAAGAACGTGTCACCTCATCTTCATCATCCTTGACGTCCTTAAACCTTTGGGAGACAAAAGAATTATAGAAACGGAGCTAGAAGGCTTCGGTATTCGTCTAAACAAGAAACCACCAAATGTCACTGTACGCAAGAAGGACAAAGGGGGGATTGCGATCACTAACACCGTCCCATTGACAAACATTGATCACGATGAAATCAAGGCAATTCTTAGTGAATATAGAATTAACAATGTAGATATTGCCATTCGGGAGCCGAATGCTACAGCTGATGATTTAGTGGACGTTATCGAAGGCAACAGGTATAGTGCAGTATACTTCTATATCTACGGAGATGATTAAACTGAAGAATGACAGGGTGTATATTCCTGCAATCTACGTAAGGTTATTGTGTCTTGTCGAATATGCCTTCATTTATTTGTCCTTTCTGTCAGGTTTTGAACAAGGTGAAATGAGATTCACTACCAGCACCTATCCACTCATCCAAGAGTACAGATCGATGCCATCTCAATAGAGGAGTTGGATCTCTTGTTTGTATTTAACCCTCCCATCTCGTACCATCCACTGACGATGTAATGTTTTCCCTAGATACAAAATTCCCATGTCTGTCCCCGTCTCTTCCCGAGAATGGTGGAACATGGATGAATTACTCGATAAAATGTGGCAAACTCTCAGCCTTGTCCGTGCATACACCAAACCACGAGGTCAGCCACCAGACTATAGCGCGCCAGTAGTCCTCAAGCGTGGAAGGTGCACAGTCGAAGATTTCTGCAATGCCATTCATAAAGAGATCGCCAAGCAGATGAAATAGTTAGAACCCCTTGTCTTATTTTCTTCCTCTACGCTACTTATATGTTTTTTTTGTTATAGCGCAATAGTCTGGGGTGCTAGCGCAAAGCATTCTAGAGGTCAAAAAGTTGGCTTAGAGCATGTCTTGGAAGACGAAGATGGTATGTACATATCACTCGATAATCGAAGGAGACTCACTCATGTGATCAGTCGTCCACATCTCGAAAAACTAATCTTCTAGTGTTTTTGGCAGGAATATCTACGTGATACAAAGTAGAAATACAGACGCAACTCTGTGTAGCCCAGAAAGTAACATTATTCGCTTAATGGTCTTCTATACAATGTGTCTGAATCTTCATTCAAGTAAATGAACCCAAGCCGAAAGTAACTCCAGATCAACCCAATGGAACAATATATGCTAGTAAGCATCAAGGGCAAAAATTCCATTGGAGCTGAGGTGCTGCTAATATTCGGCACTCCAGTTCCAACGACCCCTGACATGTTCGAGTATGGGAATCCCTTGGTTGGGATGCACTGCCCAACATCCGAGGTAACAGTTGTGTCTGCAGCAGAGCGATTAAAGCGCTGCGACAAGAGTGGAAAAGCTGAGGTGATGGCTAATAAAATCGGGAATCCAGCTAAATAAAGTCTCTCCAGTATATCCACAACAACGTATAAGACAGATGTTGGATATCTAAGAGTCGAGAGAGAAATCAAGACAGTTATGGCGTGTTTGTGCATTACAGAGTAGAATTCACTCACTCATAGACCCGGCGACTGAGTGGAAGATAAACCGCCACAATCCAAATAATGGAATAGACAACTTTCACGATTGATTCTGCGGGAATTGGTTAAAAAGAGTGCTCCACTCTTCATCGGAAGAAAATAGCCGAACCAGCTGGAGTGAAAATCAGTGGGAAAAGTGAGAAGATCCCTGCGACACTTGTGAGTATAAATGTTCTAAAGTAGGCATGTCGTTCTGCGGCTAGGAGGCTGAAAGAGATTAATGAGTTTCTCAAAACAAAGGAGTGTGCTTGACTGTTTCATACCTCAAGGGAACCAAGACGAGGAGAACAGCTTTCTCATGGACATGCCATCCGAATAAGAATGACGTCCAGCCTGACAGTGTCAAAGCAGTCAAGAATGACTTGTATGAAGGATTTCTCCAAAGCTTGGATAACCATACCTGTAAGATTGAGTATGAGACAAGGCTCGACGTCAAGAGCATGCCACGTACAAGCTGGAATGCAATTGTAATCGCAAAGGTATGGATCGGCTTGATATTTGGGATCACGGCAAAAACTGTATCGCCAACTAAACCCCGTGAAGTCGAAACCACGCCTGCTTCGTTGATTGGTATATTAGCACCTGTAAATTGTACAACTGTAATGAGATGTATGAGCACGCGTAAAAACAGGAACGGAAATAAACAGCTGACATTTCAGAAGGGCTCTGTCAAAAGCCGTAACCAATGCCCAAACGTTAGGGGCCCAGTATGCGTGATTTAATCCTCGCGTAAAGGGGAACAATCTTGAGAGCAACTGTGGTATTTGGCCCATTAGGGCAAAGGGGCCGATCGAAAGGGCGAAAACTGCAATAACAGCATTGGCCAGTGATAGGAAATTCTTGAGTTGGATTTCCCCTGTGGGCGAAATACAGTAGGATCGGAGGAGATACACAAAGTATGCTGGCTATAGGGAACGTCAACAAAATCAATTAATTCCGGCTTTGAGGTAAACATACTGCGAGATACATATAAATATGCTTGAAATTAAGGAGTATAGCAAAAAGGATGCCACAAGCGAGTTTATTGCCCTGCATTACGAGAAAACATTAGACAAAGGCGACCGACACAGAAAAATAACGCACGTTGCGTGCCATCAACAGAGACCACAGAAGGATCCCGTACATAAATCCGTTATATTGGAAGTGAATATGGTCTACGATGATAAAACCTGGGTGAAGGAATAAAAACGTGGATATGACCCTTTGCGTAGATGGGTCGACAGAGCCGCGAATGAACCTGACAGTAATGCGTAAGATTTAAGGCCTTGACAGAAAGGAAATATAGACCCACTTGAGTAGAGCCACTCCAAGCACAAGCTCTGTAAGGATGACGGTAGACCTTTGATATGCGACCACAGACCATCCATCATAATTTAGATTATTCAAATCGACTATCTTTGGGTCAATAATGGAAGCTGGAATGGATAAAAGCTTCTCAAAGTACGCAAAGAATGGGGGGTAATCCAGGGCTAAATAGGAGCTTCAACGTTTGAACTAGAGAAAAGGGTCCCGTAATTACTCCATTCTGAAGTCGTCTAGACAATGTGGTTAGGTGCGCAAGTCAACAATCGATGTCCAACGCACGTCATAATACCACCTCGAAATACGAAGCGTGTGGGTGATAGCTAGCCAATTTCTATGCACTTCAAAGTCAGTGGATCGACTAGCCTCCGTAAGCTTCACGAATGCAAGTTGTGGAAAACGAACTTACTACGACGGGAACAAAAGGACCTTGGCAGTAGTGGAGAACACCAAAACATCCCATTCAGAGGGGAGAACATCCCATTGCATTACTTTTTGTTGAAGCGAAGGAAGAATAGAATATGAAGCCTTCTGAGGAGGGACATTTGTCTGACTTTGAGCCATGTAGAAGAGAGAATACTAATGATCGTCCCCCACAATCTGGAACGGTTATTATTTGATAGGAACTAACCGCCTCTGCTTCCGGTCCGTTCGGTCGATCACGTTGTCATCAAATTTATTGATCTGCTTACGTACCCATGAAGACTCGGGGTGTTCCGAACTCTAACCGTCAAAAAAGCGGCAAGCACCGATTCGAATCCTCCGACGTTTCTGTTTCTGAGATATTGTTTGTACCGGCCCCACAAGTAAACACGATCAATAAGCTCTGCGCGGAGCAAGTGGGTCTATCGTTTTGAAATCAGCTGTAATATGCTGCGAGGCATTGTCGAATGCGTTTGCTGACGCGTCCACCACTGAAATTGGATTAGTTTGTTTGTACCGGCTCCACAAGTATAAACACCATCACTAAGCTTTGCACTCTATCGTTTTGACATCAGCTGTAACTCGAACGCACAACACTTCCTCCACCAGTCATGAGTGATCAATCCCCTACAAAGTACGTTGCACTCTATATATTCCCACGTAACGCTTCAATAACTATCCATAGTGTTCTGTTCAAGCTCATCACCTTCACTTTCATGCTGGCCATTGTACCAATAGGCATATACTTTTCCACTCTCAACCGTGTCTGGCATGGTGCGCTATTAGTCGATATTTGAGCATCCCTCTTTTACGGATTCATTGACATAGGAGATACGACTTTAGCCGCAATTTCAGCCGTCGTAGCAGCCAACGTTGTACTGCTTGCGTACATCATTTTCTCTATCCTCGAAGATGGTAGGACGCCGATTACAAGTCTCGAACACTCAGAAGAAGACAGGAAGGAGAAGTGAAAATGTAACCTCATGAACTCACCACACTTCAACCTTGCAATTATGTTGTGTTTCGATAGTAGTTTGCCCATTTTTCAGCGTCAACTCCACTCATCATTTGAGTATGCTGTCTGCTACTTATACTGTTGTTTTCTGGATCGCGACCACCATTCTGACCATTCCTCCGACTATGGGTTTGAGACATTTCAAACCTACGCAGCATGTTCTTGCTAAATCGGAAAATTGCAGACATGTGGCCTTTAGGTTCATCTGTTGGCAAACTGGATGAGTTTGATGTCAATCAACTTCTTATAGTGCATCTGGGCGCTCGTTGATCGTGACCACTGAATATTGAGTGCCAGCAGCAAAGAGTAATGTTATGCAAATGATGTTGAAATTGAATTTTCCTCGTTACAATTCACTGTTCTACGGAAATAAATACTCTGAAATGCAAGCCAAAGTGATTCTTCCATGGCGACCAGAATACAATCATGTTTTTGAATAATATCAACCTTCGCGGCTGATACATCAGAACGACATCGGACAACACAGGGAAAAAAAGGCTCCTGTAAGCCTCGTGGAATAACATTGTACTCCTGGACTCGAGCATCAACTAAATTTCTGGTGTAGTTGGTGACTGTATATGCTATGAAATCATCATTGTCTTGCAATGTACATGGTGCTGATCTGAAGGCATCACGGAAGGAGTCGATGGCTGGCGGAAATTGCGCTCTTGGTGGTGCGAGACGACTTCGCTTCTTGCTGTAGATCAGCAGGCGGACTAGGAAGTGGGCTATTCGGAGGACTCGTTGGCGGAGGAAGAACACTGGAGATTGGCCGACCAAAAGACTTCTTGGTTGGCGACGAAAAGCTCGTTTGTGAAGGGGAAGTGAGAGGCACACACCGAGGAGATTTGGGTGGTCCACTAATCGTGGAATTGATGGAGCTTTGAGAAGACATGGGGTAAAAATTGAGTGGCTTAGGAACTTTCTTGCGCACGATGAGCGGAGGGGGTTCGGGAAAGAGTGAAAGAGGAAAGTTGTCATCTCCATTTTCCACAGCGCCGCCAGGGGAGCACGTCCGGGTAGATGCAAACGAAGCACGACTGTCATCACCTTGCAAGGCAGCATTCGCACTGTTGCTGCGACATTGCTGTTCTGCAGAGGTGTCCTTGATTTCATGTATTGTGCTCATGGCAGGCCTTTCTGTTGCACCTTTTTTCGTGATGCATGCGTCTACAGACTTTTCATGCCTTGTAAAATGGCGTGTCGGGAGAGATAGTTTGGAGGATTGATATTCGGTGATGCCCCACTCTAACTTGTCTTCTTGGCTATACATATCTATCGCAGGCAGTAGACGCAACGAAGGAGGCTTTGGATGACGAGAGAACGAACGAGGAGGATCTTTCCGTGATCGGTTTTGGGATTCAGAAACGAGAGTATAGTCTCTGTGACTGGATGAAAATCCCACTTTAGAAGACGTGGATGCAGACGTTGTCAAAGGAGAAGGGTGCACGATTATGTCCAGGAGTGAGGCGCTGCGTTCTCTAGTAACATCAACGCGCTTTCTCCTACGTTGAGAAAAGTTATCGTTTGTTGGAAGATGGGGCCCCGAGTCGGTACGCTTTGTTAACTTCCGCCTTCTCATGGACAGAGCGGCAGCACCCTCAGGGGGCTTGACTTCAGCCTGGGTCTTTCTTGTATCGCTAGGCGCGCCGTTCACTCGGGTGTGCCAGGATGTTTGCCCGGTTAAGTGGGGATGAACGGGGGTCGGGCCCAGGTCGCGGTCACCAGAATGTTTTTGCTCCCACTTCTTCCAGGTATTGCGCAGGAAGGTGACGGGCTTCATAGTATAAGAAAGTACACTGACTAGCAAAGGATAAAAAAATAACTTCTGAACTGGTGTTCAAGTTATACAATCAGTTAGGAACAAGGAAAATTGACCCAAATGGATTATCGAACTTCAGGTAACTGGCCAGTATTCGTGCTGAAAAGATAGTCGTCATGAGATCTACACTTTAGTCAACGTTCAGCCCGATTTACCAACGCATAGAAGAATGACAATATTTGCTGACAGCTGACCCCGGACAGATAAGATTTAGGATCACTCCGCCTTCGTCGATAAGAACAGCGTGCAATCCCCACCAAATCGAATGTTCTCAGTCACTGATGTTATTCGACGTCTTGCGCGACGGAAGATGAATGCTTGACGGGGAGAGGTTCCCTTGAGAAAGATTCGAGCTGCGAAGCATAACTGATAGTCAGTTCTTCTTTGTTCTTGGTGATCGATTCATTGGATCTAATATGACCCATAATATTCTGAACGTCAGGCCGTAATCGAGGGAACCAAGAAATTTGATGGTAAGAAAATTGACCTCGTAACATGATCATATGTAACATGTTATGTAAGTTTATGAATGTCATTTACCCGGGGGCCGAGCAAGAAAGTTTCTAACGGGGTATACCGATGAGAACTAATGGAATTGAAGTTCATCTACTGACAAGCTCATAGAATTTGCTCTGGTTGGAATGGACGCAGATACTAATATGTACATATTTGGTGGCTTCAAGTTATAGCTAAGTTGAAGATGGAAAATGCCAATGGAAATATTACCGCGGGAACTAGACAATAAATCTCAGACGTGTCGAGCATATCGAAAGCCTGTGCCGTCTCTTCCGGCTTCAAACAGTTCATTCAGATGATTGAACAAAATCTCTGACTACTGCACCGACTCCAACACGCTTCTGCAAACCTTAAGCACTGAAATGCTTTTAATTTTCTTGTACAAAGTCCTGACAATATTGGTCTCTGTTCGGCCCTCGGGAAGGTTTAGCGTATAAGATTATTTATCATATGAGTATACTACTCGAGCCTGAAGTTGAGTCAACACAACGGCGGATTTCCAAATTAGGTAAATGTGGCGCTCAGAATCTTATTTAGGTAACAACTTACATAATGATGTTGCATGCAAGCTGTTGTCTCTGCATCAATAAGCATCATAATAAACAGTACACATCTGATCTTAGAAATTCAAGCAGCTGTCTTACACCCTTGATGCATCGAGTTTTCCAATCATAACCTTATGATTCCCAAAGTACAGATAAATTACATACTAAAGTACAGAGATTGATTTCTACAACGGTCCGACATATGCACCGAATGGATGATATAACCAAGTAAATGTGAGTAGGGAAAAGGGTACCAAAACATTTAAAACTCCTCTTCAAGAGAGCTAGATGCAAATCAAATGAGCAAATAACACAGAATAAAATCTAGAAACTTACAAGGTTTTTGAAGGCTGTGAACTCGAATGATCTGTGGCCGAGTGGTTGATGCCAGCCTTTGCGTAATCCGAGACACGCTTCTCGAAAAAGTTTGTCTTGCCTTGCAACGAGATCATGTCCATAAAGTCGAAAGGATTTGTCTTGTTGTAATATTTCTCATTGCCAAGGGCGACAAGCAGACGATCAGCGACGAACTCGATATACTGGCACATGAGGTCAGCATTCATGCCAATCAGCTTGACAGGGAGAGCATCTGTGAGGAATTCCTGTTCAATGACGACGGCTTCGGTAATTATGAGCTTGACGGTGTCAGGGTGTGGGCGACGTTTCAGGTGGCTGAACAGAAGGCAGGCAAAGTCGGTGTGCATACCCTCATCACGAGATATGAGTTCGTTCGAAAACGCGAGTCCGGGCATCAGACCACGCTTCTTCAGCCAGAAAATGGAAGCAAATGAACCGGAGAAAAATATACCCTCGACCGCTGCAAAAGCGATAAGTCGCTCACCAAACGAGGAGTGTTTGTCAGAAATCCAACGAAGCGCCCAATCAGCCTTACGCTTGACACAAGGGACCGTCTCAATAGCGTCGAAGAGGTAGTCTCGTTGAGCAGGGTCTTTGATGTAGGTGTCAATGAGAAGGGAGTATGTCTCGGAATGGATGTTTTCCATCATAATTTGGAAGCCATAGAAACACCGGGCTTCGGCTGCTTGGACTTCATTGGAGAAACGCTCGATGAGATTCTCATTCACAATGCCGTCGGAGGCGGCGAAAAAAGCGAGGACGTGGGAAACAAAATGGCGCTCGTCGTCGTTGAGTCGGTTATTCCAATCGTGAATGTCCTTCGAAAGGTCCATTTCCTCGGCCGTCCAGAAAGAGGCTTCTGCCTTTTTATACATTTGCCAAATCTTGACAATGTCAGGACAACACCGTGATACGATGACGGGTAACAGACCTCGTGATATTGAATTGGAAAAAGGACGAAACGGCGGCGCGACTCCTTAAGAAGGGGTTCTTCGCTCTCGGGTAGGTCGACTTCGCCTACGTACTTTCTTGGGATAGCCAGCGTGTCTTCCACTGCTTCGCTCGTCTCTCTGAGAGATTGGGGTGACTCGGGCAGCTTTTCGTCATCAATTATCTTTTTCGTAGCCTTAACTGGCGTTTCCAGACTAAAGGCGGCCAACGCAGCCGCAGCCTAACACGAGTACGCGTACATAAATTTGACGTGACGCGTAAAAACAACTGTGAAAACATACCTTCTTGCTGGGGGTCGGTCCAGGAGAAACAGGTCGAGCGTACAAAGTGGCCATTAATTTTTATCAAATATGTATGAAGGTTCCGAGGGGTCGCGTGTACAAAGGAGTACAAGATAATTCGTCCAATTTATGGGTGTCTGGGTGTGTCCCTGTTTGGTCTAACTTTCAACAAAATTTTGGTTGAATGAAGTACGCGACGCGCATGCGTGTCATTGCGTGACCGCTGCCAGTGCAACACTTGTCAGATGATTATATGTCACTCGTCATTTTAGCCGGGTTATTAAGACGTATAGGAGGTCGAAGACGCGTCTAGACACGAGGTTGAGTGCTGAAAGCTGAACGCTCGCCTGAACCCGCCGTCTTGCCATGTCTCAATTTTGTGTGCGCGTCGCGCGATCTACACTCTCGAGTTTATATTGGCTCAGTCTCATCATATGACATCGGACGGATTCGGGATTTGACAAACATAAAAGTTAAGACCTTGGAGTCTACTATTTCTCGGTTACTACGGTTCTTCATGTGTCACGAAAAGGAGGCCAGAAACGTGTACGATGTCGACAAATTTCAAGGGCAGTACGACCCAGGCGCTTCAAGGAACATGTTCATAGGCGAACCCGATCTTCCAGAGAGTTTGTAGTTTGTAGCGACATCTGCTTACATTTGCGTCTCAATTTTTTCTAGGTGAAGAACCGTTGCTAAAAGAATCAAAGGGTCGCTTTGTTCTCTTTCCGATTCAGTATCCAGAGGTTCTACAACAGTCTCTTGATGATCGTTTATTCTTACTGCTGCTGTAGATTTGGACATTGTACAAGAAGGCGCAGGCTTCCTTCTGGACGGCAGAAGAGATCGACCTCTCACAAGACCTCTGGGACTGGCCTCGTTTAACTCCTGGAGAGCGGCACTTCATTTCACATATTATAGCTTTTTTTGCGGCTTCTGATGGCATTGTAAACGAGAACCTGCTTGAACGCTTCGCCAATGAGGTTCAGGTAGCGGAGGCTCGTTGCTTTTATGGTTTCCAGATCATGATGGAAAATGTCCATTCCGAGACGTATTCCCTGCTCATTGAAACCTACATTCGAGATCCTGAGGAACGAAAACACCTCTTTGACGCAATAGAAACAATTCCTTCCATAAAGCTCAAGGCTGAATGGGCATTACGGTGGATCTCAGACAAGTGCTCAACATTTGCCGAACGTTTAGTGGCATTCGCCGCTGTTGAAGGCATATTCTTCTCTGGATCGTTTGCCGCTATTTTCTGGCTTAAAAAGCGCGGCCTCATGCCCGGGCTCACGTTCTCAAATGAACTCATCAGCCGCGACGAAGGAATGCATACTGATTTTGCCTGCCTGCTTTTCCTACACCTACGGCGAAGGCCTCACCCTCAGACGATTTTACGAATCATAACTGAAGCGGCCGAAATTGAGAAAAACTTCATGACAAGTGCGGTTAATGTCCGTCATAAAAATTGTTTATACTTTATTGTCTTTCTACAGACGCATTGCCTGTCGATTTGATTGGCATAAATAGCAAGCTCATGTGCCAGTACATCGAGTTCGTAACTGATCGTCTCCTGATCTCTCTGGGGTGTGACAAACACTACAATGCTGCCAATCCATTCGACTTCATGGACATGATATCCCTTGAAGGCAAAACCAATTTTTTTGAGAAACGAGTGTCGGATTACGCCAAAGCCAGTATTGATCCTGCCTCCCACTGTGTCGCTCCAAGCAGACTTTTGTGGGTGAAGGACGTCCTCCTATAATACGTTGCTGATAAGAGTTGTTGCTACTAGCTCCCTCACGGAAGACTTCTAAGGACTTCAAATTTGAACTTCGCTTTCGATCTAACAAGATACTTTGACACATCGTACTTCACCTTGTTGTAATAATCCCTCCTCTGTGAATTATATTTAGACTCAAAGTTGAACCACACCCCGGATTATTGTAGAATTTTTTTGTACAATAACGACTATGGAATAATTTATCTGGAACACGTGATGCTCCACATTGCATTACTTCAGTGTTCACTGTCCTATAAAAGTGTCAGGATGATCCTCACTGAAGTTCTCAAGCGATCATGGCCCATCTTATACTGGTTTCCTACAGGATTCTTTTTGTCTGCTCACTTTTACCATGTAAAGACAATTTCAGGACGAAGCATGCAGGTCTGTCACCCGAAGTCTTCAACTGACTAATTTGCGGCAAGTACTTACCGCAATTAGGAAGCCTACTCTCAATCCTGACTCTTCAGCATCAAGGGACGTAGCCATTTTCAGTCGGTTTGCAGTGCATACGCTCAAGGATTATGGGCGAGACGATATTGTCTCGTTTCGGTTGGTCAACCTGCTCTCAAAGACCATGGCATGCCTTGTTTGACATACTTTTTTTTTTCCTCGCGAAAAGATCACCAGAGGATCCGAGGCGTACTTTAGTCAAACGTATCTTGGCCGTTGAAGGCGACACCGTTAAAACCCTGCCTCCATATCCAGAGAAAGAAGTTGAGATACCTCAAGGACACGTATGGGTGGAAGGCATGTTGAGCCGCTGTATCTTAAGCAGTTGAACTCTTCTAAGCTATCTTTAGGCGACGAGCATTTTGTTAGTGACGACAGCAATCGTTTCGGACCAGTAATTTATCTATTCCCTCCTTTCGAGCTCTATGATCTCAATTGTTTGTTTCTGAAGATATCTGCAGGTCTCATTGAATCAAAGCTGGTCACTCTTATATGGCCATTACACAGATTTGGACATCTGAAGAAGCCCAGTGAATTACAACGTCAATTCGCTATCGACGAACTCAAAAAAGAGCAAGCCAGACATCTGCGAATCAAAATAGGAACAGGAAACGGGTTCTCGATTTAGTCACTACATTGGTCGTCAAAATAATTTTTTTTGTAGATGCCGTTGAAAATGGGTTTCTGAAATTCGACGGCCACCAATTATTCACTCTAGTGGATTTTTCTTTGCCATTTAGTCATCACGTTTAAGTTGAATATATACGGCAAATCTACATAACACAAATTTCAAACCATCTGGCTATTACTTGACGAGCTTTTGAGGAAAGTAAGAAAAACAAGGAATTATACACAAAGGAGTCTACATGAAAGTCTATCACCATTAATATTCATCGGACGTGAAAGGAATGACCATTTGATAAATTTCGTTGTTGTTACTTGTCCTGCCCCTATTCCTGTCCTTGTGACCGCGGCCGATGAAGCGTCTAAACCATTCAGAAACAGCCGATGACCTCCCAGGCATATCATCCTCATAGTCTTCCTCCCTGACGTTCGGATAGCAAGTTTCCACCATTTTACCAAGTTTTCCGAGACCACCAGAAGCATCAGAAGAACGTGAGTACTTCCTTGACTGCTGCCATATGACGTGGAGGTACATAGCCAAATTTTCTAATGTAATTGGCAACTCTGGCAATGGAACTGCCTCGGTTAGAGGGATAGTATAGGTTTTTGACAAGGAAGTATCCGCGGCGTCACGAAGGAGCATTGGGACCGGTGACAATGTGTAAGACCACGGTAGAATGTTAGGATTCCCGGAAAGATAGCGTTGTGCTCCGGGTACATTGGACGGTACAGCATGGTCGATTGTGAACCAAAGAATCGTACGCCATGTACTTGACAGCGGATGCGGCTGAAAACAGCACTCATCAGAATAGAAGCTCAAGGTCAGGTGTTATGAAACTCACTTTGATGAATTGCACCACGGTGCGTAGTTTGAGAGCGGTCTTTGAAGCTGATAGCGCCTCGACAGTCGGCTCGATCCGTGTATTACTGAGCCTAAACAGCAAACGCAGCATATGACGCCAGTCTGGAGCTTGAAGGTGCAGAGGAGGACACCGTGTTGCTGGCAAGGTGATGATGTTTGGCATAGGATCTTTCATAGGCACAAGATTAGTAGACAATACTGGAGGCTTGAATCCAATCGCTGCAGGTGAATTAAGTCGAGCACAAAAAAATCACAAAAAAACTGGACTTACAAACTCCCATTAACAGTTCGCGATCGATAAAATGGTTTGGATTCAATAAACCAGTAGATGAAACGTGATTCAATTGAGCACCATTTGAAGATCCAACAGCGGCAGTTGGAAAAGTACTTGCGTGGTAAGCGGCAGGGCGTAGCGGATTCAGAGGAGGTATATCAGTTCGCCCGGAGGGTGATTCGCTGAAAGACTGCCCTGAGGCCGACGTCGTGGGAATCGATTGTACAGTTTGCAACGGCGGACGACTGTCATAGGGTTGCCCTTGGTATGGTTCGCCACGGAACTGGGGAGGAGACTGCTGGGCAGCTTCAATGGATGTAGCAGGACGAGGAGCGGATGGCTGTCCTTGGTATTGTTCGCTGCGGAACTGGAAAGGGGACTGCTGTTGCGCAGCTTCAAAAGATGTGGCAAGACGAGACCCGGACGCCATAGATAGGGCAGGCTGGGCATGCAAAGGCGGATTCGCAACAGGTAAGTTCGAAGACGATTGAATAGAATAGGAGTCATCCGATTGCAAGTCAGGAGCAAGAACGCCTTCTGTCGTATACTGAGGGAGTTTCTCAGGTTCGGGTTGCTGCCTTTCCGACTCAATCCTAGCCTTTCGTTCAAATCGGTTTCGAAGTTCCTCCTCCTCTTCAGCAGCAAGCTGACGTGCGTAAGCTTCATCATCAAAGACCAGTCGGCTTTCGGCTGTTTCTGTTTGCTGAAACGATTCTAAAGCGGCAAGGGAAGAGGAAAGCTGATCCAGTGTTTTAGACGGCTGACCATATTGTTGAAGTGAATCAGACCGTTCCAGTGTTTTAGACGGCTGACCATATTGTTGAAGTGAATCAGATCGTTCCAGTGTTTGGAACACCTGCGAAAGGGACGTGGTACTGGAATGGGTTGATGCATGTGGGGGAGTTGAAGCAGGCGGGCCAGCCACAATGGACGAGGGACTGCCTGCTCTCAAAGTTACTCCGTTGGGCGTACCCTCCTGTGGTATGCCAGAAACCGCAGGAATATGCCATTTCTTGTGATTCCCTAGCCCAAAATCCACATCATCTTGGTATAGTGTTGTGGCGTTCGAGGCGGCTGACCCATGCGGCATTTGAAGGGTATCCGATGAGGGCACGTAGACCGGCAACTGTGGAAATTCCCGAGATTTTCCCTTGGATTGTGAAGGAGCGGTTCGTGGAGTTGAAGATTCACCACCGAATAAGTGAGTATTTTCGGCTAGTGATGCCTCAAGTGCCCTAACAAAATCTGCTTCCTCTTGATTCGATCGCTTCAACTCCTCTTCCAGCTTTTGGGCCATTTCGATCTGGGACATTGTTATTGCCTTTGCCATTTCTGCTTCATCGTCAGTAGAAGCCCCATCGGAATGAACTGGGGCATCAACCCTTTGAGGTACGGGGGCTGGAAGAGGATTCAGGCCCATAGATCCTGCGACTGTTTCATATGAATCAGGCTGAATTGCTGGAGGACTAGGATGGACACCAGCGTATGGAACAGATGGCAGAGGTACTGAATGAGAATTAGTATAGGGAACAAACGGTCGTGGCATTGGAGGACGCGGAGGAATAGGATGAGAGCTAGATGACGGAGGTACTGAAGATTCTGCTAAATTGACATATGGAGGAAAATGTTGCGGGGTTGTGGCGGCATAAGAACTAGACTGTTGGGTTGGATAGGGGCCAGTGGTACCAATAGTCATCCGGTGTGGTGGAAAGTATGAATTGTTTACTTGCGGCACTGAGTGACGTGAAAAAGGAACAGACGGTATTCCCCCTGAATAACTCTGATTTCTTTGTGAAGAAGTTGCAGAAGAGCTGGGATAAGAACCCGGCAGTTGCGACTGAGATGCATTAACTTCGTTGTGGTAGGGAATGGATTGCGATTGAGGAGGGCCCCCATACATATGAGTGGGCAAAGGAGGCGGAACACTTGTATATCGTGCAGGATTGACCGGAACCGATGAGGGACCAGTATAATGAGATGTCTGTGGCGATTCATATGTGCTCACAGGTTGGGTGGCGCTCAAGAAACGCCTTGGACCCGTGGCGACAGGGTGATAAAGAGATAAATTTGGCTGGATAGGTGGTTGCGGTGGACGAGGACCTGGTGTTGCTGGCAACCATGAACGTTCAACATAATCTGCATAGTGCACAGCAGGGTTGGGCTGAACAGGATAACGTTGAAAAGCCTGCTGATGGTAAGGATAAAGCTGGGCAGCACCACTAGACTGCGATGCTGTCTCGTTCGCTGCTCGTCCATACATCTGAGCAATGGACAATCTGGTAACAGGCAAGGTTCGACCTGTGCGATGGGTGCTCAATATGGTCTGCGGGCCGAAGATCCCTTAGAAATCATATGGCGTCAATGCTTGGGATTCGAGCAATCTGACCTACGTTAAATATGACTTCTAGTAAAACTACACAAACGATGAAATAGTGCGTTAAAAATGCTCAAGGAGAGAATGCCATATGTAGAACAAAAAATGGAACATTTGATCAAAAGCGACAAAAAGATATCTGCACCGCAATGAAAAAATAAGAACAAGCTTATGTAAAGGAGTGTAAAGCGAAGAGGTCATGAAGTGGGCTCAGCAGAAGCAGCAACTTTGGGATGGGGTGTTCGCATCGTTGATGTTTTGAAGCCCAGCTGGCGCATGACAGCTGCGAAAGAAATCGTTTGGTGATAACAGAAAAACAAAACGGCATTGCTAACCCACCAATGAGGTCGGCCTTTTGAAGAGGCTTTGAAAGTGAGGCCGCGAAGACATTGCTGGCTTCATTTGGATCATTTCCACTGTAGGCACTAACAGCGATAATAGGAGTGTTTGCATTTTTGCCGTTGGTGCTCTTGATGTAACGCGCGGCACCCTCTCCATCAACTATGGAGTCGATGGGTCAGCCACTTTCAACGAATAGAAATAATCAGAGAATGCAATACTCACGAACCGGCATCTGAAGATCCATAAGAATACAATCAAATTCTACAAAAATTTTTTGTCAGTAAAAAACATCGGACTGGAGTGGGAAGGGGTCTACTGATGTCACCCATAGCAACACTGATGGCCTCAGAACCATCCGCAACAACTACGACACGGCAACCCAGGCGTATCAACAATGTTTCAATTATCTTGGCAGTAATAGGATTGTCTTCAGCCAACAGACACGTCACGGCCCTATCCGAAAGAACGGGCCCTTTTCGCAAGTCAATTGAATAAACAGAAGACGGAGGGGTGTTGGAATCGTGTGGACTCCCATAACTTGTAGACTGCCAAGTTTCAGAACCAGAGCCATCTCCTGCACTCGAAACCGAAGCAGTTCGTAGTCGGCTGTGTCCCCGTCGTTCACCTTCAAGGTGATTTAATTTGAACCGTTCAACTGCACCATATTCTGATGCTTTGCGAATATGACCTACACCAGCACCTGGTGTTGGAGGTGGTAGACTGGTTCGCGATGGTGATGATGCGATAGACGATGTCGAAGTAGCTGGAGAAGGTGGGCCAGCTGGCATTCTTCCAGGCTCCATTGTCGTGACAACACTAGGGGGTTTCTTAATCCGCTGCGACATACTTCGCTTTCGGTGATGACGATAGCTGCTCGTCTCACTCAAAGCCTGAGTAAGAGGAGCCATCTGGTCGGTCTTGATCTTACGAATGACGTCGTCATTCGCTTGCTTCAAGACAGGCAGATTCTTGAAACTGAAAGAACCGAAATCGTTACTGCTACCACTCGATGGCGCTTCACGACCAGAAATAGGAACAGGCGCAGAAGGTGGAGGCATATAAGAGCTTGACAAAGGGCTGTCACGCCCCGTTTGATTAGTCAAAGATACTAGCTCGTCGTCATGAAACAGTTGAGGAATGGCCCCACGAGGGTCGAAGTAGTCAGTGGACTCGGGATCAGTCACTTGAGGAATGAAAGCAGCCTCAGAGGTGGTAACCTTATCCCAATCAATGTCAGCAAAGAATGGATGCGCCTTAACCTCCTCAGCCCCCCCTGAACCGAGCCGATCATTGGGGTGAAGCGTCAGAAGTCGCTTCATAAAATCAATTGTCTCTTTCGAGAAATCAACCCAATTTTCGTGCCATTCGACATGTCCCGAGAGAATGTTCTCGAAAAGTTTCTCTGGAGTGTCGGCATGAAAGGGAGGGATGCCATACAAGAATTCGTAAGTAATCACACCAAGAGCCCACTGAAGGTGATACAAGCGAGAAAATTCAAGAAGTTAGCAAGGAAAAGAAACAAGGAACAAAATATATGCACCCAATCAACGGCGTCGTCGTCGCCACGAAGACCAAGAATTGTTTCAGGCGCCAAGTAATCCGGAGTACCTACAAACTTCTGTTCGCCAGGTGGAGTTCCACCACCACCAGAATTAGAATGGGAACGAAGATCTGTTGTCAATTCAGTCGCGAAAGATTGCAGTGGACTTTCCGCCAATTTTGCACTCCGACGCCGATGAAGGTTAGAGAAAGATTCCACACCGCCTGAATCGGTATGGTCGTCTCCAGGCGGGGAACAAGGACTGTTTCCAGGACGATGCATTCCGCTAGTTCGTTGATTGAAGTATGAACTACCTGGGTCTGCAAAGATGAGAGGAGAAGAGAGATAAGCTGAATCCATGGACGGGGGCCGCGACCTGGAGCTACGCCTATCTAGAAGACGTCCCAATTGACCATCACGCGTTTGACGGCCGAGTAGACCGATCCTGCTGAGACCAAAGTCTGTTAACTTAAGATGGCCATGCGAATCGATGAGAAGATTGTCAGGTTTGAGATCACTGCAATGATGTCAAAATAGGATCATTTGATTAGCATAAAATGAGAGACAGACCGATGAACAATTCCTCTTTGATGCAAGTAGTCAAGTCCGAGAACAACCTCCGCAACATAACTCTTCGCCCACTCCTCCGAAAGACAACCAATAGACTTGATGAGAGCCGCACAATCTCCTCCGTTTAGATACTCCATAACGAGATATAAGTTCTCCTTGCTCTGAAAAGTGAAGTAAAGTTTTGCTACAAAGGGGGATTCTGCTTGTTTCATAAGAATCATGCGTTCTGCCTTGACATTGGTGATCTGATTTTTAGCAATCATGTCCGCCTTCTTCAAGACTTTGATTGCGTAATAGTCGCCCGTAGCTTTTTTCTTGGCAAGGAAGACCGATCCGAAGGCACCCTTACTGATAGGTTTGATGATATCGAAGTCCTTAATAGAAGTAGGCGTCGTGCGAGAAAGTGGCTGCGTCGAGCTCTGACGTGGCGACAATGGACCGGAAAGGGGGGGACTCGTCAACGAGTTGGCTGTGGAATGTCGACGATGAGTACGCTTCATGGATCCTTCGCGTGTAAGCGGTGCAGAGCTTCCGTCACGCGACGCAGAGACCAGTGGTGAAGTCGGTGGCGTGACGACCAGCCTGGGTTCGAGTAAGTTGGAAGAAGACTTACGAGTTTTCACTGTTAATGGTATTGAAGAATCATCGAGAAGCATATGGGGTACAGATTCTTCAGGAGGCGCAGGAGCAATAATCGGCTCGGCCAAGGCCAAAGGGGAAGAGACAGAGGAAGGTGTCGACGACCTTGTAGCCTGAAGTTGTTGCCGAGGGCCAATGGCTGGAGCTCCCGCAATCAATGGGATAGATGTAGGTCGACTTGATAAGGCGGGAAGTAAAATCATAGCTTGTGAAGCTGCGGGAGTTGGCTCTAAACTTTGATGTGCAGTACCGCCGTATTCTGATGTCGTGCAAGACTGGTCGTTCGGGTCATTTACGTCTAGCGTGTTGACTTCTTCCTTTCCATCTTCCTCACTACTTCCCTCACTCTCACCACTGGATTCATCCACTGTCGCTAGAGCTCCTTCGACCCGTTCTTTCCATTCATGCCAAATTTTCTCTGAGTACCGGATGGTGTTTTGCATGCGAACAACGTTGTCAACTTTTTGCCGCATGATGCGCACCGCGTCTTGAATAAGCTGGCTGAGGGCAGAATCTTCCGTGTTCGGTTTTGACCATTGGCGTATCTGTGTAATTCTTCTCTCGGAGCTGGGTGACAGTAACCGCTGACGTTCAATCGGCTCGCTAGCTTCTTCTTCTTTCAGCGACGGCATGGAAACCTCAGATGCCACTTGAAGAATCTCATCGATTTGGTCCAAGAGACGCCTCTGCATCTTCTTTAACCCCAGACGTTGCATTCTGTTGGCTCGGAACAATTGAAGGGGTGAAGAAACGATAGGAGAGGTCGAAGGGACGAAAATCTGCATGCCACGATACTCTGGGACAGCAACTGGTGAAGGACGATCGACAGCCATGGAAAGTTCGCGGATGGTATTACGAAGCTCCGAAATAGACTCGTTACATTCCACAATCTCAGCTTCAAGACGATGGGTCTCAACGCAAGTTTCGCTGTGCTTCTCGAAATACCATTGTGGGATCTGGCATTCGCAAATACGGCATAGGATAGGTTCCTCGCTGATGGGCTGAGTGAACGGGAAAGGCGTAAGAGGTTCGAAGCTAGGTCGATCGAGAAAAGACGACCTTATTGTAGATGCAGGCTCCGGTGCGAGGTCATTTTCTGGTATTACGATTGATGGAGCATCGTGTTCGAACCTGGCAGGGGCGATGGGCTTAATGACCCACATCGTGTGAGAGGGCTGACCATCTTCGCGGTCAATAATAAGCATTCCTTTGCCTTCCATAAGTTGGAACAACGTCCCAGCCGAAGGGTCATGCTCCACAGTAGGTTCTATTTGGAGCTTGAACCTAACTTCAATTGTATGCGAGTCGTCTTCTTGGAGTCGTTGACTCGCTTCCTTGAAGACATTGTTGTTAGAAGGTGCCATCAAGCTTGAGATACGGGTACCAGGCAGATCGTCGGGTTCGGTTCTGTCAAAATGTAAGGAAGTAGAAAGTCCAAAGAAATAAAAAAACAGACCCGACTACAACTCTCCAGGCATGATTCACCCAAATAAAATGGTCTCCATCTAGACTCAACTCCAGGACGATATTTTGGTTTTGCGCAGTCTCTGCTTGCAGTCGAAGACGCTCCGTAGCAAGCACTCGAGCAGATTCTGCTACCTGTAACATTTTTGAGGGAGATGCCAAGGCAGAAGGTTGTGTAGGGACAGGCGGTGCCAACTTGAAGGGTGTGGCAGGTACCGATTGTTCCTCCTTGGGTTTACTACGAGTGATAGTTGGTGGTGTCGGGGGATAGGTTCTTTGTTCGTCATCCGGGTTTAGCTTAAAACCATCCACATCAGAATCGGCAATCGAAGGAGGGAGTAGCTCTGTTTCCTCTGCCGGTTTTGTGACGAACGTGAGAGGTTCGTCTTGTTCCTCGTCATTATCGTCAAAATTCCAGAATTGTTTTTCAGCCTCCCACCATTCGACAACACGACTCAAACTAGCCACAGCCAGCAGGACCTGGACATACCAATTCCGGCCATGCCAATCTGGATGATCATCCCATATCTTGCCGATATTCTGCACTCGTTGAACGATGGACTCCATGAGCTTCGGCTGGGCTGTGAGTTGAGTGACAGACATTTCGCTGAGATCTGATGCAACAGCGATGATTTCATACAGGGCAGCCATCAGAGGATCCACAGGATCATCTGCGAGTAAGCGTGACGAACGTCGGTTGTTGAAAGCGGTATTAACAGTATATTCTGAGAAGCTGGCATGAGAAGAGAGGGGCGGTAGAGGTGATCGTGATCGTGAAGTGGAGCGTGAACTTTGTCCCGACTGAGTGGGACGGGAGACCATGTGAACAGTACGTGAGAGTCTACGAGATGAAGCACCGCCTGTGTTCCATTGTCCAGTAGTCGGAGGATTGTTCTGCTTTCTAGTGATGGGAGCATCCGGTAAGAGAATGGTGGATGAAGCGGGGCTAGATCCAATGACGCTAGATGAAACCGAACTACTCAAGGGGCGATCCCACGGGGCGGTGTTCTGTCTTCGGAAAGAAGCAGGACTCATCTGAGCAGATGACGATGCTGTAAGAGGACCAGGATATGAGTATGAATGCAGTAAAACAAGCTGTGGTCGGGAGCTGGTTTCTGGTGAATACGCACGTTGACGACTATGTCGACTATACTCTGGCTCAGCGTCATAACCACCATCGGAACTATAATCGTCAGCGTGAATAGTTCCAAATTCTGAAGGTTGGGGGTAGACAAAAGAATCTCGAAGATACTCGAGGTCTCCTGCCTGAGAGTCGTGGTCTCTTTCTCGACGGTCTCGCTCTACCTCGTTGTCAGTGTCTCGCAAGCGCTCTTCGAAAAAGGCAGTGATATTGTTAGTGATGCGCTGGAGTTCCTTATCACAATCTGTCTTCGCCGTCTTGAGACGACGGGTCACATGGCGGCGAACGAAGGGCATGGAAACGGTATTTGAAGAGGAACCATGGTTAATGCTTGCGATACTCTGCTGTGCTTGAAGCGGACTCGGGGAAAGGATGGCATCGGGAGAAAAGACGAGCGGGCTTGGAGGCTGTCGTTTGTGATGTAAGCTGGTATCTGACATTAGGCTGCACTAGGGAATCGCAGCAATAACCTGTGGTAGCCAACGAGGAGGAGGACGAGAGAGAGGATACGACGAAAAAGAAATACGAAAGCTGGAAATCAACCCGACATGAGGGGGATTGTGAAAGCAAAATGATCCACGCTCATTTATTTATTGCCACATTCCAAATTTGTTCTCGGCAACAAAGTAGTTGGAAAGGCACTGGTATTTTCCATCTAGTTCATTCCCGATGTCTTCGACAGCGTAGAATAGTATTTCCGACTCGTTCGTGCACAGTCAAACGTTGTTTAGACTCTATTCATGTCTGTACTGGCCATTGTGCTACCAACCAATGTGACTATCAGAGTTCTAGGCTTTATCTCACGGTCACTCATCTTCTCCACTCACCATGCTCCTGGTCCGCGCTTGCCACTCATGTCGGCGTGTCACCTCTCTACTTCGTCCTACTATCGTAGCTTCCTTTTCATCTTCTGCACCTGCGAGTGATATAAATAATGATTTAATTGGGGTAGTCAGAGAAGAGGCCGTGAAGCAAGACCGTCGAGCTGCAAATCTTCCCAATATTCACCTTTCAAAGACTCTAGGTTGATATTTTTCCATCTTCTCTGAGAACAATTTTAACTTTTCGTTTTTAGACTGGGAAAGATTTCCTGCAAACAAAGTGAACTTAGCCCCCCATTTCACCACAGGTCGACGACTAACCCTTCTCTCTGCAGATTCTCGTATCGAAAGACTTAACATACAATATGCGGGTAAAAACGCCCCACTGGTCAAAAAGGGTCACTCCTACGTCAAGGGAGGCTCGTCTCAAAGACCCTTTCTATCGTCTTAATCTTGATCCACGGGACTTCTCTAAAAATGCGCCTCTCCTTTATGAATTCGTTTCCGAAATGGGCAAAATTCACGGTCGGGGCGTTACTAATCTCACTGCTCGTAGTCAACGTCTTCTAGGCAAGACAATTCGTCGAGCCAAGCAGATGGGCGTCATGGCCAATCTCAGTAGACCGATGAAAGTCGGCAACTTCCAGTAACTGCATTTTCTTTTTATCAATGGCAACGATAATCTAACCCGTCCATTCTTAGCATTTGAATTTCTTACTTCAAAGATGACAAATACTCTTTCTATGAAGAAAGTTTCACATGCTCTTCTAACGTCGAGATAACAAATTATCATATTGAAGTGTCAAGAGGTTTATCTGGTGACCAATCTAAGTCATTCAGTCCAACTTAGGGAAATAGCGTTACGAATCGAGACAGATACTACAGACTTAAAACTCTACACCTCTGCCAACAGCATCGTGGCTAAATTCTGTACAACTTGGTTTCCCATTGCCTTCTCTACAGCTTCTTCCAGATGTCGTTTTGGATCTCGCTTTCCAACATGTCGGGTTTTCAGTTGCTCTGCTGTCAGTGTCGATTCTTCTTGAACAGATTTGTTGTAAGCTTCAGATAAGGAAAGCATAGACTATGGAGGGAAAAAAACTTGTAGTCAAGTCATGAGTTAGAATTAACCAAAACTACCTTTATCGCCTTTTCATTCTCCTCCTTGTGCAGGCAGAAGTCCCGTAACTTCAGTCCCTCCGTCCAATTTCTTTTGTGGAGGTTCATCAGCATCGATTGCTCCAATTCTGTTTTCCTGTAGTTAACAGCAATTGAATAATAATGTCGGTTCAATCCATGAATAAGAGCCTGTATTGAAGGTTTGTTGATGTGTCCAATATTCGACGTTGTCTGACGGGGTTCTCGACCAGAAATGACAGCATGAGGGTTGATAAGGCGGAATGCGTCGATAACTACTTTCCCCTTCACAGATTGAATGGGATCGACGACCACAGCGACAGATCTAGGATCAAGCGACTCAAAAGACTGATGAAATGGTGTCAGACGAACGCCGTGAAAGACTGGATGGAGAAGCGTACTTGTTGGGTATTGATGTCCACGCTTGACAGCCAGCAGCCAAAACCAGGATGCGAATGATACCAACCCACCACTATCTCTGGCCTAATTCAAACAGAGTTAAACGTCAAAGAACAGAATGTGGGGTATACAGACCAAAATTTACCTCCCCGTTTGTTTGAGCATGTCAACCATTTTCGTTTGGAAGACATGGTCGACAGACTCTACAGTGACAGTCGTCCCTGACTGAGGCATAGCAAAGACATCGATGACTTGGACAGTGTATTCATCAACGAATTCTCCGAGCATGAGCCCCATGACTTCCATTGGCACTCCTGCACGGCCGTGCTTCAGCATCTAAAAAGGAAAGAGATGGCCTCAGAGTAAGGTTTAAATGAAAAGCGTCGAGCCTTGCCTTCAAAAGCGCCAAAGAAGATATGTGGATGACCTCGCCACTGTTAAATAGTTAACTATGTAACCGATTTACATGGGACCTTGAACGCACTTATCTGGTGTGGGTTGATCACCACGAGGCCCCATTCCCAAGCCTCCCGCCCTGGCTTGTTGGATTATTCTCTCCATTTCGCGATCCATTTTTTTGCTTGTCGATGTCGGAGAGATTACAGTCCTTCAAATGACTTTTCGAGCTGACGCGTACATGTGTGATAAAGTTGTCGTGCTCTGTTTTGCAAAGGCCTCCGATCAAAAGCATCCGTGTGGCCTCGTTCAACCGGGCTTTACATCCATGCCCACCAGTGAATTGTCTGATGCCCTCAATCCGTACGCCTCTCAAGCACGACAAAGACAAAATCTCTATGAGTATTCACCATCTGGCCAACACTTACTGTACCAACCCGTGGTTCAACTCGCGCAACCCACGCAACAACAATATGCACCCCATGTCAGTGAACTCGAAATGGCTATTACAGGGCCAGCTCCCCAACAATTAACTAGGTGAAATTTAGTCTCATTATCTAAATAATAATGATTGACATTTTTGAAAAAGATCGAGTCAGGAATCCCAGGTTTTTGCTGAACTAGTTCGCATCATATCTTCCACGCGGCAGGCGCAGGAGGAAGAGCGCCAACGTCGTTTGGCTTGGGAGAAAGAACAGGAGGCAAAGTATGCTCAGAGCCAAGCCTACATGGAGCAAAAAATGACGAAGATGTTTGACGAACTGAAGGCGCTCCGATCGACGGTGAATACTTTGAACAATCCTGTCAGTTCTTCAGGACTTGCGGTTGCGTCACCCACTCCATCTCAACCAACGACGACAACAAACAGTGTGCATCCTGCAACGCCTGTGTCACCAATGGCTCATCCGATTGCTTATTCCCAGCCTCAACCAATGTTCGTTCAAGGAACATCAACTATGCCCATTACTATAAATCCAATGTATACTCTCCCCAATCCACCGCAATTTTTTTCTCAGGGAACGTCAACTAATACACCCTTTCCTTCGACGCAAACCACTCCTCTTCTTAGTCCGTCTTCAAAAAACCACTACAACGCCCGCCGTACACCGTACACCCAGCCTCAGCCCTACCAGGAACACACATTCCAAGTTTCTGTACCACCCGCGAGTTATACCATTACCCCTGATCCATCTCAAGTGGCAGATACATCCGATCAGGCTTCTCCCCGACCTTCCAGACCTGGAAAGCGGAAAAAGAGAAGTCCGAAGTTTTCGTCAGATGAAGACGAAAGCTCGAGCTTGTCTAGTTCGACTCACATCCCACCTCGCAAACGGAAGAATAACCACGACACGCGATGTTTTACTATTCATGTACGTCACCTTTTTTGTACAACTCGGTATGATCTGACAAAAGAACCAGCATGCCATGCGACTTCACATTCTCCATATGATGGGACTTGACAGCGACAAAGCGCTGCCTGACAACCATCCTGAATTGACCGTTTTGGACCCTTCAGATCCTGTTAGGTTCGTCTGGGACAAAACGACGAAACAATCTGTCCATAACGGCCGTATGAAAAAACGCGTGATTGACGACATGAAGGAGAACCGAAAACTGTACAAGCACGTTTCGAACAAAGATTTCGGCAAGAAATCATTGGATGCTGCCTTTGAACAGTGTTTTGTTACCTTTCGACAAAAATTCAAGATTCAAAGGGACAGGGCGTCTGCCTTGAATTACAAGCAGCGCGAGGACCTCAAAGCCAAAAGGGCGAGACACCTTTCAAGAAGAAAAATTGTTCGTTGTGTTCTTCCTCTTCTGCTGACTCTCTGAGGCTTACTGATGGGCTTCAACCTGCAGAAACTTGGTAACCGTGCGGAGGCCCGCAACAGAATCGCCGTTTTCGAACATGTGACGTTCGATGGAGCATTTCAGCCTGATTGCATGTCCTCTGAGGAATCAGATTTTGAAGTGGAACCCCAAACCTCGGAGTCTGTCGCCATCTTTAGGACGCGTGGTTCTTCCTGGAGGAGTTCCCGCCTGCTCCGATTATTTGACATCCTCGATGGAGAAGAGCGAAATGATACTAGTCCGAAAATCAAGCGAGGGGTGGGTAAGAAAGAACGTCGTAGGGGCCCACTGAAAGAGGAGTTTGTTCTTCCACCTAAAGGCATTGCAACTTGGATGGTCAGCAAACGATGGTACAAGGCTTCACTGACGGTGCATTCAGACCTTCCAACTCTGCTTAACAAATTAATCGTGGATACCCCTGGATTTGATTGGTATAATTATCACGATCTTGGCGAAGATTCCTCGGACGAGCAGGATATTAACGCTATGCCGCAACATCAACCACCAATGCCACAACATCCACAGCACTCGCAACCGGACAGTTTTCATGTTCAAGTGCAAAGTATGGACATTAGATTGCCACAAGAACCCTATCCTACAAGTACATACTTGAGTTATGGCATGTAATTTATCTGACATCGTCCGACTTCAGGAGTTAAAGTTTCTATATTAGGAAGGCTGATAGCTTCCAACTTCCGAACCTTCAGTCGCTTTCGTTGAACTCAACCGATAAGAATGATTTGGTGTGGCCCTCTATTTTGAAAAAAAAATTCCAACTACCTTGTTCAATTATTTGGAAATGGTGTTCGTTGAGCAGAGAACACCTCCGAAGGAACAACATCAGGTTGCCAATTTATGTAAGTTTCTGTGTCTAGCCTCCTTTACTTTTGAGCTAATACGCGTTATTTAAAGACAGGTCCCGAGCAAAGGACTATATTGAG